>OLGI01000002.1_pt1 | contig 421117 bp, 324 predicted proteins | sample 1605221 | NCBI WGS metagenome assembly OLGI01 (sample SAMEA3888915, study PRJEB22519) | human gut metagenome | biome: human gut; feature: human-associated habitat; material: faeces | place: Denmark | collected 2010 | reverse complement strand
GATGCTCAAGCACCTGTGACTGCGCTGCCAGCTGTTCCAAAGCCCAAGTGAACCCTAAGCTGCGGGTATCGCACAACGCGGTATCCATTTCGTCTAAATTTTTCCCCGGGCGTACGTAGAGGCCGAATTACTCCGTCGTCCAGGAGGGCTCTGCGTCATACACGCCGGGCAAACCAAGGCGGACGGCGATTTGCCGCTGCCGCTTGGTAATTTCCTGCCATCGACAATGACCGTCGCTGTCGTAGACAACGCGGATCGAGCTCAAATAGTTTCGAATCTGGTTGAAGGTCATTTCCTTTGCCAACGGCGCAAGCACCTTGACCTCCCCCTTTTTTGTGGTTATCGTGGTCTCCTCCCGCATGCGGCGATACAGCTCGTTGAGGATCGTCATGCAACAGAAACTCACAATGAAGCGCCCCTCAGTCGTGGCATTTGAATGAGTTCGGACAACATCCATTTCCGAGTAAGTCTTGCCGGCTTTAAAGCTTTTCTCGATGCTGTCCCGCATCTGGTAATCCAGCAAAGCGTCTTTCGCAGCACACTCGAATGTCGTGACATTGCAGAAGAATCCGAAGTATCGAACTTCCGCATCAATGGCATCGTCATTGCGGACAAGTTGATCCCTGCCGGGTTCGGGCAGCCTGCCGTTCACCTTGTTATAAAACTTCATCAGCGGGCTTTTCTGAACGGCTGAATCACCTGCCTGTGCAAGTGTCCACTGACTTTCAAAACCATCCAGTTTTGCGTAGAACTGTTCGTTCTGGTTGTGCGACATCATGTCGCTGCGGTAAACGTGAACCCACACCTTTCTTTTATTCCCGTCATGGCATTCAAGCTCCATGGGGACAGTTGTACCCCAGCAGGGTTGACCCACGATGCGGTTGGAGTTCATCCAGAGGGAGCTCATGGCGGTCTCCATCGCTTCACGAACCCAGGCGTTGCCGATCTTGGCGGCCATCACGATACGGGCGTTGGCGTCGCAGAAGCGTGCGATGTTGTCCAAACTGCAATAGCCACGGTCAAGAACAGCCGCAAAAACGCGCTTTTTATCTGCGATTTCATCGAAACGAAAGAGCATGTCCGGAACAGTTGAAACGTCCGTTATGTTTCCGGGCAGGATTCGGAACAGCACAGGCATGCGGCTTTTTTGACCAAGCAGCACGATCAAGCCGATTTGCGATTGGAATCCGCCTTCCTTACCTTTGCCGAACTGAGCGTCGGTAATGTCTACTGCTTCGGACGCAATTTCAGTCGCGTCAAATGACAGCAGTTCGTCTTCCGGCAGTCGGTCAAGACGCGCACCGAAGAATGTCTTGCGCCGCGCAGGTTCGGCGACGAGAGAACGAAACAGTTCGGTAACTTCCTTTCCGGTAAGCCGCTGGTTGTAAGGAAGGAGCTTATCCTCCGACCATGAATCAAACAAATAGGCCGCGTTGAACGATGTGTTAAGCCAGTGGAATGCAAGAGAAAGAACGGCATTCGCCCGGTCTTCTCCCCAGACACGGATCAGATCCTCCAGAAGTCCCGTCTTCTGCGCAATTGCGTAATAGAGCGGCAGTTCTCCGGCGGTACGCATTTCCAACGCAGAAGGCGCACTCGATGCTGCCGCCTCGGCCTTGTCGGCGACCGGAACAAGCCGTCGAGCCCCGTTTCGTTTGAAGTGCTTCTTGTAGGACTCGGTATCGTAGTAGACGTTGTCGATGATATAGCCGAGATAGTGACGTCTCTCAAGGCCGCGCTGCTTCTCTTTGTTCCAGTAGTACTCGCGTTCAACCACACGAAGGAACCGGCCGTCCTTGACAATCTTGGCATTGGGATTGTCAATCGGGAAGTTTTTTATCGTGCGAATGTCTACATCCGAACTGGTCTTTTCCATGATTTTTTGCCCCTGCAACATACGTACGCAATTATACCACATAATACGTATGTTTTGAGTAAAAAAATGACTGACTTTCAGCAAGTTAATCGCAAAAAAGTCAGTCTCTACGTACGGTCAGAGAAAAATTTGCACATTTCGGCAGCCGCTGGTTTAGGGACGGGAGCGTCCGGAAAATCTCGGCGGTAGACTGCTGCCTCATCGACCAGAGTCTTATCCAGGCCGAAATAAAAGGTTCCTTAGGCGTACTGAGGAAATTCAGTACGAAATTTGGCGGTGATATTGACGACGGAATCGGCTGCCAAGCGGCCGACATACTTGCGGGCTGAGCGTTTTGATTTCTTAGTGACCGGATCCCACTGCGTTTGATAGGCGTAGATGTAGCACAAGCCCTTGGCATTGGTTTCCTTGGTGAAATACCACTTATTGCTAGCCTTTTTCATCATCAATCCCGCCAACAGATACCTAATTTAAACATAGGTAGCATTTTAGCGGAAAAAAGAAATCCCGTAAAAACTTATTGGTTCATTTTCACGGGATTAGCTCAGCAAAATAACCGATCCTTGACCTTAATCTCTCGAGTTCGGGATCTGTTAACCGGGAGTTCAGGATGAGGAGGAACGGCGGCCCTTTTTATGGACGCCGAGAATCTTCAGGACGCCCCTCGCGGTCGGCCTGATCAGGCGCTCCGGCCGATTCGGCTTTCGCTGCATCCGCATCAGTCGGTTTTGAATCATGATTGAGCACTCCCGATTCAGATTGCTCCCCAAGATCGGTCTCAGCCGAGCTGCTCGCCCCTGCATCCAGAACCTTTTGGATTCGAGTTCTGCGGAAGTCCGCCAATGCTTTGATCAGCAGTCCCTGAGCATAGGCTGCGAGCGACTGGCACAGTACCAATGTGAGCGACATGGCCTCTTCACTTCCGCTCGCCAACTGCGGCTGCACATAAACCAGCACCAGTGTTGCAATCGTATAGACCCAGCTGCGCAGCCACAGCTTGCGGTACTTCATCTCGTCTTCTGAAAGCGTTCCCTTTTGCAGCAGGAAGATTGCTTCGCGGATCGGCAGAGCGGCCCGAACCGCATTTTCGTCTGCCGCCAGACCAAGCCAGGACTGCGGATCCACGGCTTCTTTACGCATTTTGGCCGTGAGTTTGAGCATTCTCAAGGGCCAAAAGAGCTTCAGAAGCTGCACCCCAAGGAATAAGTTCGCAAACAGAAAAACAAATATGGCGAGCGCCCATTCCCAGGAAAATGACATAGCTTATGAGAAATCCGATCAAAGGTGAGGAAAGCTTCGGCAAATGACTAGGCCGGCCTTAGCCAATAAATTATAGATTTGCAGTTCCGTCAGACCATGGTTCGTGCTGATGGCGATCGGTCGGCTGCGCCCGGAAAGAGGCACGGTTTGGCAATACCTCATAGGTTAATGAGTTTACAGATACTCGAATACATTTCGGCAGGTATTGTCAAACAACCGTTTCTTTTTTAAGGGGATTGACCATGCCCGCCACCACCATCAAACCGACCGCGCCGGCAGCCGTCCTGCCTGCTTCATCGCAGACCATCAGCCGCCGCCGGCTGCTTACAGCCGCTGGTTCCGCAGCTCTGCTCTCTGCGGGCGCAGCATTGACGCCCAAACCCGTTCGTGCGGCTGCCGTCGGCTCGAAAACACTCCGTATTGCGGCACTGCCGGCCATTGACGCGCTGATTCTCTATGCGGCAGAAGCTGACGGCATCTTCAAGTCTGAAGGTCTCAACATCGAAATTCTGCCCTTCAAAAGCAGCGTTGAAATGACTGCGGCCATCCGTGCAGAAAAAATCATTGGCCAGTACGCCAACATTCTCGGCACGATTGCGCAAAGAGCAAACGGCATTGGTCTCTCGCTTGCCGCGACGACCTGGCACACCTCGCCTGCGCAGCGAGCCTTCGGTTTTGCCGTATCACCAAAGTTCGCCGATCAAATCACTTCCATTGAAGTCTTGAAGGGCCTCACGGGCGTGAGTTCAACGCGCAGCCGCGGCACCATTATCGATTGGATGATTTACCGCATGAAAAATGCCGTCAATCTGCCCGAAAAGACGCTCGACCAAATCGAAGTCGCTCAGATTCCGATCCGGCTGCAGATGCTCCTCACCGGGAAAATGCAGACGGCCCTCTTTTACGAGCCGCTTCTTACCCTCATTGAGTCAAAAGGCGGACGCGTCATTTGGGATGACCGTCAGCTCAATGAGCCCCTCTCCGAAGTTGCGCTCACAACGCCCTATCTCACGCCTGACTTCGTGCTGCCCTTCCGGGCCGCACTGGCCAAAGCTGCCAAGGCGATTGATCAGGACCCGCAGAAATACGTTCCCATCCTTTCAAAGAAGGGTCTTGTGCCGCCGGCTGTTGCAAACACCTATAAACTTCCCAAATTCTCTGGGTTCGCAACGCCGGACGGACTGCCGCCGCTCCCAACCGATGCGCTCGTTCAGGAAGCGGCTGACTGGCTGGTTAAAGTCGGCATCCTTAACCAGGCGCCCGACATCACAGGAACCATCTGTAGGCTATAAAAAAATGACCATTGCTCCTGAAGCCCGAACCTGCGCAGCAGAACTCAATGTCAAGGATCTTGCTATTGGCCATAATGGCAAAACGTTGCTTAAGCATCTGACATTTTCTGTGCCGGCTGGTTCCTCGCTTGCCATTGTCGGCGAATCCGGCTGCGGCAAAAGTACGATGCTGACGACGCTGGCAGGTCTCCTGCCGGCGCTCGGCGGTGAGTTGTCTTGGCGTGATGCACAAGGCTGCGTGCTCAAGCACCCGAATTCGAGCTTCGTCTGGCAGCAGCTTGGGCTGCTCCCTTGGAAAACGGTAGAGAAAAATCTGACGCTCCCGCTTCTGCTCTCGCAGCATAAAATCCCGGCAGCTGACTGCGCCCACCGCGCAGCGGCCATGATTGAAGAGTTGGGTTTAAGCGGACTTGAAAACCGCTGGCCGGCAACGCTTTCCGGCGGTCAGCGTCAGCGCCTCGCACTGGGGCGCGCGCTGATTGCGCAGCCTGCAGTGCTCTTTATGGATGAACCGTTCTCCGCACTGGATGCACTGCGCCGCGAACGCCTTCAGGACTTTTTGGCCGGCATGCGCCGCCGCCGGCCAACCACCATGATTTTCGTGACGCACGATATTGGTGAAGCTGCATTCCTTGCTTCGGATATTCTGCTGCTGGGAGCGGGCCCCTCGAGACTGCTCGAGCATTACGCCAACCCGGCCTGGCGCTCTTCCGAACAATGCGCAGACCGGGATTCACCAGAGTATGTCGAATCTGTATACCACATTCACAATGTGCTGCGGCAGTGCGCCGCGCACAACGCCGCGTCTTGTGAACCCGCCGGGAGTGCCGCCTGATGAAAGCCTCCATCTTTATTCGCTACTTTTGCGGCTCTGTTGCTGTTTTGCTGCTTTGGCAGCTCGGAAGCGTCACTTTAGGATCGGACATTCTGCCCGATCCCCTGCGGGCGCTCGGCGGCTTCTGGGATGCCCTCAAAGATCCGGAATTCATCGGTCACATCGGTCTGAGTCTCTACCGGCTCCTCACCGCGCTCGCACTCGCCATTGCGGTTTCCTTTCCGCTCGGCGTCCTTTTGGGACACAGCAAAGCCGCTGATTGGCTGGGCGCACCGGTGACATTCATCACGCTGCCGCTTCCGAAAATCGTGCTGCTGCCCGTTTTCTTTACCATCCTTGGACTGGGCGACTCGTCACGCATTCTGCTGATTGCGCTGGCTACGGGCTATCAGATCCTGGTAATCGTGCGCGAATCCGCTCTGGCACTCAATCCTTCCTATGAACTTGCCATGCGTTCAATGGGCGCAAGCACTGCCGAGCGCGTTCTTCACGTCTACATTCCCGCGGCGCTTCCCTCACTCTTCATGGCTTTGAAGGCTGCTTCCAGCACCGCTGTTGCCGTACTCTTTCTCGCAGAAAGTTTTGCTACCGATGCCGGTCTAGGGTGGTACATCATGAATGCCTGGGGACTGGGCGATATGGACGGCATGTTCGTCGGTATTCTCGGCATGTGCGTGCTGGGCGTTGCGCTTTACGCGGGCATTGGTCTTCTCGAGCGTTTGGCCTGCCCCTGGGCATTGCAAAAATAAAAGGACTGCATCACCTGTCCGCACTGATCTGAAATTTGAAGCCGGGCATCCAAAGACCAAACGTCTTATGGATGCCTCGCTTCACCAACGAAAAAAGAGAGCGGACTTAAAGTGCATCACAGATTTAGTGATGCTTAAATGAAGATCATACGATCGTCATGCCTTCGGCCAGCATAGGCTGGATATCTGCGAGCTGAGGAATAACGCGTTTCCTCAAGCCCTTTTTGAGAGCCTCGACTGCCTGCTTGGCTGCCCGGCTGAATCCTCGAGACCGAATTGCCGCATACTGCCGTCTCTGCGCGGAGACGAAAGGCAATTGAGTGAAACGCAGGTCAGCGCAAAAGTCTCGTCCCATCCAAATATTGGACGGCAGAAGCAATGCCCAGCCGAGTCCCTGAGCGACAAGACCCATCATGGTTGTCGAAGACTCTACTAAGACGCTTCGCTGCGGCGAGATGCCGGCACTGCGCAGAATACGTTCTGAAATCAGCTTGTCGCTTGCCGCTGTCGTATAGGAAAAATAAGGCAAATCGCGCGCAAGCTGAAGAAGATCCGCCGGCGTCGAAACGGACCTCGTATTTGATGCGGGCGTCACAAGGAAGAAAGATTCAGCAACGACCGCCTCTTCCATCACTCCATCCATATCCGGGAAGCTCACCGGTGAAATCAGCAAGTCGAAATCGCCGTTTTTAAACTGTTCGCTCAGCTGCAGTGCCATGGCCGTGCGTACCGACAATTGCTTCGTGCAGGGAAAAAGCGCTCCCACGATATCTGCCCCGACCGTACAGCTCACGCTCTCAGCCAGCCCAAGCCGCAAAAGCGGGAGGATTGGCGAAGATGCCGTAACCGCCGTTTCCAGCTCTCGAGCATCCCGCAGCAGTGCTCTCGCACCGTCGAGCAAATTACGCCCCGCTCCCGTAAGCATTACCGGGCGGCTTTTTCGGCTGATCAACGAAACCGCTAACTCTTCTTCCAAGGCCCTGAGCGCCTGAGAAGCGGCCGATGTCGTCATTCCCAAGCGCTTCGCGGCTTCAGTGAAACTTTGAGTATCTGCCAAGGCCACAAAAACTTCTAAAGATCCTAGGTTCCGGATACCCATGCTGCTGCCCTCCTCTGCAGAGAGTCTAAACCACATTTTTAGTTTTACTTCATTTGATGGTTCTCGAAGAGCTTCCGCGCAACGATACCGTCGTTCATTCAGAAAGCATCTCCAGGTCTTGTGAGACACAAAGCATGAATCAACCGACACTTCTTTCAGCCATAGCACGATGGATCGTCTCCGCTGACTTTCCGGATCTTCCGGACGGTGAAATAGCCGCGGCGCGTGCAGCTCTGACGGATTTTGTTGCGGTTGCCGCAGCCGGATCCGGTACGTCCGTGGTGAGAAATGCGGCTCGGTATGCAGTACAAAACGAAAGAGCAGGCGCTTGCGTGCAGCAGCTTGGACGCTCGGTACGTTTCAGTCCTCGAACTGCTGCATTCCTCAACGGCACGGCGGCTCATGCACTCGATTTTGATGACGTAAGCTGGACCACCATTGGTCATCCAACGGTTGGAATTGCACCGACCGCTTTGTCTCTTGCCGTTGCTCAAGGACTCTGCGGACGTGAATTTCTGACTGCATATGTTGTCGGAGCGGAGTGTGCACATCAGATCGCACGCTGGACAATGCCCGAGCTCTCTGAGCACGGCTGGCACACTACTTTAGCCAACGGCGTGTTCGGAGCAGCCGCGGCAGCAGCCTGGCTTCTGAAAACAGATGTGTCAACGACGACCAATGCCTTGGCGATAGCAGCCAGCCTGGCTTCAGGCATTCGTGCCAACTTTGGTTCACAAACCAAAGCAATCCACGCGGGGCTCTCCAATCTGCACGGAATGATGGCCGTTGAGCTCGCAGCGGCAGGGATCACCGGCAAAGACAACGCTCTTGAAGCTTCGGACGGCTATGCCGCGTGCTTTGCCGCCCGTCTTCCAAGCGAAAAATGCACCGTCGATTTAGGCAGCCGTTGGGACCTAATGGAAAACGGACTCGTTTTCAAACAATATCCCTGCTGCTCCGGCACGCATCCCGCTTTAGACGTTTGGGGAGAGTGGGCCGATAAAGTGCACCCGAAACTGGACGACATTGAAGCTGTACACCTGGGGGTCAGCCTTCTCGGTCCTCGAGAACTGGTCAGTCACTGCCCGCAAAATGCAGTCGAAGCAAAGTTTTCTATGGAATTTGCTCTGGCATCTCGTCTGGTCTACCAAAGAACCGGCATTGAGGAATTCACTGACGACAAAGTGCTAGATGCTCGAATTCAAGCTCTCATGAAGAAGATGACGATGGAAATAGATCCCGACCTAGCCAAGTTGGGTTTCATCGGCACAGCGCCCGTTCGAATTCGCATAAAAACCAAATCCGGCGTCGTATGTCTGGCCAACGATCTCGCTAAAGGCAATCCCGAAAAACCGCTTTCGGAAAGTGATCGAAAAGCAAAGTTTTCATCCTGCGTCAGTCCTATTGCCGGCAGCGAAACTGCCGCACGTTGGTGGAACGAGCTAAGCACTCTTGAATTGCTGTCTCCAAATCAACTTTCTCTATTGGGTGCGCTTTAAGAATGCCCATTTTTTGACAACCAGAGGAGCAATCAAATGCTTTGGCTAGAAATTTTTCTGCTCGTAGGCATCATCGCCTACAGCGCCAAACTTGGAGGCATCGGCGTCGGTATGGCCGGCGCTCTTGGCATGGTCGCCGCAACTGCCGTTTTCGGGCTAAAACCCGGATTCATTCCGGTAGACGTCATGCTCATCATCATGACCGTCATTCTGGCCATCAGCGTCATGCAGCGCGCCGGCGGCCTTGCGTTCATGGTGAAATGCGCCGAGAAACTGCTGCGGAACAATCCGAAATACATCAACGCACTTGCACCAGCTGTCTGCTTCATGCTGACGACTTTGGGCGGGACGGGCTACATGGCAATGAGCGTTTTAAACGTCATTCAGGAAGTGGCCAAGGAAAATAATGTTCGGCCTGCCCAGCCCCTGACGAGCAGCGTCATTGCAAGCCAAATAGCGTGTACCGCGAGCCCCATTTCTGCCGCTACCGCAGCGATGTTTGCAGTAGTCGAACCGATGCATGTTTCTTTCGCTGCAGTACTGCTTGTCATCATCACGACCAGTGCATTCGCCGCCGCCATCTGTGCGGTCATCTCGAGTCTGCAGGGCAAAACAGAACTTTCCGAAGACCCGATCTTCCTGGAACGGCTGAAAAAAGGACTGGTCTCCATGCAGTCCAAGGAAGAAAAAGTGAAGCCTGCCACTCACGAAGCAAAACTATCCGTGCTGATCTTTTTGAGCGGCGTATCGGTCATTGTTCTTTTGCTGCTCTTTAAAAATCAAATTGGTCACACGCTCAGCAGCCGGGACCTCATCGTCATGATCATGATGTTCTGTGCTTGGCTGATGTACCTCTTTTGCAAAGTGGACCTTGCCACGATCAAAGACGCCCCCATCTTTAAAAGCGGAGCCGAAAGCCTGATCGTCGTACTCGGCATTGTGTGGTTTTCCTCCACCATCATCAATGCGCATCTCCCGGAGGTCAAGGAATCTGCAGTAGCACTCCTCGAGCAGTATCCGTATCTTTTGGCCGTGGTGTTCTTCTTGGCGTCTGCCGTCCTCTTCAGTCAGGGGTCTACCGCTGCCTTGATCTGTCCCGTTGCGGCAAGTCTGGGTGTTGACGCCGCCACTATCGTGGGCTCCTTCGTTGCCTGCTCTGCTCTCTACATCACGAACGTTTACCCTACAACGGCCTTTGCAAGTTCGTGCGACGACACGGGTTCCTTCATGGGCCGCCGCTGGAACGGTTCGTTTGTCATCAATCACCCTTTCTTCATTCCTGGGTGCATCAGTCTTGCAGCCGCAGTGCCTTTCGGCTTAATGCTGGCTCGCATGCTGCTCTGACATACCCGAAATAACCCACTCATCTTGTTTCCTACAGGAGTTTTTCGAAAATGACCAATATGCGAATCGAACGTGATTGCTTGGGTGAAATGGAAATTCCCAACGACCGCTATTACGGCATTCAAACCATCCGCAACATGAAAGTATCGGGAGCAGCAGGCTTTCCCGTCGTTGCCTACCCTGATATGCACAAAGCACTCTGCCAAATCAAAAAGGCCTGTGCCAAAGCGAATGCCGAAATCGGCGCTATGAAGCCTGAAATCGCCCAAGCGATTTCCGCCGCCTGCGCCAAGGTGATCGCCGGCGGCTACGAAAAGGAATTTCCGCTCGACATGTGGCAAGGCGGCGGCTACACATGCGTCAATATGAATGTCAACGAAGTGATCGGCAATCTGGCAAATGAAATTCTCACCGGTCACAAAGGACAGGACATGGTCCATCCCAATACCCATGTCAACATGGCGCAGTCCACTAACGATACGATTCCTTCCGCAACGCACCTGGCGATTGCGCCGCGGCTTGACAAAATTGTTTGCGAAGCCGAAAAGCTTGCCGACGCCTTCGATGCCAAAGCGAAGGCCTTCGAACACATCGTCAAAGTCGGACGTACCTGCTGGCAAGACGCGCTGCCAGTGACCCTTGGACAGTAATTTTCGGGGTTTGCTTCTGCGATTCGGCGTCAGGCACGAGCACTGAAGGCTCTGCGCCCGAGCTGCTTTGAACTGATCATGGGCGGCAACGCCGTCGGCACCGGTCTCGGAGCCCAACCGGGTTACATGGATGCCTTTTATAAGGCAATTTCAGCCGAACTGGGCGAATCTGTCAGGCCCAATCCCAACCTTTTTGACGGCTTCCAAAATTCAGACTTTATTCTCACCGTTTCCGGCGCCGTGAAAACCATTGCCGCCACACTGTCTAAGATCTGCAAGGATCTGCGGCTTATGAGCTCCGGTCCGCGGGCAGGCTGGATGGAAATCAACCTTCCCGCTTGTGCTCCGGGCAGCTCCATCATGCCGGGAAAAATCAACCCAACCGTGCCTGAAATGGTCATCCAGATCGGACATCAGGTCTGCGGCAATGATGTCGCTATCACGATGGCTATTGATGAAGGTGAACTCGACCTGAACGTTTGGGACGCTACGTTCTATAAATGCCTCTTTGAAAACCTCCAGCTCGTTGGTGAAGAAATCGTGATCCTGCGCCGCGACTGCGTCGAAGGCATCACCGCCAACGAATCTCGCTGCAAAGAAGAAGCCGAAAGCTCCATCGCCCTCTCGACGGTAGTCGCAGCGGCCTTTGGATATCCCCAAGGCGTTGAAGTTGCCCACTACTGTGAAAAGCACCGCTGCAATGTGAAGGATGCTGTTGTCGCGATGGGACTCATGACGCAGGAACAAGCAGAGATTTTGGTTGATCCATCCCTTATGGCTAATCCTGAAAAGATGGCTCCGATTGTTGCAAGGTTCAAAAAAGAACTGGGAATTCTCATCTAAAACAATAGAAAAGTCCCTCTCAGAACGGTACGGCTAAAGCTCGGCAGAGCCGTACCGTTTCTTGCACATCCGTCCACACCAGAGGATAGTAAACAATCATCTTAGAGTTTGATACTTAACTCACCGCTTCCTGCTTGGCTTCCGGCATCGACACTTCAGCAGCCTTCTCGATGCCGGTCTGCACTGCAGTATCCAGCGGCACTTCGTGCGGTTCAGCAGGCTGAACTTTAACTGCGCGCCGATTGATCAGCTGGTCAATCCATTTGGCAAAAAGTCCTATCATCAGCGCTGAAGCCAACGTCCCCTCTCGAATACCAATCAAATGACCCATCTCAAGCAATGCCATTAGCGCAGCAACTGCTGTGAGAGAAATATCATTGGCAATTTTCATTGATCCGAAAGAAGACTTCACAAGTGCCGCAATAGCAATCACAAAGCCTTCTCCTGGCTGGACAATTGTTTTAGAGCGAATCTGAATAACAGTGCCAAATGCCAGAATGAGGTTTCCAAAAAGAGAAAGCACAGCCGCCAAAAACCAATTCGGCATCTGAACATTGCCTACGAGATGCATTGACAGATCAATGAAAGCTCCAAAGATGAACCCAATTGGAATTTGCAGCAGATTAAATGGCGAATACCGGCTGCGCAGCACCACAATCTGCCCAGCAACGAAAAAGAAGTTGAGTATCACCGTACAGGTGCCAAACGACAGCCCTGTTATCGCAGAGGCCGTATAGGGAACTGTGCTGATCGGCGTCGTGCCTAATCCTGCCCTTGTCGTACAGGCGATACCGAAAGCGGCAAGAAACATGCCGAAGATGAGCAGTACTGTGCGGCCAATGATGTGCTTAAAACGCTGACGACGAATAGTGGTCATGGAATGCTGAAATACGCTCAAAAGAAATGGAAGAAAAACCGCCGACAACTCGAAAATTTCCGAGAGGCCGGCGGAAAAGAACCTTCAGCGGAGGAATCCATGGAGTCGCTGGATATGAACTGAAGGAGAGGAAAATGTTTTAGAGACCCGTCTTTTCAACCGCATGTAATGCGGCCTTGATTTTCTTTTTCAGCCTCGTGAGTTGGGCGCCCTTTTCAATCATGTGGTCAACCTGAGACGTGTCGCAAATAGACCAAGTCTCGTGACCGAGAGTATTTGCGGTCTGAGAGCAAGATATAGTGCAATGGCCGGACTGCAAACTGCTGTGCAGACAAATCCGGCAGCAAGTTCGGCGACAAAGTGCGTCGAGAGAAAAACAACATCCTTCGAATGATCCTCAGCATTGCTCGCCAAACGACAGGTCTGCAAGTCATGAATGAATAAAAAAGAGCTGCCAAACCGACAACGACGAAAACAACCGCGCCTTCATCCTTGATAACGCTCAGTTTGGCGAACTCCAAATTTCACTTGATCCGTAAGCGCTTCATTGTTGAGCACTCAACAATTCGGACGTTTTTTTGCGGCATGCCGCTGACAGCACCTTGCGCACTGCTGAGGACTCAAGAGCTGCCGTTCAAGCGTCGGCTAAGCCCATTCGGCGGTACTTCAGAACGAAACCCGCTTCATTGGATCAATTTGGCTTAAAAAAAATGCCGGCATGCGTCATCCGCTTTGGATGTGCTCAGCTAAAGTCCTGCCCGCTTTCTTCGAAGCTCTGCGTAGTGCTCGATCGGTTTGGGCTCAGCCTTGAGGCCTTCAGGGGAGGAGCGCTGGTTTTGTTTTCCGCAGCCCCAATCCCAAACCGAATCAAAGAGACGGCCGTGCAGATAAAGCTTGCGGCCGTCTTTTCGTGCGTCGCCAAGCTTTATCCAATCATTAACCTTCGTGCTCACCCAGCTGCGGTCCGCTGACAAAATCCGCGATAGTTCCGTAATGGTGAGCCCGAGCGGACATAAGTTCCAGCCGCCGCGCTGCAGTTCAGCGAAGCTGGTTATGGCTGACAACAGAAAAACTCGCAGTCGCGCCTCAAGATCAAGCGTGAAGTTAGCAAGCATGCCTTCCAGTGCGGATTCCTGCTTCAGGATGGCGAGGTCAGCATAAATTTCCATCATTTCAACGGACGCACGCAGTGATTCCAGAAAACGTGCGCGCGGAACAATCAAGACGCTGGAAGGCCGGATGAAATCGACTTGGACGGCTACGCGGTGCGGGTTAAGTGCATCGAGGTCACCTAAGGCTCGGCCCGGAGCAAGCAAAGCGAAGATATGCGTCTGCGACTGCACGTCCAGACAAGAGAGTGTGGCCAATCCTTTGGTGAGAAAACCGACTTGGGCCGCATCTCCTTTGCCGCCGTGCTCCATGACAGCGCCTTTGGCAAAATCGCGAATCACACCATAGCGAACGAAGATTTCCTGAATTGCCTGTGGTTCGGGCGGGAAAATCCACGGCCGCATACGGAATACCTGACGCATGCAATGAGTCTCCATTAGAAAGCTGCGTAGGACAATATCAGAATCGACGTTCAGGAGTAGATAGATTCAGCAATTCGTAAACTGCATTAATACAAAACGAGGCAGATTCTCAAACCTGCCTCGTTTGGATTTGAGATGATGCCGGCCAACGAGGCCGATATCCATCAGAGGTTACTGATTAAAGGCCTTATCAAGACTCACAGGCATTGCCTGGTAGCCCATCGAATCGATCAGCTGGATTTCGACGGCCGGTTCGGTTTCGCCCCACTTGAACTCTTCGATGAAGGGCGAAGCGCTGCCAGCCTTTTCACCGGGCTTCAATTCAGACGGACGGCGTCCCATACCGGCAGTGGCCGAATAGACCATGATCGAATCCTTGTCCGCGCAGTACTTGGTGAGCGACGTCACCGGGCTGTACCACGGGAAGCCGCGCTCCTTGCCGTATTCCCAGACCTGCTCAATGGTCTTCTTGTCCTGATCAATACGGTAGACCACTGCACGCGAGTACTTCATTTCGGCAAGCGCCGGCTGATCCATGCCGCGGGCATCACCGTTGTCGAAGGCGGTGACATAAATCACATGCTTATCGGACTTCTCGTCAATGCGGAAGGCCGTATGCTGCGTCCACGTGTAGTCGAAATCCCCTTCGCAGGTCGAGCCCTGGCAAGCGATCGGCTTGCCGTCCTTCACCGGCGTGAGGAGTTTTTCCTTCCAGCCGTCGCGCCAGCCTTCCGGCGAGGAGAAGATCCACTTGATCTTCTTATCGCGGCCAATCTTTATAATGGCTGACTGATGGCGCGAGCTGATAATGATGGAGTCGTCGGTCGGATCGTAGTCAACTGAATTGACGTGCGCCCAGTTGCGGCCTTCGCCCGTGCCAACGATATCGCCGAACTTATCACTCGTTTCAAGCTTTGCAAGATCTGCAGCCGACATCGTCTTGCCGGCCTGCGACGCATCAATGTTGAGGCAGACAGCACCCTGGTCGAGCACCTTCATAACGTTGTCACGATACGGATCCAGGATCTCCCAGAGACGCCATTCATCGACAACTTTGCCGTTCTGATCGATTTCAGCAATCACGTCGCGAACGGTATGGACACGCTTGCCGTCGGCACGGCGGTGGTCAGAGCTCGCAACACGGATGAACGAATGCCCGTTCTGTGCATTGTCGAGCGAATGCGAGAAATCAGAATAGCCGACCGGGAGACGGCGGTTGTAAATCTCACGCCCCATCAAGTCGTACTTGACATAGCGCTGACCGTAACCCCAGGTGAGGTTGCCGTCCTCATCCTGCTGGAACCCCATCATGACGCCGGAGTGATAAATGGTCTCGACGTTGTAGATCGGTTCAACGTGCATGTACCAGCGCACTTCGCCCTTCGTGTCGATAATGGCATTCTGCGGATAGAAGTTCCACTCCATCGCACCGCCCATCGGATTGTTCCAAACTGCGCGCGTGGCCTTGGCGTACTGCTGCATCAGATTGTTGACGAGATAAAGGCGGTCGGAGAACTTCGCATCAACCTTAGTGACCTTCGTCTCAAACATATTGTGATGAAGCCCCGGTGAACCGCTCACTTCATGGTAGACGGGCGCAGCGTAGATCTTGTAGGTGTCCGTGAACTTTTCGGTCTGACCATGGAACTTCCGGGTGTAGGTCGTTTCCACGGTATTCATGTAGTCCGGGTAGAGCCCGAAAACCGGAATGCCTGCATGAGTGAGCAATTCAGAGCGGCTCACCTTGTACTTAATTTCCTGACCCTGAGGTTTCGGAACAATGCGCACCGTCGCTTCAGTGAGCTCATAGCCGCCGTTGCGGATGATGGCCGTGAGCGGAGCAATGCTGTAGGGATTCACAATCACTTCACCGATGTGACCCTGCGTCGCGAAAGACACGTGAGGTCCCGAAGAGCCGCCAGAGGCGCGTGCGGCGGTAGCGGGCAGCGCACTGCTGACAGCAGCTGCAACGGCGCCAAGGAAGAATGAACGGCGACCGATCGTGATGTTCTTCATGATTTGAATTCCTATGAAGGAGCGATTCCCCAAACAGAACCGCATTGCCAAAGTGAGGATGAAAGGATTAACTCAACGGTGTCGAGCGTTTGAGGGCGGCGTTTTGCGCCTTAAAACAACAAGTACGGAGTGCAGTCACTGCGCTTGGTCTTCCATCCACAGGTTCACAGTCTAAGTAGACCTTTCGAACTAACCCATTCGGACTTACAACATCTTTTTCGTAAAATAGCTCAACAAGTCTTTTACGATTTCCGGAATTGATCGGAAAACAACTGACGCCATGCTTGACCTGAAAATCAATCACCTCCAACTGCTTGCACAAATTGTTTCGACGGGCTCACTCACCGAAGCGGCTCAGAATCTCGGACTGTCTGCCGCAGCCGCGAGCCGAATGCTCAAGAAGCTCCAAACGGAAATGAATGATCCGCTCTTCATCCGGGTTTGGCGCGGATTAACGCCTACCGACACCACCACGATGATGCTGCCGGTGGTGCGTGAACTCCTTGAACAAATGGAGCGGCTGGAATATCAAAAATCCTTCACGCCGGCAAAACTCTCCGCCACCATCACCATCGGCGCTGCCGACAATTCCGTCATCAGCATTCTTCCGCCAGTCGTGCGTGCCATTCGCGAACAAGCGCCGAAAGTAAACTTCCGAATCCTTCCGCTCGAGAGCCGTCAGTTTCAAAAACTCGCTGACGGCGGCATGGACTTTCTGCTCTACCCGACGCAGAACCTGCCGGATCTTCCGACACATTTTTTGGGTCTCAATCTTTTTCGCATTGAGCGATCGGTACTGATGAACCGTGCTCATCCGCTCATCAAAGCGTACGAGGCAGGACAAACGCTCAAAGCCGAAGACTTCCGCAAATATCCGAGAATTCTTGTAAAGCTTCAAGATTCAAGCCGCGGGGCAATTTATGACGTTACGGTACCCGATCCTCGCTTAGGCGAAGCCTTTATCGAGCTGCCTTACTTTCTCGGATCTCCCTATTTCCTCGAAGGCACAGAGTACACGCTGGTGCTGCCGACACGAACTGCGAAATCCTTTGAGAAACAATTCCCCAATCTCGCTGCAGTCCCTTATCCGGGCGAATACAGCGAAAACTTTGCGCGGCTGATCTGGCACGAGCGAAGCGACAAGAGTCTCGTCATGCAATGGGTACGTTCAATGTTCGCTCAGCATGCCGGGGAGTTTGACCGTTGACGACATTCCGGTACGAACGGCATTTGAGCTCTTTTGAGCTGTTTGACAGCCGCCTCAATCAACAGCTAACAAGCTTGCCCGCGGCCAGTCGCCATTTCCAGAGGAGCGCCGAACAACGCATGAGGGGCCGCCCTCTTACGAGAACGACCCCTGCGACTTAACGCCTCATGCGGATCAGCACCAGCATCAGGACAACCGCAGCGAGGAAGAGACCATCAATATGGACTCCGCCCTCAATTGCGATCGAAACCTGCTGTGGTATGATCTGACACGAAGCAAGGGGACTGTTTTGCATATCACACCTTGCTTATTGACTTAGCCCATCGTTCCCGCGGTGGGCTTTGTCGTTTTGCAACCCCTTTCAGGGACTCGTTCACGGTCTAAAAGACCATGAATCCCTTTCCTCGCGCGCGGTAGGTATGAACGGGCGGCCCGCATGCTTTCAGTCCCGCTTCGTGCCGACGCGCATTATTGCACACGAACGTATACGACTGTGCAGTCCTTTCTTGGGCCCCCTTCCCTTACGCCTTTTCCCGGTCGCGGCCCTTCTGGATCCGCCTGAGTTTGCGGCGCTTTTGCTGCGAACGCTCATGACGGCTGAAAGCCAAGTCATTTCGGGCGGCGTCGTTCTCTGCGGCGCATCGAAAGACGAATAAACCAACCCGCCGCTCGGCCAAAACGTCAGTACAAGATCGAACGGGACAAAGCGTTCTGCTGGAGGACATTTGGCAGCATATTCGCTCATGCGCAGGCCCTCCCTAAGATGAACCCCCTATTCCTTACTTGTTTAGTCATGTATTACTTCCTCATCCGTTGACGTTGATCGCTCACAAGGGCAAAGTATGCAGTGTGCATTGAGCGCATAAACCAATGTCTGACCATCAAAGGAGAACCGAAATGAAGGAGCTGTGCAGTATGTGCTGTTGTAGTGACTCCTACCATCCGGTTCAAAGAATTTGATTCGGCTTCAGACAGACTGAACATACGCATCAACTTACAAAAGGACCGGCTGGCTCGCGGTCCTTTTTTGTTGCCTCTCAACTGAGACGCTTAAAAGTTCGCCCAAGCCGCCGTGCTGAGTTAATTGCTTGATTTGGCTTTTATGGGGAAAGTTCTTCCCCTCTATTACGAAGGAGCGCTGCTGACACTCCGTGTAGGTGCGATTGGAATACTCCTCGCACTTGCCGTCGGAATGGTCACAGCTGTCGCTCGTTATTGGCGGATTCCAATTCTCAATACGGCTGCGGTCATTTATACGGAATTCTCGAGAAACACCCCGCTTCTCGTACAGCTTTTCTTTCTGTATTTCGGCCTCCCCAAAGTCGGCATTCGGATTTCCGGTGAATGGTGCGCCATCATTGGGCTCGCATTCCTTGGCGGCAGCTATATGGCAGAGGCGCTGCGCGCGGGCCTTGAGTCCGTCTCAACGGTGCAGACAGAATCGGCACGCGTACTCGGCCTCACGCCGTTCCAGACGATGATGCTTGTCGTGCTGCCGCAGGCGTTTGCGGTATCGGTCCCGCCGTTGGTCGCCAATATCATCTTTCTCATTAAGGAAATTTCAGTTGTCAGCGCCATTGCGCTTCCGGATCTGATGTACGTCACGAAGGATCTTATCGGCAATTCCTACAAAACCGACGAATCACTCATTCTTCTCGTTTCGGCTTATGTAGTACTGCTGCTCCCGATTTCACTCTTAGGCTATTGGCTTGAAAAGAAGGTGCGTTATGCAGGATTCGGGAATTAATGTCTTCTTTCAGGGCATCAACTCACTCCTTCTGTTGAAAGGGCTGTGGACAACACTGCATATCAGTCTCTTATCTGCAGGTCTTTCCATTCCGCTTGGCATTCTTCTCGGCATCTTCATGACGCTAAAGAATCCCATTGCGCGAGTCGTCTCTCGGATTTACCTCGAAATCGTGCGAATCATGCCTCAGCTAGTTCTGCTCTTCGTGGTTTATTTCGGCTTCACTCGAGCCTTTGGATGGAATCTCTCTGCGTATTGGAGCGCGATTATTGTTTTTACCTTTTGGGGTACTGGAGAAATGGGAGATCTGGTTCGCGGTGCACTCATCAGCATCCCGAAGACGCAGTATGAAAGTGCCCAGGTACTCGGCCTCTCCAAACTCCAGACGATGCGCCTGGTGGTGCTCCCGCAGGCTGTTCGTCAATTGATTCCGCCCTCGATCAACCTCATTACCCGCATGATCAAGACGACGAGTCTTGTCGTGCTCATCGGCATTGTTGAAGTTTTGAAGACCGGTCAGCAGATCATTGATGCCAACCGCTTTGAGTATCCGACTGCAGCGCTTTGGGTATACGGCGCCGTGTTTCTTCTTTACTTCCTTGCATGCTGGCCGGTATCCCTCGCCGCCAAGGCCCTCGAAAAGAAATGGAAAGCATAAAAATGGCCAATGACATTGTTTTGGAAACGCGCGGTCTCGTAAAGAAGTTCGGCGACGCTGTGATTCTCAACGGCATCGACTTCACGCTTCACGACAAAGAAGTCGCGGTGATTCTCGGGCCGTCGGGCTGCGGCAAATCCACGTTTCTGCGCTGCCTGATCGGTCTCGAGCCCATCCAAGGCGGCAGCATCTTGCTCAAAGGAAAACCGCTCGAATTCGGCAGCACGCTGCGCAGCGGCATCGGCATGGTTTTTCAAAGCTATGACCTTTTCCCGCACCTGACGGTGCTCGAAAACATCTTGCTCGCTCCCCTGCATGTCGCCAAGCGTTCCCGTGAAGACGCGCTCGCTCAGGCTGAAACCCTTTTGAAGCGCGTGAAGCTCTGGGACAAACGCGATTTTTATCCGCGTCAGCTTTCAGGCGGACAAAAACAACGTGCGGCCATTGTCCGCGCGCTCTCCATGAACCCGAGCGTGATGCTTTTTGACGAAGTGACCGCCTCTCTTGACCCGGAAATGGTCCGTGAGGTGCTCGACGTCATTGTGGAGCTGGCCGACAGCGGTCTCTCAATGGTGATCGTCACGCACGAAATGGAATTTGCGCGGGCCGTCGCCGACCGCATTGTCTTTCTCGAAAACGGCCATGTCGTTGAAGAGAATTCGCCGGAAGCGTTTTTTACGACGCCAAAGACGAAGCGCGCAGCGGAATTTCTCAAAACCTTTACCTACACACGTCATAAGCGATCGGACGAAACCCCGTCGCCCAAATGAATCCAACAACCTGACGATGCAGCTGAGACGAAGCAGCTGCATCAAAACATCCGAGGAAGGCATGGACCGCCGGCGCCCTGCACTTCTCTTGACCTCATAAAGTGCCGGCGTATTTCTGGAGGAAATTCCATGTCCATCATCCAAAACTTCACGAAGAAGATTGCCGCCGTCGCGGTTGCTGCAGCGGCGCTCTCAGCCGTCACGGCTGCCGTCGAAGCCCGTCCGCTTGACGTGATCAAGCAGAGCGGAGAGGTCGTCATCGGCGTCTTTTCCGACAAGGCTCCGTTCGGCTACGTTGACTCCCAGGGGAAATACGCGGGCTATGACGTCTACTTCGGCGACCGCCTCGCCAAGGACCTCGGCGTCAAAGTGAAGTACATCTCCGTCGATCCGGCAAGCCGTGTTGAATTCCTGGTCACTGACAAAGTGGACATTATTCTTGCCAACTTCACCGTAACGAAAGATCGTGCGGAAAAAGTTGACTTTGCACTGCCTTACATGAAGGTTGCGCTTGGCGTCGTTTCGCCTGAATCCGCCGTTATTACCGACGTGAAGCAGCTCGACGGCAAGACGCTCATCATTGCTAAAGGCACGACCGCAGAGCCCTACTTTGAAAAGAATCATCCGAAGGTAAAGCTGCAGAAGTACGACCAGTACACCGACGCCTACAATGCCCTGCTTGACGGCCGCGGCGACGCTTTCTCCACCGACAACACTGAAGTCCTCGCCTGGGCCTTGGTACATAAGGGCTTCAAGGTCGGCATTCCTTCCTTGGGTGATCTTGACACCATCGCTCCGGCCGTCCAGAAAGGCAATAAGGATCTTCTCGATTGGATCAATCAGGAAATCGTCAATCTTGGGAAGGAAAACTTCTTCCACCAGGACTATGCAGCCACGCTCGCCCCGGTCTACGGCAAAACGTCCAATCCTGATGATCTCGTGGTTGAAGGCGGCAAGCTCTAATTTAGCCAGTGCTTAATGAAAACACTTCAGCTGTTCTCTTAATGAAATCGGCAGATTAACCGTGAAGTTAACCTGCCGATTTTCATGAGAGGCCTGAGCGTGCGCTCACAAAATGCCGTTCATTAAATTTCGAACGTCCCTTTGACCACAACCTCCCCGTCACGCATCATCACGCGTCCGCGGGCGACCACATGAGTGAGTTTGAAATCTTCGGTGAAAAGACAGGCATTGGCACAGGCGCCAACCTCGACGCGTCCCTGATCCTTGAGACCGAGCGCGTCGCCCACATTCTTCGTTGTGAAGAGCAGTGCCTGTTCGATCGGCATTTTGCAGTCGCTGATCAAGCGAATCGTCTCTGTGAGGTTGCCGTCAACGCCGCCCACGCCGAGTCCGACCATTTCGCCTTTTTCATTGAAACGCGGAACAGAGCCGTGGCCGTCGGTCGAAAGCGTAATGTGCGTCGGATCAACCCCCATGCCGACCGCTTCGATAACGGCCTGAGCGGGATGATCAAAGCAGCAGGATGCGCCGGTTGTAATGTCGATCCAGCCGCCCTTTTTGCCGAACTCAACAGCAGAATCAAAAACGTGACGGATACGACCGCAATGGGTTGGGCGAATATGTTTGATCGGGAACCCTTTGGCCAGGATCTCGTCATACATCTCGAAGGCACCCGGAATATTGCCCGTGTGAATATGCAGGAATCCGGTCTTGCCGGCAATCATTGCGCCGACACGAACTTCAGCGAGCACAGCAAGAACCTGCTGCGCCGTCGGGAATGATGAGCGGTGGTCGCCGAGCGCAATTTTCACGCCGATCACTTCGGGCACAAAGAACAGGTCATTGGCAATAGAGTCCGTGAGCGTCGTTGCCGGGTACTTGTAGTTGGAGGTATACATCCAAGCCGATACGCCTTCGGTCTGCAGCGCCCGAACCTTCGCCAGAAGATTCGGAATGGAGCGCGTCGTATAGTCCGTACCCGAAACGCCCACGACGGACGTTGTGCCGCAGCGGATCAATTCCGAAAGCACGAGTTCCGGCGTACGTGTTGACGGTCCGCCCTCGCCGCCGCCGCCCGTGACGTGAATGTGCTGATCAAAAAAGCCCGGCGTGAGAATCTTGCCGCCGGCATCCAGGATCTCCAGATCCGGCAGCTGAGGGGCGAGATTTTGTCCGACGGCAGCGATGCGGTCATTGACCATCAGAACATCGTTTTTGCCGAGATCCTGCGGCGCGAAGACGCGTGCATTTTTAATAAGGAGTGCTGTCATTATTTCTTCTCCAAAGCGGGGTCAGGAAATTAGAGGAAGATTGCCGAAGCTGCGACATTCATGATGAGCGCGAGGATCATCACCGGCGCTGTGCGGCGGACAAGTTCAAAGGGAGAAAGACCGGCAATGCCGGAAACCGCGATGATGACGCCGGCAATCGGGCACATCGTACGGGCGATGCCGGCGGAGAGCTGCACCGGAACGGCGAGAATCGCGGCGTTGATGCCTACGCTCGCGGCAGCCTCAGGCAGAAGCGGCGAGAATGCAAAGAAGGCCGCATTGCCCGAGCCGGTCACCACGGTAGCAACGACCATGATCGTCAGCATGATGAGCAGCATCACCCACACGCCGGCGGACTCCATGGAGGCCGCCATGGAAATCAGCGTGCTGATGCCGCCGAGTTTATTCATGCCGAGCGCAAAGAGTTCCGCGCAGCAAATGAGACCGACGGTCGAAGTGAAAACTTTGCCCATGCCTTCAAAGACGGCTTGGGTGTTTTTCGTGGACTCACGGAAAGAGCGGCGAGTAATGAAGTCAACCACAAAAGCGATGATGATCGAGACGATCAGACCCGTCTGCAGCGAGAGCTTGATGCCGTCATAAACCATCGGCGAAAAGACGATCAGCAAAACGAGCGGCAGCACCGGCAAAAGTGCATAGTGCACAGGACCAGCACCCTCAAAAGCCTTTTTAAGACGTTCATCGGTCGATTCGGCCGGCGCTTCAGCAGCCTCGGCTTCTCCGGCATGCTGAGCCTTGCGGTCAAACCAGCGCTGGATGAAAAAGTGACCGACGGCAACCGTGGCAATCACGCAAAGCGCTACCGGAATCTGGCTCTGTACGAAATAGGTGACCACGTCCGTCCCGAGCAGGTCGGCAGCTCGCATTGCATTCGAGGATGAAGGTCCGAGATCCAGACAGCAGGTTGAGCCGATCACTGCCGCAGCAGAGGCTCGCGAAACGCCGAGCGCGATGAGGAGCGGATAAATGGAAGCCATCAGCAGCAGGCCCAGACCCACTGCGGAATTGATAAAGAGCGCCATGAACTGACCGACCACATAGGTGACGGCCAGGAGCACATAAGGCGAGCGGATGGCGCTCAGCGGCTTCACACAAAGCTTAACGAGCGCTTTGGAAGCGCCAATGCGGTCCATATAAACCGAGAAGCCTGCAATCAGCATGATGTTAAGGCCAAGGCCCGGCAGGCGTCCCTTCATCAGGTTTGTGAAGGCTTCAGCCAGATCAAACCCAAAGAAGTGCGTCGACTTAGCGTCGGCCACCGGCATGGTTCCGTTCAGGGCTGCGCAGATCAGCATCACGAAACCAGCAAGCAGCAGGATAATCGGCGGGTAATAATTCTTGAGGACGCAGTACGCAACCCCTGCGATCACAAGAAGGGTTATGAGGATTCCGAGCATAGCGGTAGGTCTCCAGTGGTGGTGGCGGTTTGCTTTTTTTGTTATCTGCAGATCAGCTGCACGGTCGATCTGCAGATATTGGCTTTCGGGCCCGGCTTCATTAGTGGTCTGATTTAATCCCTGCGCCGCAGAGCGTAATCAGCACGTCAGTGCTCGGTCCGTAAAGTTCGCAGTAATGATCCCAAGCGGCAAAGTTGGCGGCGGTCGTGTGCTCGATATAGAGCCCGGCCCGTGCAATCTTGGCGCGGGCGGCAAGAATCTTGTCCTCGGGAGCTGCCACAACGGTAATGTCGTGCTTTTTCATCATTTCAAGCAGCTCGCTGCCGCGAAGCGGCTTGCCGATCGCGATGCCTTCGGCAATCGTCGGCTTCACGTCTATGGAGACCGGTGCGTCCAGTCCCAATTCGCGTGCTTTAAGGAGCGGATCGCAGTATTCGCTCTGAAGCCCCACAATCTTCGGGAAATGGTCAATCGCACCGGATTCCAGAAGATGTTCGAGCGCTTTCACCGCACCGATAAAGAGCGTGCCGTTGCCGACGGGCAGAACAACATGTTCCGGGATACGGCCGAGCTCTTCATACACCTCATAGATATAGGCTTTCATGCCTTCATAAAAGAAGGGATTCACCACGTGGTTGGCGTAGTAGATGCCCTCTTCACGCACTCGAGCGCGGCAAACATCGGCACAATGATCACGCGACCCCGGAATGACATGCACTTTGGCGCCGTGCGCCTCAATCATGGTGATCTTCTTGGGGCTCGTTCCTTCCGGAACATAGATTTCGCACTGAATGCCAGCCCTCGCGCAGTAGGCTGCTACGGCGTTGCCGGCATTGCCGCTCGAGTCTTGCACACAAGACTTCACCCCGATCGCCTTCATATGAGCAACCAGCGTAGCCGCGCCGCGATCCTTAAAGGAGAGCGTCGGCATGGCGTAGTCGACCTTGACGAAAAGACCCGGTTCGAGTTCCACCAAGGGCGTCATGCCTTCACCCAGTGAGACGCTCTGCCAAGCATCACCGTCAACGGCCATAAAGTCGCGGTAGCGGAAAATACTCCAGCACTTCTGATCAATCTTGGCGTCATCCCACTTCGGGCTCTTGAAATCGAGTTCGAAGAGCCCGCCGCAGCCGCAGACGGGCGCAAGCGTATCGGCAGGTGTTTTTTTGCCGCAGGCGGTGCAGACATAGCTGAACATAGTTGTTCTTCCCCTTTGAATCAGTTGGAATCAGTCATGGGCTTCGAGTTCGGCAATGCATTCGATTTCAACGAGGCAGCCGAAGTGAAGCGGAGTAGTCGAAACGACAACCCGGCCGGGTTTGTGTTCGCCAAAAAACTTGGCGTATACAGCATTGATGGGCCCCCAGTATTCGTTGGACGGGGTATAGACGCGGCAGAAAACCACTTGACTGCGCTCGACACCCGCGGCTTTAAGCACTCGGTCGAGATTTTGGAGGGCCTGCGCAGCATGCGCCTGAATGTCGCCCGTGCAGACCTCGCGCGTATCCGGGTCCATAGAGAGCAGCCCGGAAACGTAAAGCATGCCGTTTGAGACCACTGCTGTGCTGTAATGGCCGGGGTTCTTCCCCTTAAATCCGGGATCGATGAATTTCATATTGTTTGCTCCCAGCCGTTTCCGGCGGTGAAGGATGTTTTATGGTTTTGGCGTGTTCTTCACTTTTTCTGTCGTCCTGAGCCGGAAGAGCCGGCTGATTCCGATTCGCGCCTGAGGAGATCCAAATCGCTGTAGAGCGTCACCTTTGAGACCCCCAAACGCTCTGCGGCATAGTCGAGCGCGCCCTTCACAAGAAACACGCCGCGCGTATCCATGAAGCGAACGAGCGGAAGCCGTTCTTCGCGGGTCAGAACGGCCGACGACGACCTTCCGGCCCGAACACGTTCCGTCATGCGGTCGATCATGGCGTAAACTGTTTTGAGTACGCTGCCTTCCGGTTCGATATCTGCATCTTTTTGAAGATCTTTGGTCTCTGTGTCTCTCGAGACTGCAGACGCCAATTGCGCCGCAGCGTGTTCGGACGCGAGAGCGTCTGCAGATGCCGATGCCTCCGGGAGAATGGAAGCCTCTGCGGGCGGCAGAAGCGCTAAAAGCGCCTGAAGTTGCCCCGCGGCAGCAGACACATTGGTGACATCCTGATTGATGCAGAGAACGCCGATCACCTCGCCCGCATCGTCCCGAATCAGGAGCGACAGTGCACGGATCAGACGTCCGCGGCTTCTGAGCCAATAAACCGGCAGGAGATTCGGGCTCTCGGAACTGAGTGCGCCGTCATCGGTTCTGGACATTCGCAAGAGGCTGGGCACTAAGTGACGCAGTCCCTGACCGACGGCACGCCCCGTCACTTCACCGTTTTCCACGCGCACGACGGAGTGCACGGGATCCGAAAGATCATGAAGCACGACTTCACAGTTCGGCCCGCTGAAAGCCGCAAGGAGTTTCATCACATCTTCATAGGGACGAAGGGCCGCAGGAAGCGGCGGCTGAAGGGCTCGATTCGTGCTCATAAATTGAGAAATGGCTGTCCAGCGTCTTAGGCATACAGCAGGAAAACTCGGATACAGGCATCTTAACATAGATTTTTTTATATGCAATATGCTTTGAAAGTTATAGAAATACCCCCATAATGATTAGAAAAATCGCCTGTCAGACCGTTTGCCTCGCCAATGGTATAGAATTTTTTATATACCCTTTTCTCCGCAAGCCCCAAAGGAAAACGCAATGTCTGTTGATTCCCGTTTTGCCGCTCCGGCACTCGCCAGTCTCAAGGATTGTGCGCTCGATGATCCGCGCCTTCCGACGCCGCTCTTTGTGATCGACAGCCAGAAGCTCGAGAAGAACCTTCGACGCGCGAAGGACCGAGCGGCAAAGCTCGGCGTGGCCTTCCGCCCTCATCTGAAGACGCATAAATCGATCGGCATTGCGCTGCGCCAAATGACGACGCCGCAAGGTCCGGCCACGGTATCCACGCTCGCCGAAGCCCGTTATTTCGGCGCGAGGGGCGTGACTGACCTCATCTATGCTGTTGGCATTGCGCCGCAAAAGCTCGCCGAGGTCAGCCGTCTGCGCAGTCTCGGCGCCGACATTAAGATCATTCTCGACAGCGCAGAAGCCGCGCGCGCCGTTTCGGCATTCTGCCGCAGGGAAAAAACGACGATTCCCGTGCTCTTGGAGATCGATGTCGATGGTCACCGCTCCGGTATTCGTCCTGACGGTGCAGAGCTTTTGCCGGCTGCGGCGGCGCTCGCTGACGGAGCAGAACTCGTGGGCGTCCTCACCCATGCCGGAGACAGCTACGAATGCAAGTCAACTGCGGAAATTGAAGCTGCCGCGGAAGCCGAACGCGCCGGGATCGTTCTCGCTGCAGAAAGACTGCGCGCCGCCGGCCATACCGTCAAAATTGTCTCCGCGGGTTCCACTCCGACCCTGATGTTTGCCAAAGACGAAACGGGCGTCACGGAAATGCGTGCCGGCGTATGTGCACTATTTGACCTCTTCATGTCCAATGTCGGCGCATGCACCGTTGAGGAAATCGCCGGATCCGTCCTGGCTACCGTCATCGGCCGTCAGGTCGATAAGCGCCGCGTCATTTTGGACTGCGGCTTCCTCGCGCTTTCCCGCGACCGCGGCACGGCTCGTCAGGCACACGATTACGGCTACGGCTTAGTGTGCGGCATTGACGGGAAGCCCCTCGCCGACGGCACGATCGTCCTGACGGGCACCAATCAGGAACACGGCATTCTCACCCTTCCGGAGAATTCCCCCCTCACGCAGGAGGACTTCCCGATCGGCAGACGTCTTCGCATTCTGCCCAACCACGCCTGCCCCACAGCCGCCCCCTATGCTTCGCTCGTACTGATCGAGAACGGCCGTGTCGCGGAAGTTTTGGACCATGTCCGGGGATGGGACTAACGAGTGCTGCCTTCCCATTGAAGCAATTTCTGCGCGCATTGACAAATCTGGCCTTGCACATGGTCTGCTCTTCAATATGCGCTGCGAATCGGACGAGACGCCTAAGCCCGACAGAATCTTCAACTAGCCGGGCTTTGAACATATTCGACAATGGCATGAAGCAAAGTTTCCATGGATGGCTCAACCGCCGGGCAAAAGGAAAATGCTGCGCGACAAACCGTCCACTCATCGATAGGCCAAACGCTTGATCGGCGAAGCAGTCGCTTTGCGCTTCACGCGAAAGCCCGGTTCCTCTCCGAAAAGAAGAAACCGGGCTTCTAAAGCTCTGCGGAACTTCAGGTGCCTGCGCACCCGAAATCCCGATTTTTAAGGTTTAGGCCTTGGCAGCCGTCTGACCTGCTACGCGGCCATAGACCAAGCAGTCCAGAATAGCAACCGAGCCCAGACGCACTGCGCCGTGCACGCCGCCCGTCGCTTCACCGGCGGCATAAAGCCCCGGAATCGGCTTATACGTGCGGACATCGAGCACGCGGCATTCCTTGTCGGTGACAAGGCCGCCCATGCAGTGGTGAACCTTCGGCTGCAGTTCGCAGACGTACCAGGGCCCGTCAACCAACGGTACCTGATCGTTATTGATGTAGCGGTTCCAGACCGGATCCGCCTTGGCCTTCACGACCTCATTGAACTTCTCGACCTGAGCCTTCAGCGCATCGGGCTTGATGCCGGCAGCTTTGGCGAGATCTTCGAGCGTGTCATACTTCTCAACGATCTTACGTTCAAGCATGCGGTCGAGCAGACCCGGACGCTGTTTCTTCAGCGGCCCGACATTGGGTTCATTGCAGATAGCGAAGCACTTGCGGCCATTGGCTTGTTCAACCATGATCGCATCGGCGCGAACCTTGCGGTTGGCGAGCTCATTGACGAAGCGTGCGCCGTCTGAATTCACCCAAAGACCGTATTCCGCGGCAGCCGTTTGATTGAACATCCAGCCAATGCCCATGCCCTTTTCACGCGGGCAGCCCCACGGGCCGCACTGAATCCAGTCGTTTTGAACCTGAAGAGCGCCGATGGCTGAGGTTTCACGCCAGAGCTCAGACGTTGCGCCCGGCTGGTTCGTCGTATCAAGCGTTTCGTTAAGCTTCGGATCCTGATACATACGGTACGTAACGTCGGCCGAGAAGCCGCCGTAGCAAAGCACAACGCCCTTCTTGGCACGAATGAACTTGGTCTTGCCGGAGTCTTCACGCGGGAAGCGATAGCCTTCACGCACCTCAAGACCCTCAACACGGCCGTCTTCACCGCGGATGATGCGTTCAACAAACACGCGGTTGCGAAGCGGAATGCCGAGTTCCTTGCACTTGTCGATTTCCTTGGAGACGATGCCCGAACCCGAACCGTTCTTCGTGGTGACATAACGCGGAACGCTGTGGCCGCCTTCCTGACCGATGGCATCGGGCAGATATTCCACGCCGAGATAATTGACCGTCCATTCATAGTTCGACAAGGCGCGCTCCGCCATGAAGCGAACCTTATCGACATAGTTCATGTAGTTGCCGGCCGCCAGAATATCTTTTTCGAGCAGGTCGACGGAGTCCTTGATGCCGTGAAGCTTTTGCTGCGGACAGCCCGTAGCCGTCAAAATGCCGCCGTTAATGGCGGAGTTGCCGCCGAAGACGGCCATTTTTTCGAGAACGATAACGTTCGCGCCAGCGTTCTTGGCTTCAATCGCAGCGGCCAGGCCCGCAAAGCCTGAACCGACGACGATGATGTCTACCGTTTCATCCCATTTCGCCACGGGTTTGGACGCAAAAGCGGACGCTGCGCCGGCGAACGCAGCCGTACCGACGATTGAGCTCTCAATCAGGCGGCGACGAGAAATATTGGCAGTCATAACTCTCTCCTTTTTTATTGATGTCCTCCGGCATTCCGTTTGAAAACGGTTGGTCTTCATGCCGAAAACATCAAACGCTTTGTCCGAAGCACGAGCGCACTTCGAATCCCGCAGACAGGTTTTTAATTCCCGCCTGCTGATGCCAAGGGTTATATCCCTGGCTGTTTAAGATTTACATAAGAATTAACCCGATAGATACGTCACGAATACGGCGCACCCAGCCAATATCATTGATGAATCCGCTCCTGTTATAGGTTCTCAGTGTTGCAAATTGCTACTTTTTCACATCGGCAAGATTTCGTCATACAACCGTTCGGCGATAGATGCGGCTTCCTGCACTGACTGCCGCGAGCTTTTCGAGCTGCAGCCAACCCGAATCTATTTTTTGACCAATTGACTGTCTTTGAGCGGTATGGCTGGGCAGCTGCCAAATCAAATCACAAGCCGCCTGATCGGCTGCCACGGGATCCAACGATCCAACAATCCCTAGGTTTCCGGTTTTCGGCGCTGCGCCGCCAAAGGGTTCGGCATGAATGTTGGAGAGAATCGAGATGGCTATCATCTTGCGGCCCATACGCGCCTTTATCCCTTTAGCGGCATCCGCAAGGTTCGTGAAGAATGCTTCCGTTCGCTGGTAGCCCGGCTCATGCACGGCCGCCTTGCTGTCGGGCGAGGCCAAACCGATGCCGATGTTTTTCACTGCACCGGTATAGCCCGCAAAGCTGGGAATCTTGAAATTGGTGAGAACAACGATGCCGCCATAGTCTTCGAGCATCGCACGGCACACTTCAATCTCCTTCAAGTTTGCGCCGCCAGGAATGGGAAGCTTCACATAATCCTCGGGACGCTCCGCTCTGTCGAGCACGTCCACCGGCGCAAAGTCGACGCCCTGGCTGCGTATTTCGGCAATATGCGTGGCCGTATGCCGGCGGCTGCCGCCAAAATCGCTCGCCCAATTGGTCTCTATAAAACGGCTTCCTGGAATATGGGCCTGAAGCGCTCGAAAGAGCGGGAGATTCACGGCCGCTTCGCCGCCGTGAATCTTGATGCCGACGCGGCCGGACAAATCACCCGAAAGCTTCTCATAAATACGAATCAGCGCATCGGCCGAAACTTCGGGCGAGAAAAATACTTCTGGGGGTTCCGCCGCGGCCCGTACGGAGCCGGTCGCAGAGAAAGCCATCCCGACCGCCAGCCCAAGTTCAATCGTGCGCCGGCGTGAAAGCGAAAGTCTCAAGCCGTTCATCACATCACAGGCCGCTGTGATCTTCTCTTTATGCCCTGCACCCATTTCAGCTTCTCCCGCAGCAAAAAAAACATTCCATCCGTTTTTTCGTCAAAGGCCGCTGCGCTTAAGCCAAGCGGCCAAATCATCTCGGCTCGAGGCTGCACGGCTTTGCGTCGTGTGGAAGCCTTCGGCAATCTGAGCATTCGGACAAAAAGTGCGCACATCGGCCCATGCACCGGAGGGCGACGAACTTGCCGAAACACAGAACGGCAGCACACGTTTGCCCGCAAGCGGATGGTCCATGAGGAACGTACGCATCGGAATGGACAAGCCTCCCCACCAATAGGGGCTGCCAATCACAACGGCGTCATAGCCCGAAAGATCGGGAATCGCGGCGGCAATTTCTCGTCTGGCATTGTTTGCGCGTTCGCTGCGGGCGATGCCCGTCATGGCCGAATAATCATCCGCATAAGGGTCCTTGAGCGTGAGCTCGAGGAGATCTGCACCGGTTGCTGCGGCAGCAGCCTCGGCGAGCCCTTTGGTTGTGCCGGTCCTTGAAAAATAAATAATGATCGCTTTCGCACGGGTATTGGAACCTGAGGCAGCCAGGCTTCCCCGAACCAACCCGGCACTGGCCAATGCACCGGCAGCGAGCTGCATCACGTGACGGCGTGATAATTGCTGAGCATTCATGATGATGTCTCCCAAAAGAGGTTTGTTATCCAAGCGATTCAATGCGGTATCGCCTCACGCCCATGGCAAGCCTTTCCATGGCATCGAGCTGCGTAAGGCCGCTTCGTGAAGCGATGCGCTCCTCGAGCGGGCGGCGTTCTGCCGGCGGAAGCGTTCCAACCCAATCAATGGAGGCCTGATCGACGGCCAGAATGTCAGTCGAAGCCAGAATGCCGAGATCGCGGGCTTCGGGCTCGGCAGCCGATGTGCCTGTACAGTCGCAGTCCACCGACATGCGGCGCAGCACGTTGATATAGGCAATGCGGCCCTGAAAGTGATCCGTCACTGCCTTCCCGGCATCAGCCATGCGTTCGAGAAATGCCGGGCCGAGTTCCCAGCCCTGATGAATCTCAGCCTTTCCCTCGCGTCCGGAAGCACAGCCGATGGCAACGTTTTTGAGCGATCCGCCGAAGCCCGCCATGCCATGCCCTTTGAAATGGGTGAGCACCAGCATCGAGTCATAGCGATCCAAATGAGATCCCACCGTCACGGACTTGAGCCGACTGCCGCCTGCAATCGGCCATGGCGTTGCGCCGTCTTCATCCAAGATGTCAACGGGCGCGAAGGTCCAGCCGTTCGTAACGAGCGTTTCACGATGTCGGGACGCTGCAGCCCGCGGCCCGCCGTAAAGCGTATTCGTTTCAACGATCACGGCGTCCGGCAGTTCATTTATGAGAGCTTTCACCCATTCGCGCGGCAAAATGTTGGGACCGTGCGGTTCGCCCGTATGAAGCTTCACCGCGATGCGGCCTTTAAGCGTGCTCTGCACGGATCGCAGAGCAGCAACTAACCCTTCAGCCGTCAATGATGTCGTTTGATATACAACTGCTTCTCGGCCGGCCGAAGCGATCGATAAAGATTCCGCGCTCACCTGCGAGAGCGCTGCAGCCGCAGCTGTTCCGGCGATTAAACGCCGACGCGAAATTCCGCAAAGGCTCATCGCGGCCTCCTTGCAAATCAGAGTTTTTTCTTGTCAGCGAATAATTGAATAAACATTGCTTAATTAAAATGCCAACTTATTTCAATAATTCGCTGCGCACCATCGGCCGCCTGCAGTGCTGCTGCGCTTTAGGAGAGAGGTCCGTTAAAAGAACAGACCGCAGATTGGTTCGTGCGAATACATTCTCTGTTTCAAGAGCAGTGATGTCCAATGCTTAATAGCAATGCCTTTTTATGCGTTTTTTGGATGGAGAAAGCCCCCTCGCACTTTGATGCCGGCCGGCCACTTATCCGCGGCGAATAGGGCTCAGCCGACACATCGATTCAAACGTGCAGGACGTATGCCAGATTGGGTGCCTCACCCGAGCTCATCGGAGCGGTGCGCGGGCTCCGCAGCATCTGCCGGACTCACCAACGTTACGGTGAAGGCGTTGCCATCGGGACCCGAAGCAAGATTCACCTGCCAACCCATGCGCATACAGATGCGCCAAACGATGGACAGTCCCAGACCAAAGCCCGTCTGTTCGGTATCCGCACTCGTCTTTCCCCGGACAAAAGGTTCGAAAATCCGCTTCTGCTCCTCTGGAGGAATTGGGTCGCCATGATCGGCAACGACGATGCCCGTACTCGTCTCAGTCACTTCGATCTCTCCTTCATGCGAGTAGGCGAGCGCATTCTTGACGAGGTTCGACACCACAGTGCTCAGGAGAAGCGGCGAAAAGCTCCCCGGGCAGCTGTCTTCCTGGCGAAAGACAAGCTCGCGGCCAGCCTTTGCGGCCTCCGGGATCCATAAGCGGCCGACAGCCTGAAGCACGTCGCTCACTCGATCGCTGCCCGCGTTTTCAGAGAGCCGAGCAAATGCGAGGAACCCTTCTACCAGCTCGTGCATCATTTTGGATGAGCGTTCGATCTTATCCACCTGCCGCTGCTGGGCGGCAGTGAGTTCAGTGAGCTTGAGGAGCTCCACGCTCGTCTCGATCACGGTCAAGGGCGTGCGCAGTTCGTGACTCACGTCGCCAGTGAAAGCTTTTTCTCGCTTCAATGCTTTAAACAGACGATGCATTGAGGCCGAAAGCTCTGCAGCAAGATTCCCCACTTCGTCGCGGGTGATCAGCTCTTTGGGAAGCGGCTTCCAAGTATTTTGTGACGATGCCGCACGAACGGCAGCAGCGAGTTTTTCCACCGGCCGCATCACCTGTACCGCCAGACGTCTGCCGGCCGCAGCCCCGACCAAGAACACCACGAGGAGCACAGCGAGCATCAGGATAAAGAGCTCCTGCTCCTTTTCTTCGAACCCTTCCTGATCACGCACGATCATCAGGCTCCCGCCCTGCCATGCGCGCCGCCAGACAAATACAGCCGGCGCTTCCGTAATTTCAGTAAACCCGAACGGGCAGTCCTGAAACTGAGCCGGCACCGGTTTCAATCCCGGCGCGTCGCCATACACATCAGCGTGCGGAAGCCCTATTGCGGTATCGCCTCGTTCGATCTGCGAAACCACATAATCCATGTCATCCTCAAGAAAGCTCGAAATCAGCTCTTCTTCGGTGTAGCCGATGACGCCGACCATCGCTGCGGAGTAAAGCGCAGCCAAACCGGTGAGGAGCACCGTAAGCGCGAGCATGATGCGCTGTGAAAGACCTCTCGGCGGCTTCCGATGGAGGTCACGCCGCGGCTGCTCACGCGCCTGAGGCGACGCTTGGGATAAGCCCCCCTGCGCTTCATAGGAACTGCCTGACTGAGCGGCTGATGAGGGCGAAATCCTCTCCTCCTGCGCAGCGCTCAGCTGCAGGTTTTCACGGCTCCTGCCGCTCAAATTCGTCATTTTGGGTCTCGCCGTGCTTTGCGGCCGAACATAATTAGTTGATATGAAATGCTCTGGCGCTCACTCAATTCCAGCGAGCGGCATGAGGGTTGTCACTTCACCCTCTCGGGCGGACAGACAGACCAGCCGGCACCGGGGTGCGTTTTCAGCATCGGAACGCTGAAAGGTTTGTCGAGCGCCTGCCGAAGAAGGTAGAGATTGCTTCTGAGACTATCAGACATCGGCGCACCGTCAGACCAAACTTTGCTTTCCAATTCCTCTCGGCTCACCACGCGGGGACTCGCCCGCATCAGCACCGTGAGAATGCGGAAACACGTTGGGTTGAGGCGAAGCGATTTGCCCTCGCGCTCAACGGAGAGCGCATCCGGGTCGAGCACCAGGGGCCCCACCTGCAGTTTCTTTGAACCGCCCTCAGTTTCGCCGCTTCGTCCCGCACGCCGCAAAAGAGCTTCCACGCGGGCATTAAGCTCAAGCAGCGAAAAAGGTTTGATGACGTAATCGTCCGCTCCGGACTCGAGCCCCGCGACGCGGTCGTCAACGGCATCGCGCGCCGTGAGCATCAGGATCAGTATCGAAGACCCCGAGAGGCGAAGCCGGCGGCAAAAGCTCATTCCGTCTTCCCCGGGCAGCCCCACATCCAAAACAATGAGCGCAATATCTTCTTCGGCAATCAATTGAGCGGCCGATGCAGCATCCGAAGTGCCGATCGTTTGATAGCCGCGTAAGTTCAGGTATTCGCAGATGTTTTCTCGAATATCAGAATTATCGTCCACGACCAGGATGCGGTTAGCCATTCGTTCCTCGCGCTATTGAAGTCTCCTAAAGATGCGCAAAACGAACTCTCCATGTCGTTCGCGCATCACAGCACAACATTTTATGGGACGCCTTCTTCGTTGGCATTCTCGGCTCTGAATTTTGTTTACTGATCTTTTTGTTTTCACTCAGGAATTCTCTTTTTTGACGGGCTTTTGACGGACGCTTTACACGACCTTGACGGCCATTAGGAAAAATCACCACCGTCAGAGTCCGGAGAGGGTCAGGACTCGCAAATCTCTGAGCGTCACCGCTCAGTTTGTGATTCATCATGTCGTCCATTTTCAACCTGTTCCGCAGCAGCTCCGCATCCGACTTCAGTTTGCCCTATGCACGCAAAACGGCTGACTGGAACATCGTCCTTTGGCTGCTCGTACCCGCCTGGCTGCTTTTTTGGCTGTGGACCAATCCGCCTCACGGGTTCGATCTCGCCTTTGAACATCAGTTCTATGTGAACAAGGCCTGGCCGCTTCATGCAGACGGCCGCATTGAGTTCTGGCTCCACTTCATGCCGAAGGTCATTTCCGGAGTGCTTTTCGCGTGTGTGCTGGGTGCTCTCACCTATCTGCATCAGTGCCGCCGCGCGGCAGTCATTCTCGGCGACCACGAAGATGCGGCGCACTGCAATCTCATCCTCTCGCGTCTTTACTATGCCGTGGGCGCTGCGCTCCTCTGCGTGGGACTCCTCTGGTGGATGAAGCAGTCCACCGGCGTTTCCTGCCCCTGGAGCGTCACTGAATTCGGCGGCAGCGCCGCCGTGGCGGATCCCGGTCTGCCCTTCCTGCCGAAACCAGGACGCTGCTGGCCTAGCGGCGCTGCCGGCAGCGGCTTCTGCCTGCTTCCGCTCTACTTCGCTTTCCGCGACTTCAGGCCCAGACTTGCCCGTCTGCTGCTCGCACTGGCACTCCTTTCGGGTTTCGGCGCAGGGTTCGCCCACGTGGTGGTGGGAGCTCACTTCCCGTCGCATGTTTTTGCCGCGTTGGCTCTGGACTGGCTGATTTCTGCGGGCATCTATATTGCTGCTTTTGACCGTGCCGGACTGGTGCGCAAGCTTCGCGCGCCGCTGCCTTTCGGCCGCCGTTCAACTGACGATCAGCCCGGCCGCGTGACGCTTTATCTTTTCACGAGTCTCTGGTGGGCCATCGTCTTCAATGGTCCGATGACCGCCAAGCTCGCGATTGACAACAACCTCGTCACGACCGACTCGCTCATCCTAAGCCTGGGCACGACGGCCGCCTTTGCATTCGTCTCCGCCGCAATCATTGAACTCTGCGGACTGCTGCCGAAGATGGTCTTCCGCATTCTGCTGCTGATTTTGAATACGCTCGGAGCCGCCGCTTTTGCTGCCGCCTATCTTTACGGCACGGCGATGACGCCGGACATGGTCCGCAACTTTCTTGCCACCGATCCGGCAGAAGCACAAGCCTACCTGAGCACCCGTTCCGTTCTCCTCTTCCTGGCCGCCTGGCTGCCGCCGATGCTCGTCACGCTGGCCGCCAACCTGAATAAATCCGTCTGCACTGCTCGCCCGACGCTGCTGCGCCGTCTGGTTATATTCCTTCGCCGGCTCTTTACCTCCATTGGTTTTGCTGCTGTAGGCGTTGCGCTCATCGGCCTCAACTTCCAGGCTTTCGCCGGCGCGATGAGAAACGACAAGTCACTGCGCTACATGATCGCTCCGGTTAATGTCGTCTATTCGGGCATGCGCACCATCGTAGGCGACTCGAGCCCGGAAACCAACGCCGTGCGTGTGGCCGTCGACCCTTCGCCGTCGCTGGCCGTCAAGCCGTCTCGTCCGGCGGTGCTTGTTGTGATGGTAGGAGAAACCACGCGCTCAGCCTCCTGGCAGCTCGCGGGTTACAGCCGCGAAACCAATCCGCAGCTCTCTGAGCTTCAGATCATCAGCATCCCTCGAGTTGAAGCCTGCGGGACGTCCACCGACGTCTCTCTCCCTTGCATGATGAGCCGCATTGGCCGCAGTGACTACAACCGCGATCGAATCCTCTCCGAGGAACAGCTCCCGAGTCTCTTAAACCGCGCCGGCGCCAACGTGCTCTGGATTGACAATCAATCGGGCTGCAAAGGTGCCTGTGCGGGCGTCAGCACCCGTGCAGCGACGCCTAATCCGCAGGACTGCCCCAACGGCGAATGCGGTGACCGGGTATTCCTCTCGGAATTGAAAGGCGAACTTGGGAAACTCCCCGACGACCGTCCGACAGTACTCTTCCTTCACATGATGGGATCTCACGGTCCGGCCTATTCGCTTCGCTCCGACAAGGCGAGAAAGCTCTTCGAACCGGAATGCACCGATGCAGACCTTAAGAGCTGCAGCCGCGAATCGGTTATGAACGCTTACGACAACAGCGTGCGCGAAACGGATTACGTTCTGGCGTCTCTGATCCGCATGCTCAAAGATACGTCCGGCAGCATCGATTCCGCACTCGTTTATGTCTCCGACCATGGCGAATCCCTCGGTGAAGGCGGTCTCTACCTCCACGGCGCCCCCTACTGGATGGCGCCCAAGGAACAGACTGAAGTGCCGATGGTGCTCTGGATGAATTCGGGATTTGAAAAGACCTTCGGCATCAGCCGCAGCAAGCTCGAAAAGAATGCCGCCGGCCGAGTGACCCATGAGAGCCTTTATCACACCGTCCTAGGACTCCTCAACGTCAAGACAACGACCTATGTGCCGACCTACGACCTGACGCACTAAGCAAGTCGCCCATCAGGCGAAAACGAAGACGGACTCGATAGCCGCGCAATAGGCTCTCTGTCGAGTCCTTCTCTTTTTTTGAAAGTATTTTCTCTGAATAACAGCAGGCACTGCGGTCCGTTATTGACCGTGATCAACGCGTCCGAACAGTCTTCGGCACTCTGCTGCCTGAGGATGAAGCCCATTGAAGAGACTTCGATAGTGCTTATCCGCCGATTCCAGAAGCTTTCGGCGCTCTTCGGGTTCAGGTTTATTCACCAGACCAGCTGTGCGGTGAAGATTGAGCGCGAGCTCGCCTGCGGCAAGGAGCAGCTCATCAGGATGGGACACAGCCAGTTCGTCACCCGGAACCGTCAGCAGCACGCGCGTCCAGAAGCGAAGATCCGGATTTTCAAGCTGTGAAAGCGTATCGGCAGCCAATTCAACAGCAGCGGGCAGCATGTCGCCGTCGAGTGATGACGGCAAAAGCTCAGACCAGTCTTCCACAAGAGACGCGCGCAATTCACGGTTAGCGTCGCCCAGCCGCTTGATGGCCACATCGAACTGTCCTGTACGCATGGCCAGCGTGCCTTCAATCAGCGCAAACGGTGCGCCGACACTCCCGCCGGCCGTCGCAGCAGCCCGCAGCGTCGGCAAGAGATTCAGTGCAACCTGAGCCGGCGCAAGCGTTGTCTGAACATCTGCATCCGCCTGAGAGAAACCTTCTACCATGGCGCGCAGAAGCCGCCTGGCATAAGCCGCATCCAAAAGTGTTTCCTGAGAAATTGCAGAAAGCGCAGCGGCGATGACGCGTGCGCGGCCTGGCCCAGAATATGGAAAGGCTTCGAGCAGGGCCACCGCTTCTTCATGCGCCGGCGATGCCTCTTCCTGACGGCGAGCATGCTCCTCACGCCGAATGTGATCCGTCTGGGCAAATTTAGCCATATACCGATCAAGCCATTCGAGCATGCGGACTCCTCCTTTCCTAAACCGTTTCTGCGGTCTCAATCCTAGCCAATAAACATGCGGCTTGTCCTACGCATTTGCCTCTACCAAAATGAAGAAAAGTAGAGGATTGATCGCGAAATACGGGAGAAAACAAATATTGAGCATCTCCAGCATCGATCGACATGAAATCTCACGCCTAAACACTGCATAGCCATTCATGTCGAGAACAAACTCACGAAGACCGTGTAATCAATACGCAATTGGATGTCTACAACTGAGGGTATTTACTACACATTAATTTTACCTACTGTTAGAACGACAAAAAAATGCAAACATTTGCCGAGTGAGGACAGCGCAACCGTCGGATCTGATGCAGGCCGAGACTGCAAACAGCCAAAAAGACAATTGTTTTTTAAGGTTTTTTAGACTGCACTCTAAAAAAACAACGGTTCATTTAAAGGTGCATCAATGATGTTTATTGATATGACAAATTAATTCTATCAAGCGTTGCACAGAAAATTCTTGCGCATAACGCTTTCGAGCAGGATAGCTCTCTCAAACAACATCTCGTAGGATATAAACGGATTTGTGAAAACTATCGCAATGGCGAATATAAATTATTCGCAGCCACCAGATAGGTTCGCAAACTTGTCAATCATTAAATATTCCGTTCGCAATTATGAGCTTTAAGTACACAAATTTACCCCCCCCATAAATGCCTTAACTCTTTAGCATTGGCACTGCTATGCGTTATCTCCATTAGCTCCAGCCCAGCATTAGCTGAAGATTTAATCTATTATGGCCAAACTAAAGGTTGGGGAGATCCAGGAGTGATTCCTTCATTGAAGGAATATAGCAACATAGATATTCGAATTACGGGCGTCCCCGACGATTACAAACCGACTTCTATTTTTGGGGGGACAACTGAAGCTCTGCCAATTCAATCAAAAGAATTAACCGTCAAAGGAAAAAATTCAACAGTCACAATAATAAATACCGCGCAATCCCCAAAAATTGACAATAATGGCGGAATTTACGCTAAATGGAGTTCTTCTTTCACTTTTACAGAAGAAGCTTCAGTGTATATAGCATCCATTGCAGGATCTGAAAAGGGAAACAGCAGCACAGCCATCACCGCAAAACAACCGACAAGTCAGAGATGTAATGATTGCACAAATAAAGTTTATATAAATGGGGAAAATGTTAAGATAATCGGGTCATTAGATGTTGGGAATTGGGATTTTTCTCAATCTAAAAATAGTATAGAGCTCGTTCTGTCAAGTTCAAATTCATTCTGGTATGGAAGTGCCATAGGGGAAAAAAGTAATAAAACTGTTAAAATTTCGCTTACAGATGGAGCCACATGGATCTTCAATGGAGAAACATACGGAAGCGGCAATAAATTAAGCCATCTAACTCTCAACAAAGGAATTGTTATCTTAGCTGATGATTTAGTTTGGGATAAGTACCAAAGCACGTTAATTCATCAATATTTTAATACTGGAAGTGAAATTTTTGATGAAACATATGTACTTGCAGATTATCGCAAGGAAAATGGAAAATACTCTGAAGTAGACATCGGCAACCTGGCTGGTCCAGGCGGCATTTTTAAAGTCGATCTAGATTGGCAGTCCAATAAAGGCGCAAAAAAATATACCGATACAAGCGACTTCATCAAGATTGGCAATGCTGAAGGTAATTCGAACCAAACGGTATGGTTTGACATCAGCAAAGCCCATTTGGATGAAATGAAGGATGGCGACAAACTGTATTTCGCGAGTGTTGGATCCGGAGATACGACCTTCTCTACCAACGCTGATGGTGAAGTCAGCAGTGCTGATGAAATCTACAGCTTCAAATACAGCACTCAAAGCGAAGAATCTGACGATCTCACGTACTGGTTCCTGACGAAATCTCTGGGAGGCACCAACGAAAATCTCGCCCTCTTGAGAAACGCTGCACTGGCATCCTATTCACTGGCTTCGGATCTGGATCGCTTCCACGAGCGCCGGGACGAAGCTCGGTATGAAGCGGCTGGCGCCGGCGGTCTTTGGGCTCGCTATCGCTACTCCGACATTGGCCGCGACAACACTTTCGACATGGACAAAAACATGATCCAAGTGGGCTATGACAAGGAAGTATCCACTGCCGACAGCCGCAAAATCGTGGGCATTGCTTTTGACTACACCCATGCCGATACCGATCTCACCGGTATTTCCGGCAGCGGAAGCAATGATCGCTACGCCTTGAACCTCTACTATTCTGTTCTGGCCGACTGCGGCGGCTACGCTGACTTCACCGCGAGAATTGGTCGTCTCGGCAGCGATTATGACCTCCGCAATCAGGCGGGGCAAAAAATCGGCAGTTCGTTCTGGCAGACGTTCTACGGCGTAAGCGCTGAATTTGGCTGGCGGTACGACTTGAATGACACCTTCTTCATCGAACCGCAGACTCAGCTCCAAATCATCCGCATTGAAGGCGACCAGTTCGAAACGGACGGCGGCATCAAAGCTCAAATTGCAGAAACCAACAGCGTCATTGGTCGAATCGGTCTTCGTGCCGGCAGCACCTTCACGCTCGGATCTGCAGAACAAAAAAGCTCGGCGTATGTCTTTGCCGACGCACTCCGCGAGTTCAAGGGCGATTATGCCTTCGTTGCCGCAGGCCATTCGACAGCGGGCGACTTCACCTATTCCGGCAAAGAGACTTGGTATGACGCAGGTATTGGCACCAATGTGGCCTTGAGTTCCAATATCAACTTCCGCCTCAACGCCAAATACATTTTCGGGGGCGTTTTCGAGAGCAGCCGACAAATGGATGCCGCGATTCATTTCGCCTTCTAACCCATAGCGGTGAGGCCTGCGGCCGCAGCACGGGCTGCGGGACGATCAATCTCACCGATCAGTCGGGCTGCCTAGCCGGATCACCTCATTTTTTCCAGGTGGTCCGGCTAAATGCATTCTGCGTGTATCCATATCTGTATGGAGCTGCTGAATACTGCGTACAAGACAAATCATTGCCTCTCTTTAAATTTCCGCTTTCATTAGATAAACCCAGAAATCGAATGCGCAATTAGAGAATAACAATCACACTAATAGATTGAAGAATAATATCTTATATATAGACGCCATATCGGTATTTAGAATAAGCGAAACCAAATCTCAGGGATAAACGGCAAAAAATACCGTTGCTGTCACACCATTTAGTTGGAGCCCCACAACTTAGGGAAAACTCTCTAGATCGATAGATGTATAAAAATGAATACACATCTAAACAAGATTGTTTTCAATCGTCAACATATGTTGATATGGAATACGATCGCCCGCAGCACCGGCCATCAATAACTTTTTTCGTAAACAGAATTTGGCACGAATACCCCGGAAACGCCTCTGGCTAAACAGTAATCAATTTTTTAGATTCTGAAAACTTACTGGCGTGCATTTTAAGCAATGCACCGCGCTTCCCTTCAAGATTTATTCACAAACATCAAAAACACGCATCCCACTATAGGATTGGATCCGATTTTTCCAAAATCATCTTCAATTGCGGAATCAAGCCATTAAAAAAGCGACTGCTGCAATAAAAGATACATTTACAAACAATCCAATCTTGGATACTTGCGTGATGACGAACTACCTCCAGAAAGTCCTGCTACCCCAGTATTCACATGTGAATAAGGTTTACTGTCTTTTGGCAGCTACAGTATTTTGCGCACTTCCGCTTTGCTCAACAGAAGCTGCCGCAGAAAATATTCTCAAATACGATGGCACAACGAATATTCATGGGAATGCCAAAACATGGGCAGCCAAAAATGAATATGACGGTATCGATATCCGTGTAACGGGTGTTGATGGCGGCTATTACACCGACACGACGGAAGCACTTGTTCTTAACAATCAAACCCTTAATGTTAAGGGCAAAGGCAAGTTCGTCAGCATCATCAATTCCGCTCAGAACAAACAAATCGATAACAACGGCGGCATCTATGCTAAGGGCGGATCGACCGTTAATTTCACTGACGTCGATTCGATTTATATTGCCGCCATCGCTGGAAAGGAAGGCGGCAATGACAGTACTGTCATATCTGCTAAAGATCCGGTCCGCGACTTGAAGGGATATACAAATATCGTCAATATATCCGGTACTACCGTTCAATTAATCGGATCCATAGATGTCATGCATAGTTTGGGTTCGGTGTTTTTCAATCGAAATGCCAGGCACACAGTCAATGCCGCCCTGTCCGGTTCTGACTCTTTTTGGTATGGCAGCGCTATTGGCGAAACTGATGAACGCACTACAGTTAATCTCTCGCTCGCTGATGGTGCCACTTGGATCTTTAACGCAGGAAAGTCCACTCTAAATGCTGGCGGGATAATAAGAAACCTGAAGCTTGACAAAGGTGTAGTTCTTTTTGCGGATGCCGAGGTTTGGGAAACCTATCGAAAGACGGTGATTAAAGGTACGGATTACGTATTGGCGAATTACCGAGATCACAACGAAAGATATTCCCAGGTTGAAATTCGCAGCCTCACGGGACCTGGCGGCATCTTCAAAATGGATCTGGATTGGCAGTCCAACAACGGCGAACGGCAATACACCGAGAAGAGTGACTTCATCACCATCGGCACAGCAGAAGACGGCTCACACCAAATCGTTGAATTCGACATGGGCAAAGCTCATCTGGATGAAATGAAAAACGGCGACAAGCTCTACTTCGCAAGCGTGGAGTCAGGGAACACAACCTTCTCTACCAATGCTGACGGTGAAGTCAATCGTGCTGATGAACTCTATCGCTTCGGTCTTCACACGCAAAGTGAAGAAGATGAAACTGATCAGCTTACCTATTGGTTCCTGACCAAGTCCATCGGCAGTGCTAACGAAAACGTCGACTTCTTGAATAATGCGGTGCTAGCCTCCTTCTCACTGGCCTCAGATCTGGATCGCTTCCATGAGCGTCAAGGTGAAGCTCGCCATGAGGAACGCGGCTCCAATGGCCTTTGGGCTCGGTACCGCTATTCAGATATCGGTCGTAAGCACGCGTTTGACATGGATAAAAACATGATCCAGGTCGGCTACAACAAGGAAGTATCCACGGCAGACAGTCACAAAATTGTCAGCTTGGCCTTTGACTATACGCGTGCGGATACAGATCTCTTCGGCGTTTCCGGCAGCGGCAGCAGCGATCGCTATGGACTGAACCTCTATTACACGGTCTTAGGCGAGAGCGGCAGCTATGCTGACTTCAATGCGAAGATTGGTCGTCTCGGCAGTGACTACAACCTCCGAAACGATTCCGGCCAGAAAATCGGCGGATCGCTTTGGCAGACGTTCTACGGCGTGAGTGCTGAGCTGGGCTGGAAATTTGAGTTGAATGACTTTCTCTTTATTGAACCGCAGACACAGCTTCAAGTCATCCGCATTGAAGGCACTCGGTTTGAAACGGAGAGCGGCATCAAGGCTCAAATTGCGGATACCAACAGCATCATCGGCCGAGTTGGTTTCCGTGCCGGCAGCAGCTTCTCGTTTGGTTCTGCTCAACGCCTCAGCACGGCGTATATCTACGGCGACGTGCTCCGCGAGTTCAAGGGAGATCACGTCTTCGCTGCCAGAGGCCATTCCACGTCTGTCGACTTCTCCTACGCCGACAAAGAAACTTGGTATGACGCCGGTATTGGCGCCAACTTGTCTTTGAGCAGCAATACCGATCTTTGGCTCAATGCCAAATACATCTTCGGCGGCTACTTCGAGAGCAGCCGACAGATTAATGCGGGCGTCCGCTTCTCTTTCTAATCCTCTCGCAGACTTCCGCGGTCTCCATTCCGACCGCGTGAAGCTCTGCATTTCCAGGAAGTCGGGTTGAGTACCCGGACGGCTCGTCAACTTCCCCCATTGACGAGCCGGCCTAAACTCAACCCGCGTTTGATGAGGTGATGAGCCGCCGAACATGAAATCATCCGGCAGACCTTGTCAGGCTTAATGACTGCCGCTTTCACCCGCCGCAGGGCGGTGAGGATGTCTAAGCGCGGGATACCAGTACCTCGCGAAAATCGGAATCCAGGACAGTTGTCACCAGAAAAGCTGCCTTAAGCGCTGGCGTGAGACGGGCAGTCAGGCATTTCGTTGTGGGGAGCGCGGCACTGCAGCGCATCGGCGCCGCCTGCGGACGAGTGCACTGCTTGCCTATGAAATCGAACGAAGTCCCGCGGCTAAGCAAACGGCCGACTCCCCGGCTCTTTGTCTGACAGCACTGCTGCGGTTCCGAACGCTTTTTCTTGGGCGAAGATTGATTGGATCCTTCAATTACTCCCGATATTTACGCTTCATTTTGACCGATGCTGTCAGGAATAATCTCAGGCACCCATACCAGAATTCGAGAAAAGGATAATTACTTAATTTTCAATGCATTAACAGCATGCCCAGAAGCAGCTGTTCATAGCTAGAATTACAGTATTCCTTCGTTGGAAACTTCTCATGCGTCGCGCCGTCACCTTCTCTTTAGTTGTCCTTACCGTCTTTTTGTGGGCTGCCAGCCTTTGGCGGCTTTCAGTCCGCGTCACCGGGATGGATCTCGTCTGCGCCGGCATTCCGGCCGCACTGGCACTGCTGCTTCTGATCGGTTTTGCGGTCTCAGGGCGCATTTTTAATCCCAACGACAATGTTCGGCGGGTTTTCTCTGCCGTCCTCGCCGTCACGCTCCTTTTGACGATTGGGCTCGTCTACGCGGACATTTTTGCCTTTTCAGGCGCTATTTTTGAGCGGGGTCTGGCCATCTGGCGTCTTGATATCTTCTATCAGGAGCGCTTTGCCTACACCCTTGCTTTTGCCGGAGGCATCGTGCATCCGATCCTCTTCATCATTGCGGGTGTAGGCCTGCTCTGCCTGCCGCCCCCGAAGGACGGCTTCACGATGCGGTGAGCCCCAAGCGAGCGCAACAATCTAGCCATGCTCCCAACGGTCGCTCCAGCCCTGAGCCGGGCCGCTGGGATCAGAAGGATCCGCCTGATCATCGTCGAGCGGCAAAAACGCTGTTTTTGGATGCCCGCAGTCTGGGCAGACGAAATCATCAGGCAGATCTAAAAAGGGCGTACCGGGATCTATTGCCTCTTCGGGACACCCTTCGTCCGGGTTGTAGACGTACCAGCAGACCTTGCACTGCATGCGCGTATGAGGACTCACGCGGTCTCGAGCGTATTTATCAAGCAGCGCCTCCACCTCTGCACCGGTAGCAAAATGCGGCGCGCCCGTACCTTCTTCAGACATTAAGCACCTCCTCGGCCTTGATTTCGCCGCCGCCCAAAGTGCCGCGCTGCAAATCGTGACGCACCCATTCAATCAAGTCGGTGCATTTAGCCGCACCATCGGCGAATTCTTCTGCTGAAATAGGAATTTCAGGCGGCACCTTGGCGATGACGTAAGCGTCGAGGAGCGTCTTCCCGGCATTGTTGATGATCCGAGTTCTCCAGAGATTACGCACTTTGGTGTTCTGAATATGAGAACGAGTAATGCCCTGAAGCTCCACATCAATATCCCCCTGACCCAGGGTGGAAAGGAGCGCAGTCATGTCGCCGGGCGACAATGGCTGACGCTTCAATTCAAGCATGAAGCAAGGATCGGTCGGCATATCCGGCACGCCGGCATCGGCATCAAAAGCATCCAGCCGGTACTGCAGTTCCTGCAGAATAGCCGGCGCAGCAAAGACATCTGCACTCGGATTGACGAGCTGCGGGATCTTATCAAGACCCCGAGTGCCTACCACCTGAACCGTACGCGGCAGCCGTGCCAAAACAAAGAAATTCTCCTGCCCTGAGCGGCCGCTCTGCACGCGCCAGAGTCCAGGGACGCTCGTGTCGCCCGCTTTGGCCTCACCCCCGAAGAGCTTGATGCGAACTTCACCTTCGCCCAAGGTCGCCAGAAGAAAATCGATGTGTTTGGGGTCGAAATGTGAGAAATCCCAGACTTCCTGCAAGCCGCTGCCGTCAGCAGGCGCACGGCCAGCTTTGATGTCTTCCAAATGCGCTTCAATTTTCGAGCGCACATCGCTCAGAAAAGCAATCGTTGCCTCCGCCGCCGCGCGTTCTGTTTCCGGATCAAGTTTGGGTGCCGAAAGCCAGCGCCGTGCGGCTTCTTCAACGGTAAAAGTCTGCATGGGTCTCTCCTCTTGAATTCAATTAGATGCTCAGCGCTCATCAGCCGCAGTGATGATCAGCTTGGCCGCCGGCGGGCAGAATGGAAATCGTGCGCTTGGGCGCCTCCGTACGCGCCGCAATCTCTGCGAGTTCGCGCAGGTATTCATCCCAGTCCTTCAGCCCCTGACAGGCACCGAGATAGACGCTGCCGCGAAAGAGCGCCACGGCGGGGAGTTTGCGCATTCCCCAGCGGGCGGCCAAGGCGCGGCCTTCCTTCACATCGCTCATCCAAGCACCGTTTTCGGGTGCGAGCGCCGCCTCAATCGCCTTTTTGAGCTCCGCACCGATTACGAGAATGTCGAGCGTTTCTTTCTGATTGTTGGGATCATCACCGAAAAGCGCGATCTTGAGACCGGGAGTGTCGAGGAATTTTTCAACGCTCTCGGAGGTAAGCCGCTCAAAACCTTCAGTCGTCCACAGACGATTGAAGAGCGGATGATTTTCCGGGTCAATCTGCGACACGCGTGTGTATTTGGCCATGATGAAGATTCCTTGGGTGCGAAGCGGTGTTAAAGCGGCTTTCCGGGGGTGCGGCCGACAAGGGCGCGCAGATGTTCCGGGAGCTCCGGACCGCGGTCAATCAGATCGCCGAACCCCGAGCGGATTGTCTCTTCGTCAGCGTCGCCCGCCATGACGCGAGCCGTTGCACCGAGAGCGGCTTCAATTTCGCCGGCCTCTGCCTCATCAATTTCGCGCAGCGCTCGATTCTGAAAAACCAGCAGCCATACGCCGACCGCCGGCTGATCAATCATGGAGCAATCCACCTCAAGCCTGCGGCCGCTGCGTTCACAGACAACCATCATCGGGCCGCTTTCGAGCACCTTCATCGGCAGCGCAATGCACATTTGCGACGTTTCCTTTTACCAAACTCACCGAATGCACCAAGCCAAAGAAAATACCTGATGTTCCGGGATTCTTCATTATTTTGTTTCTTCGGGGTTTTCCACTGCGTGCCCCGCCGTCCGCACAAGGAAGCGTTCATCGCCGAAACGGCAAGCTTCCTTGGCATCCGGACGCCCTGCCTCATATTCATTAAGCTCGAGCACGCTGAAGCTGAGCGGAGTCACCTTCGTTCCCGCCGGACGCGGGGTAAGCTTTACACCCCATTCTTCAAGGAATTTGGCACCGAGCTCAACAGCCTCGTCGAGGCGGCTGCGAATCAGCGGCGAAAGACTTCCGCCGTAGTCGTCAAGCAGTTCCGGCTGAATACCCACGACCGCTAAATCTTCAAGCTCATAACCCAAGATGGCGGCCGATGCAAGCAGATCATTGAAGCCCGTCTGGTGAGGTGAAATCTTGGTTGACGACCAGATCTTCACGTCACTCTTTTTGAGCACCTTGAGCGTACCCGGTTTTTCCTTGAAGTCGCAGCAGTCGAAAACAAGCATGCGGCGAGTCGAAAGAATTTCGTCAAGGAGCCATCCGCCGAGCGTGCCGCCGTCCATCACTTCGACGCCTGCGGGCGTTTCATAGCGCTGGTGAAACGCTTCGGCCGCGCGAGGGCCAAAGCCTTCATCGGCCCAAAGAATGTTGCCGATGCCAAGGATCAGCACGTCACGGCTGGCTGAACCGCCCTTAGGCAGTAAATCGGGGTGCACGTTCGCTTTCATCTTGAAATTTGAGGTTTTTATGCGAAAGAGATCTAGGCCGAAGCCTGACCGTCACTATAGTCGCGCGGAGAACTAGTCCGCCATAGCCCAATGGGCGGTCGAGCAGATTACTTATGCGACACTTTGTAAGTAGTACTGCTATGAAGTTCTCTAAATATTTTTGATGATTTCTACGGGTTAGTGATGTTTCTATCCTATCCCAACAATACGTATAATCAAATCAAACCTTCGTTTCCCCGCAAAAAAAGAGAGGTTCTGTATGCCAGAAGTCATCTTCGGTCCGCGCAGAAATGCAGCAGCACGTAAGCTCGCAGCCTCGCAAAATACCGACAAGCACCCCAATTGGGGCGGCAGACGCCCTGGCTCCGGACGAAAACCCGCCGGAGAGAGACCGCTCGACGCCATGATCGTCGTGCGCATGACGGATAAGCAGAAAGCATTTTTCAAAATGGCCGGCGGCAGCGCCTGGCTGCGCCGCGTTCTGGAAGTCTGCATGGAAAGAAAAGAGTTCAATATGGCGTCTGACCGTGACCCCAACGAGAAGGAGCTTCTCGGAGGTCTTGAGATTGACGACATCCTGCCCGAGTCTCTGTCCTCCAAATCCACTGGATTCTGATTCTTCAGATTCAGATCCCATTTATGCCGATGCCGAATGGGCATGAATGGGCGAAACGGTCTGCCGCAGCCCTGCGGCAAGCCGCAATTGATTCTGTTGCGGTCATTGCGTTTGCCCGCAGAGCAGCGTTTTTTGCCTGCAAATTTTTGGATCGGCGTTGCGCCTTATGCTTCCTGGGCGCAAGAGATGCGGTCGAGCCGGGAATCGTTCCCGGCATTCATCGGTTATCCGGCTGAGTCCGCCTGCTCGTGTGAGAAGAAGATCTCCCTCGAAGTGCGCCGCAGACTTGACGGTCAGCGAAGCATTTCCTGCTTAAACGAAGTTCCGCAGCGGCTCGGCAGGCGCTCAAAGTCCGCGGACATTGCTGCTGCGGCAGCAACAAGCCGTTTGGCGCACTCTGACTGCGGATGAGCAATCACCGCGTCCGGCGTACCGGACTCGACGATGCTGCCGCGGTTCATCACAAGCATCTCATCGCAAAAAGACTGTATGAGTTCCAAACTGTGGCTGATGAAAAGGACGGTGAGTCCGGATTCGCGGCGGAGGTCCTTCAAGAGCGTCATGATCTGACCGGCCACGGTGACATCAAGCGCACTCGTTGCCTCGTCGCAGATGAGGAGTTCGGGCGAAACCGCCAGCGCCCGGGCAATGGCAGCACGCTGACACTGCCCGCCGCTCACTTCATGAGGATAACGCGCAGCCATATCAGCCGTCAGTCCGCAGCGTTCGAGCAGCTGGGCTGCGCATCGATCCGCTTCATGACAGGTGCGGCCTTGATTGCGTAGCGGCTCGCCGATCCCGTCGCCCAATGTTCGGCGCGGGTCAAACGAGGCCGCAGGCTGCTGAAAAACCATTTGCATCGTGCGGTAGACCTCGCGCAGCGCCCTTTCATTCAAATGCGTAATATCGTGCCCTTTTAAGAGAATCGTTCCTGCTGTTGAAGGCATCAGACGCATGATGAGCCGCACGAGCGTACTTTTTCCGCAGCCGGAATCGCCGACGACGCCAAGCGCCGTGCCGGCCGCGAGGTCAAACGTAACGTTGCTGACGGCAGTGATGGGCTCTCTTTTAGGGATTTCAAACACTTTAGTGAGGCCGCGCACCGACAAAATGGGGATCATTCTGCGTTCTTCCGTAGTCGAGGTGTTGCTGCAATGAGTGCTCGGGTATAGTCGGCCTGCGGATGGCAGAGAACATCTGCCGCAGAACCGATTTCCACCATTCGTCCGTCCTTGAGCACAAGGAGCCTGTCGGCCATGCGTGCCGCAACACCCATATCGTGCGTGACGAGCATGATGGCCGTGCCGAACTGCACTCTCAGAGCGAGCAGTTCGCGCATCACCTCGACCTCGACAGAGGCATCCAGCGCGCTCGTCGGTTCGTCAGCGAGAAGAACCTGCGGACGCAGAAGCATCGCCATAACGATGCCTACACGCTGACACATACCGCCGGAAAGCTCAAATGGGTAACTTTCCCAAAGGCGTTCCGGCGTTTCAAAATTCAGCGTTCGGAAAAGATCGAATGCACGTTTGCGGACTTCCCGTTCTGTAGTGCGTTCATGAGCGGCGACCGCTTCAAACACTTGGTCTCCCACCGTGCGAACGGGCGCGAGTGAGGCGGAAGCATCCTGAAAAATCATCCCGACAGAGGCCCCGCGAATAGGCCGCAGAGCCCGCTCGGAGAGCGTCGGAAGATCTTTGCCATTAAACCAGATGTGGCCTCGGGTGATGAGTCCGCCCGCTCCGAGCAGTTTGGCCGCAGCCCTCAGAAGCGTACTTTTGCCGCATCCCGATTCGCCGACGACAGCAAGAATCTCTCCTCGGCCGAGGGTGATGCTGATGTCGTGCAGAACAGCACAGCCCTCGAAGCTCACGTCAACGTGCTCGTAGCGAAGCACAGCCTCATCCGTGTGAAAACTCATTTTCAGGCGTCCCGGTTACTGCTTGGCGGGGGCTGGTGCGAGTTTTGCCGTTATTTCATAGAAGTCCGTCGGGTGTGCAGTGAGTCCGACAACGGTGTCCTTCGTGATCATGCTCATCTTCAGGTGCGAGAAAAAGATGAAAGCGTCATCGTCAAGCACGGTTTGCTGCATTTGAACGGCCAGTTCCCCGCGTTTTTTCACATCGAAGGTGTCATTGAGCTCGCGGGCGAGTGCTTCGAGTTTGTCGCTGTGATAGTGCCCGTTGTTGACCGCCGAGCGATCTAACGCATGGGTCGTAAAGAAATACGCCGGGTCACCCGTGGGAGCCGTCACCATGGCGCTTACATAAATGTCCCAGAGTTCGGGCCGCACACGAATCGAATTGTGATCGGCCGTATTGTTGATAACGACATCAATGCCGATCGCCTTGAGATTAGCCTGAGCGGATTCGGCAAGCAGGGGCTGCTCCTGACGGCTCGGATAAGTGAGCCAGCGAATACGCAGCGGCTGGCCGTTTTTATCTCGGATGCCGTCACCGTCTGAATCCACCCAGCCGGCTGCGTCAAGCGTTGCTCGGGCGAGATCCGGATTGTAAGGTTTGGCCTTTACCGCATCGCCGCCGAAGGCAAAAGTTGAAGGAAAGGCGCCTTTGGCTGCATAACCGTTGCCGTTCAGCAGATCGCGCACAAAGCGCTCCTTGTCCACGCCCATTGCAATCGCCTTGCGTACGGCAGGATCCTGCACAATCGGACTCTTGAAGTTCATATGCGCAAAGAACGTGCGGCTCGTGGGGGTGCTCGTAAAGGTATAGCCGCCCTTTTGGAAAATCGGATAGCTGGCATACGGCATGCCGTATGCACCGTCAATTTCACCTGACTGAAGCGCCATGGTAAGCGTGTCGCCGTCGGAAATGGTGAGCACCTTCACCTGATCAAACCCCGGCGTACCGTTCCAGTACTTTTCATTGCGCACGAGCTCGATCGTTTCGCCCGAAACCAGTTTCGTCACTTTGTACGGACCCGTGCCGACAACGATGCCGTCATCCGTAATGCCCGCTTCCATGTCAAAGATGATCCCGTAGGGGTCAGAGAGATAGTTCAGAAGCGTCGGATTGGGCCGCTTGGTTTTGATCGTAACCGTTTGACCTTCAGCGGAGATCGAGTCGATCATCAGGTCGCCTTGAGCTCGGTCATGGACCTGCACGAGATGTTCAAGACACGCTTTGACGGCAGCCCCGGTCATCGGGCGGCCATTTGAAAAAGCAATGCCTTCGCGCAGGGTGAGCTTCCATGTCAGAGGATCGAGGAGCTCATAGCTCGCGGCGAGCCAGGGCTCAATCTGCATTTTGTTGGAGTAGCGAAAAAGCGTTTCGCCGACGCCGTAGCGCATCGCTGCCCATCCGGCATATTTGAAATGCGGATTAACGTTAGGCTCTTCGTTTTCGGGATTAAAGGTAGTGTCTCCAAAAACAAAAGTCATGGGAGCGGCTGCCGTCTTGGCCTGCTTTGTCTTGTCTTCTCCCGAGCAGCCTGCGGCGAGACCTGCTGCAAGACATACCGATAGGAGCAGCGTCAGAGGGCGATTGCTGAGCTTGAGGTTCATCATGGTGATCATCTCCAAAAAAGCGGTTTTTAGTCGTTTCCCGCCGGTGTTCATTCGTCTTCCGATAGGACTGATTCAATCGGTCAGCGCTGCGTATTTTTGGGGGCCAGCCGATCCCGAACGGCGTCGCCCAAAAGGTTGAAGGCCGCGACAGCGAAGAGAATTGCAGCCCCCGGCGCGAGAATCACCCAGGGATAGGTCTGCAGCATGCTTCTGCCGCCGCTCATCATGTTGCCGAGCTCAGCTGTGGGCGGCTGAGCGCCAAGACCGAGGAATGAGAGCCCCGCCAATTCCATCATCATCGTGCCGATGTCAAGCATGGCTGTGACGAGAATCGGTCCCATGGCGTTGGGCAGGATATGCCGCCAAATCTGTGCCGCGGTCGTTGCGCCTGACATCTTGGCGGCTGCGAGAAAGTCTGAATCCTTCAGCCGCAGCGTCTGACTGCGCGCAATTCGTGCGTACTTGGGCCAGCTGATGGCCGCAAGCGCAAACACCGCATTGATCAGACCGCCGTTAAGGAGCGCCGCAATTGCAAGCGCAAAAACGAGGCCCGGGAATGCGAGGCAGACGTCCGAAATACGCATCATGATCGTATCGACGTATCCGCCGCGATAGCCGCAGATCATTCCCACAATGGTGCCTGTCGTCATAATGATGAATACAAGGCTCAGAGTGGCAGAAATGCTGGTGCGCAGTCCCACCAGAATGCGCGAAAAGAGGTCTCGCCCGTAACGGTCTGTCCCTGCCCAGTGCTCCCAGGAAGGCGGCGAAAGCGAGGCAAAGATCTGTGCATTGGGATCGTATGGCGCAATCCATTCGGAAAAGAGCGCAGTAAGGCATACTAATGCGGCTAAAGCTGCAATTGCATAAAACCCCCATCGCTGCCGGCCCTTCCGCCGACGCTGCACGGCAGCGGGCATGATGATCTGCGCGGTCATGAGACTCCCCTCCCCAAACGAATCCGCGGGTCAAGCCACTGATAAGAAAGATCCGTCATGAGATTAACGCAGACGTATATGATCGCCATCCACATCACATAGGCCTGAATCATCGGATAATCGCGCATATTGATGGCGTCCACCGCAAGCTTGCCCACGCCGTCCCACATGAAAATCGACTCCACAATGGCCGTGCCGCCGAGAAGACTGCCGATGGAGAGCATCAAAAGCGTAATGATCGTCACTAGGGATGAGCGCAGAACGCTGAAGATCAGCGTGGCAGCAAAAGGAATCCCGCGGGCCCGGGCGGCCAATACGTAGTCTTTGCTTAGTTCGTCGAGTACCGTTGCCCGCACCTGCCGAATATATTTGGCAGACATCGCCAGCGCGAGCGTGGAAGCCGGAAGTATCACGCTTTCAACCGTGAGCTGACGTGAAATCACCGGCAGCCACTGCAGCTGAATAGCAAAGATGTAAAGCAAAAGGAGTGCCGCAAAGAAGTTGGGGATGCTGTTGCCCACAAAACTCAGACTGCGGATCACCCAGTCGCACCAGCGGTTTTGATTGACCGCCGAAAAAACACCGAGCGGCAGTGATACGAGAAGCGTGAGACCGACAGACACTCCGGTAAGCAGAAGCGTTGCGGGAAGTTTTGCAATGAAGGTCTCAAAGACTGGACGTCCCGAAACGTAACTGCGTCCCATGTCGCCTTGGAGGAGCTTCCCAAGCCAGGTGAAGTATTGTGTGAGAAACGGTTTGTCGAGTCCCAATTCCGCGCGCGCTGCCGCCACAACAGCATCAGAAGCGGCCATCCCCGTACGCTCCATGGACTGCAGGACGACATCACTGCCGGCCAGACGCATCATCGCAAAGGACAAAAACGTAATGACGAAAAGAATGGGGATCAGCTGCAGCAAGCGCGAAAACACATAGTGTTTCACCGCGATCCCTCCTCAGCCGCAGCAGTCTTGACTGCCTGCACCAAAAACATCGGCGTCGAAGCGTTGTTGATGCGCTCATCCTCAGTCCAAACTTCTTTCCAGATGTCTTCATTGCTCGTGACGCACATGGAAAGCGCACGGAGAAGAGCGTGGTCCCACGCAGGCCGCATTCGGCGAGAAAGGACTGCGCGGCGGGCAATGGCTTCCATCGCGGCGACATCGGTCCCTAAGGTGTCATCTTCGACGCCTGATGCATAGACGTTGGCGCGATCTTCGAGATGGGCAGCCTGTGCAGAGGCGTCATAAAGGTAGCGATACCAGTTGGCATCAAAATTAAGAAGCAGCCCGTTGGGTTTGAGGACGCGTGCCCACTCAGCATAAGCGCGCTCAGGGTGCGGGAGATTCCAGGTGAGATTGCGTGAGACAACAACATCAAAACTCGCATCCGCAAAACCGAGTTTCTCAGCATCCATAGAGCGAAAGTGAATGTGCTCGGCTGCTTCACCCGCGTTGAGGCGTGCCTCATTGAGCATTGCATTGGTGTAATCGACGGCGGTCACCGCATACCCCAACGCATTGAGAATGACCGCAAAGAATCCCGGCCCAGTGCCGACATCGAGCACACGGATGCTGCTGCGGGCACGATCGGGAAAGCGAGCCTGGATGCGCACGTCGAGTGTCTGAGTCCAGATACGGCGCTGAGCAGCAGCAAGCTCTTTGCGGTTCACGTCGCCGTAGCTCGGCGCCCGATGTGTCCAATAGGTATGGTTGGCCTCCGCGTAGGCCGCTTCGTTCATCATGGGATAGTTTCCTGCGGCAGGCGTGCTGAGAGTACAAAAATAGGCGTCGGATTAAAAAATTCGTCAATCTCACTGTAGATGCGCTGCCAAACGCCATGATCGAACGCAATGTCAGCAAAGCCTGCTGCCCGCAGGAGCACTGCGTCCCAATGGGGCCGCACGCCCTGACCGGGCTGAAGCTCATGCTTGATGGCTTCATACTCTCTCCAGCACGCAGGCGATATATCTTTATGAGCATGAAGATTCGGCAGCTCATCACAATGCTCTCGGCAGTAATCCGCATCGAAATTGATGAGAACCCCGCCGGGACGCAGCAGTTTTGCCCAGGCGCGATAGGCTCGCTCGAGATTGGGCAGCGTCCAGGTGAGATTGCGGGATATCACCGCGTCGAAACTGCCGGGCGCAAAGCTCGGAGCTTCGGCGTCCATTACAAAAAACTCTGCGGAGATGTTGAGATGCCGGGCGAGTTCTTTCGCCTTGGCAATCATTGCCGGCGTAAGATCAATGCCGACAACTTCATGCCCAAGCGGCGAAAGCAAAAAAGTAAAAAAGCCTGTGCCTGCACCAACATCGAGCACTCGCAATGGCTTGTTGTCTGCTGATTCGGGCAGTTTCGGAACAATCTCTTCGAGCCAGCGTCTCGCTTTCGGACTGTCGAGTTCCCGCAAACGCTGATCGGCAAAAGCCCGAGCGCGTATGGACCAGTAATGCGTTATTCGCTTTTTGAGGACGGTCACGATGAGGAAGGAGTCTCTGAGGAAATGGGAAGGCCGCGCGCTGCGGCAGCGGGCAATAAATCGTATGAGGATTTTTTAAATCATCATAACTAATGAAATGTCTGACGACAACTTGCCTTGGCTGCGGCCGAGGCAAGCGCAGGCGCCAGAAATCAGCGCAAAACGGCCATTTCTAGTTCAGAAGGCTTAGGTCGCAATCTTTGAGCGGCTGAGGACTGGATCAGGGGCATGAAAAATGTTTTGCAGCATCCGAGCGCCTCTCTTTCACGGGCTTTATGCCGACCCTTTCCAGAACAGTGCGGCCGGAACGCTGAGGCGCTTAGTGTTAATAGGATTGGCCTCGACAAAAAAAATCGTGCCGCTCGTGAATCGGGCCGCTGCTGGGGAGCAGAAAAACCTCAGCGCTTGCCCGCTGCGTAAAACTTTTTATGCGCGGCGTTAATGACTTCGACCGCTTCAGCCTCCATCTCCGCATAGGTGCGCGCCGTCCGCGGACGGATGCCGAAAACGAACTGAATCTGACGCGCGGGGTAGCGCGGATCCTCACGAACCATCGTCTGAAAAGTAAGACCGCGCCCGGCCTTGAAATCTTCATCGCTCATTAGGCGCATGGCAGCAAAAAAACTCGCTCTGGCAGCCAAGTCAGCGTTGTTCATGGCCGGACAAGTGCGCTTGAAGATTACCAGCGGTTCCCCGCGTTCATCGAACTTCGGCCCCTCGTCCTCGTCCTTTTTCTTCTCTTCATGCTTCACGATTCAGGTCTCCAAAATGCTTGAGCAGTGCTGGAACAAACCGTCTTTAGGCAAAACGTCGGTTCAAATCCAAGCCTGCGCGCGGATGGGAGCATTTTGCCTCATGGGGCATGCCTTCGGCGGCAGTTCTATGAAGAGAACCCGTACCAAGATACCGAAGGAAACGCCGTAACGCACCAAGAAAGTGCACGGCAGCAGCTTCCGATCCCCCGATCAATATACGCACCATCGCGGTAAACAAATGCCTCGCAAGACGACATTCACGCACTGTTACGCATCCATGCGGCGCGGCAGCGGTGCGGAGCTCCGCTCGAAATTTCGCCTATTCCACGCGGCATTCTGGGCAACAGAAAGGCAGAACCATCCGGATTGGCGCGCAGTATGCATGGTGAGCGGTGAGAAGCAGCTCCGGCGCCGAACCCCAAGTCAGAGGAAGCGCCGGCCGTCCGCACCTATGACCGTGAGCGCACTCAAAAAAAAGAAGAGATATCAGGGCTAACCCGAGTTTTGGCACGCTTTCTGCTCAATTCCCCATCAGAGCGGCTGCATCGTCACAAACGATGTCTCCCGCTCCCCTTTGATTCAGTACTCAACATCAGGAGACCCTTCTCATGAAGCTCGTCACCGTCATCATCAAGCCCTTCAAGCTCGACGACGTCCGCGAGGCCCTTTCCGCCGCCGGCGTTCACGGCCTCACCGTTACGGAAGTCAAGGGCTTCGGCCGTCAGCGCGGCCATACGGAGCTCTACCGCGGCGCGGAATATGTCGTCGATTTCCTGCCCAAAATCCGCATCGACATCGCCGTCACCGACGACGCGGTTGACACCGTGATTGAAGCTGTTCTTGCTTCCGCGCGCACCGGCAAGGTCGGCGACGGAAAGATCTTCGTGAGCCCGCTTGAGCACGTCGTGCGCATCCGCACGGGTGAAGAAGACGAAGGCGCCATCTGAAGCAAAGCCGCACAAAACATATACGCACGCATTCAGGAATTAAACCCCTTTGAAGAAGGTGGCAAACATGACTTCCCTTAAGAAACTTCTCCCCGCGCTGGCCCTCGGCATTGCGGCCATTCCCGCCTTTGCGGGCGACGAACCTGCGCTTGACAAGGCTGACACGGCCTGGATTATGGTCGCCGGTCTCTTGGTGCTCTTCATGACCATTCCGGGCATCGCCCTCTTTTACGCAGGCATGGTGCGCAAAAAGAACATGCTGAGCACGCTCGCCCAGTCGGTTGCGATCTGCGGCCTGATGTCGATTCTCTGGTACGCCGTCGGCTACTCGCTTGCCTTTTCTGAAGGCACCCCCTTTATCGGCGGTCTCTCCAAGGCCTTCCTTTCGGGCATCAGCATTTCAACGCTCTCGGGGTCCATCCCGGAACTGCTCTTTGTCTTCTTCCAGATGACATTTGCCATCCTGACTCCCGCGCTCATCACCGGGTCGCTCGCTGAACGCATGAAATTATCGTCGCTGTGCGTTTTCATGGTGGCCTGGAGTCTTCTCGTGTATGCCCCGATCTGCCACTGGGTCTGGGCTTCCGACGGATTCTTCTTCCAGATGGGTGCGCTTGACTACGCCGGCGGCACGGTCGTGCACATCAATGCCGGTATTGCCGGTCTCGTCGCCTGCCTGATGCTCGGCCGCCGCACTGGCTACGGTTCGCAGCACCTTGCTCCGGCCAACCTCACCTTTGCGATGATCGGCGCCTGCCTGCTCTGGTTCGGCTGGATGGGCTTCAACGGCGGCTCTGGTCTGGCTGCGAATGAACGTGCTGTGATGGCAATCCTTGTCACGCAGATCGCGGCGGCTGCCGGCACCATCTCCTGGATGGCAGCCGAATGGATTTCCCGCGGCAAGCCCTCGCTTCTCGGCATGATTTCCGGTGCGGTTGCCGGTTTGGTCGCGATTACCCCGGCTTCGGGCTTCGTTGAACCCGCCCCGGCACTGTTCATCGGTCTGGTTGCCGGCGTCCTCTGCTTCTGGATGGTTGCCGTCGTCAAAGCCAAGCTCGGTTATGACGACTCTTTGGACGCCTTCGGCGTACACGGCATCGGCGGCATGCTCGGCGCCGTTCTGACGGGCTTCTTTGCAACGAGCGCCGTGACGGGCTCCGAACTCCCGCCGATGATGACGCAGGTCGGCATCCAGATCTTCTCGGTCGCAGCCACGCTGATCTACGGCGGCATTGTGAGCTTCGTCATTCTCTTTGTGATCAAGAAGACCATGGGTCTGCGCGTCACGAAGGACGAAGAGCTTACGGGTCTTGACCTGGCGATCCACGGCGAACGCATTGAATAATGCGCAGCTGGGTTAAATTCAAAACCCAAAGGGCGCACTCAGGGAAAAAACTCGACTGAGTGCGCCGTCCGGGTCTCTTCACCCGTCACAAAATGAAAAGAGCCCGCAGGCACTGCTGCACTGCGGGCTCTTTTCGCTTTAAAGAAGTGCAATGCCTCAGAAGAGCTTCTTATTGAAGTAGACGCGCTTGAGCATATCTTCAGCATCGGGGCCGCGAACACTTACCCCTGCGAATTCAGCATCGTTCATTGAAGTAAAGGTCACCATGGCGATCTTGAACTTTTCGTCGTCGCCCTTGCGGAAATCGAACTGAACGAGCGCGCCGTCGTCAAAAGTGCAGCTGAACTGCACGTCGCCGTCTTCGATCTCTTCCCAGACCTGACTGCCAGGCCGGCAGGAGCCGTACTGCGCGAAAGCTTCCGCCACCGTCACGGTATCGTCAATCGGCAGCACCATGGCTTTGACCGTTTTCACGTCCGGCGTTTCGACGGGTGCAGGCGCCTGAGGCATTGGAACCGGCCCGCTGGTCGTCGCGCAGCCGGCAAGCAGCGCCGCTAGGCAGCAAGCGGCGGCCGTCATTTGATAAGCGTGCGTGCGAGTCATATTCGAATCCTCCAATGCGTCTCACTGATTTCCGAAATATCCCTTCGGCCGGACAGAAAAAAAGCGCCGCAGTTAGAGTGAGCGGCGCTCTTTATTGATCAAGCAGCTGAGTGTCAATTTATCACCCGCCACTGAAGCTAATCTTAGGGAGAGACTGAGCGCAGCCGCACTTGAACTCAAAAGCAAACCGGCCTCGCAAAGACTTGGCGAAGCCGGCTGAAATAAAGGATTAGATTTTCATCGCATCCATTATTTGATCACGCCGCAGGCCATGCGGGCACCGCCGCCGCCGAGGGCGGCAGGATGATCATGGAAGTTGTCGCCGCCGACGTGAATCATCAGCGCATGGCTGCGCACTTCGTCAAGCGTCTTGAGCTTCGGCGCCAATACCGGCACATTGGCTACGCCCTCAGCATTCACATAAAGACTCGGCAGATCACCCTTGTGGCCCTTGTCATCCCACGGATAGGAATGGTTGCCCGTCTTTTCCGGGTCCCAATGTCCGCCGGCCTTCATGCCAAGACCCTTTTCGGTCAAACCGCAGTCCGGATTGGCGTGAACGTGAAAGCCGTGCAGACCAGGTGCAAGATCCTTCAGCTGCGGATAGAAGGCCAACCCATAGGCATTCTTGACAATCACAACATTGCCGATCGGTTTTGCACCGTCCTGGCTGAGGAGCTCAACGGGCACGACGATCTTTTCGGCTTCAGCCATCGGATCGTAGAGCTTGGTTTGGTCTGCGGCAACGGCCGGCAGAGCAACAGCAGCGGCGAGCATGGCGCTGGCAAGCATCGAAAAAGCTTTCATAAAGCACTCCAAAAGGGTGGATCGGAACCTGAGGAGAATCCTCTCTTCCGATGTAGCTGTAAATTAGCTTACCGTTATTGCAAAACTATTTCCAATAGTATTTGTTAATTTTTGTGATTAATTATCCAATCACAAATCATCGGTATTTCAATGCTTTTGGAGATCGTACATAGGACCAAGCGGTCCTTCGACAGGGCTGCCTTCTCCATCCAAAAGTCTCAGACCATGCTCAGTCGAATCAGCAAGCCAAGCCGGGGAATGGTCTTTGGGCGTGAAGGTGAATCGTCTGCCCTCGAGCTTCCAGCTGCCGGCCTCAGAAAAAGAAGGCGTGCGGCCGAGGTCATCCTTTTCTCCTTCGTAGGTATAAATGCGCGTATACGTTCCGTCGGCGCGAACATAGATCGTCGTTCGAAGGCCGGCACAGTCGCCGCAAGGGAGGAGCCCCTCATAAACGCCGATCGATGCGGCGGAGGCTTCGGACGGCTGAAGACTTTCGGCTGCGGCAAATGCTGGAGAACGCTCTCCATTCGTGGGGGCCGAACAGCCCGCAAGCGTCACGGTTAGGACGCCGGCTGCAGCGGCAATCAGGGCAGTGTGTGCGAGTTTCATTTCGCGCTCCCGAAAAATAATAAGAAGGCATCGGCCGAAATCAGGCCGATGCCTTGGCTCAGCTGAGTCTATCGGGAGCGCTGATCTGTCTTTAGGGACAGCAACAACTCATGACCAAAAGATGTGTCTGTTAACGACTTACCCTCATTGATTGAAAATCCCCGTGGAGAGATACCGATCTCCGCGGTCGCAGATGATCGTGACAATCACAGCCCCGGGATTGGCCGCGGCCACACGAAGCGCTCCTGAAACCGCACCGCCCGAACTGATGCCGCAGCAAATCCCCTCACGGCGAGCCAGAGCGCGAACGGTATCTTCCGCATCTTTTTGCAGAATATCGAGTGTTTCATCAACGAGTTCCGGGCGGTAAATTCCGGGCCGATACTCCGCCGGCCAGCGGCGAATACCGGGAATGCGGCTTCCTTCTGCCGGCTGCAGACCCACCACGCGTACATTGGGATTTTTTTCTTTCAGAAAGCGCGACGTGCCGGTAATGGTGCCGGTCGTGCCCATGGCCGAAACGAAATGCGTCACGCGGCCGGCCGTCTGCGTCCAGATTTCAGGGCCTGTTGTGCGGTAGTGCGCAAGCGGATTGTCAGGGTTGTTGAATTGGTCAAGCTGCCACCCTTCACCGCGCTGAGCCATGGCATTAGCGAGGTCGCGCGCACCCTCCATGCCTTTTTCAGCGGGCGAGAGGATCAGTTCCGCACCATAGGCCTGAATGGCCGCACAGCGCTCCGCCGTCGAATTGGCCGGCAGGATGATCTTCATCCGATACCCTTTCAAGGCCGCGATCATGGCGAGCGCGATGCCGGTATTGCCGCTCGTCGCTTCAACGAGTGCGTCGCCCGGCTTGATATCTCCGCGCTTTTCAGCCTCTTCAATCATGGATCGGGCAGCGCGGTCCTTGATGGAGCCGGCAGGATTATTGCCTTCGAGCTTCACCCAAACTTCACTGCCGTTATGGGGAACAAGGTGCTCAAGACGCACCAGCGGCGTAGCGCCGACAACGTCGATTACGGTTTCAGCGGACATACTTCATCCTTAAATACATATCAATCAAATGAAAAGCGCAGCTTCATGCTTAAGCGCCTTTGGCGGTTCGGCGGCCTCTGGCGATGAATGCTCATGGCCGTGCTCACCGACAAACGGCCAGCGGGGTTTGCGGACATGAACCGGCAGACGCTCTTCGCCTCGATAGAGGTAACCGCGCTCAAAACTCATCAAATAGCCGCGCCCAAGCCGCGGCAGCGCATCCTCGAGCACATAGGCGTTGAGGGCGTTCTCGTACCAGCCTTCCGGTTCGGCTTCTACCTGAATCGCGCCGCCCTTGGGAACGGCGCTGCGGATCACCACCGGGAGCAGCACCGCCTTTTGCGCGGCAGCAGAATCTTCCTCAGCTTCAAGCCGCCGCATGCGGGCATCTTTTGGACGCAAAAGCAAATCTGCCGGACCGTCCGGAATGGATTTCGGATCGACAACCGGCCTTCCGTCAGCGCCGCCGTCAAGCGCCAGATCAATCGTTCCGACGTGAAGCCGCCCGTTCGAGATCATTGCCGGAATCCGGTTCACATCGCTCAAAAACTCAATCACAAAGCGTGTCTTCGGATGCTCCCAGATTTCCGCGGGCTTATCAGCCTGCTCTATGCGGCCGTTATGCATCACGACGACGCGGTCGGCAACCTGCATGGCCTCTTCCTGATCGTGCGTTACAAATACGCCGGTAAACCCGAGCTCTCGGTGCAGACGCTTGATCCATTGACGCAACTCCTCGCGCACCTGCGCATCCAATGCGCCGAAAGGCTCGTCAAGGAGCAGCACCTGGGGTTCCACCGCCAGCACGCGGGCAAGCGCCACGCGCTGCTGCTGGCCGCCCGAGAGCTGCGCCGGATAGTGACCAGCTTTGTCAGAGAGCTGCACCATGGCCAAAAGCTCCGCAACGCGCTTCTCAATTTCGGCTTTCGGCAGCCGCTCGCTGCGAGGCTTCACCGTGAGTCCGAATGCCACGTTTTCGGCAACCGTCATATGACGGAAAAGCGCGTAGTTCTGAAAGACAAACCCCACGCGCCGTTCTGCGGCGGTGAGTTGGGTGACGTCGCTCTTTCCAAAACGGATGCGTCCGCTCGTTTCGGTCTCCAGTCCGGCAAGAATGCGCAGGAGCGTCGTTTTGCCTGACCCCGAGGGCCCCAAGAGCGCAATCATCTCGCCCGATGCAATCTTCAGATTGATGTCGGAAAGCACTTCAGCATTGCCGAAGCGCTTTCGGATGTTTTCTATATCAATGCTCATTTGTATTTTGTGTCCTCTCCGAAATCAGGCGCGGCGGCGATGACGGCGCAGAAAAAGCGTGGCCAGCGCAAGCAGCGCGAGCAGTGCGGCGGCGGTAAAGGCGCCGACGGTGTTGTAGTCCTGCTCTAAGAGCTCGATCTGCAGGGGCAGCGTCATGGTTTCACCCCGCACGGATCCGGAGACGACAGAAACCGCGCCGAATTCGCCGATCGCGCGCGCGTTGGTGAGGAGCACTCCGTAAAGGAGCGCGCCGGAAATTTTAGGCAGCGTCACACGAAAGAACATCTGCCACGGCGACGCACCCAACAAAAGCGCCGCCTCTTCTTCGCTCGACCCCTGACTGGTCATGAGCGGAATGAGTTCGCGGGCCACAAAGGGACAGGTGACAAAAATCGTGACGAGCACCATGCCCGGCCAGGCAAAGAGAATCTGGACCTGTGCCGCATCGAGCCAAGGCGCCAAAGGACCATTTGCACCGTACCAGAGCAGATAGACAAGACCTGCCACCACCGGTGAAACCGCAAACGGAATGTCGATGCACGAGAGGAGCACCGTTTTCCCTGGAAACGAGAACCGCGTGACAGCCCAAGCAAGCATCACGCCGAAGATCATGTTGACCGGCACCGTGATGAGCGCAATGAAGACCGTGAGCGCAACGGCATGAATCATTTCGGGGTGAACGAGATTCTCAAGAACCGGAGCAATCCCCTTCTGAAACGCCTGAATAAAGATGAAGACAAGCGGCACGGCCAGGAAGAGACCGGCCGCGAGGATGCCCAGACCAATGAGCGCCCACTGCGCGGGCGTCTGACGATTTGCCTGCAATTGCGCACTCATGACGGACTCCCGATGCGGCGTGCAAAACGCTTAAGCAGCTGATTGGCCGCAATGAAAAGAACGAGCGACAGTCCGAGCACGACAGATGCAATGGCGCTCGCTGCCGGATAGTCGAATTCCTGCAGCCGCATGAAAATGGCGAGCGAGAGCACTTCCGTTTCGAAGGCAATATTCCCGGAAATGAAGATAATCGCACCGAATTCGCCGAGACTGCGGCAGAAAGCGAGTACGGTCCCCGCCGCCAGCGCCGGCGCGATTTCAGGCAGAATCACCCGGCGAAAGATCTGCAGCCGCGATGCGCCGAGCGTGAGCGCGGCTTCCTCGCAGCTCCGGTTGACTTCAGCAAGCACGGGCTGCACCGAACGCACAACAAACGGAATGCTCGTGAACGCCATCGCAGCGACGATGCCGAGCCAGGTGTAGCTCACCTTAATGCCAAAGGGCGCAAGCACTGCGCCGTACCATCCGTCGGCAGCAAAGAGTGCCGAGAGCGTGAGACCCGCCACTGCGGTGGGGAGCACAAACGGCAGATCGATCAGCCCGTCAAGCAGCCGGCGGCCGGGAAACCGGTAGCGCACCAGAATCCACGCCAGAAGGAGCCCCAGCAAAGCGTTGATGACTGAGGCCCAAAAAGCCGAAAGAATCGTCACCCGAAAAGCGGCAGTCGTCTGCGGATGAGTGAGAATCGCCCAGTACTGCGCCCAGGTGAGCTCAGAGAGCTGCACGACGAGCGCAGTCATGGGGAGAAGCAGGACGAGCGATACAAAAAGAACGCTCGTCCCCAAGGAAAGCCCGAATCCGGGCAGAACCCTGCGTCTGCGCATGGCAGTTCGTCTCAAGGGTTACTGACGGCCGGCAGCGACCAAACGGTCAAACTCCGCGCCGGCTGCAAAGTGCTCCTTCATCACCTTTTCCCACGAACCGAATTTGTCTTCGACCGTAAAGAGCTTGGTGGCGGGGAAGCGGTCCTTGAGCGCATCCATGGTCTTTTGATCGTTCACTCGGTAGTAAAAGGAGGTGACGATCTCACGGGCTTGCGGACTGTAGAGGTAATTCAGATAGGCCTTAGCCGGTTCAAGCGTGCCCTTGGCCTCAACAACCTTGTCAACCCAGGCAACCGGGAACTCCGCAAGAATGTCGGTCTTAGGCACCACAACAGCATAGTCCTTGTCTTTATAGAGATTACGAATGTTGTTGATCTCTGACTCAAAGCTGATAAGCACGTCCCCAATGCCGCGGTCGTTAAACGTGGTCGTAGCGCCGCGTCCGCCCGTATCAAAGACGGCCACGTTCTTCAGGAACTTCTTCATGAATTCTTCGGTCTGCGCCTTATTGCCGCCGTTGGCCTGATCTGCTGACTCCCATGCAGCCAGATAGGTGTAGCGGGCATTGCCCGAGGTCTTCGGATTCGGGAAGACAAGCTTCACATCAGGACGCGCGAGATCAGACCAATCCTGAATGTTCTTGGGATTACCCTTGCGGACGAGAAAAGCCATGGTCGAGTACCAGGGCGAGCTGCGGTTAGGCAGACGCGCCTGCCAATCTGCAGGAATGAGTTTGCCTTTGTCATGCAGTACCTGAATATCGGTCACCTGGTTAAAGGTGACGACATCGGCCTTCTGTCCCTGAAGGATGGCCAGAGCCTGTTTGGACGAACCGGCATGCGACTGCCGAATCGTCAGTTTGTCGTCGGGATGGGCCTTATCCCACTCCTCAATGAAGGGTTTGTTGAGCGCCGTGAACAGTTCACGGGCAACGTCGTAGGAGGAGTTGAGCAGTTCCGCAGCCGAAGCAGGCACGGCAGCCGAGGCGCCGAGCAGCGCAGCAAGCGCAAAGCCGGCGGCTGTTTTCTTGAAAATGCTTGTATTCATCAGAGGATCTCCGAGACTATGAGTGAGTCTTTCCAGGGCAAGATCGCTTGAAGGGCGAAGCGCACCTGCAGAAAGCGCAGGATGTTTTCATCGGGTTTTCCCGAAGAGTGAAATCACTATACCCCATTCCTTAGCAATTTGGTCATGTATTGCTCAAGGTATTACTCCGCCCCGTATTTGCGCTATAAATCCTCAAATGAGCGCCCTCTTTTCCAGATCTGAAGGCGAGCTTCGGGGAATTCCTGAGGTCTGAAGATGGAAACCTCCAGTAACATGCGCCCTGAGGTCAAGAGAAAACGGCGTCTGATCCCGCAAGGGAACGGACGCCGTTTCCTTATGTAAAAAATGCCTGTCATCCAACCGGAGAAACGCATCATCTCCGAGGGTGCAAAGCTAAATATCTGTAAGCAACGATCCGCCGCGCAAGCTTCGCGGCCGAAAATGCTGAGCGATGCTGAACAGCCCGCAGAAAGCCTACAATGGCTCGGCAACCCAACGGAGAATCTTTTTAATCATGACCGACAGCGCCAAGCTTCCCAAAATCGTAATCCTCGGCACCGGCGGCACGATCGTGAGTTCGGGCGACGATCCGCTCATGCTGACGGGCTACCGCATCAAAGGCCTCAATGTTGAAACATTGCTCTGCGCGGTGCCTGAACTGCAGCATTTCGCACGCATCGAAGCCCATCAGGTCGCCAATATCGACTCCAGTTCGATGACCTTCAGTATCTGGCTTGAGCTCGGCCGAGCGATCGAAAAGGCAGCCGCCGATCCCGACACAGCCGGCATCGTGGTCACGCACGGCACTGACACGATGGAAGAGACGGCATGGTTTACGCACCTGACAGCAAAAACCCAGAAACCCATTGTCTTCACCGGTGCCATGCGGCCGGCGACTGCTCTCAGCGCTGACGGTCCGCTCAACCTCCTCAATGCCGTACGCATTGCCGCGGATCCGAAAGCCGCCGGCCGCGGCGTTCTCGTTGCACTCAACGACGTGATCCTTTCGGCTCGGGACGCCATGAAAATCAGCCCGACGAACGCAGCCGCCTTTGGTCCAAATGTTCAAGGTCCGCTTGGACTGATTGCCGGTGCGGAAATCTTATGGCTCGGTCGTCCTGAACGGGCTTTCGGTTCTGAGACACCCTTTTCCATTCCACAGCTTGCTGCCCTGGAGATTCCTCGCGTCGACATCGTTTACTCTCATGCTGACGACGACGGCGTGATGGTGCGTGCGGCCTGCGCTGCAGGCGCACGTGCAATTGTGCATGCCGGCACCGGCAATGGCTCGATTCACTGCTGCACGGATGAAGCATTGGCAGATGCCGCAGATGCGGGCGTGCTGATTATCCGCGCCAGCCGTGTGACGACCGGCGCAGTAACAACTGGACTCGCCGAGTGGCAGGAGCGCGGTTATGTCCCGGCCGGGACACTCACTCCGCAGAAAGCTCGCGTGCTTGCACAGCTTGTCGTTGCCGAATACGGCCAAGTGCAGCCAGCTTTGGCCGAGGCCTTTTCCAAATACTAAACTTTCAGCGGCGCTCGAGTTCGCAGCAGTCCTTAGGGAGCGGCTGATCCGGCGTTGGTTCAGCCTTCAGCCGTTCGCCTTCAACGATGAAGGTGAGCCGCTGCACGCCGCCCGTTGTCTTCAGAACAACCTTGCCGTCCTGAACGGTATAAAAACCCGTTTCAATGCCGGGATCGCGCTTGATGGAAAGTGCATAGCAGCCGTAGTGATCAAGCGTCAGTTCGGCTGAAGATTTTTCGCCCGTTTTGAGTGAAACCAGATCTCCGCCCCAGTGTCCCTCAAGACCGGTATCTTCGCGGGCAGCGGCCGAACCGGAAGCAAGAACGGCAAAACCGCAAAAAGCGGCAAGAATGAGTGCGGAGGTCTTAGTCTGCATGACAGGTGCCTTTTATATTCAGCGCGAAGAAATCGGACGAACGCGTGACCGACCGTAATCAGCCGATCTGTTCTGATGCCGCATCATAAGAGCCGAAAACCTTCATCAGGCTTAACGCTCGGCGTGATACGGGAGTCTCCTGCCGCTGCGGATGCTCGACGAGACGTCTTTCGACTGGCGCTTGAAAATCATCACGCTTATTTATATGCATAACCAGCGCTTCTGCAGCACTAACAAACTTGTGTAAACTATTCCTCCCCGATTACTGAAAATTTAGCAATTCGGTATTCGGAAGTTCCGGTATGATCCGACTCACGGTTGAGCCGCAAGGTGTCGCTCGCCTCCCTCCAACGCGGGGCGGCCTCAGAATTGGCGGTTTTTGCCGCCATGACAGTGCCGTGCGGCACTGCCAACAAGGCAAAGGCCCAATCCGCGCCAACGGAAAGGGCCTTGTCTTTTCTAGGAGGGTAGGCGATGCAACGTCAAGAAACTTCGCCAATCTCCGCAGCGATAGTAGCACGCTCGGGGAAGAAACTCATCCGAGGGCATGTGGGACCCGCACCATATCGGGTAGAGAGTGCCCTTGCGGACACTCCCTCCCACACCGCAGTGCTCAATCAGTGCGGAGCGTTCGGACGTGCCGTTCGGCATCCGGCGGTTTCCGAGTTAGTAGTAGAGGGGGACTCAGCGCATCGCGAGGAGGCTGTAGAGTCCGTGTTGTTTGAAGAAAGACAGCGGGAACGCTTCGCGCATGTGGCGTGCGTTGGCATTCCACCACGCTCCACGCCCGTTGTTGGCGGACTTCCACGCGCGAAAGTCATCCAAGCCGCGACGTTGAAGTTCTCGTTCGCGTGTTCTCGGTCGTTTCCATGCAATCCACACCAACTTACGAAGATGGCGTCGGATGTGTATGTCGAGCGCCGCGAATACGCCCTTGCGGTTGTCCAACCTGAAGTACTGCCGCCATCCGCGGAGGATCGCATTGAGCTCCCCAATCGTTCGAAAGAGTGACCCGCCGCGCGCCCTGTAGAAGACGGCACGAAGCTTATCCTTCAGCCGCTTGAAGCTTTTCGGGTGAACTAGCGGTTGTCCCGTCTTCCCCACGAAAGTGTAGCCAAGAAATTTCGCTCGTCGAGGGCGAAAGACGCCGCTCTTGTCGCGGTTAACCCGCAACTTGAGCGTCTCCTCAATGAACTTGATCGTGTTTGTCAACACGCGATTTCCTGCGCGCTCGGACGCAACATATATGTTGCAGTCGTCGGCGTATCTACAAAACTTCAACCCCCGTTTCTCCAGATACTTGTCCAGTTCGTCGAGGACGATCAGGGACAGGATCGGGCTGAGGGGGGGACCCCTGCGGCGTTCCTTCGTCTCGGGGAGTCACCAGCCCATCGGCCAGAATGCCCGTACGGAGGTAGCGCCGTATGAGACGGATGAGCATCTTGTCCCTGCAGTGCCGTTCCAGCACCGAAATCAGTCGATCGTGATTGACGGTGTCAAAGAATTTGGCAAGGTCCATTTCGACAATCCACGAGCATCCTTCCGCTATGTAGCGCTGCGTTTGCTCGATAGCCTGATGTGCACTGCGCCCCGGTCGAAATCCGTAGCTGAATTCCGAGAATGTGGGATCGAAGTGCTCGACGAGCACCTGTGCGATGGCCTGTTGGATCAGACGATCCTGTACAGTGGGAATCCCCAGCATACGCGTGCCGCCGTCAGGTTTTGGAATGTCCACGCGCTTCACGGGCGAAGGAATGTACCTCCCTTCACGAATGTGAAGCGCAAATGCTCGCCCAGTAGCGGCGAAAGTGTCCTTCGAGCTCGTCGACGGTCATTCCGTCTACGCCCGGAGCACCTTTGTTGACTCTCACACGCTTGCATGCCAAGAGCATGTTCTGCGCCGAGAGGACTTTCTCCAGTGAAATCACTGAACCTCCTGCTTTCGTCCAGTGCGTGGCCCCTCTTTTCAGCTTTTGTCGGCCTTTGGACTCACGTCCTCCCTCAGGCTTCCGGCCATCGGTTGGTGTGGGCTCTACTCTTCAAATTCGACTTTGAGCTGCTGCCGTCGCATCGGAGAGTTCCACGCTCTCTACTTACATAACTCAGATTCGGCCCTTCATGACGAATAATTCGCCTTACTACGGCCTCGGCTGACTTCCATACCGATATCCCTCAGCCTCTCGACCTCGGTAGCCTTGCGGCGTCGGCATGGATCTCCCCAGGTATCACACATGTGCTTCGCCCCCTACCTGCCGGATATACGTGCATCCCTTCCGTAACAGTTTCGGGTTAATCGATCGTCGCCGACTCTCCCGAGATACACACCTCACATCCGATTCCTGTTCGTCAGGCTGGTGCTTTGCTATCGGCTTCCTCCATCGAGGTCGTTGCCTTCCCCGACTTGCCGAGTTGCTAGTCCTTCCCCTGTTCGGGCGGACAGCGGACTTTCACCGCATAGACACATGTGCGCTGCTGGGCGCACGACAAAAAAGCAGCGCGATATGCTCGCGCTGCTTAGCTTGGAAAACCCGACCCGGATCCTGAAAATTAGGGATCAGGAAACCGGGCGTTCCGGAAACATGACGGGGACAGTCTCCGTATCAGGGTAAGCAAAGATGAGTTATGCCTTTTTCTCGGCGATTTCCTTGCCGACAAGACGGCCGAATGTCAGGCAGTCCGCAATGGCATTGCCGCCCAATCGATTGGCGCCGTGAATGCCGCCCGTCACTTCGCCGGCAGCATAAAGATTCGCAATGACCTCCCCGCGGCGGTCAATGACTTCAGCCGCCGTGTTGATTACCACACCGCCCATCGTATGATGCACGCTCATGCCGACATAAGCTCCCCAGAAAGGCGGCTTTTCGATCGGGAAGAGATTGCGCTGGTACTTGCCCAGCTTATCTTTGCCGGCCTTAACGCCCGCATTGAATTCATCCACGGTCGCCTTCAGCGCTGCAGGCGGAAGCCCCATCTTTTGAGCGAGCTCTTCAATCGTGTCTGCCTTCCAGGCATCACCCGTTTCAAGCCCTTTGTAGGCAGCATCCTTCTGACCCTGATTGATCATGTCAAAACGCGTCTGATCAAGGATGCCCCAAGCGGTTGCCTTAGGCTGAATCAGCACAGCGTCGCGGATCACGTCGCGGCGTTCATCTTCACGAATGAAGCGTTTGCCGTTGCGGTCAACAATGATGAAGCGGCCGCCCTGATGAAGCGGTACGCGGTGCGTACGTCCCGGAGGGCAGCCGGGGTTGCACTGGATGAAGTCCATTCCGGTCAAATCCGCCCCGACATCAACCATCAGCGGCAGCAGGTCACCTGTTGCTCCCGGATGATTCGTGGTCGTGAGGTCTGCGAGACGCGGATCATGCAGCGCCCTCATCTTCTTATTCGCGCCGAATCCGCCGGCCGCCACCACTACGGCTTTAGTCGCGCGAACCGTGATGAGCTTGCCGCCTTTTTCATACTCCACACCAAGAACCTTGCCCTTAAGCGGAGTCTCACGAATGATGCGTACGACTCTTGCCTGTTTTTCAATAGGAATGCCGTATTTCTTGCACTGGTCCGCCAAAACCTTGATGTAGTCCTGTCCAAGCGACCCGAGCGGCGCATGTCCGCGCGGATAAAGCGACCCGTAGACCTGATAGACCTTGTCTTTAAACTTCATGCCTATCGATTCGAGCCAAGTCACCGTTTCCGGCGCATTCTCGACGAGTTCCTTCACCAAAGCAGGATTGGCACGATAGTCACCGCCCTTGAGCGTCTGCTCATAATGATTCTCGATGGAATCTTCAATGCCCTGGGGTTTTTGACGTGCAGGATCGACAGCATTCATACCACCGCCAGAAATGGCCGTATTGCCGCCGATATAAGCCATCTTTTCAAGAATGAGCGTGTCTGTGAGACCGTTCTGCGCAGCGGATACAGCAGCCGTCAGCCCAGCGCCGCCGGCACCCACAATAAGGAGCTTTACCGTGCGGTCCCACTTTTTGGGAACATTGTCCGAAAGGCTCGGATCTTGGGCAGCGTGTGCGGCAGGCACCACAGCGGCGGCAGCCCCTGCGGCGACGAGCAGTTTCCGGCGAGATAGTTCCATCATATTGGTCCTCCTTTTCTGGGCCTCCTCTAAGAGACCCCGTCCGTTGGTATTGACTGGAATCAATTGTGCGACAGGCGAGTACTCCGGTATTGCAGGGGCAGATCAAGCATACAGCTCGCCCATCTTCCCTAATGCGCTAAGGTATTTATCAACTGAATTCTTTGACAATCCTGCATGCTTTTTATCCGCACGACCTTCACTGCTTTGGCGCTGGGCTTCATGCTTTCTGCCGCAGCTGCGCCGTCGCCTTCAGAGCCGGTACTGCGCGTGAGTGTCCTGAAGCTCACGCTCTCGGACATGCACAGTGAGGTCATTTCCGAAACACTGGAGGTGCTCAGGCGCAGGCTTTCAAACTATCGGCTGATCGTCTCCAGCGACGACCTTGAAGCGCAGCATCTTGCCGCTCAGCGCGGTACTGCAGATCTCTTCATAGGTACTGCGGGGTTTTATTGGGAAATTCATCAAAAAGGGTTCACAGCACTGGGAACACTCGCCTCCCCCATGGCGCCCAACCCCAATGAAGGCATGGCCGGCGCGATCATCGTCCGCAGATCCGATGCGCAGATTAAAACGCTCGAGGACCTGAAAGGAAAAAGCGCCGCCGTTACACGCAAAGATGCGTTTATGAACGCTCAGACGGCCTTGGGAGAAATCAGTGCGCGCGGTTGGGATCCTGACAACTTCTTCTCCCGCATTGAAGAAGTCGGCCGGCCGATGGAACGCGTCGTTGAAGCCGTCGCGACGGGAAGAGTTGATGCCGGTCTCATCAAGGCGGGCCTTATGGAGCTCATGCTCGCTGCAGGGAGTCCTTTTGCAAAAGAAATCCGCGTGCTCGAACCGCGTTCCGGCGACAGTATGAAATACCTCCATACTTCCAGCGCCTATCCCGGCTGGACAGTCATCGCCTCCGCCGGACTGCCTCCTGAGACACTGCGCAATGTGACAATGGCGCTCTATGCCATTTCACCCGAAGAGATTTGGCACAGTCAGTGGCTTCCCGCCACCGACTTTGCTCGGATTGACAAACTCTTCAAGGAGCTGCGCTTCGGTCCCTACGAATATCTTCGCCATTGGACTGCAGAACGGATCTGGAAAGAATACAGCCTGTGGATTCTGCTTTTTGCCGCAGCGCTCCTCTTTGGCCTTCTCCACACCATTCGCAGCGACATGCTCGTACGCAGGCGAACCGCGGAACTGGCAGCTGCATCAGACCGGCTCAATCGATTGGAAAAAGCGAGCGTAACTGCTCAGCTCTCCAACATTGTTGCTCACGAACTGCTGCAGCCTATTTCAGCCGCAGGCTATTACTTGGCGGCCATTGACAAACTGCTGGCACGCAATCCGAACGCCTTTAATACTGCCCTAGGGCAGCAGCTGAGCGCACTTTGCGGCAAAACACGCACAACACTTCAGCGCTGCAGCACGATCATCGAACGCGTTCGTCTCTACGCTCGTTCGCGCGCCAGCACGCCCGCCAAGATTGAACTCTCAAGCTTTATCAGAGTGCTGGCTGATCGCCTCAAACAGATGCACTCGCTCAAAATTCCGCCGCTCCTCAAATTGCAGCCCGGCGCCGTTCTGGCTGATGCCGTAGAACTTGAAGTGCTGCTCACGAACCTCCTGAAGAACGCCTCGGAAGCGGCCGCTTGCGCAGATATTCCTTATGTTGAACTGGACATGGACACCCTCCCAAGCGGGGCCGTGAAACTCACTATCACCAACAGCTGTCGGCCATTAACGCCGGCAGAGCAAGAGGCACTTTCGTCGCCGCTGCATTCCTCTAAAGAGAACGGACTGGGTCTTGGACTCGCTGTCGTGCGAAGCATCGCCGAACGAAACGAAACCGATCTTCTCCTCTCAGAGGATGTTCCCGGCATATTCAGAGTGGTGCTGACCTTTCAGCCGACGGATCCTCGTCAAGAAGGAGCTGCGCCATGAAGCCCACTGTTATTCGCATTGTTGACGACGATTCCGATGTCTGTGACTCGCTCTCCTGCCTGCTTTCGCTCGAAGGCTGGGAGATCCGCATTTATACCGATCCGAAGGAATTTCTTGCCGGGGACCTTCTGACCGATCCGGGCTGCCTCATCCTCGACTTCCGCTTCCCGACGACCAACGGGCTGGAGGTGCAGAAGGTTCTCATTGAACGGCAGATTCGCATGCCGATTATTTTCCTCACGGCGCACGGAGACATTCCGCTTGCGGTCAAAGCCATGCAGCGCGGCGCCGTTGACTTTCTCACCAAACCCGTAGATACGGACCATCTCATCGCGGCTATCGAGCGAGCACTGCGCGTAGATACGCTTCATCGGCACGGCTTCAACGCCCAGGCCGATCTCGACTGGACGTTAAACGACTTGCGGGATCGAGAAAAAGATGTTCTGCGGCAGCTCCTCTTGGAAAACTGCTCCAATAAGCAAATTGCCGAAAGACTCCGGCTTTCTGAAAGAACGGTTGAGAATTATCGAGCCAATATCTACCGGCGTCTGAATGTGCATGGGACCGATGAGCTGCGGCAGCTGCTCAATCGCCCGCAGACTTGAGAAACAGAGGCTGCGGAGCTCACGGCTCCTCCCACCCAATGCTCAGCGGCAAGCCTGGCATTGGATGGGAAATTCTGCTCGAACCGTTAAAGCGGCCAAATGACCGGATCAAATGTCCCGGCAAAGAGAATCGCCGCACGCAGCGAGAGTGCGCCGATGAGCGCAGCTGCACCGCCCAAAGCCGCTGCGGGCAAGCTCTTCATACAAGCTGTAATGCACGGGATCAGAAGGCCGCAGCCGACCGCACCGCCCCAGAAAAGCAGACTGGTGCTGCCCGAGATGAGGCTTTCTGCACCTGCTGCCGCACCCGGCGTACCAGAAAGCGCCGTGAGAACGAAAGCAAAAAGCACAAAGGCTTCGCCGCCGTGCACCGCCCAGCCCGCAGCATGCAGCCAGCGGGGAGACTCAGCGTCGAGCTTCCCGGACGCTGCCAGGATTTCAATCAGCCCTACCGCGCAGGCCAGTCCCGAAAAAATCCAGAGCACTGGAATCGCCGCCGTTGTCCAAAGCGGCACACCCACAGCCTGGGTCAGGAGAAAGCCCGAATATGCCGTAGCGGCAACGCCCAGAACTGCGTCAAAAGCAAGCAGTCCGCAGCGCATGCTGAGGGCTGACCCTTTCGTCATCAGCCATGCCTGAAGCACAGTAACAACGCAAAGCACAGCAAGAATGCAGATGCCGATAAACATCCAGCTGGTGAAACCAAAACTCCAATGGATGAGCGCATTGAAAGCTGCCGCGGGCAAATTGAGGATGCGTCCAAGGTGGCTCACGACCAAAAGCGTGCCGACGACGGCAGCAGCCGTTGCCGCGTAATGGATCCGCCGGCTTCTAACCCAATAATTGAGAAAGAGCGACATGCCGGAGAGACCGACAAACCATAGGAAGAACGCAATCGTCCATCCCCAGTGGCTGGTGGCCGCCTGTGCGGTCAAATTCATGTATTCAGCCGTCATTTGTTCACCACCACGAAGAAATTAGGACGAGTACCTTTTTGCGGCATCAAACGTTCGGAGCGACCGTGCTGCAAACGCTGAGAAATAGCGCTTGAAGGATCGTTGATATCGCCGAATGCACGGGCCGATGCCGGGCAGGCCGCAACGCAGGCGGGATCTTTGCCGGCCTTCAGAAGCGACTCACAGCCTTTGCCCATGCATTTGACCGGAAGTCCCGTTTTTGGATGCATCCACCGTGCATCGTACGGACATGCCGTCACGCAGTAGCCGCAGCCGACACACCGGCTGGGATCGGTTTTCACCTGCCCCGTTTCCGGATCATGGCTGTTGGCGCCGAACGGACAGACCGTGATGCAGGGCGCATTCTCACACTGCTGGCATTGGACAAGCAGTTCAACGGGGCGTCGAGCGAGTTCGGCGGATACGCGCCGGATGTTCGCCGGCAGACTTTCCCATCCGGTATTTTCAGCATTAAGCATGTCCGGATAATTGGTTTGGGCACAGGCCACAATACAGGCCGAGCAACCCACGCACTGGGTAACATCAAGAAGATGCGCCAGCTTTTTATGATTTTCCATGGCTTTCTCCCGGATGACCGTCAGACGCGTACGCGAACCGAACAGTTATTGGACAAGGATCCGACCACCGGTTCACGGTAGCCTGTGCAGAACCAGTGCGAATTAATGCCTTCACGCACCCATTCGTATGCACCGAGGTTCTGCTTGGTGCGAACGCCTCCCGAGAATCCGTGAGCGAAGAGAACGCCCGGCATAACGCGGTTGGTAATTTTCACGGTCGTGCGTCCCTTCACCCCGGTGTCGAGCCCCTCGAGCTCAACCTCCTGACCGTTCTTAATGCCGATTCGTTCGGCATCGGCCGGATTCATCCAAATGCTTCGGTCACCCAAGAATTTCGTGGGCCACGTCCACATGGCAACACCCGAGCAGGAAGAACTGTCTTTGCCCGAAATCAGCACAAACTCGTTGGAGCGCGGCTTAGGCGGCGTAAATCCCGGCGATTCCACCCAGCGCGGCAGCCCTGAAGCGCCTTTGTCTTCGTACTTCTGCGTGAAATAGAAGGAAATGAGTTCAGCCTTGCCGGTAGGCGTGCCAAAGGGCTTCACATAGGGATAAACACCCCACTTCTTCACCGCGGTCTGAGACCACCCTTGCGCTTCGACTTCCGCAGCAATACGGTCGCCGTCGCCGGGCTTAGCCTTATTCTTCGCTGCGATGAACTTGGCCCAGGCCGCATCCATCATGCCGTCGTACCAGGCTTTAAACGCCTCGCGAGTCTTCAGCTCCTCCTCGAGCCCCAAGCGCTCTTTGGCACGATCCGGATAGGCACGGCGGAGGATTTCCGCAAACTGCCAGACCTCTTCGCGCGCTTCGCAGCCCTGAGGCGGCGCAATGCCCGCATCGTTTTTCTGAACGTTGCCGTGCAAAGCCCATTTGACGCCTGCATACTCATGCCACTCTAAGAAGTATGTGCACGGCAGCACGTAGTCGGCGTAGTCACATATTTCATGCGGGAAAATATCCTGAACGACAACGAGCTCCAGCCCCATCAGCGCCTTGGCGAGCCGCGCGGAATTAGCCTCGCGGTGGAACATCGTCGTGCCGGTGAAAAAGGCAGCACGCACCGGATAGGGCTTGCCGGTCTCAATGGCCTCAAAAACGGCAGAATACGTGCCGGACCCTTCCGGATAAAGAATCTTGTCAAGAGACTTCTTCTCTGGAGCGGTCCAAGTCTCGCCGTGCGGTCCCTTGCCTTTGCCGCCCGAAAGCGAAACGCCCGGCGCCTTAAAGCCGCCTCCCTGCGTAACCACGAAGCCGCCAGGCTGGTCAATGCGGCCGGTAAAGGCATTAATAAGGGAAAGAAGCGCAAAGTCGTGCGTATCGTTGCCGTTGCGCGAGGCATACCAGCCGTCATCGGCCACGCCGCCCTGCGTGAAGAATTCACGCGCGACGCGAGTGATCGTTTCGGCCGGAATACCGGTTGTGCGCGCAGCTTCCTGCGGCGTCCAATGCGCTGCCGATGCCGCGAATGCCCGGAAGCAGGTTTCAGCTTCGAGTTCCCGACCGTCAAGCGCCGTAATCCGAGCCGCATGATCAAGTTCAGGGTCGACCCCCTCGGGTTCCGCAAAGCCTACAGCATTGCCTTTGTCGTCTTTTTTCAGTCCCATCACGACATAGGAAGCCGTCTTTCGATCCATGACGACAAAAGCGTCTTCAGGCGCGCCGGCAATTATTTCTGAAGCCGCAATCGGACGGCGCGTACCCGCCTCAACGAGATAGGGCGCGTTGGTATGCCGACGAAGGAATTCGAAGTCGACAAGCTTCTCCGTAATGCCTATATGGATGAGCGAGAGCAAGAAAGCCGAGTCTGCGCCTGGGCGGATCGGTATCCATTCAGAACCCGTCAGCGCGCCTTCAGGCATGCGCGGATCAACAAACACGACTTTGGTGCCTTCGGTCTTCGCGCGGGCAACCACCGCAGCGACGCCAATCGCACAATTCAATGTGCGGCCGACGCAAAGCAGATATTTCGCGCGCGCATAGTCGGGTTCAACCTTTCCAGCGCCGTCAAAGCCCTTGCCGAACACCATGCGGCGACCGGCAATAGAGGCGGAATTGCAGGTCGATGAATGGCTGATCACATTGGGCGTGCCCAAGGCGCAGCCGAACCACTTCTGCATGGCCGAAAAATTGTGCGAAGACATGGTGACAGCTCGTTCACCGTCTTTCTCAACAATCGCCTTTACTCGTTCGGCAATTTCATTCAATGCCTGATCCCAGGAAATTTCCTGAAATTTGCCGTCACCGCGAGCACCAACGCGCTTCAAGGGCTTCTTGAGGCGCATCGGATGATTCCAAACCCACATTGCCTGTGCTCCGCGCGCGCAGCAGCCGCGCTGCGGATGGGTTGGATTCGGCATGATGCGCACCGTTTCCTGCGAAACCGGCGCACCTTTCTTATGCATTGCCAAAAGACCGCAGTAGCCGCCGCAGACATTGCAGGCGCAAGGATGCGCCTCCCATCCGTCTGCCTTCAAAGCCTCAACCTGTTCGGCAAGCGCCTTATCAACGGGCATAAGCGCCGAGAATCCGAACGTGCCGGCCGCACCAGCCGCCGCAGCGCCGCTTAACAGCGATCGACGTGAAAAGCCGATGCTGCCCGGTCCGTCGACGGTTTTGTCTTCTCTCATGAGGGGATCTCCGTGGAAGGTTGCGCCGACACCGTTCTTGCCGCTCACCTGCGAAGAGGTTCAGCCGCCCAATAGTTCAGCGCGAAATGACCGCTTCAGCCGTTTTCATTTTTCTCATCAGCCAAAGGATGTAAGACTTTTAACCTAGCCGCTCCCCACAGGACCGCAAGGATTAACCCTTTGAAAATGACCTCCGATATTCAATTTTCGAATAGCGCATCTGCTGATAATCGTTCTCAACAAAAATAAAGCAACACGAAATCAAAGCTTGTGGGTTAAATGGTTCTCATCCGCATCTATTTGGTACAAGTGATATCCCGAAGAAATTTGGACACCGAATCATTTATTTTATTTTTCGATTTATTAGATAAAACCTATTGATTAAGGTGCTTGCAGTTCGCCTACAATTATCAGATTGAACATCCCGTCGGCGTATTCCTCTGGAAACGCCTGCATTTCCCCATTTTGAAGAAAGGCTTCATCACAATGTCCGCCATCATTCTCGGCCACAAGCACCCCGATACCGACAGCATCGTCTCGGCCATCGCCTGCACCGACCTCTACCGCCAGCGCGGCCTCGACGTCAAGGCTGCTGCCCAGGGAACGCCGGCTCCGGAAACCGCCTACGTGCTTGAGCGTTTCGGCCTGCAAGCGCCTGAAGTCGTGACGAGCGTCGCGGGCAAGGACGTGTACATCGTCGACTACTCCGACCTCAATCAGGCACCCGATGATTTCAAAGACTGCACGCTCAAGGGCATCGTTGACCACCATAAGCTCGGCGACATGACCTCTTCCGCGCCGCTCGAAATCGTCATCATGCCCGTCGGCTGCACGAATACGATTCTCAAGCGCATGTATGACTACCTCGGCTTTGTGCCGCCGAAGAATATCGCCGGCGCCATGCTCTGTGCGATTCTCTCGGATACGGTGATCTTCAAGTCCCCGACCTGCACCCCGGCCGACAAGGCGGCCGCGGCTGAACTTGCCGAAATTGCAGGCATCAAAGACATTGAAGCGCTCGGCATGGAACTCTTCACCGCCAAATCCGCTGTCAAGGGCGTTGCCGCACGCGACCTCATCATGCGCGATTTCAAAGACTTCAACATGTCCGGCTCGAAGGTCGGTATCGGCCAGCTTGAACTCGTCGACCTGAAGCTCCTCGAAGACCGCATCCCTGAGCTGCTCGCTGACCTCGCCGCACTGAAGGCTGAAGGCCGTCATACCGCCATCCTGCTTCTCACGGACATCATGAAGGAAGGTTCGCTTCTGCTCATGGTCTCCGATGATCCCGCGAAGATTGCCGGTGCGTTTGGTACAACTGCTGAAGGCACTCCTTGGCTGCCCGGCGTTATGAGCCGCAAGAAGCAGGTTGTCCCCAACCTTGAAGCCGCCTTTAAGGCCTGAGACTGAACAAGCCTCATCACAGGCAAAGCGAGGAAGATTAAAGATCTTCCCGCTTTCAAGCCGTCATGAAAAACCCGCCGGAAGCTCATGAAACTTCCGGCGGGTTTATTTGCTGCGGAATTTGCAGTTGTTATTCGTCCTTGACTGCCGTTCCCTTTTGAGCCTTCAGCAGATCGCGGATCTCGCGCAGAAGCTCAAGTTCTTCAGCCGAAGGAGCCGGAGCAGGTGCCGGAGCAGGAGCAACGGCTTGGGCACCCGCTTTGGCTTCTTCCTCTTCCTTATGCTTGGCATTGAGCAGACGATCCGCTTCAGCTGCAATGCGGGTACGAGCCGTCACAACAATTTTAATGAGCCAGAAAACGGCAAATGCAAGGAGCAGGAACTGCACAATGGCCGTTAAAAATGCGCCGTAGCCAAAAACCGTTGCGCCGGCCTTGACGAGGCCTTCATAAGTCTGCGGACCGGTGTAATTCGGGGCATCCTTGAGCACCACAAACAAATTCGTAAAATCCGGACGACCAACGAGCACGCCGAGGATGGGATTGATGATGTCTTTTACGAGGCTGTCGACGATTTTTGAAAACGCAGCGCCGATGATCACGGCCACAGCAAGGTCCAGCACATTGCCCTTAGAAATAAAGGCTTGAAATTCTTGAAAGAATTTACGCATCTCTTGTTTTCCTTTGTTTTTGTGGTGAATACTCTTTTTTGGACTAAATCAAACCTATCCTATAGGTTACAGAGCGGCACTCGGAGGCGTGCCTTTGAGGAGCTTCCTTCGAAAGGCCGGTACGGCGCCAGCGGGCTTGTTGTTCCGGGCGGCAGGCAAGCTGCCTGCCGGGATGTCGTCGAGCGCTTTCTGAATATTCTGCGACAACGAAGCTTTTTCTGCCTGAGCCGAGCGAAAGGACTCGCGAACTTTCTGTGCCGTCCGCCGAGCTGTCGCGGGATCGATACGTTTGTTGACAATGAGGTCCGCGACGACCCGCTCCACAAGACTGAAATCATGAACGGCGTAGACGGAGAATGCCCAGGCAAGCCCCATCGAACCGTAATAGCTCTGAGCGGCGCAGGTCAGCACTTCGGGTGCTGAGGACAACTGAACAGCCCGCTTAAGCGGTCGTGCCCCGGCCGGCGCCAGGTGCGCAAGCATAAGTACCAACGCAAGCCGTATGCGCCAGAGATTTCTCGACTTGATGAGCGCATCCAGAAAGACAAACGCTGCTGCTTCATTCTGCGGAAGCGTGAAATCCTTGACCGCTTCGCCCAGAAGGTCGCACGAAGCCCAGTTGTCTACGCATTGGGCAAGCTTGTCGAGCCACTCAAGGCGTTTTGCAAAGGGAATGCCCTCTGCCTGGCTGGCAGCGAGCATTACCGTCCACAAAACTTCCTGCACATATCCCCTGCCCTGCGCACGTCGGCACTGCGCATCGCTTAGAAATGCCGCAAGCAGTGACTCCACATTTCCCGCGCCCGAACGGCAAAGACGCTTCGCCGCGCTGCGGTACGTCGAAGCACGGCAGCCGATTCGACCGGCAACGCCCGGCATCATGACGCCGATGGTGTCGTACTGCTGCGGGATGGCGGCATGGAGGAGCTCCAAATGGAGCGCATCGAGCTGACTCGCGTAAGAGGAAGCGTTCATGGGCAATTTGGAACCTAAAAAAGAAAGGAACACCGAAGATTAGCGCAGAAGTCATGCGTGATTACCCATCATTTGGCTCAGCGTGCTCAGAGGTTATTTCGCCCTCGGCGCATGCTCGGCCATACCTTCTCCTTGTTAGCACCCATTACATTGAGTCACATTCCGCGGGTAGAATTCGCCCACAATCGCCGCGCCGCCGCTGCTGCCATTCGTCAACACTTGGCGAACCTCGCCGCGTCCAGCGTAAAACAGACTGAAATACTTCAAGAGGACGCCAATGAGCGATACCCCCAAAAAACCAACTGCCGATCAAAGTGCAGAAGCGGAACTTTCAAAGGCTCCCGGCATCGGCGGCTATATTTCCTTCATCGTCGCCATCCTGTTTTTCTCGGGACTGCTGATCACCGACAAATGGTGGGGCATTTTTGACTACACCATCCTCAACGGCAGCTTCGGCAACGTTGTGGCAAATGTGACGGATAAGGGCGGCGAGCTTTCGGCCACCTTCTCCAACTTCCGCGGCAAGGGCGGCTCCGGCGCAATTGACGGTTTCGTCTTCGCACTGACATTGGTTCCCTCAATCATGCTCGCTACGGCCATGATTGCCGTTTTTGAATACTACGGCGCCATCCGTGCCGCCACCCGCGTGCTCAACCCGATCCTGCGCCCGCTGATGGGCCTGCCGGGCTCGACCTCGCTCGCTATCGTTGCTTCACTGCAGTCGACTGACGCCGGCGCAGCGCTCACCCGTGCCCTCAAGGACCGCGGTGAACTGACGGAAGATGAGGTTTCTATCTTCGCCACGTTCCAGATGACCGCCGACGCAGCATTAGGCAACTTCCTTGCCACCGGCGTAGTGTTCTTTACGCTGAAGAACGCTGCCGGCGACCTCGTCGTGCCGACGACGATCGGCGTCTGCCTCGGCATTATCCTGCTCGGCAAAGTCTTCGCAGCGAATGTTATGCGTCTGCTCTGCCTGCGCAGAAGAAAGCCCTCGGCTGCGGCATAAACGCAGCGAATAACGCTTCCCCCCAAACGCCTTTGCACACCAGTGCAGAGGCGTTTTCATTTGGATGGTGCGATGCGTCATGTTCGCCGACCGCACTCCTTGATGAGCCCGCACGACAGCATTCGCTAAAATTAAAAAATTGTCGCTACGTGGAACTTCTTTTATGCGCAGCTGGTCCTACCACCTCCTAGCCCTTTTTGTTGTCCTTTGCTGGGGCATGACGCTCGTGAGCAGCAAGGTGCTTCTCAACTTCGGAATGCAGCCCTGGGCGCTCGTTGAACTCCGCTCGGTGCTGGCCTACGGCATCCTCATCTTCCTTGCCCCCATGCAGCTCTACTCGGGCACCATGCGCGGAGAAATCACCGTAGCGCTCCTCGGCCTCACCAGTATTCCTCTCTTTTTCGGCCTGCAGACGCTGGCATTGGAACACGGAACCGTTTCGGCCACAGCCAGTCTTATCGCTATGGGACCGCTTCTGAGCGGACTCTTGGCCATGGCTGCGCTCAGCACCTGGAAACTTCACTGGATGACTTTTCTGGGGATCTGCACGGCAGCAACCGGTACCTTTCTGCTTTATTTTGACAACGCTGTTCTGCAGGATCTGCCGCGCCTTGGGTTTTATCTCGGGCTTGCCGCAGCGGCGGCCTACGCCGTGTATTCACTGGTCCTGCGAGCGCTTGCTGATCTGCCCGCCCTTTTCGTCATGCGAAAGTCCACCGGCTACGGCATCCTGGGGGCGCTGCCTTTTTACCTGAATGAACAGCCTACTGACGCGGCCATTCTCTTTGAAGTGCCGGCTGCCGGCGCCAACCTCGTCTTTCTGGCACTTGCAGCAACGGTCATCGGATACACCCTCTGGCATAAAGCTGAGCAGGAGATCGGCGCAGCGGGCACGCGTTGGTACACCTATCTCAGCCCAGTTGTCGGCATTATCGGCGGCCTCTGGTTCCTCAATGAAGAGATGAGCTATATCGGCGTCATGGGCGCAGGCATGATTCTCTGCGGCGTCATCTGCGCGCAGACAGGCCTCGTTCGAGTCGCAGCCGAAATGGCTAAACGCTGGTAGCAAATGAACTCGTTTCACGCATCAGCACACATCTCTCAAAGCTGAAACCGCTTCAAAATGCATCTCAAAACGCCGGTCTCACCGGCGTTTTGCTTTTGTACGTCCAGCGGAACCCAATCCGACTTCCCCATGCGCTTGATGCAGCCGAGTCCATTCATCCTATCGACAGAAGAGGACTACCCATACACGGGAGGCGCGAATTGGGATTGAGACATACAATTTCACGCCTGCAAACAGAACTCGTCTGAGAGTGAAAAGCGAATGGCATGAATCGATGAAGGCCGTATCTGACGAGTCAGCACAAAGCGGATTATTCAATGAGTATGCCGTTTAGGACCTCTGCGACACGAATAGCAATCTGACCCCATCAGTGAATGGATATGCTGTCAATGTATTTCATTCAATATTCTCTTAGCAGACCATTTCACTAGACCATCATCTATTTCATCATTCCCATTCAATTCAATTCAATTCAATTCAATTCAAATCAGTCATCCATCCATAATTAACGATAATCAATACAAAGGATACTCTCTTAACAAGTCCCTGTCATCTATCTCAATAGCGCATACCGGACGCATTGCCGCATAACGATCTATTCAAGTCATTTTTTCAGCCTATGGGCTTCAGCGCCATATGGTTTATGACGCTTAACAATCACTCGGCTGCATCTTCGTTCTATTTCATTCATTAGTATTGTCAATAAATGCCTTATAGCTTTGTCTGATGTTTCTCAGATCAATAAACTCAGAGGCTCATCTTTCTCATTGAACTGATGGATGTTGACAGACGTTCTATCCGAGAGCAGATCCAGCTATTGAAGGCATCATCAGCGCAGGGCAGGCGACAGACCATTTATCCATAGAGAGTCCCAAACCCAATCGGCTGCTCCGTACTCAAAACCAACTCATCCGGCGCTCAGGATTGCCCTGCGAGCAGGGAGCAACGGCTGTACAGTAAATTTTAATACACATTAAAATGCATGTTAATTAACTTAACACTAAGTAAAACTTATGTAAGTCCAATAATTACCCCGGATCAAGGTATCTGTTGACAACCCAAAAACAGGTTCTAAACATACTTTTGCTCATTGCTGAGCGATATTTTTTAGTTTAAGTTAGTTCGCATAGTCCCGCGTGTTATAATTTTCAACATCGCTTATAGGAGATGTTATGCGTCCTTCCATAGCCGTCGAAGAGTCCGTCATTCAACTCGGCTCCAATCTCCGGTCTGCCCGCCTCCGACGCCGGCTGCCTCAGTCTGTCATCGCTGACCGAGCGGGCATATCACTCAATACGCTTTCCAAAATTGAAAATGGAGACTGCGGCGTCTCTATTGGAAACATTGCCTCTGTGCTCAACGCGCTTGGCTTGTCCCCTCTTCTATCCGGCCTGGCTGCAGCGCAAGAAGACTCTGCAGGATTAATGCTGGAAGAAAGGAATCTGCCTCAGCGAGTGCGTTCAAAAAAGAAATCTGCCGGGCAGTGACTTGAATCAGCCGCACCTCTCATTCAATTGACTCATATTGACATGCATTCACTTAACTGCTGATGACTGTCATTGCTATTAAATGCATTAGCCATTAACAAACCAGCACTCCTCTCTATTCAAATCATCATTGACGCAACTCATTTAAACCAATCACCTGCATCCTATGTCCAAATGCTCATTTAGAAAATGGCTGATTCATTCCGATGCTATTCAGGATGAACCATTGATCGGGGAGCTTTACTTCCCGACACTGCCCTCTGAAATTGCCGCAGAGAGGACATCTGAAGAAAGCCATTCCAATGGCGAATCGATGACAGCAATGAATGAGCGGCAGAAAAAATCCCTGAACCGTCTGACAGCTGCAGAGATGAAATGGAGTGCACGAGCTATGGCGTCGCTTCAGGACAGCATTCGCTTTCGATATTCAAAAGCGTGGCTCGACAACGGTTTTCCGATTGGCGCGGACCTGCCTTTGCAGGAAGGCTTGATAAAGCCCTTGAATGCAGGACGACTGTTCGGATTTCTCGCGGATCGTGCGCTTGACGGGACTTCCGCCCTTTGGTTTGAGCAAGCTTTTGCAATGGGATCTCAGGGGACAGCAGTGCCCGCTGATGCATCCTCAATCGAGCGGCAGTCCATTTTGCTGCCCCACTGCGAAGCCCACGCCGGCGGCATTCGCATACGCAGTGCAGAGGGAGAACCGGCCGGAAGCACTCTGCCGATTCCGATGGAGTCCAATGCCGCGGCAGGCATTCCTTTAGCCATTCAGAATGCTGAACGCGGCCGCGCGGATTTGCGGTCGCTTTTGGCCATTGCGGCCGCCACGACTTTGCCTGGGCGGCATTCTCCGCGTGTTGTAGTCTCCGGGCGAGATGAAGAAGTCATGACGCTCAGTCGGCTCGATGACCTCTGCAGCATCCCTGTTTGGCGCGAAATTTACATGCGTTTGGCGCGTGAGAGCGGGATTGAAACCGCTCAAACGCGTTTAAAAGACGTCCGCGGAAGCACTGCACTCCTCACGAGCCGCATTGACAGAGCTGCGGGGAAGCCGCTCTTTACGCTTTCAGCGCGAACGCTGACAGCCGGCCGAATGGGTTCCTATCTAGGCATCGCCGACATCTTGAACAGCGACGGCGCCTCCCCTGCGGAGGATCTGCCTAAAGTTTGGCGGCGAATGGCCTTTGCGCTCCTTACCGGCGCAGCTGACGCTCCGGAGCGGTGGCTTTTTGTGCGGGAAGAATTCGGCTGGCGGCTGGCTCCGGCCCACGGATGGCGTCCCAATACGGGTGCCGCACGGCCAATGACTGCTGACGGGCGGCGGCCGATTGCCGCAGCCGAAGATCTGGTTCGGCTGGCGCCCTACTTTGCTATGAAAACCACTGATGCCAAGAAAGTCCTGCTCGCCATCCGCCGTGCGACGGCGGACTGGGAGGACCTGGCTTTTTCGGCGGGGGCCGGCGCTCAAGAGGTGCGTGAGCTCGAACCGTGCTTCACCACCTACTGATGTTCGGCGGGTGCTTAAGCGAAGCGGATAAAGGATGAATCCGCTTCGCACCGTACTGAACTCACTCAGGAATCTCGCGGCTTTTCACGGAAATCGAGCTCCATGTCATACCACACCGCTCCGCCGTGCACAGACTTGGAAACGCCGCAGTTGACGTAGCCAAAGCCCTCATAAAAGGGGATGAGCTTTTCCTTGCAGGTGAGAATCAGTCCGTCGCGCCCTTCCTGACGCGCTTTTTCAATAAAAGCACGCATCAGGGTTGAAGCGCAGCCCTGATGGCGCTTCGAAGGGATCACTGCAAGCCCGAAAACTGACTGCCACCGGCCGTTGGGCACATGCAGACTGGCATTTTCAAACATATCGTCGGAAATCGTACGGTTGTTGGTAATCATGCCGTCAATCAGGCCGACAGGTTCCCCGTCCTCAAAAAGGATCAGGAAGCAGTCGGGAAAGACCGCCAGACGCTTTTCAAAGCTTTCGCGAGTAGCCATTTCGGCCTCCGGGAAGCTCTGCGCCTCAATGCTCGCAAGGATGTCCACGTCCTTAGGCGTGGCGGCACGGAGAGTAAACAAGGCAGCACCTCATGAATACGTGAATGTTCCGACAGGCAGCACAGCAGCGGCGTGACGTGCGGCCCAAATCGCGCATTTTAACTGATTCGGTCTGATTGTCCGTTGTATTCAGATCATGACGCGGATCACACAAACTTCATCGGTTCGACATCAAGTCTTCATCGACGTGTCAACGGAGCGTCATGACAACTCTTGAAAATGCACGTCGTTGGAGGTCGATCCCTGAGCAGCTTGCGCAGCAAGCGCCCGAACCTCTGAAATCCAAGAACGCAGAATATTTTGGAGAACTCCATGCAGCGTCGTCTTTTCTTCCGCAATGCGGCCGGCCTATTCCTTGCTCCTGCCGCCATGCAGTTTGCCGGCACGGCCTCTGCCGCTACGCCGGCTGTCAGCCCGATCGAGCTGCCGCCCGCGGAAGACATCATTTCCTCCTTCGGCTGGGTAACGGACATCCACTACACCACCGCTCCCACCCACACGATCCCGGCGGAAGACTCCATCCGCGTTTATTCGCACTCCCTCGCCAAACTCCATCAGGCCATTGACGTCTTCAATACGCGCAAGCTTGATTTCGCCATCGAACTCGGCGACTTTAAGGACTGCACGAAGACGGTTGACCGCGAACTGACCATCGGCTTCCTGCAGACGGTCGAATCGGCCTTCCGCCGTTATCAGGGCGACCGCTACCACGTCATGGGCAACCATGACTTCGACCAGATTTCTCTCGGCGACTATCTCGCCAACACGAACAATGCGGGCGATGCCGACGGCAAGACCTACTATGCCTTCGTGAAGAACGGCGTGAAGTACATCGTCCTCGACGCCTGCTTCAATAACGACGAAGGCGAGCACTATTCGCTCGGCAAGCTCGACTGGCAGGTAGCTATCGTTCCGAAGATGGAAATGGAATGGTTCCGCAAAGAACTCGCATCCGGCAAGGAACCTGTCGTCGTCTTCTGCCACCAGCTCGTCAACACCTGGGACGAAAAGACGCAGAACATCCCGCATGCCTTCTTCGTGCAGAACGCCGCTGAAGTCGTCGATGCCATGGAAAAGAGCGGCCGCGTTCTGGCCTTTATCTGCGGCCACTTCCATAAGGGCGCCTACTCTGAACACAACGGCATCCACTACATCGTTAATCAGGGCCTGGTTGAACGTCCTCTCCCGCACAACGTTGCCGGCATGGTGCATATCGACAAGAACCACAACCTCTACGTTGAAGGTCTCTGGAACGAACGCTCCCACGTCTGCAAGAAGGCCTAAAACAACGTTTCCAGCCAAACGCTCCCTTTGCGGCATCGGACTCTGCCGCGGGATGCGCCGAAGTTTTTGCGAACGGTCTTCGGCGCGCCCTCGGCGGTCCCGCAGCCGCACCCCTTTATTCGCCTCGATGTTCCTCTGAAGGCGCTTTCAGCCCGCTCTCGCCCGCTTTCCAAATGGGCCGAAGCGGGTTTTCTTTTCTGTCGAGAACGCCATAGGCCGATGCCGCTTTTGAGATCCTGAAGACTGGCCTTCGGCCGCTAGAATAGAAGCACCAACTTCTTAGAAGACTTCCGCCATGAAGCCGCTGCGCCTATTCTCCATTCTCGCCCTGTCGGCCGTGATTGCGCTCTGCGCGGCCACAGCTTGGAAGCTCCGTACTGCTGAAGACGCCGCGCCGGCCAATCGTGCCTGGGGCAATGTGGAAACGCGGCAGACGTCGCTCGCCTTTGAAGCCTCCGGACGCATTGCGGCACTCTGTAAAGAAGAAGGTGAATCCGTAGAAGCCGGCGAACTTTTAGGACGGCTCGATGATGAAGCGCTCCGAATCAGCCGGCGGCAGGCCGCTGCTGAACTTAAGCGCCTCCAAGCACAGGCAGCGCTCGCGCATGAAGGCACTCGTCAGGAAGATATTGACGCAGCACGCGCCAATGAAGCAGCCGCACGCGCTCAGCTCGAATACGCCTCGGCCACGCTTAAACGGCAGCAGGATCTGGTTCCCGCCGGCGCAGCCAGCCGCCAGATGCTCGACGATGCCCGGCGCGCCGAACATGCCGCACGGGAATCCCTGACTGCCGCAGCAGCCCAGCGCGCGGCAGCAGAAAAGGGACCGCGCGCGCAGGAAATTGCCGCTGCCGATGCCGCGGCAGAAGCCGCAGCCGCGTCGCTCGCAGCCCTCGACTACCAAATCCAGCGGGGAGCGGTCCTCACGGCACCTTCATCCGGCATCATTCGAGCCCGTCTTGCGGAGCCCGGCGACATGGCCAGTCCCTCGCGAACCATCTACCAGCTTTCCGCTGCTGATCCCAAATGGATCCGCGCTTATCTCACCGAACGCCAGCTCGGCCTCGTGAAGGAAGGGACTTTGGCAGCCGTTTTTACCGATACGGTTGGTCCCGTTGACGGCACCGTCGCCTTTGTCTCTGATACAGCCGAATTTACGCCCAAAACGGTGCAGACCGAGGACCTGCGCGCCAGTCTTGTCTATGAAGTGCGCATCAACGTACGTGATCCGGAGAACCGGCTTCGGCTCGGCCAGCCCGTGACCGTTGAGTTTGCGCAGCCGCGGAGTTCGCCGCATGACTGAGGCGCTGCCGCTCGTTGTCCGAGGGCTCGTTAAGACTTTCCCGAGCCCTGACGGCACGCCCTTTGCTGCCGTTGATCATCTAAATCTGGAATTACCTGCGCAAGGCGAACTCGTTGCCGTTGTGGGTGCGGACGGCGCTGGGAAAACCACGCTCCTGCGGCTCTTGGCCGGCATACTGAGCCCGGATGCCGGCAGCATCAGCCTCTTTGGCCTCACTCCCGATACAGAGTCGGAGCGCTTCACGCATACCGTCGGGTTTATGCCCCAAAAAACCGGACTCTATGAAGAGCTCACCGTATTCGAAAACTTTTCCCTTTTCGGCCGGCTTCGCGGCCTTGCCGCTCACGAACTCCAGTCCAAGTTTGAAGAGCTGATGACGCTCTCGGGCCTCCTTGGCTTTGAGAACCGGCTCGCAGGCAAGCTTTCTGGCGGCATGAAGCAAAAACTCGGCCTCGCCTGCGCACTTCTCGGAGAGCCGAAGCTCCTGATTCTCGATGAACCTACCGTGGGCGTTGATCCGCTCTCACGCCGAGAGCTCCGCCGCATTCTCGATGCCATGCGGCTGCGCTCGCGAATGACCGTGGTGATGTCAACGGCTTACCTGGATGAAGCCGAAACCGCTGACCGCGTCATCCTCCTTTCACACGGACGCATTGCCGCTCAAGGAAAGCCCCGGGCGCTTTGCGCTCCCCTGACGGGCCGAACATTCCGCGCTGAAGCGCTTGAAGCTGAGCACTCCTCAACGCTCGCCCGAACCCTGATGGAAGCAGCTGCACTCCCGCCCGGCCAGGCGCTCATCATTGACGCCGTGCCGCGGGGACGTTTCATTGACCTTTTAGCAGCCGCTCAGAGCGGCGCCAATCAATTATCACTTCGATTACGGCAGTCACTTCACTCGGGACCGTTGCCGGCCTTCCATTTGGCTCAGCGCCCGCCAACACTCGAAGATCTCCTCGCGGACCAAGGTTATCCGTCGTCTGATGCCGCTTCGGGCTCATCAGCATCAAAGCTCAAGAATCTCTCGGCGATTGACGCCCAAAGCGAAAACCTCTACGCCCCTGCAGCACTTTTCCCCGGGGAATATGCGGTGGAGGTGATTGGCCTTTCTCGGCGCTTTGGCAGCTTCACCGCCGTAGCCGACAGCACTTTTCAAGTGCGGCGCGGCGAAATCTTTGGGCTCCTTGGTCCCAACGGCGCCGGGAAAACGACAACCTTCCGCATGCTCTGCGGTCTGCTTGCGCCCACCACCGGCGACATTCGCGCAGCCGGCGCAGATCTGCGCCGCGCCAAATCCGCCGCCCGCGCCAGAGTCGGCTACGTTGCGCAGAAGTTTTCGCTTTATGAACGGCTGACTGCACGGCAAAACCTCGAATATTTCGGCGAAGCCTATGGCGTCGCCGGTCAAAACCTTGCCCATCGCATCGATGCATTAGCCGCCGAGCTGGGGCTTTCAGACGACCTTGAACGGCGCACAGCAGTGCTTCCTCTGGGTGCCAAGCGTGAGCTCGCTTTTGCCTGCGCGCTGATCCACCGGCCTGCCGTGCTTTTTCTCGATGAAGCCACGTCCGGAGCGGATCTCACTGCCAGACGCACCTTCTGGCGGCGCATCGTCAGGCTCTCCCAAGCCGGCACTACCATCGTCGTTACGACGCACTTCATGGAAGAAGCAGAGTACTGCGACCGAATTCTGATTCAAGACAATGGCCGTATATTGGCCTCCGGAACGCCATTAGAAGTCCGAACCCGCGCGAATGCCGAAAGTATCGATGAAGCTTTCCGGCAAATCGTGCTCAATGCACGGCGCGCCCAAGCCGAAGACAAGCGCGCCAAGTCGTCGGAGGCCGCACGATGAAAAGAGAACGCGGCAGATCTCAGCTCCGCTTTGGTGAGCAGCTTCTCATTTTGCTCGAGAAAGAATGGCTGCAGATGGTTCGCGATCCTGCCGTGATCTTCATGGGGGCGCTGCTGCCTGTCGTCCTCATTGTCCTCTTCGGCTGGGGACTTTCGATGGATCTGCTCAAAGTGCCCGCAGTCTTGACGGCGGGCGAATCAACTGCCTTGACGGCAGAGGTTCGCGCCGCTTTCCGCGGCAGTCCCTACTTTGAGCTCACTGAAGTGCCGTCGCGGCAGGACGCCGAAATGCTCTTTGCGGCCAGACGCACGGAAGTCATCATTGATTTGCCGCCCGGGTTCACACGCGACGCCGCGATGGGCCGCGCTCAGATAGGACTTACCGTTCACGGCGTTGATGCGAGCGCAGCCTCGATCATCCGCACCTATGCCGCAGCTGTCGTCGCCGGACTCTCGCAGAAGATTGCGCTTCGTGAAGACTTTGCTCTGCTGGGAAGCTCTGCGGGCCCCCAGACTCAGACGTCAGGAGCCGCAGCACTTCTCTCCCGCACATGGTTCAATGAGGCCAACACCTCCGCCTGGTATCTGGTTCCAGGACTGTCAATCGTGGTACTAACCCTTTCGGCAAGCTTTCTTGGGGCCATCATCATCGCTCGGGAGTGGGAACGCGGAACGCTTGAAATGCTCTCGGTAACGCCGGCGAGCCCAGGCGCCATTCTGGCGGCCAAGTTTCTCGTCAACTTTCTTCTGACGGCCGTGGGCGCCATGCTGGCATTTTTCGCAGCCGTATTCGTTTTTGAAGTCCCTGTGCGCGGCAGTCTCTGGCTGCTCGCGGCCACGATACTGCTTTATTCCGCCTGGGCCATCGCCTTTGGGCTGCTCCTCTCAGCTGTCTTCAAAAGTCAGTTTACAGCGATTCAGTTTGCCGTCATCGGCAGCTACCTGCCATCCCTCATGCTCTCGGGATACCTCTTTGACTTGAGGAGTGTTCCTTGGTTCATCTCTGCCGTCGGCAGACTGATGCCGCCCACCTACGCCATTGAATCTGTGAAGATTCTCTATCTCTCAGGGGAGCCCGAGCGAATCGTGCTGGCCAACCTGGCCCTGCTGGCGGCCGCCGCACTCGGCTTCTTTGCGCTCGCGCTCGTGTTTGCCCGCAAGCGGCTGGATTGATATAGGTGCGCCGACATGATGATCAGGCAGTCTCTTCAGAACATTTGGGCGGCGTTCACCGCGTCGCTCCTGCGGTTGAAGGCACTTTCCAAAAAGGAGCTCATCACGCTCCTTCTCGATCCGAGTGTTCGCAGAATTCTCTTCGTGCCGATCCTCGCTCAGTCCATTCTGTTTGGCTACGGCGCTACCTTTAATCTGGAGGAAGCGCCTTATGTGCTCTATGACGCTTCTCAGACGCCGGATTCTCGAGCATTGTCGGCAAGGCTTGAAGCCAATCGTATCTTTAAGCGCGCAGCGCAAGTGCCCTCAGCTCAGGCCTTTACGGCAGCCGTTGCCGACGGCCGCGCACTTGTCGGCTTTTGGATTCCTGAAGACTTTGCGCAAAAACTCGCACGCGGCGAAACCGCTCCCGTCTATGTCGCTGCTGACGCACGCAACACGACAACCGCCAATGTTGCAGTCGGCTACGCTGCGGCAATCATCGAAGAATTTAACGCATCCCGCCAAGTCCGATCGGTTCTGGAGCTTAAAGACCGCTACCGCTACAACGAAAACGGCATCACTCGCTGGAACATCATGACGGGACTGATTTTAGGCCTGGCGATGATTCAGGTGATGCTCCTCGCAGGGCTTGCAGTCTCGCGCGAGCGTGAGGAAGGATCCTTTGACATGATGCTGATGACGCCGCTCACCCCCGTCGAAATCCTCATCGGCAAGGCCGTGCCGCCAATCGTTATCGGCGTTCTTCAAAGCGCCATGATCTTTGCCGTCTGCCGCTGGTGGTTTGACATTCCTTTTGCGGGGTCGCTTGCTTTGCTCTTTGGCGTCGTGCTCCTCTTTGCGGCGAGCATCGTGGGGCTGGCGCTCATGATTTCCGCCTGGGCGCAGACACTGCAGCAGTCGGTTGTAGCATGCTTCATTCTGCTGCTCCCTTCACTCGTCCTCTCCGGCCTCATGACGCCGACAGCTGCCATGCCCGAATGGATGCAGACCATTACCATTCTCAATCCCGTCCGCTACGGAATTCTCGTGGTGCGCATGATCTACTTTGAAAATGCCGGCATTTCTGAAGTCGCCCCCTACCTCTGGCCGATGGCGCTGATTGCCGCAGCATCAGTGCCGGGCGCCGTATGGCTCTTCGGGCGAAAAGTAGCGTGACGCCATTAAGGCCGAACTCGAAGCCTTCCCACAAACATGCGGTTTCAAACTTCCGTCACTTGATTAAAAACTCCGGCGTTAAAGTACTCAGCAATCATCCATCATTTCAGCTTGGGCCAGTACGACGACAAATGCTAAGGCTGCCGTACGCCTGCAATCATTTTGGAGCAGCATCATGAAGGGTCTCATTCTTATCAGTACTGTCGCTTTCTCGCTCGCTTCTTTTGCCGCCTCTGCATCTGAAGCCCCCTCTGAATCCGTCTGTTCACTCACTCACCTGAAGCAGGTGGCGGATAAGGAAGGACTCGATCCTGCAGGGGCTTTAGCCAAGGAATGCATCGGCAAAGGCTATACCGCCGCCAAGGCTTTCTTTGCGGAGGGCTACGACGCCGGCAAGGAAGGCGCAGTTTCGGGCTATGACAAAGCAAAGGAACTCGCCAAAGACGGCTATGAAGACGTCAAGGAAGGCTCCAAAGACGCTTACGACAAGGCCAAGGACGGCGTGGTTGAAGGTGCCGGCGCAGCTTGGAACGGACTCAAGGAAGCCGGTGCTTCTGTGAAAGAGTCGCTTTTCGGTTCCAAGAAATAAACATTGGGGACACAGCCCGCAAAACCTCCGCGGTCAGCCAAATGTCCGCGGTTCTTTTCGACCGGCAGACGTAGAATTCATTCTCTATGCTTTTCACTAGGACGGCAGGCTGACTGGGCGTGAAGCACATTGCACCCCTGAGGCAGCCGTACACCATATAACAAGCAATTTCCAGACAATGCCAGGAGACAAGTTCATGACCGCATACACCGAAAAACAGTACGTTGAGGAAATGATCGCAACGCGTCGGAAGATCCACCAGACGCCTGAAGAAGGCTGGACGGAATTCCAAACCACCTGGCTGGTCGTAGAGCGGCTTCGTGCTTTAGGGCTTAAGGTGCTGCTCGGCACACAAGTCATCAATCCCAAAGCGGTGATGGGCCGTGACCCCAAGCTGGTGGAAGCCGCCATTAAGCGTGCGCTCGCTGCCGGCGTTCCGCAGAGCTTCATTGATGAAACGGGCGGCTACACGGGCGCTGTTGCGGTGCTTGAGACCGGCCGCCCCGGTCCCGTGACGGCTTTCCGCAGCGACATGGACTGCGTGCTCGTCACTGAATCCGATTCGCCGGATCATCTCCCGACCGCCTGCGGCTTCAGCTCCAAGCGCCCGGGCTTTATGCATGCCTGCGGCCACGACGCACACACTTCTGTTGCACTTGAAGTCTGCCGCTGGCTCGTTGATCACAAGGATCAGCTCAAAGGCACCATCAAGGTGCTCTTCCAGCCGGCCGAAGAAGGTGTCCGCGGCGCAGGCGCCATGGCAGCCTCGGGCGTGGTCGACGATGTCGACACCCTGATCGGCGCCCATGTCGGCACTTTCGCCAAGCTCGGCACGATCGGCCTTTGTGAAAGCGGGTTCCTCGCCTCCACCAAGCTTGACGTTCACTTCCACGGCCGTCCGTCTCATGCGGGCAGCGACCCTGAGAAGGGCCGCAGCGCGCTGATGGCCGCCTGCGCTGCCGCCATGATGATGCAGGGCATTCCGCGCAGCGGCGAAGGCACGACCCGCATTGCAGTAGGCCGGCTCAATGCCGGCGAAGGCCGCAATGTCACGCCCGTTCATGCCGATATGCAGCTCGAAGTGCGCGGCGAAACCGGTGAGATTAACCAGTACATGGTGAAGAACGTCGAGAACATCGTCGAAGGCGTCAAGCGCGCTTATGAAGTCGAAGCTGAAATCGTCAAGGCCGGCGAAGCCACAACGCTGCCCTCCTGCCCCGAGGTGCTCGATCTCATCGAATCGGTGGCTAAGACCGTTCCGGGCGTTGAGTCGATCGAACGCTTCAACAAGCCCTCGGGATCGGAAGACTGCACGCTGCTCATTGAGCGGGTGGTTCAGCACGGCGGCCGCGGCGCTTACTTCCTCTTTGGCTGCAACCATCATGGTCATCACCGTGCCGATTTCGAAATTCAGGACGAGACCAGCCTGCCGATGGCCTTCAACATGTTCAAAGGTCTGGCACTGCGCCTCAACGGCATTTGATCGGCATGAAGCGTCCCTCCTTTTGACACGTCAGCCTTTTGAACAGTACGGCGCTGCCGGTTTGAAGTGTGCTTGAAAACAAACCATATCCCGCTGATTATCAAAGGATCGGCGGGATATTTTTTGTCCGTCAAAATCGCTTGGCCGGTCTGTAGAATCTTTGTTCATACCTATTCACGGCAGCGGCAGGAGAAGAATTCAAATGGCTACCCGACGGCAGTACGGCACTACATGGTGGGGCGCAGCGTGGCTCGCTGCACTTGAAAAAGTCGATGATGCCAACCGGCTGCCGCGCGGCAAGTCCTACGCCAATACGGGACGCGTTGAGCAGCTTTCGTTAGCCGCCGACCGCCCCGGCTGCATAGAAGCCTTTGTCTCAGGATCGGCCTACTATCCTTATGAAGTGACGGTCGGCATGAAACCCATCTCGGCGCGGGATGCCAAACGACTGACCGCCGCCATTGCCGCCGACCCGGATTTGGTTGCCTCACTCATGGACGGCGAACTCCCGCATGGCATCGCCGATCTCTGCCGAGAGCTCGACATTGAGCTTTTTCCGCGAAGCTGGCGTTCCATGCAGCTTTCCTGCTCTTGCCCGGACGCTGCACGCGTGTGCAAGCATATCGCCGCTGTGTTTTACGTAATGGCCGACCGTATCGACATCGACCCGTTCTTCATCTTCCGCTTCCGCGGGCTGGATCTGAAGGCCGAGATGCGTAAGTGCGGCATCGATGTGGACCGAGCTGTGAAGGTGAAGCCTCTCGATGCATCCGAAATTCTGGCGGGGAGCGCCGCGCTGATGGGCGAAAAAGAGAGCACTTATGCGGCTCAGAGCACCCCGTCGAATGAAAAAGCTCCCGTTCCTCTCACCTCGGGATCCGCCGCCGATGCCGCACTGCAAAGACTCCGAAGTCTTCCCTACGCCGAGCTTGAACCTTTAGGCGAAACCATCCTCAAGCTGATCCCCAAGACCTCTGCCATCTCGAACAATCCAGACTGCACGGCCTTCACGCGCCAAGTCATGCGGCAAGCCGAACGAGAGGCCAGAAACGCCATTGCGGAGGCTTTTCTTTTAGAGAGCAGCCTCTCGCAAGGCATTGACGAGCGAATGGAGGCGGAAGCGGCCGACGAGGAGCAAAGCAGCGGAACTCCTCTCCTCACGCCCAAAGCCGCCTGGAGCGCTTTTGCAGATCCATTTTTTCATGCGGAGGGCTCCGGGCGCAAAACCGCACAGCAGGCATGGGAGAAAGCTTCGGCAGAGATCAAAACACGCACGCTTCCAAAGCTCACGCTGGCCGCCAACAACCTCTCGTTTGTCATCGGGCTTGAACTTCCGGCAGCCTCAAGCCGGTCTCAGCCCATATTTGTGCCGGTCGACTTAAGCGAATTCTTTTACGCGCTCCTCACCTCCCTTTCCCGCCGCGAAGCTCAGGCGCTCAGCCCGGAAATCGAATGCTGGCGTGAAACTGCAGCGGCCGCTGCGCATCTCCTTGAAAACGGCGCCCTCATCCCCGCTGCGGTTTCTACAGAAGCCCTCAAGGACCCTGCGCCTCGCATCTGGTGGATACCGGCGCTCAGAAGCAAACCCGTACGCCAATTGGTCAATGCTTTGGCTCAAGGCATTGCTCCGTGGGCAGACCGTATGGTCGAGTGCGACGCAGCACTCGGTCCTGACGGCGAAATCGACCCCAAACGTGCTGCGGTACTCTTGCTTTCTGCAGCCTTTTCGGGCTTCATCAACCGAGGCGTACTCGGCTGGAAGGCATTCAAAGGACCGTCCGACATCTTTGAAGCAGCGGCTGCCTGCTGCTCGCTCGACCAACTCGACGGCAAAGTCATGCCGTCAGCAGGCGAAGCGCTGGCACGCATGCTCAAGCCCTTCGCTTTGGGCGACGCTTATCCTTGGCGGCCGGTTCTAACCGTACGCAGCGCCAAAAAAGACTGTTTTGCCGTCAATTTCGGTATTCTCGGACGTTGTGCCGATCTGCACAAAGCTGCTGAAAACGAACTCTCGCGTCCGCTCTCGGCTGAGGATCTGCCTGAAAACGCTGCCCCCGAGGACATTCCCAACATTCCCAGCAGCCCCGACATGCCGCCGGCCGCCCCGGATTCGGAAGCCCTTTTTCGCGAAGCGGATGCTGCTGCAGGCCGAGCCTCGTCTGCCTCCTTAAGCGCCGGCTCAAAAGAACCTCAGCTGCCGATGGATCGGCCGGTACTTCTGCGCACCTTGCTCAGCAATCCCGTCTGGGCAAACCACCGCTTTGCCGCCCTCACCATTTTGAAGACTATTGCACAGGCCTTCCCGGTGCTCGACGGCATCCGCAAGCGCAAAGGCAAACCCGCATCGCTTCCCATGGAAGATTTGAAGGACTTTCTCTTTGACATTGCACCGCACCTCAGCATGCTCGGCATCACCCTGATGCTCCCGCAGGCCATGCGCAATCTTCTGCGGCCCAAGTTGGTGGGCGCTGCCGCCGCCAATATCGACTTCATGAAGAGTCCGCTGGGACGGGACGCCTTGGCAGCCTTCGATTGGAACGCTGCTGTCGGCGGCCGTCTTTTGTCGAAGGACGAATTCCTGGCCCTTGCCGGCAAAGCCGGACAGATCGTCCAGATCGGCGATGATTTCGTCTATCTCGATCCTGATGAAATCAACCGCATCAAGAAAACGCTTGACAACCCTCCGCCCATGACGGCGCTCGAACGAATGCGGGCCGTGATTACCGGCGAATTTGAGGGCGCCGAAATTGAAGTTTCCAATGACGTGAAGGAAGGGTTAAAGCGGATTACCGAAGTCACCGATGTGAAGCCGCCCGAAGGCCTTCAGGCAACACTGCGTCCCTATCAGGCGCGCGGCTACTCGTGGCTCATGAAGAATACGAAGCTGGGCCTCGGCTCGCTGATTGCCGACGACATGGGGCTTGGCAAAACGCTTCAGGTTATCAGCGCCGTGCTTGAATTGAAGAATACGGGAGAACTGAAAAAGAAAAAGGTCCTCGCCGTTCTGCCCACTACGCTGATCGCCAACTGGACCCGAGAGCTCACAAAGTTTGCCCCGACAGTGACTTTCGGCGTATACCACGGCGCCGACAGGGAGCTCCCGGCGGGAGCCGACATGCCCGACGTGCTGCTGACGAGCTACGGCACGCTGCGCAGAGACTATGACTTGCTCTCTGCCCTGAAGTGGCGCCTGCTCATCATCGATGAAGCCCAGGCGGTGAAAAATCCCGGCACAGCGCAGACTGCAGCCGTGCGCGGCATCAAGGCGCAGCAGGTGATTGCCATGACGGGCACGCCGGTGGAAAACCGTCTGATGGAATTCTGGTCCATCCTCTCGACGGTACAGCCCAAGCTCCTCGGCTCCATGAAGGAATTCGCGGACGTCTTTGCGCGTCCGATTGAAGCCGATCATGACGAACGCGCGGCAGAAGCTTTCCGCCGCCTCACGGCGCCCTTCATGCTCCGACGGGTGAAAACCGATAAGTCCATCATTGCCGATCTGCCCGAAAAGAACACCATCGATCATTTCGCTCAGATGCATCTCGAACAAGCGGTGCTTTATCAAGAAACGCTTGATCGAATGCTTAAGCAAATTTTGGAGGCCGAAAAGTCGCCGGAAAGCAGCACTGAGGCTGGCCGGATGGCGCGCCGAGGCCGTGTTCTTAAGCTCATTACGAGCCTGAAGCAAATCTGCAACTCTCCCTCGCAGTTCCTGAAAACGCCGTCTCTGACGCCCGATTCCGGCAAGGGCGATGCCCTTCTGGAAATCCTTTCGCAGTGCGCCGATTCCGACCGCAAGGTGCTCATTTTTACGCAGTACCGCGAAATGGGGGAACGCCTTCAGGATTGGATTGCACAAGCTCTGGGCGAGCGCCCCGACTTTCTGCACGGCGGCCTTTCGGCAGAGGAGCGCATGAAGATGGTCGACCGATTTCAGGAAGACCGCACCGCGCGAAGTTTCATACTCTCCCTCAAGGCAGGCGGCACAGGACTTAACCTTACCGCGGCGTCGGCCGTCATTCACTATGACCTCTGGTGGAATCCGGCCGTCGAAGCTCAGGCCACAGACCGGGCATTCCGCATCGGACAGCGCCGAGACGTTCTCGTGTACCGCTTCATTACCGCCGGTTCCTTTGAAGAACGCATCAACGACATGCTGACGCAAAAACGAAGCCTGGCCGACATGACGGTAGCCGCCGGTGAAAACTGGATCGGCGACCTTTCAGCAAGCGAGCTGGCTGCTGTTTTTAAGCTTAGCTAACCCCGATGCACCCACGGCAATGGGGGTTTAAGACTGCAGCTCAATGCTGGCAGTGCGGGCACCAGAAAGTGGACCGCCCGCCCTGTTCAATGCGGGCAATCGGCCGGCCGCAGATCGGACAGGGCTTCCCTTCGCGGCCGTAGACCGCACAAGCGAGCGGAAACCACCCGGTTTCGCCGCTCACGCCGTGAAAGTCATGGAGCGTAGAGCCGCCCGCCGCAATGGCGGTCTCCAAGGTTTTGCGAAGAGCCTCCAGGAGTCTGCCGGCACGCGCTTTCGAAATGGCATCCGCAGGCCGCGTCGGCCGAATGCCAGCCGCAAAGAGCGCTTCTGAGCAGTAAATGTTGCCGCAGCCGACGACGATCTTTCCGGAGAGCAATACTTCCTTGATCGATCGATGCGTCTTTTGAAGTTCCGCATAAAAACGATCAGCCGTGAGCGCCGGATCCCAAGGCTCACAGCCAAGTTTCGTCAAGGGAAGCGACTTTCTCGGGTCCGTCGTCATAAAGAGAATGGATCCGAAACGCCTTGGATCCGTATAGCGAACCAGCACATCGCCAAAAACGATATCCGCGTGATCATGCTTATGGGCGCTCGGCGCCGGAACTGGCCAGATGCGCCATGAGCCGCTCATGCCCATATGCGTGAGGAGCCAGCGCTTCTCTCCGGCAGCGCTGCGGAAAGTCCAGATCAAGTATTTCGCCCGGCGCTCGAGATGCTCGAGCGTGAGTCCCGGCAGCAGCGCCGCCAGATCTTGGAGCGGTTCACGAAGCTTGGGCGTGCGGACATTAACGGCTGAAACGCTGCGGCCGACAATGGCCGGCGCAAGGCCGCGGCGGGTGACTTCAACTTCTGGAAGTTCAGGCATGAATCAAGTAGCTGCAAGGAAACACGAATGCCTGCCATTTTATGCCGGCCGCTTTTTCATGCCGCGTCCGCTTTGTCACTAAGAGAGCTCGCGCGTATAGAAATGCTTCAAAGCATCAAAAAGGGCTGGGAACATAACGGTTCCGTGCACCTCATCTGGGAAATCCTGTCGGCGCACCTGCATGCCTTGAGACTGAAGTTTGCCAATAAAGCCGGAGACCAATGGATCTGCTGACAAGCGAGCCCCCGCTGCCGGCCGCTCAGCACTGGCTGTGCGGTCCTTGCGCGGCTTAGTGGCAAATCCGAGATAAAGCCGCCGCCCCGGGCCGGCAGCAGCCTTGTCGCCCAAGCCGTCTGCCGCCGCTTTTTGAATAAGTCTGCGCTGATCCCACCAAAAGCTCGGATCCGCCGCAATAAAGTCATCAAATGCATGGGGCTGAGTGAGCACTGCATTGACGGTAAAGAGCCCGCCGAAGGAGTGACCGATCAGCGTGCGGCGAAGAATCCGCATGCCGTCAGGGAGCTGCGCTTCGACGGTCTGGCGAAGTTCACCGGTGATGAAATCCAGAAAACGCCCTGCTCCGCCGCCTTGCGGCGAAGCCGACGGATCCAGACGGCCTTGACGGTCTGCCGCTGAAGCCGAGGGCGTCAGATCACGCGTACGGTTGTCTTTATTTTCAATTCCCACCACCATCACGCCGCCAATGGTGCCGAGACGGGATTGTTCAAGCCACTGCGCATAAGCAGCCGCCGCCGCAAAGAAAGTTTCGCCGTCAAGGAGGTAGAGAACGTGCACGCCCTTCAGTGCGGCCTTCTGCCGATCCGGCATACGGATGCGCAGTGCCCGTATTTCTCCGAGCAAGGGTGAACGAATCTCTGCCTGAAAGCCGGTTTCGAGTTTGTGTCCTCTTTTAAAAAACACCGCCTGCGGCACAGCTGACTGCACTGAATGGGACGCGTCATGAACGCCGATCGGACTCGGCGAAGCCGAGGCAGGCAAGACATGGAAGCCGACTGCATCGAAGCTGCCCAACAGAGCGGCTGCAGAAAGAACCTTGCGGCGAGAGAACCGGATTGAAGACATGACTGAATGACAAAAGAGAGAGATGCCGCAACTTTACTTCATGCGAATGATTCTTGTTGTCAACGGCAACTTTATTTTCAGCAACATTTTCATCATTTCTTAACAAATAAACAAGGTTGTTCGGTTTTTCTTTACTTATCGAGAAATTTGCTAGACTCCTGCCTTCATTAAACCATGCGGAAATACCCGCTCTTTTGAATCACATTCTCGTATGCTGACTACCCTTCCTCGCCGCCTGCGCGGTCTTCCGACACCGATGGCCGGACTTGCCCTTGGCGTTGCAAGTCTTGGCTGGTGCATGGAAAATGCTCTTCCGCTCAACGGCTGGGGACAGCTCATCGGTGCGTTTACCGCCTCAGCACTCCTTTTGCTGCTGGTTCTGCGCTTCATACTGCACGCCGAAACGCTGTGGGAAGATCTGAAACACCCCGTCGTCGGCAGCATCGTCCCCACGTTTGCCATGTCGCTCATGGTGATCTCCCGCGCGCTGCTTCACGCTTTCCCGACATTTGCCGTCGGGCTCTGGTGCGTCGGCGTCACGCTTCACCTGGCTGCCCTTATTGCGTTCATTTGGTTTCGCCTGCGCGACCCTGTGCTGGAAAAAATGGTTCCCTCCTGGTTTATTCCGCCAGTGGGCATCATCGTCGCTGACGTTGCCTTCCCCGGCGTTCCGGCACTTTTGCCTTTTGCCCAGGCGCTTTTTGTGATTGGCCTTGTCTCCTATGCGATCCTTCTGCCGACGATGCTCTATCGGCTCTTCTTCTTGCCGCAGGTCGCCAATGCTGCCAAGCCGACACTCGCCATTTTGGCCGCGCCGGCTTCGCTGTCGCTTGCCGGGCTCCTCTCCGTCTACGAGCATCCTCATCCGATCCTCACGGCGCTCCTTTTCGGCATCGCCGTTTTGATGACCATCGCCATCTATTTTGCTTTTTGGAATCTGCTGCGCCTGAAATTTTCACCCGGCTATGCTGCATTCACCTTCCCGATGGCGATCGGGGCCACGGCGCTCTATAAGCTTTCGAACCTGGTCTCCCATTACGCCGGAGCTCAGCAATACGCTTATGAACTCAGGCTCTTTGCACACTTCGAATTAACGATTGCTGCCGTTGTCATCTGCTACGTCTTCGTGCTCTACATGAAAAATCTCCCTCAGTTCCTGAGGAATAATTAAGGGCAGGGCTTTAGGGACCCCAAAAAACAGATCTTTTCAGGACGGCGCCCGCGTCAGTATTCTGGTCTTTCTCAAGCGTCATGAGGCTCAGTCAAGCATGGATGCACTTTCTCAGATACTCGCAGCGCTTTCCGTCAAAAGCTACACCGCCACAGGCGTACGCGGCGGCGGCTTTTCCATTGCTTATCCGGCTTACCCCGGGATGAAACTCTTGGTGCCGCGCAAGGGAAAAATGTACTTCCTGAAAACAGGGAACCCAGCACCCGATTCAGCGCTGCGTGATGCCGGGCATGCATCTGCCGGTTCATCAGCCTTGTCTGAAGCTCAAAGCACGCCTGACTGGATAGAACTGCTCCCTGGATCGTTTTTGCTCATGGTTGAGCCGACAGGTTTCATTTTTACCGATGATCCCAAGCTTGAGCCTCATCCTTCAGCGCAAACCCCCTATGAGCTCCGGGGCGGTCTCGCAGATTACGGCATTAAGCCCGGTTACGAAGAAAATATTTTGCTCGCTGGGAAAATGACGCTGGACCCCACTGCAGCTGCTCAGCTCCGTGCTGCGCTTCCTCCGCTTCTAGTCCTCAAGCCTAATGACAACGCAGCGGATCGACTCGGATGGATGATGAAAATGCTCCATGAAGAGGTCGAATCTTCCGGACCGGGCAGCTCACTGGTGACCACCCACTTGATGCAGCTTGTGCTCATTGAAGTCATTCGATGCTGGATTCATTCGCCTGAAGCAAAAAACCACCCCGGCATTTTTCTGGCGCTGCGCCAGCCGACGCTCTTTCGCGCGCTCTCGGCCATCCATAATGCGCCGGAAAAACCTTGGACGGTCGAAACCCTGGCCCGAGCCGCAGGCATGTCTCGCTCGGGCTTTGCCAAACTTTTTAGAGAAAGCGTCGGCGAGACGCCGCTCGCCTACCTCACGCAGTGGCGCATCACGGCAGCCTGTCAGCTCCTGCGTGACACCAACCTCTCCATCAAAGAAGCGGCCTCCCGACTTGGTTTTTCCTCTCCGGCCCTATTTACCGCTGTCTTCCAGCGCATTATGGGAATGACGCCGACGCAATGCCGAGAGCAGCAGATGCGGGAACTGACGGCAAGCCTTGCTGCTTATGCGGCTTATGAAGCTTATGAAGCATCTGGCAGATTAAACGCAGAAGACAAAGTTCACCGATAACCTTGAGGCTGTACTGTCGACACAGACACGAAAATTTAGACGAATCATAAAGTAATTTGGACTAAACGGCATTATTAGTCCATCATTTTGTTCCTAGAATGGCGTCCGTACAAATTCCATTCCAAGGATTCATGATGGCTCTCCGATCAATCAACAAACAAAACAGCCCTTCTGACGGCCGCCGTGCATTCACCTTCTCCGTAGCGGCGCTCTGCGTGATTATCTGCTTCGCCGCGAGTGCAATACCAGTTCCTCTCATTGCAATCTGGACACAGGCACTTGCGCTCACCACTTTTGAAGTTTCCATGACAGTCTTTGCCTATGTCGGCGGCTGCCTTGCGGTGCTTCTCTTTTTCTCAAAACTGTCCAATTATTTCGGCCGCAAAATAACAGTCATTCTGGCCCTTGCTGTCGGCATTGCCTCGTGCCTTTGCTTTATTGATCCGCACAATGCCTCAGCGCTCATTTTGGGGCGCCTGCTTCAGGGCGTGTTTGCCGGCCTGGTAACGAGCGCCGCCATGAGCTGGACGGTTGACACGGCGCCCAAGTCCTATGCCTGGCTGGGGACCGCTCTGAGTGCTGCCGGCCCCGGCATCGGATTCATCTTCGGAACCGTGCTCTCCGGGCTCTCGGCGGAAACCGGCATCATCTCGGGAGATACCCTTTTTATTGGACTTGCCGTCACGCTTGCCGCCGTGCTCGCAGCAGCAATACCAGCGGTCGAAACGATGCGGCCGGGGGCTATGTCGCTGATTCGTGCATTGACCCCGAGCTTCGGCATCCCTCAGAAAGCGAGGAAGGTTTTCCCGCTCTGCGCAGTCGGTTATATCGGCACCTGGGCGCTCAGCACTTGGTTCCAAGGCTTCTCGGCCATGATCGGCAGTGCGGTTTTTGCGGATGGTCAGCCCTCGCCGGCTTATGCTGCACTCACGTACATGCTGTTAGTGACCCCCTTTGCTGCCGGCGGCATCCTTTGCGGGAAACTGAACCCGCGCAGAATGCTTTTGCCTTTAGTGACCGGGTATCTGGTCTCCGGAACCGGGATGTTTGCGGCAGCAGCCTTTGCCCGCCCGATGCTCTTTGCCGTACTCCTTGCTCTATGCGGCTTCATCATGGGCGCGATCTGCTCTTTGGCGCTCAAGCTCCTCATGGAATACGCAGACATCACGGAGCGCGCTCAGACGATTTCGACGCTTTATCTGGCCGGTTATCTCGTCACGAGCATTCCGTCGTTTCTGCTCGGTTATTTTGTGCCGAACGCCGGTCTCGGCACCATCGGCCTGGCATTTTTCGGTTGGTTTGCACTGGTTTGGATCAGCGCTTTTGCCTTTAGGCGCCTCGCCGCTCAGCCTGACGGCGGCAGCACGGTTCTGCAGCCGCAATCGGCCGTTGCAATGGAATGATATTCAAGCATCTCGGTGAGCCCGCTTAACCGGGATGACTCGCATAAGCCTCCGTTCGGCGCTGCTGACGGAGGCTTTTTTCTGCCCGGACTTTTAAAAGACCTGTCGTCCCTCCGGATGAAACGAGCTCATCCCTTCCAAACTCAACCTGCAAAGCGCGATGCGTGTACTGCGAAAATCACTCTTTGACATGGATTGACGCCTTCAGAGGAGCTTCATCGTCCTAAACTGTTGTTCACGCATTAGACGCCCGAACAACTTTTCTCTAAGGTTTGGAATATGCTCAACGACCGTCCCTGCATCGTCAATTTGATTTCCTCGCGCAATACCGGGCATCCGCTCTCACTTCAGCTGCCGCAGTTAGGAGAAGTTTTCTATCGTGATCAGCTCACGCCCGAAGCGGCGGCCAAACTTGGCCCCAGCGTTGATGTCCTTGTAGGTGCGTCCAACCTCAAAGTACCCAAATCCGAACTCGATCTGTATCCCAACCTCCAAATGGTTGCGGATTTCGGCGTCGGCTATGACGGCTTCGACACGGCGGAAATCATCCGGCGCGGCCTCCGCTTCAGCCACACCCCTGATGTGCTCAGTGAAGACACGGCGGACCTTGGCCTCGCGCTTTTGCTTGACGTCACTCGCCGCGTCGCTCAGGGCGACGCCTTTATCCGCCGCGGCGACTGGCCGAAGAAAAACTTTCCGCTGGGACGCCGTCTTTTCGGCAAAAAGCTCGGCATTGCCGGTCTCGGACGAATCGGCAGCGTTATCGCAGAGCGCTCGCAGGCCTTCCGCATGGAGGTGGGCTACACCTCACGGTCACCTAAGAACGTCCCTTGGCAGCGTTTCCCCGACATGAAAGCCTTGGCTCAGTGGTGCGACTTCCTTATCGTGGTCATTCCGGGAAGTCCCGAAACGCATCACTTAGTTAATGCTGAAGTGCTCGATGCGCTCGGCCCACAGGGATATCTCGTCAACATCGCCCGCGGCGCGCTTGTCGACACCGATGCCCTTATTAAAGCTCTGAAGGAGCACCGCATTGCCGGCGCTGCGCTTGACGTTTTTGAGCACGAACCTCACGTTGAAGAAGGCCTCATCGCGCTCGACAATGTGGTGCTCACGCCGCATCAAGGCTCTGCAACCGTAGAGACCCGCGCCGACATGGCGGATCTTGTCATGCGCAATATCCAAAAGGCGCTCTCGGGCCAAGCGGTTATCACGCCGGTGCCGGGAACACGCAAAGACTAATTTCCGTCCAATCATCTTCGGCGGCCTTGACGCCCAGTCTAAGCATGTGGAGAATGCGCTCACCATAGTGCAACCGCATGCTTGGCCGCCGGCGCGGCAAAAGGATTTCTAATGGCTGTTTTGATGCCGGAACCTCAGGGCACAGCTCTGGGTTTAACCACCGTCTATGCGGATCAGTACGATCCCAAACTGCTTTTTCCCATTTCCCGCAACATCGGGCGCGACGCCATCGGCGACCACGACTTCATCGGCACCGATATCTGGCGCATGTATGAATTCTCCTGGCTCAACGCCAACGGACTGCCGCAAGCGGCTGAAGTTGACCTCTTCGTGCCGGCATCGTCGCCTTCGATCATCGAATCCAAATCACTCAAGCTCTATCAAGGCAGCTTTGCACAAACCCGATTTGCGGGCGGTGCCGAGGAAGTTGCGGCGATTCTGAAGCGGGACCTTTCCAACGCCGCCGGCGCTCCGGTTGAAGTGGCTGTCAATACGCTCGACACTTGGACGCCGACGATTGATGATCTGCCCGGAGAACTCCTCGAAGAAGCCTTCCCGGATGTGAGCATCACCGATTTTGAGGTCAACCCCGAACTCCTAGAGAAAGCGCCGGCAGCGATCGATACCGACGTTAAAGACAATATTCGCGCAGCGGTTTGGCGCACGAATCTTTTTCGTTCGCTCTGCCCCGTCACCGGGCAGCCCGACTACGCATCGGTCTCTATAGCGCTCACCGGCGAAGCCGTGGACCCGCGTTCGCTCCTGAAGTACCTTGTGAGCTACCGCGCCCACCGAGGCTTTCATGAGCAGTGCGTAGAGCAGATCTTCCACGATCTGCGCTCAAGGTTCACGTTCACCGCGCTTGAAGTTCAGGCCTGTTTTACCCGTCGAGGCGGCATTGACATCAATCCTTACCGTTCCATGAGATCCAAGATGCCCGAATTCGTTATCCGCGAAGGACGCCAATAAACTTGGACGGCAAAGGACTGCAGCGGCAAAACCTGCAGTCCCGCATATACCGCTGTAAATCAGTCTGTTATCAGCTGGGCTCTTTCATTTTGTTATCCCGCCTCTTGCGGGAAATAATGTGAAACAGACTTTATCATTCCGACATAAATAAGAACAATTCTCATCTATTTGCCTCACACGACGCTCCTATGATCATTTTTGTCAAATAACGGCCGCCGCCTTAATCCCCCGTTCCAGAGGCTTAAAGCGGATGGCCAAGACCAAAAAAAGGTGAAAAATGACCACAAATCGTCGTGAGTTCTTCAAAACTGCAGCCGTCGGAGCAGTAGGAGCGGCGGGTATGCTGGGCGGCGTGACTGCTGCCGAAGCCAAATCGAGCAAATCCGCCAAATACGACCTCGTTATTGTCGGTGCCGGCTGCGGCGGGCTCGTCTGTGCCATTCATGCAGCAGAACTCGGCCTGAAGCCGCTCCTGCTCGAAAAGATGCCGATGCCTGCGGGCAATGCCATTTATGCCGCCGGCTTCCTGCTCGGTCTTAACACGAGCTTCCAGAAAGCCAAGAATGTCCCGGCTGATACGGCCGAAGCGTTCTATGACGACATGATGAAGGTGTCGCAGCAAAAAGCGGTGCCCGCTTTGACGCATACCGTCGTTGACAACTGCACGCGCCTTCTTGAATGGCTCCACAGCTACTGCGGCATCAACTTCCTGACCGGCAACAAATTGGTGTGGCCGCAGCTTTACCGCTCCCACCTCGTCACCGGCGAACTGAAGCCGGGCGGAGCACAGCTCGTCATGACGCTCCTCAATAAGGCCAAGGCCATGGGCGTTGAAGTGCGCACGAACACCAAGGTGGTCGAGCTCATTGCCGACCCGAAGACGGGCGGCGTCGCCGGCGCCAAGGTGAAGACCAAGGGCGTTGTGTCGGAAGTCTATGCGAAGTACGGCGTTGTGCTTGCAACGGGCGGCTTCTCGGCCAATCAGGCACTCGTCACGCAGTACATCGGTTCTGCCGGCGCGAAGATGCCGATTCGCGGCTCGCGCATCGTCGCAGGCGAAAACATTGTGCTCACGGCACCCTTCCTGCCGAAAGTTGTCAACGTCGACCAGTTCCACTGCGGTCCGATTTACGGCCCGACCGGCGCCAACCCGCTCAACATTGTCAACAACGGCGTCTGCGTCAATCGCCAAGGCGTTCGCTTTACCGATGAAGGTCAGACCTATGTGCAGATGTCTCGCGATGTCGCGAGCATGACGCCGGATAACTGGGCCTTCATGGTCTGCGATCAGAAGACGCACGACATGCCGATTCTGAAAAACGACTGGGAGTCCTACGCCCGCACCAAGGCGCCGGTCTACACCGGCCAGACGCTCGAAGAAGCCGCCAAAGCGGCCGGCATCGATGCCAAGACGCTGCAAAAGACCGTCGAGGACTTCAACAAGGCCGTTGCCGGCGGCGATGCGGGCAAGCTCACGCCGCCCAACACCCGTGACAAGGCTCCGGTCATTGATACGGCGCCCTTCTATATTGTCCCGTTCCAGGGCGGCATGACGGCCACCTTCGGCGGCCCGCTGATTAATACTGAAGGCGAAGTGCTCGACACGGAAAATCATCCTGTCGGCAATCTCTACGCCATCGGCAATGCGGCCGGCGGCTTGTTCTATGACAATTACGTGGGCGGAGCGCAGCTGACGGCGGCCGGCGTTTTCGGCATGATTGTCGCGGAGCACGTCAAAGCGCTTAAATCCGGCAAAGCAGCTTAAAATAGTCTTCTTGCATGCCAATGCTGAGGATTGAGAAGCACGCTTCTTAATCCTCAAAGCCAAAAAACGGCGCCCATTTCTTCATGAAACGGCGCCGTTTTTCTTGGCTCTTCAGGAACTTGAATTCTGCAGAGGGGCTTTCAGCCTTCTTCCTTAATGCTTCTCGGCCGCCCCATGAAGAAGCTCCGCAATCTGCACAATGTCCTTAGGCAGCGTGCGGCAGCAGCCGCCGATGCAGCGTGCGCCCGTATGTTCCCAGAGCGGCACGTAATGATTCCAGTCCGGCTCATGCGCGCCCTGAGCATGCCAGGTCTTCGTTGTCGGATCATACGTCTCACCGGAATTCGGATAGACAACCAAAGGCTTGTCTGTATAAGCGGACAGCCGCTTCAGGCCCGGTTCGACCCATTCGCGCTTGACGCAGTTGAAGCCGAAAGCTTCAACATGGGGATCTGCATCAAGACATTTGGCAAGGACTTCAAGCTTTGTGCCGTCGGGCATATCGCCGTCCTTAAGCGTCACAGTCACCCAGCAGGTGATATCGCGCTCAGCAATCATGGCGAGGAGCGCCTCAATTTCATCGAATCGGGGCTGCGTTTCAATTGCCAAAATGTCCATGCCGGAATTGAGCAGTTCGTCAAGACGCAGCTGATGAAAGGCGTAATACTCCTCGCGCGTAAGATCGTAGGCGCCCGTATATTCACTGCCGTCGGCCAGATAAGCGCCGTAAGGCCCAATGGAGCCCGCCGTGAGCAGATCCGCCGGATCCCATTCCGGATGCTCGAGCAGAGCATCGTTTTTCGCTTCGCGTACCAGTTCTCCGCTCAAGCGAATCAAGCGGGAGGCTTCGGCCTTTTCAATGCCTTTGCGGGCAAAGGCCGCTTCAGTCGCCTGATATGAACAGGCCTCAACGGCATTCGCACCGGCTGCGTAGTAGTCGTAATGAACTTTGCGCACCAGATCCGGACACTCCAGAAGCGCCTTGGCACTCCAGAGCGTATCGTTGAGATTGAGCCCGGCGGCTTCGAGCGGAGTTGACATGGCTCCGTCAATAACGAGTCCGCCGCGGCGAGCAATGAGGTCGGCAATGGGATGTTTGGTTAAAGCCATCAAAGAAACTCCAAATCTGTTGTGCCGGATATTTTAAAGCGGCAGAGGAAACCGGCGATTTTGTCGTCTGTTTCATCCGCCGCTTTCAGGCAGCTCACTCAATCTGCTGAGCGTTCAGCAGATCGTTATTTGGCGGGCTGCTCCCAGGCCGGGTTGATCTGTCCCTTGAACTTTTCCTTGATGAAGGCAGCCACTTCTGGCGACTGATAGCACTTCACGAAGGTCTGCACTTCAGGCGACTGCACATTGTCCGGACGTGCGGCAATGATGATGAGTGCGTACTTAGCGTCGCGGGACTCAAAGTAAAAGCCCTGCTTATTAACGTCGAGACCGCCGGAAACCGCGTAGTTCATCGGTACACAGGCCACATCAAGATCCTGCAGGCTGATCGGAAGCTGGGCGGCTTCGAGTTCAACGAGCTTCACGCCGCGCGGATTTTCCGCCACGTCATGAATGGAAGCTTCGCCCTTATAGTCGGGCTTGAGTTTAATGATGCCGGCCTTCTCGAGCAGAACGAGCGCGCGTCCGCCGTTGGACGGATCATTTGGAATGGCGATTTTCGTATCGGCCTTGATGTCATCCAATGAATGAATCTTGTTGGAATATAGGCCCATCGGCTGCACAACGGCATTGGCAGCAACCACCAGATCCGTGCCCTTTTGCTTATTGAAATTGAGCAGGAACGGTTCGTGCTGATAGACAGCAACGTCAAGCTGCTTTTCGGCGAGGGCGGTATCGGGCGTGATGTAATCCGTGAACTCGACCACTTTGACGTCAAAGCCCTGCTTCTTAGCAACTTCAGCGGCCTTCGTCACGATGTCGGCATGCGGTCCGGCGGTCACAGCAACCTTGATGGGCTTAAGCTTCGGAGCCTCGGCAGCTGCGGGGGCAGCCGCAGGCGCCTGCGCTGCAGCCTGCTTTTCAGGCTCAGCCTTGCTGCAGGCAGTAAGAATCGGAGCCGCGCTCAGAGCAATGCCGAGGGCCAATGCGGATTTAAGGAAGGTGCGCTTCTGCATGGTGAACTATTCCTGTCGATAAAATTTTTGGACTTATACAGTTAAAAGAGACCCGTTTGCTCTAGAGCGCTGCAGGCGCTGCAGAGAGCTGACTTCGTCACTGCGTCGACTGCGGGACCTGGTGTCCTGGGCCGGTCTCTTCTTCGATGCGGAGCTTCTGGTCCGGACATCGAGCAGATTCGTCCGCGACGAATCTGATTGGGATGAATGCGTTGGCGGATCCGCGATCCGTCTGAATTATTCTGCCCGAAGAGCGCTCGGGAGCAGCGAGAAATCTGAAGGAGACAAAGTAATACCTCAAGGCAATTAGGCGGCTTGAGTAAGCTCGAGGCGGCCCATTCGACCAGACGCACGGCCATCCCTCAGACCACAGCCCGCACGTGCCTCTCATGGGGCCGAAGTTTTCAGGACGCAGTCTGGACGCCGCTGAAGCAAACGCACGCAAACCGGTACTTGTCGAAACACCATCCGCAGACTTTCGAGACGGCTGCAACATCTGCAACTTTTAGGCAAGAACCCGCCCTGCCGGTTGCAATTTGCGAATGTCTTCATAGATGCAATGGCGGCAGAATAAACCCAACAACCGTCATTTCAAAGGAGTTATCTTCCATGACCAACATGAATTTCAAAGCGGCAGCGGCCGTCGCCGCCCTTTCTGCACTCTTCCTTGCCGGCTGCAGCGACGGGGCGAAAACAGAGCCATCCACCGCTGCCGCTTCCTCATCTGCAGCCGCTCCGGCGAAGACGGAACCTTCAGCAGCACCATCTGCGGCTGAGAATACTGCCTCTGCCGCACAGCCCGGCCGCGGCTGCCTGCAGGTAACCGCCGGCCATCCTTATGATCTCAAGGACATGCGTTTTGACGAAGCCGCTCAAGCCTTGGCGCATGCCACCGGCTGTGCAGTGCGCTACACCGATCAGGAACTTTCGGCAATGAAAATTGCGCCCGTTGTCGGCACGATGTCGATCAAGGATGCCATTGCCGCAGCGCTTGACGGCTCCCCTTATATAATTTCAAACGCTACGGACGAAGTGATTGAAGTCACCAAAAAATAAAGGACTGAGGCTCTGTCAACGCTGATAGGCTGCACTCTCCAAAGATGCAGCCTATTTTCTTTCACGCCTTCAGGCAGCCGAAGTCTGCGGACCTTCCGCCGTCACTTTTTGGTCTTGAGCGGCGTCTTCGATGAATCTCGTCCGTCCGCGGCTTTTGCACCGTACAAAACGGACAATACAAGCGTCAGGATGCAGCAGACAAATGAAACGATGATCACCGGATAGGACAAATATTTTTGGTCCACAATCGGCGCGATCACGGCTGCGACGAAAACCAATTCGGAAAATTTGGCAACTTTCTTTATAAGAATCTGTAGAAGTTGACGCACGGTACACCTTCTGGAGGATTGGCTGCTGTTTTTAAATGCGGCGCTGGAGAACAAAGCCGCACTCCATCAACAGCATAACGTTGACGGAGCGGCCGTTAAATCAAACCTATCCCATTTTGCGTTCTCAGACATCAGTGAGGCATTTTTTCTCACGATCTTCTTCACTCTTGACGGCCGTCCGCCACCGGCGCTCTTTTGGGACCGCTTGGGTTTTGCACCGGCAGAATCGATGGGCTCGACGGTGCCGGAGCAAACATCGGTTGTCGCCATATGTGCAGGACTATAGGAGGATTGAGTCGGGTTTCAATGCGCTCTGCGTCCTGCATGTTCCCAAAGATACCGTCAGTGCGTGGTACGGCGGATGATCATATTTCCAAAGAACTGGAAGATGCTGATGATGGCGAGAATAATGAGCACCGTCAGCCAAATCATGTCGCGGTAGCCCATCTGATAGCCGTAGCGGATGGCAAAGTCGCCGATGCCGCCCGCGCCGATCGCGCCGGCAATGGCCGTAATGCCCACAAAGCTGACGAAGGTAATCATCGTCACGCGGGTGATGCCCGGAATACTTTCCCGCAGATAGACGCCGAAAATGATCTGCCGCGGTGAAAAGCCCATTGCCGCACTGGCCTCTACGAGACCGTGGTCAATTTCGGAGAGCACCGATTCGATCTGACGCGCAAAGAAAGGCACCGTACCGAAAACGAGCGCAACGAAGCTCCCCGTCACTCCTGAACCGGTACCGACCAGAAAGCGCGAGAGCGGGATCAGAAGCACGATCAGGATAATGAATGGAATCGAGCGGATGATGTCGATCCCGCGGTCAAAAATCGTGAAGAGCGGCCGATTCTCAAGGATGCCGCCCGGACGGCACGTGACGAGCAGCACACCGACGAGAATGCCCAGAATCCACGAAAGAATGCCGGACACGCCAATCATTGTGAAGGTCTGCCCCAGGCAGGTCAGCAGTTCGCCGCCCAATTGCTTGAGGTTGGGCGCAAGAAAATAGATCCAGTCAAACATTAGAGAGCCTCCACGACAACGTTCTGGCTGCGAATGAATTCAAGCGCATCCCCTACAGATTCAGGCGTACCCGAGAGCGTAACGGCGAGTTTGCCGAGCGGCGTCCCCTTGAGCAGCTCAACATTGCCGAAGATGATGTTGGCCTCCACGCCGAAGCGCTGGTAGAGCTCGACCATCAGAGGCTTTCCGGCCGAAGAACCCGTATAAGTGAGCAGATACACCGTCTGGCCGTGATTGACGCCGTCGCCCGAACGGGTTTCTTCAAGGAGCTCATAGAGATCATCGACATTCGTCGCTGTATCAATAAAACCCTTCGTCACCGGCATTTTGGGATGCGAGAAGATCTCAAGGATCGTGCCTTCCTCGACCACTCGGCCTTTTTCCATAACCGCCGCACGGTCGCAGATGTACTTGACGACCGACATCTGGTGCGTGATCACGACAATCGTGATGCCCAGCCGCTGGTTGACCTCCCGCAGAAGCTTCAAAATCGACCGCGTCGTCTTCGGGTCAAGTGCGCTCGTCGCTTCGTCGCACAGCAGCACCTTGGGATCATTGGCGAGCGCGCGGGCAATGGCCACACGCTGCTTCTGACCGCCGGAGAGCTGCGAGGGGTATGCATCCGCTTTATCAGAAAGCTCAACGAGCTCCAGAAGCGACGCAATCTTAGCCTTGCGTTCGGCAGGCGTAAGCGTCGTCAGCTTCAGCGGCATTTCGATGTTCTCGGTCACCGTGCGCGAGGGCATCAAGTTGAAGTGCTGGAAAATCATGCCGATACGCTGACGAACTTGACGCAGCGCCTTTTCGTCGAGCTGAGTGAGGTCGACACCGTCGACGATCACTTCGCCTGAGGTCGGCCGCTCGAGCAAATTGATGCAGCGCACAAGCGTGGACTTCCCCGCCCCGGAAAAACCGATGATGCCGAAAACCTCTCCGGCGTTGATGGCGAGCGAAACATCGTCGACTGCGGTGACGGTTCTGCCGCCCGATTCAAACCGCTTGGTAATGTGATTGAGCTTGATCATTTGATTTTCTTGTGATTCAGGCTGATGAATGAGGGTTAATGCTGTTTTGCGGCCGAAGCCTGACGCACGAGCGCATCGGCATGATCAGCCTTGATGTCGGCAAGCAGCTGCGGATCCGTCAAGAGGTCGAGCCCCGTGAGCGCGAGCGCTTTGGCGCCCAAACCGATGGAAGCCAGTCCGAGCGCAGAGCAGGACGCCGCTTTGAACTCTTCACTGTGACCTCGCACGGGCACTTTGCTGATCCGGATCGTCGGCTGAATGGTGGGAATCACCTGTGAAACATTGCCGACATCGGAGGAGCCGCCGGCTTTTTCTGCTGAATCCTCAACCTTTTCGCTGCTGCCCGTTTCGGCAAGCAGCTCTTCCATACGCCGGCGGTAGACGGCGTCGAACTTAGGCGTGAGGATGGTATTTTCCACGCGGTTCTGCGAGGGCTTCATGGATCCCTTAGCCCCCGTCATCAAAGCTGCGCCTTCGACAATGCGTTCGACCTTCTGCCAAACCTCTTCGAGTACCGGAGCAGTTGCCGCGCGCAGATAAAACTTCGCCGCAGCGTATTCCGGGACAATGTTAGGCGCATCACCGCCATGCGTAATGATGCCGTGAATGCGCACATCGGTCGGGAGGTGCTGGCGAAGCGCATTGATGCCGTTATAGACCTGAATCAGTGCGTCAAGCGCATTGATGCCCTGCTCGGGCGCACTGGCGGCGTGCGAGGCCTTGCCATGGAATTCAATGTCTACCGGCGCACAGCCTAAGGAAGGATTCGTCAGGCGGTGGCCTGAGGAGCTCGGATGCACGCAGAGCGCCGCATCCACATCCTTGAAAAAGCCTTCGCGAACGAAGCTTCCTTTGGCACTGCCGTTCTCGCCGCCTTCTTCGCCGGGCGTTCCGTAAACGCGGATTTCACCGCCCGTCAATTTTGCAGCTTGTGCGAGCGCAGCGCCGGCGAGCGCACTGGTGGCGCCGAAAAGGTTGTGACCGCACCCGTGCCCGAGACCGACGAGCGCATCGTACTCGGCCAAAAAGCAGAGAACCGGACCGGGTTTGCCGGATTTGAATCGTGCATCAAAACCCGTAGGATGACCGGCCACATCAACCTGGACTTCAAAACCTTCACTTTTCAGCAGCTCAGAAAGCCGCTTGCAGGCAAAGTATTCATGGTTGCTGGTTTCAGGATGCGCGTGAATATCGCGCGCGGCAGCCTGATAGATTGGGAGGCGCTTCTCGACAAACGCTTTGATGATCTGTTCGGGGGATTCGGTAGTCATGACGGTCGGCTTTCTTTTTTTGAAGGGATGGATGCTGACGCTTTTTTTGGGAGCCATGCAGCGCTTTCAGATACGCCTCCAAAAACACTGCAGATGAATGAAGCGCAAAACCGTCCGGGCGCAGCTGCGCAGATCCGGACGGTTGAATGCGGCGGCGAAAAAAAGCATCGGACGGTGCTTTTTTCTGAGCGCCTCTTACTTCAGTTTGTAATCAGCAGCGCCAGGCCAGACCGGCACGTAGGCACCCTTATAAGCGTCCTTGAGCGTCTGGGCTACATCCTGCGTCTGATAAGCGGCAACCACCTTCTTATAGACAGGATTGTCCTTATCGGCTTCGCGCGCAACGATCACGTTGACGAGCTGGCCAAAGTACGGATTCGTCTTCGGATCCAGATTTTCCGAGAAGATTGAATCCGCATACGGATCGAGCTTCGCGGTAAAGGCATTGCCGCCGTTGATGACCGCCGCCGTCACATCGGGCAGGAGGTTTGCGAGCATGCCGGACTCGGCCTCAACGATCTGCACTTTCTTATTGAAATGCGTGATGTCGGTTTTATTAGGTACGTAGCCCTTGTCGGGATTGAGCGTGAAAAGACCCGCGGCTTCAAGCAGCTTCAGCGCACGGCCGCCGTTGGTCAGATCCGCCGGAATGGCAATCTTGTCGCCGTCCTTGATGTCGGCAATCGCCTTGATCTTCTGCTTGTTGTTGAAGACGCGAAGCGGCGTCACAAGCGTGTCGCCGATGGCGACGATCTTGTAGCCGTTGCGCTTGATGTCATTGGCAAGATATGCCTTGTGCTGGAAGGCATTGAGATCAATTTCCTTATCTGACAAGGCGCGGTTGGGCGTTGCATAGTCGGAATACTTGACGAGCTCAACTTTGATCTTGTCTTTCTCAAGGAGCTTATTGACGGTATCCCACTGGGCGTTGTATTCGCCGACAACACCTACCTTGACAGTTGTGATATCCGTTTTTTCATCACCGCCGCAGCCGGCGAGCGTGACAGAAACGAGAATGGCAGCGGCCGCAGCAGCAGCGCTCTTGGTGAATTTGGTCATGTCTGAAAAGTCCTTCTGACGATGTTCTTGATTCTTTTGTCTGAAAGGGAGCGCCGCGCGCTCCACGCCTTCGAAAGAGGATTTGCAGCTCCGCTCGAATTCCCGCGGAATCCGACGCTGCAGAAAATTGAAGGCGCACTTATGTGCGGAAGGGAACGGCCGATCATCCTATGAGGCAGCGGTTCCTGACGCACCCTCTAGAGCTCTGCATAAGCATCTAAGGGGCGCGTTTCGTAAGAATATCTGATGAATCACTCGGCGTACTAAGCACAATTGCCAGGTATTGATGATGTTCGTCGAAGCCAAAGCGAACATTCGTTCATGTCTGCCTCTCTTCGGTCTCACTGCAGCGCTCTTGACCTCACCCGCGCCTATTCGACTGCGGACAATGAGGCACACTCAACGCGTTTCCATCCCCGCGCGCGACGGGGCTGAAGCATTCACCAGGAACCGGAGAAGAGCATCCGCATCCGGGTTAAGTTCTTTGAGATTGGGCACATGCCAGATGCGAATCAAAAGCGAAGCCCAAGGTTCGTCGAGCGTTAAGGCACAGACTCTTTCATCCTTTTTGGCAGCCTCAAGCGGCAGAATCGTTACGCCGCGGCCTGCTGCTGCAAAATGAAGCGCACTCGCGTAGCTCTCCGTCCAAATCTTGACGCGGAGGCTGCCCCCCGTCTTCGCCACCTCTTCGTCAATCACGTGACGCAGCGCAGTATCTCGATCGAGTGCAATGAAATCGAAATCAAATAAATCTGCGAGCCGCACTCCCTTTAGTCCTCTCAAGGCCTTCCCTGCCGAAGAATCAGGCGCAAATACCGCAGCGAGCCGCAGCGGCCGGTACGGCGCACAAAGCAGTTCGGCGTGACCTCCCGTCCAAGAGGTGAAGGCCAGGTCGCAGGTGCGGTTCAACACCGAATCGAGCAGTCGTCCTGCTCGAGCATAGTTAGTGAGTTTGATGCTCACCTCGGGATTCTGCTCGAGAAAGGCACTGACGTCGTCAGCCAAGCCAACGGTCATCGCGTTAGGAAGCGCTGCCACGCACACCTCCTGATGATTCCTTCGAAACCGCGTCAGAACACTTTCCAAAACTTCTGCATCGTGGAGCATCGCCCGAACGGCATGCACGGTCTCAACGCCCGCAGGCGTCAAATCCACCCCGTGCGGTCTGCGCTCAAAAAGCTTCACGCCCGAACGAGCTTCGAATGCCTTAAGCCTCGCAGAGGCTGAACTGACCGCCAAATGAACTTCAGAGGCAGCCTGCGAAACAGAACCCGCCCGTGCGGCGGCAGAAAAAAGACGGAGATCAACCAAATCGTAGGTAAACATTTTGTCGGCACTTTAATGCTTTGCATTGTGATTTCGTTTTTAACGAATTCACTATTCGCAAGAATAATAAACCAACATGATGATATTTATATAGTATTTCGTCGTTCATACGACAAAAAAACTCATTCGATTTACTCGTATTCGAGAATCCTTTCATCACTCTTTCAAGAACAGCATTATGCGTGCCTTTCGTCTCTCCGCAGCCGCACTCTGTCTGAGCGCCGCATTTCTCTCCTTTCCTTCCGCTTATGCTGCCGAGCCTGCTGGCCAGGAAGTCATTTCGGCTTCAGGCAGCTATCTGCAAAGCATTCAATGGGACGCCGAATACGACGTTGTCATCGCCGGTTACGGCTTTGCCGGCGCCGCAGCCGCGATTGCTGCTGCAGATGCCGGCGCCAACGTGCTGATGGTTGAAAAGGCGCCCTACGGCAAAGAAGGCGGCAACAGCCGCTACGCTCATCAGGGCTGCCTCTTTTTTGATCCCTCAGCCCCCGACGATGAGCTCTTTGCCTACATGAAGGCGATGCAGAACGGTGCAGACAATCCGTCCGACGAAGTGATTCGAACCTACATCAAAGAAACCAAACATCAGGCTGAATATCTCAGGAAACTCGGCGCAGATCCTAAAGTCACCCCCAACGCTGCTGAATTTCCCGACTTCAAAGGCGCCAAGTACATTCAGCGCGTCTTTGTTTCACTGCCCGGTGCAGACGGCAAGCTCTATGCGCTGATGCAGGAAAACGTTGAAAAACGCGCCAGCCGCATCGACATTTGGTACGAATCGCCGGCAGTCAAACTCCTTCAAGATGAAAAGACCGGGATCGTTCACGGCTTGGTGGTCAAAAGCGAAGGCCGCGACCGCTTTATCCGTGCCCGCCGCGGCGTCGTACTCGCTACCGGCGGATTTGAAAACAATCCGCGAATGTATGAAAACTACGCCTATATCTACAATGCATTCCCCAAAGGCGCGCACTTCAATACGGGCGACGGCATCGAGATGGCGCTCGACGTCAATGCCAAACTCGTCAACATGGCCGTCGTCAACGGCCCGGATCCCAACGTGATCAATCCGGACACGGGCGCAGCTTACGGCTATCTGCTGCACGACACCTCGCACAACATTTCCGGATGCGGCTTCACGCGCAACAATGCCGTCATCGTCGGCGCTGACGGATGGCGCTTCATGAATGAAGCCACCCACTCCAAGAACGGCCGCGTGCCCTACCACAACGGCTGGACGCCCCTTGTCATGCCCGACAACGCCTTCATGATCTTCGACGATGAAGCCCGAAAATCCGAATGCATTTACGAATCCTGGAGCAAAGATTCCGAAAAAGAAATTGCTTCCGGGATGGTGAAGAAAGGCAATACGATTGAAGAGCTTGCCCGCCAACTCGGCATTGATCCAGACGGTCTGCGCCGACAGATCGACTTTTACAATGAACAGTGCGCCAAGGGTGAAGATCTTCAGTTCAAACGCGGCAAACGCTATCTGAAGCCGCTCCTTTCCGCGCCTTTCTACGGTGTCAAAGTCGAGAAAACCTTCACGAATACGCAGGGCGGCCCGGAACGCAATGAGCGAGCCGAACTTATCAAACGCGGCGGCGGTGTGATTGCTCATCTTTATGCCGCTGGCGAACTCGGTTCCGTCTTTCCGAATCTCTATAACGGCGGCGGCAATATTGGGGAAGCGCTTGCTTTCGGCCGAATCGCCGGCATGGAAGCCGCGAAGGTAAAAACGGATGCAGATCCTCAGAGCGTCATGCAGGGCGCCGAGAACTGGCATCCCAAAGCCGTTCGTGCCTCAGCAGCTCAAGCCGGCGAAGTGACGGGCCGCAGCCGCGGGATCGGCGGCGCAATCGTCCTGGGCGTGAAGTTTGAGGGCGAGCGCATTCAAGCCGTCCGTGTGATTGAACACCATGAAACGCCCGGCATCGGCGCAAAGGCATTGGAGTCGCTGCCTGCAGCAGCCGTCGCAGGAAACGGCAAAGTCGACAGCGTTTCTGGAGCAACCATCACGACCAAGGGTTTCCGCGAAGCTATCGCTGACGCCATTAAGAACCACTCTGCCAAGAAGCAGTAACTGAGCCCCCCGCTCAAACGCACGGCTTCTTCGAGTGCCTTCGGGGCGCTTAGGCTCTCTGAAGGCACTCGCCATAGAAAAAACGCCGGCGAACAAAAGAATGGGGGCGCAGTTAATCCGAATGGTCAAATGACAATTGGACTTGAATCGATACAATGCAGTGATGCCGTCTGTTTCAACGATGCCTGCGAGAGCTGCGGGCATCCATTGCCAACGCAATCTTTATAGAAATACTGAGCGCCTGGCGCAGCCGCATATTGAAAAGAGTCTCTTTGACACTAACACCAAGGATTCACCCGCCATGCTGCTTGACCATATCCTGAAGCCTCGTGCAGTCGCCGTCGTCGGCGCCTCCACTCGTCCGCACACGATCGGCAACGATCTTCTGAAGCGCCTGCTCGAATACGGCTTCAAGGGACACATCTACCCGGTCAACCCCAAGGGCGGCGAGATCGAAGGACTTCGCGCTTATACGTCCGTCAGCGAACTCCCCGACGGCGTGGATCTGGCGGTCATCGTTGTCAACGCGAAGTTCGTGCTTTCCACCGTTGACGAATGCGCTGCCCGAGGCATCAAGGGGCTCGTCGTCATTTCCGCGGGCTTTAAGGAAACCGGCGGCGAAGGCCGCGAGCTCGAAGAAGCGCTCGCCGCCAAGGTCCGCGCCAACGGAATGCGCATGGTCGGTCCAAACTGCCTCGGCGTTGTCAACACCAACCCGAATGTGCGTCTTGATGCATGTTTTGCTGAAAGCCTCCCTGTTGCGGGCGATATCGGCTTTGTTTCGCAGTCGGGCGCATTGGGCGGCGGCATCCTCAACATTCTCAAGGACCTCAATGTCGGCTTCGCGCAGTTTATTTCGATCGGCAATCAGGCCGATGTGAACGCAGAAACGGCGCTTGAATACTGGGAAAACGATCCGGATGTGAAGCAGATTCTGCTCTACATGGAATCGATTCCGGATCCCGCGAACTTCCGTAAGCTCGCCACCCGCATTTCCAAGAAAAAGCCCGTCGTTGCGCTCAAAGCCGGCCGTTCGGCCGCCGGTGCTTCAGCGGCCTCTTCGCACACGGGCTCCCTCGCCGGCGGCGACCGCGCAGCCGACGCGCTCTTAAAGCAGTCCGGCGTCATCCGCGAAATGTCGCTCAAAGACCTCTTCTCCACCGCCAAAGTGTTCGCCAACTGCCCGATTCCGAAGGGCGACCGCGTGGCGATCGTCACCAATTCCGGCGGTCCCGGCATCATGGCGACCGATGCGGTCTGTGAATTCGGCATGCAGATGGCGCCGATCAGTGACGAAACAAAGGCGGAACTGCGTTCCTTCCTGCCTGCAGCCGCTTCGGTGAAAAATCCCGTCGACATGATCGCCTCTGCCCCGCTCGAACACTACCGCCGTACGGTCGAAACGGTTTTGGCCGACCCGAATGTCGACATGGTGATGGTGATTTACCTGCCGTTCCTTGGCCTCAAAGACATCGATGTTGCCCGCGAACTGATGCGAATCCGCGCGGATCATCCTGAAAAGCCCATCGTCGGCGTCTTCATGACCAAGAGCGAATTCTTCCAGCAGCTCTCCGAAATGAAGGTCACCGTACCCTTCTATATGTATTCGGAAGAAGCAGCAGAAGCTTTCTGCCGCCTCAACCAGCAGCGCCTCTGGCAGGCTCGTCCGGAAGGCGTGGTGCCGCAGCGCCCGATGGACGAAGATCGTGCGCTCTCGATCTTCAAAGCCGCCGCCGCTGAGGGCCGCCGCGAACTCACAACGCGCGAATCCCTCGAAGTGCTTGACGCCTGCGGCGTGCGCACTTGCCGCAGCGGCATGGCTCACAGCGAAGAAGAAGCCGTTGAGCTCGCCGCCCGCGTGGGCTACCCCATTGTCATGAAAATGACGTCCAAATCCACCTCGCACAAGACGGATGTGGGCGGGGTGCGTGTCGGCATTGCCGACGAAGCGCAGCTGCGCGCCGAATATCAGGATCTGCTTGCCAAGCTCGAGGCCAAGGGGCTGCTTGAAGGTCTCGAAGGCGTCATCATTCAGGAAATGGTCAAGAGCAAGCGCGAACTTGTCACCGGCATCGCCACCGATCCTCAAATGGGTCCGATGATTTTGTTCGGTCTTGGCGGCGTCTTTGTTGAAGTCCTTAAGGATGTCGCTTTCCGCATCGCGCCGCTCACCGACATTGATGCTCAGGAACTCATCCGTTCCGTCAAAGCGGTGAAGCTCCTTGAAGGCGCCCGCGGCATGATCCCTGCCCAGATGGACAAGGTCGAAGACACGCTGCTGCGCATTTCGCAGCTCGCCGATCAGCATCGCTTCGTGAAGGAGCTTGATATCAACCCGCTGATGGTGAGCGATAAGGACGGCGAACCCATCGCTGTTGATGCCCGCATCGCTATCGACGTGGATGCCGTGAAAGCCCTTTGATGCTCACGTCTTAGCAACTCTGTCAAGCCTCTTTCTGAGACTTGAAAACATACAGCCTGAAGCAATCCTTTGCTTCAGGCTGCTCTTCAATGACCGCGAGCACTGCATTATGCTGAGGGAAGTTCGTGCCGCGGTTTCGGCAGCACGCAGCCAGTCCAAGAAGTCTCATGGATTCCAAAAATGCTTGATCTTCAGCGCTACGCCTTCTACGACGCCAAACGAACCATGCGTTTGACGCTCGAGCCGGTTTCCATCCTCGAAATGCTTCAGGATCTGCCGGGCGAATTGCTTTTCTCAGCACCGCTTCCTGCTGCCAGACTGGGTGTTCCCTGCGCATCGCCTGACGTTATGCATGCGCGCGCTGCGGAATTTGCGCAATTCGATGAAGAAACGGCTTTTCGCCTGTGGTTCAATCCCGAGCCGTCGGCCGACGGCAGAAGCGTTTACGTATCCGCTCCCGACGCACTGCCGGAGATGAACGGCGCGCCGGACTTCAGCATCGCCAGCGCGGGCTTTCTCATCGGCAGTACGTTCGAAATGCTTCAATGGGTTCAAAGTCTCACCGGTGCGCAAACCCCTGACGAACAGCGCTCAGAGCTTTCCAAAATGCTTTCTGCAGCTTGCGAACCGCCGCATGCCGCCATTCTCACGGAACTCTCGAGCGGCACGGAACTGATGCGCTGGCCCGTGCAGTGCGGCAATCCCATTCGAGCACTTTCTCAAGCCGCCGCACAGTGGCCGGAAGTCAAGTTCGCCGAAGACGACTTCGAATTCACCTTGAAGCCCGATCTCATCCACGACCTCGGATGAGGGATGAGCAACATTGAGAAGACGGCTCTCCGGGCACAAAAAAAGCTCTGAAAAATCCCTCGATCCCTCAGAGCCTCTGATGTACGCCATGCTCCGCCCCGCAGTCCGCTGAGGCGAAGCATGCTTTTCACCCGATTATTGACGCGACTTAATGACGTCTGCAATCGCCTTGGCAGCAACGGAAACATTGCGCAGATTCAGACCCGCAATGCAGATGCGGCCGTTGCGAACGCCGTAGACGGCATGCTCTTCACGAAGCACATCCATTTCTTCCGGCGCAAGACCCGTGAAGGAGAACATGCCCTTTTGCTTGACGGCAAAGCTCATATCCACGCCTTCGGCCTTGCCGGCCTCAAAGAGCGCCGTGCGCATCGCATGAATGCGGGCGCGCATGCCGTCAACTTCCTTGCGCCAGGCCGCTTCGAGCGCCGGGTCGGCGAGAACTTCGGCCACAATCTGGCCGCCGTGGCAAGGCGGGTTGGAATATTCCTGACGAACGATGCGCTTGAGGATGGAAAGCACCACTGCCGTGGATTCCTGAGTGCCGCAGTAGATATGCAGCGCGCCCACGCGTTCGCCGTAGAGTCCGAAATTCTTCGAGCAGGATGTGGCGGCCATGAAGGTCAGGCCAAGTTCAGCGAAGAGACGAATGGCATAAGCATCTTCATCAATGCCGTCGCCAAAGCCTTGATATGCCATGTCAATCAAGGGAAGGAGATCCTTTTCCGCCGCGACCTGAGCAACCTCACGCCATTCCTCATGGGTGAGATCGAGCCCGGTCGGATTGTGGCAGCAGCCATGGAGAAGCACCAGCGTCTTGGGCGGAAGTGCCTTGAGCGCCTTGATCATGGCGTCAAAATCCACTGCCGAGCGGTCAGCCGAAAGGTACGGATACTTGCCCACGGAGAGACCGTCAGCCTTGAAAATCGCAATGTGATTGCCCCAGGTCGGATCCGATACGACGGATTCCTGGATGCCGAGGAACTGATGCGCAAATGCGGCGCCGAGCTGCAGTGCGCCGGTGCCGCCGAGCGTCTGGACAGTGGCAATCGTGCCCGCGGCAACTGCCGGATGATCCTTGCCGAAAACGAGCTTCTGCACGGCTTGACAGTAGGCGGGGAGGCCCGACATCGGCATGTACGTACGCGGCTGATGACGGTTCGTCATTCGGCGTTCGGCCTCTTCGACCACCTCAAGGAGCGGCACCTTGCCCGCTTCGTTCAGATACACGCCGACGCCGAGATTGACCTTATTGGGACGCTCATCGGCCTGATAAAGACTGACGAGACCGAGAATGGGATCGTCCGGCATGGGGGCGAGAGCGGCAATATCGTTCTTGAGCATTTGATGCGTCCTTGCAAAAAAACAAAAGAGAGCGGAGAGGACAGTGCGGCGGCACTCTGCCGTCAACTGTGCGAATAGATTGGAACATTATGAATAATGCGCATGCGCTTTGGCGAACTGCGGCAGAGTCCGCCGCCCTCTTGAGCGCAATTTGCGCCCTGCCCTTTGATGCTGTGCCGACCCGTCTCGGGTAGAGTGCTTATGAATACTTCGTCGATCGTCCTACACTGCTCAAATCCGATACGATGTTTTTGAGAATAATTCTCAATTAAAATATTTCTCGTTTTTTTCTTTAAGCAGATAAGTACGATGGATGGAGAACTCCTGGCCGTTCTGAAGTGGACCGCTGTCTATACAGGATTTACATTTCTGTGTACCGCCGCAGGCGCCGCAGCTGTATTTTTTCTCAAGCCCGATGCCAAGACTGAACTGGCTGAAACGCTTTCGCTCGGCTTTGCTGCCGGCATCATGACTGCTGCCTCTGTCTGGAGTCTGATCATACCGGCTCAGGAAATGGCGCAGAAACAAGGCGATACGCCGTGGCTGATAGCCTCCTTAGGGATTGCTGCGGGCGCGGGTTTTCTCAAACTCCTTGATGCCGTGCTGCCGCATCTTCACCCCGGCGCTTCGAAACCCGAAGGGCCTAAAACAAAGATGCACCGTGCGATGCTTCTTTTTCTGGCTATCACGCTGCACAACATCCCCGAAGGCGGATCGGTCGGTCTGACTGCGGGGCTTGCGGCCATTGCCGGCGATTCCGCTTCTCTTTCTGCGGCTTTCGCGCTCGCTTTGGGCATTGGCATCCAGAACATCCCCGAAGGCGCCGCAGTATCACTGCCGCTTGCCGGACAAGGCGTATCGCGCTGGCGGGCTTTTTGGTTCGGTACGGGTTCTGGCGCCGTTGAGCCGCTTTTCGGCATTCTCGCGGCCCTTGCCATTCCGCTCTTTCTCCCGGTGATGCCCTTCATGCTCGCTTTTGCCGCCGGCGCCATGCTTTACGTGGTGGTCGAAGAGCTCATTCCTACCGCCCATTTGTCTCAGCATTCTGACGCCGGCACGCTTTGCTTCATTTTCGGCTTTGTCATCATGATGGCGCTCGACACCGCATTAGGCTAAAGCGACTTTTTATGTCGTTATACAAAAAAATTTAAAATAAGGCATTTTCAAAATAGTACAAATACGGTAGCGCTCGAAAGCCAAGAAGGATCATAATCAAATCAAGAAAGAAGACTGTAATCATTCGTCTTCCAAAGGACGCTGACCATCAGTCTTCCAGCACGGCGCCGCGGACATGTCTCCCGCTGAGCGCTCCGGAGCCACCCATCATGAAGGAGTGTTCCATGCGCATTCTCGTACCGGTTGACGGCAGTATTCCTAGCCGCAGTGTTCTACAGTTTGTTTCCGGCCGCGCCAAGCAAATGCCGGTTATGCCCGTTGTTCAGCTCCTCACGGTTGAGCCGCCGGTTCCTTCAAGCGGCATCGGCACGATGATGGAGCTCGAGGCAGTGCGTTCGGCGTTTGCCGCCGAGGGCGAACGAGTGCTTGAATCTCTGCTTCCGATCGCAGGCGGCATTCCGCTTTACCGCGCCGTCGTCTACGGGCGCCCTGGAGAAGAGATTGCCAATGCCAGCGACACCTTCTGCGCCGACTTGATCGCCATGGGTACGCACGGCCGCAGGGGCGTCTCCCGTCTTTTTATTGGTTCAACATCGCACTCGGTGCTCGCACTGGTCGAACGCCCGCTCCTATTCATTAAAGGAACGCAATATCCCGAACCGACAGAAAACCTGCATATCACACTGGCTGTCGACGGCTCCAAATTCGGCAGCGCCGCAGCGAAATTTATCGTTCGCTCGCGCGACTTCTTTGGTCCCAGCCCAACGGTTGATGTCGTGAGCTTGCTCCCCGACATGGAACGCTGGCTCACCAACCACTCCGTCGGTTTCGAATCCATAGTTGAAAAAACCCGGGATCGCTGGAACGAAGAAGCTGATGCGCTCTGGAAAGAAGCTGTCGCTGCGCCGCTCGAAATCCTTTCGCGCGCCGGCATTGATGCCCGCGGCGTCAAATATTTCGGCAAACCTGCGGAACAAATTGCCGAGCATGCTCGAAAGACCGGCGGCATTGTTGTCATCGGCAGCCATGGCCGCGGCAACTTCCTGCAGGCTGTGCTCGGCTCCACGGCTTCAAAGCTCTGCGCTGTCGTTGAGCAGCCGCTTCTCATTGTGCGGATGCCCTCAGGTGCGCTTGACCCCAAAGCAGAGAATGATGACCTTCCCATGACGCCGGAAACGGACTGGGACGCCTGTGCGGAGCACACCGAACCGTCGGCGGCGTCACATCATGGTGAAACACCCAATCAACACTGACAGACACGAAAGAGGTGCGACGAAGATCGGTCGGAAACGCCCGGTGCTGATAGTGTCAATTACAGATAGTGAAGCTTTAGCAAAACAAGGCTTCTCAAAGGAGTGAAAAATGAGGATTCTGATTCCTGTAGACGGAAGCACATGCAGCCGCGCAGCTGTTCGCTTTATTGGCGCCCGCTCGAAGTTCATGGGCGAAAAACCGGATGTAACGCTGCTCAATGTGCAGCAGAACATTCCGGGAACGGTGATTGAGCATTTCAGTCTGGAAGCCGTTCGGTCCGTTTATGAAGCTGAAGGCAAGGCGATTGTTGAGAAACTCGCGCCTGAAATCGAGGCCTACGGCATTGAACCGCATGTGGCGGTGCGTATTGACGACTGCGGACCAGCTGTCGCCAAAATCGCAGTCGACGACAATATTGACCTGATTGCCATGGGGTCTCGCGGTCTTTCCCCCGTCAAGAGCTTCTTCCTGGGTTCTGTTTCCCGCAGCGTGCTCGAGCACACGACAACGCCCGTACTGCTCGTGCGCGAAAAAGAGCTCCCCGAACGCGAGAACCTTCGCCTGCTGCTCGCCGTCGACGGCTCGGATTACGGGGAATCGGCCGCAGCCTTCATTGCCGACCACCCCGGTCTTTTTGGTCCGAATCCCACTATTGACGTGATCTTTGTGGCGCCCGACTACGCCAAGATGGCGCTCGCGGAAATCGACAGTGTGACGCCCGCGCCCACGCTGAAGTTCTTTGAAAAAGAGAACCAGCTGGCTTGGGAAAATGCCGTGACGCCGGTGCTCGCCACGCTCCGCGACGCGGGGTTCGACGCCAAGGCCGTTAAGCGCACGGGCGATGCGGCTGAAGCGATTGCCGCCTATGCCGGCGAAAACGCGGACCTCATCGTCATGGGTTCGCACGGCTGGGGCAAGTTCAAATCTGCAGTGCTCGGTTCAACCGCCGCTAAAGTCGGTGCCGCAACTGAACTGCCGATCCTCATCATCCGTTCAGACAAAGACGAACTTCTCGTTTGATCGTCAAGTCTTCAAATTCAAAGGACATGCCACATGCGCATTCTTGTTCCCGTTGATGAAAGTCTGCACAGCCGCCGCGTGATCGAATTCATTTCGCACCGCGAAACGCTTCTCGGCACCACGCCGGAAATTGAACTTGTGAACGTGCAGTATTCCGTGCCGGAAACGATCATCCATCTTTTCGGCATGGAGGCGGTCAAACAGTACTACCTCGAAGCCGGGAAGAAGGTTTTTGATGAGCTCGGCCCGGAGACTCTCCGCCGCCGCGGCGTCACCGAACGCGTCCTTTACGGCGATATCGGCAAGACGCTTGCCGAAGAAGCTGAGGTCTTTAAGGCCGATCTGATCGTGATGGGCACCCGAGGCCTCAATCCCGTCAAGGGACTGCTTCTTGGCTCGGTCTCCAACGACCTCCTTGCCCGCACAAAGGTGCCGATGCTCCTTTTGCGCGACAAGACGCCGCCCTTGACGGACAAGCTCCGTGTCGGCATTTTTGTCGACGGCTCCGACTACGGCGCTGCTGCCGCAGACTTTGTGCTGCGAAACCGTGAACTCTTTGGTGCAAAATCGGAATTTACCGTGGTGCATGCCTCCGCGCCGATTCCAGACCCCGTCGCGCCTAATCCGGTTTCGCCGCATATGCCTACGCTCACGCGACAAGAACGTGAAGCGGAGCAGCGCCGTGTCTTTGCTGACGCTGTAAAGCCGGTGATTGAACCCTTTGAGGCTGCCGGCCTAGCCGTGAAGGCTGAACTCGTCGTGGGTGACGCCGACCATGCCTTGGCCGACTATGCCAACAAGAATCTTGACATTGTGGTAATGGGCAGCCACGGCTACGGCAACTTTAAAGCGGCCGTTCTCGGTTCGACCGCCATGCATGTTGCTGCCCTGACGGAAGCGCCTGTTCTGGTTATTCGCAAGGATTAATTCTTAGAAAGCGGTTCCATTACGCAGATCGGAGCCGTGCTGGCCCGATCTGCTTTTTTTTATAAGAAGCCCTCAGCCTCTTTTCGCCCCGAAAAGTTATGCTCGGGCTCGACTAAAAACTAAGCGCGCCTGGCGGCATCTGCCGGTCAGGCGCGCTTTTGGCGTCAAGCGATTTCCTTTCGCTTAAAAATGATTAGAAGGCATAAAGCACGCTGATGCTCCCCGCGGCACCGCGGCGATCGCCAACGTAGCCTTTAACGCCGATATCCGCCGTCCAGGGACTTGCTGCCGAAGGCTTCACGGAGAGCCCCAACTCGAAAATGCCGGTATTGCCTGAAAGCGAAGGCACATCCAGAGCTGCAGCTGAACCGCCGAAAAGAATGTCGGCCTCTGCATCACCGTCAAAGACATGTTCGTATGCTGCGCCGACCTTCCACGAAGTCGTTTCAGAGAAGTCGCCCGTCAGACGGCCGCCGATACGCAGTGCATGCGTTGTGGCTGAACTCATCGAGAGCGTTTCGCCGTAACCCGTGCCGATATCGGTGTCATCGTTGTCGAGATAGGTGACCGTATAGCGGCCATAGAGGTCGAGCTGAACCGGATCGAGTTTGAACACATATCCGCCGCCGAGATGCGCGGAGGCATAGAAAGCATCAGACTCAAAATGCGCTGAAGCGTTCCCGAACGCACCGTCAAAATCGGTCGAAGCGGAACCCGCCCGCACGGAACCTTCAAGATAGAAGGGCGTCGAGAAGTCATAGCGCAGGGCCGCGCCGACGCCATAGTAATCATGGTCGGCATCGCCTCGCGCACCGTTAACATGAGAGTCAGAAGACGCCCAGCCGGCTTCCACAAAACCAGCAATCAAAGCGCCGCCCACTCGGCCTGCCGCGCCGGCAGCCAAGGAAGTGCCGCGCAGGTCAACATGAGAGCCGGTTTCATAGCGAGACTTTCCGCATGAAACTTAGAGCTTCATTGTGGTAGATCTCGCGATATCTGAAAATCTATGAGACAGAATTTCGGAACAGACTGAAGTTTTTGGCCGTCCCTGGGACGGTGGGCTGTTTCTATGGCTGTACCAACGAGTACTGATGAGACTGCTAGATCCTGATGTGCGCCTGTGGCGAGTCAACTCCCACGAGATTGCAAAACTTCTCAATCGAAAATCATTATTCGGATGCTCGCTTTGTGTTGATCTTTAATCTCCTGTTTTTCCTTAAATTTAAGCAGCTTGATATGACTGATTAAACTGGTCAGGACTCGCTATATTCTTTACCTTTCCCCTTGACAACTTCTGAGGTATGTGCCCCCCTTCTTCTGTCAAGCGTTTTGGTTTTCCTGATGGACTCGGGCGTACTCCCAGACGATAAAAAAGAGCTTTCCAGCAATGAAGCAAAAACCATTATGATTGGTGTTCCGTGAACATCAACCGTTTGATTATCCGCAAAATTTGATTGAATTACAGTAATCAAATGAAAACTATTGGCATTGCCTCTGCGCAATGGCTGTTGTTCAGCGGATCTGTCTTTAAGGGTCCGTTATGTTTACGCAAACAAGTGATTGTATACATTCGAAGCTGTGTGATTCATCTTCGTATAACTATTGAGCTCAGACTACGTAACTTCTCTCACTTTTCCCAAATTAATCATGAAAAAAGCACTCATCGCCATTTCTGCATTGACTGCATCCGCTCTGATCGCCGGCTGTGCCAACGTCCCCCGGGAAGCTCACCGCATCAATCTGATCACGCTCGATGAAGCAGAGGCCAACCACTGTAAGAGCCTCGGCTGGGTTGGATCGGTTTCGGTTCTCCTCATCAACGGCAAAGCCCGCAACACGGCCGTCATTCTGAAGAAAGCGGTCAAGATGCCCGGCGCGACGCACATTGCCTATACCAAAGGCGAAGCCGGCTATGCCACGACTCGCGCTCAGGTGCTGAGCTGCCCGAACCCCGACCTGAAAACAAAAGATCCGGAAACGATGGCTTATCAGCGCGAATACCTCAAGCACGACTAACGCTGGAATCAATCTGCTCGACCGCTTTCGCGATTAATCAGCTCTTTCGGGCCTGAGTACGATTCAAAACCATCCGCCCGCTGATTTTCTTCAAATCAACGGGCGGATGTTTGTGCAATTCAGCCTTTGCAATGAAAAGCGAATTCCGGAGACGAGCTCAGTTTGAAAGAGGTCTCCGACAGAGAGACAGGCTCATTAATCCTTCTTTTGACGGTTGGCGAAGAAGTTCTCCTTTTGGATATCTGCAGTGCGGATCGTGAAGACTTGATTCATCAAATCTGCGGTCAGCGCCTCTGCATCCGCTATCACCTGAATGTTGAAGTCGTCGAGCGACTTCTGAGCAGCCGCAGGATCCTTTTTCAAGGTCTTGACATAGCTGTCCTCAAAAGTCTTCATACGGCCTTCGACCTCTTTTTCAAACTCCGCATAAGCCTTCTTCACAACGGGGGCGAGCGTCGGATAGTCCGTCATAACAAGCGTCTGAAGCTTGCGGAACTTCCAGTAAAGGCTCTTGTCATCGGCCTTGTCGGTACCCATGCCGAAGTGTTCCGGATAGGCACTCACGCCCGAATACACAGGGAAATAGACCGAGAGATCAGCCATGCCCATCGCCAGATAGGTCACTTCGCCGATCGCGCGCGGCAGCCATGGGCGCACCTGCATCACATGAGACTCATAGGTGCGGAAGACACTCACCGGGCGGTAGGGTTCGTCGCCGCGAAGCCCCTTGGTGTACGGATCATGAGACTGCAGCTCTCCGGACTCAAAGTGATTGCGCATGATGGCCTTCAGGTCTGCAATGGTGACCTTCTGGTCGGGCGCGGCCCATACCGGGAAGCTTCGGCCGGCCTGCACAGGCTGCTCAAGACTCGGTGTCAGCAGTTTTTGAATCTGCCAGACGCGCGGATCGTTGTAGTCGCGGTCACGATCATCATCGCGGCAGTACGCCTTGGAAAAATTGAATTCTCCATCTTTCTTCGGGTCGTAGAAACCGTTCTTTACAGCGAATTCAACGAGCGTTTTGGAAGCCAAAAAGTCCGGGCTCTTCGGATCGTACTTCTGCAGACGTCCTTGGTTGCCGGAAGCAAAGTATTGGTTTTTCGGTGCGCGCTGAGCGAGCCACTGGTGGCCCGTGCCCGTTTCGAAGTACCACACTTCCTTTTCATCCATCAGCACAACGCCGAAACCTTCTCCGGCACCCTTGGTTTCAACGATGGATCCGAGCAGCTGCACGGCTTCGCGAGCGGTTTTAGCCACCGGCAGAAGCACGTCCGGAATGTCATCTTCGGTGATGCCGGTATCCTCAACATAGGGATCAATCTTCAGAGCATCATCGCGTGCAAAGATCGATTCCGTTCCCGAAAACCCGACGCCCGCTTCATTCCAGCCCGTTGCACCATGCACTTGGGTCTGCCAATTCGGCACTGTGGTGAAGCGCATGGCATTTTCCGGCAGCGGATACTCAAAATTGTTCGCTCCGTGGTGATCGGCTGTTCGATACATGCCTTTCTGCCCTTTCTTGGCCGGATGAATCACCAAATGCTGCGCTTTCAGTGCGCTGCTGTCAGCCGAACGTGCAATCAGGATTGAGCCGTCAGACGTGGCATCTTGCCCGACCACAACCGTGGTGCAGGCCAAAGCAGAACCGGCGATGAGCGAAGCAATGGCACCGGCGAGCGCAGCGATGCGAAATGATTTCATTAAAAATTCTCCTCATATGGTGGATCCCGAATCAACGCACTCCCCTTGGTCATCGCAAATGGGCAGGGAACCGCACTGCGAGGGGACTGCAGCGGCAAAACCTCAGTCTTGCCGCGCTGTCAACCAGGACCCCGCAAGGCTAATGCTTCTAGGTAATTTGTCGTATAAGGACTTCTCCGGTCTTGCATATTGCGGTGACTTCTGTAGAGCGCTTTCAAAATGAATTAAAAAAAAGATCCTGCAGACGATCAATATGTCTGCAGGATCTTGATTGAAATGTCTCCGAGAGGCGTGCAGCGCACGCCTTCAAACCGAGAATGTGTTATTTCGCGTAGGAAGCAGCCGATTCAGCAGCTACGACACCCGACACGATGGCCCACGAATTCATCATGGCGGTCATGGAGTCAGCGCCGTTCGCGCCGCCCACCACGCAGCCCGCACCATAAAGGCCCGGGATGGCAGAACCGTCCTTCTTGAGGATACGCATCGCGCCGTCAGCCTTGAGGCCGCCCAGCGTGGTCTGATAGCGAACCTTCTGCTCCACAATGCGCCAGGTGCCGCCTTCAGCAAGACCGCCCGTCAGACGACGGCTGAAGTCCTTGTCGGAACCGGCCTTCACCATATCGTTCCAATGTTTGACGGTCGCCTCAAGTCCTTTCGGATCAATGCCCATTTGTTTGGCAGCATCCTCAAGACTCTTCGAGACCGCCATCACTGGGTGACCATTGTTGACGATCTTTGTCCATTCGTTAAGCGACTCAGCACTGGGCACGAGCTTATCTTCCAAAGACTTTGCAACGTACTGCTTCCAGGCAGCGTCATCCATGACGATATAAGCAATGGAGCCGGGCTGCTCGATCGTCTTATCCGTCAGAACGCCCAGTCCGGCATTCTCATCGACAAAGCGCTTGCCGTCCCGATTGACGTAAATTGCGCCGCTCTTTTTCATGGTGTCGGTCGACGAGGCCGTTGCAGCCAAGCCGTGGTGCGGACGCGTTTCAACCCCCTGCGGATACTGCTTCACAAGGTCCATATTGATGGTTGCGGCACCGATGGCTTCGCCCATCTTGAGACCGTCGCCCGTTTCACCGTCCACGCCATAGAAAAGGAAGCTCTTCATCTTCGGGGGCAGCAGGGACTGATCGGCACCGTAGCCGCCGGAGGCGAGAATAACCGCCTTGGAGGTGAGCTCCACCGTATTGCCGGCAGCATCCACCGCCTTCACACCGACCACTTTGCCGTCCTTTTCAATGAAGGACTGAGCACGGGTTTCAAGCATCAGCTTCCCGCCCATATCGAGGAACTTTCCTTTCATGAGATTGAGGAAGTTGATCGAGCGCCCCTGAACGCCGAGCTGACGGTTCGCGGAATGATCCGGGTACTGCGTGGCGGCGGGACCATACGGAATCTTCATGTCGTAGATCAGCCAGTCGACTACGCCGCCCACCTTCTCCGTCACCATCTTGACAAGCACCGGATCATTGCGGTTCTTGCCGACGCGGAAGATGTCCTTATAGGCAAGTTCAGGCGAGTCCTTCGTTTCCTTCATGACTTCGCGCTGGTAGCGAGAGCCGGTAGCGATCAGCGTGCCGGCATTAAGCACCGTAGCGCCGCCGATCGTCGGCATCTTTTCGATCAGGATGACGCTCTTGCCGAGCGTTTCGGCCTTAACCGCTGCAGAGATGCCTGCGCCGCCGGCACCGACAACCACGATGTCAGCAGATTCCTTGATGACCTTGTGAGCTGTCTTTTTCGAAACAACGGCAGCCGCAAATGCTGCCGGATCTCCGCCGCCCGCTTTAATGGCTGCGGCAACCGCTGCTTTGATGCCGTTGGTAGTGAGTGTTGCGCCGGAAACTGCATCAATGCCCGTTGTCTGAGCCTGAACGATCTCGCCGGGCACGCGGGCGAGCGCCGCATCAGAGATCCCGGGCGTTTCGCTGTGTTTAACGACCTTGACGGCGGTGATCTTTCCGCCGGCAGCAGTCAGTTCAACAACGATCGCCCCGTTGCGTCCCTGTCCCTCACCCGTCCAGGTGCCGTCTTTGAGCTGCGCCGCGGCATTCGCGGCAGAAACGCCGGTCATCGCGGCTGTCAGAGCGGCAACAAGGCAAAGCTTGCGCATCATCATGATTTCTCCTCCTTACAAATGGGTGAGGTTCACTGCGGACGGCAGGACCTCCGCACGAACCTCATAACGAGGAAGGCTAGTGGAGACGTCAAACTCGGCATATCGAAGAAACCCTTACTCCGACGCCGCAAATGCTCATAATGAAAATAATCTAGGATGAACTGCGTACCCTTTTAGGGTTACAGAACCTCTTCTTTCGCCTGCAAATCATGACGTCCTGACGGCATTTCCATGACGAATCGCTGCATGTCATCAAAATGTCATAAATCAGTAACAAACGCGTCACCAAGCTCGGCAACAATGCAGGCTTCGTAAACCTGATGAGCGCTCAAATGGAGCAATACTATATTGTGATGCTGGCGTTTCTCGCCGTCATCGCCGTCATCGACCTCTTCGTGGGCGTCAGCAACGACGCCTCCAACTTTCTCAATTCAGCCCTCGGCTGCCGCATTGCAAGCTTCCGCACGACAATGTGGGTCGCCAGTCTCGGCGTTCTGCTCGGCGCCACGTTCTCTTCGGGCATGATGGAAGTGGCTCGTTCGGGCATTTTCCATCCGCAGATGTTCTCCTTTTCGGAAATCATGGTGGTGTTTTTCGCCGTTATGGTGGCTGACGTCATACTGCTAGACGCATTCAACAGCCTCGGACTGCCCACTTCCACCACGGTTTCCATCGTCTTTGAACTTCTCGGCAGCGCCGCCGCTGCAGCTGCTTGGAAACTGCTCGATGCCGGACAGTCTCTCGGAGACCTCTACACCTACATCAATACGAGCAAGTCCCTCGGAATTGTTTCAGGCATTCTCATCTCGGTTGTTGTTGCCTTTATTTCCGGCGCCGTTATTCAGTACCTCGCGCGGCTCCTTTTCTCCTTCCGCTTCGAAGGCATGTACCGCCGCATCGGAGCAATCTACGGCGCTTTTTCTATTACTGCCATCATCTACTTCCTGGTCATGAAGGGCGCCAAAGGCGCATCCTTTATGCGTGCGGAGTGGATCGACTGGATCAACGCCAATACTTCGCCCATTCTGATCACACTCTTTGTGGGCTTTACGATTCTCTTCCAGATCTGCATTTCTTTCTTCCGCATCAACGTCTTCAAGATCATCATTCTCGCGGGTACTTTCTCACTTGCTTTTGCCTTTGCCGGCAATGACTTGGTGAACTTTGTGGGTGTGCCGATCGCAGCCTGGGACAGTTTTAAGATCTGGTCGGCTGCTCAGAGTCCGGCAGAAACCTTCATGATGGGTGATCTGCTTAAACCGGCTAAGGCAGCGACTTGGATGCTTCTCGCCTCCGGCATGGTAATGGTCTTCACGCTTTGGTTCTCCAAGAAAGCCCACCGCGTCATTCAGACCTCCATCAATCTCGCCTCTACTCAAACGGGTGAACAGGAGCAGTTCGGCGCCTCACTGCCCGGCCGCATGATCGTTCGTGCCGCCGTCGGCATGGGCACCGTTATCAACCAGATCATGCCTGGGATCCTCCAGCGCGGCATCGCCAGCCGCTTTGTGCCGGCGCCGCAGGAAAAAGGCACGATTCCGCTGCCTTTTGACTATGTCCGCGCCTCCATCAATCTGGTTCTTTCCGCCATTCTGATTGCATCGGCAACCAGTCTTCAGCTGCCGCTCTCTACCACCTACGTTACGTTCATGGTGGCTATGGGCTCGAGCTTTGCCGACGGCGCCTGGGACCGAGAAACGGCGGTCTACCGCATTTCCGGCGTGCTGACCGTCATCAGCGGCTGGTTCATCACCGCGCTCTGCGCGAGCTCCCTTGCAGCGGCTGCCGCGACGATCGTCTTCTGGGGCGGAGAAACCGCCGCGGTCATCATGGGACTCGCTGCCATCGCAATTCTCGTGCGTTCCAACCTTAAGAAGCACGAAGAAGAGTCGCTTGCCAAACAGTCTGCGCAGCGCTTCACTGCGCCGGCCATCCGCACCATCATTCACACCAAGAGCCCGGCCAACCTTTGCCGCACGCTTGACCTCCTTGACGAGGTCGTCGACGGCCTGCTTGCCGACCGAGAACTCGCGCTTCGCAGCGCAAAAAGCGAAGCCTCGGAATTTTTCGACCAGCTGAGCAAAGACCGCAGTGTTTACTACCGCATGGCCATGATGGATAAGACGCCTTCAAAGGTCGACTTCAATGCGCGCTACTGCTACTTCCGCGCCTTTACCAACATGCGTGAAGTCGGCCGTTCACTGCAGAGTCTCGCCAAGCAGTCTCTCGAACATGTCGCCAATCGTCATCGCGTCTTCAAGGGCGATCTCGCCGATGAACTGCGTGCATTGACGGCGGAGCTCCGCCGGATTTCAAGTTCAGTCGACGGCAAACCCGATCTCGAAGAACTGCACCTGAATGCCAAAGCTGCAATTGACCGTATCGACGCCATGCAAAGCGAACTGATGCGGGCGATTCCGGACGGCGAACTTTCAATCCGCGGCAGCGAGCTTTATCTCACCTTCCTGCTTTTTGCCCGCGACTTCATCAATCACTATGAAATTGTTTCAATGCTGGCCGCCCGCATTGATTCTTTGGAACAGACCCCGTCAGGCGTGACTGCCCCAAAAGAAAAAATTTCATAACCTGACCTTTCTTTTTCTCATTCACAACGCCGCATTCTTTTTCTAAGAGTGCGGCGTTTTTGTTTTTCATGCCTCATTCCGCGGCCTAATGAATAGATTAAAAAAAAACAAAAGATGCTGCAGAGCACCTTGGCATATAACTCAAGTCCTATTGTTTTTATAGATTACAGAGTATTTGACTTATATAAAGGGGCCTCCTACACTTTCTTTCAGCGATTGAAAGCAAAACTTTACTGAGCCAGCTCAGCAAAAAAAGCCAAAAATTCAGCCGGCGCTGCCTGCGGTCGCTCGAATCCAATATTTCCCAGACCTCCATTGGAGACTCCTCAATGCAGAAGGAAGAGCTTAAAGATCAGTTCACCGACCTGTTGAGCAAATTCACAACGTACTTCGGAAAGTATTTGCCTGACGACGTCATGGAAAGCCTGAAGACGCTGCGCAGCAAGCAGCAGAGCGAAATTTCGAAAATCATTTATGACGTCATGTTTGACGATATGGATTTGGCCAAGAAACGCAATGTGCCAATCTGTCAAGACACCGGCGTCATCCAGCATTTCGTGAAATGCGGTGCAAATTTTCCGCTTTTAGGCGACCTTGAATCCTGCCTGCGCGAAGCGACTAAACGCGCCACCAAGAATGCGCCGCTGCGGCACAACGCCGTCGAAATTTTTAACGAAAGAAATTCCGGCGACAACACCGGCGTACGCATTCCCTGGATAGACTGGCAAATCGAGCCCGATTCCGACAGCGTCGAAATTTACGCTTATATGGCAGGCGGCGGCTGTTCTCTGCCGGGAGCCGCGAAAGTTTTAATGCCGCTCGAAGGCTATGAGGGCGTCGTGAAGTTTGTTTTCGACATTCTCTGCGACCGAGGCGTCAACGCCTGCCCGCCGCTCTTGGTCGGCGTAGGCATTGCCGGCTCCATTGATGTCGCCTCAACGTTGTCCAAACGCGCCCTCATGCGGCCGATCGCCTCTCACAACTCCAATCCTGTCGGCGCAGAATTTGAAAAACTCCTCTCTGACGGACTGAACGAAATCAACATCGGCCCGGGCGGTTTTACCGGCACAGATTCCGTTATGGGCGTCAACGTCGAACAGGCGGCCCGCCATCCGTCCTGCATCGCCGTGGCTGTGAGCGTCGGCTGTTGGGCACACCGCCGCGCGCTTATCCGCATCCATCCCGATATGTCCTATGAATTTCTCTCGCACAAAGGAGTTGTGCTGTGAAAACCCATATCCTGAACACGCCGATCCGCGACGAAGATCTCGAAAAGATTGAGATCGGCGACATCGTCTACTTGAACGGCGCACTCATTACCGCCCGCGATCAAGCGCACCACCGCCTCGTTAAGCTCGGCCGCAAACTACCCGTTGACTTGAACCGCAAGGCCATTCTGCACGCCGGTCCGATCATGGTTCCCGCCGAGGATGTCAAAAGCGGCTGGAAGGTGGCTTCTATTGGTCCGACGACTTCCATGCGCATGGAACTTTTCGAAAAGGAATTCATTGAAGAAACCGGCGTCAAACTCATCATCGGCAAGGGCGGCATGGGTCCCAACACCGAGGCGGGCTGCCGAGAAAAAAAGGCGATCCACTGCGTCTTCCCGGGCGGCTGCGCCGTCGTTGCCGCCGCCTGTGTTGAAGAGGTCGAAGATCATCAGTGGCCTGAACTCGGCATGCCCGAATCCATGTGGGTGATGCGGGTGAAAAAGTTTGGCCCCCTGATCTGCTCGATTGACACCCAGGGGCGCAATCTTTTCAAAGAAAACAAAAAAGTCTTTGAAGAACGCAAGGCCCCGATTGTTGAACGCATTTGCGCTCTTGTCGACTATCAAAAATAATTTGCTTCGAGCTGACGACGAACGTCCTCGCCCCCCGCTTTGAAGCGTTCCGCCGGCATAATCCTGCGGCGCATTCCCGGTCTCTCGCACAACGCCATCGGAATGCGCCGCTCGCTGCCTTTCGCTATTGTGCGTTTATAGGTCTTTTGCGCGGTGTTTCTCAACCCCGCCCCATCTTCCCGGAGCACCTCGATGCCGAGCAACATCTGCCGCTACTTAACCGCCCTCATCGCCGAGGGCAGTTTTTCAAAGGCCGCACAGCGCCTCGGCATCTCGCAGCCCTCGCTTTCGCAGTTTCTCGTCCGCTTGGAAACCGACGCCCAAACAGAACTCGTCGATCGTTCGGCCAAGCCGCTCAAACTGACGGCTGCCGGAGCGCTCTTTTTGCGTACGGAGCAGCAAGTTGATCTGCTCCGAGAAACCGCTGCCAAGCAAATGCTTGACATCAAAGGGGGCGTACGCGGACACGTCACTGTAGGGGCCAGCGACTACCGAGAAACTTTTTTTCTGGCCGAAGTGCTTCCCGTTTTTCATCGGCTCTATCCCCTCATTGAAGTCTCCCTAACGGAAGGACGCACCAAAGAGCTCGAAGAAATGGCGCTTGAAGGCGCCGTCGATTTTTCCCTAGTCATCACGCCGCTCTTTCATCCGGGCACGCTCACCACCATTGAACTTTATCAAGAGCGAATCCTTATCGCCCTTTCGGAAAAGCACCGCCTGGCCAAACAGCATCCTGCCTCGCCCAGCGACGAATTCCCGGTCATTGACTTTCATGACCTCGACCGTGAACCTTTCATCAAAATCAAGGAAGGACAGCAGATGGACGTGCTTTTCCGAGAGCTCTGCAGAATGAGCAGAGCATCACCGCGCGTTATTCTCGAAAGCGAGTCCATGATTGCCGCTGCCACACTCGCGAGCGTGGGGCTCGGTGCGGCGTTAACCACTGAAACGCTGGTGCGGCGGGCAGGCACGGCCAAGCCGCTGCGTGCCTTTAGCATTGAGCCGCCAGTGCCGCCTCGGATCGTCGCGGCCGCCTACCGGTCCGAGCGCTATCTCTCTAAGGCTGCGCGCGCACTGATTCGGGTGATGACAGATGTCGCGGCCAGCCGCTTTCAAAACGGTTAGACCGCCTCTTAAACCTGCCATTGGGAAAAGGGATGACGCACTAAGTTTGAGTTGAAGTAGCGAGGATCATTAGAAACCTCTCGACCCAGCCAGTCCGGCCGCTCAAACGGAGCGTCCTCGTCGGGCAGTTCAATCTCGGCCACAATCAATCCGGCATTTTCACCGAGGAACTCATCAATCTCCCACACCAATGAACCGGCAGGGATCTTGAAGCGGCGCTTTTCGATCAAAGGTTTTTCAGCTAAGCCGCTGAGCATTTTGTCAGCATCTGCAAATGGTATTTCATATTCAAATTCAGAACGTGTCACACCGTTTGTGATGCCTTTTACCGTCAAGAACCCCTTTTCGCCTGCGGTGCGCACCCGGACGGTTCGCTCCTTGGCGCTGCTGAGGTAGCCCTGTCGGTAAAGTACGCCTTGAGCGAGCGTTCTCCAGACATTTCCATTGACTAAAAATTTGCGTTCAATCTCTTTGCTCATCGCGGCTCTCAATGTGTTTTTTTGTCGTCAGCCGACTTAGCCTCAAATCCCGTTCGCTGACGAACCCATGAAGAGCATAGAAGATTCCCTGCTTTTTCGCCGGCTCAAGGGCTCCCACTGCCCGGCATGAAAGCACTTGGAGCACTTCATAGGGCCTGCAGTGTCCTCTTTCATAACGGCCAAACGCACGTCAAAGAGACCTTTTCAGAAAGCAGAGCACTTGGACGCCAATCGCCCGTTGAGGCCATTCACAGCCACATTCTCAGCGCCGGCGGCGAGGATCCCAGCCTCGTCCGCCGTAGCATGCCTGAGCATCTCGTTCATACTTAATGTCCTTGGCATACTGCACCCAGGTTTCCAGGAGACTGCGCGTGATGCGGCTCCCGTGATATTTAGGCCAGGCACGCTTGAGAAAACGCTTTACGGCTTCTTCGCCAGACTCCGAGAGCGTTTCGTCATAGGCCACATAACCCACCCAGAGCCAAAGCATGCGCAGCACCGCTTCATCATCTGCGGCCCTTGCGGGATCGCTCGGCATCGGCTGGCGCAGCGCACTGACCGACAATCCTGTGCGGCCGTGAGCAATCGCCTGCAGATGGGTGATAAAAGAGGCCTCAGCACGACGCCGCGCCTCTGCCTCATCCTCTGCCCTCGCTAAACGCTCCGGCGTCAATGTTCGCCAAAGTTCAAAAAAGGAAGTGGGGCCGCCGTCCTGCAGCGCGCCGGTGCGTCGCAGCCGCAGGCACCAATACCGCCACTGCCAGTCTCGGTCGCCGAAATGCTTTGCCGCCAGGCGCAGCGCCTCTGTCCTCCGGCGTTCAGCCGCCGTTGCGCGGGAAGCATCAGATATCCGCTTTTCTTCGTGCTGCAGCAGTTTTTCAAGTGTTGGGCGTGAAAAGCGCCAGAGCCAAGGCTCCATTTTTTCGAGCCAGCTCTTTGAAAAATACACTGCCGCTTTTTTCTCCATTTGTGCAACGGCGCGCACCGCTGCCCCCGTTACGACACGGACGGCACGAGTCAGGCTCTTTAAAAGCGCTCTTTTCTTCTGCATAGACCGCCTCTTTCCTTTTGACAATGCTCAAGAGCATTGCCATTACCCTCAGAACTAGTCTAGCACTCCAAATTCACAGCGGCACCGGTCAAACCGTAATTTCTTGTTGAATTTCAATGAATTGCAGTTATTTCTAAGGTTCATTCTCATTAGCGGCATCCGCATGAGAAGGAGCGGCAAACGCCAATTTCAATCCGTTCTGTCATCCGAAAAAAACGCCCGCTGCAAAGGGCTGCAAGCGGGCGTCAGTTCTCTTTATAAAGCCTCAGTCACATGAGGCTTTATCGCAGATGAAATTTATTTTCTGCATTAGCTGAAGAACGGCATCAAGAGACGCATGATCCACATGGAGAGGAGCGCGTTCACAATGGAGTTCAGCATCAAGAGCGGCCAGTAGCGCTTCGGGCAGTCCGCGACGCCAAGCAGGCGTCCCATGTACTGGATCTGCGAGGCCATCAGGAAGATAGCCGGCAGAATGACCGTCACGCCGTCAGCATCAAGCACACCTTGGGCAAGCAGACTCGCTGCCATGCCGGCGCCGGCCGAAGCCGACAGCCATGCGGCCAGCAGCACCGTAACGGCCTGACCCGGAAGGCCAAAGAGCGCCATGAAAGGACCGCAGTGCTGGCCGAGGAAGTCCATGACGCCCAGAAGGGTCAGCATGTGCGCGAAGACGAACGCCATCAAAACGTTCGGCGTCAAATTCAAAAGGGCGATATTGATACCCTTGCGAACGCCGACGATGAAGATGTCAAGCGGATTAGTAGACGTGGTCTTCTCAGTCATTTTCGAAGTCCTTGCGGTAGACCGTATTGAGGACGCAGCGGACGAGGAAGCCGCCGACGAACTTGAGCACAATCATGAGGATGAGCGGCACGATGAGCGGGCAAAGCGTCGCAGCGAAAAGCGCGGAACCCGAAGCAAAATAATTGCCGATCAGACCTGCGCCGGAATACTGCCAGGCGCAGACCACAATGAGCCCTTTCTTATTGAAAAGACCGCGGTCGTACATTCCCTTTGTCAGCGCAGCGCCGGCATCGGTGCTCTGCAGGTCGGTAATGAGTGCAAGACCCGTCGAACCCGGAACGCCCAGAATCGGATTGAGAAGCGGCGTCATCAGCTTCTTTGCGGCACGCATGGCACCGTAGTAAGTGACAACTTCCATCACGCCCAAGGCGAGCATAACGGAGGGGAAGAGCGAAAGAGCAAAAAGGAAGCCCTGACGAGCACCAAAACCGCCCTTGCCGATATAGGTGAGGCCGTCGATCTTGCCGAACCCGCCAGCGAGCGTCGTAAAGTCAAACGAACCGAGCCATTTGTACCCGTCAATGTTGTAGAAAAGCCCCGAGAAAAAGAGGATCGTGATGATCAAAGCCACATAGGCGCCAACGCCTACATGTCCCGCATCCTGATCGTCCTCACTCGCAGCGGCCTGATTGTTCTCAGTCATGGCATGCCTTTGTGGGGAAGTTGGAGGGTTTGAAAACTCGTGATTTTAACGATCTCTCACAAAAACATCTAAGCAATTCCCTTAATTCAGTTACCCAACATCAACCATTAAGTCTACCTATCAGGCGCACCCTATAAAAATAAGGATGGCCGCTCGGTTTGCACGAGCGGCCATCTTCCGAAAACAACTCCACAGAGAGTGGAAATCCCTTAGTCGAGGAACTTCCTGCGTGAGGCAGTCACCCTCACCCGAAGAGTTTGGCAAAGAACCCCTTCTTCGGCGCTTCCTCAACGCAGGCAAATGACGTCACCTCATAGCCCGTCGGCGCAATGGCGTCGCGCACGGCCTTTTCATCGAGCGGAAGCTCGGTAATGATTTCGGCACATTTCTTGCTGCGTGAGGCCTTGACCTTATTGACTTCAAAAGCCTTTTTGATCGTGCTGCAGATGTGTTCTTCGCACATCCCGCAGGCCATGCCTTCAATACCAACGATGGTTTTATACATTTGCTTATCCTCAATGGACTCAGTCGAACACGCCGCCGGCCGTCTCCGCCGCCTCCGGGAGAGACCGCAGGCCTATTCGACTCAATAATATTGAGAACCATTCTAATCCTCGCTGAAGCCTCTAGCTGACCTCATCGGCCTCATCGGCCTCATCGGCAGCATCGCCGGCATCCGGCGCATTCTTTGAACGATCTTCCGATTTGAAGAAAAGAATACCGGCCGGCCGCCGATAGGAGCGGAAAGCAGCCGCTCTGACATTTGACGCCTGACTGCTCCAGTTTTGGACGGCTTCAAAAACACGGTCAGAATCCCAGAGCATCACCTCCGCATAGCAGCGTTTCTCAGAGAAAGCCTCACCGACAACCGATGCAGCTCCGGGGGCCGTCTCGGAAAGCATGCCTCGGAAATCCGCAATGATCGTTCGATCCAGCGCTTCGGCAGCTTCCGGAGAAACCGCTGCTGCACGTTCGAAAAAGAAGAATCCAACCGCAATGCCCTGCCGATGAAGCACATCAACAACCTCAGATTCACCAGAACGGTAACCATTGATGAAATAGGGAGCGGCAGTCCATCCAAAGCGGATATCAAAATTGATTTCGGCCTCTTTCTCAGGCTTAAGCCAATATTCGAGCCGTTCCTCTGCGATATCGCGATGCGTATAGTTCTTTGCCCGAGGCTCGAGCGCAGCAATGCGTTCTGAGAGTTCTGAAAGCAGGAACCCTCCGTCTTCGGGCGCCTTGCGCAGAATCGTCAGATTGCGGATAAACCGCATGGATGCCGCTTCGCCGATTAAATGGTCAATCAAGAGCGTGAGCTGCTCGAAGACCGGGGCACTCTCTTCCTCATCCAATCCGCGCAGCGACTCTGCAAAAAACTGCAGCACCCAAGCGTTCTCTTCTTTAACGAGACGGCAGCGAATTTCTCTGCAGTCAAAGAGCAGTCCCTTATTAAATTTGAGTTCGACGGCTGCCGGTTTCGGTCTGAGGCCGGCAGCAAACTCCCAATGCGCTCCCAGAGCAATGGGGGCGGCATCCAGGAGCTTCAGGATCGGCAAAATCTGCACAAAGTTGTGCTGGGGCGACAATTCGAGCGTAAAGTGACCGGCAGCGTCTGTCGGGGACGAGAAACCGATCCCCCAGCCTTCTGATACCGACTTAAGCATCTTCACAATCCGCTCAAGCGCATCAGCAGGATTTCCGCTTGCAATTAAAGCCCGCAGCTCGGCATCCGCCTCGCTGAAAGCATCCCAAAATTGGACGGCACGTTCATTGAAACACCTGCGGAAGACGGGAATGGTTACAGCACGCCTTGCGGCATCGAGCATTATGATGGTGTCTTCGTCGCCGGGCCTATATTCCAAAGCTCGCTCCCAATATGGGACGGACTCACCTTCGCGATCCAGATAAAAAAGCGCATAGGCCGTACGGTAGTTCCATTCATGCGTATTTTCCTGCTCGGCGCGGCACGATTCGAGGAGTTCCAGGGCATGAAGAAATAAATCATCCTCACCGGGCTGAGCCAGATTGTTGTAGGCCCGAGCCAATTCACTTGTTAAACGAAGCGTTCTTTTCGCTGCCGGGAGCGCTTCGACTGCATCAATGATGGTTTGGTATTCATTCGCCTGATTCCAAATCCTGATCTTTGGGATGAGCTCTTCTTCTTCTTCTGCCGTATAGCCCTCAGTCTCTTCTTCCGCCGGCGCACTGTCTCCCATATGCACTGCAGTTTGCCGGACGCGGAAGCACACCTCCCCGGCTTCGTCGGGTTTGCCGTCCTCGCCTCTGATGAGCAGTCCGATCTCCTCGTTTTGCCGCACGTTAATGCAGACCAAGTCAGAGGCAGATATGTCATGGTTCTTAAGCAGCTGCGGAACAGCACGGATTAAATCGCCGAGCCATCCAACAGAGACGTGTGAAAGCGCCGGAACATTCATTAAGAACCGAAAGACCAGCGGAAACCCAGCCGCAGAAGAGGTGCCCGTACAAAAAGGCACTTCAGGAGGATCCGCAGGCTGCCAGTCACTGAAGTTAAAGAGCGCAAAAACCGCCTCCAAACCACCGGGCTTAGCGAGAATGCAGTTGTTGAAGCGGGTATAGACGAGAAGCTCATCAGAGGGCATCAGGTTAAGCTGCAGCGCTTCATCCGCATCCGGATCAATCAGGTGATTGGAGAGCTGAAGAATGTCGCTCCCCGACTCAATCTCACGGCGTGCCGTGAGGAACTCCGGATCACCGGGCACCAGTGCGAGACCAGTTTTGATCGCTTTGAGCGCACCTTCCGCATCGCCCAAATGCGCCCGCAGTTTCGCCGCTTCCAGCCATCCCCATGGATATGTCGGTTCTTCTCGCAGGGCACGCTCCGCACATTGATGCGCCTCTTCAATTTTCCCCAGATGAAGCCATACTGCACAAAGACGATAAAAGAAGACGCCGCAGCCGGCAGCCGAAGCTTCAGCTCTCCGAAGAATGGTGAGAGCGCGGATGCAGTCTTCATATTGGTGCAGATTAAGGCAGGCATGCGCGCGCATCAATGCACACTCGAGATCTTGATCAGCCGCTTCGCGCGTGAAGCGCCCTTCCCTGATGCCTCGATCTATGACGGCATCGATTTCAGCCAGAATTCGCCCAGGCCGAATTTCATTGCCCGATTCAAAGGCTGCCAGTTTGGCTCGATCTTCATCTGAAAAAATAATTCCGCGCGGCGTCATCACAATTCTCCTCTCATGCGTGCTGCGAACCGCCTCAGGCGTGAGCCTCATCCTCATGGGCGAGCAATTCATTGGGCTGGAACCGAATCTTCCAGGTGTCACGTCCCTCTAAAAAGATACCTGGACTTCTCTCGAGCGGCAATTTTTGTCCGGCGGTATAGCTCACCGTTTCGCCGTCCTGAAAGTCCACTTCGTTTTCAGACACATAATCCGCTGTATCGGCAAGGAAGAAAAAGAGCTCCATGGGGTCAATATCCGCTGCCGGAACTTCCATTTCCATTCGGCCAAGGGCTTCAAGCCCTTCCGTCCAAGCTGCGAAGCTGCCCGATTCAAGGCGCACGACTGAGACCCACACGAGGCAAAGCGTTGGAAATGCGCCGTCTTTCATACATTGGGCAAAATCACGGTATGTTTCGGGCTGATGCACCACTGCGTTGATATAGATGCCGACGCAGGAAGCCTCTCCTGCGAGCGACGCACAAACCTTCGCAAATGCCATGCCGGCCCTTTTCCCGGGCAGCGGCGCAGTCACAATCAAGTGAGCACGATGGTGCGCCACTAAACTTTTATCTCCTCGCCAAAGGAAATTGTCTTCTGCCGCACCGAGCGCCACATTATCAGGAATCGGTGCAGGAATCAAGCGTATAAAAACCGGCACGTCGTCAACAATGAAGCATGATGTCGACGAAGAAGCACCGTCTTCGAGCTCAATCGAATCGTCCCACTCTCGGCGGAAGCGCTTCACGAAAGCTGACGCACACCATGCCGAATCCTTAAGAAGGACAAAAGAGAGAAAAATGCTGCGGGGCGAAGATCTCGCGGCACCATTGCTGATCGAATCACACATAGGCACACCATGGCGGTTAGTGGAGAGGCTTACGCTGCTTTCTGTCATTTTCTCATGCCGCGCCCCAATCTCTTTATGAAGAGACTTCAATGTCGACAGTCTGCCCCCAAAGCGCAGCCCAAATGATTTCCTGCGGCCTCAAATCGATTGATAATGGTTTTCTTCACATTTGACTATCGCGGTCTGCGCCATTGTCATGATTATTTTCCTCATCAAGCTTATCGCTGCACCGCTTCTGCTTGCGCTGGCCACATTGGCTGCTCGGCGCTGGGGAACGGTTTTGGGCGGGATTCTCATTGGACTGCCGCTGATCTCCGGACCCATTTCTGTTTTTCTGGCCATCGAAAACGGTGCCGGATTTGCCGTTGAAACAGCCAGAGGCGCATTGGCTGGAACCGTTGCACTTGCCGTCTTCACCTGTGTCTATGCGGCGGTCTGCCCTAAAGGATGGCTTAAAGCTTCTTTTTTAAGCGTGGCGCTCTATGTTTTAGCCTCTTGGATCGCAGCCGAGCTTCCGATCTCTGCTGTGACGCTTGCGGTCTCCGCTGCGGCCGCCATCGTCCTTTCTCTTTGGATCATGCCCGTTCCTCACGGCGCAGTCGTGAAACACCGTCCGCCGAAACATGATCTCCTGATGCGCATGGGCATGATGATGGTGCTGATGATTGCCATCACCTTCCTTGCACCCTATATCGGCCCTACCGCCTCAGGCATCGCCTCAACCTTTCCGTACATGGCGCTCACCATGGCGGTTTTCTCCCAAATACAAGGCGGCCCGGATAATGCCCGCCGAGCCATGCACGGGCTGATGCTCGGCATGTACAGCGGTCTGGTCTTCAATGCCGTCGTATGGGCACTGGCGGCTGAGGATCGACTGCTTATCGCTTATGCGGCCGCAACAGCCGCTGCGCTCGCTGCTCAGGGTGTTGTTCTGGCCCTGACGCTTAAAAAAACAGCATAACGTCTGCCAGACCCAGTGTCTTTTAAGGCTTTTTTATTTGAAAACATCTCGTCATTCAGACTGTGCGGGCCGTTGAGCAGAAAAAACACGGTCAAAGAGGCTTTCAATGATTTCCTTTATGCCTTCATGACTCTTTTAGAGCCCATAAGATATGGCTCAGCCGCAGCCATATCTTTATATTTAATCGATTCTAAATAGAGTCTTATTTTGCTTATCGTGCAAACTTATTTTGTTCGACACGATATACCTCGTTTTCAATGCAATATATTGATAAACAAGATTAAACTCTATCGAATTCCTTATATTTCAAATACACAGCTCCTCATCCCCATCATAAAATACGGTCATTGTGCCGCGTTAATCATGCCTATCAAACGCTGACACAGCTTCCCGCTTTCGACACAGGGAATAAATTTCCAAAAAAAAGGAGTTTTGGATGAAAAAATGGATTCTTGGAGCTGCAGCCGCCGCGCTGCTTCCCATTTTTGCTCAAGCAGATCAGCCGCGAGATGAATTTTTCTGGCTTTCTGAAATCAATAAAGCGAGCTGCATCATTAATACCGAAGAAGGCCTGCTTGAGAAGACAATGGGGGAGCGCATTGCCAAGGGAATCTCTGCCGTCATCACCAACGGCAATAAAGAAAACGGTCCTCGGCCTAAGCTGGTCATTAAGTATGAGCCTTACCTGATTAAGGAAGTCGGCATGGATGCAACCATGCTGCATATCGGCCGCTCCAGTCAGGACATGCATGCCACCTACCGCACGGCCATCATTCGTGACAATACGCTCAAGCTTTCAGAGACGCTCACCAACGCAATGGAAGTTTTGAATACGCTCGCCAAAAACAATCAGGCAACGATCGTTCCGAACTACACCAACGGCGTCGCGGCTCAGCCCAATTCTTATGCGCACTACCTCATGGGCTATCAAGCAGCCTTCTCGCGCGATCTGGAAAAAATCCGCAATTTTTATCAGCGCCTCAATTACTGTGCGATGGGCACCACCGTTCTGAACGGAACGAGCTGGCCGCTGGATCGTCAGCGCATGGCCGATTATCTGGGTTTCGCCGGGCCTGTACCCAATGCCTACGATGCCGGTCAGATGAAGTCCGTGGATGAACCCGTCGAACTGGCAGCCATTGCAACGAGCATTGCACTGCACGTGGGCACTTTCATTCAGGATGTTTCCGTTCAGTATGCGCAGCCCCGTCCCTGGATCCTGCTGCAGGAAGGCGGAGACAACACCTATGTTTCCTCTGCGATGCCGCAAAAGCGCAATCCCGGCTTGATGATCAACACGAGAGCTGCCGCGAGCGATGTGATCGGCCAGGCGCAGACAGTCATCCTCAAGGCCCACAACATTCCGCCCGGAATGAGTGACCCCAAGAGCGTTTCGGCCAATGCCAAACTCGCCAACGATACCTCCGCGCTTTTGAAGCAGTTCACGCGCGTCATCAAGGCGCTGCGCGTGAATCCCGAGCGTGCGCTTGAAGAGCTCAACAGCGACTGGACAGCTTCTCAGGAAGTTGCGGACGTTTTAATGCGCGAATATAAGCTCCCATTCCGCGTGGGTCATCATGTGGCAAGCCATATCGTCACCTATGCCCGAAACAACAGCCTGTCGCCCGCCAACTTCCCGTATGAACAGGTCAGGAAGATCTATGCAGAGGTCATCAAGAGTGAATATCCGCAAGGGAATCCAGTCTGCCCAATGAGCGAAGAAGAGTTCCGCAACACCCTCAATCCCACCGCGATTGTTGCCAACCGCAAGACTGAAGGCGGTCCTCAGCCCGCAGAGCTGACTAAAGCACTGTCAGCCGCAGATGCCGCGATTGCCGAACAGCGCGAGTGGACGAAGCAAAACCGCCGACACATTGATCAGAGTCTCGCTAAGCTCGATGCGGACTTCCAGAAACTCCTCGAGCAGAAATAATCGGCATCCTGAATGCGGCAGGGAGCCGCATTCAGCTTGGACGTTTTGCACCTCCCGGAGAGATAACGCCCCCAATGAGGGGCGATTCGCCGGGAGTTTGCAGATGAGCGCGTGACTCGCTTTAGCCTCTGCGCCCGGTGAGATACTCGTAAAGCCCCTCTTCCACGGGCGTTTCCAAACGCCAGTGCATCTCAAACGCCGATTGGCCATTGGCAAGGCGAACGGGCTGCGGCGCTGCGGCAGCGTGCATTGCGCCAAGGAAATAAAACGCCTTGGCTTCATCGTCTTCCTTGCTGCGGCGTACAAATAAGAGTATTCGAATCGAGGCGTACTGACCTTTTTGCGTCATGCGCTGAGCATCCTGCGAATCAATCTGTCGATTGACCTTAGAGAGCGAGATCAGTTCTGCCGGCGAAATAAAACGGTCGGCATAAGCAATCGCGCCGGCCTGCTTCTCGTAATTGATGAATATGGGGAAGGTCTGCGTTTTCTCATCGTAGAAATAGCCGCCGATATTGATGGACGTGATATTGCGGTCCCAATCGAGCAGCCGGCAGACATCCTCATAGGTGTAGGTCGACCCGAGCAGCAAAAATGTGTCCTCCCAGCGATGATTTGCGCGTGCGCGGCAGCGATTGAGCACAAAATCGGTGAGCAACTCCAAACGCCGGCGAAAAGACGGTTCATCCGCAAGAGCGCAGACGAACTGCGGATTTACCCGCCAGCGGCGCACCCGCTTTCCGTCTTCGACATCATCGAACGCTTCAATCACTTCACAGCCGGCATTTCGCTTGACGTCATTGGCCGTACGCTCAAACTTCGCGGTCATCACGCATTCCACATTGCGCAGATGCGCCGGCGAGGCTTTGAAGCTGTAGGGTTCCGCACTGAGTTTTTCGATCAGCGCCGCACGCAGGTCGGACCGACCCTCAAGCACAGCCTGCAGCACCAAAGCTTCCGACGGCCTGAGCGCTGACCCCAAATGGTTCGAGCACCATCTCAAACGCTTGACTGCGGCATCCGACAAACGTTCTGAATAGTCGGGTTCATATTTCACTAAAAAATCGTAGTAGGACGACCCTTTCCGCAGCAGGAACTTGGAAGCATCGATTGACGCATGTTCCTCAAAATCAGCGAGCTCGGGTATCCGCCCAAGCTTATATTTCAGAAGTTTGTAGGCATCCAGAAGCAGTCGAACGGAATTCAGGGACGCGCTGTCAATTGCCCGATAAATACGGCTGCGGGCCACCTCGTCAAAGTGGATGGAGGAAGCCCCCGGAATGCGCTCAGCCCCCGTCGTCACGAAGCGGCGGAGCTTTTCTTTCGAATACGAGCGATCATCCGAAAGCGCGGTCGCAATGAGATAGTTTTTCTCATAGTTTCCGATAAAGTCGAGCACAATCACATATTCCTTGTCGGCGGCACGGCGCAGCCCGCGGCCGAGCTGCTGCACAAACACAATTGCACTTTCCGTGCGGCGCAGCATCAGAATTTGGTTGACCTCAGGGATATCCACTCCTTCGTTAAAAATATCAACCGTAGCAATATATTCGAGCCGATTGGGACCCATGCCGTGCGTGAGCCGCTCAATCGCTGCTTCGCGCTCATCCTGAGCGGTTTGACCGTCAAGCGCAATCGCCGGATGCCCTGCACGCGTGAAAGCGGCTGCAGCGGCGCGAGCTTCTTCGAGACTGCCCGCAAAAATTAAGCCTTTCACGCGGTCACCGCAGGAGCCGAAATACTCCGCCTGATGGATAACGTGCTCGATGCGCTCAGGCCAATTCGGATTTGTGAAATCCGGCAGCTGACCAGCTCCTTCGCCCGTCTCGTCTTCCGTTCCGGCAGAGAGCCCAAAGTAATGAAAGGGCGTTAAGAGATTCTCTTCAAGGGCCTCGGAGAGACGAATCTCATGCGCAATGACATGGTCAAAGAGTTTGAAAATATCAAAGCCGTCCGTTCGCTCCGGACTGCCCGTCATCCCGAGCCAGAAGGCTGGTTTGAACCAATTCATGATGCGCTGATAGCTGGGCGCGCCTGCTCGGTGCACTTCATCAATGATGATGAAGGCAAAGGCATCTTTAGGAAACGTCTGCAGCACCGCGGTCTTGGCAAGCGTCTGCATCGTGGCAAAAACAAAGTCGCACTCCGACGCTTTTTCATTTCCGGAAAGCAGCCCGAAGGAACCTGCGGCATCTCCCAAAACAATGCGGAAACTCTTCAAAGCCTGCCGCGCAATTTGCTCTCGGTGAACAATGAAGAGCATGCGAAATCTCTGGGAATGTCGGCATTCTCGGTCTCTAGGAGTGTCTGCTGAATGGGTACGCTGAAATTGAGCGATGGCATCGCGCACCGCAAAGGCGGCAGCAAAGGTTTTGCCCGTACCGGTAGCAGAAATCAGCAGTGCGCGCTCAGCCCCATTGCTTCTGAGTGCTTTAAGCCGAGCGAGAAAAGCCTGCTGCATGGAATTGGGCTCCGCGCAGCCCGGCTTAATCGTTGGCTGAGCATTGACTGCTGCCTTGCGGGCTTCGAGCTGAGCAGTGCCGAGCTGACGATATTCCTGCTCATACGCTTCCATTTCCAGCGCTGCATAGCGGGATGCGGCATCGGACCAAAGCGCATCAAATTCGGCGAGGATCGACTGAGCGAGCTCACCTCTTTCGCAGGCAACGATGCGCGTGTTCCATTCGCGGTTGGTCGTGAGCGCCGAGAGCGTCAAATTGGAACTGCCGATGATGATCCGCAGAAGATTATTGGAGCTGTGAAAGATATAGCCTTTGGTGTGAAACCCTGCCGCCCCCTGCGTGCGAAAAATTCGGACCTCTAAATTCGGCAGTGCCAGGAGCTGCCGCAATGCGCCGGGTTCAGTGAAATAGAGATAATCGGTCGTGAGAATGCGCCCATGCACACCCTTGGCCGCAAGACGCTGCAGCGTCAGAAGGAGCGGCGCAATGCCGGACTTCGTGATAAAGGCAACGCTGATAGAAAAGGACCGGGCATGACTGAGCTCATCGTCAATCGCCGTCAGTATTTTTAAATGACGAATCGGATCGTTGGCAAGAAGCGTTGTCCGCAGTCCGGCTTCCGAAGGTATAGCCGCATCGGCAAATGAAGTGGCCAGACTCTTTTGGAGATTGTCCGAAGAATTCTCGAGGCATAAGCCGTCTTTATCCCTATGAGCAATTGAAGGGAAAGCTTCGAAGTTCATGGCAGCATACGACCAAATGGGATGAATACGAAGCAGCATAGCAGCCGAACGACGCCACTGCGGTGCGCCGATGCCTTTTCCCTTTAGGAATCAATGGCGACAATCCCGTTGTTTCTTCTCCACAACCCCCAAAACAGAGCGGCTGGTCAGGCGATCTGCGCGGACATCACGCTCAAAGCGCCCTTCCTCAGCGGCAAAAGCCGCCGAAGCACCTGTGTCAGGCGCTGCGGCGGCTTTCTTTGTCGGGCTCGATTCAGATAGACGTATTAATCCACGACGCCCGCCTGAAGATGCTGCAGATCACGAACCTTTTCGGAAAGTTCGCTGCGGCGGATACCTTCGGCAGCGGCCAGGCCGCCGGCCATTGTTGTGTAATACGTCGTCTGTTCGGCGAGGCAGACCTGCCGAATGGCACGGGCGTCATCGAGTTCGTGCTCATGCTCGGCCACCGACATCACGACAAGGTTGATCTCCTTATTCTTGATGAGGTCAATGACGTTGGGGCGGCCTTCATGCACACGGCTCACGCTGCGGCAGGGAATGCCGGCCGCTTGAATGACTCTGGCCGTACCTGCTGTGGCAATCAGTTTGAAGCCGGCGTGATGAAGTTCGTGGGCTGCGATCGTCACCTTGGGCTTATCACTGTCGCGCACAGAGAGGAAGCACAGCCCCGAAGACGGCAGCTTAGAGGCCGCGGCAAGCTGACTCTTGCGAAGCGCTTCGCCGAAGTCGCTGCCGATGCCCATCACCTCGCCCGTGGAGCGCATTTCCGGCCCGAGAACCGGGTCGACCCCCATAAACTTCGCAAACGGGAAGACCGCTTCCTTGACGGAGAAGTACTTCGGCGCCTTCTCGAGCTCTTCAACCGTCAGCCCCTGATCGGCGATCTTGTCGCCCACCATGCAGCGCACGGCGATCTTGGCGAGCTGGTGGCCCGTTGCTTTGGAAACAAACGGCACGGTACGCGAAGCGCGGGGATTCACTTCCAGCACGTACACCACAGGTTCTTCGGTGTGGGCATTCTTAACGGCAAACTGCACGTTCATGAGGCCGACCACTTTGAGCGCCTTGGCGAGTTCGCGGGTTTCGCGGCGAATTTCCGCAACGAGCGACGGCGCCAGACTGTAGGGCGGCAGCGAGCAGGCCGAATCGCCGGAGTGCACGCCGGCTTGTTCAATATGCTCCATGACGCCGGCAACAGCTACGACGTCTCCGTCGCAGATCGCATCAACGTCCATTTCAACCGCATCGTCGAGGAACCGGTCGAGGAGTACCGGTTCTTCCGGGCTTACCTTCACAGCCTCGCGCATGTATTTGACGAGGCGCTCGGGCGTATGCACGATTTCCATCGCACGGCCGCCGAGAACGTAGCTCGGACGAACGACAATCGGGTAACCGATTTCTTCGGCCTTGGCAAGCGCTTCTTCTTCCGTGTGCGCAATACGGTTGGGCGGCTGAAGCAGACCGAGCTGATTGATGAGCTTCTGGAAGCGTTCGCGGTCTTCCGCGCAGTCGATCGCGTCGGGCGTCGTGCCGATGATGGGCACGCCGTGGGCTTCGAGTGCACGGCAGATTTTGAGCGGCGTCTGACCGCCGTACTGCACAATCACGCCCTGGGGCTTCTCAATTTCACAAATGGCGAGCACGTCTTCGAGCGTCACCGGTTCGAAATAGAGACGATCGGAGGTGTCATAGTCGGTGGAGACCGTTTCCGGATTGCAGTTCACCATGATCGACTCCCACCCGTCCTCGTGAAGCGCCATGGAGGCATGCACGCAGCAGTAGTCGAATTCAATGCCCTGACCAATGCGGTTGGGGCCGCCGCCCAGCACGATCACCTTTTTCTTGTCAGTAGGATCAGCTTCGCTGATGCGGCTTCGTTCATAGGTTGAATAGAGGTACGCCGTGGTGGTGGCAAATTCCGCTGCGCAGGTATCCACCCGCTTATAAACGGGTTCGACGCCGAGCACTCGGCGAGCTTCACGCACTTCATTTTCGTGGCAGTCTGCCAGCAGCTTGGCGATGCGCTTGTCGGAGAACCCGCGGCTCTTCAATGCCCAGAAGTCGTCGACATCGAGTTCATTGAGATTGTGGCCGGCAATAGACGCTTCCACTTTCACCAGCTCTTCAATTTGGCGCAGGAACCAGGGATCAATCTTTGAAAGCTCGAAGATTTCTTCCACCGTCATGCCGATGCGGAAGCCGTCGGCCACATAGAAAATGCGTTCCGGTCCGGGTTCGGCAATTTCGCACAGAATCTTCGAACGGTCGGTAGTAATGGGATCGAGACCGCACTTGCCGGTTTCGAGACCGCGGAGCGCCTTCTGCAGAGATTCTTCGAACGTACGGCCGATGGCCATGACTTCGCCCACCGACTTCATCTGCGTGGTGAGGCGATCGTCGGCAGCGGGGAATTTCTCGAAAGCAAAGCGCGGCACCTTGGTGACCACGTAGTCAATGGCAGGCTCAAACGACGCCGGGGTCTTTCCGCCCGTCATTTCGTTCTTCAATTCGTCAAGCGTATAACCCACGGCGAGCTTGGCTGCGATCTTCGCAATCGGGAAGCCCGTAGCCTTTGAGGCCAGCGCAGACGAACGCGAAACACGAGGATTCATTTCGATGACGATCATGCGGCCGTTTTGCGGATTAACCGCAAACTGGACGTTCGAACCGCCCGTATCCACGCCGATCGCACGAAGCACCGCCATCGAGGCATCGCGCATCGCCTGATATTCCTTGTCGGTGAGCGTCTGTGCGGGGGCGACCGTAATGGAGTCGCCGGTATGAACGCCCATCGGATCCAGGTTTTCGATCGAGCAGACGATGATGCAGTTGTCCGCCTTGTCGCGGACCACCTCCATCTCGTACTCCTTCCAGCCGAGAAGCGACTCTTCAATAAGCACTTCCGAGGTGGGCGACAATTCAAGACCGCGCGAAACGATCTCCAGGAACTCGTCCATGTTGTAGGCAATGCCGCCGCCCGTACCGCCCAACGTAAAGCTCGGACGGATCACCGCCGGGAAGCCGACGGTCTTCTGAATAGCAAATGCTTCTTCGAGCGTATGCGCAGCACCCGAGCGCGCGCTTTCAAGACCGATTTCGGTCATCAGCTTCTTGAAGCGTTCGCGGTCTTCGGCTTTGTCGATGGCTTCCGGAGTGGCGCCGATCAGTTCAACGCCCCAGCGGCGGAGGACGCCGTGGTGAACGAGATCCATTGCGCAGTTGAGCGCCGTCTGGCCGCCCATCGTCGGCAGGATCGCATCCGGACGTTCTTTTTCGATGATGCGCGCCACCGTTTCCCAAGTGATCGGTTCGATGTAGGTCGCATCCGCCGTCTTCGGATCGGTCATGATGGTTGCGGGGTTGGAGTTCACGAGAATAACGCGATACCCCTCTTCGCGCAGCACGCGGCAGGCCTGCACGCCCGAATAGTCGAATTCACATGCCTGACCGATAATGATCGGACCGGCACCGATGATAAGAATAGATTGAATGTCTGTACGCTTCGCCATGATTCGCTTCTAGTTCGTTTGTTCTGTGCTTTGTCGACTTCGCTGGGCCCATCAGCCGGCACGGCGGCCGGCGAGGCTCTTCGCAAACTTTTCGAAGAGCACGTCAATATCGTGCGGACCGGGACTCGCTTCCGGATGCCCCTGGAAGCAGAATGCGGGCTGTCCGATCAGCTCAAAGCCCTGCAGACTGCCGTCAAAGAGGGAGCGGTGCGTAGCACGGGCATTGGCCGGCAGCGTATCGGCATCCACCGCAAAACCGTGATTCTGGCTTGTGATGTATACGCGATTCGTTTCAACGTTTTCCACCGGGTGATTGGCGCCGTGATGGCCGAACTTCATCTTGAGGGTCTTCGCACCGACGGCGAGCGCCATGATTTGATGACCGAGGCAGATGCCGAAAAGCGGCAGCTTGGCCGCGATGGCCTTCTGCGCCACCTCAATGGCATATGTGCAGGGCGCCGGATCGCCGGGACCGTTCGAAAGGAAGATGCCGTCGGGCTGATGCTTCATCGCTTCTTCAAAGGGCGTCTGAGCCGGCACGACCGTCACACGGATGCCGCGATCCGCAAGGAGGCGCAGGATATTGGTCTTGATGCCGAAGTCATAGGCAACGACGTGATACGGGAAAACCGCTGCACGGCGGAACCCGGCAGGCTCGCCCTCGCGCGAAGGCTCCCAGCTGCCGTCCGTCCAGTCATAGACATGATCGGTCGTAACGGTCTTGGCCAGATCCTGACCGGCCATTGAGCCCCAGCTGCGGGCAGCTTCGAGCGCCTGCTGCAGATCCTCATCGGTGAGCTCATCACCCATCTGCTTGGCAATGATCGCGCCGGCCTGAGCACCGGTCGTACGCAGATGAATGGTCAGCGCACGCGTATCAATGCCGCAGATTGCCTTCACGCCGGCATCCTTCAAAGCTTCCGGGAGACTTTGACGAGCGCGCCAATTGCTCGGCACATCAGCAGCAGCTTTGACAATCAAACCCGCTGCGTGAATGGCATTGCTTTCCATGTCCTCAGGATTAACGCCGACATTGCCGATGTGCGCGCAGGTAAGCGTCACGAGCTGCCCCGTGTAGGAGGGATCCGTGAGGATTTCCTGATAACCCGTCATCGAGGTGTTGAAGACAACTTCGCCAACCGTAAGACCTGCCGCACCGGTACTTTCACCCTGAAAGACCGTGCCGTCGGCCAGTACGAGCGCCGCTTGAGGTCGAGTTTTCGCAATAAGTGCCACGATGGATACCCTTCCGTTTTGTGTTCTGTTTCTTGATGCTGCGGCTGAGCGAGAACGGTAAATCAAAGCTTGGAGAGAGGTGCATTCGAAGGCTGGTTCGAGGACCGCAATAAGTTCAGTCCTCAAGGCCGCTTTCGAATGCTCCTCCCGATCTGTATCCGCCATCCATTTTTTCGGAAAGGGATAAACAGAGTCTGAAAGAAACCGGCATGCACCGAAAAGTGCCCTTTAGGCACCAATGATGCGTGGCTGCAAGCACACTCCGACCGCAGTACGGCGGAAAGTCTATCCATGACCTGTTTGCGCTCGCCTCTGCTCATCTAGGTAAATTACCTTCCCCAACCCCGACCTTATCAACCACTCTCAATGTGTCGATCATTTGTCGACCAATTGGTTGAAATTCAAGTGATTTGGTTGTTCGATTCGCTTCTTTTTCAACGTTGGTCGGCCAGAAAACAGGAGCTGCAGCAGGTTTGAAAACGCCGTCTGAAAAGCCTTCCGGCACCTCTTATTTTGCCTTTCAATACAGACTCGAATTCAAAAAAAGAAGGCCGACGCACCCATTGCGATGCCCCAGCCTTTTTGGCATTCATCTGCACCGTTCGAGACGAGCCAGAGACCTAACGAAACTTTGAAAACCTGACTTATCCGTCTGGTCAAAGCCCGCAAAGAAAAGTCAGCGGCAGGGTTGGAACCCTCTGGAGCGCATCATGCTCAAACGGAGCACCGAGCGAACAGAACCGGCTCTTACGAGCGCATCTCTTTCACACAGGTGCTCCGCGGAACCGAAGCCTATATCTGCAGTTTGCAGGGAGGAGCGCCGCAGCTCGCCTCCCTGCATTTCTCCCAAGGTCAAAGACTCGTCATGATCCAGCCGAAGTCCTCCTTCGTCGGTTCACGGAGATCCCGGATCACGCCGTCCTTCCGTGCGGGGAAGCCTTCGAGGAGTGCTTCGTCCGCCTGGTCGTCCTCCGCCGCATCTGGCCGCAGTCTCAGGAAGAGCCAGCTGCCAAGAGGCGTCGTGAGGTCTTCGAGGAGGAAGCGCCACGGTCCGATGCGGTCCGTGTCGGCGTACTCGAGGTTTCTCGCAGTGAAGCTAAGCCGCGGCAGTGCCGATGGGTCGAGCTCTGCTGCGTCAAGGTTCAGCCACTCCGAGAGGTCCGGCACGAGGCCGATCGGCTCAGCATGCTCCACGGCACCAGCCTTGTGGACGTCGCTCGTGAAGCCGCTCCGCCCGTAGACTCGGCCTTCCCATCCGGCGAACGCGTAGAGCGTGTCGGCCGAATGCATCGGACCTGCAACCACATCGCCGCGCGCATTGAAGACCACGAGCGTATGGGCCGAATCCGCTTCGCCCACACGGACGACGCCGCGCTCGGTCTGATCGAGCCGGTAGACGTCAACTTCGCCCAAAGTGGAGCGCACGGGCCCTTCAATCACAACGTCGCCCGAACCGGCGTAGACCGTCACGATGCTGCCTGAGAGCCCGCCGGAGAATACGATGCCTTGAGGCGCACCCTTGGGCGCATTCTTCTCGAGCGCAGTGACGATGGCCAGACGCCCGTCGGCCGAGAGATCGCTTCCATGTACCGCAGCGGCATTCACCGCCACTTCACCCGAAGCAGAAACACCGTTGGTGAAGATGACCGCACCTCGTTCGCCCTGCACGCGCAGGTCACCCGAGACGGCGCCATTCTTCGATGCGTTGACCGCGAGCTCGGTTGTGCGGCCGGTCGCCCCAAAGACGACGTCACCCGCAGACTCGATTTCAGCCTTCGTGAAGGCGTTGCCGCCCTCACCGGATGTTCCGCCTTCGCGGGCATCGAGCTTCACGAAACCGCCCGAAGACTGAGCTTCAAGGCTCGAGCCGCGTACACCCGCGTTGCCCGACACCTCCTGCTGCAGGATGCTGCCCGCCGCATGGAGGGTGACCTTCGCTTTGTTCTCCGACTTTGTCTCGTCGCCCACCGTGACAGCACCCGTAAAGGTAATGCCGCCCGATGCCGCGCCGATTCCGACGGAGTCGTCCGCCGTTACGAGGACGTCGCCCGTGAAGGCAACCTCGCCCGAGGCATCGATCTCAGCCGTCGATCCGCCGCGCACTGTCGTGCGGTCGGCGAGCGTAAAGTCCTTCGACGAGAACTTCACGTTCTGGCCGGAAGCCTGAACGCCTTCCTCGACATGCAGATCCTCCTTCACCGAAATTGAAAGCGCGCTGCCTGACGCCAAAACGGACTCTGCCGCGATACGGTCGCCCGTGAGGTGATCCGCTTCAACGGTGAGGTCCCTCTTGGTCTCGAGCGCAACAGTGCCTTCGCCGAAGTTGACCGCATCGCCAGCGCGGATCGACATGCTCTCGGCCTTCACGTTCTTTTCTGGCGTGAAGACGTCGTCGAGCCGGGCGTCTTTGCCCGCAATCACAGTCATGTCACCGATGAAGCCGTCCGAGGTCTTGGCGGTGATCGTGCTCCCTTCAAGGTGCACGGTGCCCGTCGTTGCCTCGAAGTAGGCCTTGCCGCCTACACCGTTCTCGTCCTCGGTGATCTCGAGCTGAAGGTTGCGGGAGTTGATGTCGCCGCCCGCGGAAATGCGCAGAATTTCCTCAACCGAGAGCTCCATGTCCTCCATGCCGATCGACCCATGGGCCTCCATTTCAAGAAAATCGCCCTTGAGGCCGGTGGCGCCGGCGAGCGTCAGGTCGCCGCCCGTGCTCTTGAAGCCGAGGCCGCCGTCCTGAATCTCGAAGCGTGCCGTTTCGACGTTGAGGTTGCCTTCAGAGCGAGCGAAGAAGTCGCCCTTATCGGCCTTGACGTCGGCTCCCGTCAAGGTGATGGGCCCCTTGGAGGACTTGAAGGTAACGACGCCTTCGTAGTCGTCGCGGTTACCCTCGTTGTAGCCATTGCCCGTCACGTCGACCGTGATGCGCGCGCCTTCAACCCCTGCATCGCCTTCGGCGCGGAGCGACCCGCCCGAGACATTGGCGTCAGTGAGCGTCAGCAGACCGTTCGATTGGAACGCTGATGCTTCTTCAACTTTAACCTCAAGGCGCGAAGCATCGAGGGCGCCGCTGGCAGTGGCCGAAAGCGACTTCGCCGTCACTCTTGCAACAGCGTCGCCCGACGGCGCGAGCTTCAGATCCTGACCGGCCGTCAGTGTGGCCGCCCCCACTGCGGAGAGGTTTACACCCGAGGCGTCGATATCGGACGCTTCAGCCGTGAGCGTGATTCCGCCCTTGGCCGCCTTGATCTCTGTGTTCTTGACAGACAGATCACCCGTCGTCGCGGTTGCCGTGAGAGCACCTGCACCGAGCTTGGAGCCGTCAAGCGTCACGGAGTTGCCCGCCACAATCGAAGCCTGATCAGCAACGGTCGCCGTGAGGCGGGAGGCTTCAACACTGCCCGTCTTGGCCGTCATCGTGAGCGAATTGGACGTCACATTGGCGTCAGTCGCAGTGATCGTGTCCTGCGCCGTGAGTTTTGCGGCGCCGGAAATATCGAGCTCCGCCGACTTCAGAGACAGATCACCCAAGTTCGCAGTTGCCGTGAGAGCACCTGCACCAAGCTTGGAGCCGTCAAGCGTCACAGAGTCGCCCGCCTCAACCGAGGCCTGACCAGTAACGGTCGTTGTGAGACGAGAACCATCAAGCTTGCCCGTCTTGGCCTTCATCGTGAGCAAATTGGACGTCACCTTAGCGTTTACCGCAGTAATCGACTGCTGCGCCGTGAGTTCAGCGGCACCGGAGACTTCGATCTCCGCTGACGTCAGAGACAGATCGCCCGACTTTGCGGACGCAATGAATGCACCAAGACCGAGCTTGGAGCCGTCAAGCGTCACGGACTTGCCCGCCACAATCGAAGCTTGATCAGCAACGGTCGCCATGAAGCCAGTGGCTTCAACGCTGCCCGTCTCAGCCTTCATCGTGAGCGAATCTGACGTCGCGTTGGCGTCAGTTGCAGTGATCGACTGCTTAGCCGTGAGTTCAGCGGCGCCAGAAATATCGAGCTCCGTCGACTTCATAGACAGATCACCCGACGTCGCAGTTGCCGTGAGAGCACCTGCGGTGAGCTCTGCATTGTCAAGCGTCACAGAGTCACCCGCCTGAACCGAGGCCTGACCAGTAACGGTCGTTGTGAGACGAGAACCATCAAGCTTGCCCGTCACAGCCGTCATCGTGAGCGAATTGGACGTTAGGTTGGCGTCAGTTGCAGTGATCGACTGCTTAGCCGTGAGTTCAGCGGCGTCAGAAATATCGAGCTCCGCCGACATCATAGACAGATCACCCAAGTTCGCAGTTGCCGTGAGAGCACCTGCGGTGAGCTCGGCATTGTCGAGCACCACGGTGTCACCCGCCACAACCGAGGCTTGATCAGCAACGGTCGCCGTGAGGCCGGAGGCTTCAACACTGCCCGTCTCGGCCGTCATCGCGAGCGAAGTGGCTTCAACGGAAGCTTCTGTCGCAGTGATCGACTGCTTAGCCGTGAGTTCGGCGGCGCCGGAAATGTCGACCTCCGCCGACTTCAGAGACAGGTCACCCGACTTTGCGGACGCAGTGAGTGCGCCAAGACCGAGCTTGGAGCCGTCAAGCGTCACAGAGTCGCCCGCCTCAACCAAAGCCTGACCAGCAACGGTCGCCGTGAAGCCTGTGGCTTCAACGCTGCCCGTATTGGCCGTCATCGTGAGCGAATCGGCCTCAACGGAAGCTTCAGTCGCAGTGATCGACTGCTTCGCGGTGAGTTTCACCTCGTCTTTAGCTGTCAGTGTTGCACTGGAGGCGTCGATATCGGCAGCTTCAGCCGTGAGCGTGAGGGTACCTTCGGTCGCGTTGATGGCAGCTCCGAGTGCGGAAAGCCCCTGCGCGGCAACTGCGCTCACTGTACCGCCCGAGAGATCTGCGCTGTCAAGCACCAGATTCTCACCAGCCGTGAACGCGGCCGCTCCCGTAATCTTGCTCTTCAGCTCGGTTCCGGTGAGGCTCTTCGCCGCAGTGATCGCGAGCGAAGCGGCCTCAACGGTGGAATTCGAGACCTCGACATTTTCATTTGCCGTGACCGTAACCGCTTCGGCTGCCAAGAGCGTGGCGTCTTTCGCGACGACCCCTGCGAGGCCATTGAGCTCAACCTTGCCCGCTGTGGACTGGACCGTCGCATTGGCGAGGTCAAGCGTCCCTTCAGACGAAATATTCACGTCGCCCGCGGCTTCAATCGAGGAGCCGCCAGAGAGCGCGACGCCGCCGCCCACAGCGGTGATGAGTGTCCCAGCGCCAGCTTGGGTCTGGAGCCCTGCCGCATCGATGCCGCCGCCCGTGGCGCCGACTTCGATCCGGCCGCCCGCACTGAGTTTTCCCTGAGTCGCGGTGACAGATTTACCAAGGAGCGATGCATCGCCCGAAGCCTCAACAACGCCGCCTGTGAACTTCAGCTCGCCCGCCTTTGCGTCAAGCTTCACGCCGCCCTTGGAGCGGACGGTCGAGTTGTCAGCAAGCTCGATCCCGGCCTCTTTCGACGTCACGGCGAGATCCTTATTCTCACCCGTCGACTCCAAATTGCCCGTAAGCGTGATTTGCTTCACGGCGTCAAGCTCAACCGAATCGCCCTTCACGGCACCGACTTTTAAGCCGCCCTCGGAGTCAATGTCCACCACACCCGAAGCGTTGATGCCGTTGATCGCGAGTTCTCCCGATTCACCCATGCCGCGCAGCCGCACGTTGCCCACGGACTCGGAGAAGTTCACCGTGGAGGCGGTGCCTACGCGAAGCGCGGTGTCTTCGGTGCCGAAGTCGCCGAGCACTTCGAAGTTGAGCGTCTGTCCTTGGATGTAGCCGAGCTCGGCGAAGTCGTCGTAGTCGTCGCCAAGCTTGTCGCCCGAGTACGCGTAGAGGTTGTTGGCCTTTAGCGAGACATCCTTGTCGCCCGCGAGCGAATAGAGCGTCATGTCGCCAAGCGCCCCGTTCGCATCAACGGCCTCAATGAAGATGTCGCCGCCCGCATTGACGGCGGCCCACTTTGCCGGATCCGAGTGGATCTTTAGGTAGGCGTCCGCAGCGCCGATGCCGCCCGTGCCGCCGCGCAGCGTCACGGTATTGCCGCTTACAAGCCCGGAACCCTCTGCCGCCGAAATACCGCCGCGCGAGGTAATGCGCACATCGCCCGTCTTGGAAACGATTTCCTTGACGGCAAGCCCTGAACCTTCAGGCGACTCCAGGAAGATGTTGTCGCGGGCATTCACGGTGAGGTTCCCCGACGCCTCGATAGTGACGGGGATCTTGAGCGTGACGGAAACCACTCCGTCCTTGCTCGAGAAGTCACCGATGTCGGCACGAGAAAGGGCTTTGAGGAGCGTAAGGCGCTTCGTCTCGTCCTCGTCCGAGAGACGTCCGGTGACGGTCTCACCCACTTCGCCCACCGAGCCCGCGTTCGCCGCGTTGATCTCGACGTTCTTGCCCCGGACGTTCGTTGCGCGCGCGGTCGTGGTCGACGAACCTTCTGAATTGATGATCGTGTCGGCGATCGAGTAGAGCAGATCGTTCTCAGTCCAGCCGTAGTTCTCGCGGCTCGCGACAAGCTTGCCGAGACTCGAGTTTTCGTCCTTCTCCATAGCCGAGACGGCCGCTTCAGCGCTCTCGAACCCCCCGTATATTGCCTGCAGGGCTGTGTAGTCCTGATTTTGGGCATCCGTGAGCTCACCGCCCTTTTCTTTGAAGGCCTGGTAGCTCTCCATCCGGGCGTAGGCCTGCGTGATGCGGTTCTTTTCAGCCTCAACGTCCGCCTGCCAGAGCGTGTCACCCGTGCTCGAGCCATCCGCATTGATGAGGCCCGCACGTTCCCACGCTTCGAGGCGCTTTTCATCGGAGACGTCCGACGCATCCGCAGCGCCCGAAGCGTCGTAGACCGACCCATTCTGCACCGTGAGGACCACGTCACCCAACTTCGATTCAATGAGGCCGAGACCGAGGTCGCCCGCAGAGGCCGTCACTTCAACGTCATTCAAGGCGGAAATATTCACTGCGTGGGTGCCTGCGGCTTCGAGCTGCCTGAGGTCTTTCACCTTCACGCCGCCTTCGACGCTCGAGAGCGTCACGTCCTTGCCCTGCGCCTCCGCTGCCTGAAGGTCGCCGCGCACGGCCACGCTGAGGGTCGAGCCGGCGAGCAGTCCGTCCGAAGAAACATTGCGGCCTGCACCGAGGTTCGTGCCGTCGATGTGGATGTTTGCAGCCGTCGCTCCGAGCTTAAGTTCACCCGAGCCGCCCTTGAGGGCGATTGGACGGAGCGAAGAGCCGATGTCGCCCTTTGCGGTCAGATTAATCGTGTCTGCGCCGTTAAGCGACGCTCCGGCGCTCTCCGCACGAATGTCGCCGCCCGCATTCAGGCTGATGGTGCCGCCCTGCGCGGTAATCGAGTTGCCGAGGTGGATCGACCGGTTCGAGGTGATGTCCACGGTGTTCGAGCCCTTGAGGAACCCGACCGAGACATCCTTGTCAGCCTTCACGGTGTAGGTCACCATGCGCTTTGAAGTCGTGTCGCGTGTGATCGTGTAGCTCGTCCACTTGTGGCAGCCGAGGAAGCCCGTCTTCCACTTCTTCGTCGTCACCTGGTAGCCCGTGTCAGTCTGATCGAGCACATCCATCCAGGCGTAGAAGTTGTCGTCCTGACCGCTGCCCTTGTTGGGGCGCGTCAGCTGGTCGGTGATCGTCGCCCCCTGATAGAGATTGCCGGACTTTGTAATCGTCTTTTTTTCGGTTTCAAAAGCGTCCTGTAGCTTGTCGGCAGCCTCGCCCCACCATTTCGCCATGTATTCGTAGTACTGCGTCTCAGTCGAGCCCGAAACCATCCCCTCGGTCCAGACATAGAGGAGTCCGTCCTTGGGCGAATAGTTCTGGATGCCGTTCCTGACTGTTTCATTTCCTATCGCTTGGCCGTTGTGATCCACCATATATTCGGTGGTCTTACCGTCCTGCCAGCGCGTGACTTTGGCGCCCGTACCCTTTGTGCTGTCGCTCCAGAAGAGGTCGGTGAACTGCACGACGCCCTTTGAGCTTCCGGTGTCGATGCGGCCGGTGAGAACGTCGTGATCGCCGGCATTAAACCGCACGTCAGCCGATCCGTCCGACGCAAAGATCTTGCCGCCGCCCGTACTGGCAATCTTGCCCGTGATGAAGATGCTCCCGCCTTCGGGGAGGACGTCGTCCATGACGATCCGATCCTTCACCGGGTCATACCAGGCGGCGACGAGGAGCTTGTAGGAGCCGTCGTCCGTCTTCACAGCTTCTTCGGCCTGCAGTCGATAGGCGGAGCTCTTCACATCGATGTTGGTGGGGCTCCCCGCCCGACGCCAAGCCTCGCGGATCTCAGAGATCTTCGCCTCAAGCACGGTTTCGTTGATCTTGAGCTCATAGGTGTCGTAGCCCGACTGTATGGTGCCGTTGAGGTTGATGAGGTCGCCCGAGATGATGATGGCGCCGCCCGCCACCCATTTGCCGCCCGAAGGTGCTTGGGCATTGGAGGAGACGAAGGTCTTGCTGGGGTCTGTCGAAGAGTCGTAGTTATCCTTGCTGCTGATTTGGCCGATCTCGGTCTGCCACGCGTTCCCCGGAACATCGCCGCCGATGTTCGTAAGACCCGATGTGTAGGACTGCATGATCGAACCCTTTGCCGTCAAGGTGAGGGTGCCGGACGCCCCCACGTCGCCGAGGGACACCAGGTCGCCGTCCTTTGCCGAGATGCTTACGTCGCCCGCGTTGTTGCGGATTTCGCCCGTGAGAACCAAGTTCGTAGAAGGCGTCACCGTCTCTTCAAACGGCTTTCCTGATTCGTCCTTCTCGTGCTTCACGGTATAGGAGCCCGTTTGGGCCTCCGACTCGATTCGGATCACCGGATCGGCCGTGTTGTCGCTCGAGCGAACGTTCCCTTGGAAGCCCGCCTCTTTGAGCGCGCTTTCGTCGGCCGCAACGCCGTTAAGCTCAATTTCGCCGCCCTTGGCCTGAATCACGATGTCGCCCACCTTGAGCGAGGCGTTGGACTCATTTTTGATCCGCACGCCTTCGGCTGCGTTGGCGGAAATAGCCCCCGACCCTGTCACTTCAGCGGCGTTGAGCTTGATGCTGCCGCCCGAGACAGTAATGCCATTTACGGCCACATAGAGTTCCTCACTCTTTTCAATCGGCACGAAAGTGCGCTGTGTAAACTCTTGACCGTCTTTCTCAAACTTGAGCGTCACCCATTCGCCAAGCCCCTTTTGTTCCATAAGGGCGGCAAGCGCCTCGAATTCGGCCTGATAGCCGACGATGGCTTCTTTCGTCGCGCCCGTATATTCTCTGAGGATCTTCTCGAGCTCCGCGTAGCGCTCCCAGTACACGTTGCCTTCGGATTCGGAAACCGGACCGGAGATGCTGCTGAGAATGCTCTCTTTCGCCTCTTCGGTGCCCGCCTCAACCTTGACAGTGGGCTGGCTCTGCGAGCCGGCGATTTCTGCATCGCTCCCCTCGGGGTTGAGCAGCCCCGAGATCACGATGTCAGCCTTAGTGTTGACGCCTGCATCGATCGAACCCGTGACGCTGATGCGGCCCGTCTCTTCGACGGCAGCATCCTTCTTGCCGCTTCCCTTTACGGCGAGCGTCGACTTGTCGTCAGCTTTGAGCTGCCCCCAGTAGTGCGAAAGCGAGTCACCCGTGATCATGTAGTCGCCCGAATCGCCCGTAACCGCCGTATTGGTGGTCGAGACAACCTTGCCCGCGACGTCTACGATGCCCGAAAGCTTCGTCTTCGCATTGAGGTCGGCACTGATGCCCGAGAGGAACGCGTAGGAGAAGGACTCCGCGCGGTTCTGCATCTCAAGCTTAGACTGCGTGCCGTCCGCAGCTGCGCCGGCGTTCAGGAGCACCTCACCGCCCGAGCGGATTTCGGCGCCCGACTCGAGGCTGACGGTGTTTGTGCGCTCCACCGTGACGTTAGTCTTCGAATCCGCGTTGGCAAGCGCTGAACCCTCAATGCGGGTGAGCGCCTCGTGCTCGAGCACGTCCTCGCCCGTGGCGGCAAGCGCCACAACGCCTTCGGTTGACTGCGTGCGCAGGACCGCCCCCGATGCGACCGAAACGGTGTTGGCGTTCTTCACTGAACTCTCAACTGTGGCGCCCACTGCGTTGAAGGCACCCGCGGTGCGCGCAAGCACGCGCACATCCGCATCACCCGTGCTCTTCGCCTCAGCCGTGATCGAGTCGCCGGCAAAGAGCGATGCCTTCTTGCCTACCGACACGTCGGCTGAACGCTCGACCGTGTTTGTAAACTTTATGCCGCCGCCGGCAATCGCGCCGTAGACCTCAGACTTCACGAGATGATCGCCCGAGGCGGCGCCGAGCGTCCAGGCGTTGAGCGCGCCAAGCCGCAGATCACCGCCAGCAGAGAGCGCGGCGCCGTCCGTCACCCGTACGGCCGTCGATCCTTTCATGGTGTTCGTCCCCACGGCGCCCGAAAGCGCGGCAAGGCCGCCCTTGGTATTGTCGGCCGTCATGAGAAGGTCGGAATTGGACGCGGCCTCGAAGCTCATGTCTCCGGCGGTTGTGAAGCTTCCCGCAACCGTCAGTGCGGCGCTCGAAGTGTCCTTGTGAGTGGTGTGCACCGCATCGTTGGCATCTGCGTTGATAAGGGCGCCCCCAGCGGATTCACCGAGAATCTTCGCGCTTTCGGCGTTTTCTACCGCAGCGTCAAGCGATCCGAGCGTCGACGCGCTGCCCTTAAGGGTCATTTCGGACTCGAGTCCGTGCACCACCGTGAGGTCGTTGCTGCCTGCTGCCAGAATGCCGCCCGCCGCGACGGCGTCGGCCGAGGCGTCGTAGAGCCCGTAGCCGCCCGTGCGGAGTTGGGCCGCTGTGCCGGCGGTCTTCCCTTCAGCCGCCCGGAACGCAGTGCCGTCAACGCTGAGAGAAGCCTTTGCCGTGTTGCTCAGATTCACCGTATTGAAGTTAAGGCCTGCAACGACCGCGCCGCCATAGCCTTCAACGCGGCCCGTGAGGCGCAGCGCATCGGACTCTTTGTCCGTCTTTTCGCCAGCCAAAGCCGAGAGCTTCACTTCGTCGCTCTTGAGCTCACCGCCCGTAACGACAAGCGTCGCCTCGCCCGATTCTTCCGCCGTCGCCTTGACGACGCCCGCAGAGACACCCAAAGCGCCGCCCGCAGCGTAGGACTTGACGCTGAGTTCGGGGTGAAGATTCACCGCCGTCTCAAAAGAGGCGCCGGATGCAGAGATGTTCGAGAGCGTTGCCTGTGCCTTGCCGCTGTCGCTGATCTCTGTGACTGCGCCCGCACCCGCCACCGCGCCGCCGTAGCCAGCCGTTGCTTCTGCATGGAGGCGCTGCGCACGGTCGACGGTCGCCTTGACGTCACCTTCGAAGTTCGAGTTTTCGAGCTTCACGACGACGGAAGAATCATCCTTGATCTTCGCGATCTGCGCGCCGACGGCCACCGCACCTGCGGCAACACCGAAGGCGTCGGCCGTTACGGACGAGTCGTTCTTCGCCGTAATGACAACCGACTCGCCCTTGACATTAGCCTGATTCTCAACAACAGCAGTGACGCCGCCCGAGACTTGCTCTCGCACGTAGGAGGCGTTGCCGCCCACTAAACCCGCAGATCCCTGATGGACCTTGAGACTGTCGTCGGCTCCGGCGCTTGCCGTGATCTCCGCGGTCTTGGCGCTTATCCCGCCGCCGCTCATCGTGACGGAGGCACCAATCACGCGGTCAACGGTGACCACAGACGCGCCGATGCCGACGGCGCCCGCCGTGCCGAGTCCGAGTTCAGCGTCAATGCCTGAACGCTCCTTGGCATCTTCTTTCGCAGCAAGGGTAACTGAGTTTGAGCCCTCGAAGGTTGAATCGACCGACATCACGCCCGTGCCCGAGACAAGATTCGACTTGGCTTCGGTTTCGGCCTTCACTTCGCCATCAGAAGCGCCGCCCGCGGCGCCCGTCGTCAGATCCTTCTTTGAGAGTGCGCCGTAGTCGCTCTTAAATTTTTCAAGTGTCGCGGATGTACCCGTGTCGCCATCGCCCAAGAGTTCCGCATAGCTCCCCGTCCCGCCCACGCGGGTCGAGAAGACGTTCGCAGCGAGTCCGGCCCCAAGCGAAGCAGAAGCCGAGACGAGGGTCGACTTGGCCTTTCGGTCGGCAAGGGCCTCGACCTTGACGTCCGTGCCCTTAAGAGAAGCATTCTTCACCATCGTGCTGACGTCTCCGGCCATGGTGTTCACGGCCACGGTCGCGCCGGCAGCGACGTATTTAGCTCCGGCCGCAGAGACGGCGACGAGCTCTATCGAGTCGTCGTTCTTTGCCGAGAGCGTCACCTGGTTCGTGCCGTCACCCAATTGGGCATTATCCACGAGAACGAGCGTTTCGCCCGCCGTCTCGTTGATATAGACAGTGCCGGCTACCGCACCAGCACCCGACGCAGCCGCGGCGCCGCCGTACTCGTTCCAGTCGAGCGTGCGGCCCGCTTCAATCGAGACCGCGCCCGCGGGCTTGACGACGCTGCCGCCATCAACCACAGACTTCACCACCACGTCGGCCGTATTAATCGCAACCGTCGCGGCGCCGGCCAAAGCGCCCGCGCCGGCAGCCGACACGCCTAGATTGGTGAGTCGTCCGAGGTAGTCCGCTTTCTGCGTATAAGCGCCGCCCGCGACCGTTGAGTTCGTCAAGGCGGTCACGACCGATGACTTCTGGTTCGCGATGGCCACGACCGCATCAACCGCAATGGCGCCTGCGCCGCCCGCGGCGATTGTGAGGTTCGAAACACCTTCCTTTGCTTCAGCGCTGAGCGTCGTTGCCGCAGAAATGAGCGCAGAGTCTTCGACAGCCGCACGAGTCGCGTGCGCCGCATCAGTCTGCGTCACCGACCCATTGGCGCTTATCCCCCCGGCGCCGCCCGCTGTGACGAGTACGCTCGAGAAGTTCGCGTAGTCACCCGCCTCGACGGCGAGCTTGCCGGCGGATTCAAGCGTGGACTGGGAGACGCCCGCTTCGGTCTTGCCCGCATGCGTGACGATCGAGGCCGTCCCTGCGGCCTGCGCGCTCCCCGCGCCGCCGCCGTTGATCGTGAGCGTCTTATAGGTCGTCGCAGAAGTCGCCGAAACCGCAATGCCGTCCATCTTCTCTTCGGCGCGCTTGTCTTCAAGGCTCGTTTGGACATTGAGCGCATCCTGCTCAACGATCGCATTGTTGATGTTCGTGTCGTCTACGCCCGACTTCATCGTGAGCGTCCCGATACCCGTTCCGGTTTCCTTGACGGCTGAGCCGCTCACCGTCGCCGTGGTTGCCCCCGAGCGTTCGCTCATCGCGACGGAAAGCCCGAGCGCAATCGTCCCGGCGCCCACACCCTGACCGGCATAGGTGCCGATCACATCGTCGGATTCAGCGTGCACCGCGACAGCATCTGCCGCGTGCAGGATCGAATCTGTCAGCGAAGCCGACGTGTCGCCCGTGATCGTGTTGAAGGCCGTGGAGCCTGCAGCCGCGATCGTGCCCGCGCCCGCGCCGCCCACGCCGATCGTGTCGATATCATTGGCCGAGTGGGCTGCCACGTTCAGCGAACTCACGCCCGCCTTCAGGTCGTGTGCACCCGCTGCGACGTCCACGTCGATGGTATTGACGGCAACGCCGGCCCCAAGGGCCGCAGCCTGACTCGCCGCCGCTACGAGAGCCAGATTGTCAATGTCGGCGCGGCTCTCAGCGCGCACAACGACGTCGCCCGCACCTTCAATGGTCTCATCGGCTTCATTCGCTTCATTGTTTGTTTTCAGTCCCGTGAGGTCTGCCGCAACCGTGCGTTCCACGACATTCTTCGCTGCAGCTCCCGAGAGTCCCACCGAGCCGCCCGCACCCACGGCGAGCGTGAGGGTGGAGACGTGATCCTGAGCTTCGGCCGACACGCCAATATCCGTCTTCTCTTCAGAGGCGAGGAGCGTCAGTCCGTTCACATCTGCCTTGGTTGATCCGCGGCTCGAGGCGAAGGCAAGTCCTGCGCCCGCGGCGGCGCCCGGCTTCACTGCGGCCGAGACGGCGCCCGAGAGCGTCCAGAGTTCGGAATCGTCGCGCGCTTGAGCGTCAAAGCGCTCAAGCCCGTCGAGCGTTACCGCGTCGACGTCGATCTGCGCATTCCCGACGGCGCGGTTCACCGCAACGCTCGCACCCAGTGCTGCGTTCGAGGAGACGGTCGCCGCGGCGGCGGCCGTCCAAATTTCGGAGTTATTCTCGGCGAGGAGTCCGAGGGCGCCCGGCACTGTCGAGCCGTCCTCCGCAGAGGCGTCCTTAAAGCTCGAAATCGTCGATTTTTTGAGCGTCGTAAGGGCATTGTTCTCAACTTCAGCCACCACGACAGCGGCCCCAAGGCCGCCTCCGCCCGCCGATACCTGCACGCTCACGTTGCCCGCGACGTTCACGGTCTTGGCATTCGTCTGCGCGGCGAGCACTGCACGGACCGCATCGTCCTTCATCGCACCGGCCGTAAGGGTGAGGTCTTCGGCCGAAGCCTGAGCCGTCTGCGTCACGTCTGAGACGATCACCGAGCCAGAAGCGGAGAAGTTGCCGGAGGTGCCTGCTGCACCCGCAGCGACAGCAACCGTCACGACGTCGCTTTGTGCCTTTTCGCTAAAAAGCCCCGAGCCGTCGTGCGTCACCGTGAGGCCCTTCGACGAAGCGCCGAAGGTGTTTTCAAAGTCCGTAACAACAACGCCGGCACCGCCCGCGCCGCCCGAGGAACCGCCCGTTGCCGCAACGGAAATCGCCGCGGAGACCTGCGTCATACCCGAGCCGTCCAGGAAGTCAGAGCTGAGGTCGCGGTAGTTGCTGCCCGAGTCGTCCTCGGCGATCTGAACGCCCTCGAGAAGAGAGCGGTTCAAAACCTTATCCTCTTCCACGAGTCCCGTGCGGCCCTTCGCACGTTCGGCGTAGGCATGCGCTTCCTCGCCATCACCCGTACCGGCATCGCGTGCGGTGATCGTGAAAGATCCGTCCTTCGCGAGCGAAGCCTGCGAATCCTCAGCCGATGCGTTCACGATGTTGGTGATATCTGCCGAGATGATCGAGCCGTTTAATGCCGCACCCGAACCGCTGCCCACGGCGGCCTGCACGCCCACCGCGGTATTCACCTGCGTGAGCGAGGCGAGCGCCTTCACGTCAACAGACTTCACGTTTGTGAAGTTCGCCCCTTTAATCGTCGAGGCGACGGTGTTGTCGATGTCCGCCACGGCCACGGCAGCGCCCACGGCGCCGGAGAAGCCGCCCGAACCGGAGGCGACGCCGACGGTGGTGCCGCCCGTCACCTGAACTTCGCCCGTCCAGGCGGTCTGTGCGTATTCAAATTCGCCCGACTCGTTTCTGACGGACAAACCTTCAACATCCGCACTGACGGTGTTTTTGATGAGGTTCACCGAGACGCCTGCGTCGATCGCGCCGGCAGGGCCGCCCGAGGTCGAAACGGCAACGCCGAGCCCTTGGGCAACGGTCGTGCCGTTGACGAGCGAATACACGCCCATGTTCTCAACTTTCTCTGAGAGCGACACATTCTTGAGGGTCAGGCGGTTTTCCGCATTGTTTTGGTTCACCGCGGCAGCGCCGCCGATTCCGACCGACGTGCCCGATCCGCCCTTCGAGACAGAAACGGCTGCGCCGCCCGCAAAGGCGCCGACCCACTTGTTCGTCACCGACTCGACGGCCGTCTTTTGGGCGTCGAGCGTAATCATTCCATCCTGATCTGCCGTTGCACCTTCAATGTGAAGGACATTAGATTCCTTCACATCGTTCCAGGCGAAGGATCCTGCAGCAGAGAGCTGGAAGCTCGATCCGGCAGCCTGAATGCCTGAGGTGACGCTGCCGGCCGAGGCAATGCCTGACGATGGATTCCCAGTCTCTAGTCCAGAGTAGCTCCCGTCAGCACCAGCAGCATCGCCGCCGGCCTGAGCCGCCGCCAAACCGGCACCCGACGAAACTGCACTCTGCAGAGCGCCGCCTTCGGCAAGCCCCGACGCAGCGCCCGTGAGCGCCGTTGAGCCCGTCTGACTCCCAAGAGCGCTGAGGTCGCCCGCCGCATCGGGCTTCTTAGTATTGGCAGAGCCGGACCCGGAAACGCCTGCCTGACCGGTAAGGCCGACTGCATTGAGGCTGAGGCCGCTTTCAGCCGTGAGGGCCAGCGTACCGCCCGCTTTGAGCGCACCCGCGCCGTAGTCCCCAATACTCGTTGTCCCGTCAAGGTCCTTCATTTCGAGCGTATTGCCGAAAGACCCGAGATTCACTGCGACGCCCGCTCCTACGGCGTTTGCCGCCCCATCCACACTCTTCACGAAGGAGAGAGCGCCCGCAACAGTCTGCACCGAATCGTCTCGCAGAGCCTTTATCGTAAGGTCGTCCAACGTTGCTTCAATCCGTGCCTCGTCGTCAATGGCGATGCGGTTCTTTGCATCAGCTTCCGTGACGGCCGCCATGCCGGACGCTGAAAGCGTGCCCGTGTTGTAGCCTGCGGACGCGGCGATGGTAACGCCGTCCAATTCATCGTTCGCGTTCAGGTCCGTCTTTGTACCGGAAAGCGCTGCGCCCTCCTTCACGAGAATGAGGTTGTCGGTGCCGAGCTCGTGGTACACCACCGAAGCGCCGAGGGACGTGCCCTTGTCGATGTTCGGAAGCGGCACGCCCAAGAAGTTGTCGAGCTGCCCGCCCATAGCGATGCTTTCATTGCGGCTCGTCGCCGTAAGCCCAAGGGCTTGGGCCGACTCGAGGGCCGCACCCGCGCCCACTTCAACTGCGCTCTTTGTCGTCTGATCGAGCACCGCGAGCGAACCCGCCACGGAGAAGGGATTATCGGCCTGCGCCTTGTACGTCTTGCCGCCTGCCGAAACAAATGCGTTGGTGTAGCTCGCCGGATTGAGGAAATCGAGAACGCTCATGCCGAAGTCGATGAAGTCCGACGCGGTTCCCGCACCTTCACCCACAAGCGACATAAGGGCCTTCAAGGTGCTGGAGAATTCTTCAAAGGCGGTCTGGAGCTGAGTGATGCCGGTCGTGAAATTCTCTGCTTGGCCCACCGCATCGAAGGCTTCGACCATCTTGTCCTTAGCGGCCGTGAAGGCGGCAAGCTCCTCCTGATAAGCATCTGCGGAGAAATGAGCCGCGTAGGCGTTGAAGCAGTCAATGAGCTCCTTTTTAAGGAACTCGAACCGGTCCTTGTTGATCAGCGCTTCGGCGGTAAGCGTGAGGTCGCCTGAGCTGCTCGTCTTGATTGAGGCGCCGTCGCCCACTGTCACGCTTGCGAGCGAGGAGGCGCCGTCGCCCGCTTCATTGATGAGAATCGCGAGCGCACCCTGCTTGTCTTTATCGACATTGCCCTTCTCGTTGTCGATAACCTGTTTTGTCACCGCCTCGTAGTGGTGGTCGGCGAGGTCAGACTTCGCCTCGACGGTGAACTCTCCTGTTGACTGAAGCTGCACATTCGGTGCGATCGTCACCGTCGCCGACTGGGCGTTCTTTACGTAGGCGGCCGCACCGCCGAGCTGGAACTTCGCGGTTGTGGCGCTCCCGCCCGCGGACGTGCCGAACACGCCGGCGAGCGAATCAGCCACCTTGCCGAAGGCGAGGTTCGACCCGAAATCCATGATCTTCATCTGGATGCCGTAGTCGCCCACGGTGGTCTTTGCGCGGACCTTGAGGGTTTCTGTCTCGTTCGTCGCACGCACATCTGCCGTACCCGAGCTCGTGAAGCCCTCGCCGAGATTCGTTTGGGCCGAAGCGTTGAACTTCGTGATATTCACCGCGAGCGCGATGTTGCCCGTGGGCGGCGTATTTGTTTCAGCGTCCGTCTCGACGCGGTTCGTCTGCTTAGCCTCTACGGTCACCTTGGAGGGGCCCAGAGCACTCGTGCCGGCCGCGCTGATCGACGCGCCGTCGGCAACGGAAACGGTTGTTCCCGCGTCCAGATCCGCATAGATAAAGCTCGCCTGCGGCGCTTTCGTCGCCGAAGTAGCCGCCTTCACGCTGGCATCCACTTTAAGGTCGCCCGCTGCGGCAAGTTTCAGTTCGCCGTCGGTTGCAAGCGCCCCCTTGATCTCCACGGCACTCGTGTTCTTCACGCGCATCGCAGCGGCGGAGACCACCGGGATCTCTTCGGCCTTGCCCCAGTTGAGGAAGTTCTTAAACCCGGACTGGTCGCCCACCTTGAGGTCGGAGTGCGCCTCGCTCTCAAGGGTGAGCCCCTTCACACCGGTCACTTCGGCCTTTTCGCCTACCGTAACCCGCGCGTCGGCCGACATATCCACATATTCGATCGTGCCCGTATCGATCGGCACAAATCCGCTCTGGATAGTCTCGAGCGCCTTACCGATGAAACTCGTCGAATGGTCAACAATATTGAAGGCTCGAGCCTCGGCAGTCAGTTTTCCTTCGGCGCGCACGGTGCCTAAAAGTTCGACGGAAGCCGAAACATCACGGCCTTCGCCGTCACTTGACTTGAAGAGAATCGGATCGTCCGCGAGCAGATTTACAGCGCCGTTGCCGGCATAGGCCTTTGCCGTGAGGTCGCCCGCAGCCTTGACGACCGCTCCTTCCTCAACCACCACGCTCGCGGCAACCGCCGTTCCCTTGCCGTCCGTCTTCTCTCCGGACTCCGGAGTCTGCGTTTCAGCGTCTGCCGCAAGATCGCCCGCCGCGCGTGCGAACAGAAGCACGTCGCCCGTGTCGGGATCAGTCTCAAAAGCGAGTTCCTTTTCGAGGTTGGCCGAAGTGGTCACCTGTCCGTCAGCGCCGCGGATATTGACGAGGTCCTGAAAGTTGGTTACGCCCGTTGTGAGGCGCGCGCCCGAAGTGATTTGGACGCTCCCCGCAAGCAGTGCGAGGCTGTTGCCCGCGTTGATGCTGCCCTTCACGGTGATCACGCCCGCGGGATTGATCGGCACGCCATCACCTGTGCGGAGGTTTTGGAGAAAGGCATCATTGAAAGTCCTCGGCTGATCACCGTTGGCAAGGTTCGACCACGTGTTGAACTGATCCTGCGTCGTGATCGTCGTCGTGAGGCTGCCGGCGTTGATGACGCCCGTCGTTCCCACCACCATGCCGACCGGGGAGACGAAATAGAGGTCGCCGCCGATCTTATTGTTCTTCACGGCGTTCACGACGCCGTCAATCTCGATCTTTGCATTGACGAGGTTGAGGAGCTGCTGACTGGTGCCGAACTGCAGATTCGCAATCTGATCCGCATTCACCGTGAACTCTCTGAACTTGTTGATGCCGGTCTTGCCGTCGTTGACGTACTTGGAGGTCGTGACGTTGAGGACCTTGTTCGCTTGGTCCGCCGTCACGGTGGTGCTGCCCCATCCGCTCACGACGCCCGCGGCCGAGACACTCCCGGCAGCCAGAGCCGAAAGGAGGAGCGTCGAAAGGCCCTTTTGGACCGTGGAGCGCACTTTGCCCTTGCCGAAGGCGGTCTTCGTTTCATCCGTCGCAACAAACTGTCCGCGGGCCTTGTTCCAGAGTACCTTGAAGATCGCGTTCATACATCACCTCAATCATTTCTTCGTCCGGGCGTTCCTGCGCCCGTCGTCCGCGGCCCTGTGCGTCACCAGGACGCCGTTACCGCCAAGTCGAAGCGCGCCGTGCCCGCGCGCTCGCCTGCACCGAGATTTCTAATGAGCGGGAAGCCCGCCGTTGCCGTCACTGAGGCGCCCTTCCAAAGGGGCCAGGTTGCGCCGAGCCCCGTGGAAGCGAGTTCTCGCCGGCTGTAGGAGGAGGTCCCTGTAAGCCGCCCCGCATCGAGAAAGGCAAAGAGCGCCGTGCGGGGACCCGCAGGCGCCCAGGAGGCCTCGAAGTTCACGTAGGCGCCCGCCTCGGCCGAGAGCACGTCGTTGTCATACCCGCGCACGCCGCTCGTGTGGCCGAGATAAAAGTACTGCGACGAGGAGAGCGGATCGCCGTCGATGACCGCCTGCCAGGCGCCCGAAACGGAAACCCGCCAGTCGGGCGCGGTCTGCACCCGCCAAAAGGCGCTCCCCGTAAGAATGTTCTGCTCCCAGCGCTCCTCGAAGGTGCGCTCCTTCACGCGGCCATGCCCGACGGCAGTCGTGAAGTAAAAGACCGACTGGCTGCCGAAGACAATCGCCTCGACGCCCGCCCGGGCGGTATCGATCTCCACGTCGTTGATCGTCACTGCAAAGAAGTCTGTCTCGCTCTTCTGTCGAGACCATTCGCCCCAGAGGGTCCACTTCTGCTGCGGGGTGACGTAAACCGGATGCTCCAGCCGCAAGGCATAGTATTCAGAGTCCCCCTCGACGTCGCCCGCGGCGGAGGGCCCCGCAATCACGTCCACGCTGCCGATTGAGACGCTCGCCGTGAGGCGCGTGCCCATCGAATTGAGCGGCATGCCGTAGCTCGCGTAGACGCTTCGGCTCCCTTCGCTTACGAGGCCGAGGAGCGTCGCCGCATCGCGCCGCCCGAAGACGCTGCGGTTTGTGACCGAAACGCCTGCCCGGGGACGTCCCGTCGAGCGGGGACCCAGCGTGTCGGCAAAAAAGGACGCACTCCAGTTGGGCGGCTCCGTCGTGCGGATTTCATAGTCCGTGGTGCCTGACGCCTCACCGGCGCGGATGTCCACCGAAAGTTCGACGTCGTTCGTCATGTTGAAGCGTACGAGCGCGTCGCTCATCTCGCGGTAGTTCGCGACTTCACCCTGCTTGAGATCGAAAGCGCCGAGGATGTAGCCCGCGCTCGTATGTTCGGCGCCCGAAACCGTCGTGCGCCCAGTGCGCCCTTCGACGAGCGTTACCAACAGCCGGCCGCCCCGGATGCGCTGGGGCGCGAGACGTGCTTCACAGACGACGTAGCCCTTTTCACGGTAAAGGGCGTTCACCGCCTCGAGCATTGCCTTCAGATCCGCTATCGCGACGTCGCGTCCCACGAAAGGCGCGGTCACGCGCGTGAACTCCTCGTCCGAAAGAATCGCCGAGGGCGTGTGCGTCACAGCTTCGAGCCGGAAGCGGAAAGCCCCCGCGGGAACCGTCGGCTCCTGAGCCGCAGGGGGAGGCGCAGCTTCACGACGCTGCGCCTCAAGCGAATTCACCTCGCCTTCAAGCCGCCGCCATTCGACCTCGTCGCGAAGCTGCCGGAGATTGCGGCTCGCCTGGTTCTCCTGTCCGGCTTCCATGAGGGGGGCAGCCTGAACGGCCGGTACAGCTGCAATAAGTGGGCCAAGAACAAACCCGGCTGTGCAGACGCAGACACCGAGCGATCGGCCTGCGGCCGCTGCCCTGAGGATGTTCCTTCTCTTCATGTCCGCCCTCCCTTTTCATCAGACTGAGGCTTACGACGGGCTAAGGAGACCCACCAAACCATTTTAATTTATTTTGAGTATACGTCAGTATTTCAGTCAAGAATAGACCTCTGTAAACATACCGCGTTCTTTCTGCGAAGCGTTCCTCAATCTGCGCTGACGACGGATTTAGGTTGATTTTGTATAACACTTTTGCGACACCTTGATTCGCCTGAGCGACTAACCGTTCACCCTGCGCCCTAGCTGCCGCGAGTATTCCCATAGGTTGCGCCTGGTCCTCCTCATCCTTGATGGAGTTTTTTGAGCCTTCTTCATCGCGGCGATATCCGCAAGGCGGAATCCAGGTCCTGAGCGAGCGAGGCTGGAGAAGCTGGCGGACTTTCTGCGGCGCCCGAGCGCAAAACAGATGCTTTCCCCATCAGCGTTAACAAACGGCTGCCGTCGGAGTTGGGGGCATTTCTTAGGGCTCAAATGCCTTTGAGCACCTATTTTTTTACCTTTGAATACAAACTGGAATCCCAAAAAGAAGGCCGGCGCACCCTTTTGCGATGCTCCAGCCTTTTTAGCATTGATTGTTTTTTCGTATGGAGGGCGTCAGCGTTTAAGCGGATTCAATCCCACGCCGTCCTGACCGCGCTCAGGCGCCTGCTGCATGCCGCCGCCTAATTTCATCATCTTCTCCAGGTCCGTTTCGGGCTTCTCACCCACGTCATCCTTGGGAATTGCCTTGAGGCCGCCTGCCGCGAGCGTCATCTCAATTTGCTGCGTCAGCGCGTCATGGACTTCATTGCCTGCCGGGATCTGCTTTCTCAAACGATCGAAAAGCACGGCCGCATGAGCATAGTCGCCGCGTTCAAAGGCCGCTGCCGCACCGATCATCAAACCTTTCTGGTGCCAAGGATCGACTGCGAGCGCCTTCTCTGCCATCTCACCGGCCTTCAGAAGGTCAGACGGATTAAGTGCAATGGTCAAGTCGGCGAGCTCAGCCCAGGCATTGGCGTTTTTCGGCGCAAGCCGCACCACGTTTTCAAAGGCGATCGCCGCCTGACTTAAGTTTCCAGTCGCGTTGTACTGCTCAGCCAGAAGCTCCCACGCTTCAAGATTGTCCTTGTTGCTCTGAACGGCTTTTTCAAGCGAAGCCATCGTGCCCTGCATGTCGCGCTCAGACTTCGCCGCCTGCGAAGCCAAGCGAACCTGTTCGACAGCACGCACATCCAGCGCGGAAAAGTCGCCGTACCAAAGATAAGCACCCGCCGCGGTCGCAGGAATCATCACCGCAACCGCAGCTGTCGTAATGAGCGAGGTGCGGGCATTGTCCGCGTCTTTGCGCACCTGAGACGGATCAGCGGAATCCTTCGTTTCCTCAGTCTCCTCGAGTACGCGAAGCGCAAGCTCTTCCTCCCGCTCTGCAAATGCAGCTTGCGTCAGACGGCCGGCCGCTTGCTGTTCAACAAGGTGCGCATACTCTTCGCGAAGTCCCGCAAGATTATCAGCCGTGCGCGCTTCTTCAGCACGACCGCCCTTGGAGTGACCGAGCAGCGCCCAAGCAAAGGCGCCCACAACGCCCGCCGTCAGGACGAGCGCAAAAATGCAGAAGATCACTTCGTATTTCATTCTGATGCTCCGCGAGTTTGAACGCCGTTCTTGGGAGAACTTTGCCGGGCAGCAAAGCCGCCGCCGACATATTCGACTTCACCTCTGAGGAAAGCCTTGGCGCAGGCGAGCGACTCTGCAGATGCTGCAAGCCTGCGGGCTTTCGCATCTTCTCGGCGGATGCGCACTATGCGCACCATGCCCCAGAAGGCCAGAAACACGAACGCAATCGGCCCGAGCCACAAAAGCCAGGTCTTGGCCTTAAAGGGCGGCTTAAAGAGAACATAGTCGCCGTAGCGCTCGACCATGAAAGCCACCACTTCGTCATCTGTACGGCCGGCTTTAACCTGCTCGGCCACCTCGCGGCGCAGATCGACTGCCAGCTGCGCATTCGATTCCGCAATGGTTTCGTTGGCACAAACCAGGCACCGAAGCTGAGACGCAATGTTGTGCACCCGAGGATTGGCTGCCGGATCAAACTCTGAGGGCTTGGCTTCAGACGTTTTCAGGTTAGCAAAGGCATCGGCCGAATTTTCAACGGTTCCCAGTGAGGGTGCTGAGTCCAGGAAAGCTGCTGCCGCTTTGGATTTTTCGGTAGCCGTGACGGATCCCATGAGCGGCTCTGCCGCATAGCTTGATGCCGGCGCAGCAAGCATCGCCAAAACGCAGCAGGCCGCAGCGGTGCCGGCTGCTGAAACCACAGCGCGCCTGCCCATTTCCCGCAGCTGAGGCGCTCGGATCGAACGCGTTGCCATTGCGAGGAGTCCGCCCAGCGCCATGAAGAGCGTACCGATCCAGATGAGCGTCACAAAAGGCTTCACATAAGCGCGCACCACCCAGCCTTCCCCGTCAGGGGTAGGCGAAGCAAGCGACACGTAGATGTCTTCGGTCAGTCGATGAAGAATGGCCGCCTCCGTCATCGTCATATTCTGCACGGCGTCGTAATTGCGTTTTTCCGGGAAAAGCTGCTCGAATTCTTTGCCCTGATCATTGACGATCGTCAGTACGCCTTTAGCGGCCGTGTAATTGGGACCGCGGTATTCGCTCCAGCCGTCATAGCGAAGCGTAACGTCGCGCACCTGCACGGTCTGACCCGGCTGCATAGCCGCCCCTCGCTCGACCTGATAAATGCCGTTGGCAGCCGCGCCGAAAATGAGCAGCGCAAGCCCTAGATGGGCAATATGCATGCCCCACCAGGTAAGCGTCTGGCCGAACACACTGCGTTTTTGCGCCCGGGCCGTACGGGCGTAGCGCACCCAGTCGGCAGCGGCGCCAAAGACAATCCAATAAGCGAGGAATGCAGCAAGCGCCATCACGGTCGACCAGGCCCCCAGAAGAACCGGCGTGAGGAGTCCCAAAACAAGCGCTAGAGCAAGCGGCAGTCCCAGCAGACGACCCATGCGGTCAATGCTTTGCGACTTCCAAGCACAGACAGCACCCACCGGCACAAGGAATGCAAGCGGCACCATCGCGCTGCCGAAGACGCTCTCAAAGTACGGCCCGCCCACGGTGATGCGGCCGCCTCCGACTGCATCGAGGAAAAGCGGATAAAGCGTGCCTAAGAGCACGATCGCCATACCGGCGACGAGGAGCAGATTGTTTCCCATGAGGAGCGATTCGCGCGACAGTCCTGAGAAGGACGCCGCCGATGCGACCGAGCCGGCCCGCCAGGCAAAAAGCAGGAAGGACACGCCGATCACAATCACGAGGAAGATAAGAATGAACATGCCTCGGGCGGGGTCCGATGCAAAAGCATGAACACTCGTCAGTACGCCCGAACGCACGAGGAACGTGCCCAAAAGCGAAAGTGAAAAAGTCAGAATGGCGAGGAAAACCGTCCAAATCTTGAAGGCTCCCCGCTTCTCGGTCACCGCGAGACTGTGCATCAATGCCGTGCCGGTCAGCCACGGCATCAGTGAAGCATTTTCCACCGGATCCCAGGCCCACCAGCCGCCCCAGCCAAGCTCGTAGTAGCTCCAGTAAGAGCCGAGGCTGATGCCGAGCGTCAGGAGCACCCATGAAGCCGTTGTCCACGGGCGCATCCACCGCGCCCAGGCGACGTCCAGACGGCCGCCCAGCAGTGCCGCTACGGCAAAAGCAAAAGGAACGGCAAAGCCCACATAACCAAGGTAAAGGAGCGGCGGATGGAAGATCATCCCCGGATCCTGCAGCAGCGGATTAAGGTCCGCACCGGCCTCGGCCGGCGGAAAGAGCCGCAGGAACGGATTCGAAGTGGTGAGGATAAAGAGGTACAGCCCGAAGGTGATGATGAAGAGCGTGCCGAGAATGCGCGCCAGCACGCGTTCAGGCAGATGACGGGCTGAAAGCGCAACAGCAAAAATCCACCACGCGAGCGTCGTCACCCAAAAGAGGATCGAGCCTTCGTGCGAACCCCACACAGCCGCGAGCTTGTAGTACCACGGGAGCGCAATATTGGAGTTGCGGGCGACATTCAGAATGGAAAAATCGCTTTCGACAAAGCCCCAGGCCAGAGCGCCGATCGCAATGGTTGCCAAAACGGCAAGAACGGCAGCGGCAGCCATGCCGACGCGCATCCAGCTTCTGCTCGCTAATTCGGCGCCGGCGAGGGTCAGCACACCGCCGACGGCGCTCACCATGAGCGCCAATATAAGGGCATACTGCCCAATTTCTGCTGTCACAGGATGGTCTCCTTCTTGAGGCCGATTGAGGTGCTCTCACGAGCCTGCGGACCTTCTTTTGCTTTTGGGGTCCTTGCCGCTGCGTCCGGGCATTTGTCTTTGCGCAGCATGTACGAAAAACGCCGCCCGCTGACCACTCTCACCCGAAAACACCCAGGGAGAACGGCACGAGCGGCGTTTTCGCCGCAGAACGCGATCCAGCCAAAGGCCGGTCGCGATCTCCTGAATCAGGATTACTTGGCGTCCTTCACTTCAGCGCGCAGAACCTGTTCATGAATGAAGGCCTGAACCTTGCGCTGCAGAAGGATATGACGGAGCTCTTCCTTGCGGGCTTCATACTTCGGGTAGAGTTCAGCCGGACGAACATCCTCAACCTTCACCACATGAAAACCAGCCGGCGACTGCACCGGAGCCTTATCCATTTCGCCCTTCTTGAGGCCCATGATGGCGCTCGAGAGCTGGCCGGTAAAGACCGAAGCAGAGGTCCAATCGAGAATGCCGCCGCGGTCCTTGCTTTCTTCGTCCAGAGACTTTTCAGCAGCGATCTTCGCAAAGGATGCACCCTTATTGATCTGATCGATGATCTGCTTGGCTTCGTCCTGCGTCTTCACGAGAATGTGACGGACGCGGTATTCGGTCTTGCCCCAGCGATCGCTTTCCTTCTGATATTCGTCCTTGAGTTCCTTTTCGGTAACCGGATTCTTCTTGACGTACTCATTGACGGCATGCTTCATCAGAACCATGTCGGTCATGCGTTCGATGTCATCCTTGACGGCCTGCTGCTTGTCGAGGCCTTCCTTCTTCGCGTACTGGCTCATCACCTTGTACTCGATGACCATCTGGCGCACCTGATCCTCAATCTGAGGATTCGCAATGGCGGCATGAGGATTGGGATTATTCGAGATGGCTTCCGTTGCAACGGCCTCCTGCTGTCCCTTGGTCACGAGGTCGCCATTGACCGTGAAGTCCTTGAATTCAGCCATGGCGGCGCCGGAGGCGACGACGAGAGCAAGCGCGGCGGCAATGGTGGTCTTCATCATTTTTTATGAATCCTCTTTTGTTGGGTCTGTTCATGCCTGAGACGGCGCTTCAAAAATTGGAAGCTGCTGTCGGTCTGCGGCAATTGGATGAAGGCATTCTGCGCGGGAAAAATTTCCCGAACCTTACAGGAATGACCGTCAAGGCCATGAAATACGCCGATTTCGGGTTCTCCCGTATATGAAAACAGCTGCTGAAACGACTTTTTCTCATATAGGCATCACTGAACACCTGCCGAAACCCTCTCCCCAAGCGATCTGCCGCGGTCCTTCAAACCCTCAATAACCCTGCGGCAGAAGTCTCAAGCCGTCAGGCAATACCGCAATGAACCGTCAGATCTTTCTTCAAACCGATCCCGCCGTGCATAGACTCCATTTCATCCGCACGGCGACCGCTCGATATTCGAACGTTCGACCCATATCAAAAAAGAGAGAGGAACCAACACTATGAAACGCCGCGACATCGCACTGGCAGCCGCACTGCTGCCTTTTGCCTCCATTTTTGCGGGCAGCACCGCTTTTGCCGCTGATGCCGGGAATCTCAAGAAACTCCGTGTCGGGGTCACTGCCGGCCCGGCAGCCGAAATTCTCGAACAAGTCGTGCCGCTGGCTAAAGCCAAAGGCCTCGACATTCAGATCTTTGAATTCCAAGACTACATTCAGCCCAATGCGGCCCTCGATTCGGGTGACCTTGACGCCAATATCTTTCAGACCATTCCGTTCATGGAGCAGACCATCAAAGACCGCGGCTACCACCTGAGCGTCGCCGGCAAAGGGTTCACGCTGCCGATGGCCTTCTATTCGAAGAAAGTGAAGAGTTTTGACCAAGCGCCTAAGGGCGCCACGGTCGGCATTCCGAACGATCCGGCCATGGGCGGCCGCGCGCTTTTCCTGCTCGAAAAGGGCGGCGTTATTAAGCTGCGCAAGGGTGTGGGCTACACGCCTTCAGTGCTCGATATTGTTGAAAATACCAAAGATCTCAAGTTCGTTGAACTCGAAGCCGCTCAGCTGCCGCATTCGCTCAATGACCTGACGATTTCGGCCGTTAACGGCAACTACGCCTATGTTGCCAACCTCAATCCCACGCGTGACGGCATTCTGGTCGAAGACGCCGACGGTCCCTACGTCTGCAACATCGTCGTAAACACAAAGGATCTTGGGCAACCCTGGGTGAAGCAGCTCGTTGAAGCCTATCAGCAGCCGCAGATTGCCGCTTGGATCAAGGAAAAGTACAAGGGCATTGTCATTCCCGGTTTCTGAGCTCAGTAAACGCATCCGCTTTTCAAATTGATTAGCGGGCATTTCTGCAAAATCGGCCGTCTCTTTGAGCACGAGAAGCGGCCGATTGATTTCATGGACTTCAGACTCAGCGCCAATTGCCGAGCACTGCGGTAATCAAATTGGCCCACGTGTCGTAAAGCGTAATCACCGCACCTTCATCAAAATCGACAGCGGGTTTCAGAGCACTCGAAGAGAGTGCGCCGCCCACGAGGAAGTACCCGCCTTTGCCGCCCTGCTCCTGCACACGGCGAATGAGGAGCGTCCCGTCGTCAGAATAGTCGCAGTTCCATGTCGGTAGCACTTTGCTGCACCCGCGGGCCCGGCGAGCGCAGACGGTAAGCAGCTGAGTGGTTGACGCCTCGGGCTGATAGTCGATAGCTTCACCCACAATGCGCTTTCGGCATTCGACCCCAAAGCTCATGGCAGCACCCTGTGCGCGCGTGAGCGCCTCGGCTGTCAGGTCACGATTGATCTCTCCGGTTTCGCCGCGTACCTCTACTTCCATCCAGGCGTGAGAAGGCACAATGTTGCGGCCTTCGCCGGCATGAAGCTGACCCACATTAACGCGCGTCATACCGTCTGCATGCCGCGGCAGAGCCATGATGGCGAGCGAGGCAGCCGCTCCGGCCAAGAGCGCATTGCGGCCGGTCTGCGGGTGCGAACCGGCATGCGACGCACGGCCAGTGAATTCAAAGTCTATCTTGGTAGTGGAGAGAAGCCGGCGCGGAGCGGCCACAACGGTGCCGAGTTCGAGCTCGGGCGCGATGTGCCCGCAGATAATCATGTCAACGTCATCGAGCACGCCGGCCTGAAGAATCGGGTAGGCACCGCGGGAACCTTCCTCTGCCGGCTGACAGATAAAGCGGATGCGGCCGCAGAGCCGTTCGGCATTGGCATGAATGAATTTAGCGAGTCCGATGGCAGCCGCCTGATGTCCGTCATGGCCGCAGGCATGCATCACACCGCGGCGAATGGACGAGAAGCCGTCCCGATAAGGCAAATGCGCAAGCGATTCGGGCTCCTCCACCGCTATACCGTCGAGCTCGACGCGAATGGCCAGCGTACGGCCCGGACGACCCGTATCCCATTCAGCTATAAGCCCGGGATAATCGCCCATGCGGCGCATCAGTCCGGCAGGAACGCCGTTCTGCATGGCAAAGAGCCGGCCTTTTTCAACTTCAGCGGCATCGCGCCCGCGCACGAACTGCGGGGAAATGAAGTCCGGACCATAGGTAATCTTGAAGCCTTCAGCCTCAAAAGCCTGCGCCAGACGCGCCGTTGAGATGAATTCCGCCCAGCCGATCTCAGCAGTACGGTGAATCTCACGACGAAGCGCCGTCAATGCGGCTGGATCCACGGGATCCTGCCAGCCGGGGAGCAGATGCGGCCGATCAGACGCCGCCGCGGTACGCATCGCGAGTGTCTCGGCCTGCGGGCCACTCCTTAAAGAAGAAGTCCCTACCGCAGCAGTCGAGCGTTTCCGCGGAGGGTTTTTCTGAATACTTTTATTTTTTTCGGGCGAGGCGGTGGATGTCATTTTTATGTGTAGGGAAATATCGACGCCGCGCCGAGTCGCGTCTTAGTCGAGAGAGTTAGGTGCTTATGCGTATTTTCTAGGTCCTTATTCTACGCTGTCGAACGAATTCTTCCAACACATTTTTTGAACTGAACGCCTGGCCCGGCAATGCGAAATTCCCTGTATGACAATGAGATAAGGTCATCATTGATCACCAGCGAAAGTAAACATCAGCTCAGCAAAAATACGCAAATCCCGCAAAATGTACGCAGGTTTGCATAGACAACAGGTCTTGCGCAGGAAGACCGCTCTCTAACCCTTAAGTGCTCAGGGCTCGACGTTATCCACCGTGAACGATCGAGCGGTCAGCGAGCCGCGCCGAGACTCCTTCATTTTGAGTTCCCATACTCGGCCTTCAGGCAAGTCTTTGGGCGTCATAAAGCGCTTCACCGACTGCCCGCGGGCATCTGGACGCGCCCCGCGAACAATAGTGTCCACCATTTCCAGAACGGGTTCGGGCAGCTGAGCTGAAAGCGTGAGCTCTGTCTCGGGAAGCTTGCCGCCCGAGCGGCGGGCTTCAAGAACGCCAGAAGCCGAAGTTTTCTGGGCGCCCTTGGGTCCGGATCTGAAGCCGAACTCCGTGAGTTCAAAATGCATCGGACCGGCGGCATCGAGCGTTTCCTCAATGCTTTCGTCGTCAACTGCGCCGAAAACCTTGAATGGGACATCAGCCGCCATCATCTTCATGCGGAAGTCTTCAGCATCCAGATGGCGCTCTAAATCTCCCTTGTGGTTCGTCACTTTGAGCGTCGCTTTTTGAGCAAAGGCGCTGTAGCTGCCGTCAAGGGCCTCTGCCGGCGTCGGATCTTGATGCGCCTGAGCAGAGAACTTCCGCATCAAGACCTTAAAGATCCCGCGCCAGTCACCCGAAGAGAAATCCAGTTCGTCGGCCTGAAGCTCCGCTTTTTCCACATACCAGAGCGCTCGCTCTGAGGATTGGCTGGCGTCGGCCGCATCAGAAGGAAGACTCCCTTCCTTCGCGTCAGCTTTGGGCAGCGCCGCCGCTGGCTCCGTTTTGAGGGCGATGCCGTCAAAGGCCGCACGCGTGAGCCGGACTTCAGAAATATTGGCTGCCGGATCCGTAAGACTCACCAACAGCGCTGGGGCCGTGCAGACTGTGGAGAGAGACCCCTGCTTAGGGAGCTTTACCGAGCACTCCACGGGCTTTGGGGCGGCAAGTCGCCAAGAAATGGGGCCTACGCCGGGCTTGACGAAATTGAGCCGCATATCAAAAGGCGCAGCGCTTGCTGCAATCTTCAGTGCAGCATCGAAAACCGAGCGGCTCCAGCGAATGGAAAGACGCGGATGGGTGCCTTCGAGCATTTTGAGCAGCTTGGCACTTCCCGTCGTTGCATTGAGGACAAAAATATCGCCTGTTAAGCCAAAGGGGCCAAAGTTGGCCGTGACATCAAAGTCAAGCGTGAGCGGCGGAGCTGAAGGGTTGTCGGAATAAAGACTCGAAGCAATGGTGAAGTGAACGCGGTCTCTTCGGCTGAAGATACCGTCATCCATCCGATCTCCCACCGCGAGCACGCCTTCAGCCAAAGCCCCCGGCGTGAGCAGACTCCCCATAAAATCATCATACTGAGCTTTCTGCCAGCCAATGAAAGCTGCCTCAGCACCCAAAATGACAACTACCGCCAGAGCAGCTGTTCGCGAGTGAGCACAGATAAATCCGTAGATCCGTTGCATTCAGGCCCTTCAAGGAGTCTTTCTCAGTGGCGCACCATGCACCCTAGTGTTGGGAATCTTACGCGAGCTGCGACCGGTTGTCGTACTTCACTGCCGGCCGTTACCGGCAAAGAGGTAAGCAATGTTTGCTTAAAAACGACAGGCGTGTCAACAGCCATAGGTTATTGCTTAAAAAACAAAGCCGGCAGAGATTCACCCGCATAGAGACTTTTAAAGCGGAGAATCATCTGCCGACAAACCCTGCGGCGCAGTGATGCGGCCTTAGGCTGCCGCCTTCTTGAGCGGGCAGCGCAGTGCATCAACCGAGAAGCGCCCTGCACCGGTGAAGAAAAGAACAACCCAGCCGGCAAGATAAAGATACGCCAGTTCACGCTGAGCAAACGCAGCGCCGCCGCCTACCACAAAGAAAACCACAATAAACGTGAAGATGAGCGGCAAGACGGTCAGTCGAGTCCAGAGCCCAATCAAAACCAGAATCGAGCAGACCACTTCGGCAAAGATGGCGCCGAGGAGAGCCGGCAGCACACCAATGCCGAGCGGATCCAGAAAGGAAGTTGACAGCGCGGAGAAATTGGCAATCTTGGCAATGCCGTGCGTGAGCAGCCCGGCGGCGAGCAGTACGCGCAGAAGAAGCAGACCAAAATCGAGCGAGAGCGGTGAGCTCGTAAAGATTTTCTTCATTTGGAAATTCCTTTTAAACAGCGATCGAACCATTTCCGGCTGTGAACGCTTGCGGAAACGTTCGATATCAAATTAAGTTCAGTTATACTAGCCGTTGTCTTAAGGGATTTCCCGCTCATTTTGCAATTGGTTTCCTTTTTAAGTTGACATAGGTACTTTATTGTAGAACGACTTTGTTTACCGACATGTCAATCTATAGAAAAAGCGCGTTCACTTCCCGCTTTTGGAAATGAACGCGCCTGAAAACGCTGGTGAATGTGTATTCACTAGGTTTTTAAAGTCCCGCTTTCCTGCAGGCTTCCGTCACAAATCGGTTTTCATTTTTCTGAATCTTTTGAATGCGCTGAGCCCGCGTGCATTCCCACTGATCGGCGGGATACATCTTGTTCCAAGCTTCCATCAGCTGACGCTGCTGATTGGAGAGTTTATAAACGTCAGCATAGGCCTCAGCCATATAAAGCGTTGAGCGTGCAATCGGCCCGCGGGTATATTCCGGCGGCTCGGCCCGGCGGTTAGCCACCTTCATCGGACAAGTGCCGAATGTCGCCGCCGTATCCGGAAGCATCTGGTAGTTGAAATTGGAGCGAATGGCGTTGACTGCGCCGATAGCCGGATAGAGGTTATAGAGATCGGCCTGCATAAAGCGGTATTCCCTGCTCGCTTTTTCAGCACACTTGCGGCCTTTAAAGCTGCGCCCTTTGGAGTCGACACACTCGGTCGACCCGTCACGCCACTCAGAAAAGAATCGGCCGAAGTTTTCCGCAGGAACGACATGCTCCCATTCAACGCGCTTGGCGCGTTTTTGGTGTTCAGGCGTCACGAAGCCTTCCGGCAGCGTAATGTTCTTGTCCCGATCGAAAGATGCGAGGCAGTAAAACGTGATGCGGTGATCCTGATAAACCTGATGCTCAAGAATCTTCTTGGATTTGTTGAAGGACTCAATCGTGGTATTGCCTGCAGCCTGGACGGCACCGGCGGCGAAAAGCGAGGCACTCAGCAGCAGGCAAAGAAGACGGTTCGACATGGACTCTCCAATGAGAAATAATTTTCACCTGCAGCGTCCCGAGCCGCCGCAGGACGCGGTGATTTTAATCGTTCAGCGGCATTGAAGACCTTGAAACTCAAACCTGCCTCCCTTTTGTCTGTAAACGATCGTTTATGTCTTTGCTCCCTCATTCAGCAGCCCAAAGTTCCACATCCGGTTCCGAACTGCCGCCGCCGGCAATATCCGCCGAAACTGCGGCCCGGCTGCTTGCTTTCCGTGATGCCCGCCGCTGGGCGCCCAAACATAATCCGAAGGATTTAGCGGCATCCATTGTCATTGAAGCGGCCGAACTGCTCGAAGTCTTTCAATGGTCGGGCGATGATCTTGAATGCCGGGATAAGCATGAACAAATGGAAGATGAGCTTGCCGATGTATTCGCCTATGCATTGCTTCTTGCTGACCGCATCGGAGCTTCGCCCGACCAGATGCTGCTTAAGAAGCTCGAGAAACTCGAAAAGAAATATCCGGCCGAGGTCTGCCGCAGAGACCCTCTGCTTGAGACCTACGAAACACTGAAAACCGCGGAACGAACCCGCCGCGAGATGATCGAGGACCCGCAGCTGCAGCCTGTGCTCGGATTCCTCCGTTTTCTTGCTGAACATTCGGTCGGCGCATGGACGAGCGCTTCGGACGGGCGAGTTTTCTTTGTGGCCTATGACCGTGCTGCAGTCAACTTTTGGCAGGCCGTAGAAGACTGGACCTCACACTTTCCGGCGAAGATGCTTGAAAATGCACTTCCCGAAAATTTCGCCGCGCGTCCGAGTGCAAAGGATATTGCTGAACTTTCGTTTGCCGGTGCCGCGGCGCTTCTCAAAAAGATTGTTCGCGAAGAACGCATCCATGACGGCGCTTTCCTTTCAGCTGCGGAGTCCGGCCTATTGAAGTGTGTTCTCGAACACCTGCAGACATTTGCCGAGCCATAACGTGTTCGACAGATCATCTTTTAAAACAATGCGGGGTCGGCGGAGCCAAAGCGCTCGGCCTCCCATATCAGCATGTGCCGCTTGAGATCCGTAAGGGGCCCGGTCATGGCCCCCGAAAATCCGCCGACGGCTTCATAGGGTTTGCCGCCGAGTCGTTTGGCCCGCTTAGCCGCTTCAAGCGCTGATGCCGGAAGCACGCGATGACAAGGGGTCATCAGCAGAACAGGATTGCGGCGAAGCGCGTTCCCGACAGCCTGAGCCCCTCGCGGCACACCGATTACCCCCGCTATATCGCCGTAGGACGCGCACGAGCCGGGCTGCAACCGCCTCGCGGCCGCCCAGACACTCTTTTCAAAGTCCGTGCCTGGGAGCTGTTTGGAAAAAAGTTTATCAGCATCATTGAGAGCACTCCCGTCACCGGCCCACCACGCATGGAGTCGATCCGCGGCTGCCGCCAAATATGATTCTCCAGCGGCTGAAGCGGGCGTTGGCCGGCTCACTAAGAGCGTCCCGGCTGCCTCATCGGCCATACAGCCCTGCGAATAAACTGACGAAAGACCGAGAATGCCGTCAGCGTCCGCGGTGAGCATCCAGCAGCGCAGTGCGAGAGGGAGCCCGTCCCCAAAAGGAACACGGATAAAGCGTAATGAGATGCCGGCAGCGGCGGCTTTCTTAAGGCTGAGAATCAAAGGCATTGGGTCAGTTTTCAAAAAGTGGGCAGCAAACGCAGAAAACGCAGTTTGGCGCGGCGAAATGCAGCAGCCCGAATGAGCTGACTCCGTCACGCCGCCCAATATAATGCGCCGATGGCTTCTATGGATTTTGGTATGCCTTTTTCGGCCTGTACTCAACGCACTTCTTTCCCCGACCCGCTCTCCAATATTGCCGGCGCCCAAAAGCCTCTGCGCCCTGCTGTCGTCATACGCCGTGCACGACTGCTCTCGGCGCTCGGGAGCTCTTGCGAAGATACGCTCCGGCAGCTTGCGTCGGCAGAAGACCTTTGCGCAGAGCTCGCTCCGAGTGATGTGCGAGTACCCGAAAGCGATTTGGCGGAAACGGATCGGCGCATTGCTGAAGCTGCCCGAACAACGGGACTTGAAGCTTTTGCTCGCCCCGCCAGAAGTCTACGGCTCGCAGCCTCAGCCGCACTGCCGCTCATTGACGAAGCGCTCGAGGCGGGCGTTGCCCCTGCAGACATCGGCCTTATCGTCGGCAACACTGCCGCAGGCACGGCCGAAACCGTCTCCGTCCTGCGCAGTCATCCTGAAACTGAAGCGCCGGACAAATGGATGCCTATTGAAATCGGCGCTGTCGCCGCGCTCACTGCCCGCCTCGCAGGGATTTCGGGGCCCGCCTATTGCGTTTCCACTGCCTGCACGGCTGGGAGCAAAGCCATTCTGGAAGGCGCAAGGCTCCTTCTCACCAGTCGAGTTCGGGCTGTTGTAGCGGGAGGAATAGACGCTGAATCACCGCTTACCGAAGCGGGGTTTTCGGCTCTGGGCGCCAGAAGCCCCGGCCGAGCGCTTCCTTTTGATGCGCGGCGAACCGGCATGCATCTCGGCGAAGGCGGCGGATTTTTGCTGATGATGCTCGCCCAGACTGAGCAGGCATATTTTGGCGGCATGCCCGATGAAGGTCCTGAAGTTCGGCTTGCCGGCTGGGGAGAAACGTCGGATGCTCATCATATCTGCGCCCCGCACCCGGAAGGCGCAGGCGCTCGTGCAGCTATCGAAGCGGCCATCCGCAATGTCGCGCCGCACCCTGTCGGCTTTGCCCTCTTGCACGGCACCGCTACAGCGCAAAACGATGCCATGGAAGCAAGAGCCATGATGGCTGCCGCTCCCGGCATATCCGCAGCCAGCCTCAAACGCCATGTCGGTCATCAGCTGGCCGGTGCGGGCGCCTTTAACGCTGCTGTCGCCTGGAGCCTTCTCAAAGGTCTGGGACCAACGGCCCTTAATTTCTCCCGTTCTAGTCACCCCGATCCTGAACTCCCTGCAGCTTTTAGGGCGGCATTGAGCGGGCCGGAAAATACCAGCAGCGACCTGACCCTAAAGCTCGATTCGCCGGGTGCTCCCGGCGTGCTCGCCTCCGCATTTGCTTTTGGCGGCAGCAACGCCGTTCTTTTTTTTACCGCTCAGCAGGAGCTTGACCAATGATCAGCACGAATGAGCTCAGTTTCCCGATGCCGGCGGCGAACCTCATCGCACAGCGCGATCCCATGCGTTTTGTCGATACGGCGCTTTATGCTGATGACTGCGCAGCCGAATCCGTCACCCTGGTGCGTGCGGACTCTCTGGCTGCTGATGCCAGCGGGCGTTTTCCCGCCGTCGCATTAATTGAAATCATGGCGCAGACCATCGGCATTTATGCCGGTCGGCTGCAGCGCCAGGCCGGCGAGCCTCCCGTTGTGGGTCTGCTTCTCGGCACGCGCCGAATGTCGCTGCCCATTGCATTCTTCACGCCGGGCGACAAACTTTTCTGCAGGGTTGAAAAGAAATTTGAAAGCGATGAAGGACTCTGGCAGTTTGACTGCGAAGTCATGCTGATTGAGCGGGCGAGCGGCGTCACCTGCCGCATCCCTGCGGGATCGGCAGCGCTCAATGTCTTCAATCCGCCAGCGGGATATTTCGAGCGCCTCGAAGACAGTACTCGCTAGAATGCCAGCCTCAGCATTTGAAAACACAGCAATAAGAAAATGATGTCTCCTACTGCACAGACTGATCGCCGCACCGTGCTCATTACGGGCAGCACCCGCGGCATCGGCCGCGCAGCGGCGCTTCGCCTGGCTCGTGACGGCTACGATGTCGTCGTTCACGGCAGAAAGCCTTCTGCAGAAGCCAACGCACTTCTCGCCGAACTTCGCGAATTCAATACCGCGCCCAGAGCGCTCTTTTTTGATGTCGCCGACCGCGCTGCTGCAGCTGCCGCACTCACCGCCGATATTGAAGCCCACGGCATCTATTGGGGCGTTGTTCTGAATGCCGGCATCAACCGCGACGGTCCCTTGGCCGGCATGCCGGCGCAGGATTGGGATCAGGTTCTCGCCGTTGATCTCGGAGGCTTTTACAACGTCCTGCAGCCGCTCACGCTGCCGATGGCCCGAAAGCGCCGCGGCCGCATTGTGGTGATGAGTTCCGTGTCGGGCATCTCCGGCACGCGCGGCCAAACCAATTACTCCGCAGCCAAAGCGGGTGTCATCGGTGCGGCCAAAGCACTGGCCGCAGAACTTGCAAGCCGTTCGATTACGGTCAATGTCATTGCCCCCGGGCTTATCGACACCGCCATGGCTTCGGCGGAAGACCGCGAACGCATTCTCCCCTATATTCCGATGCGGCGTCTTGGCAGTCCTGATGAAGTGGCTGCCGTCGCAGCATTTCTGCTTTCCGACGACGCGGCCTACGTTACCCGCGCCGTTATCCCTGTTTCCGGAGGTCTGATCGGATGAAGCTTCCTCAGACAGCGCGCCGCGTCGTTATTACCGGCATGAGTGCCATCTCTCCGCTGGGTTCGAGCTGGGCGGATGTGCGAAGCGCACTGCTTCATAACCGAAGCGGCGTGCAGCATATGACCGAGTGGGAAGATCTGCAGGGACTGAACACCCGCGTCGGTGCGCCCGCCGCTCCCTTTGAACTCGACCCTGAATTCTTCACCCGCAAGCGCACGCGCTCAATGGGACGCGTAGCTCAGATGGCCGTCAAAACCGCCCGGGATGCACTTCGGGATGCGAATCTGCTCGATTCTCCGGAAGTCTCTTCACCGCTCTGCGGCGTCTCTTTCGGTTCGTCAGCCGGACAGCCGAGAGCCGTCGCAGAACTCGCGCACATGATTCTCACCAAGAGCTGCCGCGGCATCACCGCAACGACCTATGTGCGCATGATGTCGCACACCGCACCGGTGAACATCTCGGTTGCCTTCGGCTGCAAGGGCCGCATTAGCACCAACTGGAACGACGATCCGACGCATACCCCTCGTCCTTTTGACCGACGCCGCGACGGCCTTGTTGTCGGCGAAGGCTCGGGCGCCCTCATCCTCGAGGAGCTCGAACACGCCCGTGCCCGCGGAGCCCGCATCTATGCGGAAATCTTAGGTTACGGCACAAATGCCGACGGCGAGCACATCACCAGCCCCGCTTCTGAACAAATGGCGGCAGCCATGCGTCTGGCGCTCGATGATGCCGGACTCGCCCCCAAAGACATAGACCTCATCAATGGTCACGGCACCGCTACCGACCGAGGTGATCTTGCAGAAAGCAAAGCGACTTACGACGTTTTCGGCGGCACCGTTCCCTATACCACCTACAAAGGCCACATGGGACACACGCTCGGAGCCTGCGGTGCGCTGGAAGCGATTTTTGCCGTTCACGCCATGATGGAGGGGTTTGTCTCCCCCATTCTTAATCTTGAAGAGCCCGACCCTGAATGCGCGCCTCTGGACTTTGTCGTGGGCGGCGTTCGTGAGCTTGAGCAAAAGATCATTATGTCGAACAACTTCGCTTTCGGCGGGATCAATACCAGTCTGATCTTCCGCAAGTGGCCGACAGACGGCTCATCCGCAAAGCACTGAATGCATTCTTTTAGTCCGCTCTTCATTTTGAATACACGACCGCAACGCATTGCAAAGTCTTATGCCGAACGCACACGAATCGACTGATCCTTGGCCGGCTCAGCCGCAAGAAGACCGCTCTTTGCCTGACCCTGCCTCAGCGCTTCAGGCGCTGCAGCCGCTTTGCTTTACGCAGGCGCTCTTTGACGATCGCTCAGCCTTAGAGGCTGTGCTCGCGCATCTCTTCACCCCAAGTTTTGAAGATTTTGCCGACTTTGAAGACACCGAGCTGGAAAATGATTCAGACATCAGTGCTGAACCCTCTGTTCCGGCCGGCTGGGCGGCAACCGTCATGGCCATTCCCGACACGCTGAGTCCGGACCTCGAGCGCGCTTTGACGGCGCTCCTGCCTGAGGAAACGCAGCGCCGGCTCATGCGGTTCACGCATCCCGCGCGGCGCCTGCAGAGTCTCTTCGGCCGCCTCCTTGCACTGCGCCTTGCCAACCTTGCCTCGCATGCCGGACAGTCACCCTATCATCTGCGCGAACAGCCGCCTGAAGGCCCTCAGCTCACCGATTTTTCCGGCGTTTCCGTCGGCCGTTTTGCGGTGGCGCATACGTGCGGCTCAGTTGCCGTAAGTCTTTCTCGACGGGCAATGGGGATCGACCTGGAGCAGTCAACCCGCGCGCAGCAGACGAAGCGTTTGGTGAGCCTCGCAGAATTTGCTTTCGGGGCACGTTTCGCCCGCACGATTGCCGCTGCATCAGCCGTCAATCTGACGCGCGCGCAGGAAGCATTCCTTGCTGCCTGGGGCATTTTTGAAAGCGCTCAAAAAATGAACGGCGACGATCGAGAACCCGCCAATGATTCTCCGCTCACCGACGAAGTGCTGAAGAAATATGCCCGTGCCCGCGAAGTGGAGCTTTTTTGGGAAGACGTACTCCGTACTCGCGCTCCCGATGGTTCTGCCGTAGCGCAGCGCTTTGTGCGTACGCCGGCGGGTCTTTTGACGCTGCTCGGCGGCGGACCGGCCGACGCTCCGCATGCGCTCGAGTGGCTTGATCTCACGCCCGAAGCACTTCTCGTTGAGCTCACCGCTCATCGTCATGCCTATGTCTGACGCTTAAAAAAGCCCATACGCCCGCATCACTCTTTTTTCCTCAAGGTTTCTCTATGTCCCGCAGCCGTTCGAATTTCCTCGCTCAGCTTGAACGCGCACAGTTCATCGCCTTTTCGCCTTTCATCTTTCAGGCAGCGGCGGCCGCGCTTCGTACGGGCCTGCTCGAGACGCTGAGCCGCAGCCCCGGGCAAAACGCCGCCGGCGCCGCTGCTGCATCCGGCCTCACACCTTACGCTGCCGGCGTTTTAATCGACATTCTCGCCACTGCCGGCATTCTGGAAAGAGCACCGAATGACGGTCTGCGCGGCTGGAAGACAACTCCGGTCGGAGATCTCCTCATCTACGACGAAATGACCCGCGCCAATTTCTTCTTCACTGCCGATACCTGCTGGCCGGGACTCGACCGCACTGAAGAGGCCCTGAAGGAAGGCAAACCCGCGGGTCTTGCTGCTTTTAACCCCTCCTGGAAGACCATCTATCCGCACCTGCCGGAACTCCCTGCCATGGCGCAGCGCTCTTGGTTCCGGTTCGACCATTATCACAGCGACCGAGCCTACGCCGCTGCGATCGAAGCCATTCGCGCATTCTGGGCCCCTCAGACGCCTCAACGCATGGCCGATATCGGCGGCAATACGGGACGCTTCACAAAGATGTTCCTGGAAGCCTTCCCCGATTCGACTGCCGTGCTTGTCGACCTCCCCGTGGAAGTGAATGCGATCCCGGAGCGCTCTGAACTCAGCAGCGTGCAGCACCGCCTTTCGGGTCATGCCATTGACTGGCTCACGCAAGAGGAGCTCACCGGCATGGAAGACGTCGATCTCTTCTGGATGAGTCAATTCCTTGACTGCTTCAGCCTTGATGAAGCAGCCTCCATCCTTGAACGCACCCGCCGCGCAATGAAACCCGGCGCCAAGCTCTGTGTGCTTGAACCGCTCACTGATGAGCAGCGCCATCAGGCGGCAGCGCTCTCATTGGCTGCTTCGAGCCTTTACTTCACCGTGCTGGCCAACGGGGTAAGCCGGTTCTTCCACGGCGCCGAACTTCGAGAACTTTTCAAAAAGACGGGATTCCGCATCATTGAGGAAAAGCCCAACATGGGCGTTTCGCATACGCTCTTTTTGCTTGAGGCTTAACGACCGATTCGGAACGGGCCGCCCGCGAATCTGCAATTTGGATGCCGATGTATGCTCTTCGAGCTCATCGGCATTCCGTTTACACAGTCACATCTTGAAGCCGCCTGAAATCACTTGATACTGATAGGGTTTTCCATATCGATCCCATTGTTTAGATGACGATGCGGAACAGCTCCTTTCTGCGAACTTCATACTTTCGCTCGTCCACAAGCTTCAGACGGCGTCTTCCGGCTGACAACGACGCATCTGCAAGATATCCCTAGTCCAAGCTGCGTACTTCATTTGCTCCGCACACTCCTTCGAATGGTTGATGACAAGCGCGAATTCCTGCGCCTATTCTGAATTCAAAGCAATGCCGCAGACGCCCGGCGATTCAATGAGCAGCCGCTCTCCCGGGCAGAAAGCGGCGACAGCGCAACATATTCGGAAAGGAGTTTTTATGACGCAATACCTGAAGGACCGCTATGGGCTTCTGATTAACGGCGAATGGGTTGACGCAGAAAACGGCGCAACATTTGAAACCCACAACCCCGCTACGGGTGAACTGCTTGCACTTTGTGCAAACGCTTCGGCCAAGGATGTGGATCGCGCCGTCAAGGCAGCCGCAGCAGCTCAGCCCGCCTGGGCGGCCAAGTCGCCGGCCGAACGTGCCAACATCCTCCTCAAGATTGCCGACCGTATTGATGAACGCGCTCTTGAGCTCGCCACGGTTGAAACGCTCGACAACGGCAAGCCCATCCGTGAAACCACGTTGGTCGACGTACCGCTTTCGTCGGATCACTTCCGCTACTTCGCCGGCTGCATCCGCGCCGATGAAGGCGAAGCAACGATGATTGACGAAAACACGCTCTCCATCATTCTTCGCGAGCCGATCGGCGTGGTCGGTCAGATTGTGCCGTGGAACTTCCCGCTCCTGATGGGCGCCTGGAAGATTGCTCCGGCCATTGCTGCCGGCAATGCAGTGGTGATCAAGAGCTCCTCGACAACGCCGTTGTCACTCAATGTGCTCGGCGAAATCCTCAATGAGTTCCTCCCGCCCGGCGTCGTCAACATCATCAGCGGACGCGGTGCGCAGACCGGTCAGGCCATGCTTGACAATCCGGGCTTTGCGAAGCTTGCCTTTACGGGTTCTACCGAAGTCGGCTACGACGTGGCCGAAGCCGCTGCCAAGCGCCTCATTCCGGCTACGCTGGAACTCGGCGGCAAATCTGCCAACATCTACTTTGATGACTGCCAGCAGGACAAGGCCATTGAAGGCGCTCAGATCGGCATTCTCTTCAATCAGGGGCAGGTTTGCTGCGCGGGCTCGCGCATCTTCGTGCAGGAAGGGATCTACGACGAATTCGTCGCCAAACTGGCTGAGGCCTTCAAGAAGGTAAAGGTCGGCAATCCGCTTTGCAAAGACACTCAGATGGGTTCGCAGATTAACGAGCGTCAGCTCCAGAAGATTCTCGGCTGGGTCGAAGAAGCCAAGAAGGAAGGCGCCAAGGTGCTCGCGGGCGGTGAACGCGCCGTCGTTCCCGGCTGTGAAAAGGGTGCTTTCATGCAGCCTACGCTGCTCGTTGACTGCGAAAATCAGATGAATGTCTGCCAGCAGGAAATCTTCGGGCCGGTCGCCTGCGTGATCAAGTTTAAGGATGAAGCTGAGGTTCTCAAGCTCGCCAATGACTCTGAATACGGTCTTGGCGGTGCTGTCTGGACCCGTGACATCAACCGCGCCTTCCGTGTCGCCCGCGGCGTCCAGACGGGCCGCATGTGGATCAACACATATAACGAGCTGCCGGCGCACTCGCCCTTTGGCGGCTACAAGAAGTCCGGCATCGGCCGCGAGACGCATAAGGTCATTCTCGAACACTACAGCCAGATGAAGAATCTGTATGTCAGTCTTTCAGAACAAAAGCGCGGCTTCTTCTAATTCATAAGCTTAGACGCTGACGCTCAAAACGGCTTTCCCGGTTCATCAACTGGGGAAGCCGTTTTTTGCTGCACTGCGATAGTGCTGCGGCGGGAACCGCGTGCCGATCAATGACCGTTTTTTTCAGCGTAGCGCGTCTGCCTCGCGGCGTTCAAGCATCCGCGCATAATTGCGGCAATGCTCAACCCACTCCAGCATATCGACAGAAAGGTATTTGCCGCGTTCATGACAGAAGGTCAGCTGCCGCATCCAACGGTCGGGAATCTCAACGCGGGCAAGGAAACGGCCGAAGATGGGGTCGGTCAATACACGTTTAGACATGTAGGTGATGCCGAGCCCAATGCGAACGGAACGAAGAATTGCATCAAAGCTGTTGAGCTCAGCCGAGACATTGACTCTGGAAAGCCGCTGATGGAGCTGCGTTTCAAAAAAGTCTCGGGTGGAGGAGCCTTCTTCGCGCAGGAGCCAAGAAGCACGCTCAAGCTCCTCATAGCTCACTGGACGGCCCGTGAGCGGATGATCTTTCGGTGCCACCACGACCATTTCATCGGTCATCCAGGGAAAGGTCACCAAGTCGTTGTTGGTCACAGGACCTTCAATCAGCGCTATGTCGAGCTCAAAGGAAGAGAGTTTCGCAGCAATCCTTGAAGTATTGGCGATTTCAGTAGCCGGCATCCATCCGGCAGCATCCCGAAAAGACTTCAAAAGATCGGCGAGCATGAATGTGCCGATGGTTCGCGTGCAGCCCACGCGAAACGGGCAAGGCTCATGACCGCGGCGAAACAGATCTGCAATGTCTTCGGCTCGATGAAGCATCTCGTCGGCCTGCGGCATCATGCGGCGGCCTTCAGCGGTTAAAAAAATCCGCCCTCGATTGCGGTCAAAGAGCTGAACGCCAAGACGCGTTTCAAGCTCGGAAAGCGCCTGCGAAACGGCGCTTTTGCTCATCGTGAGCGACTCGGCGGCAAGACCAATGCTTTCTGTTTTGGCAATGGCTAAGAAGACCTGAAGCTGGCGAAGGGTAATCGGAAGCACTCTGTTCACCGTTGTTGCGGGCAAAAGAATCCTGCAAACGCAGGTCTTTCACAAACCTGCGCCTCTCAAAATCACTTAAGACGATTCTACCGAATGCGTCAAATCTCTGTCTGCAAGCCAAACGGCGGCCTTTGAAATCGTGCAAAAGCATCAAGAAGATTTGCGATTCAGCGGGTCAGCAGCGCGGACATCACTGATGGGAATGCATCTAAAGAAGAGCGATGCCGCTGCAGTTTCCCGCAGCGGCATCGCCATGAACCGTTAAACGAAAGCATCGGCTTGCTCGGAACTGCCGAAGCAGCTGACGGAGCCGCAGGCTTAACCTCTTTTGCCGCTGCCGCCTGAGGCGCCTTAACGGCGGCAGCAGGTGCCGCCGGGGACTTTACCGGCTCGACAGCCGGTTTCTTTGCCGGAGCGCTCGGCGTCACGGCTGCCGGCGCAGCTGTCTTGACAGCTTGTACAGGAACCGGTTTGCGCGAGGCAGCTGTTTTAAGAGACTGAGCTTTCGGCGCTTGCGGCGTCTTCACGGCGGGCTTGGCCTGCTCGCAGCAGGCTTCTCAGCCTTGACTGCTTGAGGAGGAACGGTTTTGGCCGGAGCCGCAGCAGCGGGTTTTGCGGGCTGAACCTTGCGCGTCTGCGGGGTCTTCGCTGCGGGCTTAACCTGCTTGACTGCCGGTTCCTTGGCAGAAGCTCTGGTCTTTCGTGAGCCCGTCTTCACTGCCTTCACCGGTTCTTCAGACTTAGGCAGATTGGCGAGAAATCCTTTCAGAACCGACTTCAGAATCGCCACACCTTCGGTGATCTCACGCTTCTTGATGATGAGCGGCGGGCACAGACGAATCGTCGTGCCGCCGGCCGTCAGAATGATGAGTCCGGCTTTAAGCGCGGCCTTCTGAATGTCGCCGAGCTGCGCGCGCAGCTCCGGAATCAGTTCGCAGCCAATGAGCAGGCCCATGCCGCGGACTTCCGTAAAGACATGCAGTTCCTTGTTGAGCGCTTCAAGCGAGGCCTTCATGAAGGCGCCGCGCTTGACGACTTTTTCGAGGAATTCCGGCGCAGAAATATGCTTCAGAACCGCATTGCCGACCGCGCAGGCCAACGCATTGCCGCCAAAGGTCGATCCGTGCGTGCCGGGTTTGAAATGCTGGGCAACGGCGTCGTTCGCCAGTACGCAGCCGATGGGAACGCCGCCGGCCAAACCTTTCGCCGTCGTTACGATATCGGGGCGAATGCCGATCTGTTCATAGGCGAAGAACGTGCCCGAACGTGCGCATCCTGACTGCACTTCATCAAGGATGAGCAGTGCATGGTGCTTGTCGCAAAGTTCGCGCACACGCTTGGCAAACGCGGGATCCACGGGGAGCACGCCGCCCTCGCCCTGCACCGGTTCGAAAATCACGGCGCAGGTGCGGTCAGAAATTTGCTTTTCAAAAGCACCAATGTCATTGAAAGGCAGATGGGTAATCGCACCCGGACGCGGGCCGAAGCCGGAAGAATACTTATCCTGCCCGCCGACACAGACCGTGAAAAACGTGCGGCCGTGGAAACTGTGCGTGAAGGAGATGATTTCATCCTTCTGCTCGCCGTAGTCGTCAAAAGCGGTTCGGCGGGCGAGCTTGAGCGCAGCTTCATTGGATTCGGCGCCGGAGTTTGTAAAAAACACCCGGTCAAACCCCGTGAGTGAAGTTAGCCGCTTGGCGAGTTTGAGCGTGGCGTCGTTCGTGAAGACGTTGCTGATGTGGCAGAGCTTTGCGCTTTGTGCCTTCAGGGCCTTGCGCACAATCTTCGGCGCGTTGCCGAGGCTGTTGACGGCGATGCCGCCGCCGAAATCAAGATAGCTGCGGTTCTGCGAATCATAGAGGCGGCACTTTTTGCCGTGCGTCATCACAAGATCAGCGGGCTTATAACAGGGAATCATCACCTGATCGTATTCGGCGCGGGTAGGCTGCGTCATGATTTATTCCTTTGCGATTGAATGGTTTTGCAGGCTCAGAGCCTTACAGACGGCAGCGCCGTCATGCTCTTCGCGCTTAAGGCAGGTTTAGAAATTGTATTCGTAGGCAAGCTCGTCGCACCGCGCGCGCTTGGGACAATTCTCGCAGTCCTTTAGGATCTTCTCAGGAAGTGCGTCGATTTTGGTGAGCGAGAAGCCCACGCGTTCGAAGAATTTCGGGTTGCGGGTCAGCACGAAAACTTTGTCGATATCGAGCCGGCGGGCTCGTTCGAGCAGATATTCAACAATCGCGCGACCTTGTCCCTGGCGCTGAATGTCGGGGGCAACGCCGAGCGAACGGATTTCAGCGAGCCCGGAGTCATAGACGAAAAGACTGGCACAGCCGACAAGACGGCCGTCACGTTCGCAAATGGCAAACGAGTCGATGTTGCGGATGATGTCTGCCCGTTTGCGCGGAAGGTTTTCGCCCTGTTTGGCCCAATATTTGACGAGTCCCTCCAAGGCATCAACGTCGGAAAGACGAGCCTGACGAATGTAAAACGGGCTCACCGCTTCGGCTTCGCCGGTCGTCCGCTTGGCGAGCAGCTGCGTGAGCGCGCGCGAAAGATAGCGCAGCTCATCGGCCGTGATGTTGCGGCTTCGCAGGAGATTGAGCGCCTCCTCGTAAAGGTCGGCGAAGGGTGTGCCGCGGAAACTCGCCGCGACATCGTCGGGGAGCTTGACGCCCAAGGGCGGCAGTGCCCCGGCCTTTTCAGCCGGGATCATGTGGAGCACAGCGCTCATGTCGGAAGCGGCATGTTCTGGCACCAACGGAAAAATCTTTTGCTGTGCGCTAGCGTTGTTCATCAAATTGCCTCAGAAGACCTCCTGCATTCAGCGACAGGAGAGTTGACGAATTTTGTTGGGGAAAAATGTCTTTGACTGAAGCCGCGCCCAAACGGACGCCTGCAGACCTGCAGCGCCTCAAGGAATCAACGATTAAACGTTGGGGTGCTTTCCTTGGGCTTCAAGTTCGTTCATTTTATGAATTTCATTTTTTGGTATTAGGCGCATTTGCCTAGCTTGAGTTGATGCAGACTAAAAAATAGAAAATCAGTCGGCGCATTTTTGCAAAATACTTTTCATCGAGATATTTTTCATAAATATCACTTAGCTACAACATGCAAAATCAACGCGTTGAGATTATGAAAATCAATCTCAGGCAACACGCACAACAAAACGAAAAGACCTCAAAGAAATGCCCGACTTTAGTCGATTTGTTCGACTTCACACGGCGTAATAGTCGACAAATAACGAAAGACGGGCAATAAATTCAAATTTGAAGGGCGCTGACCGTTCACTGTCGGATTCACTCAAGCGTGAATGTGGTCCCTGGCAATTGTCCGGATGCAAGTTTGTTGGGCAGCATCGGATCAAAGACGGAGGCTGCGGCCACAGGTTTGCCTGTCATGGCCGCAGCACGAAATGCGGCGCGCACCTTGACCGTCATGCCGCCGGAAATCACGCCTTCTGCGATGAGCGTCTCTGCCTGCTTCTCATTCAACTGTTCAAAGAGATGTTTATTGGCATCGAGCACGCCGGGGACATCCGAGAGAAAAATGAGCGGCGCCCCCAAGAGCGCAGCTGATGCCACCGCCGCATCGTCGGCATTAATGTTCCAGAGCGCCCCGGCAGCATCCATACCGACGGACGAAATAACCGGCGTGAAGCCGGCATCGAGCAGCGCTTGGAGACGGCGTTTTGCGGCAGAGTCTCCAGGCTCAATCACGCCGACGCGTCCTAACCGCGGGTCGGCCGGCACGACCCTGCCGATACCAGCGTCAGTAGCGCAGAGTCCGAGAGGCATCAGCCCCGCTCTTTGCGCAGCGCCGCGCAGCTTCAGGCTGCAGGTGCCGGCCAAGGCGCCGGCAATAACCGGCATGTCTTCGGCAGGGCTCACCCGCAGCCCCTCGATCCTGTCGATTGGGCGGCCAAGGCCGCGCATGAGGGCGTCCACCTCAACGCCTCCGCCGTGCACCAATACGACTCTCGTACGCTCTGCGTTTGCGGCTGAATCGGCCAGCGCCGCAAAAAGTGCGTCAAGCGCTTTATCCGCTGTCAAAGCCTTGCCGGAAAGCTTCACCACAAGCACATCAGCTTTGAATGGATTTGTCATCGCGCTCTTCCCCCGAAGTCAAAGCAGTCCCTGCGTTTCAGGCAAACCAAAGCGCAGATTCATCACCTGCACCGCCTGTCCGGCAGCTCCTTTAATCAGATTGTCGATAGCCGAGACCACAACAGCATAGCCGGCCTCCTCATCCACGCTGAAGCCGATGTCACAAAAAGGCAGATTGACCACATCATCGAGCTTGGGAAGCGCCGGACGCAGACGAACCAGCGGACATGCCGCATAAGCGCTCTCATAAGCCTGCTGAATCTTTTCCCGCGCTTGAGACTGACCACCGAGTCCCGACGCAAGCTTCACGGTGATCGTGGCAAGGATTCCGCGCTTAAAGGGCCCCAAGTGCGGCGTAAAGATGACCGGGCGCCCTAAATGCGCTTCGATTTCAGGCCGATGGCGATGCGTAAAGACTCCGTAGGCCGAAAGACTCACTTCACAAAAAACATTCCCGATCTTGGCTTTGCGGCCCGCACCGGAAACACCAGAAACAGCATCGATCACAGGCTTAAAGTCAGCGGCAAGCAGACCCGCATCAATCAAGGGCTTAAGCGCGAGCTGCGATGCCGTTGGGTAGCATCCGGGAAGAGAAACGATCCGGGCTGCGCGAAGCTTGCCGCGGTCGACAAATTCCCCAAGGGCATAAACCGCCCGATCGAGCAGTTCAGGATGCTCATGCTCAAACCCATAAAACTTCGGATAATCCGATGCATTCGGCAGTCGATAGGCACCGGAAAGATCAAAGACCACTGCGCCTTGAGCAGCAAATATCGGCGCCAGGGCCGCACTCACAATGTGTTCGGTAGCCAAAAAAACAGCATCAAGCCCCTGCGCCGCAGCAGCCGGATCCGTCATGGGTTCCAGCACGAGCTGTGTGCGGCCAAAAAGACGGCCGTCAATTTCTGCAATCGCCCTGCCGGCGTCGCTGCTCGCGGCCGAAACATAAAGGTGCGTGAGTTCAACCGCCGGGTGCGCAAGCAGGAATCTCGTCAATTCTGATCCTGCATAGCCGCTCGCGCCGACCACGGCCGCTCGGATTTTTCTTGCTGCTGTCATCTCAAGTTTGTCCTCTTTAGATGCTGGCCGGTGCGGCCGAAGTGTTTGGAGGGGAGTTTGACAAATGTCGATCATCTTGCCGCACTCGTCCTCAGGCCTTTTGCCCAGAGTTCTTGATGGATTTCGGAGACCTCGCTGATTGCATCGGCATCCTCAGCGGTCCGTCGATGATTTCACCGCTTTATTCAAGGTCTCCGCAGCCTTTTAACCTCAGACCAAAGCGGCAAAGACGGCGCTTGGTCAAAATGGTTTTAAACGCCGTACAACATTGGTAAACATATGAAGAGATAGCGTTAATCCTTAAAAAAACAAACGATGCATTGTGCGCTGGCGCACAGACGAAAAGGCTCTCCAAATCTAATCTTTCCCAAACTTGCAGTCTCAAACGCGAAACTAAACCCATGGGACTGCAGACTGAAATTCAAGAAGCCGCTGTCGGCTTCTGAAACAAGGAGATTCATATGCCTAAGTTCAATCGCCGCCAATTTCTCGGCTCTACGGCCGCTGCCGCTGCTTTTGCAGCAACACCGGCCATCGTTCAGGCTGCCGTCGTTGAAAAGAAGGTCGACCTTGTCATCGTGGGCGGCGGCCTTGCAGGCCTTGCCGCCGCGAATGCTGCCGTTAAGAAAGGCGTGAAACCGATCGTGCTTGAAAAAGAAGCGTTTCTCGGCGGCGCCGGGCTGTTCCCGGAGGGGTCGCTCGGCGTCGGCACGCGCTACCAGAAGGAGCACGGTATTAAGACGACCGTGCAGCAGGTGCTCGACGCGGCTTTGCAGTTCCACCACTATCGCTGTGATCCGGCCGTCCTTCGTGTGCTGATTGAAGAGTCCCGTCAAACGATTGACGAAATTCAGGACATGGGCATTGAGTTCCGCGGCATCCGCACCATGTACGACAAGCACGAATCACTCATGACGTGGCACTTGTTTGTCGGCGGCGCGGCCAAGGTAATCGAACGCTTTGTGAAGAGCATTCGTCAGGGCGGCGGCGAACTCCGTACGCAAACCTCAGCGCAGCGTCTCATCATGAACAACGGCAAGGTCACTGGTGTTGAAGCCAGAGATGCCAAGGGCAACACCATTATTCTGCATGCCAAGAAGGTGATCATCGCCACCGGCGGCTTTGCTGCCAATAAGGAAATGCTCGCACAGAACGTGACGGACTCCTCGGCGCTCGGCATGGTCGAACCAATTTGGCTCCGCGGGCCGGTCGTGGACGGACGCACCGGCGACGGCATCACGATGGCTCGCTTGGTCGGCGCCAACGTTGCCGGCATGCACGCCGTTGCCGGCAATGCACCGTATCTTCCGGACGTTCCGCCGATCAACCAGTTCTCGGGCCCCGACGAACTCAAGCAAGGCCGCTGTGCACTGGCTCAGCCGTGGCTCTGGGTCAATCATGAAGGCAAGCGCTTCTTCAATGAGTCGCGCGGCGCCGTGTTTGTCGACGTCTACAATGCCATGACGAGCGCGGGCGGCGTGCTCTACACGATCTTCGATCAATCCATGATCGATGATCTGATTAACAAGGGCGCCGTACTGCCTTTCAACGCCATCGTGCTGGCCGGCGTACCGCTTAAGGCGCTGCCGAAGACGCTCGAAATGGGCTATGAGCGCGGCTGGGCGTTCAAGGCGGATACCGTCAAAGAACTTGCTCAGCAAATCGGCGTGCCGCCAGAGAATCTTGAGTCGAGCATGAAGCGCGTCAACGAATTCGCCAAAACCGGCGTTGATGAAGAATTCAGCCGCAAGCCCGAACATCTGCGGGCGTTCAACCTGAATAAAGGTCCCTACTACGCCCTCAAAGGCGTGCGCTGCTTCTTCCTGACGTTGGGCGGGGTAACCGTGACGCCGCAGTTCGAAGCCAAGAATCCGCAGGGCAACGTCATCCCGAACCTTTATGTTGTCGGACAGGATATCGGCGGCCTCTATGATTCGTCTTACGACCTTCGCTGCGAAGGCTCTGCCTCGTCCTTTGCCATGACTTCCGGCCGCGTAGCCGCTGAGAACGCCATTAAGGCCATTGAGGCCGGCCGCGTCTAAGGAGCCCGCATCAGTCCTCCCCATCGCCGCAGATCACAGGCGCATCTGCCTGCCGCTGCGGCAAACGCCGCCCGCCGCGCTCACGCGCTTCGGGCGGTTGTTTTCAGGTAAAGTCAATCTGCACAAGACCCAACCGTCCGCTCGGCTTCTTTTTTTGAGTCCCCACTGCACAACATCCATTGGATGAACAAACCGCGCATGCCCAAAGAACTCGTTCCGCTCCTTGAGCCCGGGATTTTGTACTCCAAATGTCCGTGGCGCTTTCATCCCGACCCGCCGCCGCTCGAAAAACTTTTTGTGGATGCGCCTGTCGTCGAACTTCCTGCGCATATCGATCATGCTTTTGGGCGGGAATCCTTTGTATATTGGATTGATCAAGGCATACTCGCCACCTGCGCACCGCGCACTCGCGGTCCGCGCATGACTGCCTTATTTGTGCCCCGAACCATTCTCGGAGGCCCTAAAGCCCTGCTCCATAAGCAGCCGCTGGAGCTCACCATCCGCACGCTTTCTCCCGTACGTCTGCGGCGCAGAGATGCTTTGCAGTTCAGACGCTTCTTAGCCGATCACCCCGGCATAGAGCTCGAATACCTGCGCACACTGGCATGGAATCACGAAGCGCAGCTCGACGGACTGCTCGTCAACGGTCTCGATCCCGTTCCTGTGCGTCTGGCAAGACTGTTTCTCTCGCTTCTGGCCATTGGCGGAGAAGAGAGCTCTGCCGGTCCGCTTCCGATTGAGCCGACAGTAGACGAATTGGCCCTCATGGTTCATGCCACCCGAGCCGTCGTCAATCGACTGCTCTCGGATTGGATCAAGCGAGGTTTAATTGAGCGCAGCGGCCGCAAAATCATAGTGCTGCCGAATTATAGAGACTCATTTGAACGCTCACTTGCGCTCTAGTTCCCGCAGTTCAAAGATTGCCGACCGCTCCAGCCTGCAGAGCTTTTGGCCATGCAGGCTGGAGAAAGGATCATCAGAAGCGGTGCATGAGGCCCACGGCCGTCAGCACCTGGTTAAAGCGGCCGACGCCGTCAAGCAGCTTCTTGCCGTCAGACCAGCTCGCTGCGCCGTAGAAATTTGTCCGCTTTGAGAAGTTGTAGTAGTAAACCAGACCGGCCATCGTCATGGTGCCTTCATCATGCCCTGCTTTCGTTTCAGCGCCCTGCCATTTGCTCTTTAAGAAGCCGACCGAACCGCTGATCGTATGCTGACCCATAGGATATTTGGCGCTCATGAAGACCGCCAGGTTGTCCAGCCCTTCTTCGCTATTGCTCACAACATCACTGCCGCCGACGATCGCTGACAAATCGCTCACCGGCCCAATTCGCCAGTCGTTTTGACTGGCATACAGAATGCCTGAAACTGCCGGACCGCCGAAATCGTAGCTGGCGATCAAATGCACGGCATGCGTATTCTTCTTGCGCAGTGCCTCTGGACGAGTGCCGTCTGCATTCTTGACGTTCCCCGGCATTTCAAAGGAATACACCACGGCGGTCTTCAGATGATCGCCCGTCCAGCCCGTACTGAACTGAGCAACGTGACGACGGTCAGACCAGTCTTCGGTCGTTTCCGTATCCGTGCCATTGACCGAGTCGCCGTTTGAATAAACGCCGCGGACGAAGAGACCCGACTGAGCATTGGTTGAGAAGGCGATCGCATTGGAAAGATCACCCGGCTGGAACATGATATTGGCCGGTGCAATGCCGCCGAGTGAGGCGAATGTCATGTTGGCATTCGTCTTCCCATAAACAGAATACGGGCGGCCGGCCACAGTCAAACCAGCCATACGGCCGAATGAAAATTCAATCTGATCGTTGCCGACGAAAAGGCGAGACTGGGCATCAAACAAATACCCATTGGAGCGGAAGGTACCGGAATCCGGATAGAACCTGTTCTGCAGCTGAGCGCCCGTGTACCAACCGTTGCCAAGGTCCTCTCGAGCAGTCAGCATCAAATGCGGATCATCAGGCAATTCACCCATACCGCCCATTTTGAGGCTACCGTTATCAGCGCCTTCAACTTTATTGAAATAGAGACCGGTGATGACGCTGCCTGAAATTTTGACATCCGCAGCGTGCGCGGCTGCGCATCCGAAAGCCAATGCCAAGGCAGTGCAAAGCAAAGTGCAGGCGTGCGAACGATGATGGTTATATTGCATTGAGAGAGCTCCTTCTTACATAGGGAGCATCAACGCGCGCCTGAATCTGCCTTCTGGTCCTGCAGATTCAGAGACAGCGCGTTGTGCTTTGAAGAAGAGTAGTTACAGTTTTGAAACTAATCCATTAGCACTAGTTAAGGCTGCCCAACCGTTTACGAAAGAAATCTTTTCTGTAAACATAATAATGACTGGCTTAACCGTGATGGTTTTGACCAATATGAATTAGAAATACGTCATCAAACCGACCGTTCCCATGACTCGGTTCAGACGCGGTGCTGCGTCAAGGAGCTTGCGGCCGTCAGCCCAGCTTGCCGCGGCATAGCACCTCGTGCTTTTCGAAAGGCTGTAGTAATAAACCGCGCCGCCCATCACCATGGAACCTTCGGTATAGCCGCTCTTCGTTGATTCTCCGTTCCATTTCGAATGCAGGTAACCGGCCGCGGCGGTAAAGAGATGACGGCCAACGGGATATTTCGCACTGACATGGACCGCAACATTGTCAAGGCCCTCCTGACTGCTGCCGATACGGCCGTCGCCCACAAACGCAGAGAGATCGGGCACAGCGCCAATACGCCACTCGTTGCGGCTTGCATAAAGGATGCCGGCGATGCCGGGCCCCTGCTTGCCGGCGAAATGCCAGCTCCCGATTAAATGAAGCGCATGCGTGTTTTTGCGCCGAACATCGCGGGAACCGTCTGCATTGGCCAACTGTCCGGGCATTTCAAACGAATAAACCACCGCGGTCTTGAGTTTGTCGCCCAGCCACATGGCGCCGAGCTGCGCCACATGGCGGCGGTCGGACCAGTCTTCAGTCGCTTCCGTGTCTGCGCTGTCGCCGATATTTGAATCGCCATTCGAATAAACACCGCGCACGACAAAGCGGCTGCCATGTGTTGTAAATGCAAACGCATTAGTGAGCGCACCAGCTTGGAACGTAATGTTTGCCGGCGCAATCCCAGCAAGCTGGGCATAAGTCATGTTGGCATCCGTCGCAGCATAGACCGAATACGGATCACCGGAAACGGTGAGCCCGGACATACGGCCGGCAGTGACTTCAAACTGCTGATTGCCTATTGACAGGTATGAGGAGCTGAAAAGCCCGTTATGTCCGGAAAATGAGCCGGTATCAGGCGTGACATTGCTCGTGAGATTAAACCGGAGGTAATAGCCGTTTTCTAAATCCTCTCTTCCAAGAATCTTGAAGCACGTATCGTCCGGTGTCTCTCCGACACCCGCAAGAACCAGATTCGAATGCTCCGCGCTTTCTGTTTTGGAATAGAAAAGACCGGAAACGACAGCGCCGGCAAGTTTGACTTCTGCAGCACTCACCGCTGAAGGCGCATAGACGGCAAGAATGAGTGCAGCCGCAGGCAGCAGCCCTGCCATGCGCATCCGTTTGAAACCGACTCCATGAGCGTTGTGATCGGGCATAAAGGTCTCCTTTGTCCTTTTTCGGTGTTGTTCGCCTGTTCGAATGGGACTTCGGCATCTTCTCTGCCCGATGGATCGGATCAGTGAGGTTCGTGAAGATGTGTGAAAACTTCGTCAGGCACCGTGGACTAGCGTAGATAGATCTTTAGGCTTTATCCATTAGAGGTAGATTTCGCTTCTGCGCAGAAATTGGAACTGTCTTTTCTCAAAGTGACCATAAGGTTATGGATAACCAAGCCGTTAACTGATTTCGCTGGAAAGGAATATTCCAATTAGATCGCTGCATTAAGAAAAAACAATAAGAAAAACAAAGAATTGATAAAGCAGCCGGCTGCTTATTTCTTATAAAAACCAAACTTACGCAGCCATTCCGCAGAACTCCCCGAGAGGCGGCTCCAGAAAGATTCGCCGCCTGTATAAAGACCGTCGGAAAAGACATCGGGACTCAAAAACCGCCGGCCTATGCCGTTTTGAACCCAGAAACTTTGCTGGTCGGAATCCAGCTCATCATTTCCGACAGAGGATTTCCCCACATTGATCTCGCCCGCGGCATGGCGCACATTTCGATCCCTCATGCTTTCGAGGAGCTCCGAATCACCGCTGCGAACTCCCACGGCATCAAATCCAAAAGAGCACATGCAGCAGCCCTCTCGCTCCCGAGCAAAACCGATGCCGCTTTCGCAGACCTCATCACTGCCCGTGCCGGACATGAAACTGGGCGCTTCCTCTGCAGGCAGCCACTCCAATGGAGCCGCATCAAGGTTGTCGTCCCATGCGCAGGAGTCGCTCAGCGTGCCGACATTAACAACACGAACAGTGTGAGATGCACGGCTAATCTTATTGGTCATTCAAAAATCTCCTCTTTCTTAACAAAAGGATTCCAGTCGTTTTCAAGCAATGATTTGTTTTCACATCCTTTTGAAAACATCATCCATGGCATCGCGTCGGCTCTCGACGCATGCAGACAACGCCGACAGTCCCATACCGCAAAAAAGGTATCGGCAATAGAATCTTCAAACCATCAACCTCGAAGAAGAGCTGTCCAAATGACCAACAATCGAGTCCGCAGTTACGGCATCCATATCGGCATCCTGCCCGCCGGCAAATTCAATGCCGTGACCGATGTGCCCGGCGTAAAAGTCGGCCAAGTTACCTTGGAAGACGACGCATGCAGCATGCACACGGGCGTGACGGCCATCCTCCCGCACGGCGGCAATGTTTTTCAGGAAAAAGTGCCCGCCGGCGTATTTGTCGGAAACGGCTTTGGCAAGTCCGCAGGAATTCCTCAGATCAACGAACTCGGCACGCTTGAAACGCCGATTGTTCTCACCAACACGCTCAGTGTCGCTGCCGGAATTGAAGGGCTTCTCTCCTGGACGCTCGAGCAGCCAGGCAATGAAGCGGTCAAAAGCGTCAACGCCTTTGTCGGCGAAACGAATGACGGCCGCGTCAACGACATCCGTGCACGATTCGTTGCCCCCGAACACGTTATTGAAGCGCTGCGCAGGGCGGAATCCGGTCCGGTTGAAGAAGGCTGCTGCGGTGCAGGCACCGGCACTGTTGCCTTCGGCTTCAAGGCCGGCATCGGCACCGCATCGCGCAAACTCCCCGAAAGCTTAGGCGGCTGGACCGTCGGGGTCATTGTTCAGGCCAACTTCGGCGGCTTTCTCACCGTAAAGGGTGTTGAAGTCGGCCGGCAGCTCGGCGGCTGGAGCAATGAAAAGCTTCTCACACAAGCCATGCCCGCGGGATGGGCCGAACGAGTCAAAGACGCGGCCGGGTCTGCCGACGGCTCCATCATGATGATTGCAGCAACGGATGCGCCGCTCACGCAGCGTTCGCTCGAGCGTCTGGCCGAACGGGCATTTATGGGCATGACCCGCACCGGCGGCATTGCCTCCAACGGATCGGGGGATTTCGCCCTGGCCTTTTCAACGGCACCCTCCATGCGGGTTCGTCATGAAGCCCCTTACGGTCTGCTCGAAGGCGGCCCCACAGTCCGCAGTGACGATATGACGCCGCTCTTCATGGCCGCCATAGAATCAACCGAAGAAGCCATCCTCAATGCGCTTTTTACCGCTCACGATACGGCCGCATACGACGGAGGCCGGATCGCCGCGCTGCCGCGCGAGGCCGTGCTGCAGATGCTTCGAAAAGCCGGCGTTCTTGCCGAGCGCTAGAAGTCTCTAAGGCCGAGCGCTCTCAGAAGGCATGCTGTTACGGGCCGAGTCCTACAATGGAAGCACCCGCAGCGCCTTTTTTCCTCGGATTTTGATCGGTGTACACATTCCTTTTGCACAGCGCCAGCGCAGTTGCGCTCCTTGTTTGGGGAGCGTACATGGTGAAAACCGGCATATTGCGTACGTTTGGTGAAGCGCTTCGCTCGTGGCTGGCCACACGCCTCTCCAACCGCTTTGCCGGCTTTGCCGCCGGCATGGGTCTGGCGATGCTGCTGCAAAGCTCAACGGCCGCATCACTTCTCGTAGCAAGTCTGCAGGCCGGCGGATTGGTTTCTACGGCGGCTGCTCTGGCCGCCGTACTCGGCGCCGACCTGGGCAGCGCCTTGGCCGCACGCATTCTGACACTGAACATTACGAGTCTTATTCCCATTCTGCTCATTGCAGGCACTTTTCTCTTTCTGCGGCGAATGGAAAAGCGCGAAGGCCAGTTCGGCCGGATGCTGCTGGGTTTTGCCTTCGTTCTTCTGGCGCTGCAAAGCATCATGGCCTCAACCGAGCCGATGCGCGACAGTCCGATCATTCTGGAAACTTTGACGCATCTTCCGGAGCATCCCTTCCTGGCGGCGGCTGTCGGCATCGTCTGTGCCGTCCTATTTTTCTCCAGCCTAGCCGTTGTCGCCGTGACGGCGGCTGCCACTGCGAGCGGCCTGCTGCCGGCCTCAGCCGCGCTTTGGGTTGTATTGGGGGCGAATTTCGGCAGTGCGCTCTTGGCTGCAGCCGCAACAGCCGGCGCATCAAAAGCAGCTCGGAAGGCGCCGCTCGGAAACTTCTTCTTTCGGGTCGGCGGCTTTGCTGCCGGCGCAGCAGTCCTTTACTTTATTCCGGCTGCGAGCAGCGTTTTTGCATCTCTCGGAGATCCGGCAGACGGCGTGATCTTATTTCATGTGGTCTACAACACTGTAATCGGTGCTGTGGGGCTCTCTTTCATTCATCCGGCAGCCGCGCTGATCGACCGTTTGGTACCCGTGTCGGTCCAAACAGATGACTTTGAAACGCATCTGCTTTCAAAGGAAAATCTCCTTTCGAGCAGCTCGGCACTTGTCCAAGTGCGTCATGAGAACGCGCGCACGGCAGAGCTATTCCGTAAGCACTGGGATGCACTCACACCGCTTATCTATGAAAATCCGCCGATGGGTGAGCTCTTGGCCTTTAAAGAGCGCCGAAAGCTCCTGGACCGCCGCTGCCGCACCGTCTCTAAAGCGCTCAACATCATCATCCGTGACGACCTTTCGGAAGAGGCCGTCATCGAATGGCAGTCGCTTTCTGCCGTTTCTGATGCACTGCTCTTCTCGCTTGAAGTCACAAACGATATCGTTGATCTGCTGCGGAAGAAAAAAATCCGCCGCTCGCTCTTTTTCAGTGCGCAGGGTGCGCAGGAGCTCGAACAAGAGCATCACGTCGTATCTGCGCACCTGGAGCTCCTCGCGCAAATACTCTCAACGAGTGATCCGCAGGAGATCAATGAGCTGCGAAACAATCTCCTTTCAGGCGAAGCGGCATCCTCGAGCGACGCCGCGGAACTGGTCTCACGCCACATGGAACGCGTTGATAAAGGCAGCGCGCTTTCCATTGAAACAAGTGCTCTGCATCTCGATCTTCTGCTCCTCTTTCGCCGGGTTGACAGCATTCTCGCTCACGGCGCCCGAAACTTTGCCGTGAGTTGAAAGGCACTCTGGCAGCTGTGTCAGCGTTTGCTGCCGCGGCCGGTCAGACGGAGCCAAATGCGGTTTGCTGCGGATGTCCGGCCCTGAGCTTCAAGCGCCAAGAGCGGCTTCATTCCGCGCGCCGTCGCGTCCCAGCAGAGCAGTGAGCCGACAACGACAGCAGCGACCCCCGTCCAGAAAGAGCTGTCGAGTTTGGCGCCAATCCAAAAAACGGCAAAAACACACGAGAGAACCGGCGTGAAATAGGAGGCCGCTGCCAGCACCGTGATGTTCCCTTTGGTCATGCCCTGCGTCCAGGCAGCATATGCGCCGCCCATCGCAATGCCGCCCAGGATGACGCTGATCCAGCCGTGTGCCGAAGGTTCGCCCACCATTTGGGTGCCGAAACCGCAAAGCCACAGCACGCCGTAGATGCTGGCGTTGATGCAAAAAATCAGGCAGGCCAGATTGGTTGAGCCGCCCCACGCACGAGTCATGCTGGAAAAAGCTGCCCAAGTGACGGCAGCGCCGACCGCGAGAATGTAGCTCAGCGGATGCTCAAGCAGCCGCGAAATAAAACCCTCGAGTGAAAAGCCTTGCCCGCCGGCGAGAATTTCAACAATCCCGCAGAAAGCAAGCACCATACCGGGCGCAATCCACCAGCGTGACCGTACGCCGTTAAAGACCACGGCAAAAAGGAGCGTCAGAGCGGGCCAAAGGTAGTTCACCATGGCCGCCTCCATCGTCTGCGTTCCGCCGGCAGAAAAAAAGATAGCGAGCGTGAAGCAAAGCGAACTCGCGTTGGCTGTCGGCAGGCCAAAAATGAGGTATCGCCTGTCGACGGTCCGCAGATCCGGAATGCCGATGACGAAAAAGAGGCATACCGCAGCGGTGATATACAGAAGCGTCTGTCCCTGAGCCAGTCCAAAGCCTTCTGCAATGCCGCGCACAAGTGAAACGCCCATCCCCCAGCAAAGCGGAGCCAAAAGTCCGATCAATGTTGCGCGCTGCGTCGTCATCACCGAGCTCATGAAAACCTCAAGTGTTTTTTATCCTGCGGCTTCAGAGACCGCTTCCGTCCGTAGAGACTGTTCGTTATCCCAGAGCATGAGAGGGAAAGCGCAGCCGCCTAAAGGGTGAAAGAGAAGTGTAGCGCCGCCCATGGAGAAAAAAGCTCCGTCCGAAGAAATACCAACCTCGGGCGGAGCAGATCATCCTCTCGGGCAGTTTTGCCGCCGGATTCGGATGGATTCTCGTTTAAGCTCTGAATTAAACGTTAGTTGTCGGTGAACGCCTTCTTTACGCTGAAGGGCCATGCCTGATAGCCCATGGTGTTGTGGAGCTGAATTTCGACGGCCGGTTCTTTTTCACCCCAGCGGAACTCGTCAATGTACGGGTTGGGAAGACCCTTCATAGCGCCGGTGGTAAGGTCGAAGTCGGCGCCGGCCGTGGCGGAGTAGACAAAGACCGAGTTCTTGTCAGGCTGGTACTCGGTGAGCGACGTCACGGGGCTGTACCAATTGTGGCCGCGTTCTTTGCCGTATTCCCAAACCTGCTCGACGGTGCGCTTGACCTGGTCGATCTTGTAGATGACAGCGCGCGAATACTTCATTTCCGGAAGCGCCGGCTGTTCCATGCCGCGGGCGTCGCCGTTGTCGAAGACCGAAACCCAAATCACGTTCTTGTCGGACTTGGAATCAATGCGCCAAGCCGTGTGCTGCGTCCACGTCCAGTCGAATGCGTCGCCGCACTCAGCATCGCCGCACTTCAAGGGCTTGCCCTGAGCATCGACCGGCGTGAGGAGCGCTTCCTTCCAGGGAGAACGCCAGCCGCGCGGCGCCCCGAGAATCCACTTCACCTTCTTGTCACGGCCGATCTTGATGATCGCGGACTGGTGACGCGAGGAAATAATGATCGAGTCATCGGTCGGGTCATAGTCAACGGAATTGACGTGCGCCCAGTTGCGGCCTGGGCCGGTGCCGGCAAAGTCGCCGAAGTTGGCCGAGGTTTCCTGCTTGGCGAGGTCTTCTGCCGTGAGCGTATGACCGGCCTTGCTCGGATCGATGTTCAGGCAGACAGCCCCCTGGTCGAGTGCCTTGATGACGTTGCTGCGGTACGGATCGAGAATATCAAAGAGACGCCATTCATCGACCACGCGGCCGCCGGCATCCACCTCAATAATCATGTCGCGGACCGTGCGGACGCGCTTCTGATCGAGACGGCGGAGGTCAGCCGATGCGACGCGAAGCAGATAGTGCCCGTTGGGCATCGGATCGAGCGAATGCGAGAAGTCGCTGTAGCCCGCAGGCAGCCGACGATTGAAAGCCTTGCGGCCCATGATGTCGTACTTCACATAAGTCGAACCGTAGCCCCAAGAAACAGCGCCGTCGTCGTTCTGCTTGAAGCCCATCATGACGCCCTTGGTGTAGATCGATTCGGGATCCCAAATCGTCGAAGCGTCGAGGTACCAGCGAATGGCGCCCGTCGTGTCAATGATGGCAATCTTCGGAATGAAGCTCCACGTGAGAGCGCCGCCCTCCGGATTGTTCCAGACTGCGCGCGTATCAGCGCCGTGGGCATTGCCGAAATTGTTGACAAAGTAGAGACGATCTTTGAATTCAGGATCGACCTTCTTCACCTCTACGTCAAACATCAGGTTCTTTTCGCCGGCAGCCCCCGATTCGATGCCGCGCAGCGGACCGCAATAGATCGTATAGGTATGTTCGCCCTTGACCTCTTTGCCGTCAAAGCGGTACGAATACTGGACTTCAACCTTATTGGAATAGTCGGCATAAAGACCGAACACCGGAATGCCGGCATGCGTAAGCAGCTGCGCCTTCGAAACATCGTATGCGATTTCCTGGCCGCCGTCCTTAGGCACCACACGGACATGAGCCGTGAGCAGTTCGTAGCCGCCGTTCTTAATGACGGCGGTGAGCGGCGAAATCTTATACGGGTTGACGATCACTTCGCCGAGATCACCCTGCTTGGCAAAACCGACGACAGCGAAACCGCTCGGCGTTCCCATGGCAAAGGCTCCGCTTGCGGCGGAGACGGCAAGCGCCGCACCGGACAGAAGAAAGGCGCGCTTAGTAAGCTGCATGATGTATTCCTCTTTTGTATCGTTTCGCGGGGGAGGATGCTCTCACCCGCAGTCCTGAGGAAATACTGCGCTTAGGCTCAATTCCCCGCTATTCCTGCATTCGCGGATTCTTTCGCAAAAAATGGAAAATCATTTTCAGCGTTCGCGGCCGCATCATGATGATCCATCTCAGACATTGCGCCTAAGGAAAAACTCCCTTTGACATTGTTCAGACGCATTTGACGTGCGCCGACAGTGCGAAGATGCACCAAACGCGCCCCTGAAGCATTCCCAAACTGCGCTCGGCCGTGGCATGATTGAAGACAGTTCTTCTGCGGAAACATCAATTCCGCGCTGAACATGTAGCGCCTTTTCGCTGTAAACCATATTCCCATTTGTCGGAGCATTGTCGTGTACGGCTTCACCTTCCGCCGCCATCACCACCACCATCCTTAAAGCATCCCTCGGGCGCACAAGCTGTTCGGGAGGATCGATGCATGCTTCCGGCGGCTCAGGATGAAGCTCCACAAAACAGAAAAGCCTTCGGAAGTCATCGGACTCCGGAGGCTTTTTTCATCACTGCGCCGGATCTTTGGATGTCCGATGATGGTGCGGCGCAGAAGACGACCGCTCCCAAAGCCCGTTCCCCGTCACCCCATTTCACGAAAGAAGAGAAGAAAATGACTGAAAACAACCGCCTGAGGCTTGCAATGCAAAAGTCCGGGCGACTTTCCGACGACTCGCAGGACCTTCTTGAACGCTGCGGTCTCAAGGTACGCTTCCACTCCCAGCGCCTCCTGGCCGTAGCGGAAAATATGCCCGTTGAGATCCTGCGCGTGCGCGACGACGACATTCCCGGTCTCGTCATGGACGGCGTGGTCGACCTCGGCATCATCGGCGAAAACGTGCTCGAAGAAACCGTACTCGCCCGCAGAAGTCAGGGAGAAGAACCGAAATTCCGCATGCTCAAGCGGTTTGATTTCGGCGGCTGCCGGCTCTCGGTAGCGATTCCGACGGATGAGACTTGGGGCGGTCTGGAAAGCCTCAACGGCCGCCGCATCGCGACGAGCTATCCGCAGCTCCTTAAGCGCTGCTTTGATGAACGCGGCCTCACCTTTAAGCCCTGTCTGCTCACGGGTTCGGTTGAAGTGGCTCCTCGAGCCGGCCTGGCCGACGCCATCTGTGATCTCGTCTCAACGGGCGCAACCCTTGAAGCCAACGGGCTGAAGGAAGTGGAGGTCGTGTACCGCTCCAAAGCCTGTCTCATTGCCAAGGCCGAGCCTTTTGACAACGAAAAGGCCGCCCTTGTCGAACGGCTGCTCGTGCGCATGCAAGGTGTCGCTCGAGCGCGCGAATGCAAATACATCATGCTTCACGCCCCCAAAGCCAAGCTCGCAGAAATTTCGAAGCTGCTGCCGGGCGCTGAACATCCGACCATTCTTCCGCTTGCCGGATCAGCCGATCATGTCGCGCTCCACATGGTGAGCCGCGAAAGTCTTTTCTGGGAAACGATGGAGGTGCTCAAAGCGCTCGGCGCAAGCTCAATCCTCGTTCTGCCGATTGAAAAAATGATGGAGTAACTCAAATGACGAATTTCAATTTCAGCGACATCATTGAATGGGATGCGCTTTCGGAAGCCGAACGCACCGACATTCTCCGCCGTCCCGCCGTCATGGCCGGCGACAAGATCACGGCCGTCGTGTCGGGCATTCTCGACGAAGTCGAGTCCCGCGGCGACGCAGCGCTGCGTGACTTCAGCGCAAAATTCGACCGCACGGAAGTGAAGAACTTCAAGGTGAGCAAGGCAGAGGTCGACGCTGCCATTTCGCGCCTTTCGCCTGAATTCATCAAAGCACTTCAGACAGCGGCCAAAAATATCGAAAAATTCCACTCCGCTGAAGTGCTCGAGACGGTCACTGTCGAAACCATGCCCGGCGTCGTTTGTCAGCAGGTTACTCGCCCGATCGGCGCCGTCGGCCTCTATATTCCGGGCGGCACGGCACCGCTCTTTTCCACAGTGCTGATGCTTGGCATTCCGGCCAAGATCGCCGGCTGCGGCCGCGTCATCCTCTGCTCGCCGCCTCCGATTGCCGATCCGATTCTCGCAGCGGCTCGTCTGTGCGGCATTGATGAGATTTATCAGGTGGGCGGCGCTCAGGCGATTGCCGCCATGGCTTTCGGCACTGAAACGATCCCCTCCGTCTCGAAGATCTTCGGACCGGGCAACGCCTACGTCACCGAAGCCAAGCGCCAGGTCAGCCGCCGTCCGGACGGTGCGGCCATTGATATGCCCGCAGGTCCCTCGGAGGTTCTCGTTATTGCAGATGCTGAAGCCGATCCGCGCTTTGTTGCTGCTGATCTGCTCTCTCAGGCCGAACACGGGCCGGACAGTCAGGTCGTGCTGCTCACGCCCTCCAAGACCCTTGCCAAGGCGGTTGCTCAAGCCGCCGCTAAGGAACTCGAAACGCTTCCGCGCCGCGCCATTGCAGAAAAGTCCCTTTCTGCGAGCCGTCTGATTGTGGTGAAGGATCTCAAGGAGTGCGTCGAAGTGTCTAACCGCTACGCACCCGAACACCTCATCCTGCAGACCCGCAATGCGCGGGAGCTCGTGCCGTTCGTCCAGAATGCCGGTTCGGTATTCGTGGGGGACTGGTCACCCGAATCGGGCGGTGACTACGCTACCGGCACCAATCACGTTCTGCCCACCTACGGGTGCGCGGCGGCTTACTCCAGCCTGGGGCTCGCCGACTTCACCAAGCGCATGACTGTGCAGGAAATGACGCTGCAGGGGTTCTCGGAACTGGGCGAAGCGATTGCCATTCTTGCCCACGCCGAACAGCTCGACGCCCACCGCAACGCCGTACTCGTTCGCCTCGAAAAACTCTCTAAAAAGATCGGAGGGTAAATTGGCTGACTATTGCGCAGAAATTGCTGAAGCCCCGGAGCGTCTTGCGCGCCCCGAAGTGCAAAAACTCACGCCTTACCAGTCTGCCAGACGCATTGTTGCCGCAGCGGGCGGGCGCGGAGACATTTGGCTCAATGCCAACGAGTCGGCCGAATCTGTGCCGATGGCGCTTCAGACCGAACGCTTCAACCGCTATCCGGAGCCTCAGCCTGAAGCCGTTGTCGAGGCTTATGCGGCTTATGCCGGCGTTTCGACCGAACAGATTCTTGTCACCCGCGGCGGCGACGAAGGCATTGAGCTTTTGGTTCGTACCTTCTGCCGTCCGGGCGAAGACGCTGTACTGCAGTTCCCGCCCACTTACGGCATGTACGCGGTATCGGCCGAAACCAACGGCGCGAAAGTGATCAATCTGGTCACCGCTCCGGACCGCGGCTGGGTGCCTGATGCCGCTGAGACCGCGCATACGCTCGACACCCGTCCTGAGGTGAAGCTCGTTTTTGCCTGCTCTCCGGGCAATCCCACGGGAACACTCATCCCCATGGGAGTTCTTCGCAAGCTCGCGCAGGTCGCTGCCGGACGGGCGCTGCTCGTCATTGACGAAGCTTATATTGAGTTTTCGCCCGCCGACACGGCTGTGGATCTCCTTAAAGAATTCCCGCACGTGGTCATCATCCGTACGCTCTCGAAAGCCTTTGCACTTGCGGGACTGCGGTGCGGCTTCCTCTTGTCTTCTCCGGGCGTGATCGGCATGCTCAAGAAGGTCATCGCTCCCTACCCCATTCCGTCACCGGTTGCGGATCTCGCCGCTCAAGCGCTCACCCCCGCGGCGGTGAGCGCCATGCGCCAGCGTGCCGCGGCGGCAGTCATGCGCCGCTGCGAACTCGAGGTTGCCCTCGAAGATCTCCCCAGCGTCGAAGCGGTTTTTCCGAGTGCCTCGAATTTCCTTCTGGCGGAATTCTCCGACGGCCCTCAAGTCTTCAAGGCTATGTGGGATCGAGGGATCATTCTGCGCGACCAAAACCGTCAGCCGACGCTTGCCAACTGCATCCGCATTACTGTGGGTACGCAGGATGAGAACGATGAGCTCCTCGGCGCGCTTCGTGAAGTTCTCGGCGCCGGCGCTTCCGAGGGAGACGTCAAATGAAGGAACGCATCCTCTTTGTTGACCGCGACGGCACGATTCTTGAGGAGCCTCATGATTTTCAGGTAGACAGCTTTGAAAAGATGCGTTTTGTCGAGGGCGTTTTGCCCGCACTCAAAGCGCTTCGCGAAGCCGGCTGGAAACTCGTGATGGTTTCCAATCAGGACGGGTTGGGCACGGCGTCATTTCCCGCTGAAACCTTCAAGGGTCCGCATGAGCTGATGATGCAGATCCTGGAGAGTCAGGGGGCGCATTTTGACGAAGTGCTCATCTGCCCGCACATGCCCGGCGAGGGCTGCTCCTGCAGGAAACCGAATACCGGTCTCGTCAAGCAGTATCTCAAGCGCGGGGTACTCGATAAGCACAATTCCTACGTGATCGGCGACCGCGAAACGGACCTGATGCTCGCTAAAAATATGGGACTCACCGGTCTGCGCGTGGGGCCCGACGGCCAATCCTGGGCTGCCATTGAAAAGCGTCTGCTCGAATCCCTTCCTGCTGCTCCCGCCCAGCCAGTCCGCGACCGGCACAGCGCTGTTGAACGCGTCACCAAAGAGACGCAGATTTCGGTGGAAGTCTGGCTGGACCGTTCTGGCGAAAACGACATTTCCACGGGCATTGGCTTTTTCGACCACATGCTCGACCAGATCGCCGTGCACGGCGGCATTCGTCTGCACCTTCATGCCAAGGGAGACCTTCAGATCGACGATCACCACACGGTCGAAGACACAGGACTCGCGCTCGGCGAAGCGCTGCGGCTCGCATTGGGCGACAAGCGCGGCATCCGCCGCTTCGGCTTCCTGCTGCCGATGGATGAAGCGCTTGCACGGTGTGCGCTCGACATTTCCGGTCGTCCGTACCTCACGTTCAAAGCCAAGTTCAAGCACCGCCATGTCGGAGATCTGTCGACTGAAATGATCGAACACTTCTTCCGTTCGCTCTCCCAGACCATGGGCATTACTTTGAATCTCAAGGCCAAGGGCGGCAATGACCATCATGTTGCCGAAAGCCTCTTCAAGGCCTTCGGCAGAACGCTTCGTGATGCAGTTCGTGTTGAGGGGACCGAGCTCCCGTCTTCCAAGGGGGTACTGTGAAAGCTGTCATTCTCGACACCGGCTGCGCCAATCTTGCCTCACTCGCCTTTGCGGTGAAGCGTCTCGGAGTGGAGCCTCTGATTACACGTGAAGCTGCCGACATCCGTTCGGCCGACCGCATTTTCCTCCCGGGCGTCGGCACCGCCAAAGCGGCTATGACGGCTTTGACGGAACGCGGACTTCCCGAGCTGATCCGCGAGGCCCATCAGCCGCTTTTGGGCATCTGTCTTGGAGAGCAGCTCCTTGGCCGCCGCAGTGAAGAAACGGGCGGCGTGGATCTGCTCGGCCTCATTGATGCGGATGTCCGCCAACTCAATGCGCCCGGACTGCCGCTTCCGCACATGGGGTGGAACCGAGTCTTCCCCAAGAGCGAATCCCCGCAGGCCAAACTGCTTTTTAAGAACATCGAACCTGGAGAATGGTTCTATTTTGTCCACAGCTTTGCAATGCCTGACGGCCCTGCCGCCATTGCTTCCTGCACATACGGAGAGCCGTTTGCCGCCGCAGCTGCCAGCGAAAACTTCATGGGCGTGCAGTTTCACCCAGAGCGCTCGGGCAAAGCGGGCGCTCGTCTTCTCGCTAATTTTCTTGGAGCCGCCGCATGATTATTCCTGCCATTGATTTAATCGACGGCTGCGTCGTGCGTCTTCATCAGGGGGATTACGGCCTCCGCCGCGACTACGGCGAAGACCCGCTTTCCCGTCTTCAGCGTTATCAGGCGAGCGGCGCGAAGCTGCTCCACATCGTTGACCTTACCGGCGCCAAGGATCCGAAAGCGAGACAAATTCCGCTTCTGCGCGAACTGCTCGGCAGCCTCTCTATCCCTGTGCAAACGGGCGGCGGCATTCGCTCAGCTGACGATGTGCGCTCGCTTCTTGATGCCGGCGCAGCCCGCGTCGTAGTGGGCTCTGCCGCCGTGAAGCGCACGGATGAAGTGGCCGGCTGGATGAAAATTTTCGGCGCCGACAAGCTCGTTCTCGCACTTGACGTACGCATCAACCAGGCCGGAAACGCCGAGGTTGCCGTGAGCGGCTGGCAGGAAAATTCCGGGGTGTTAATGGACGACCTGATCCGAGCCTTCGAACCCGTCGGCCTGCGGTACGTACTGACTACTGATATTTCCAAGGACGGCACATTGGCCGGCCCCAACACGGCGCTCTACGCCAAACTTGCTCAAACGTTCCCGACCATCGACTTTCAGGCCTCCGGCGGCATTGGAAGTCTCGACGATATCCGCGCGGTATCGCATACGGGCGCAGCCGGCGTCATCGTCGGCCGGGCACTTCTGGAAGGTAAATTCACCCTCGAAGAGGCTTTTGAATGCTGGCCAAACGAATAATTCCTTGTCTTGACGTGAAGGACGGCGTTGTCGTCAAGGGCGTTAAGTTCCGCGGGCATGAGGTGATGGGCGAAATCGTCCCGCTCGCCCGCCGATATGCCGAAGAAGGCGCCGACGAGCTGGTCTTTTACGACATCACCGCATCGTCGGACGGCCGCGTCGTCGATAAGAGCTGGATTTCAAGCGTCGCCGAAGCGATTGATATTCCGTTCTGTGTAGCGGGCGGCATCCGCTCGATTGAAGACGCCGGGCGGCTTCTCGCTTTCGGTGCTGACAAAATCTCCGTAAACTCTCCTGCGCTCGCGGATCCCACCCTCATTTCACGTCTTGCCGAGCGTTTCGGCGTGCAGTGCGTCGTGGTCGGCATCGACTCCTGGCATGACGAAAAGACCGGAGAATACTGGGTCAATCAATACACCGGCGATGAAAAGAAAACGCGAGTAACTCAGTGGCGCACGCTCGACTGGGTTGAAGAAGTCCAGCGCCGGGGCGCGGGGGAAATCGTCCTCAACATGATGAATCAGGACGGCGTACGGCAAGGTTACGACCTCGCGCAGCTGAGCGCAGTGCGCGCTGTCTGCAAAGTCCCGCTTATTGCAAGCGGCGGCGCCGGAACAATGGAGCACTTTCTTGACGCGTTCGAGACCGCCCATGCAGATGGTGCCTTGGCAGCCTCCGTCTTTCATAAGAAAATAATCAATATCGGGGAGTTGAAAACCTATCTCCGCGAGCACAACATTGAGGTGAGAACATGCTGAAGAAAGAAGATATTAATGCCCTCAACTGGGCCAAGGCAGGTGATTTAATGCCCGCCATCGTCCAGGATGCCCGCTCAGGGCAGGTCCTCATGCTCGGCTTTATGAACCGTGAAGCCGTGGATAAGACACTCGAAACCGGCAAAGTCACTTTCTGGTCTCGTACGAAACGCCGTCTTTGGACCAAAGGCGAAACGTCCGAACATTGGCTCCACCTGGTTGACATCGGCACAGACTGCGACCGGGATTCGCTGCTCATCCTCGCCAATCCGGACGGTCCGACTTGTCACCGCGGCACGACGAGCTGCTTCTCGCCGATCGAGCACCGCTGGAACTTCCTGCGTGAACTCGAGGTGCTCCTCGAAAGCCGCCGCGGCGCATCACCGGAAGAGTCCTACACGGCTCGTCTCTATGCCGCGGGCACCAAGCGCATTGCGCAGAAAGTCGGCGAAGAAGGCGTAGAAACCGCACTTGCCGCCACGGTGCACGATAAGGAAGAACTGAAGAATGAAGCGGCCGATCTGGTTTACCACCTCCTCGTTCTGCTCGCCGATGCGGATCTTGAACTCGCCGACGTCATCGATGTTCTGAAGGCCCGGCACAAGGATCGTCAGCGCGAACACCTGCTTAAGTGCTGAAACTCACCTCCGCCCGTCTGCGCCCGTCTTCTCATTAAAGACTGAGCGTCAGTATTGAGGGCCTCTCGGCGCGGCAATGCTCTTCAAGCCGAAGAGCTTCCGCGCCTTTTTGCGCGCTGTTCATCCCAAAAAATGAAGGCTGCGGGGCTTTTTGTCCTTCCTCATCCTCGCCCGCGAAAAAAAGGTTCCCCTTGAAGCCGTCGTCACTGGAAGACAGAAAAACCGTCGAAACTGTCGCTCATCAGGGCATTTCACAGGCTGAGTTAGGTAGTTTCTCTTCGGTCGAAATCAAACCGATAGTGATATCTTTATCAGATGCGTCCTTGCAGAACCTTGAACCACTCAGGACCCAGCCTAAAATGAAGCAAATTAAAAAATCCTCCAAGCTTGACAACGTTCTTTACGACATCCGCGGTCCGATCATGGACAAGGCCAAGCAGATGGAAGCAGAAGGACGCCGTCTCATCAAACTCAATATCGGTAATCTTGCCGTGTTCGGCTTTGACCCGCCCGAAGAGGTCATGCGCGACATGATCTATAACCTGCCCAACTCGGCCGGGTATTCGGACAGCAAGGGGATGTTCGCCGCCCGCAAGGCGGTTATGCACTACACGCAGGACAAGCAGATCGAAGGCGTCACGCTCGAAGACATCTATCTCGGCAACGGCGCATCGGATTTAATCACGATGGCCACGAACGCTCTGCTCGATGAGGGCGACGAGCTGCTGGTGCCGACGCCCGACTATCCGCTTTGGACGGCCGTTACCTCACTCGCAGGCGCCAAACCCGTGCATTACCTCTGCGATGAGGAAAAAGGCTGGATTCCCAATATCGACGACATCCGTGCCAAAGTGGGTCCGCGCACCAAAGGCATCGTCGTCATCAACCCAAACAACCCCACAGGCGTTCTCTATCCCAATTCCGTGCTCCTTGACATCATTCAGGTTGCACGAGAAAACGGTCTTGTGATTCTTGCCGACGAGGTCTATGACAAGATTCTCTACGACGGCATCAAGCACACCTCCATGGCAGCACTGTCGCACGATGTGCTGACGCTCACTTTTAATTCACTCTCGAAAGCCTACCGTGCCTGCGGCTACCGCGCCGGCTGGATGGTCATTTCGGGCGACAAGAGCAATGCAAAAGACTTCATCGAAGGTCTCAACATGCTCGCCAATATGAAGCTCTGCGCCAACGTTCCGGGTCAATACGCGATCCAGACTGCGCTCGGCGGCTACCAATCGATCAACGACCTTATTTGTGAGGGCGGGCGGCTGCGTCGTCAGCGCGACATTGCCTACGAAATGCTCTCGGCCATCCCCGGCGTTTCTGTGGTCCATCCGTGTGCGTCGCTTTATATGTTCCCGCGTCTGGATCCAGATGTTTATCCGATTGAAGATGACCGTGAATTCTTTAAAGAGCTCCTTGAAGCAACAAACGTTGTGTTAGTTCAGGGGACCGGCTTCAACTGGCCCAAACCCGATCACTTCCGCATGGTATTCCTGCCTTACGAGTGGGAGCTGCGCGACGCGATCAACCGCATTGCCAAGTTCCTCGCTGACTATCGCAAGCGCCATCCTGGAAAGAAAACCTTTCCGGAGGACAACGTGCAGCCTAAAAGCAAAGAAGAAATCGCCCGTCAAGCGGCTTTGGCGGAAGCCAGCGATCCGGCATAAAGTCTGATTTCTGCTGTAATTTGCAGCTGCGAGCGGCTCCTGAAATTTTTTCGAGGAGCCGTTTTTTTGGACGGTGAAATTGTTCAAGCACTTCGCGTGGCTGCTCGTGCGGGCTTGGCAGAGGACTATGCTTTCATCACCTTCCTCAGAATCGAAGCACTTTCATGCCCAATCTCTACCAGCTTTCGACACTTTCCGCCCTGCTTCTCGGCGACTTTGAGCCCTCGCTTTCCATGAGTGAGCTCAAGCGGCACGGCACACTCGGCATCGGCACCTTTGAAGGACTCGGCGGTGAGCTCATTATGCTCGACGGCGTCGTCTGGAACGGCACGCATACGGGCGAAGCCGTGCCGGCAGCCGACATCGAAAAAACACCCTTTGCCTGCGTCATTGACTGGCAGCCCGCGGCCTCTGCCGTCAAACTGCCCGCTGTCGGCAGTTTGGATAAACTTCGAGCGATTTTGGACGAAGCAGCAAAAGGCGCAGAGAATCGAGTGCTTGCTGTGCGGCTGCAGGTTTTTCAAGCCGATGTGACCTTCCGCAGTTTTGCGCCGGCGCCGAAACCGTGGAAGCCGATGAAGGACATGCTCTTTTCACAGAAAATCACCGTCGAGCGAAACGTCCGGGCAGAGATCATCGGATTTCGCTTTCCCGGCTATCTCGAAAGCATCAACATGCCTGGCTGGCACCTGCACGTGCTAACCGCTCCCAACGATTCGGGAAAACGCTTCGGCGGACACCTCCTCAATATCACTGCGGATGCCGGCATCGAAGCGCAATGGATGACGGCTGCCGGTCTGGAATTAACTTTTCCCACCGGTGAAGCCGGGCGCATTTATGATGCACTGCCGCTTGACCAAGACCTGCGCGAGGTCACTAAAGCCGCAGAGGGTTAAACGCGAAAGCCGCCCTGCCCATGAAGCATGCGGCGGCTTTGCGCAGAGATTTTCAGTTCAGTGTCAGCACACGTCAAACTTCCGGCAGTAGACTGCGAATGTTCCGTCGAATCCAGCTGCCAAACGCAACATTGACGACAATGGCCGGTCCTGCCACATAAAAGAAAATGAGTGCGGCAGGGAAGTCGTAGAGATATTCACCCATTCCAAAGCCGCGCAGCGCCTCGGCGGTGATGTCGGAGGTCACGGAAAAGAAAAAGGTGGAGAACCACGACACGGCAAAAGTTGAAAATACCCAGAGAACCAGGCGCGCATCCGAAAGGTTCTGCGCCTCCGGATGCTCAAGCTTTCGATGAATCAACCCGGGCAGCTGCAGCAGAGCGGCACCCAGACTCAAAAAGAGTGCAAGGAAAAGCACCAAAAGCACCAGCAGAATCGACGTCCAGCTCTCCGCAGCAAGCATGAGCAGTTTGCCTTTGAGCACCATACCGCTGAAAAATGCGACAAAAGCGCCGATGAGCGACGACATTTTGACAATGTCCCAAACGGCACCGGCGAAGCCGGTCCGGATGTCATCGGGATCGCCGGTCTTGATGATCTTTCTAAAGGCCATGTCTGAATGTTCCCTTTTTTTATGAACGTTTGGACGTTCTTAGTGTGCGCCTCCCCCTATTCCATCTTCAGAAAGGAGTGCTCGATGAATAGGGCGATATGGTAGCGGCAATCGTCCCATCATGTTTGCAGAAATATTGACTCTCCAAGGCGAATCGAGGAGCCCAGCCGTTCGCTTTGCGGCTCTGTTCCAAAGCGACCGAATCGCGCGTGGACAAAGGGCGTTGGATGGAACGCTGCCCGGCGCTTTGCCAACGGCATCACAAAAGCGCCGTGAGAAGCCCAAAACGGGACTGCGGAATCCGGGCTCCGGCGGTTTCGAAGCCGGCTCTGACCGCAGAGGAGCCCCGTCAGAAAATGATGCATAGCGGCAACAGCCGCCCTGCCTTGGAGCAGTCCAAGGCGGAGCGGCAAAGCGGCGGCCTGACGGGATCCAAACTCCGTCGCTGCAGCTGGTCGAGCTGCTTAGGCTTCCAAATATGCAACAACAGCAAGGATGAAGAAGACTGCAGCCGCAATCTGGCGCATCAGCTTCATCGAAATCTTTTCAGCAAGTTTGTTGCCGACGAAAACAGCCGGGGCATCGGCAAGCATGAGACCGAGCGTCGTGCCGCAGATCACCCAGAAAGCTTCTGCCGGATAACGCGCAGCAAGCGCGACGGTGGCCACCTGCGTTTTGTCGCCGACTTCCGCGATGAAAAAGAGTATCACCGTCGTGCCGAAAACACCGAATCGCCGCAGCCGGTCATTATTGCCGCCTTCATCGATCTTGTCCGGAATAAGGATCCAGATGCCCATGGCAATGAAGGAAACGATCAGGATCCAGCGCAGCAGGTCTGCACTGATAAAGTTCGCGAGCGTAGCACCCAAAGCGCCGGCAATCGCATGGTTAAGGAAGGTGGCGACAAAAATCCCTAGGATGATGGTCCAGGGCTTGCGGAAGCGCGCAGCCAGAAAAACGGCAAGCAGCATCGTCTTGTCGCCGATCTCTGCAGCGGCAACGACGCCCGTGGAAAGGAGCGTGGTCTGAAGAATTTCAAGCATGAGGGGGTCTGAACGGCGTCGCGGCGGTCGGAAAAACCTGCTCGGCGCGTACCTTCCTGCCGCACGCCGTCACAAAATAGACTCATGCAGAAGGCCGCGCCGCAGGTCTTGCCGATGCTCAACGGCCCGCTTGGCGTTTGCCGCAATTATTTCTTGGAGGAAGCGGTCAAACTGGCCCAAACGGCGTTCATGCATCCCGCCGCCATGAGAAGCGGGGAAAAGCTCCTCAAGTATGTTGACGACGGGTGGAGACCGGACGACTGCCGGGCTCCCTGGCTACTCCCCTGTGGGAGAGAGATCGCATTTTAGCGTTGCGGACGCGGTTTTGCCACTCATAGACCTATTTCTCAATGCGGCGTCAAAACGGTGTTTCACCATATCAAGAGCGGCATACATCCGTAGGAGAAATTTGTCTTTGCTCTCGACCCTGCGCTCATTAGGAATAAACTTAAAGATTTTCAGCTTTCAACGAAACAATGGCATTTTTCCCTGTCGGACTGCCATTTATAGGGCGCTTCCGTGTCGTCATCGAGTTCTGATACGCTTTTCCAGCTTCGCCAGTCGGCGATTCTGCTTCTTACGGCCATGATTTGGGGGGCAACTTTTGTTGCTCAGTCCCTTGGCATGGATTCCGTGGGACCCTTCACCTTCACCACAACCCGCATGCTCCTCGGGGCGTTCTTTCTGCTCCCGATAGTGCTGCTGCGGCGCAAGCGCTTGGCAGCAGAAAAGCCTGCTGAGGCCGCAAGGCGCTCTGCTACGCAATACCGCCGTACGCTTTTAATGGGCGGGATTCTCTGCGGGCTCTGTCTCTTCGGCGGGGAATCGCTGCAGCAGTTTGGCTTTGTGCACGATACGGAAGTAGGCAAGTCAGGCTTCATCACGGCGCTTTATATCGTCTTCGTCCCCATCATCAGTCTCTTCCTTGGGCGCCGCGGCAGTCCGCTCCTTTGGGCTGCTGTCGCGCTTTCGCTCGTCGGCTTGTGGTTTCTCTGTATTCCGCCCGAAGGCTTCACAATTGCTGCGGGCGACCTCTTTGTGCTTGCCTGTGCAGTGGTCTTTTCGCTCCACATTCTCGTTATTGGACGATACGTTTTGCTTGTCGACGCTGTCGAACTCTCCATGATGCAGTTTTTCTGCGGTTCGATCCTCGCTTTCTTCGCCATGCTGGCACTGGAGTCACCCACTTGGATCGGCTGGCAGACAGCGCTTCCCGCCATGCTTTGGGCCGGCATCATGAGCAACGGCATCGCCTATACGCTGCAGATCGTTGGTCAGCGCGGCATGAACGACACCACTTCGAGCCTGATTCTGAGTCTGGAAAGCGTTTTCTCAGTCATCTCCGGCTGGCTCATCCTCAATGAAGTCCTCTCTGTGCGGGAAGGTCTGGGCTGCGTGCTCATGGCCGCCGCTGTAGTGCTCGCTCAACTGCCCGGCAACAAAAAGTGACACAAGAGCACGCTGCATACAAGAGTCCGAGCTCCTATACTTTTCGACATCGAATGAATTTCGCTGATGGAGCCTCTTCATGAATTTTCTCATCGTTAATGCCGGCTGCCGCATCAATGGTCAAGGCGGCACGCTTTCGGCCGCAATGGCTGAGCTTGCCGAGCGTACGCTCAAGCATCACGGCCACTGCGTTGTTGTCACCGATCTCAACGAACCATACGTTGTTGCCGACGAAGTCAAGAAGATTTTGGAAGCTGATGTATTGATCTTCCAAACGCCGGGCTGGTGGATGACCACGCCCTGGCAGCTCATCAAGTATGAAGACGATGTCTTCGTCTCACCGGAACTGTGCGGCGGAGACGGCCGTACGCGCAGCGATCCGGAGAAGAAATACGGTTCGGGCGGCTTCCTTACCAATAAGCGTTATGTGCTGTCCACCACCTGGAATGCACCGTTGGAAGCCTTTACTGATCCCCATCAGTTCTTCGAAGGCAAGGGGCTCGACGGGCTCTTCATGCCTTTCCACAAAACCATGCAGTTCCTCGGCCTCAAAGCCTATCCGAGCTTCATGGTGAATGACGTTTTTAAACACCCTACCATTGAAGCTGATTTCAAGCGCTGGGAAACCTACCTCACCGAACATTTTGGTCAAAACGCGTGAAATATTACGCTTGATTGACCCGCAGCCCCGCATGCATGGACACCAGTCTGCATGCGGGTTTCTTTTGCGCATATAGGGCAATTGCATAAGGCGCGCAGCCAATAGCTGCGCTAACCTCTGCCAATATGTGCTGCGGCTTTGACGCCCGCGCATTCAACCTTCATCAGCAAAATATAATATGCAATACGATTTCGACTGTATTATCGACCGCACCCAGATTGACAGCGTCAAATGGACGGCTTATCCAAAAGATGTTCTTCCGCTTTGGGTGGCAGACTCTGACTTCCAGTCACCTGAACCTGTTGTCGCTGCTGTACAGAAAATTGTCGACACGAAGGTTTTTGGCTATCCCAACAGCCACTCTGGCGTTCTCGAACGCGCCGCGGTTTCCTGGTGCCGGCGCAAGTACAACTTCACCTTCAGTGAATCCGAAATCCACTATTGCCCCTCCATGAGCTTTGGCCTTGCCATTGCCATCCGCGCCTTTACTCAGCCGGGCGGCAAAGTACTCATGCAGACCCCCATCTATCCGCCCTTCACAGAGCTCACCAAAGCCAACGGACGCGTGTGCTCGATGAATGCGCTCAAATTCGTCAACGGCCGCTACGAAGTAGATTTTGACGACTTCGAGCGCCGCGCCGCTGATCCTGATTGTTCGCTTTTCCTGCTCTGCAGTCCGCACAACCCTACCGGCCGTGTTTTTTCAGCCGATGAACTGAACCGTTTCGTTGAAATCTGTGCCGCCCATGACGTTGTGATCCTCTCCGACGAAGTCCATTCCGGTTTTGTTTTTAAGGGCGAACACGCTTTCCTGCCGGGGCTGTCGGAGACTGCCGCACGGATCTCCGTCTGGGGTTCAAGTCCTTCCAAAACCTTCAATACTGCAGGTCTGCGCGCTGCGTCTTTGGGCTCCAAGAACCCCGAACTCAATGCCAAGCTTAAGGCCGAACTCACTGCGAGCCAGCCCGATCGTTCCGTCTTCAGTCAGACCGCCTTTGCCGCCGCCTGGACTGAATGCGACGATTACGGCGAACAAGTCGCTGCCTATGTGAAAAAGAATCTTGAATTTGCAGTCGAATTCTTCCGCACCCGTATTCCTTCCATTAAGACCTACCTGCCTGATGCCACCTATCTCCTGTGGCTCGACTGCAGCGCACTAGGCTTTGAAACCCAGACCGAACTCAGTGAGTTTTTCGTCAAAGAAGCCAAAGTCGCGCTCAACCCCGGCGAAAGCTTCGGTCCGGGCGGTGAGCAGCACATGCGTCTGAATACCGCCTGCCCGAGAAGCACGCTCGAAACGGCACTCGAGCGCATTGAAGCCGCCGCAGCTCGCCGCTGCGCCCAGCTCGGCTGATTCTTCTCACGGCGAACATTAAAACGGGCAGCCTTGCGGCTGCCCGTTTGCTGCTTATTCAACTGCACTTTAATGCACAGTCAAATACACCGTGATTAAGGCCTATTTCAAGGCTGCCACACGCTGACCGATGATGTATCCCTGCGTGATGCAGCGCCCGAGGCCGTGCTGCGAAGAACCGCCGGCGGATTCGCCGCCGCACCAGAGACCCGCAATGGGTTTGCCGGAAAGGTCAACCACACGGCAGTCCTTATCGATGCGCAGACCCGCGTAAGAATCATGGACGGCAAAAGTAGCCCAAGCGGCATAGAAGGGCCCCGTTTCAATGGCATACTGCGGCGCGGGCTTATCGAAATCCTCGTCTTTGCCTGCCTTCACAAAGGTGTTGTAGCGAGCAACACTTTCGGCAAGCACCTTGCCGTCCATCTTCCACTTCTGCCAAGGCGACGTATTGATCTTGGCCGCCAAGGCTTCAAGGGTATCGGCTTCAAAGAAAAGCTCCGGATCACAGATTCCCGGCGTCAGCGTAATGTTTTCGCGTTCAAGCGCTTTTGCGTCGAAGATCGCCCACTGCGGCCCCGCGGAGAAATCGGGTTCAGCGGAACCCTCATTGAGGGCTAGCGCAGCATCAATGTAGTTGCGCGGACGGAATGGTTTACGCGTGGTGTTGCGCCAATCGCCGTGCACATACGGTTTCCCGTCCTTAAAGAAGCCTTCATGGGAACCATTCGGGTAGCCGCTCTCGAGTTCGTTGTAAAAGCGCTTGCCGACCTGATTGACAATAATCGCATCCTGCCAGTCACGAATGTTGAGCCCGGAGTGCTTAATGAGCGGGTAGAGCGGAGACTTTGGGGTCCAGCGAATATAGTTGGTGCGGACACCCACCAGCGGGCGCTTTCTGAGTGAGCCGTTGCGGTCCATCGCCTGATTTGCAGTTCCCCAAAGCGATGCCCCGATGGCCATTGCCGCCAATTCGCCCGAGGCATCCTGCAGCGAATATTCTTCCGCAGCATTGGCATATTCGGCCGTCAGACGCGGATCAAAGATACGCCGGAACTCGACGTTGCCGGCATTGCCGCCCGTCGCGATAACAAGCGCTTTCTTGGCGTGAACGACGATAGTTTCAGAAGTTTCCGAAATATTCCCTTCACTCTTAAAGCTCGGGAGCGGCTTTCCGGTTTCCGGATTGACTTTAGGCGAATAATGCGCCTTCAGTCCAACCACTCGGCGGTCGCCCTCAGTCTCTCTGTAGAGTTCGTCCATGTGATAGTTGAGCAGGAACTGAACGCCCTTCTTTCTTGCCGAAGTCTCAAGGCTGCGCATGAGGAGTGTTCCGCCGGCGCCGGCAGGGCTTTCTGCGGACTGACCTTTGAACCAGAGCGTATGGTGCTCGCGCCGAGCGCTGAGCCCAACGGCATGTGCACCGCTGTTGTCGGGCGCCTGATCCACAAAAGGCACGCCGTTGGCAAGCAGGAATTCGAACGCCGGAGCCATATTAAAGGCGAGCGCGTGCTGCACCGCACGGTCGTTGTAGCGATAGTCCGGCATGCCGCCCGACTCAACGATTGACCAGTCTGTCAAATCCTTAAAAACCAATTCCGGCGAATCTTTAATTCCGTACTTTTTCTGGAAGGAAGTGCCTCCGCCCAACGGCACATTGCCGCCAGACGTAATGGCGTGACCGCCGATATCGTAATTAGCGTCAACCACAAGCACCGAAAGACCTGCATCACGTGCGCCGATTGCTGCGGGAAGCCCTACAGCCCCCGCCCCGATGATGACAACGTCAGCTTCGTAATTCCATTTCTTCGGCATCGCAGCACTGCACGGAGCCGCGGCTGCGGAAGCGGTGCCGGACAATCCTGTCATACCGGCAAAAGCCGTGCTAATCAATACGTTGCGGCGTGAAATATTGACCATAATGAATCCTCCTAAATGTTCGGCGATACTCATGATCACTTTGAACTTGATTTCAGAATACTCCCGAAATCAGCAAAGCGGACATACGAATGAATCCCAATATCAATCACGCAGTGAAAAAGCGCCGCAGCGATATAACCCGCTGCGGCGCATATGGAAAACTTCAATAAGTGTTTTCAGCTGTACGTTTTAAAAAGCTTTATTCCACCCATTCCGCTTCGTAAAACTCCATCCCCGTATCGGGCAGCGCATTGAAATTTTTCAGATGCACATTGGAGGCCGTCGTGCTGTCTTCGAACACCAAAAACGCTACAGGCACCTCATCCCACAAGATTTCCTGAACTTCGCGGTAAATAGCGTCACGCTTCTTCGGATCGGGCTCGTTGACGGCCTTGTCGAAAAGTTCATCGACCTTGGGATTGTTGTAGTAGCCCTCGTTGGAAAGCTTGGGCGGCATTTCGCGAGAGTCAAAAATCGGACGCATCCCCCAATCCGGCTCTACCGTAGAGTTCGACCAGCCAATGTAATAGAGACGATTCGGCGACTCCGACGGCACCTTGTTCGCCTCTACGAGCGACACGCGCTGCCCTGCCTCCAGAATACGGGTTTCCGTCTTGATGCCGACCAGTGCGAGCTGCTGCTGGATGAATGGATCACCTTGCTGGAGGTGGAGTTGTTGTAGCCCGACCAAAGCTTCGTCGAGAAGCCGTTGGGGAACCCCGCCTCAGCCAAGAGACGCTTGGCTTCCTGCGGATCATATTTGGGCACGCCGAGGTCAACCGCAGACGGAATTGGGAGAGGCAGAACGCCCGTAGCCGGCCGAGCATAGCCTGAGAAGGCCACTTTGCAGAGCGCTTCGCGGTTAATGGCCAGACTGATGGCCTTTCTCACACGCACATCGTCAAAGGGCTTATGAGCATTGTTGATTGAGAGATACCTCATCATGATCGACGGGACCACGTTGAGCTTGAGCTCGGGATCATTCTCAATGTCTTTGACCTGTTCGACAGGCATCGGCTGAATGAAAGCCGCTTCCTTTGTGCGCAGCATCGCGGCGCGGGAAGCGTTTTCAGCGACGGGAAGCCAAGTGATGGAATCCAGTTTAGGGAGCCCTTTTACTCGATAATTCGGATTTTTGACCACCACCAAGCGCTCACTCGGGTTGTAATCCTTAAGGAGATAAGGCCCGGTGCCGCAGGGATTAAAGGCGATCCCGCGGCCATCCATGGTTTTGATCGTGTTCGGGCAGATCATCTGTCCGGAGCCGTTGGCCAGACGCTGCAAAAATCCGGGCGTCCGGCGGCTGAGGACAAACTTCACATGAAGACGATCAACAACTTCGATCCGTCCGATGAAATTAAAGAACGATCGGCGTGAAAGGTGATTGTCCGGATTGAGCACTCGCTCGAAATTGAGCTTCACCGCTTCCGCCGTAAAGTCCGTACCGTCATGAAACTTCACGCCGTCACGAAGTTTGAAGGTATAAACCAGCCCATCCTCGCTCACTTCATACGATTCAGCCAGCTGAGGCACCGGTTTGAGATTTTTGTCGAAACTATAGAGCCCTTCGTAGAACGACTTGGCGACAGTGCGCGACAAGAGATCGGTCGCTTGATAAGGATCTAGCGTCGTGAATGACGAACCAACCGCTACCGTAATGCCGCGGGCTTGACTGCCGGAAGGAAGTGTGAGAGCGGCAGCGAGGGAAACGGCGCAGACGGCTGAGAGAAGACTTTTGCGCATGGCGTGCGGATTCCTTCAAGGAAAACTGGCCGCACGGCCGTTCAACCGTCCATACGGCGAGATTTGCTGCAGTTTTGACTACAGCTCCTGAGACGTACCGAACTGCATAAGGAGCGTTTTTATAGAAACAGGAGCCGATTAAAGCCTAGCGCTCCTTATATCTGCCTCGCCTCGGCGCTATGTCTTATCCCTTTGAATCGATCCGCAAGCATTTCGGGTTGACCAATTGTCAACACGCAAACGTTCGCACTAGTGCCCGCAATGTGCCCGCTTCCGTCGATCTTTTGGAGTATTCAAGCGTCCAGGACGAGCTTTGACGCAAAAAAGAGGAACAGACTGCCCAGCGCCGTATTGCCGAGCTTTCTCAGGCTCGGCACACGTGCGAGGCTGCGAAGCAGCGCCGCTCCCAGCGTAATGAGCACCGCAAACCACATCACACTGAAGCTCTCAAGAATCATCGCGAGAATAAAGTATGAAATTCCCGGATGAGCGTATGAGCTGTCGATGAATTGAACGAAAAAGGAGACATAAAAAAGAATCGACTTGGGATTGGTAAGCGACAAGCCGAGCGCTGTGCGGAAAGCACGCAGTGCTGCGCCCTTGGTCGGTTTCGTCTCTTCCGCAACACTGAGCTCGGCAGCCGTTCCTGCGGGTTTTGCCCGCTTGACGAAGAAGGTGTTCCAAACCACCTTTGCACCAATCCACGCAAGGTAAATGCCGCCGCCGATTTTCACCATTGAGAAGGCGAGCGGATGGCTCTTAATCATTGCCGCTACGCCCAGATAGGCGAGGAAGATCAGCACCGCATCACCGATCAGTACGGCAAGGAGACCCGCGCAGCCGGCACGCCGGCCGTCCAAAACACTCGTCTTCAAAACATAGAGTGAATTAGGACCCGGCGCGATCACGATCATGAAAGCGCCGGCGATGTAGATCCACGGATTAATGATGCCGAACTGCTCGAACATAGCAAAGCTCAAATCTGCCCCCGGACAACGGATTCGCCAGAAGCTTCAACAAAAAAAGGTTCGCGATTTTAGCGCCGAATAAAGTCAGCTTCAACCCGGTCTTGAAGTGTGTATTCTCATTTATTTCGCCTCTTTAGCCATTCCAGCGCCTTCATCTGAGAGGCGGTATGGATGCCGCGTGAAATAAACGTTGAGCAGAATTGGAATTAAAAAGATCGTAAAAAGCGTCGACGCGGTCGTACCAAATATGAAAGTGATGGCCAAACCGCCGAACACGGGGTCAGGAATCAGAATCACGCTGCCCAAAATAATCGCCAAAGTGGTGAGCAAAATGGGACGCAGACGAACCGCTCCGGCATCAATAAGCGCATCCTTGAGCGGCAGCCCGGCCTTCAGGTAATCCAGCACAAAATCGATGATAAGGAGCGAACTTCTGACCACAACGCCTGCCAAAGCCGTCACGCCGACCAAAGAGGACGCAGAGAACTGCGTGCCGAAGAGCCAATGCCCAGGGATCAGTCCGATAAAGCAGAGCGGCACAGCCGAGAGCGCAATCAAAGCGAGCGCAAAAGAGCGGTAGTACGCGACGAAAATGAGAAAGATAGAGCCGAGCGACAGACAGAGTGACACAGCGAGATCACGGTAGCTGTCGAGCATCATGCGCATTTCGCCTTGCCAAAGGAGAACGGCCGGCGCCTGGGTCAGATCGGGGCGCTCATCGCTCCAAGTTAAATTGCCGGTAGCCAGTCTGCCGCCTTCGGGGAGCGCCATGCCCCTTAAACGATTATTCAGATCCAGCACGGCATAGGTTGGCGCCGTCGAGCCCATTTCGCCGCCCACTGCCGCCATACGAACGCCGTCCTTCTTTTCAATGCGTCTTGGAACTGTCGTTTTTTCGACCTTGATGATCGACGAGAGCGGCACACGCACACCCCCGGCGCCGGCAATGGTGATGCCCGAGAGCAAAGTCGGGTCGAACTCATCGGCGCGGGGAATTTCAAGACGAATGGGCTGCGGCGAACGTTCACAGTCCGCATGCGCCCAGCCGATGATGCTGCCCGACGCAAGATTTTTCAATTCAAACGCGGCGGCAGCCGGGAGCACGCCGGCGGCAGCCGCCTTCTCCCGATCAATGCTGAGCCGCCATTCGGTCTGATCCGCTTTCTGAGTATTCGTAACCTCTACCACATCATAAGTTTTCCGAAACTCTTTCTGGGTACGGTCAGCAAGCCAACGAAGTTCCTCCGGATCATCGGCATATATTTCTGCGTAGATGGTTCCGCGAAGCGGCGGTCCCGGCGGATCTTCCACCACCTGAATCGTGCTGCCCGGATAAGCATCGGACACGCTTCGCAGGGCGGTCCTCAGTTCCCGAGCAATCTCGATCGATGAACGCCGGCCGGAATTTTTATCCGTGAGATTGACTCGTACGGCGCCGATTTCACTGCCCTTGGCAGGCGTCATACGCATCATGGAGTTGAAATCTGCAACCCCCGACAGTCCGGCCCAGCTTTGCCAATTGACAACTTCGGGAATTTTGGCGACTTCAGCCGCCGTATCGCGGACAGCACGATCGAGCGCCTCCACAGGGGTGCCCGCGGGCAGCTCAATGGTGACGTTGAAAGTGTTTTTATTGTCTTTGGGCAAAAATCCCATCTCGACGCCCCACGCGGGCGTGGGGCTGTTCAATCCGCCGGGAATGAGACATTGCCCGAAAGGCATGATGAAGACCGCTGTGCAAAGAAAAACAGTTGCACACACAAAGACAATTTCTCGTCTGGGATGACCGATCAGCAAACGTGCCGGTATGCTGTAAAGCTTGCCGAAACGGCCTCCGGGAAGCGTTCGGCCGCCGGCCGATGAACTGTCAATCGGCGGCTGCGGGATCCACCGTCTTGCCGCCCAGGGAGCGACGGTATAAGCAATCAGAAAGCTTGCCGCCAGAGCCACCGGCACCGTGAAACCCACCGGGTAAAAATACTGCTTAGGCATGCCCGTCAAAGCCGGAATCAGCGAAGCAAAAACCACCATCACGGTGATCGTGGCCAACAGCGTTGCACTGCCGATTTCACCCGCAGCTTCAATGGCTCGGTTTGAACGGTCCTGCCGTCCCGACAATTTTGAGAGCCCGTAATGGCGCACAATGTTCTCAATCACCACGATCGAATCGTCAACCAAAAGGCCGAGCGCAATGATGAGTGCATAAAGCGTCAGGCGATTGATCGTGAAGCCCGAAAGGCCCACAACACCTAGAGTAATAGCCAGAATGAGCGGTACCGTGACGGCGACGATGACAGCAGCCCGCCATCCCAGAAAGACCAGCGTCACCGTTACCACGGCGATAACAGCAATGGCCAAATGCTCAATCAAAGTATTGACGGCATCGTTGGCCTTCGCGCCGTCGTCGCGAGTAACAACAACAACAACATCAGCCGGAATGACGGTGCCCTTCATACGCTCAATACGGGCGATCGCTTCGTCGGCCACAACAACAGCGTTGGCATTTTTGCGTTTGGCAATGGCAAGCGAAACGCTTGGATGCTCGACAATGCCGCCGGCAGCCGCTTCATACTGCGGTGAAGCTCGTCCCCAGCCAAAACGGCTCGAGGCCGTCGCCTGCTGAGTGGCGCCGTCGCGGATTTCTGCCACATCTTCCAGATGCACCGGGTTTCCTGCCGGTGAAAAACCAACCACCAAGCGCTTGAGATCAGCCGCAGACTTGATCGCGTCGGCCAGACGCACTCGGGCTTCAGTGCCCTTTGTCACCGTTGTTCCTAAGGGCCCTGCAGAACCTGCTGCGCGCACGGCAGCGGTCACGCTCGCAAAAGAAAGCCCAAACCTTTCGAGCCTTGCCGGATCGATTTCAACAATCAGTTCGCGGTCACGCCCGCCGATGACGTCAACGGTAGAGATGTCTTCGAGTCCCATCAGTCGATCGAGAACGTCCCAGGCAATCCGTCTGAGTCCTTCATCGCCGTACTTTTCTGAAACGAGAGAAACTGCCAGAATGGGCACATCATCGACATCGGCGCTCTTCACCCACGGCCCAAGCATATCGGCCGGCAGTTCGGCACGACCGCCGACAATACGGTCGGCAAGCTTGACGAGAGACTCTTCTTTGTTCTCTCCGACTTTGAACTGCACTACCACGACAGCAGCGGAATCCACGGCGGTTGACCAATAGTGGTCAACGCCGGGAATCTGGTTGATGATGGCTTCCAAAGGCCTGATGACCTTAGCCTCCATCTCGTCGGGCTCTGCGCCCGGCAGCACGGCCTGCACTGCCGCCGCAGGCATGGAAATCTGCGGATTTTCTTCGCGCGGCGTCGAAAGAACCGCCCAAATACCAAAGATCAAAGCCGCAATCATGAGAACAAGCGTGAGCTTGCTCTCAATAAAAGCGCCCGCCAATTGCCCGGTCAGCGTGTGCCGCGGATTCATTGGTGATCTCCGGTTTGTGCTCTGGAATCCGCCTCCGTCACACGATCGCCGTCAGCGAGCTGACGTTTCGGTCGATCAACAAAGCGAACGGGTGAATGGCCCAGATCTTCCAAACCTGCGAGTACCTCTGCAAGGCCGTTCTCACGAGCGCCGAGACGCAGCCAATGAAAATAGGCGCATTGATTTTGGCCTGGGTCCGCATTGCGGCAAGTTTGCAGCACAAATGCACCCTCCAATCCGCCCAGCCGCGTCAGCGCCGATTCCGGTACAAAACGTCTTGACGCCTTGCCGGCAGTGATCTCAATACGGCCGAACATGCCTGGCCGAACGGATGCGGCTTCGCGTGATGAAAGCGCCTTAAAGCCGGCCCGAACAAAATAGGTTCGTGCCAACGGATCCGCAGAAGCCGAAGCGTTCTCAATGACGACTTCAAGCGGCTCATTAATGCCGTCGAGCTTTACTCGGCCGATCACCCCTGGTTTTGCATATTGAGCGGCACTCTGGGGTACGCGAAACTCAAATTTAGGAGCCTCCTCGGAATCGAGCACCACTATCGGCAGCCCGGGAACAGCCATGTCGCCGACACGGCGCAGCACCCGCACAACACGGCCCTCACGGGGCGACTTCCCAATAATGTATTCAAGCTCTCCCTGCGCAGCGCTGGCAAATCCCTGGGCCTGCGCCAAATCTGCCCGAGCCCCGTCACGCTTAAGGGTTGCTTTGCGCCACTCGTTGTTAGACACCAGTCCCTCACGATAAAGCGCATCAATCTTTTCACGGTCAAGCTCCGCATCCTTTAGGGCTGCTTGGGCCGCCTTGAGTTTCCCCTCTGCGGCGTGAATCGCAGCAAGCACATCTTTGGGGTCAAGCTTAAAAAGCACGTCGCCTTTTTGGAGTAAATCCCCTTCTTTTACCGGGATTTCTTCAATATAAGCAGCAAGGCGGCTGGCCGCTTCAACGCGCGCAGAGGCCGCCACGGACCCCGTTGCCTGAATAAGCTGAGGCTGATAGGCCGGCTCAAGTATCACTGACACCGCTGTCGGTGCCTGACGCTCGTTGCTGGCGGCAGACGGCGCTGGGGATTCGCTGCAGCCCGTCAGCATCAAAACCGCCGCAGCTGTCCAAGCAGCCAGACCATATTCTCGCGACAAGATTTTCATCGGCCAAGCCGCAATCAATGCTGCAAGCTGCATAGTTTTTTTCCCAAAAAATCTGCATGGAAGACCTCCTTTCTGGGAGCTCATGCTGAATCTCTTAATTTTAGGCAATAGTTCTCATTTAAAACTTCAAACTGCTCTGCCGACTGCTGTATTCAAAAAATTCTCAGAGCAGCATCATCAATGCAGATGTCTCAGCCACTTTATTAACAATTTTTTACTATTATCGACTAATTTCATATGCGAATGATTCGCCTTAAAGCTCCCATCCCGAATTCTCCGATATGCATTGATTTTTCTAAACATCTTTTGAAGCATCTGCGCATGCAATACGATTGATTTGCATCTCACCCCACGACAGTTCACCTAAGGGACAACCCGAATTGCGAATTATTTTTAATAATGAATCTCTAAGAAATTCAAAAGTATTTTGAAGGTGTAATATTCAAGCGTCGCCGGAACACGAGTACACGGAAACGTTGAAACAGTAGCGCTCCGAGCACCCGGACTCTTGAAGCATCAAGGGGCGCGGCACAAAGACTTCCGGCGGAAGGATTGAGCCTTTCGACGCATGGTCAGAGGAATCCAATAAGATCCCTCAGGATCTAAACAAAAAAACTCAAATTGAATAAAAGAGGAACAAAAAATGGCACTCAATCAGGCTACTAAATACGGTCTTTTCTTTGTTGGCGGCATCGCTGTCGGTGCTCTCGGCATGGCGCTCGTTTCTCGCGGCAAGCTCAATATTAAGCCGCTCGCCACGGATCTCCTCGCCTCCGGCATTGACCTTCGCGACAAGGCGCTTGCTGCCGTTGACGGCGTCAAGGAAGACCTCGCTGACGTGGTTGCCGAAGCCCAGGTGAAGCAGCAGGAAAAGAAAGAAGCCCAGGAAAAGAAGGAAGCTGTTCCGGCTGCCGCCGACTGCTGATTTTCTCTGCGGCCGCACCCCACTTTGGCCTGATCGGGCTATAAATAAGTGCGGCGGCGCGGAAGCAAACATTCCGAAGCGGCCCGGAGGGAAACTCCGGGCCATCATTTTGCGGCGCACGCCGTACGGGTCTCGGCCTTTTGGGAAACGTCGAAGACTCGACAAAAAGGAATAAGAGAAGAGAGGCTTTCCTCATGCATTTCTATTTGAAGCATGCCGTCGGCAACCGTGAACGCTGGAAGACGGACGACACGCTCTCGCACGCGAGTGCGGTCATCATCGCCAATGAAGTGGCGGCCATTCCAGGCGTTACCGGTCTTGTCGTCAATCCGCGTATCGGCAGCGTGACGCTGACCGTCGACGACGCAGCTGCCAAGGCTCGGACCCTCGCCTATTTTGAAAGCCTTGCAGTCAATCCGCCGATTCTGCGCCCTGACCGTGCAGTCATTGCAGCTCAAGATCTTGAAGCCGCCAAACGGTGCGGTGAAATGGCGCTTCAGCCGCTGCGCCGGGAAGATCTGCCGCCGGGCATCGTACCGCGCACCATTTATGAAATTGAGCGCGGCTTCACAACCATGCCGCTGCTCAATGTCTTCTCACGCTTGCGGGATCTTCTCGGGAAGATTTTCCCGGGACTCTTTATGATCGGCCGCACCGCTGCCAAAGCCGCGCAGGTTGGTCAGGCGATGGGCAAAGCTGCGCTCACCCGCCGCACGGGAGAGGCACCGGCGCCGATCGAAGATGACGCTGAACTCGACTTTTCGGGCCTTGCGCGCTACATCTTCCTGCGTCCGTTCCTGCCGATGGTCGTGAATATCGGCAACGCAGTGCTCGATTCCATTCCCTATCTCATTGAAGGCGTGAAAAATGCCTTCCGCGGGAAGCTCAACGTTTCAGTGCTCGATGCCTCAGCGATCTTTGTGTCGCTCCTGCGTCTTGATTTCGGGACTGTGGGTCTGCTCACGCTGCTTCTCGGCTTGGGCGATATGCTCGAACGCTATACCCGCAAGAAGTCTCTGGCGTCGCTTGCCGATCAGCTGGCCATTAAGGTCGATCAGGTCTGGGTTCGTCTTGCTGACGGCCAGCTTGCGCAAAAGCAGCTCAAAGACCTTTCGAAGGAAGATCTGGTCGTCGTGCGCTCGGGCTCGGTGATCCCTGTTGACGGCGTAGTTGTTTCCGGTGATGCGGCAGTCAATCAGGCGACGATGACGGGTGAGCCCCTCCCTGTGCACCGTACCGTGGGCGGCAGCGTCTTTGCCGGCACTGTCGTTGAGGACGGTGAAATCGATATTCGTCCGACCGCATTGGGCGACGCCTCACGGCTTTCACAGATTGTGAGCTTTATTCAGAACAGCGAAGCGGCCAAGGCCGGCATTCAGGGCAAAGCTGAACGCCTTGCCGACGCCATCGTTCCCTACAACTTCCTGCTCGCCGGTCTCGTCTTCTTCTTTACGCGTGACCTCACCCGTACGGCTTCCGTACTGATGGTTGACTACTCGTGCGCCTTGCGTCTGGCAACGCCGCTCGCCATTCTCACTGCCATGCGTAACGGCACCGAAAAGGGTGTGCTGGTAAAGGGCGGCCGTTATCTGGAAGCGCTCTCCGAAGTTGACACCGTTGTCTTCGACAAGACGGGCACGCTGACGCAGTCCACTCCGGTGCTCTCTGACGTCATCCCTGTCGACGGCGTTACGAGTGAAGAAGAGCTGCTGCGCTTGGCTTCCTGCCTTGAAGAACATTTCCCGCACCCGGTTTCGCGTGCGATCGTTCGTCAGGCCCAGGAACGCGGCGTCATTCACGAAAACGAAGTGCACGACACCGAAGTCCGCTACATCGTTGCGCACGGCATCTGTTCTTCTGTAGCCGGCCGCAAGTGCTTCCTCGGCAGCCGCCACTTTGTGCAGGACGACGAAGGCATTGATATTTCCCCGGCCAAGGATGCGATTGCACGTCTTTCTTCCGAAGGCAAATCAATCCTCTACCTTGCTGTGGGTGATCAGCTTGCCGGCGTTCTCGGCATCGAAGATCCGCTGCGTCCGGAAGCCAAAGAAGCCATTGCGGCTCTGCGTGAACGCGGCATCACCAAGATCATGATGCTCACGGGCGACGACACTCGCACGGCTGCTCATGTAGCCGCCAAGCTCGGCCTCGACGGGTTCCATGCACAGGTGCTCCCCCAGGACAAAGCTAAGCATGTGCTCGAACTCAAAGCACAGGGCCGTAAGGTTCTGATGGTGGGCGACGGTATCAATGACTCCCCGGCGCTCTCAGCAGCTCATGTCGGCGCAACGCTTCGCGACGGCACCGATATTGCTCAGGAAGTGGCTGATGTGGTTCTGACGCGCAACAATCTCGCGGACCTTCCGACTGCAATCGAACTGGGCCGCGCAACGATGGGCCGCATTCATGAAAACTTCGCCGTTTCCGTTTCGCTCAACACCTGCTTCCTCGCAGGCGGTCTGACGGGCATGCTCATGCCGGCAATTGGCGCACTTTTGCATAACGCCACCACTATCGGTGTCTGCCTGAATGCTATGCGTCCGACGCTCGGCAAGTCGAAGAGCTTTACCGAAGCCGTGAGCGAAATCCAAGCGAATCTTCATGGTACGCTCTCGAAGATTGAAAACAGCGCTCCGGAAAGTGAAAAGCCGATCAACCTGCCTTTCACGCAGGCCTGATGCCTAACGTATAAGAGAACAATAATGCTAGATCCCAAAGAATTCGTGCGCTCCATCTGTCACGGGCGCGCCCGTATCCGCCACGCCTCTCTGCGCGGACTTTCACCTGAAGAGGTTGAAAGTCTGACAACGATGATTGCTGGATTCGACGGCATCACTTCTGTGAAGCTCAATCCGCGTGTCGGCAGTCTTCTCGTCACATGGGATGAGACCAAGACAAATGCGGAATCGCTGCTTGCCGCTGCACAGTTCTTCCTCCCCGACGAACCCGCAGCGGAAGAAGCCGCCGAAGTCTTTGAGGGTGCGCAAGACCAAGATGCACAGCCTGAAGCCGCAAAGGCCCCCTGCTGCGCAGGCGCCTGCCTTGCCGAGCATCCCGCCAAACTCGTTCGCGAAGCCGGCAGTCTCGTCAAAAGCGGGGCTCAGCGGGCGCTCGACCTTCTCGCACCGGTCGTCGCCCCTGACGTTAAGGCAGGCGGTCGTACCCGCCGCGTTACGCAGAACCGTCTGATGGCAGCGGGCTACGCACTCTCCCTTGCGGGTCTTGCATTCCGCGGCGCGAAAGCCCATTTGGTTTTCGGAGCCATCTTTACGGTGCTCCTCGGTGTTCACCTTTATCAGCACCGCCGCGTTCTTTAATTAAGGCGTTCAGCAAAAGAGCGATTTCGAAACCGCTCTTGAACGCATTAGAATGCCCTTTGAAAGCGGGCATCCGGGTTCTCTGCCTGCAGGCAGTCGCACCCGGATGCCCGTTTTTTATTTCCCGACGTGCGGCAGCCCTTCAGCGGCTTCTCTTTCACGAGCCGTACGACTTATAACGCTCCAAAGAATCTCCAAACTGTTATGAAGCTCTGGCTCAAGATCTCGCAGGGATTGGCTGCGCTGCTCCTCTCGGCTGCCGCACTGTCGCTGCTCCTATTTGCCGGAGCACTTATCCTCGGACTGGCGGCAGCGGTCCTCATTGCGGCTGCCGGACTCTTTCTGGCGGCTCCCGACGAAGCCAAAACGGGACTGAAAAATGTCGCCGCAGCGCTCGAAAAACTCGCCGACCGCTTTGCCGAATCGGTCAATGACATGGGAGAGGTCGTGCTTGCCTGCTTCGGCGCCCGGCAGGCGGCTCCTGACACGCCTCACGAAAGCGGCTCCGGCGAAAACATGTCGCCGACCGACAACACCAATGATTCAGCCCGCACCGCAACGGATGATCCGTCCGGTCAGCGTGCTGCTCAGTGAGTCTGCCAACATCTGTTACAACCTCGATTTCGCAGACTTTCGTACTTTCGGCTCTCATATCCGATTTGATTTTTTTCGGATATTTCATTTTGTTGTCCGCAAACTGAAACGTGATACGCATTTCATTTCGTTTGCATGCACGGAGATTTGACCATAGGCAACGTTTGTGCTTACAGCCAAGCGCAAAGATTTGAAAATAAGAAGGGTTCTCGTTACTATTCCCTCTGTCACATTTGGCTACAAGGACAAATACCTATGACAGAACCCCGACAGATCCGCACGCTCGCGGCGCTCGATCTTAATGAGCCGGCAACAGTCGCGCGGATGAAGCTGCCTGAGGCTGAAGTTTCACGCCTTTCCGATCTCGGCATGAGAATCGGCAGCACTGTGCGTGTTCTACAGGCTTCTGAGGGTGAACCCCTGCTTGTTGCCGTCGGAGACGGCCGCATCGGCGTTAATTTCGCCGTTGCGCAAAAAATCTATGTCTACTAAGAGGCTCCTTAAATGTTTCTAAAAGAACTGCCCGTTGGCTCCAAGGGCAAGATCATCGGCTTTGGGAAGGAACATCCTGAATACCGCCGCCGCCTCGTGATGCTCGGAGCAACTCCCGGCACCACTTTTGAAGTGGTCCGCATCGCCCCTCTGGGCGATCCAATCGAAATCCGTGTACGCGGCAGCTTCATCAGCGTTCGACGCGACGAAGCGATGCTGATGGAAGTCGAAAAGCTATAAGTCGGCGCTGACCCTCAAGCGTCTACTACACACACATAAGGTTATAAACGATGAGTCAACATATCGTCTGCGTGGTCGGCAACCCGAACTGCGGCAAGACCACGTTTTTCAATGCCCTGACTGGTTCGCGCCAACGCGTGGGTAACTGGCCCGGCGTCACGGTCGACAAGAAGACCGGCAATTTCGAATACCGCAACGAAAAGATCGAGCTCGTCGACCTTCCCGGCATCTATTCGATTACGCCGGCAGCCTCCTCCGGTGAAGATGAACGCGTCGCCCGTGACTACATCCTGTCGGGTGAAGCTGAAGCGGTCATCAACATTGTTGATGCCTCGAACCTCGAGCGCAACCTCTACCTCACGGCCCAGCTGATCGAAATGCGCGTGCCGATGATCGTCGTGGTCAACATGCTCGACATCGCCAAGCAGCATCGTCTTGAAATCCGTTTGGAAAAGCTCCAGGAAGCGCTCGGCTGCCCGGTTGTCGGCATCGTTGCCAGCCGTGAAACCGGCCTTAACGACGTCAAGGATACCCTTGTCAACTTCCTCGAACATCCGACCATCCCGCCGATGGCCGTTGAATTCGACGACAAGATCACCAAGGCCATCACTGCAGTTTCTGAAGATCTCAAGAAGCAGGGCGTGGAACGTGCCCCCTGGTTCGCCAGCCAGTTCATGGAACGCGCTCCGGGTCTTGAAGAAAAGCTTCCGAACATCAATGCCGCCAACGTCGAAAAGATCGTTGCCGACCTCGACAAGGAATACGACGGCGACCTCGATATCGCCATCGCCAACGCTCGCTACAACCTCGTGGCCAACATCGCCGAGAAGGCGATTGTCCGCGTCGGGGAAGCTTCCGCGACGCTCACCGACAAGATCGACCGCGTTGTCCTTAACCGCTGGCTCGGCCTGCCGATCTTCCTTTTCATCATGTACGTGATGTTCCTGTTCACGCAGAACTTGGGCGGCGCGTTCATTGACTTCTTCGACATTCTGGTCGGCGGCGTGATGGTCGACGGGTTCTCTGAACTCCTGACGAACATCGGCAGCCCCGAATGGCTCACGGTCTTCCTGGCCAACGGCATCGGCGGCGGCCTCCAGACGGTCTCGACCTTCATTCCGGTCGTCTTCTTCCTCTTCCTCTTCCTCGCACTGCTTGAGGACTCGGGCTACATGGCTCGCGCGGCGTTCGTTATGGACCGCCTGATGCGCGCGCTCGGCCTGCCGGGCAAGGCCTTCGTGCCGCTGCTCGTCGGCTTCGGCTGCGGCGTTCCTGCCGTGATGGCCACACGTACGATGGACCGTGCTTCCGACCGCATTATTACGGTCCTGATGGCTCCGTTCATGTCCTGCGGCGCCCGCCTGCCGGTCTACGTTTTGTTCGCCACGGCTTTCTGGCCTGAAAATGGTCAGAACCTCGTGTTCCTGCTCTACATCATCGGTATTCTCGCTGCCATTCTGACGGGCTTCCTGCTCAAGCATGCTGCGCTGCCCGGTGCCGCGAGCGCCTTCGTGATGGAAATTCCGCCGTACCACATCCCGACCTTTAAGGGCGTGATGCTTCGTACGTGGGACCGCGTGAAGACCTTCCTCTTCCGCGCCGGCAAGGTGATTGTTTCGATCGTTGCAGTGCTCGCCTTCTTGAACTCTCTCGGTACTGACGGCACGTTCGGCAATGAAGACTCCGACAAGTCTGTGCTTTCGGAAATCGGCCGCGACATCGTTCCGATCTTCGCTCCGATGGGTGTTCAGGAACAGAACTGGCCTGCCGCTGTGGGCGTCTTTACCGGCATCTTTGCGAAGGAAGCTGTGGTTGGTACGCTGAACTCCCTCTACGACACCATCACGCTTGCAAAGGCTGAAGAAGAAAAGGCTGCTGACGGCGCTGCTCCTGCTGAAGAAGCTGCTCCGGAAGAAGAAGAAGGCGGCTGGTCCTTCACCGACACCTTCAACGAAGCTGTTTCGACCACTTGGGAAAACCTGAAGGGTCTCGGCGACGCTCTGGCTGACCCGATGGGCATCAAGGTTGAAAGCGACCTTTCTGATACGGCTGCTGAAGCTGAAGCTCAGGAAGTTTCCGCCGGTACGTTCGACACGATTAAGATCCTCTTCGGTTCTCAGTCTGCTGCGTTCGCCTACCTGCTGATGGTTCTGCTTTACATGCCCTGCTGCGCTGCTATTGCTGCCATTTACCGTGAAGTCGGTGCTGCCTGGACGCTCTTCTCTGCCTGCTGGTGCACGGTGCTCGGCTACACCTCCGCTGTTATCTTCTACCGCGTCGTGAACTTCAGCGCTGCGCCGGTCTACGCGACTGTTTCCATCCTTCTGTCGCTTGCCGCCATTGTCGGCATGTACTTCTGGATGAAGACCTTCGCTAAGAAGGAAGACAGCAATACGCCGAAGGTGATCCCGATCCATTCGGCCCATTAATCTCGTCCAAAAATCATCAGAGCCGTCCGCCGCATCCTGCGGCGGACAACCTTATAGAAGCCTCGCAGGCATACTGTCTGCGAGGTCTTTTTTTTCATGCAGCTTTGAAGTGGTATGTTTTTTTTGGGGACATAGAATGATCCGCATGCACACTGCATTTTGCGAAATGGTCTCAGTCCATGGTTTGTGAAATGCAGCTCTTTTAAGGAGGTATCACATGTTTAAGCCCATTCGATCCAGCATTTTTGCCGGAGCACTTGCGTGCGCTCTCACGGGTACGGTGCTCGCTGCCGGTCCGTTGAGACCCGTCGACAATCCCGCCCCTATCGCTGCCAGGGGGATTGGACAAACGCAAGCACTTAATGCTGTAAAGAACGCAGCTCATTTGCGTAAATTCCGCCTTGTCAGCACGCATGGCAACGTCGTTAAGCTCGCCTATCCGAGCGGTCCTCGCGCGCAGAAATTCGAAGCTCAGTTCGATGTTATATATGAAGGCTCCAAAATTGCCGTGAAGTACGCTTCGAGCCGCGGTTTAGATGCCGGCCCATGCCAAAATGACGCCAAGCAGGTCTGTCTGCACCGCAATGTGAATAAATGGATGGCCAACCTTGCCTCCGACATCACCAGAGAGCTTAGCCGCGCTCACTGACGCAGCTTCAAAAAGAGCCTGACTGCGGCCCATTGAGCCGTATTCTCCGTCTGAAGTCCGTGCGGCTACAATCAAGCCGCACGCAGACGGCACTGACGAGTGCTCTCTGGATCCTCTTTTTTTCTCTAATAACTCACCTCCATGAATTCGATTTTTCCCTGGCTCGGCATCGCCGTACTCATTCTTTGCGGATGGGCGATTGTCAAAAAGTATCAAGTCAACATGGTGCTGCTCCTTGGCGGCCTCATTCTCAATCTGCTTGCCTTTTGGGCCGGCGCAGAGATCTTTCCGAAGAAATTCTCTGCCACCGGCATCGTTGGCTTTGACCTCGTTGAACTCCTCAGGACGATCAGCGTCTCACAGGTGAGCGGCGTCGGCTTCCTGATCTTGATCTCCGGCGGTTTTGCAGCCTATATGCAGGCGATCGGCGCCTCCGACCGCTTCGTCACCGTCTGCGCCAAACCGCTTTCGCTGATCAAGAATCCCTATTTGATTCTCGCCGCCGTCTTTATCGTCGGACACTGCCTCGGTCTGGTCATCACTTCAGCAGCCGGCTTAGCCATGCTGATGGTCGTAACGGTTTATCCGCTCATCATCCGAGTCGGCTGTTCGCCGCTCGCAGCGGCTGCGGTCGTTGCAAGCGTACTGGCCATCGGTTACGCGCCGGCCTCCGGAACCGCTAATTTTGCTTCGGAATTGGTGCACCTGGATCCGATTGAGTACCTTGTCCGTTATCAGCTGCCGATGGCCGTTCCAACCATTCTTGCGATGGCTGCAGCCCATGTCGTCACGCAGTACTGGTTTGATAAACGCGAGGGACGCGGCGTCGTTGCAGATCTTTCGGAACTTGAGCAAAAACGTGAAAAGCTCGAACAAACCCCGGCTTTTTATGCCTGCCTGCCGCTCTTGCCCATCGCGCTCCTTCTGGTCTTCAATAAATTCGTCTGGGGCGTTTCGATGAACGTGGCTACGGCCATGTTCATTGCCTGGATCGCATCCTTCTTTATCGATCTCATCACGCGTCGAAATATCAAGGAATCCTTTGATTTGTCATTCGCCATGTTCAAAGGTATGGGGTCCATCCTCACATCAACCGTCGGTTTGATCTTCGTTGCGGCTTTCTTTGCCAAAGGCCTGCAGAACATCGGCATCGTGGCACTTCTGATGCACGGCGCAGATTCAATTGGTCTCGGCTACACCGGCTCCAGCGTGGTGCTTTCGGCTATTGTCGGCGTTGTCACGGTCCTCACGGGTTCCGGCGTTGCCGCCTTCACCAGTTTGGGACAGCTTGTTCCGGCTGCGGCACAAAGTTTTGGCGAAAACGGCATCTCCATGATGCTGATGATGCATACCGCCTCCGAAATGCTTCGCGCCATGAGTCCAGTCGCGGGCGTCATTATTATCGTGGCCGGCTTTGCCAAAGTTAACCCGCTCACCATGGTGAAGCGCACGATTGTGCCTTGCCTCACCGGCTATGTGGTGATGCTCATCACGGTTTCAGTGCTCTTCTGAAGCACTTTGCCGCCGATGACCGACTGCTGAGCCATCCTCGGCAGTCAGCCTAACGGGACGCTTCAAGCGATTAAAGGCGTCCCGTTTCTTTTGCCGGCAGGCTTAAAGTTCCAAAACCCGCTCAAGAAAACCTTCCACGGCTGCCTGCGTTTGAGGAAGTGCAAAGAGCGTGTGGGGTGCTCCCGGAATGAGCACAATGGACGCGTCAGTATGATTCGCCAAAGTTCTGCCGGCATGGCCGAGCGCAGAAGGATTGTCCAGCCAGCTGTTGGCCTGAGAGAAGAACTTATCGGCGGCACTCATCACATTGAGAACGGGCATACCCTGCGGAATCGCAGTGCGGTGAGCGGCGACATGATAATTGTCCTCACAGGGCCAGGAAAAGATCATGCGTGCGCATTCGGCTTGGCCCTTTGGAGCCTGAAACCGTGCGGCAGCAACGCCGCCTTCGCTCGTGCCGGCTACGACATAGCGCCCGTCAAACCCGGGCACTTCTCCTAAGCGTGCTGCTGCATGGGCCAGTTCTGCCGAGCGCATGGCATGAATGCGTTCATAGTCCTCGCGCGAAACGGGCGAAGTGTAGGTTATGCGGTCCTTCAGCACGAAGGAGTTCGGGCAGAGAAACCCAATGCCGAAAGAGGCCAGCCACCGGCCGAAGGCTTTGAGAGGCTCCCCGATGCCGGAGCTGCCGTGCGCAAACAAAACGAGCGGTTCGGCCTCCAGACGAATCTTTTCCTTTGGAAAGTCTTTTAGAGGCCCTTCATAAATATCCCACGGCGCAGTGAAATAGGCATTTTCAAAGGATTCCGCAAGCGACGACTCGGTATGCCGGTCTGCATAGCCCGCCATCGAACCTGTGATTTCAATAGTCATTGCATTCCTCCAGTTTTGTTCTGTATCGCTCTCACGGATGCTGATCCGCAGTCATTATGCGTCCGCAGACGGTCTGACGAATTGCAAAGCAAAGCGGACAGAACGACATATTGCCGAACTGTCCGCTCAAAGGGTACGTCGGCGCATTTCAGACCGCCCGCTGAAATGCACCGTTCACCATCAATGCTTTTCGAGATCTTTTTCGTGTTCAGCTTGATCAGCGGCGTAGTACTTCGCTTTTTGACTTGGCGTGGAGAGGTACATATGCAGCGCTTCATTCTTCACTTCGCCGCACCAGTGGCCAACCACCACGCAGGCAATGCCGTTGCCGATCATATTGGTAAGCGCTCGCGCCTCGCTCATAAAACGGTCAATGCCGAGAATCAAAGCCAGCCCCGCCACCGGTACGTGGCCCACAGCGGAAAGGGTTGCTGCCAGCACAATGAAGCCCGAGCCCGTCACGCCCGCCGCCCCCTTGGAGGTGAGGAGCAGCACGGCGAGCAGCGTCACCTGCTGCATGATCGTCATATTGACGTCACAGGCCTGAGCGATAAAGACAGCCGCCATCGTCAGATAAATTGCCGTTCCGTCAAGGTTGAAGGAATAGCCCGTCGGAATCACCAGCCCAACGACCGAACGCGAAACGCCGGCTCTTTCCATCTTGGTCATCATGCGGGGAAGCACCGATTCCGATGACGATGTGCCCAATACGATCAGGAGCTCCTCCTTGATGTAGGCGATGTAGCGCATGACGGAGAAACCGTGAATGCGGCAGATGGCGCCGAGCACAATGAAAATGAAGAGCAGACACGTGGCGTAAAAGGTGCCCATGAGCTTTGCAAGCGGCAGCAAAGATGCAATGCCGTACTTGCCGATGGTGAACGCCATTGCGCCGAATGCACCGATCGGCGCAACGCGCATGATCATGCCGACGATCTGGAAAAGAATTTGGGAGCTCTTTTCGATGAGATCGAAGACGAGCGTACCGCGGCCGCCGAACTTATGCAGCGCAAAACCGAAAAGGATTGAGAAGAAGAGCACCTGCAGAATATCGCCCTGAGCAAAGGCGCCGACTACGGTGCTCGGAATCACGTTCATCAGAAACTGAGTCGTAGTCTGCATCTTGCCTGGTCCGGTATAGGCAGAGACAGCAGACTGGTCGAGTGTTGCCGGATCGACATGCATGCCTGAACCCGGCTCAACCACGTTGACGATCACCAGACCGATGATCAGAGCGATTGTCGAAACGACTTCAAAATAAAGAAGTGCCAGGCCGCCCGTTTTCCCGACCTTCTTCATATTCTCCATGCCGGCAATGCCTGTCACAACCGTACAGAAAATGACCGGCGCAATGATCATCTTAATTAAACGAATGAAGCCATCGCCGAAAGGCTTCATTTTCTCGCCCACTTCAGGCCAGACAGCACCTAAGACGATGCCGATTACGATAGCGCAGATGACTTGAAAGTAGAGGACTTTGTAGATCGGAGTTTTTTTATTGGTTGCGGCTTCAGACATCACTTAAGCGTCCTTGTTGGGAATGCGGCAATGGGGCTTCAATTGAGCATGCGCGGCCGCATCCCTCCGATCAGTCCGCGGCAAGTTTCTTTCAAGCCGCACACTCCCATTGGGTTTCCACCATTCTCATTTCAAGCCCCTCCGGGGACCAACAGCCTTACGGCTGTCTTTTGATCCTAAGAAGCTCTGGAACAACCAAACCGCGGTTTAGTGCATAGGCGACTACTTCCAGGTCAAAGATCTCACGATTTGTAAAGGATTTTAGGCTTCCATGCATCACGTATAAACGGGATGACACAGTCCTTTTCGCACGCAGGATAAAAAAAAGCACGCTCCCTGCTTTTCAGATGCAGGTGCGTGCTTACGCTTGCGATTAAGCAATGATCAGCCGGCGACAGCCTTCTTCAGCGCAGAGCCTGCGGTGAACTTCGGACGCTTGCCAGCCGGGATTTCGAGCACTGCGCCCGTCTGGGGATTGCGGCCGGTACGAGCCTTGTAGTCGGCCACTTCGAAGTTGCCGAAGCCGATGATCTGAACAGCCTGCCCCTTGCTGAGTTCTTCAGAGACAGTTTCGAAGAAGGCGCCGAGGACTTTGGCGGCGTCGGACTTGGACAAACCAGCCTTCTGAGCAACAGCGGCAGTCAGTTCGGTCTTATTCATGGATGCTCTCCTTGATATGGATTCCCGTGCGGGAACAATTCCCGTCGCGGCGACCTTAGGATAAATATGCCTTTTCACAGAGGCCAGAATCAACCACTGCGACAGGTGAGGCACACTATAGCCAAGAAAAAACGATTTGCGGAGGGCCCTACAGGAAAATATTCATTCGCTCGATAGCCGACAAAGCGCATCATCATGCTGTTTGCTTGAATATACCAACGGGCAAAATCGGCTGCCAGCAAACAAATATGACAGGATTTGTCTCAAAACTAAACACGGTTTCGATTGGATGGATGTAAGAAAATCAACGAAGTAGAAGTACCCTGCTTTTTGCTCAGCCGACCTCATTCAAACTTCGCATCAGCCGCTGTGACGGACGAAAAACAGGAGCGCCGTCGATGAAAACAATTAGATGAAAGAATGTAAAAATTCATCGTCTGCAGGTTAACGATGCCTGTTGACGGGCGTTGTGAGCAGCCAACGCTTCGCCTCAGCCGCATCAGAACCCATCGGCCGCTGCGCTGCGAAAGCCCGCTGCTCGAGCACGACGCCAAACCACTGTCACCCCCAGCCAAAGCGTCAGACCGTACACCATATCCGCCGTCCAATAGACTGCCGTGGGCGGCGTGAACAAATTCAGAACGGCGATATAGAGGCCGTAAGCCGCAACCGCCGTGACCGTCATCCTGAAACTCTCCTTGGCAAAGCCGAGCGCACCAATCACAAAGAAATAAAGATAGGCGGGGGTTGTCAATGCATAAGCGAACACCATCACATAAAAGGATGGCTTGGCATCGGCAATCACTTCAGGAAGATCGGTGAGGATACCGAGTACAAGCGAGGGGAAAAGCGCAAAACACAAAAAGAACGGCAGCAGCACTAAAGCACAAAGCCGCAGCGCCAATGACGCCATTGGGCGAATCCATTCGGGCTTTCCTGCCCCGGCATAGTTAGCTGCGATCGTTCCAGCCGCGGAGCCAAATGCGTGCACAAAGAGAAAAAGAACTGCGCCGAGCTGCCGCACAATGTTGGAAAGCGCCAATGCGCGCTCGCCGCCGGCATTTTCCACCGCGATGAAAAAATAGAGCCAAACGCCGAAGGCCATCGCTTCTTGGAGCATCAGCCAGCGGCTTAACATAAAAATTCGGTGCTGAAGGAGCCAGTCAAGGCGCCAAAGGTGCTTGCTCACCTCCAAGAGCTTCGAAGAGGCGCTGTGCCGCAGGAATTCCAGAAAATACACTGCCAGTGCCGCCAGTTCACTGACTGCAGAGGCGATCGCTGCGCCGGCGATGCCAAGTTCGGGGAAAGGCCCCAGACCAAAGATAAGCAGCGAATGTAAGCCGCAGTTGACGAGCACCATCACAATAGATGCCGACGTAATCACCCGGGTGTTCATCACGGCAACGAAGTACGCTCGCGCCAGCAGTCCGACATAAGCAAACGGCAGCCCGGCCAAACGCCAGAAAACATAATCGTCTGCTGCCTTGCGAACGGCATCAGCGGCAATGAAACGCTCGAACATCGGGCCGATCAGGAACCAGCTCGCAAGCATGATGACAAAACCGCAGGCCGTCATGAAAATCGCACTCTGGCGAAAAATCGCCCCCACCTCCTCAGCGCGGCCGGCGCCGTTCGCGCGCGACATCAGCGACTGCGAACCCATCGTATAACCTAACCCCAGCATCATCACGAGCATCACATAGATGCCTGCTACGCCGGCAGCAGCAAGCTCTGCTTCGCCGTAACGTCCGAGAAAAAGCACGTCTGTCATGCCGATCAGCTGCTCGAGCGCCAGCCCCATCATGAGCGGAAGCGCAATAGACATAAGCTGCCGCGACTCGTTTCTCTTGTTTGAATCCGCTACTGCTTCAGATATCTTCATAAATACTTTTTAAAGGTGCAAACTGCAGCGTGCCGTGAGGGATCTAGTCACAAATACCTAAACTCAGTCATCGTACCGGGATGCTGACCCGGAAGCAACTGCCCAGACGATCTTGAATGGGTAATGTTCGGCAGCGTGAGAATGATGTATGGATTAGCACAGGCTCTCTGCCCCATCCCGTTGTCCGAATGTATTCGGCGCCTTGTGTAGAATGCCTGCGTTTGTGCCCGCAAGAACGCCCGAATAAGGCCTAAGGCCCTGCGCACGGGAGTTGCTGCAACGGAGAATGTCGTCATGCCGCGCCTGCTTTCCCTTCCGCTCTCCGAACTTTTTACGGAATCATCCGGCGCCGCCTCATCTGAGTACTTTCCCTCTCCCTGGCACGGAGCGCCTCTGCCGATTGCTCTGAAAGCCCGTCAGCTCGCCGAAGACGCAGCGCTTTTCAGCGACGTCCCAGGCCGTCGGAATGTACTGGTCTGCCGAGCAGAAAATGACGACCCGGCTCAGCGTGCAGTCCTCCTGTTCGCTTCTCAGTCTCCGGCCGATTTTGTATTGCCGCTCCCAAACGAAGCGCTGCCGATGGCTGACCGCATTGCCGGAAAAACATCCTGCGGCGCCTTTGAAGAAGCTGCCCGCTCTGTGGAAATCCTGACGATGGCAGGAACCCGTACCACCCTTTTGGCGTTTGCCGAGAGCGACCGGGCCAGGCGGCCGCCCAAAATCGCCCGCGGCGGCGCTGCCGGGCTCAACCTCACATTTGAACACTGGAACCGCGCGCTCCTCGATGCCGTCGAGTCGCCGTTGGCAGCCAACCTGCTCGCCGCTGCTCAGACGCGAGCTGCCGGCAGAAAACTCACTGCGCTCGCGAGCATGGAATGGTGGCGCGGCAGCGCCCCCATATACGACGTCAAGTGGGACGGCATGGCGCTCTCCCCCAAAACAACAACCAAGCCCCTGGTGGAATTCCTTTTGGAAGGCATTCTCTTTGCAAGCGATCCGCGAGTCAGCTCACCCGTCACGCAGTCCCTTCGGCCGCGCATCCTGCTCGAACACCGCGACTTTATTGCGGTATTCAAACCTTCCGGGCTGCTCTCTGTTCCGGGCACCGGCGGACTTCCGAATGCCTTAACCATTGCTTCCGAAATGACGGGTACGCCCCTCACTGCCGTCCATCGTCTCGATATGGACACCTCCGGGATCCTGCTGTACGGCAAAACACCCGAAGGCATTCGATCACTGATGGCGGCCTTTCGTGAAGGGCGCGTCGAAAAACGCTATCGAGCCGTACTGGAGGGAAGGCTTTCGGCTGAATGCGGCCTGATTGACTTTCCCATCACCACACATCCGCTCGACCGTCTGCGGCAGATTGCCGCTCTGGGCGGGCGCGAGGCGCGCACGCAGTGGCGGAGGCTGAGTGAAAAAAACGGACGTACGCTGGTCGACTTTCTGCCGCTCACAGGCCGCACGCATCAGCTTCGGCTCCATGCCGCCCATCCGACGCTCGGCCTCAATGCCCCCATTGCCGGCGATCCTTACTACAGCCGCCCGGGGCTCTTGGTCGATCGGCCGGAAACTCCGCTTTTGCTGCATGCCGCCGAAATCATCTTTCCGGATCCGCAAAACGGAAATCCCATCCGCCTTGTGGAATCCGAGCCGTTCAGCCTCTGAAACTGCCGCCTCTGCGCTCTGCGGCAGGGTAAAGATGCCGCCCGCCCATAATGGATGATGTGTTGCCCTTCTAAAGTATTAAGTCAGAAGCTGCTTCAAGGTTTAGCATACGAACCAATCATCACTTGGAGACGCAAACCGCCGTACTGACGTGCAGCGTTCGTGCCTCCCGCATCCATTTGGACATTGTCAATGACCACCCAAGACGCAAATCCCGTCTGCCGCATGCACTTCAACGTCACCGGCATGAGATGTGCTGCATGTCAGGCCAGAGTTGAGAAAGTCGTATCCGGGCTCGACGGTGTAGAAAATGTTGCCGTCAACCTGCTCAAAAACACCATGGAGGTGACGCCCAAAGACGCATCGCAGGCCGACGAGCTCACGCAGGCCATCGAGGCTGCCGTTTCTGAAGCCGGCTACGGCGCTCAGCGCACGGATTCCGGCGCTAAAAATGCTTCCGCGGCCCCAAGCCGTGCGCAAACCGCTGCCGCCGAGGCTGCGGAGGTGAAAACTCGCCTCATTTACTCCATTGTGTTCCTCGTGCTCCTCATGTACGTCAGCATGGGCAGCATGATGAGACTGCCCATGCCGGACTGGCTCGGCAGCCATGAATCTGGGCTCCTGCGCGGCGTTTTGCAGCTCGTCCTCTCGCTGCCGCCCCTCTTTCTCAACCGCGTCTTCTTCGTGCGCGGCTTCCGAGCGCTCTGGCACCGTGCCCCTTCAATGGACTCGCTCATTGCTGTAGGCGCAGGCGCGGCTTTCATATACGGCGTCTGGGTGCTTGCTGAAGCGTCCTATTGGGCCGGAGCCGGTCAGATCGATCATGCGCTTCATCTTGCCCACGGCCTTTATTTTGAAGGCGCAGCCATGATCGTCACGCTCATCACCGTAGGCAAATGGCTTGAAGCACGCGCCAAGGGCCGCACGACGGATGCGATTGAAAAACTCGCTGCCCTTGCCCCCAAAACAGCCGTGGTACTTCGCGACGGCAAGGAAGTGACCGTCGCCCGCGAGGCGGTTGCTGCGGGCGACCTGGTCGTGCTCAAAACCGGCGCATCCATTCCGGTCGACGGCATCGTAACGGAAGGTACTGGTTCGGTTGACGAATCCGCCATGACGGGCGAGAGCATTCCCGTTGAAAAGAAGCCCGGCGATGCGCTCACCGGCGCCACCTTGGTTTCGAGCGGCCGATTTGTCATGAAAGCGCTCCGCGTGGGCGACGATACAGCGCTCGCGCAAATCATCAAGCTCGTTGATGAAGCCACATCGTCAAAGGCCCCGATTGCACGCCTCGCTGACCGCGTGAGCGGCGTTTTCGTTCCCGTAGTGATCGGCATTGCACTCCTCACGCTTGTCGTGTGGCTCTTCCTTGGACGCGACTTCTCCTTCGCGCTCACGTGCGCCATCTCCGTCCTCGTCATTTCCTGCCCCTGCGCGCTCGGCCTCGCCACGCCGACTGCCATCATGGTGGGCACTGGCCGCGGCGCTCGCCGAGGCATTCTCTTTAAGAGTGCTGAAGCGCTTGAACTGCTCGGCAAGATCGACTGTGCGGTCCTCGATAAAACAGGCACTGTCACGGCAGGAAAGCCTCAGGTCGTCCGTATTGCACCGGCTGCGGCTGGACTGGAGACGCCGCTTCTCATGATTGCCGCTTCGCTCGAAAGTGCTTCCGAACATCCGCTCGCCTCTGCCGTTGTAGCCGCCGCGAAAGAAAAGAACCTTCCGACGCAGCCCATCAGCGATTTCGAGCAAACTGCCGGCCAAGGCATTGCCGCCAAGATCGGCAAGAAACTTTACTTTGCCGGCAACGCCCGGATGGTCGAGGCTTTCGGCCTGACGCCGCCGCCGGCGATCTCCGCAGCAGCACAACAGTCAGCCGAATCGGGCGAAACACCGCTTTTCATCGGACAGGCGCCGCAGGAAGATGCCCCTGGGATGCTGCTCGGTCTCCTTGGGCTGGCTGACCCCATCAAACCGGATTCAGCTGCAGCCATTGCTGCACTGAAAAAACTCGGCATCGAAGTCACGCTCCTCACCGGCGACAATCAAACGACAGCGAATGCCGTCGCAAAGCGCGCCGGGATTGACCGCGTCATCGCCGGCGTTCTGCCGTCCGGGAAGGCCAATGAGATTGCTCGTCTGCAGGCAATGGACAAGCGCGTTCTAATGGTTGGGGACGGCGTCAACGACGCCCCTGCACTGGCCCGCGCGGATGTCGGCGCGGCCATCGGCGCAGGCACTGACGTCGCCATTGCCTCGGCTGATCTGGTTCTCATGCGCAGCCGCCTCGGTGACGTGCCGGCAGCCGTTGAGCTCTCGCGCGCCGTCATGCGCAATATTCGCGAAAATCTCTTCTGGGCATTCATCTACAACCTGATCGGCATCCCTATTGCGGCCGGCGTCTTTGCTTCGCAGGGCCTAACGCTCTCGCCGATGATCGCTGCGGCAGCCATGAGCCTTTCATCCTTCTCCGTTGTCTCCAATGCGCTGCGTCTGCGCTTTTTTAAACCTAAGCTTGAAACAGATGCCGATGCGGCTCCTTTAGCAGCAGCCCAACCAGCTGAACCCTCTCACAAGGAAAAACAAATGGCTCAAAAAATCATTCATATCGAAGGCATGCACTGCGGACACTGCACTCAGTCCGTTGAAAAAGCCCTCAAGGCACTGCCCGGCATTGATGCCGTGGAAGTGAGCCTTAAAAAGCAGGAGGCCCGAGTCGACGCCGATCTTTTCGTAACCGACGACATGCTCCGGGCGACCGTTGAAGGAGCGGGCTTCAAGGTCACGGGCATTGAATAACGCCTCCCGCCGCTCTTATTGATGGGCGTGTCTTAATCATGCAGAGCATGACAGACACGCCCTTTTGACAGCAAGAGCTCTGCCGCTCGAGAATTTCGGAGCGTTTATGGCGTAATTTCATCATGGGAACTACGCAGATGTTTTGTTTAAATGACTATCTTCGCGATCTTCAGGAGGTCGTCGATCTTGACTGCGGCAGCAGCAACTGCGCCGGCGTCACTCGAGCCGCAGAAATCATGAAACGCCGCTTCGATGCGATTGGCTTTGCCGCTGAGCTTGTTGATCTTGGCAGTCAAGCCGGCCGAGGACTCTTTGCCGTCAATCAGCCCAATGCCGAGCATTATGACGTTCTCTTCAATGCGCATCTCGACACTGTCTATCCGGACGGCACTGCCGCCCTGCGGCCTTTCACCGTCGGCAAAGAACGCATCACCGGCCCGGGGTGCGCAGACTGCAAGGCCGGCGTCGTTGCCATTTTTCATGCGCTCAAAAATGCCCGGCCCCAGGACCTCCATCGGCTCTCTATTGCCGTGGCCTACAATCCCGATGAGGAAATAAGCTCGGCATCCTCGGGCGCTTGGCTCTCGTCGCTTGCCCAAAAGAGCCGGCTCGCCGTGGTATGCGAACCGGGGCGGCCGAACGGGGCCTTTGTGCGTTCGCGCAAAGGCCGTGCTGTTTGGGAAGTCGTCTTCCGCGGCGTCGCCGCTCATGCCGGCAATAATCCGCAGGACGGATGTTCGGCCATATTGGCCGCCGCTCGCTTCACGCTCGAAGTTAATCAGCTTCAGGACTACAGCGGCAAAGGCACCTCGGTCAATGTCGGCGTCATTCACGGCGGCACGGTATGCAACACCGTGCCGGACCTCTGCAAGCTCACGATTGACCGTCGATGCTGCCGGGATGAAGACGGTCAAGCGATTGATGACGCCATCGAAGCCCTTGCACGAAGGAGCTGCGGCGACGGCATTCATGTTGAAGCCAAACGGCTGTCGCTTTCACCAGCAATGCCTCATTCCGAAAAGAACCGCCCGCTCATTGAGCTCGTGAATGAAGCTGCACGTTTGGAAGGCTTTGAAGCCCAATGGGCGGACGCAGGCGGCGGATCGGACGCCAACCGCATCGCTGCTGCCGGTACGCCGGTGATCGACGGCGCAGGTCCTGCGGGCGGAGGCTTTCACTCCGCCAAAGAATACCTGCTCATCCCGACTATTGAGCCGCGCGTGCGCGTGCTTTCGCGGCTCCTCACGCTCTTGTGAGCCATTCACACCGCTTCCCAAAAAACAGTCCGGCTGCTGCGGACGCAGCAAACCGGACTGTCAGGAGCGAAGAGAGACCATCTTCACATTATTTTTCGTGGCAGCCTGCATCGCTGCACTTTTGGAAATTCTCCATATGATGGCACCCGTAGCACATCGACAGTGAGGCGGGTTCGGGTTTAAAGTCCTTGGGAACCGGAATCGGGTGAGCCTGATGGCAGCCCGTGCACTCCGGCACAACCTTTGCGCCGGCATGCGGGTTAGCGGCATTAGGATCAAGGTATTGATGGGGCTGGACAGGCGATCCAAATTCATCCTTCCAGTTCTTTGTCTGCTCTCTCAGGGCGTCAAAGCTGCCGCCGTGACACATGAGGCATTGTTCGGGCTTCATGGTCTCAGCGGCCTGAACCTCGGGCGCCGGAGAGAGCATCATGAGCACTGCAGCCGCAGCTGCGAGCGTAATGATGGAGGTCGTTCTCATGATGCTCTAGGTCTCCAGGAAGTGGGTTCGGTTTATTTACTTCTTGAGCGAGGCGAAGGTGTCGCCAAGCACATAGGCCTGAATAAGACCGCGAGAGAGACCGTGCATGGAGGAGCCGCCCGTCACTTCGCCAGCTGCATAGAGACCCGGGATCTTTTCGCCTTCCCAGTCAAGCACTTCACAGGCATTGTTCACATGCAGACCGCAGTAGCAGTCGTGAAGCGTGACGGAAGTCCACGCCGCATAGAACGGCCCTTTCTCGATCTTGTACTGGGGCTTGGGTTTGTCAAAGTCCGGATCAGCACCGGCGTCGACGTAGCTGTTGTACTTCGCAACGGTTTCAGCCAGGATCTTCGGATCCATCTTGTGCGACATGTACGGATTCGTGTTGATCTTCTCTGCGAGCTCTTCAATCGTATCGGCTTTGAAGAAGTATTCCGGATCAACACTCTTTTCATCCGTACGAATACGTTCGCGCTTGATGGCTTCACTGTCGAAAATAGCCCACTGAGGACCTGCCGACCAATCCGGGGCGTGCGAGCCTTCATTGATCTGCAGCGCTGCGGCGATGAAGTTGATCGGGTTGTACTTCGTACGGTCGATGTTGCGCCAATTACCCTGAACGTACGGGTTCTTGTCAAGTTCCTTGAAGAAAGCGCCGTTCGTGCCGTTCATCAGGCCGCGGGTGCTGTTGGCCGTGCCGTAGCTCGTCAGTTTGCCGGAATCAGCCGTCAAGCCGGCCGACGAAGTTTCTTCAAAGAAGCGTTTGCCGACCCAGTTGACAACGATAGCGTTCTGCCAGTTGCGAAGCGCTACGCCGGAATGCTTCACGAGCGGGAAGATCGGCGATTCGGGCGCCCAGCGCAGATACGTGTCGCGCACACCGACCACTGCACCGCGGGTAAGTGAAATCGGGCGTTCCGTATAAGCATTCGTCAGACCCCAAAGGCCAGCGCCAACCTTAATAGCAGCAAGCGTGCCGGAGCCGTCCTGCGGCGAATATTCGCAGGCCGCCGAAGCAAATTCCTTCGTGAGACGCGGGTCGATCATGCGGCGGAAGGTCACATTGTCGGTATAGCCGGCGGTGGCAAGCACGACGGCCTTCTTGGCACCGACGACGATCTTGTCCTTCTTGGACTCCACATTGCCGTCACTGCGGAAACTCTTGAGTTCCGTACCGTCCGGGAGAACCTTCGGCGTACGATGGGCCTTCAAACCCACAACGCGGCCCTTTTCGTCGACGATCAGTTCGTCCATGTAGAAGTTAAGCAGGAACTTCACGCCGACCTTGCGGGCTGCGTCTTCGAGCGAGCGCATCAGCACGGTGCCGCTCGTGCCGGCAGGCGCTTCGAGATTGGCGCCCTTCGTCCACGAGAAGTGGAGTTCACGCGGTGCGCTGCAGCCTGCGCCGTAAGCACCGGCATTGTCAGGCTTCTTGTCGAGGAACGGAACGCCGATTTTAACGAGCCAGTCATAAGTTGGCACCGATTCCTTGGCGATCATCGCCTGCATGTCACGGTCATTGAAGCGGTAGTCGGCAAAGCCGTTCGGGAGCGTCACTGACCAGTCCGTCAGATCTTTGAAGACCGTCTCAGGGGAGTCCTTAATGCCGTACTTTTGCTGCATGGCATTGCCGCCGCCCAAAAGCGTATTGCCCTGAGAAATGATGGCGTGACCGCCGATATCGTAGTTGGCATCAACCACGAGAACCGAAAGACCCTGTTCGACTGCGCGAATCGCAGCCGGAATGCCTGCGGCGCCGGCACCGACGACAATCACGTCGGCCTTGAAGTCCCACTTTGAAGGAACTTTGGCTTCAGCGGAGCTCGATACACCCAGCATCATGCCGCCCATAGCGGCTGAACCAGCGATGAAGGAGCGACGAGATAGGTTCGCAGACATGGTTTTCTCCTTTTCTACGTGCGTACGGCATTGACCGCACACTTTTAGTTTTTTCGGAAAGCGGCGTTTGAATAACGGCCACGGGCTGTGTTCATTACGCACTTTCTTCCGATGAAAACAATTTCCCAAACGAGGTACTCGAATAGCCTGACAAGCGTCAACAAATCTATGCGTTCAGGAAAAGCGCGCAATCCGTCCTCTGCCTAGAATGGAAGAACAGAGGCACCGATCGGCAGCTCAAAAACCATGTCCGTACTTTTTCCTTCATGCATTCGCCAGCGCTCAGGGCTCCTGCCGACTTTGTGTCGGCGAGCGGCACTGCTTCTGCTTGTCCTTGCCCTCACTCCAATCCTTGCTGCAGCTGCGGCCGACACGGCGCGCCTGCCGAACTTAACCGGCACGGGTCAGACGCGGCTCGCCTTTCCCGTACCCACGGCGCAGCCTGACATCCCTACCAATCTGGCACATCAAGGGCACCAGGAACCGCAGCCCGCACAAGAACCGATGAGCGCGTCCGACATATCCGACAACGCTCACCGAGCCACTCGGACGGATGCCCTTTCATCGGCCACCGCGCAGATTTTCCAAAATCGACCGCTTCGCGTCGGGATCATTTCACTTTGGGAACAGCCCGTTACCACCGAAGCGCTGATGAATACGCTTGAAACCATTGAAAAGGCATTTGCACCCTATCCGGTTGAGATCTATCCCAGAATTCCTTCCCCCAAGCTTGAACATTTGATCGAAACGGGCAATATCGACGTTTTCATTGCCAGTTCAGGCTTTTCCATGCGCATGTCGCCGCACGGCGTTCTCCCTGTAGCCACGCTCATCACTGATCTGCAGCCCAATCCCAATACGGGTGTAGCCACCACTTTCCTCGTGCGTGCCGATGAAGAAAACATCAAAACCATCGCGGACCTCAAAGACAAACGCCTCTCGGCAAGCTACGCCTCAGCCTTCATGAGCTATCGCACAGGGCTCGGCGAAATTGCCGTCCGCGGATATGATCCGGAGCATTTTTTCAGCGATATCCACTTTACCGGCGACAGCGAAAACGCGGCCATCGCTTCCCGCCTCGATACGCATGAAGCCGACGTTGCCATGGTTCGCGCCTGCTGGCTGGAACACCAGCCGCCCGAAGTCCGTGCACGCTACCGCGTCCTCGAACCCCGCGAAGATCCGACGCTGCACTGCGTTCACACCTCGCGCACCTACCCCAACATCATGGTGTCTGTGCTCGAAGGCTCCGCGCCGGGTGCGGCGCATGTGATCGCCCGCACACTCCTCTCAATCAAGGAAATTGCACCCGGTCACCATTGGGGTGTAGCCACCGACCTTCGTCCTGTTAATCGGCTCTACCGCGAACTCAAAATCGAAAACTACGCTTATCTGCGCGACATTTCCTTCAAAGATTGGCTGACGAAAAACCTCGCCTGGTGCGTATTGGCTGCAGCGATGATTCTTGGGCTTGCTTTTCACAGCTGGCGTGTCGGTTACCTTGTGCGGGTGCGCACGGCTGAACTTGAAGCCAGTATTGAAGAGGAGCGTAAATCGCAGTTTCGGCTCGAAGAAATGCGCGGGCGCATGGAACGCATGCAAAAAGCGACCATCGTGGGACAGCTCTCCAACCTGATTGCTCATGAACTTGCTCAGCCGCTCGCAGCCGTTCAGTATTACCTTGACGGCATGAAAACACTGCTTTCACGCCAGCCGGTTAATACCGCCATGCTGGAAAAAAGCCGCGTTGGCATTGAGCAGGGACTTGAACGCACCAAAGCGATCGTTGCCAAAGTCCGCGGCTATTCGCGCAACCAAACCCGCCGCGACAGAACGGTGTCCTTAAAGACCACCATTGACAATGTGCTGACCGCCATTTCTCCGGATCTGCAGCGCTCTGTGGCCTTCAAGTGTGAGTCCGTTGAGGGCATTGAGGTGTTGGGAGACGCGCTCGAACTCGAACTGCTCATGAGAAACCTCATCAAAAATGCTTTTGAAGCTGCCGCTTCCGCGGCAAGTGACAACACTTCGAGCGCTCAAGAGGTTCCGAGCGTATCCGTGCGTACCCAGCCCGATCCGACAGACAAAACGGATCGTTCAGTGCTCATCACCATCGAGAACACTGGCCTGCAGATGACCAATGCCGCCTTCAACGAGCTCACTACGCCGCTCATCACGACTAAAGCCGCAGGGCATGGACTTGGTGTTCCCATTGCAATTGCCATCGCCGAGGCCTCCGGCGGGCGACTAACCTTCTTTGAGCGGCCGCAGGGCGGCGTCATCGCGCAAGTACGGCTCCTGCGCGCCAGCTCGTACCCTTTGAAGAACACAGCCGCTGCCGAATCCTCCTCTTCTTCGCATTACGACATTCCGCCTCAAGCATCATGACCGACCAGAAGCAAACTGACGGCTCCGGCCTCAAAACACTCGAAGATCTCCAGCGAACGGTGCTCATCCGAATCGTTGATGACGATGCCGAAGTACGCGATGCACTCTCCTTCATGCTCTCCTGCCGCGGCTGGCAAACTGCAGCCTGGGGATCCGCCGAAGAATTTCTTAAAGCATGGCGCTCAACGCCTCCCGGGTGTCTGCTCCTAGACATCCGCATGCCCGGCATGTCCGGACTGGAACTCCAGGAGCGCATGAAGGCTCAGAATCTGTCGCTTCCCATCATCTTCGTCACCGGACACGGCGATGTGCCCACCGCAGTCCGAACGCTCAAACTCGGTGCTTTCGACTTCCTTGAAAAACCCGTTGATGCCGAGGCGCTCGCTGACGCTATTGAGGCGGCAAGCCGCGTGAGTGTTGAGGCGTCGCAGGGCGCACTGCCCAAACAGGCCGTCGAGCAGATTCTCGCGGAAATGAGTCCGCGAGAACACGAAATCACTGAGCTCCTTAAGGAGGGTCTTGCCAATCATGACATTGCCGAGCGTCTCGACCTTTCAGATCGTACAGTGCAGGGACACCGCAACAACATCTATAAGAAGCTGCGGGTGCACAACTTAAAGCAATTCCTAACGGTGCTCGAAGGCGGCTAAGTCACTCTGCTGAAATCACTCCTTCACGCCGCGGCTGAACGGGAGCTCGTCAGCCGAGAGTCCAAGTTCCAACGCAAGAAGACGGCGTTTGGCGGCATATCCGCCGCCATAGCCCGTGATGGAACCATTCGCGCCGACGACGCGGTGACAAGGAATGATGATGGAAAGCGGATTGGCGCCCACAGCACCGCCCACCGCCCGCACAGCTTTCGGCGAGTTCACCTCCCGCGCAATATCCCCATAGGGAATCGTCTTGCCGTATGGAATTTTGGTGAGTGCGTGCCAAACAAGCGTTTGAAACTCGCTGCCAATCAGCCTTAACGGGATGGTAAACACCTGCCGCCGCTGATCAAAATACTCCGCAAGCTGCACCTGAGCGAGGTCAATAACCGATGAGGCATCTTCGACCATAGGAAGCTTGGTCAGTCGGGTCAGCCGATTGAGCGTTGCCGCTCGATGCCAGCCATCTACCCAGTCGCACATGACAAGCTCTTCGCCAATAGAAGCGAGATCCAAAATGCCGCAAGGCGATGTCCAATAATGATGAATGATGCGGCTGTGTTTCATGATGACTCCTCAAGCCGGAGCAGCGTCGGAAAGCTCTGCGAAAAGATCAGCGAGCTTCACCGCATCTGGAATTCCAAGCCGCAGGCGCTCGACAATCAGCTCCGCTTCGTTGTCCGCATAAGGTTTCATCCACTTTATGCCCGGCACCAGTACGACGCGGCCGGCTGCCGTCCAAGCTGCAAGCGAAGCAGCTTCAAGCCAGAGCGACTCGATCGTTTCATCCCTTGCTGCGTCTTGCGCCCTGTCGAGAAGACACTCTGCAGCCGTGAAAAGTCCTGCCTCAGCATCCGCCCAACGCTGTTCGGCCACAGCCATTCGAACGTGCCAGAGCAATTGGTGAAGATCATCTCCGAAATAATCCGGCCATTTGATCAGCATCGGTTTGAAAAGTCGGACATCGGCTGATTTGGGCTTCGTCCGGCGGCCCGCTTCCACAACAAGACGCAAAAAGTCCTCGGGCATCTTGAAAGGGCTGGCTTCTCGGCGCCAGAGTTCGAGCAGCTTCTCTGCGCGATATTCGCCCGGAGACAGAGGACCAACGGATTCCTGCAGGATGAAACGCTCATCATTCATGGGAGATCTCGGTGCAAAATAAAGCGCCAGCATGGCGCCTCGGCCAAGACTCACAATCGGTCCATCGGCATCTCCGAAAATATATCGAACAAATTCAATGCCAAGCTGCCGAGCAGCTCTGTCAAGGGCTTCCTTCATTGCGGCAGTCCCTTCCGAGCGCTTTTGCGCCGCAGCGGCTCCATTAACCGCCTTGCCGCCGGCATTCTGCCCAAGCAAATCGCCGGATAGCCGAGCGAGCACTTCCGCCTCTATCACATTAACAACGAGCGAAAGCGCCGCAGCCGTTTCTGCGTTCGACGGTACGGCAAGATGCCCCTTCAGCCGATATTGACGACTCTCTGCAAGCGCATCACGATCACGGTGAGACGCTTTCGCCGCGCATCGCACATCGAGCACACGAAGGAGCAGCTCTTCGAAGAACGTCCGATCGATAAAACGCGCATAGGCCAGACGTTTTTTCAAATCCAGCACATTCCCTTCCATGAAAAGGGAACGCAGGAGCCAAAACCGATCCGCTTCTGCCCGACAGGCTTCAGCGCTCTCTGTGAGCACTTCGGCAGGATGCGGCCGGATGTCAGCCTCAGCCTTCTTTCGTGCAGGCAGCACTGCTGCGCGGCGCCTGTCCATGGCGCAAGAAAGCCAAGCCAAACAGTCCGCCGGCACTTCAAAATTCTCCCCCGCAAACACGACCGTCATCAGGGCCAGCACCTCTAAAACTTCCTCAGCCGGCCGCAAAAGCGAAGTGAGCGACATCAGTTCGTTCAATCCGGTTTCAACATCTCGCTCATCTTGGGAGAAATAGAGAAACGCCGCGGCACGCCATAAGCGCTGATGAAAACTCAATGCACTGCTGCATTGCTTCATCAAGGTGCAGTTTTGGCCGACACGCAGTATGGTTCGGCGCCATTGGGCAGTCTCCTGCGCGTCCGATCCGTTGCCAGCGTTCTCTTCAGGCTGCAGAAAACTCAAAAGAGCAGAAAAAACAGCCGGCCAAGCGCGAGCAATAAGGTGCTCGGCCTTTTGAGTCTCCCCCAAGACGAAAAGCTCATCAACGAGCGTCGGCACCAGAATGTCGTCCTCCATTCCCGCCGCTGTTCGGGCATAAGCCCACTCGGCACGCAGACGGTGAACGGGACTGCTGAAATCCTCCGGCAGCCGATGCGCCGAACCCGATGGGGGCAGAGCATATCCTTCGAGCTCATTGATGAGCCGCTTCGCCTCATCCCAGCGCTCAAGTCCAATGGCTGTCCGAATACACCATTCGAGGCGCTCTTGGGGATCGGAAAAAAGTTCCTCACCATAAGCCTTGAGCGCTTCATCGAGCAGGAAAAAGTCAAACCGGTCGCCGGCCTTCAGCACTGCATCAAAAAGCGTATGCCATGCTCGAGCCGGCCGGCCGGCCGTTCCTGCGTCCCAATCGCGCCACTTGGCAATGAAATCCGATGCCGCATAGATTCCGGGAAGCGGACCATTTTCGGTGGTTGGCGTAAATATCACCTGGTCGGGCTGAAGCACATACGCAATAACAGGAAGCGACATAAAGGACAAATCAAAGAGACACCATCAGCAGAGCGGCGGCCTCGTTATTGGCCGCTGCCCCCGCTGTTAGGCAAAGTCTAACGATCCTGCGGAGCTTCATCGAGGCGCCGTTCGGTGCCGCAAAATACTGCTTCGTCCGAAGAAAATCCTCGTTCTTTTTTTATGAAGTTTTCGGACTCAGCGAAATCTTCAGCAGAGCCAACAAATTTCCAGCCGAATTTTGAATCCAAAGTGCTGGAAATCAACCATTAAGCCGTTCAGCCTCCCTAAGCACCTTATGCATGCCATGAATTAATTGCTGGTTTTTTCTGTTTCGAGAACCATACAGACGCGCATTGAAAATCGTGATGATCTCGAGCATGTCTTGGGCGAGATCTTCGTCAAAGGATGCGTCACTGCCTTTGTTGACAATGACCACTTCCACATTCTTGGCTTCACATACGGCAAATACAAGTTCTGCGCCGAATCTCAGCAATCGATCCTTCTGAGTAATAACGAGACGCTCCACGTCCTCGTTAACTAATATATTCAAAAGTTGAAGAAGCCCTTTTTTGTGGTAATTCATCCCAGATCCAAAATCTGAAATCATCTCAAAGCGCCAACCGCGTCCCGTACAAAAAAGCTCCAATATCTCCTTTTGTTTTTCTAAATCTGCTTTTTGATCACTGCTCGATACTCTGGCATAAGCAATGGTTCGGCCGTCCGTTTTTTCTTGTGCATGCGCTCCATACAAACTTTCAATCAGAGCTACATCGTATCTGCGATGACCTGCCTGCGTGCGTTTGGGCACTAGGCGCCCCAAAGCTTCCCAACGCCGAAGCGTGGTAATGGAAACGCCCAGACGTTCCGCGGCTTCGCCAATACTCAAAAATCTATTCATCGTGCTGATATATAGCTATGTAGTGATAGGTTTACGAGTCTGAAGCATCAGACTTAGGATTTCGCACAGACCGGACGGCGGTGAAGCCCCAAAAGCAGCCAGACGAAAGCCGCGGCAGCAAAGGCCGAGCCCAGCCAGAAAGTGGCTGACGGGCCGACAAACTCCCAGATCGTGCCGGCAACGAGTCCGGCAGCAAGCGCAGCCACTCCGCTCGCGAAGCTGAAAAGCCCAAAAGCCGTTGCCCGCTTGTCTTCCGGAGCGGCATCTGCCGTCATCTTGGAGAAAACGCCCTGTGTCGCGCCAAGGTGGAGCCCCCAAAGTGCGGCGCCGAGCGATGCTCCCACGGGCGTAGCCCAGACGGCAAAGACGACGTCTGACAAAGCCAGGAAAACCAAACCCAGCGCGAGAAGGCGCTCAGCAGGCATGTGGTCGGAAAGTTTTCCAATCGGTACGCATGCCAGTGAAAAAACAATGTTGACGCCCACCATCAAGAGCGGCACGGCAGCCGTTGAGATGCCCGAGTCCGCTGCACGAAGCACAAGAAAGGCATTGGAAAAGCGAGCAAGTGAAAAAAGAATACCCAGCACAAGCAGCGCTCGAAAGGCCGGACCTGCGACCGTGAAGCACTCCGCCAGATCGCTCCAGCGTCTGACGGCAGGACGTTTCGCCGCGGGCTTTTCCGGAGCATCTTCAACGCCCATGAGAATGAGGAGCAGACAAAGCGCGCCGGGAATCAATGCCAGCCAAAAGATGGAACGAAGATCATCCGTCCAGAAAAAGAGAAAGAGGCTCGCCAGTGCCGGCCCGACGAAGGCACCGGCAGCATCGAGCGACTGACGAATGCCGTATGCCTCGCCCCAGAGCGGCTTAGGCGTAACCGCCGCAACAATGGCGTCACGAGGCGCCCCGCGAAGCCCTTTGCCGATGCGGTCGGAAACGCGTGCAGCGAAAACAAGCGCCACAGAATCGGCAAGTGCAAAAACAGGCTTTGACAGCACCCCCAGTGCATAACCGAGGAATACAAGCAGCTTGCGGTGACCGAAACGGTCGGCGGCCGCTCCCGAAAAAACCTTCGTAATCAGCGCTGCGCCTTCGCCGGCCCCTTCAACCAAGCCGATCAGCACTGCGCTCGCGCCTAATGGCCCAGCCATAAAAAGGGGCAGCAGTGCATGAATCATCTCCGAAGAGATGTCCATTAACAGGCTCACAAAACCCAAAGCCCAGACCGTTCGAGGGACTTTAAGTCCTTTGCGTTCTTGGGCTTCATTCTCTCGATGGAGGTCTCCCTGCGCACTTTGCGGTGCGGCATCGTTCTTTTGCTCTTCAGTCATTTTGAACGTTGTGCGTTTTTGAAGTTGGCTGCTGCCATGGAAGAAAAATTGTCAGCCTGCACCGTCAAAAACACGTGAAGATCGTGTTAATGCACCGTCAAACCTTGCTTTGACAGACCCGCCCTAAAAACAATAAAGGCGGATGCTCTAGGTCATCCGCCTCCTTGCCTCGCTCTTTTTTCTGCTCTGCCGAATCAGCTTGCGAGCAGCATCTTGTCGGAAACGCCGTCACCCGCCTTTTCGAAGAACTTCAAAAGATCCACCGTGGTGAGCTTGGCTTTTTCCTCGCCGCGCACATCAAGGATCGGACGACCGTCGTGCATCATGATGAGGCGGTTGCCGTAGCGAAGCGCATCGCGCATGTTGTGCGTAATCATGAGTGTGGTGAGCTTTTGCTCCGTCACGAGACGTTCAGTGATTTCAAGCACTTTGGCTGCCGTCTTCGGATCAAGAGCGGCCGTATGTTCATCAAGCAGCAGGAGCTTCGGGCGCACAAGCGTCGCCATGAGCAGTGTAAGCGCCTGGCGCTGACCGCCCGAGAGCAGCCCCACATGTGCGGTCATGCGGGTTTCAAGACCCAGACCAAGCATTTTCACCAGTTCGGCAAAGCGGGCATTACGGTCAGCGCGATCGCTCCAGCGCAATGTCGGACGACGTCCGCGTCGGTCAGCGACGGCCAGATTTTCTGAAATCATCATGCCTGCTGCCGTACCGCGCATCGGGTCCTGGAAGACTCGGCCGATCATGGACGCCCGCTTCCATTCAGGCATTTTGGAAATTTCTACGCCGTCGATTTTGATCGAACCCGAATCGATGGGAAAGACGCCGGCAATGGCATTCAGGGTTGTTGATTTACCCGCGCCGTTAGACCCGATGACGGTACAGAAATCACCGTCATCAAGCGTAAAGCTCACGCCTCGAAGCGCTTTTTTTTCATTGGCTGTACCGGCGAAGAAAGTCTTTTTGACGTTCTGGAGTTCAAGCATTTCAAATGTCCTTCGTCTGAGTGTTTTGCGTTTGATGGGAGAACGAAAGGCGCGTCAGGCATCAGCCGTGAGCGCGCAGTCCTGCGCATTTCTCCTTAATCAAAGGCAGCGCGAGTGCGAAGGCGACGAGCACAGCCGTGAAAAGCTTGAGGTCGTTCGGAGGCATGCCCATTTCGAGCACGAAGGCAATAACAAGACGGTAAACGATAGAGCCCAGAATGACGGCAATCAGGCTCGTTTTAAAAGACTTGGGTGAAAAAAGCACCTCGCCGATGATGACCGAAGCGAGCCCAATCACGATGGTGCCCACGCCCATGCCGACGTCGGCAAAACCATTGGCCTGTGCCACTGTTGCGCCCGACAAGGCCACCAGCGCGTTGGAAATCACCAGCCCCAGCACAACCATCGTATTGGTATTGATGCCCTGCGCGCGGGCCATCTGCGGATTGAAACCCGTAGCGCGGATGGCAGTGCCCAGTTCCGTGCCGAAGAACCAGTACAGAATGACGGCAATCAGCGCTGCGAAGATAAGGCCAACGGCGAGACCGGATACCGCAACAGAAAGTCCCAGCGAATTCTCGAGAATCGTGAAGACCGTTTCGTCCTGCAAAAGACCGATGTTGGACTTTCCCATGACATGGAGATTGACCGAATAGAGCCCAATCATGGTAAGAATGCCTGCGAGCAGCGCCGGAATACGCAGCTTCGTCGTGAGGATACCGGTGACCGCGCCGGCCAGTGCGCCGGCAATCAGCGCAAGCACAAAAGCAGCAGGCAGTCCCAGCCCGGAAGTGATCGCCGTGGCGGCAGCGGCTGCACCCAGAGGGAAAGAACCCTCCACCGACAAATCGGCAATGTCGAGAATGCGGAAGGTCAGAAATACGCCGAGCGCAAGCACGGACCACTGAAGGCCTTGGCCGACGGTAGAGATCAGAAGATCGAGCATGAAAATTCCTTTGTAGGTACGCTCGAGCACCATTTGAAAAACGATGCACTCGATTGTTTTTTAGGTGGAAGATTGAATTCTAGGGCTTTCTTGAGCGCATTCTCTGAGAGACATTTTTCTCTGCTAGGCGAGATTCCTCAGGTCACTTGCGCATTCTCAAGCCGCAAAAGAAAAGCGGAGCCGTTCGAGCACTTTACACAGCGCTTTATCGACTCCGCTCTGGCGGCGCGGCCTCTATGCGAGGCTATTGAAAGAGCACCGCTCCTTTTTTAAGCTCTTCGGGGATCGTCACGCCGATCGCCTCAGCAGCCTTCAAATTAAAGACGGGGGTACCGGTGGCAACATGCTGAACCGGCATTTCTGCGGGCGTTTTCTTCCCTTCAAGAATATCTGCACCCATCTGACCGGTCATGCGGCCGATTTCGTAATAGTCCACGGAAATGGAGCCCAGACAGCCGGCTTCGGTCATGCCGCGTTCGCCAGCCACAACCGGCAGCTTCACGGGATTCGTCACTTTGACCAAAGCAGGGATAGCGGAGGCAAGCACATTGTCGGTCGGGAGCCAGAGGCCGGCCACCTTGCTCGAAATACTTGCCACAGCCTGCTGAATATCGTTCACGTTGGAAACGGTCGCTTCAAGCACTTCCACGCCGCGCTTTGCGGCGGCCTGCTTAAAGATTTCAACCTGATAGGCGGAATTGATTTCGCTCGAGTTGTAGATCGTGCCCACCACCTTAGCGTTCGGGATGAACTTCAGGAGCAGATCAAGCTGAGCCTCAATCGGCCCCAAGTCAGATACGCCCGTCACATTGCCGCCGGGCGCTTCATCGGACTTCACGAGCTTGGCCGCCACAAAGTCTGTAATCGCGGTAGCAACGATCGGGGTGTTTTTGGCAACCGTCGCGACAGCCTGAGCGGCAGGCGTTGCAACAGCAAAAATCACCTTGTCCTTATTGGACACGAAACGATTGGCAATATTGTGAAGATTCGACTGGTCGCCCTGAGCGTTCTGAATATCAAGCTTGATATTGACGCCGTCCTTGAAGCCGCGTTCAGCGAGCGCATCAACCACCCCTTTCGTACAGGCATCGAGCGCAGCGTGCTCAACGAGCTGAACAATGCCGACCGGCGTAAGTTCAGCCTTAGCAGCAGCACCGGCAGCCGGCGCGGATTTATCGCCGCAGCCTGCAAGCGCAAGTGCAACAGCCGCAGATAAAGCAAATACGCCGCGGCGAGAAAGGGGAGAAATCTGCATGGGAACACCTTTTGTGATGCGCGCGCGAACCTGCAAAACTGCAGATTCGCGGAACCGATTACATTGATTATGCAGAAAACATCGCCGCCAATTTCAGTACATTACAAGTTTTCACCTAGTGCGAACAGAGTAGTGCAACTCAATCTTAAGCAAGAGGTGTTCAAATCTTCGGAATCGTCTGCACCCTCCTGAGCGGAAAGAGCACCTTATTTTCGCGGCACGTTCCGAAAAATGACAGCAGCGATCCGACGCACCCAAAGACGGGGCAGTATTTGAGCAGATACGGCAAGCACCGTATTCCAGCAGCCGTCAATCTTCACCGTTCGCCCTGCTTCCATTGCGGCCCAACCGGCCTCCGCGCATGCCGCAGCCGAACGCTCCCATTTGTCGAGCGAAATACGGCCGAAGGCCGCCTCGTCGAGTCCCGCAGCTTCACCGAACTCCGTTGCTGTCGGTCCGGGACAGAAGGCCGTTGCAGATACCCCCGTACCGCGAAGTTCTTCAGAGAGACTTTCGGTAAAAGAGACGACATAAGCCTTGGTGGCGGCATAGACGCCAAATCCAGGACAAGCCTGGAAGGCCGCCGTCGAAGCAACATTAAGAATGCGTCCCCGCCCGAGCTGCTTCATCGCACGGGCGGCTTCAATGGATAGCCCCGTGAGCGCAGCAATATTGAGCCGCAGCATTCGGCTGATGCGCTCTTCGTCGGCATCCACCATGGGACCAAAATCACCAAACCCCGCATTGTTGATGAAAATTTCGGGCGTCACGCTGCGCGTCTCCAAGAAATCCATGAGACGCGAAAGCTCTGCAGACTCTGTTAAATCGAGCGCAAGCACCCAAGGCTTCAGACCTGAGGCCGTCTCGATTTCAGCGGCAAGCGCTTCCAAACGCTGCTGACGGCGGGCTACCAGCACCGGCCGATAACCTTCACGAGCGGCAATTCGCGCAAATACCGCCCCTAACCCGCTTGATGCGCCGGTAATGACGGCAACGGGTGCAACCCTTTCCTTTTGTGCCATGATTGGGCAATCTCCTTCTCCAGAGTCGGTTATTTTGCCCCGCTCGAAGGACCTCTGCCGGCCAGGAGAAACGGCAAACCTGCAAATATTCGAAACTTAACTGTCTTTTTTCCCATTGCAGGAGCGCTCCGGCAAGCGCAAAATTTTTGAGTTCCAACCTTTCACCAAATACAGCACTCTGTCCGATGCCTGATTTCAAGCAGTTCAAAAAAATTATGACTCAAGCCATTTCCGCAGCGGCGCTTTCCGCCGCACTGTCCTCCGGCGCAGCCGCGCTTGAACCTGTTTCTCCGCAGCCTTCGCAGCCGCTCACTTACGCCAATCCGGCCTATGCCAAAGTGACGCCCGAAACCGCCAAGAAAATGATGGCTGAAGGCGTCGTAGTGATCGATGTCCGTGAACCTCAAGAGTTTGCAGAAGGTCACGTTCAGGGCGCCGTCAACGTACCGCTCTCGACCTTTCATCCCGGCATGCGGCTCGAAGCTGCGCCCGACTTCAATCAGAAAGTGCTCGTGCAGTGCCGCTCGGGGGTGCGCGTCGAACGCGCCGCTAAGATCCTGATTGAATCGGGCTATAAGCACATTTACAACATGTACGGCACGATGCAGTGGCCGTATGAGTTGGTGCGCTAAGCCGCCCGACCTCAGTAGTGACGAGGTTTGATCCAGTCAAACCGTCACTTCGGCCGCTTCGCCTTGGGCTTCCCCAAGACGGGGAGCGGTCATTCCCGCTGTGAATGGGTGCGGCAGCATGGCGACATGCTGCCGCAGACTTGTTTGAGGCCGATGGCTGCCGGCGCTTCCTCCCCCAGAAGTCCATTCAGGGGCTTCTCTCGGCTTGCTTAAGAGACTGCAGGCAAGATATTCGTTCAAAAAGCGCTCGGGCGCACAGCCTTTGAGCACTTCGCCCGAGTCAGCCCGCATGAGTCTGCGCTCATAATGGAAGAATCATCATTAATTCGCTAAAGGATCTGAAAACAGATGGCTCAAGCAATTGACGCACTCGCAGAACTCGTAGGCGCCGAAGCGGCCCGCCGCATCGTAGAATTCCGCCGCGACATGCACCAGCACCCGGAAATCGGGATGGACACGGCCCGTGCCGCTGACAAGATTGAAGCTTTTCTCCAGACGCTTCCGGTCGAACAGGTTCATCGATTCGCCGGCAACGGCGTGTGCGCCGTCATTCGCGGGAAAAAAGACGGTCCGATGATTGGTTTGCGCGCGGATACAGATGCGCTCCCCATTCAGGAAGAAACTTCAGTTGCCTGGAAGAGTGCGATTGACAAATGCGCCCATTTGTGCGGCCACGACGGTCACACCGCAGGGCTGCTTGCCGCAGCCACACTGCTCGCACAGACCAGAGACTTCGCCGGTTCCGTTGTGCTCATCTTCCAGCCTGGGGAAGAAGGCTGGGCAGGCGCGGACAAGATGATTAAGGACGGGCTCTTTGAGCGCTATCCGTGCCGAGAAGTGTTTGCCATTCACGGCGCACCTTCCCGTCCGCTCGGTACGATTGCCGTGCGCGAAGGCGCCATGACGGCTTCCGTCGATATCGCCTACATGACCGTTGAAGGCCGAGGCGGCCACGGCGCTCGCCCGCAGGAAACGATCGACCCCATGCCGGCCGCAGCCGAGTTGATTCTGGCGCTTCAGACCATCGTGGCACGAAACATCAACCCCGCTGACTCCGCCGTGGTGAGCTGCTGCTTTGTACAGGCGGGCGATCCGCTCGCGCCCACAGTAATCCCTCAGCGCGTCAATCTGTCGGCAACGATCCGTACCCACAGCCCGAAGGTACGCGACAAAATTGAAGCTCGCTTCAATGAAATCACTCAGGGCATCGGCACGGTATTTGGCGGTGAAGTCAAGCTTGACTACCAGCGCCGCTATCCGCCCCAGATTAATGATCCTGCGCTGGTGCGCGCCATCCTGCCGGCACTCCAGTCGGTGTACGGCGAAGCGGGTGTCGACACCAAGTTCGCGCCGAGCATGGGCGGCGAAGACTTTGCCTTCATGAGCGAAAAGGTACCCGGCGTTTATATGCAGGTGGGCCTCGGCGACGAAGGACACACCGCACAGCTTCACAATCCGGGCTTTGACTTCAACGATCTGGGCCTTGCGTACGCAGCCCGCACGTTTGCTGCGATCGTGCAGGAACGCCTGCCGCTCAACTGAGGCTCCAGCGCAAACTGCAATCCTTAAGACCTCGAACAGCGCTGTTCGAGGTCTTTTTCTTGCAGCATTCAGCCTCGCCGGCAGGCCTCATTGAGCGCGATTGAAGCGCACATCATGCCCATGCTGGCCGTGACGACCACGCCGGAGCCGTAGCCGGAACAGGCAAGACCAGACGACTGAGTGACGGCACAGGTCTCTCCCTCCAACGGTTTTTTCACGGGCTCTGCAGAATAGACCGACGCCACACGAAAAAGCGGCGCCATCGGCTTGCCGGGGCGGCCGGCATCGGGCGAAGCTTTGGGGAATCCGTAGGCCTTGCGCAGGCGATAGCGAACGGAAGAAAGCAGCGGATCGCCCGTAATGCGCCCGAGGTCGCCCGTGCGGATTTGGGCAGGATCGACGCGTCCGCCAGCCGCGCCGGACGTCACAATGAACTGCTTTAATTTTCGGCAGTGTGCAATCAGCGCAGCCTTGGCGCGCACTTGATCAATACAGTCAAGCACTACTGCATCCGCGGGGATTAATGCCTCAACATTATCCTCGTCCACGAATTCTTCAATGAGACGAACTTCCGCTCGCGGATTGATGAGCGCAATACGCTCCTTGAGCGCCGCAATCTTTGCTTTCCCGTACTCGTCGCCCAAAGCCTGAATTTGGCGATTGGTGTTGCTTTCGGCCACCTGATCGAGATCGATGAGCGTAATGAGCCGAGCATCGGTGCGGGCGAGCGCCTCAACCGCCCATGAGCCGACGCCGCCCACCCCGACAACGCAGAAATGCGTCTTCGCGATGGCTTCGGCGCCCTCGCGACCGTAAAGACGGGCTACACCGCCGAAGCGGCGTTCATAGTCGATGAGGTGAGCAGATGGCTGCATAATGGACGAATCCTGTTGGAAGCGGCAGCAAACGATGCGAGACACGCTCGATCGTGCATAGTTGGAACGCCGCAATGATAGCGAAGGATCTCATGGGCTATGCTCCGCATCCGTCAATGCTGTTGCCAGAGCGTACCAACGCCGCTAAACTGCCGGCCATTCAGCCGTCTGCGGGAAAAGCCTGCCGACAGATCCAGACTTCTCCGCCGCTTCCCTCCGTTTTTTTGTTATGACAAGCTTCCTCCGGGCAGTCCTTCCTCAAACGCTTTGCGCTCGCTTTGAATCATGGCGAAAGAATGGCGCCAGCACGCCTTCGGTTTTAGTGAACGGATTGCTGCTCACGCTTTTGCTCGTGATCTTTCCGCTCGAACGTGAGCCCTTTCGGACATTAAGAAGCCGTCTGCGGGACTACTACCCTCAGATCAACCCGGAATGCCCTCGCCTTTTGGACTCACTGCGCATCATCATCCAGTCTTTTTGGATTTTATTTGTGAAGCCCGGCCGACCGTCCGGCGCTGAGGCGGTTGAAAAAGTGCTGGCCGGATTGCGGGCTGCCGGGCGCATCATCAATCGTGTAGGCGAACTCTGGGGCAATTTTTGTCTTTCGATCATTCGGCGCGTGAAGCCGCTTTCTGAAGCGTCAAATCCCGGAGATTCAGGAGAAGTCAACGATCGTACGCAGTTCTCCTTGGGCGAAAAGACACTCATCGCCATTGCGGTGATTCTGGGTCTCATTCTGGCAGCGATCTGTATCACTCAGCCCTTCAATCTGCAGGGGCAGGTGGTTTTTCTCACCTTCATGTTCTTCTCGATGATCGCATTGGCACGCATCCGAGCACGTATCAGTCTGATGCTTCTCTTTGTGATCTCAATCGTCGTGTCCGGGCGCTACCTCTGGTGGCGCTGCACGTCAACGGTCAACAGCGACACGGCACTTGATCTGTTCTTTTCCTGTGCGCTGCTCCTCGCCGAACTCTATGCTTTCGCGGTGATGGTGCTCGGTTACTTCCAGGTCTGCTGGGTACTCGACAGAAAACCCTACCCGCTCCCGGCCAACCGCAAAGTTTGGCCCACTGTCGACATCTTCATTCCGACCTATAACGAATCGCTTGACGTCATCAAGCCGACGGTCTACGCCGCTTTAAACCTCGACTGGCCCGCTGACAAGCTTCGCGTCTACCTTTTGGACGACGGCAGCCGTGACGCCTTTAAAGCATTTGCCGATGAAGTGGGTGCGGGCTACATCAAGCGCGAAGAACATAACCACGCCAAAGCAGGCAACATTAATCATGCAATGACGGTGACCGAGGGCGAATTCATCGTGATTTTCGACTGCGACCACGTGCCCTCATGCGACTTTCTCCTCTCGACCATGGGCTGGCTCGTCAAGGATCCGAAGATTGCGCTCGTGCAGACGCCGCATCACTTTTATTCTCCGGATCCGTTCGAGAAGAATATGCATCTCGACCGGCGTCTGCCGATTGAAAATTCGCTCTTTCACGACTTCATTCAAAAGGGCAACGACACGTGGAATGCCACCATGTTCTGCGGGTCTTCTGCCGTCATGCGCCGCGCAGCTTTAAATGAAGTGGGCGGCATTGCCGTCGAAACCGTGACCGAAGACGCGCATACCTCGCTCAAACTCAATCGCCGCGGCTGGTCTTCCGCCTTTATTGACCGTGCAGTGGCTTCCGGGCTTTCCACAGAAACGCTTTCCGCTCACATCGGGCAGCGCATCCGCTGGGCGCGCGGCATGATTCAGATTTTTCGTCTGGACAATCCGCTTTTTGGGCGAGGCCTCACGCTGCCGCAGCGTCTGTGTTTCTTCAACGCGATGCTCCACTTCCTGCATGGGCTTCCGCGCTTAATTTTTCTCGTCGCGCCGCTGCCATACATGTTCGCGGATATTTACATCATCTATGCAACAGCAGCTTCGATCTTCGCATACGTGATTCCGCACATGGTTCACTCTGCCGTCACGAACCAGATGCTCCAGCGCGGGTACCGATATCCGTTCCTCTCGGGCGTTTATGAAACGATTCTCTCGTGGTACATCCTCATTCCAACGACGGTTGCGCTTATCGCTCCGCATGTCGGTAAATTCAATGTGACGGCCAAAGGCGGCACCATCGACAAGAAATACTTGGACTGGGATATCTCCAAACCCTATCTCGTGCTCATCGCACTCAACCTGATTGGACTGGCCATCGGCTTTGGCAAAGCGTTCTTCTCGCCCAATCCAGAGTTCCTGACGCTCATCATCAATCTCGGCTGGATTGTTTACAATCTGATGATTCTCGGAGCCTCAATGGCCGTTGCTGTCGAAGAGGTCCAGACCCATGCTTTCCCGCGTGTGCCGCTTTCCGTTCCCGTAGAAGTTGAAGCAGACGGTGTTGTCCATCAGGCTGAACTCGTTGAATATTCTCAGGTCGAAGTTCGAATCCAAAATTTGGACGAAGCATTGACTCGTCTCTCTGAAGGCCAAGCAGTTCGACTGCATCTTTCTGACGGCGAGCATCGTTTCACATTCACCGCTGCTGCCGGTGTTTTCGAAACAAAGGGCATACGCGACTTCACCATGCGCTTTGCTGACAAAACGGAAGAACGAAACTTCAACCGATGCACCTTTGCACGCCGCGGCATGTGGGCGACCACGCCGGACCCGACGATTGACGACCGATTCCTTACCGGGTTTGTACAGCTCTGGAATATTGCCGTCTATGGCTATCGTTCGATGATTGAATTCCTGCCCGGCAAAACGCTTCCGGCACTGCGCGACGGCATCATTTCATTCCTGCCGAAAACCCCGTCCGCATATAAAACAGAGGCCTAAAGCGAATCTCAGCGATTTAGCAGACGCCGAACCCAGTTTTCGATCTGCACCTTTGCATGGTCAACCTCAGTGCCGACAACGCTCAGAGACTCAAGAAACTGAGCGTTGGGAGCCTGGGCGCGCAGTTCTCGGTCACTCGTTCCAAAACCGCTGCCGGCATGCGTGCAAAAGTGTGCAACCTCTTTCCCGGAGAGATTGGCAGCACTCAGAAACGAATTGACCGCCGGCGGCAATTTTCCCCACCAAATCGGATGTCCCAAAAAGATGAGTTCATATTTGGAAAGGTCTGGAAGTGTTCCTGCAAGCATCGGTTTTTCATCGCGGCGAAGTTCATCCTCTGCTATACGCGTCGTTTCTCGATAATTGGCCGGATAGTTTTTTTCCGTTTGAATTTCGTACAAATCGCCCCCCGTCAGTGCCGAGATGAGCTGAGCCATTTTTGCCGTATGACCGATCTCCAGCACTTCGGTGCCGCCCGGCGCATAGTTTTCACCTTTTCGCGAATAGCAGACAACAAGCACTCGAATTGAGTGTGTTTGATTTAAACCCGCTGCTCGCTCGGACGCGGCAGCCGTTTGCAGACCCATAATGGTGTCTGCATTGGACGCAGATGAGGGAATACGGCTTCGATGCATAAAAACCTCCGCATGGGATTGGAATCACAATTGAGGACTGAAACTACAGACAGAAGACGCCTGCATCAGCCTTTTCACAATGGGTTTTCACTCTAAAGAATTGGTCTCCTGATGTTTTGCCGCATTCTGTACGATGAATGCTTCTTCCTCTTAATCAGCCGTGCCCGCCTTTCTGTGCAAAGCACCGGATTCAACCATCGCCGCATATTGCCGCAAGTGCTTAGATGTCAATGAAATTGAGGTGAGCGATAAAATCCAAATGAAAACAGCACAGAGGAGCTGCCAAAGCGTCACATAGTTCGCCAGCACCGAAGCCATAAAACCAAAAATCGCTGACGCTGCATACCCAACGGCATATATCAATGCGAGCATTTCCGCACGTTCATCCGCATGAATATCTGCCATGCCGATTTTCATCGCTGCAGCAGCGCCAATACCGCTGAACAAACCGCATCCCGCCCAGGACAATACGAATCCCAGAAAATTTTGGCAGACAAACGCGCCGATGGCTAAGGTCATGGCTGCGAGCACAAGCGGCAGCGAATACTGCAGCGCGCGCAGTGCACTGCCTCGCAGCAAAAAACCTCCCCAAGCAAACGGAGCGATAAAGCCTACAAAAACCGCTGCTGCGGCAAGTCGATCGTCATGCCCCAGAAGTGTTTCCGCAAGCGGCGCGGAAAAGGCCTGCGCAAAGGCGCCAAGCGCCCAGCCTCCGATGACGGCGGCCATAAATGGCAAAAAGATCGGACGAATCCGCTTTGGCAGTTTTAAAGCTGGCATCAACAAATCCTTCAGCGGGATTGGTCGGCAATGAGCTGTTTCGGCGGAAAGAAAAATGGCGGGCAGCGTCAAGACAGCAGCCATGCCCAGCGATAGGATCAGCCACTGCAGCGGCATTTTGAGACTCTCAACCCATATGCCGGTCAGCAAAGCACCGACTGCGAAGCCAATGGAAGGTCCTCCGCCTACGATCGCAGCAGAGACTGCGGAACTTTTGGCATATACGGCAGGAATAGATTCAACAATCCACGTGATCACTGCGGAAGCCGTCAGTCCTGACGCAAATCCCTGCAGCAAGCGAGCAATATAAAGTGCCGCAAGACTCTCGAGCTGGCTGAGCAGCATAAGCACAGCCAACACCAAAAGCGTGGCGAGTGCAGCCATAGGCCGTCGACCGAAACGGTTAGATAAACGGCCAAAGGAAAGCAGGCTCGCAGCACATCCCGCAAAGTAGGCAATCGTTGTCATTGCTGCGTCTCCTGTTGTTATAGCAAGCGAGGTACGGATAGCTGCGAGCAGTGGTATCACGAGAGAACTTGACGCAAAGGTAAGAAGCAATACAGCAAAGCCGGCATATACACTTGTCCGTACCGAGCGCTTAGAGCGCAGACGGGCAAGAAAACAACGATTGAAATCTAGAAACATGATTTTGAAAACTGGAGCAGCGAGCCACGGCCACCAGCCGTTAAGCGACCCAATACAAGCAATTAACCGCTTGGATCATAGTATTCAAAATCAATCAATTTCCCTCTGCCGCAGGCAGAACCATCCATTTTGAGAATGTTCGGCACAATCTTGCCACGATTGAGCAAAGCGAGACTCTAAGGGGTGTTCAGCACTTTTTTTTGATCTTCGGTTGAAAGCAATCTCACGCTGCAGCCAAGTGAATCGCAGCACCTCCGTTCAGCACGGATTTCAGTGCGGCAGACAAACCCTGTTGCGGCCCATTTTCTGTTGACCTGTCCGTTTACCGTATACCCGCCAGTTTTAGCTTTCAACATCTGGTTTTCAGTGCCGCACACTGCTTTCAATCTTCCTGCACATCTCTTTAATTTAGTAAAATCCTTTTTTTACGATGACCTCCGCAACGCAGCTTGTGGTTGAAGTCCCGCGCTCTGCTGCCGAACGCTCAAACACTCTGCGCGTCAGCGCTGCAGCATTGGTGCTCAAACCGCTTTGATCACTTCAGCACCTCCCCCACGATGTTCGCTCACCCCACCTTCCGCCAAGGAGCAGAGACCTTTAAGGCTGCTGCTCTTTCCGCGTTCGTTCTTTTAGCCTTACACACGCCTGCACCCAGTGCTGCGCCGATGCAGCCTGCGGCCGATTTTGCGCCCGTCTGGCGCACCGACGCGACAGGAACCCGGACGGAAATCAAGCCGCTTTTGAATTTAGTGCCCGGCGGACAAGCAAAAAGCGTGAAGCTCACAGGGCTCGTCAAGAATCAGTTTTTTGACTTTGGCGTTCGCTCGGACGATGTCATTTCCCGTGCGGATCTCGAACTGTCCTTTACTGCCTCGCCATCGGTTCTTGATACTACCTCCCAGCTCAACATTTATCTGAATGGCCAGCTCCAGCAGACCGCCGTCTTGACGAAAGACATGATTGGGAAGCCGAGCAAGCTCGTTTTCTCGCTCAATCCGAAGTCAATGCAGACGATGAACCAAGTCTCGATTGAATTCGTGGGACACATTCAGTCGACGTGCGAGAATCCTGCGGATGATGCACTCTGGCTCAACATCAATGCTCAAAGCCGATTGGTGCTCGAAAAGCAGCGCATCCGTCTCGGCAGCGACATGGGCAAACTGCCTGCACCATTTATTGACACTGCAACAGGTGACCCAACGGTGCTGCCCATGGTCTTTCCGTCTGCGCCGTCAGCCGCCATGAAGACTGCTGCGGCCTTGACGGCCTCATGGGCAGGCCGGCTCGCTTACTGGCGCGGTGCAGATTTCCCCGTATATTTCAATGAAGCTCCGGCAGGCGAGCACTTCGTGGTGTTCGTTACAAATACGGCTCGCCCGAATTTTCTGAAGGATTTTCCAAAAGTTGAGGGGCCGCAGATCACCGTCGCCGATGCGCCCAACAGTCTTGCTGAGAAAATGCTCATTGTCGCGGGCCGCGACGATGCGGATTTAATTGCCGCTATGAAGGCACTCGGCCGAGGCAGCAGCGTGATGATCGGCGACACCTTCAAGCCTGCCGCACAGCAGGAACCCGAGCGCCGCAAAGCCTACGACGCACCGCGCTGGCTCGACACGGATCAGAAGGTTCCCTTCAGCCGCTTAATCGAATATTCGGGACAGCTCACCGCTAAGGGCTATGCGATGCCGCCCGTGCATCTGCCCGTGCGGCTCGCCCCCGACCTCTTCATGGTCGACAATGCCACGCTGGAAATGAAGGTCGACTACCGCGCCTCAAAACCCATGAAGGATGAAGCCGGGCAATTCCGCGCTTTGGTCAACGGCCGGCTCATTGATTCCGATCCGCTGCCGACGAAGGACGGTCATGGTTCGCGCGTGATTTCGCTCCCGGGCTTTTACGGCGCCCTATTTAACAATACCAATGACGCGCTCGCACTTGCGCAGACCAATGACTTCACGTTCGAAATGCACTACGAACGCACGTATGAAGGCGGGTCGCCCGAGAACTGCAAGTCGATCATGGTATTCCCGCACCAGTTTGAAGTCGAACCCACATCGACGCTCGAAATTTCCGGCCTTTATCACTACGCGCGAATGCCCAACTTAAAGCTCTTCACACAGACGGGCTATCCCTTCACGCGCTACGCCGATCTGGCTGAAACTGCAGTGCTCATTGCGGACAATGCCGAACCTCAGTCCATCCGCGCGATGCTTAATGCCGTCGGCCGCATGTCAGCCGCCACCGGCGCCTTCGGCAACCGCATCGCGGTGACCGGAAATCCTGCCGATCCCATTCTCAAGGACCGTGATGTGCTTTTAGTCGGGGCGATGCCGGCGCTGCTCGCTGACATCAATGAAGACGATGCCCTCAAGGTTCAGGAAGAAACCGCGAAAGCGTTTAAAGCAGGACAGTTCCCCAAACCGCCTCAGCAGTCGATCTTTGCTCCGGGCGTCGGCGTTCTTTCGGGCTTCAAATCACCGCTGAGTTCCGAACACTCTGTCGTGGCGCTCCTTGCTGAAGGCGAAGCCGGTGCTGTGGTGCTTGCAGATGCACTCGGCGATGCCCAGGGGCTGGCCGCTGCCGGCGGTTCTACCACCGTCATTTCAACGGACGGTCTGGCAGCCTTCAGTGTCGGCGACCGTTATGCTGTGGGGAACCTCCCTGTGCAGCATCAAATCTGGATGCGGCTCTCACAACACCCCGGCTGGCTCGTTTTCTTCGCGCTCATTTCCGCCGCGATCATCAGTTTTGCCGCCTTCTTCCTTATGCGCCGCTGGGTCGGTCGGAGAGCATGATGTCCAAACTCAAGCACTTCATCGTTACGGGACTCTGCGCGGCTATTGGCGCGACAGCAGCCGTGTCGGCTCACGCCTGGGATTTGTGGGATGCCTTCAAGACGGCAAGCGTTGACAACGCCCGCGTAGTGGATCGCAGTGACGAGCGCAAAATCACGACGAGCGAAGGTCAGAGCTATGCGCTCTTTTTCGCGCTTGCCGCTGACGACCGCACAACATTCAATGCGTTATTGAGCTGGACAGAGCAAAACCTGTCGGGCGGCGACATCACCAAGACGCTTCCTGCCTGGCTCTGGGGCGAAGACAAAGCGTCCCGGTCCTGGAAGATTTTGGACACCAATAATGCCGCCGATTCCGACATGTGGATCGCCTACAACCTGCTTGAAGCCGGGCGTCTCTGGAAAAATGACGGCTATACGGCCAAGGGCCGCGCCATGCTTGAACTTCTTAAAAAAGAAGTCCGCACCGTTGATGGTCTTGGCGACGTCATTCTTCCGGGACGCGTTGGTTTTGAAAAGAACGGTCTTGTCAAGCTCAATCCAAGCTACTACCCGCTTTTCATCCTGAAGCGCTTTGCCCTGGAAGATGCCTATTGGAAAAAAGTGTATGACGGATCACTGCGCATGCTCGTACGCTCTGCGCCGAGCGGCTACGCCCCCGAATGGGCGCAGTTTGATAAGTCAGGCCGCCTCGTTCCCCCGAAAGGCAGCGATTACGAAGTCGGCAGCTACAACGCCATTCGCACTTATCTCTGGGTTGGCATGATGTCGCCGCTTGACCCGGCCAGTCCGGTGCTCAAAAAGCAGTTCCGCCCCTTCCTTGAAATCGTTCGCCGCATGAACACCCCGCCCGAAGAAGTATCGGTGACGACTGGAGACGTTTCTGGTCCCGGTCCCGCCTATTTCGGAGCCTGTGTTCTCGAACTTCTCGGCAACGACCGTACTGCAGGCCTCATCCGCACGACGCTTGCTGCCGATCCCGTCAGTCCGGACCGTTACTACGGCAACGTTCTGAATCTTTACGGCCTCGGCTTCGACGACAAACGCTTTGCCTTCGATGCTGACGGACGGCTTGTGCTGCCTCGTCAGAACGGCGCCAAGTGAACGCTACAGACACTGATCAGATCGTCATGACCGACAAAAATACTACGCCGGATACACCGCCGAGTCATCCGACTCAAAAGATGCCGCCGCAAAAGACGCCCCGAGCAGCCGCCGAGCTTAAGCTCCCCTGGCGCGGGCTCGGTGTCTGGAACGTCTATTTCATTTTGAAGTTTGCGCTTGCTTACTTCAGTTATCTCAATCTAGACGTTCTTTGGAATGCGCTTCTGCTCGTCTTTTTGCTGATTCCGATTCCCTATCGGTGGCTGAGCTCCCTGCGCGGTCTTGCCGCCGTTGCGGCCGGTGCTGCGCTCGCCTACAGCGAAAGCTGGCTCCCGCCCATTGCGAGCCTCACAACGAATGCAGCCGCGGTGCAGGGATTCTCACTGAACTACGTGATTGACTTTGCCCTCGACTTCATCAACTGGCAGATGGTCGGCTGGGCAGCGCTCATCTTTTGTCTTTGGTACCTGCTTCGCAACTGCGTGCGCATTACATTCATCACGATCTGCTACTTCGCGGTGATGGTGACCATGCCTTACCTTGATGCGTTCTTTGCGCCTGCGGCCCGTGAAGCCGCGGCGGGCGGCACAGAAACTGCCGAGGGCGGGCCGGCCGGGGCAGCTGCCGATTCCAAGACCATTGAAGAGTGGTATCAGGCGTTCCTCAACTATGAAAAGGAGCGCCGCGCAGAACTGCCCCAAGGGCTTCCCGATAAAGACACGCCCTTTGACATTCTGCTCCTCAACATCTGTTCGCTTTCCAATGATGACCTGGTCGCTTCTCAGCTCGACAAGCACCCGGTCCTCGAGAAATTCAACATCCGATTTGACCGCTTCAACAGCGCCACATCTTATTCGGGGCCGGCTGCCATTCGACTCCTCACAGGAGCCTGCGGACAGCCTTCACACCAAGGCATTTACGGCGAGCGCCGTCCCGAATGCGAAATTCTCAACCGTCTGGGCACCATCGGCTACCGCCAGCACATGATGTTTGACCACTCTGGCGAATACGACAGCTTCTTGCCGACGCTGCGCAACGAAACGGGCCTCACTGCGGATCTCGAAAGTCTGGGGAAAAACCTTGCCGTCCGCTACATGGGATTTGACGATGAGGAGCTCACCGATACCCTTGCATTGCTTCGCTACTGGCAGCGCACTCTGCAGCGAGCAAAAGACAAGCGAACGGTTACTTTCATGAACCTCATTGCACTGCACGACGGCAATCGCCTGCCGCGTCACGGCCGTGCTGAACCCTTTAAGCCCCGCGCCCAGAAGCTGCTCGATGATCTGCAGACCTTCCTGCGTGAACTGGAGCGCTCAGGACGCAAAGTAATGGTCGTCGTCGTGCCAGAACACGGCGCAGCCGTCCGCGGCGACAAAATTCAGGCGCCGCGTCTGCGCGATATCCCGTCTCTTCGCATCACGGAAGTACCGACGATGGTGAAGTTCGTCGGTCTGCAAGGACTCCCCGATGCTCCCATCCACGTGACAGGTCCGACGAGCTATCTTGCAATGACCACCTTGATCGGACGCACGCTCGAAACGAATTTCTTCTCAAAGAAGGGCGGTGCCACGCCGCTGGAATCGCTTGTGAAGGATCTGCCTGAAACCAACCCGGTCTCTGAAAACGGCCAGGCTAAAGTACTTGAATATAAGGGGCAGGAATATCTCAAACAAAAAGACGGAGACTGGAAGCCCTACGCCAAATAGCATCCATCTTCCTTAAAATTCAGGCAAAAATCCGAAACACAATCATTCCATGATCAACTGTGCACAGATTCTTGCCTGGTCCGCTTGGGCGCCCGGTCTGGCTGACCGGGCTGCCTGGCTTGCTGCCCTCCGCACGCACGGTGCGGACTTTGGACTGCTTTCGAGCGAATATGCTCCATTGAACGCCGCAGAACCCAAAGCGCCGGCAGTCCTTGTCCCGCCGATGCTTCGTCGCCGGCTCTCGCCTTTAGGGAGAGCTGCTGCCGAAGCGGCCGCACCGCTCCTCGCAGCAGCCGAGGATAAAAATCTGCCGTGGGTTTATGCCTCCCGCTGGGGCGATCTGCAGCTGGCGGTGGATTCACTCGAAAGTGTTGCCGCCGGCGGAACCGTTTCGCCGGCCGCTTTTTCGACAAGTGTGCATAATGCCCCTCCGGCGCTCTTATCCATTGCGCTTGGGCATACCGGCAACCTCACTGCGCTTGCGGGCGGTCCTTTTTCGCTCGAAGCCGCCTTTGAATCCGCGGTTGGTCTGCTCTTTGAAGCTCCGCAGGTTCTGCTGATCTGTGCCGACCTAAAGCCGCCCGTACAGACGAACGCTGCCGGCGTGACACATGCCGTCGGGCTGCTGCTTGGCCGTCAACATGAAACAGCCGATCCGAATCAATGGCGCGAGGTGTGTGCGAAAGGTCCCTGCGCAGCCCTGACGACACGGCCGCTGTCGGCTTCCGAAACGTCCGATAATCGCCTCGACACTTTGGGCGGCCCCTCACCGGCACTGGAAGTACTGGCCTGGCTGCTCGGCTCGGACGAACGTACTTTTACGCATTTTGACCGCCATGCGGCGCACATTTGGGCAAAAACCAGCAGACTTGAAGCCGAGACGAGGCACCCATAATGAATGCAGTTTCCATGCATGCCTTCCGCCGCCGAGCGCTCCTTCCTTTTCGTCTGGCCTTTACTGCTTTCGCTTTTGCGCTCTTTGGCCTGGGCGGAATAGTCTTCGGCTTTTTCCTCACGCCTTGGCTCAAGATGGCGGGCGGCACGCCTGAAGAAAAGAAAAGTCTGGCCAGACGGGTCGTAAAACGCTGGTTTGGGCTCTTTGTCAGTGTTGTCACCTCACTCGGTCTCGTACGCATTGAGGTCAAAAACCCCGAAGCGTTCCAGAAAAAAGGAGCGATTCTCGCGGCCAACCACCCATCACTGATCGACATTGTGTGCCTTTTATCCATCGTTCCAGAAGCAACCACTATTGTCAAAGCATCGCTCCTCAAGAATTGGTTTACGCGAGCCCCCATTTTGGGAGCCGGCTACATCCCCAACGACGCCGGTCCCGAAGCACTCGGTCTTCTGGAAGCAGAACTTTCCCGCGGCGTCTCGTTCGTGATTTTTCCTGAAGGCACCCGCACACCTATTCAATTGAGTGAAATTCCCAAGATGCATCGAGGCACGGCGCAGCTCGCACTGCACGCCAACCGGCCTATCACACCGGTAAGAATCTCCGCCCATCCTCGCTGGCTCACTAAGGATGCCGTTTGGTGGCGCCTTCCGCAGGAACCGATGGTCCTCACTTTTGAGGCGCTTCCTGAGATCGATGTTCAGACATTTCAAAAAACTTATAATCAGTCTTTTCGCCGCGCTGCCGTCGAACTTACCAATGCCGTCGGCCGGGCGCTTTTCCCGCATTTGTGAGTGAAGCGCAGCCGCGATCAAGGCTGCGCTTGCCCGCCGCCGAATCATTCACCTTCAGAGAATCAATCCAGCCATGGACAATCCCCTTATCAGCGAACTGCAGCACCTTATCGTAGAGTCGCTCGCGCTCGAAGACGTCCAACCCGAAGATATTGATCCCGATGAACCGCTCTTTGGCGAAGGACTCGGCCTTGACAGCATTGATGCGCTTGAACTTGGCCTTGCACTCAAAAAGCGCTTCGGCGTGACGCTTACAGCAGAAAGCGAAGAATCCCGCGCCGTTTTCAAAAACGTTCGCTCGCTTGCTGACTATATTGAATCCCATCGCGAACAGGCCTGACTCTTTGCCTTAAATGCCATGACGACTTTTACGCCTCAAGAAGAGAAGGTCTACGCCGCTCTTTCCAAAATCCTTACCAACGAATTCGATATTCCGGCCGAGAAGATCCGACCTGAAGCTCGTCTTTACGAGGACTTTGACATCGACTCCATTGATGCTGTCGACATGATTGTGCAGCTCAAGCCCTATTTGGGAAACCGCACAGTGAAGCCGGAAGCCTTCAAGGCTGTACGCACTCTGGGTGATGTCGTTTCCGTGATTGCCAAAATCATGGAAGAACCCGATCCTGCCGCCTGACACACAGTTGTCAGCCTCAGCCATGGCCCTGCCGCTCAAGGCGGTTCTGCGCGCGGCGTTTGGAACTGTTCTCGTCCTTTATCCCTTCTGGGCCTGGTACGGTCTCTCGCACTGGGGACCGGCAGCGGTTGCTGCTGGCCTTGCCGCAGTCACTTTCTGCCGCGCTTTAGTGACAAGGTCGCGGGAGGATTGGATCCTCTCGGTCATCGCGGCCTGTCTATGCGCAGCAGCTGCATTCTCCGGACTGGAAGAACCCATGCGGTTATATCCAGTCCTTGTCAATGCCTTTCTTCTCTGGGCCTTCGGCACAACGCTTCTCCCCAATCGAATGCCCATGGTCGAACGTTTCGCCCGGATGAAAGATTCTGTGCTGCCGCCTGAAGCCGTTCGGTGGTGCCGAGGCGTTACTCAGGTCTGGTGCGGATTCTTCATTCTCAACGGTGCAGCTGCGCTCGCTACCGTTTTTCTTTCCAGAGAGACGTGGGTACTCTGGAACGGGTGTCTTTCCTATATCGCCATCGGCGTGCTCTTTGCGGGAGAATGGCTTCTTCGTACTATCGTCATGCACCGGCGTGAAAGACAAAAATAACGTTCCGTCATCCTGACGGTTAAGTCGACGAACGGTTTGATACGGCAAACCCTCAGACATCGATCAACGTTGTCTTCTCCTTCCATTCCGAGGGCCTCTGCAGAGTGCATTCTCAACCAACGCTTTTTCCATGCAGAACACCATTCTGAGCCGCATCCTTCAACATGCCCCAGCGAACCGCCCTGTTGCAAGAAACACACTAGGCATGGAACTCTCCATGACAGGCTTTCTCGCCGGTGCTGCAGTCTGGCGCAGCACAGCTCAGCATTTGCGCCTGCCCAATGCAGTGCTCTACGCCGAAGATGCCGCTGAACTGCTGCCGGCACTTTTCGGATGCTGGGCAGCCGGTGTGCATGTCATTCTCCCGGGCGATGCGCTTCCAGGAACGCTCGAACGCCTCAGCGCAGCCGGGCTGACCGCGAAAAACACCATGCTTGGGCTCGATGCCGCGGCAATGGACGAAAGCTGCAGTTGGTCGATCATGACCCCTGAATGCCGTTTTTCAGACTTTAACCGCCTGCCGCCTTGCGCAGACCTTCCGCTTTTGGACGACAAAGCAGAACTGTTATCGCTTTTAACGAGCGGAAGCACCGGCGAACCCAAACTCATCAGAAAGCGGCTCGAGCAATGTTTCTACGAGCCTGAAGCGATCCATGCCGGCGTCATTGAACGTACCGGCCAATCACCGGCTGCGTGGGGCGAATTTGAAGTGCTCGGCACCGTAAGCGCGCAGCATATCTATGGGCTGCTCTTTCGCTTGATGTGGCCGCTGATGGAAGAACGCGGCATTGCAGTGGGACCGAGGCTTCACTATCCTGAGTCGCTTGAGGCAGCTCTTGAAAATTGCGCTGTGCGAGGACGCAAGGCTGTCGTCATCAGTTCGCCTGCGCATCTGAAGCGCTTCGGCGACGAGTCTCTCTTCACACCGTCACTAGGCACTGCGGCAGCTGTTTTTTCATCGACCGGCCCGCTCGATGATGCCGGCGCAATAAACGCCAAATGCGCCTTTGGGCACTTTCCCTTTGAGGTGCTCGGCTCGACTGAAACCGGCGGCATCGCTTGGCGGCAGCGAAGTTTTACGGATAATGAAAAATCCGCCGTTGCCGCGTCAGCTTGGAAGACCGTTGAAGGGATCCAAGCAGCCGTTAAAGTCGAAAGCCGCTATTTGCCTGCCGGAGAGGGACTCATTGCGCTTTCCGGCCGCCACCTTGACCATGAAGGCTGGATCGACGGTGCAGACCGCATTGCGCTGCAAGACGGTTTGTTTTCACTCCTCGGCCGGGCTGACCGCATCGTCAAAATTGAAGGCAAACGCGTAGCGCTCCCTGAAGTGGAAAAACTGCTGCTTGAAACCGGTCTCGTCTCCAACAGCAAAGTCTTCTTGGAAACGATCCGTGCAGAATCTCAGCGCGATGCACTCCATGCGGCTGTCGTACTTACGCCGGCAGGACGCGAACGATTGTTTACAAAAGGCAAAGCCGCACTGCTCGAGCTCTTGAAGACGCACTTGAAGCGATCGCTTCCTGCTGTTGCGCTTCCGCGGCGCTGGCGATTTGTCGATCAGCTGCCTGCTGATCCGCAGGGAAAAGTCACGGTAGCTTGTCTGCGTACGCTCTTTGATCAGCGCCGACCAGAATGGCTGATAGAGACGGACACGGTTGAGAACGGCAAGCGAGTGCTCACACTTCGTTTTGAAGCCTCGCTCCAACTGGCGTGGTTCAGAGGACACTTCCCCGACATGCCGATTCTTCCCGGCGTGGCACAGCTTCTTCTCGTTGAGACTGCCGCCCGAGAATTCACCCAAGTGCCGCCCGATGCGGCTCCCGCTCGAGTGAAGACACTGAAGTTCCGAGCGGTTATCCGTCCCGGCGCAAAACTGCGCCTGCGGCTTACGCTGCCGGCTTCGATTCCCGCTATGGGCGATCCAGATGGTTCCTGGAAACTCGGCTTCGAGTGGCGGCTTGTCAATGAGCAGCCTGGCGCCGAAGATGAACTGCAGACAAGCGGAACGATTGAATGGCATCGCGCTCAGGATGAACCTGCCGCATAAATCATCGGTTCTCTGCCAATCCAAATAACGACAACCAATGCCTTCGTTAGAGGCCGTCGGATATCGAACGGCTGCCTAATCCTGCGACGTTCCGCAGATTCTGCCGCCGGCGGTTTCCTTCAAGTAGCAGCGAAAAGCATGAAGGTCCGAATCCATCACGCTCCGTCAATCTGCGAATTCGCCCTCGTACTTTCTTCTCCTCATTTCGACTGTTTGAGACGCTCTAACGCGACATTGGACGGCTGTCACTAAGGAAACAAAAGTGCAAGGCTCATGCGCCTGCGCATCCGCTCTCCCCAAGCGGTATCTCAATATTTTCAATCCGGTATATCATTTCTGTTTTCCGAGCCGACACCCGTCGGCTTTTTTCTTTTGACTGACCGTTTTCCTCATGCCGCCAGTGCCCCGCCAAACACCCGTTGGCTCCTCTCGCCGCTTTGCACATCTGTCGCTTCGTCTGCTGCTCCTGCTCATCGGCATGTTCACAGCGGCTCTTGGCGTAGCGCTCACAACGGTGGCAGACCTCGGTACCACCCCCATCAGCACGGTTCCATATGTCTTCACTGTGCTCACGGGCTATTCATTTGGCACAACCACTTTTTTCGTGAACATTTTTCTGGTTGCGGGTCAGGTGCTGCTCCTTCGTCGGCGGTTTTCGCTCTGGAATCTTCTGCAAATACCGACTGTTCTCATTTTTGGCATCAGTATTGACCTGGCGATGGCGATTGTTTCGCCGCATGCACCGGCCGGATGGTGGACGGGCCTCCTGATGAGCATTTCGGGAAACTTCGTTCTGGCACTTGGCATTGTCATGCAGATTCGATCAAAAACGATTGTCCAGCCGGGGGAAGGCTTCGTACTGGCAGCCGCCGCGGTCACACGCAAGTCCTTTGGTTCAATAAAGATCGTCAACGACGTCACACTCTCCTTGATTGCTGCCGGCATTGGACTTGTCTGCGCGGGAGAACTCATCGGCGTACGTGAAGGAACCGTCTTGTCGGCAGTTCTGGTCGGGCTTTTCGCCAAATTAATCGTGAAGTTTGTCGATCGATTGGGTGTCTTTGTACAAGCCGGCGCGGCGGCTATTCAAGAACCTCAGCCGCCGCAGCCTCATGAATCAGCGATTACGGCCATCCAGACATCCGAAGAGACTAACGATCAGCTCACAGACGAACGATCGTCCCTTCAAAATCGCCAATAACAAACTCTTAACAAATTCCCGATCATATTGTCTGAGTGCTCTGTCCAAAGTGATTTTCACTTGTTTTATTAAAGTAAGTAAAGACTATCGAAGTCATCACTGCTACAGAATCAACTAACACATCATCATTGACAATAAAACCTGGGTCATGTTGAGGCTGGCCAACTCCTTTTTCAGGCTCAAACATTCCCATAAAATAAAGAGCAGCAGGACGTCGAGCAGAATACTCTCGAAAATCCTCACTTGCAGTCAACATTTCAACATCACAGACGCGTTCGGTCCCCAATACATCTGCTGCGGCCTCCCGAACAATCGCAACCATTTCCGAGTCATTTACAACAGCTGGCCCGTTGATAAGCAGATCGTACTCTGTTGAGCATCGATGAGCTTTAGCCGTTCCTTCTGCCACTTCCGCCAACCTTTTGCCCATAAATTTAACGACATTTTCGCTAGCGGCACGAAGAGTGCCAGAAATCATTGCCTCCAGCGGCACAACGTTAGTCGCTGTACCACCATGGATCGTCCCGACAGTAATTAATCGAGGTTCCAAAGGACTCACTTCTCGAGAAACCACAGTCTGAATGCCATCCACGATTTGGCATATCGTTGTTATCGGATCACATCCCAAATGCGGACTTGCACCGTGAGTCCCTTTCCCAATAACCTTTAAGTTAAACCGACCCGAAGCCATCATTGTTGGACCAGATTTAACGTATATTTTTCCTTTACTAAACATCCCCCAAACATGCATGCCAAAAATAGCATCCACATCATCTATAGCACCGCTTCGAACAACATAACCCGCTCCGGATAAAGGTTTTTCGTATATTTTAACCCTAGTTTCTTCTGCCGGCTGAAAAAGCAGCTTCACCCTTCCTTTAATGGAATTTTCATATTTCTTCAAAAGCTTAGCCACACCGAGAAGATTTGTTATATGCGCATCATGACCGCAAGCGTGCGATACACCTTTAGATTGAGAGCAAAATTCAACCCCTGTTTGTTCTTGAATTGGCAAGGCATCGATATCAGCACGAAGCATGACACAAGGTCTTCCGCTTCCAATCTCAACCATAACTCCAGTTTTTAATGGTCCAAAGCCAATTTGAATATCTGTATATCCAAAATTTTTTAGCTTATTTACAATGTAATGAGTGGTTCCTTCTTCTTTAAATGAAAGCTCGGGATGAGCATGCAAATAATGCCGCCACTCCACCAGTTCTTTTTTAATAACCTCGGCATCATTCTTAATTTGATCAACAGTAATATGATTATTTGAATTCATTTAAATTCCCCAATTAAAAATAATCAGCAACCAAGCGGACTTATTTAATTTAAGAGTAAATAATTTCCAATCATCATTACTATCCAAGCACCTGCCATCGGAATAGCGGTACGACGCACGATGGCTATTGGACTCACACCTGCAGCAGCGGCAACAACGATTGTTGCGCCTGCCACTGGAGAAATACCTCTTGCAAGACCAGCAGTAAACTGCATAGATGAGATGAGCTGGGTCACATTTCCGCCCAACCCGTTGGCAACATCGGTGGCAATTGAACCCAAACTTGTCAGCGCACCAACACCACTGCCTGTCAGGAAGGAAACCACTGCAATCAGCCCTGAAAGGACTGCGGACATTCCTGTTATCCCCAAACCGCCTGCATTTGCGCCATCAAGAAGCAAAGTGATCAGTCCACACAGTTTGATGCCCGTTGCAAATACTTCAGCAGCAATAATCAAAGCCACGATCGTTGAGAACAATGATCCCATGCCTTTGATCATAGCCATAGCATCTTGGAAAACCTGCTTTACATTTCGAACCCGAATCAGTTCGACAATGACGCCTATTACCCAACTCAATAAAAGTGCAGTTACCGTATTTAATTGAATTGCTGAATAACCAAATTTTGAAAAGATACATAATAAAGCAATAGGCAAAACAGGCAAAATCGCATAAGTTGGAGGACCTACTTTCAATACCTTATCAGATGCAAATATTGATTCTTCATAAACATCGTCATTTCGACGATCAAAATACCTCTGAACAAAAATATTCAAAATTGCTATCACCAAAATCATTGGAATAGCCACTGGAAGTTGGTAATGGACAAAATATACAATAGGCTCAATATCTGCGATTTTAGCGGCGTATAGTGCAGTTCCTGTCCCCGGCCCCATTCCGATAGTGCCTGAACAAAAAATTGCTGCTGCTGCACCAGCTTTTGAAACTCCCAAATTTAAAAGAATGGGATACATCGTCGTTAAAAGCAACATCGCCATACCGCCGTGACTAGGAACGACTGGCACCATGGCGGCACCAACAAGATAACATAGCCCCAAAACAATATAGGGGCTATGAAGAGCTTTCAGCGGAGAGATACATGCATGTACAAGTGCACCAGAAGCGCCGATGGTTTCCATATATTTTGCAAAACCACCTGCAACCATAATAATCATGCCAATACCGGCAACCTGCTTAATAGCGGCAAGCCGAATGATATCAATAGCATCAAACCAGATTAATCCAGTAGTTTTAGCATTTTTAGGAAGAATAGAATCAGCCCCGAACAGAATGGCGAGACCAATCATTATTAACCCTGCAGCAAACAATACAATCACTGTTGGATAACGTTTTATTACTGCCCAGCCGGCGATAAACACAACAACAGCAGCAAGAAGCGAAACAAGCAGAGACATGGCAAAATCTCCTTATAAAAGGAAATGCCAAGAGAAACAATATATTCCTCTAGAGTCGAAGCATCCCCTACGCTTCAATCGTAAAAGAATGATCCATAGGATCAATAAGTTTTCATGCTATGCAATTTTAAATTGCAGCTCATGCATTCATCCCGTTTAGACTAACCATCCTACATTTTTAATTCATTTACTATTTATTAGTATACGGATACACTTCAATCGATTTAACAATAGTAGGGGAGAAAATCTCTGTTAATCTTGGGATTACTTCAGAGTTTAAAATATTAGCAAGACTATCAACAATATCTCTATATAGGTCAACAGAAATGTTGGACCGTCCAAGAATATAAACTTTTCGTTCTATTAATGGTGAGGGAATCGAGTAAATCGTCAGTTTACTCAATAATTTTTCATGCTGTAAAAGAGTAAGTGGACGAACAATTGCCCATCCCTTACCGTCAGAAACCAATTTAATGCGAAGTCCATTATTATCAGTTTGAATAGTTCCCATTAACTTTAAATCATGAGTAGTTAAATGTTGACTTTCCAATTGCCCTCCACCACTGAAAGAATAATTACGAATAAATGGTAGGCCACAATGCGCTAAATCTTCCCAACTTCTAAAATATCTTCTAAAATCATATTGTGATTTTGGAAAAATAAGAACAGAGGGTTCTCGCAGAAGGAGGTGACGCCTTAAATCTGGAATTTCAAAACAAGGATTAATGGTTAATATTACATCCACCTCATGAGATAAAAGTCTCTCTACAAGTCTGTCTGCGCCTCCAGCCAAACATATGAACTTTGATATTTTTGACTGCATCACAGTAATGAACTGTGGAACAACATCATAAGAAAAGCTATCTATAAAACCAATTCTTAAGCTTGGATGGAAATTCGAAGCTTCTCGTGCCAAAGCAACTGCCCGTTGCGATTCATTCATTATAGGAATGAGTTCGCTTAATAACTTACGCCCTTCAGGAGTCAATATCAAAGGACGGCAAGAACGATCTACGAGTGTAACCTTTAATTTATTTTCAAGCGTTACTAATTCACGAGAAATAGAAGATGTTGACAATCCAAAAATTGACGCCGTCTTTTGAAATGACTTTGTTTTAGCTAGAGAAATAAATATCTCTACATTCCTCGAGAAAATGCCATTCATAGATACATTTTTCATCTCATCCTCTCTGACCCATCATATTTTGTACATCGCAGATACATCACTTTTTCATGTTTTTAGCTTGAATGTATCCGTTGTTCTTCGCTCATTATGCAACCCCGATGCAAGGTGTAGCAATAAATCTTTTGTTTTCAATAATGAAAGTCATTCTTAAATACATAGCTCATATTGATGAACATAAGACAGCGATAAAACCCGTCTTCTATAATCATGTTTATCAAGCAACAAATCAAGCCATTGATATAAACAATCACTGACAGCTCTAATCAACTAGCGATTATGCTTATACAATTTGGGATACTCGCGCTATCACTAATATGATGCCCGATCTTTAACTATATAGGCATCCAATTAGATGAAATATGAACTTCATTATTTTGAGTGCTTAATTTCTCATCAAGCAACGACTTGTAAAGATTATGTTTCTCACCTCATCATTTAATAAATGAATTCCGCTCACGTCGGTTCATTTATTCATCAAACCAAGTATTAACAGATATATCTCTTTGCTGCTGTCTACTGACTGCATAAAATACTTGTGTAATCCTGAATACGTTAAATAGAAAACCCGCCCGGAAAAAAATCCTAGCGGGTCTTCTTTTATGCGCCAACCTAGCCGGTATATCCAGTTAGTCTGCGCAGATGTTGAGCTGCTATTAGGCAGCCTGAATCTTAGGTTTGCGACGGCGCATATTGTGAAGCACGATCACTGCAACAATAAGGAGCCCCAGAGACGTGCCAAACGAGAGCCAGAGATTTCCGCCGGAGAGTCCTGCAACGAGATATCCTACCGCCGAACAGAATGCAACAAGCAGCGCATAAGGGAGCTGTGTTGAAACATGCTCAATATGATTGCACCCGGCACCTGCAGACGAAAGAATCGTGGTATCAGAAATCGGCGAGCAGTGGTCGCCGAAAACCGAACCCGCGAGCGTAGCAGAGAGAACAACAATCGTGAGCGTGGGATCAATGCCCTGAACCACCGGCACAACGATTGGAATCAGGATGCCGAACGTACCCCAGGCAGTACCCGTCGAAAAGGCGAGAAAAGCCGCGATGATGAATACCGCAGCCGGAAGGAACACTGAAAAGTCCCCGCCCGCCGTAGAAACCAAAGATTCAACAAACTGCGGCGTTGACAGTAGGTCTCGGCAGACACCTGAAAGCGTCCAAGCAAGCACCAAAATGATATTGGCCGGAAGCATGAGCTTCATGCCCTCCACCAACCCCTGCATAAAATCGCCAAAAGGCACCAGCCGACGGGGGACGTAGAGTAAAAGCGCAACGAGAACAGAACCGAAGGCTGCCCACACCAGCGCGGCAGCAGCCGACGAATTGCCAATGGACGCAGCAAAACTGTGGTACGCCGGATCCGCGCCCCAATAGCCGCCCGAATACATCAATGCCAGAACAGCAAAGATGATCAGTGCAGTGATCGGAACCAGCATGTCCATTACCGTTCCTCTCGGGTTGGCTTTGGGCGGTTCAGCGCCGCCGCCCTGAATGCCGCCGACATCCCCCTGCAGCGCCTTCTCTTCACTCGTACGCATGGGCCCAAAATCGAGTCCCGTGAAAATGATGAAGAAGACCATGAAGATCGACAGCAGCGCATAGAAATTCCAAGGAATCGATGCGATGAAAGCCGCCATGTCGGACTCAAAGACAGCGTTGCCTTTCAGTGAAGAGCCCACCGCAGCAGCCCAAGACGACACCGGTGCAATGATGCAGACCGGGGCGGCAGTGGAGTCGATGATGTAGGCGAGTTTTGCGCGCGAAACGTTGTAGCGGTCGCAGAGCGGCCGCATCACAGTGCCCACGGAAAGGCAGTTGAAGTAGTCGTCAATGAAGATCAGGATGCCGAGACCTGAAGTCGACATCAGCGTCGCACGACGCGACTTCACACGCTGTACAGCCCAGTTGCCGTATGCCTTTGTGCCTCCGGACATGCCGACGACATAGACCAAAGCGCCCAAGAGCGACGTGAAGATGAGGATATTGAAGTCCACCTTGTCCCCCATCAGCTTGAACGTCGTTTCGAGCGTTCCCATGATGATGTTGGCGTCGGTGTCGATCGCGTAGATGAGCGTGCCCGTGAGGATACCGATCAGAAGTGAGGAAAGCACTTCCTTGGTGAGCAGCGCGAGTGCAATGGCAACGATCGGCGGAACGATCGAAAGCCAGCCAGCGGCGTAGGGTTCCATGATTCTTTTTGTGTGTTTCTTCCGCCTCAGGACTGCGTAAGCAGCCTCAAGGCAGTGAGGCGTTGCGGAATTGGAGCGAATGCGCAGTCCCTGCCGAGCACAAAGACCTGAATATCGTGTTCGCCCTTCATATCAAGCTTCGCATTATGCAACAGGATGCTTCAATCTACCTGCAGTCGCATGCCGTCAATTCGCCTTAGCACACCGCAAGGCAAAAAAACGAAGCCTCCTATACAGATATTTCCCCGAAATTGCAACGATTTTCTTTGCGCTCAGCCTGCAAAACTTTGCTTTCATCCGAGCTGCATCAGAACGGCCGGAAAAAACAGAACAGAAGGATTTGAGCCAATATGACGCACGCAACTGCACTTCAGAACCATCGTCTCATGCTCGGCGGACGAAGCTTCCTCCCGCTGATGCTTGGCGGCATGGGTACCAATATCTCTACAGCCGAACTGGCTTTGGCCGTTGAACAGCTCGGCGGCATCGCACATCTTTCCGACGCGATGCTGATGGACCTTTCGGATCGTCTATTCGGTACGCGCTTTACTGCCGAAAAGGCTAAACGAACGGCCTCTGAACGCGACAACATGGATAAGAGCGCCGTGACTTTCAACCTTGACAATGTCAAGGAAGCGGCCCGCCGCTATGTGAGCGACGTCATGAGCCGCGCTACCGGCCATGGTCTCGTCCTGATCAACTGCATGGAAAAGCTCACGATGAATGCGGGGCTCGACACTCTGCGTGCACGCCTGACGGCCGCACTTGACGGCGGCATCGACGGCATCACGCTTTCGGCCGGTCTTCACCTCTCGAGCATGAAACTCATGGCCGATCACCCGCGCTTTAAAGATGCGCTCATCGGCATCATTGTTTCCTCTTCGCGGGCGCTGAACCTCTTTTTAAAAAAGAGCGCCTCCACAGGACGGCTGCCGGACTATGTTGTGGTTGAGGGCCCGCTTGCCGGCGGCCACCTCGGCTTCGGCATGGACTGGGCAAATTATTCGCTTGCCGACATTGTGAAGGACGTGAAGGCTTTTCTTGCCAAGAGCGGTCTCAATATTCCGGTCATTGCTGCGGGCGGCATTTTTACCGGCGGGGAAGCCGCCGAGATGATGAGCGATACCGGCTGCGACGGCATTCAGGCTGCAACCCGTTTTGCCGTTGCGCAGGAGAGCGGCCTGCCCTATGCCGTCAAGCAAGCCTATTTCAATGCGAAGCCTGAAGACATCGTCGTCAACCACCTTTCGCCCACTGGCTACCCTATGCGCATGCTTCGTCAGTCTCCGGCCATAACGGGTGACATTCGGCCAAATTGTGAGGCCTACGGATATCTTCTCAATCATGGTGACTGCAGCTATCTGAAAGAATGGCGTCTTCGTCAGGAAGCCGCTGCCAACGGCACACCTGCATCTGAAATGCCAGCCAAAGAAAAGTGCTGCCTCTGCACCTATATGCGCAACTACAAAGTGTGGACGTGCGGCACCAGTGCCGCTCGCCTTCATGAAACATCGGTCAGACAAGCTAACGGCGAATGGATTCTGCCAACTGCAGCTGACGTTTTTCACGACTACATGCAGTCGACCGGCAGCGAAATTCTGCTTCCGGAAGCGGCGCGAGAATACCTTGCCCAGAGCCGTATTCCAGAAATGATCGCTTCCGGTGCGCAGCCCCTCTCCGGCGTGAACCGCACCGCGGCAGCGTTCTGACCGCTCTATTTCTGTTTCCTTTCGTTGCCTTGACAAAGGCTTGGGCCAGTTCAACGTTCTTAGAATGAACACTCATCGCACCGTCAGCGGGCGCTTTGCCGCCCGCGCGGTTTGACTGCGTGTGACCTATTTCAAGGAGACAAGAGATGACAGAACTTACTGCCGGCATGGAAGCACCGGACTTTACGCTCGAGAGCGACGCCGGTACGCCGGTTTCGCTCTCAGCCCTGCGCGGCAACGGCGTCGTGCTCTATTTCTATCCGAAAGACAATACGGCGGGCTGCACGACCGAAGCTCAAGGGTTCCGTGACCATCTCGCCGACTTCAAGGCTTTGGGCTATGAAGTGCTCGGTGTCTCGAGAGACAGCGTAAAGAGCCATTGCTCGTTCCGCGACAAGCAGAACCTCAACTTTCCGCTGCTCTCCGACAAGGAAGAAACCGTCTGCAACCTTTATGGCGTACTCAAAGAAAAAACGATGTACGGCCGCAAATGTTTCGGCATCGAGCGCTCCACATTTGTCATTGATCCTCAAGGCAAAATCATTCATGCCTTGCGCGGCGTCAAAGCCAAAACACATGTGGGCGAGCTGCTTGAACTCCTCAAGCAGGCCTAATTGATTTAGGGGCTGACTGCCTGAGCGGAAGTTCTTCGGCGCACAGCTGCTCTCGAAGGCTTCCGCTTTTTTGTGAGCGAAGCTCTAGTGCATATTCCAAATGCCCAAATGCAAAAAATCCCGCGGGCCGCATGACCTGCAGGATCTTTTGGAAAGGATGGGGTGGGAGATGGGACTCGAACCCACGACAACCGGAATCACAATCCGGGACTCTACCAACTGAGCTACACCCACCGTTCGAATTTTTGCGCTCACATTACTGTGAGAAAAGAGATTTTACGGAAACCCGCCGTTTTGTCAAGTAGCAAAAACCAGTTTCAGGCGGCCTCATCCTCAAGAGAACCGGCTCGAGCACTTCTCGCCGGTTCGTTCATTTCACTGCTGCGGCAGCTTTTGGAGCACCGGCGGAGCAAACCGATTGTTCTCGAGCACAGGAAGCGCACGCCGAGAGGCTTCGACCTTGCACGGATCCAGATCAACCATGAGCAGTTGCTCGTCAATCCCGCACTGTGCAATAACCACACCCATCGGATCGACCACTTTGGAGGATCCTACCGTTGCCGGCCCGCATTCGCTCACTCCAATGAGATAGCAGGTATTTTCAAGCGCACGCGCCCGCAGACAGAGATCCCACTGCATTTCCTTCAGAGCCCCCTTAACCCAGGCGGCTGAAACGACGAGCAGCGTTGCACCGGCACACGCCAATGCCCGCGTCATTTCCGGAAAACGAACGTCATAACAAGTTAGAAATCCAACTTTAAAGGTTCCTATCTGAAGCACTGGCGGAAGAATATCGCCCGGGGCGGCATAGCTGCTTTCTTTGCCGCGAAAAGCGTCATACAAATGAATTTTCTGATATATCAGCCGTAACTCACCGTCCTGAATGACCAGCAAGTCGTTGGCATAGCGCGACTCGTTTGGAATTTTTGCCTGCACAGTACAAACCACTGTCACGCGGCGGCCGCGCGTTGCTTCGCGCAGTCCGCTCACAAAAGGGCCGTCGAGCGCTTCGGCATGTTTTTGTCCCCACTCGGGCGTGCCCAGCTTTCTCGCAATGATGCACTCTGGGAGCACGAGCAGATCGGCGCCTGCCGTTTCCGAGCGTTCAATAAATGACCGTGCAGCGGCGAGATTCTCTGTGCTCGTTTCTTTAACAAAGAATTGTCCGAGCGCTGCGCGCAATGTCTGCTGTGGGGTATTGACGATCAATTCAATGTTCTCCTTGGGGCTGCCGTCAGCAGCAAAGATATGCCTTCTGAGGATGCACCCAAAATCCTATCCATCAAAGCGTACGCAAATATTTTCTATCGAGGAGCGCAGCATTGATCCTAAACAAACACCCAGCCTTTTGCGGTCAATCATAAATAGGCAGCGCCTTTGAAAATTGAATGATTTTCTTGGATATTTTTTAGGCCATCTCGCCCCCGCTTCATGAATTAAGGAGCCGTCCGATATGACCACAGAAACTCTAAAATTTCGCCTTAAAGATTGGTACGCGGGACGCATGCGCTCGGTCCCCATTCATTGCCGAGCGAGCTGATCACCGACGGCAATTTAAAAAAGACAAGAGGAGAAAACTTACATGGCACTGCAGAAATATGAGTTCGCCTACGGCCGCGGCACACAATCGTTTGAATACGACGACGCCGACGTTCTGAAGGTCGTACGCACGGAGCCTCAGCCCGTACTCGAAGACGTCAAAGGGCATCTGCTCGACATGCTCGAGCACCCTATCGGGCTTCCGCCGCTCAGCGAGATTGTGAAGCCCGGCGACACCGTCGCCTTCATCTGCAATGATCCGACCCGCGTTGCCAACAGCTTTGTGTTCATGCCGATCCTCGTCAATGAACTTAACCGCCTCGGCGTGCCCGACGCCAATATGCGCATCGTCTTCGCACTGGGCACGCACCGGGCGATGACGCATGAAGAGATGGTTGAACAGGTCGGTGAAGAGGTTGCCGGCCGCCTGCCGATGTTCAACAGCATCGCCACCAATGCCGATGACTTCCAATACTTCGGCAAGACGACGCTCGGCACGCCGGTCTGGATCAATAAGCTCCTTTGTGACGTTGATCATGTGTTCCTGACGGGCACAATCGTCCACCATTATTTCTCCGGTTACGGCGGCGGCCGCAAAGCCGTGCTGCCGGGCTGTGCAGCCATGGAAACGGTTCGCATGAACCACAGCCACATGCTGTCAGACAAGGCCGGCCTCGGACTGATGGAAGGCAACCCCTGCTACGACGACCAGATGGAAGGGGTCGCACTCTTTGCCAAGGGACGCTCGCTCTTCCTTCTGAACGCCATCCTTAATGCTGAGCACCAATTCCTGCGGATCTTCACCGGCGACTACGTCAAAGCTCATAAAGAAGCCTGTAAGTTCGTCGATGAGGTATACGGAAGCAAGATTCCGCGTGAGGCCGATCTCGTCATCGCTTCCTGCGGCGGCTGGCCCAAAGACATCAATGTCTATCAGATGCAAAAGACCATGGACAATGCCGCCTGCGCCGTTAAGAAGGGCGGTGTAGTCATTCTCCTGGCCGAATGTATTGAGGGATCGGGTTCAGCGAAACTCGAAGAAACCTTCAATCGCCTGTCGACACCGGCAGCCATTAAGCACGAGCTTGAAGAAAACTTCCAGATCGGCGCAAACAAAGCTTTCGCCATTACGCGGCCGCAGCAAAAGGCGAAGTTCATTCTGGTGACGAAACTCAACCGCAGCCTTGCCAAGAGCATGCACTTTACGGCAGCCGTCGACACGGTGGACGAAGCCCTGAAACTCGCTCACGAGCAGCTCGGCGAGCACCCCGCCACTATTTTGATGCCGGAAGGTTCGCTCACCGTGCCTCGCGTTGCCGAATAAATGTTCGGCGCTCTGCCTAGTGAGTGATAGAGCGCTGTGACTGCACTCACAGCGCCCAGCAAAATGACTGAACAATCCCGCTCGACTCCGCTCAGCTGCGAAGCCGAACGGGATTGAATCATTTTTTGCCATTTTCGGATCTGCAGTTCCAACTCCGAGAGTTTTAGCATTTCCTTTCCATCACCAAACCGCGGCTCGATCCCGGCCGCACCGCAGCCATGACTCCGTCAGCACCCGAAAACTTCTTCACTATCCCCGAAATTGTCCGTCTCAAAACGGTACTTGAAGAAATCGCACCCGAACATGAAATCTGCGTAGCTTATTCGGGCGGCCTAGACAGTCGATTCCTCTCCTTTTGTGCAAAGAAGCTCGGATTTCGAGTGAATCTCCTTCACATCATCGGACCGCAGATTGCGCCGGATGAAACGGCTGACGCCCTGAAGGATGCCGAGGAGCTTGGATTGGAACCCATTCTTGTGCCAGCAGCTTCGCTCACGCTTCCTGAACTTGCCCGCGCGGGCGTCAACCGCTGCTATGTCTGCAAAACGCATCTCTTCACAGAACTCATCGACATTGCCCGCAAATCCGGCTGCCAAGGCCCCATCTGCGACGGCACGAACACGTCGGACCTCTCCGTCTATCGTCCCGGCATCAAAGCCCTCCGTGAACTCAAAGTGGAATCGCCTTTGGTCAAGGCCGGCATCAGCAAACCCCGTATTCGCGAAATCGGCAGGATCGTCGGATTTCCGCACCCTGAACAAGCTGCCCGCCCCTGCCTTCTGACTCGCTTCCCTTATGGCGCAACGCCGCAAAGCAGCCAGCTTGAAGCGATTGCCGATGCTGAACTTCTCGTTGCCCAGGATCCTGTTGGCCGAAATCTCCGCTTCCGGATCCGCATGCCCAAAACTGGCGACACCAGGCTCCACATTGAACGGGCTTCACTCGAAAAAACGCCTCACGCAGAAATGGAGCTCGAACGTATTGCAGCGATTCTGCGCAAGCAGTTTGGCCAAAAGCTCCCCGGTCTTCGCATAGAAGTACTCGAAAAGCTCTCCGGCTACTACGATCGGCTGCAGCAGCCCGAAGGCATCGAAAACTGATGCTGCGTCTCATCGCTGCCCCCAGATAGATCACTTCGCATGCAGACAGTCTCCGAAACCTTTGCCGGCACCATCACCGTCAATCGGCAGATGCGTCTTGCGCTGCCGCGCATGGCAATGTCGCTCCTCATCATGAGCTACCTCGTGGCCGACGGCGTGCTGATTTCACGCTTCGTCGGCACCACTGCGCTTTCGGCACTCTCGATGAGTTATCCGCTCACAGCACTGCTGATCGCCGCGGGCTTCATGATCGCTGCCGGCGGCGGAGCGGTAGCGGCTCGTGCTTTAGGCGCCCAAAAGCATGAAGAAGCGCTAAGAGCGTTTTCGACTGCTCTTACAACCAATGTCATGCTCGGATTAACGCTTGGGCTGCTGGCCTGGTTCGGACTAGGCTGGGTTTTCGAACTTCTTGGCATCTCGCCCGAGCAGACTGAATTTGCCCGCGACTATCAGCGCGTGCTGCTCCCGGCGACACCGCTTTTCCTCGCAGCCGCGACCTTTGAAGTCTTCTACACCACTGCCGGCCGCCCCAAAGCCGGACTTGCTGCTTCCGCAGCGAGCGGCATCACCAACGTGGTCTTTGACATTCTCTTCATGGGACCTTTAGACATGGGCATGACGGGGGCTGCCTGGGCCACGGCGCTCTCATGGTTGATCGGCGCTGCCTGCGGGCTCTGGTACTTTATGCGGGAGAAGTCCCCGCTGAAACTCGTGCTTCACCTTCCCGACCTGAAGCTGCTGCGAACGGCAGCCGGCAACGGTCTTCAGGAGTTCGTTTCCAATCTTTCCTACGTGGTTGCCATTTGGCTCTACAACCGTGTTTTTATCAGTCATTTGGGTACGGCTGGCGTAGCAGCGCTCACGATGTGCAGCTTTACCGTTTATACCTTCAACTGTGTTTTCCACGGCTTCTGTGCAGCCTCGTCCCCCATTCTCGGCTTCAAAGTCGGTGCAAAAGAGCCGCATCAAGTTCGCCGTGTCTTTCTTCAAAGCTATGCGCTTGCGGGCCTCCTTTCGCTGGCGTCCTATCTGCTCACACTTCCCTTTGCCCGCAGCGTGCTGAGATTCTTTTCCAATGAAGGCGGCGAAGCGTTCGAATTGGCAGTGGAGTCATTCCCCATCTATTCACTCATGATCCTAATGCTCTGCTCCAATATGCTCTCAAGCAGTTTCTTCGCGGCAGCGGGAGACGGCCGAAGCGCTGCCATTCTCGCGTTTGCCAGAACGCTTATTTTTCCGTGCATCGGCATTCTCATCCTGCCGGAACTCTTCGGCACCGCAGGTCTTTGGATGGCGTCACCCGCCACTGAAGCGGCTGCGCTGCTGTTGAGCTCTGTGATGTTCTTCCTCAGCCGGCGAAAATTTGGCTTGGGCAGAAATTGACGCCCCGCATTGTCACAAAAGATTCACTTCAGTGAAATCGCTTCGTTACCTTCGGCTGACAGAATGCTTGTGTCGACGAAGACAACGAAATGCCGCGGTCGGAATGTGCTTCCGGACAGAGCTGGTCTTTCGTCGAAACCTGTACCTTTTCAAGCGGGAGTTCGCACAGCGTCTTCCGCTTTTGTTTTTATTCACTCATGCTTTAAGCAGGCTGCGGATCAAACTGCCATTCTCTAATTGTGGTGAAGGACGCCCGCGTGCGCTGCCCGGGCGCACCGCTCTAAAACAAACAGAGCGCCGAAGCGCCCTGTCTGTGTGAGATCTTCTGTTAGTTCCCGAAGCAAAGATCAGAAACAGTCATCAGAAAATTATTTTTGGGGATTAAAAGCCTTCTGCACATCGAACGGCCAAGCCTGATAGCCCATGGTATTTTCAAAACGCATCAGCACTGCAGGATCGGCTGAACCGAACTTGTACTCAGCAAGATAAGGATGCGGCTTGATCGGCCCCTTCATCCCGCCGGAAGGACCGGAGAGACCGGAGGTTGAGTAATAAACAACAAAGGAATCCTTATCATCCATATACCGCGCAAGCCCCGTGACCGGCGAATAATAGGCGTGACCTTCCTTGCGGCCTACCTCATAAACCTGCTCAACCGTCATTTTCTTCTGGTCAATCTTGTACATAACACCGCGGGTAAACTTTTCATCAGCCAATGCAGGCTGCTCCATACCGCGGGCGTCGCCATTGTCAAAAGCAGAGACGTAGATCACATCACCCGAGGATTTCGAATCGACGCGCCAGGCAGTGTGCTGCGTCCAAGTCCAGTCAAACCCGCCTTCGCATTTGGAGTCTTCGCACTTGAGTGCCTTCCCGTTTTGATCAACAGGCTGAAGCACTTTCTTTGCAAAGTCGCCCTTCCACCCTTCGGGTGCAGAGAGGATCCACTTAACCTTCTTATCGCGGCCGATTTTGATAATCGCTGACTGATGGCGGGAACTGATGATGATCGAGTCATCGGTCGGATCATAATCAACCGAATTGACGTGCGCCCAATTGCGGCCTGCGCCAACGCCGGCAATATCACCGAAACGGTCGTTCTTATCCATTGCAGCGAGTTCGTCGGCCGAAAGGGTCTTGCCGGCCTGAGAGGCATCGATGTTGAGGCAGACAGCCCCCTGATCGAGCGCCTTGATCACATTATCGCGATACGGATCGAGAATCTCAAAGAGACGGAATTCATCAACAACGCGGCCATCTTGATCCACTTCAGCGATCACATCACGGACGGTGTGAACACGCTTGCCGTCTAGTCGCCGGTGGTCAGCAGCCGAAACACGCAGGAAAATATGACCGTTTTGCGCTGCATCCAGACCATGAGAGTAATCAGCGTAGCCCATCGGCAGGCGGCGGTTGAAGATTTCTCGGCCTGTCATATCGTACTTGGCATAGCGCTGACCGTACCCGAAGAGGAGTCCGCCGTCAGCTGTCTGCTCAAAGCCCATCATGATGCCGGCTTTATAAGGCTGATCCGGATCGTACATTTCGACATCCGGGTTGAGGTACCAGCGCACCGTACCCGTCGAATCAACAATCGCGTTTTCCGGTCCAAATGCCCATTCAAGCGCTCCGCCCATCGGATTATTCCAGACGACTCGGGAAGCGTCCGGCGGGGTCGGAATGAGGTTGTTGATGAAGTAGAGACGGTCCTTAAAGGCCGGATCCATCTTCAGCACCTTCACGTTGAAGGTGGTATGAGTCTGTCCGGGCGTACCGTTTGAACGGAGGAAAACCGGAGCAGCATACAGCTGATAGCGATCGGAGAAGTGTTCGGTTTTGCCGTTGAACACACGGTCATATTCGACTTCAACCGTGTTGAGCCAGTCCGGATAAAGACCAAAAACGGGAATACCGCCTGCAGTGCGAACATTTTCATCAGACACCGAATAGCGAATTTCCTGACCGTTCTGCTTTGGGACGATCCGCACAGAAGCGTTTTTCACGACATAGCCGCCGCTGCGGATAACGGCTGTCAGCGGAGCAATGCGGTAGGGATTGACCATGACTTCGCCGATATTGCCCTGCGCCATGTAGGCAACCTTAGGACCGGACGCTCCGCCGGCCGCTATGACGGGAAAGGCAAACGTCGCAGAAAGAAATGCGGCACCCACGAGCACGGCTGCACGAGTGGGATGGAAGTTCAGCTTCATCTTGATTTCTCCGAACTCTTCAGAACACGAAGAGAGGTAGTTGCAAAACGGTAGTAATCATGAAGAAGTAGATTCATCTAGACCATTAGATTTAATCCTAGATAAAATTAAACAGCTTCAAAAATGACGTTTAAAAAATTAAAATATGTCGAGTCCAGAGCTTAATCATTCACTCATCCGCCTGCTCATCACGCTCTACCGCACAGGCTCGCTTCGCGCTGCTGCAGAAGCTTTGCGGATCAGCACGCCATCGGCGAGTTACGTGCTCTCTCATGCACGTGATCTTTTTGGCGACCCGCTTTTTCGCCGCACAAACACGGGTATGGCGCCAACCACCCGCATGGCCGAACTCATGCCGGAGCTTGAAGCGCTTGCCGCCGGTATGGACAGAGTGCTCGCCGGCGACGTAAAGATCTTCTCCCCAGCACTTTCGCAGATGCGTTTTCGCATCGCATGCTTTGATAATTTCATTCCATTGATGCTCGAACCGGCCGTGCGGCGTATCCGAGAAGCGGCGCCCAACTTAAAAATGGAGCTGACTCCGCAGACCGAAGGCGTTATTGAAGACATGCGGCGGGGACACCTGGACTTCTGTCTGCGCGCCAATGCGACGCTTCCGGGAGACTTTCATTCAATGATTGCGGCACGGTCGAATTTCGCCGTACTCGCCGCACGCGAACACCCTTTGGTGCGGCGAGCAATGCATGGTGAACTAATCACCCGCGCGGATTTGACTCCGTTTGCTCAGCTGCAAATTCGAGTTCCGCTTCAGAGCAAAGGCGTAACTCGTCCGCTTTCTTTTGAAAAGGACGAGGATTCGGTGAAGGTTTTTCTTTCGACGCAGAGTTTTCTCGGCCCGCCTCTGCTGCTCCCAGGCACCGATCTCATATTGGTGCTGCCGCGTCCGACTGCGGCCTTCTGGGCAAACTTCGCGCCGTCGCTGGCCATGTTTGATGTTGCAGAGTTTTCCGAAACGCCCTTCACTGCTCGTTTTTTCTGGCATGAACGCGTTGATGCCAGCCCGCAGCATCAATGGCTGAGAGGTATTTTTGCCCAAGCGGCCGATAATCAATAAAAGAACTGTTTTAATAAAGAAGCCAAATCCTCTCCATTCCAAAAAATAAAGCGCACCCTCGAATATTTCAAAGGTGCGCTTTTCATCAAATATAGAATAAAGGGACGGCAATCCTTGGCATCAGCTTTGCAGCTTGAATTGAATCGGGAAACGAAGCCGAACCGTTCCTTTTGGCCGGCTCCAATTCGACTCAGCATCTGCCACAGCCCGCATTGCAGCCTTATCCAAAAGCGGATGTCCTGCCGACTTGAAAATCTTCAGTTCAGTCAGTTTGCCGTTTGAATCAACGATGAACTGCACTACCGCAGTGCCTTCAATGTGAAACATTCGAGCCTTTCTCGGGTAATGCAGAGCAGATTCAACCGCACGCTTCACCTCTGCCAGGAACGGATCGGTCGTCTGTCCATAAACAAGCTCTGAAATACCCTCCTGGCCAGCCGACACAGGTGCGCCGGCCGACTGAACCGGAGCCAGACCGGCAGGTGCCGCAGGAGCGGCGGCAGGCTTCACCTCAGGTCCTTTGACACTCGCCTGAGCAGCTTTTACCGGCTTAGGCGCTTCCGTCTTCTTAACCGCCTTCTTCACGGGTTTAGGCTTTTCGACCGGCTTTTCAACCGGTTTAGGTTCCGGTTTGGGCTCGGGTTTAGGCTCAGGCTTAGGTTCGGGTTTAGGCTCCGGCGGGGGCGGCGGCGGTTCAGGAGCGGGAGCAGGCTCTGGCTCAGGCTCAGGTTCTGGCTCAGGCTCAGGAATGGGCTCAGGTTCAGGTTCGGGATCAGGCTGAACTTCTGGCTCGGGTTCAACCGCGGGCTCCGGTTCAGGCTCTGGAGGCGGCGCTTCCTCCGCCGGCTCTGGAGCGGTTGCCGGCGCGGGCTCCGGCGCCTCTTCAGCTGCCGCAGAACCACCGGAAAATTGAGCAAAAGAAAGCGATACAGCGGCCATCTGTCCCGCCGGCGTATAGGTGAGCGCGGGCGCAGCCCAGAACACTCCCCAAAGAATGGGCAGGTACACACAGGCAGCAAGCACGAACGACAGAGCGGAGCGTTCAGCGTCCTTCCTTCTCTGTGGCGATGCGGAAGTTTTCATGATTGTTCGCTTTGAAGAGATCAATGACCTGAATAAAGTGGTCGAAGGTTGAGTCCTTGTCTACTCTCAGGAGTACAGGCTGCTCACGCGAAAGATTCGCTATCGCCTGAGCCAATTCTTCAAAAGAGAGCTTTTGACTGTCGAGGAAAAAATCTCCCATGGCATCCACCTGAACGATTCGTTGTTCAGGCGCCTCTTTGGGCACATCCGCGGTCTTAGACTTCGGCAGGTTGATCTGAATTTCACCCTTGGCAATGAAGGTGGAAATAGAAAGAACCATTGCCAGAAGAACGAGCATGATGTCGATGAAGGGAACAATGTTTAGGGGCTCCTTCTTCGGAATCTCAATCATGATCATGCCCCCCTGCGTTCAGTCCAGCGGGTGCTCAGCACATTGATGCGGCGCTGCAGCCCGTTATAAAAGATGAGCGTCGGGATAGCGACCGTGAGACCTAAGGCCGTCGCCTTCAGAGCCAATGAAAGGCCCGTCATGATGTCCGAAGCATTGATGTTCCCGGACTGACCCATGTCATAAAACGTAATCATGATGCCGATGACCGTGCCCAGAAGACCGACATACGGTGCGTTGGAATAAATGATGTAAAGGGTCGTGAGGTTGTTCGTCAGCGCCGCATCGTACTCATCCTTTGTGGGGTAGTCCGACGGATTCACCTTCCTTAGGAACATCACACGTTCAATCGTGAGCCAGATCGAGACAAAGCCCATCAGTCCCAAAATGAAGAAGATGGCATAGTCGACTGATTCCTTGAGAAATTCCATTTAAGTTGTACCTCTTAATTAAGTCAGAATTGTGAATCCTTAAAACGGCAAATCTCGGTGCATTTTCAGCGAGCTGAAATAATGCACCGAGTTTTAACGACAGGACAAAATGTCCTGATAATCCAAGTTAAGGATGTCGGTTAGAATGAATAGGCATAAGAGAACCAGAAATTACGGCCGTCGATATATTCCTTATAGGCATTGGCATAACTGCCCGCAGTTACCGAAGGAACCCATTCGAGGCCCGTGTCAAAAACATTGTTGACAGCCACGGAGAACCGATGCTGTTTCTTGAAGACGTATGACGCGCCAAGGTCGACTAACGTGTAGTTTTTGTACTTATCCACATTCGGACCGCCCTTGGTGTTTTGCTGTTCGCTGTCGAACTTCGAAACGGACTTCACGTAGGCGCTGAAGTCATTCCATTCGTAGTCAATGCGAGCGGTAAGCGAATGACGGGGTAATTCATTCGGTCGCTTGCTAGGACTATTCGCCCAATCGCCGCCGCGCTTGGACCATGCTCCCTCTTTAATTTCAGCGTGTGTATAGGTGTAACCGCCCGTAAATCGGAAGCCGTGGAAGCTCGCTGTATTGAGAAGAACTTCCACTCCTTTGGCCGTCACCTTGCCGTGATTAATTTCTTTTGTGGCATCAAATTGTTTGTTATCAATGGTTTCTGTCCCAATATTCTCTTGGTCAAGCATGTTCTTGAAATCGGTATAGAACAAACCAACCGTAAGATTTGCTGCGTCAGCAAGCTTGAGGGTCGTAGAGAGTTCATAGCTCCAGCTCTCTTCAGGCTTGAGATCGGGATTGCCGTAATTGACCGTATTGCTCTTACCGCTCGAATAGTTGTAAATACCGTCCGTCAGCTTCTTAACCTGCGGGGTTTTATAACCGTTAGCTACGCCGCCTTTGAAACTGATGAATTGGGCGGGCTTATAAACCAAGTAGGCACGAGGAGAAAGGTGAGCCCCGAAGATGTCGCTCCAGTGCACGCGGCCGCCGAGCGTAGCGATCCACTCATCATTGATAAAGTATTCGCCTTCCATGAAGCCCGCGAACGTCGTCTGATCGAGCGTTTTGCCGGCTAAAGCTGTGTGGCTGTTAGCTTCAGCATCTTCAAAGGTCTCATAATTGGCCTCAAGGCCGCTTGAGAGCATGATGCTGCCGACGCTGCCCAATTCAATCGGTGAAACGAGCTTCGTCGCCGCCGTCCATGTGCGGCTCGCCATCATGGGGCTGCCCTTTTCGGTCGTCCAGGGCGCATTACCATTATCTGAACTCCTCAAGGTTTTTACCTGTTCGAGCGCGTTGTATTGGACATAAGATTCCAGCGTGCCGATATCGTAGACACCCTTATGGCCCACTACGCCGTTGTATTTATTCCACCAGCGATACGTTTGATAGGAATTACCGCTGCTGTTCATCGCGCCGCCTTTGTAGCGGGTGAAATCCAAATCTGCATAAACATCATTGGACTCATTGATCGTCAGATTGAGGCGGCCGCCGATGTTGCCGGTAAAGCCATCCGAGGGTGAATGCGCTGCATACGGATTTTTACCTGCCTCTGCATTCGGTTTTCTTAGGTGAGATGCTTCGCGTTCAAGATAACGGCCGCGGAGCAAGAGTGACGCAACATCTTCTTTAAGCGGAATACCGAGAAAAACGCCCGTCCCCCAGCGATTGCCGTAGTCATCGTCGTTTTGGAACTGTGTACGGTCAATGGAGATCGTTCCGGTGAATTGATCGACATGCTTCTTGGTAATGATGTTCACCACGCCGCCGACAGCATCGGAGCCATAGATGGTCGAGGCCGGTCCGCGGATCACTTCAATGCGTTCAATAGCCCCCACGGGCGGCATAAAGATACGCCCGGGGTCAAACCCATTGTTGACCATGCTTTCAGAAGTATTCTGACGACGACCGTCAACCAGAATCATGGTGTAGTTGGACCCAAAACCGCGGATAGAGATATCCGCTGCGCCCATCTTGTTCTGAGAGATATCGACGCCCGGAACATCACCAACGGCACTGCCGATATCGGTGATGGGTTTTGAGGCGAGTTCTTTCTCGGTGATGACGGAAACGCTTGCTGGCGCTTCAGAGGTGTCCTGCGCATAGCCGGCAGCAGAAACGACGGATGTATCAAGCGTCGTATAGGCAGTCTGACCGCCGTCGTCTGCATAGGCTGCGGATACAGCAGCGGCAAGAGGAAGCAGGATGAGGGAAGTGCGTCGGTAAGTCATGGGTTGATTCTGTAGTTGGCGGCCTGACCCGAAGCGGCCGCGGTTTGCGGAACTGCGGTCGAAAGAGTTTTCACTTCTGCGGCCACACGCCGCATACTACAGAACACAATCGAGAATCATTTTTATTAGCATTCTAATCTCACTGCTAAACAGAAATGATTATCTATATCAAAAATTCTGCTTGGTTTACACCGATTTGCAGGTTCGAACCCGAGTAAATGCGGGTTCACCGCCGTATTTCATCTTTACGAAGGTATAGACCGCGGGAAAGCTGAAAAGTCTGAGCATTTTGAATTTGCTGAGTTTTTACTGAGGACCTTCGTAAATGAATGTAACCCAACGTAACAAAAGCACATGATTTTGTTTACGTAAAGCATTTGCCATTCAGGCTTCTCAGAGCTTCACCTTACAAACCGTCCGGATGTCTCTATAGGCATCCGAGACGGTTTGCTGACTCAGAAGAATGCTGTCGGTTATTGGCAATTAGAAGGTATACGTGTACCCCAGCCAAACATTGCGGCCATCAAAGAACTCACGATAGACATTGCTGCCGTCAGCGCCATACTCAAGGCCTTTGTCAAAGATATTGTTGAGCGCGGCTGAGAAGTGATGCTGCTTCTCAAAGGTGTAGTTCACGCCGATGTCAACCTGTGTGTAGTTTTTGTATTTAGTGCTGCTGTATGTGGCCGCACCGCCGCCCTTGCCGCTCGAAATCTGTTCGCTCATCGCATCAAGCTTAGCCAACGCCTTCACAAAGACATTCAGACCGCCGTTGTCATAGTCAGCACGGGCATTGATCGAGTGCCGCGGCATGGAGTTGGGGCGCAGACCATCGTTGACACCGCCTTCGATTTCTGCATGAGTGAAGGTATAACCCCCCTTGAAGCTCACTCCATAGAAAGCCGCAGTTTGGAAGAGCAGTTCGACCCCCTTCGCAGTGACCTTCCCGAAATTGACGTCCTGAGCGTCATAATTGCTTTCGTTAACGTAATTGATCTTTACGGTGTCAATCTTGTTTTTGAAATCCGTATAGAAAACACCCGCTGTCACCGAAGCAGCCTGACCGAGCTTCACAGTTGACGACAATTCATAATTCCAGCTTTCTTCGGGCTTCAGATCTGGATTGCCGTACGTGTGATTGGGAGCCCCGCGAACCGATACGCTGTAGGCGCCGTCCGTCAGCTGACGAGCTTCGGGCGTACGATAACCGTTGGCCACGCCGCCCTTAATGCTGAAGGCCTCAGCAGGCTTCCACACCAAGTAAGCACGAGGCGCAAAGTGGAAGTCGAAGATGTCGCTCCAATGGACGCGGGCGCCTACCGTTGCGATCCAGTTTTCATTGATGAAGTATTCCGACTCGCCAAAGACCGCAATCTGCGTCTGATCAAGCGTCTTTCCGGTGATTTCCGTGCCTTCGTTGAAATTGTCTTTGAAGGTCGAATAATCAACATCCAAACCGGTCTGCACAACCATGTCGCCGTAGCCGTCAAGCGACACAGGCGTTTTTAATTTGGTGGCGAACACATAGTGCTTCGAAGACATGAGCGGGTCGGAGAGCGATCCTTTTGTGGTCTTATTGGCGGTGGCAAATATGCCTCCCTGCCCGGATACGGTTGCAGGACCCGTTTTCGTCTTGATCAGGTCAAGCCCCTGGAACTGGAAATAGGTAGACAAATCGCCGAAGCTGAACCGCCCGTCGTGACCGACAACAACTGCGTATTTGTCAAACCAGCGGTGTGCCTCGTACCCCGCCTGACTTGTCGACATCGTGCCGCCTTTGAAATGCGTGTAGTCAACGTCAAGATAGAAGTCGTTATCTTCGTTGGGCGAAAGGTTCAGGCGGCCGCCGATATTGCCGGTGTAGCCGTCTGAAGGGGAATGGCTCGCATAGCCGCCGCTTGGCTTGTGAAGGTTCGACTTTTCACGGTCAAAATATCGCCCGCGAAGAAGGAGCGACGCAACACCCTCTTTGAGCGGGATGCCGAGGTAAGCCCCAGCGCTCCAGCGATCGTCCCAATCGCTGTCGGTGAACTGCGTGCGGTCAATCGATAGCGACCCCGTGAACTCGTTGACATGCTTTTTCATGATGATGTTCACCGCGCCGCCGATACCGTCGGAACCGTAAATGGTCGAAGCAGGGCCGCGCATCACTTCAACGCGTTCCACTGCCCCGGGCGGCGGCATGAAGATGCCGCCCGCTTCAAAGCCGTTCAAGCTGTTCATGGCAGAGTCCGAGTTCTGTCGACGTCCGTCAACCATGAGCAGCGTGTAGTCCGAAGAGAACCCGCGGATATAAATCTGAGAAGTGCCCATCTTGGTAGTCGTGATGTCTACACCAGGCACATCGCTGACAGCCGTGCCAATATCGCCGATCGGCTTTGTCATCAGTTCCTTGGAATCAATGACGGTGATGGAGGCCGGCGCTTCCCGCGTGTCCTGCGCATAGCCGGAAGCTGAAACAACGGAAGTGTCGAGCGTGGTGTAGCCGTCGTCGGCCGCCCAAGCGGCGGAAACGGCAAGTGCAAGCGGAAGCGCTGCCAAAAACTTGTGGTGTTGCATGATTGTGAGAAAAACGGTCAAAGCAACCGTCTTGAGGATTGAGGAAATGGTCATTAAGGAACCGCACGCCGTCCATTGAGGCGGGATTCGACTGGATGAATCGCAGTCTATTGGCGGTCAATGCGAATAATTCTCACCATCACTTTGCATAAACAAGTTTCTTTACAAAATAAATTTCCTAAATTTTCAATGACATATTATCACTCTAACGTCAAAATTTGACGGATGTGATTTGCAGATTTTTTCTATCGCAAACACCGCATTTTTCTTATTAATCAATATCTGCTTAAGCAGCCTGAACGCCGTTGGTTAAGACCGACACGCTCTGCTTTATTTGTTTACATGCAGAGCGTTGTTCCGGTTATGCCTTGGAACCCATGCGCTTTCAGCGAATCCTGAAGAAAACCATTGGGGACTTAGGGCCAAAGAAGTAAGCATTAAAGAAATGCAAAGATGGGGATCTCGCTCAAAATGGGCTGCCGTTTCTAAGATGCTTGTTTATCCGCAGGATAGGTGAACTGCTGTTACGGCCGCCTCGTCTGAAGCATTTGCAGAGTATTCAATCATCTATCGGATATTTTTAACTTTTATCCGTTGTTTACTCGTGCGGTCCGTCACGTAAAGATATGTAAGCCATGAGCAAGGTTATGTATCGAGAAGCGTTCTCATTTACCTTTGGGTTCGGTACAGTTTTGCTTCTGTTTGCGCTCAAACACATCACCCGCGACGACTTCCGGTCACTGCGGCACGTTTGTCTCTATGACCCGATCTACCTGCATCCTTCTTGTGCTGCTCACGCTGATGAGCGTTCTTTCGCTCTTCGTGGGCGCCGCTGACATCACGCCTGCCGATGTGCTCTCGGGCGATATTGAATCGCTCGAGCTCATGCTGATTTCCCGCTTGCCCAGACTTCTGGCCATTCTCTGCACCGGCATGGGCATGAGCATTGCGGGCCTCATCATGCAGCAGCTCTGCGCCAATAAATTCGTGTCGCCCACGACGGGGGCGACCATCTCTTCGGCTCAGTTCGGCATTCTCATTGCGCTGCTCTTTTTCCCTGATTCAACCCTTTGGTCGCGTGCGCTTTTTGCTTTTGCTGCCGCGATTCTCGGCACTTGGACGTTCGTTTGGTTCATTCTGCGCATGCCGATGAAAGATCCTGTGATGGTTCCGCTCGTCGGCATCATGTTCGGCAACGTGATCGGCGGCGTGACGAATTTTCTCGCCTACCGCTTCGACATGACCCAAGCACTCTCCACCTGGCTTGTGGGACATTTTTCGCTCGTGCTCCGCGGCAACTTTGAGCTGGTCTATCTGGTCCTCCCGCTTATTGTGCTGGCCTGGATTTTTGCCAAACACTTCAACATCGTCGGCATGGGCCGCGATTTTTCGAAGAACCTCGGCGTTAACTACACGCTCGTCCTTTTCAGCGGTCTCACCATTGCCGCGATGATCACCGCCGCGATTGTTTCCGTCGTAGGGTCCATTTCCTACATCGGTCTCATCGTCCCGAACCTCATCGCCATCTTCAAGGGCGACGACCTGCGCTCCACTCTGGCTGACACAGCGCTTTTCGGCGCGCTCTTTGTCCTCTGCTGCGATGTCATCGGACGTCTGGTGATCGCCCCCTATGAACTGCCGATTGAACTCATCATCGGCACGATCGGCAGTCTTCTCTTCATCGCGCTCATCTTCTACAGACTTCGTTTTGGGCGCATGTCGCTCGACAAAAAGCAGCTCCTCAGACTCTTTGGTCTTGACCGTCGCACACCTGCCTGCGGAGGCGCCAAATGACTTCCGACACCTTCACCGCCAACCCGCTCAAGACTGCCAGTTCGAGCGAAGCTGCCGCAGCGGCCTCGTCACTCAAAATCCAGCGCTTCCGCCGTCGGCGCATGCTTACCCGCCTGGGCTGCCTCATTGGTCTCGTGGTTCTTTTTGCCGCGCTCTACCAGTTTGCCTTCGTGAATCCGAAGTTTTTCAGCTATGCCATGAGCATCCGTCTGCCGCGCCTGATTGTGCTGCTGACGGCCGGCACGGCCATTTCTGCGGCAGCCATCATTTTCCAAACGATCATCCGCAACAACATTGTCACGCCGTGCCTTCTCGGCATGAACTCCCTCTACCTGCTCATCCATACCGGCGTGGTGTTCTTCCTGGGATCCGGGAGCGAATTTGCCACTAACCCGGTCTATGCCTTCGCAGTTGACATCATCGTGATGGGAACGGCGGCGAGCTTTATCTACTACTCGATCTTTCAAAAGACCGGCGGAAATGTTTTGTACGTGCTGCTGATCGGCACAGTGCTCACGACATTCTTCTCGAGCATGCAGAACTCGCTCACCCGCATCATGGATCCGAATGAATACGATGCGCTCCTCAATTCGCTCGTGGCGAGCTTTACCAACGTGAATGCTGCCTGCATTATTCCGGGCATTGTGCTGCTTGCCCTGCTCGCCTGGTGGCTGCGCCGCGATCTGTCCATCCTCGATGTCATCAGTCTCGGCCGGGAACAAGCCATCAGCCTTGGCGTCGACTACGAAACGACGCTGCGCCGTCTGATGGTGGGGGTTGCGCTCTGCATCGCCGTTGCAACGGCTCTGGTGGGACCGCTCTCCTTTCTGGGCCTCATCACGGCCAATGTCGCTCGGCAGATGTTCACCACCTACCGCCACACCTATCTGATTGCCGGAGCCTCCCTCGTCGGCATGCTCGTGCTCGCCGCCGGACAGTTCATTGTTGAACACGTGATGGTCTACAGCGTGCCGGTGAGCGTCTTCGTAACGATTGGCGGCGGCATTTACTTCCTCTATTTGATCCTCACGCAGAAGTGACCGAGTCCTTTTGCACCGTATTGAATTCTTCTCCATGCTCAGCATCAAGAACCTCACGAAGACCTACGAAGACGCAGCCGTGGTCGACGACGTTACGATCGATCTTCCTCCGGGCAAGGTGATCTCACTCATCGGTCCGAACGGCGCGGGCAAATCGACCGTTCTCGGCATGATCTCCCGCCTGATTGCCCGCACGGCCGGAATCGTAGAGTTCAAAGGCCGCGACATTATGCATTGGGAAAGCCGTGAACTCGCCAAGCATTTGGCCATTCTGACGCAGGCCAACTTCGTGCAGATGAAGCTCACCGTGCGCGAACTCGTCGCTTTCGGGCGTTTCCCGCATTCAGGGTCTGCGCTGTCGGCCGACGATTGGACCAAGGTCGATCAGGCCATCCACTACATGGAGCTCGAAGCTTATGCCGACCGCTTTATTGACGAAATGTCGGGCGGCCAGCGCCAGCGCGCCTTCATTGCAATGGTGCTCGCTCAGGACACTGAGTATGTGCTGCTCGACGAACCCACCAACAATCTCGACATCTATCACGCCACGCAGATGATGAAGCTCGTCCGGCGCCTTTGCGATGAGCTGGGCAAGACCGTGATTCTGGTGCTTCACGAAATCAATCTCGCGGCGTTTTATTCCGATGTGATCTGCGCATTCAAGGATGGCCGGATCGCCGCACAGGGAACCGTTGACGAAGTGATGACGCCCGAAAACCTTAAGCGCATATACGGCGTTGACTTTGAAATTCACCGTATTGACGGCAAACCCCTCGCCATCTTCCACTGACCCCTTTCTGCTGGCCCCGCTGGTGCTCCATTGGGAGCAGCCCAATCCATCCTCTTCATTTCATTTCACGCTCTTCGGGAGTTTTTTCAATGAACGCCACCCGCCGCACTGTTCTTATTGCCGGCGCTCTAAGCGCAATCACCGCGCTGAGCGTCTCTTCTGCCGTTTTCGCTGCCTCCGACCTCGTTGAAGTGCAGTCGCTCAACGCAGCCAATAAACCGATTACCGTCACCGTTCCGAAAAATCCCCAGCGCGTCGCCGTCGCCGATTTTTCCGTGCTCGACACGCTCGACCATTGGGGCTTGGGCGAGCGCATCGTGGCGCTGCCCCAGACCACGGCGCTGCCCTACCTTCCGCAGTATTTCAAGAAGTCCCAGAAAGTGACCAACCTCGGCACACTGAAGGAAATCGATCTTGAAGGCTTGATGGCTGCCGAACCCGACGTGATCTTCATTTCCGGCCGACTCGCCAAGAAGTATGACGAACTCTCGAAGATTGCCCCCGTCGTTTTCATGACAGCGGATCATGAGAAGGGCACCTTCAAAAGCTTTGCAGACAACTTAATGAACCTCGCCAAGATTTTCGGCAAGGAAGCCGCCGCTCAGGCCGACATTGATCATTTCACCGGCCGCATCGACCGCATCCGCGCCGCTTCTGCCGGGAAAACTGCCGTGGTGGGACTCGTCACCAGCGCCCACTTCAACCTCTTGGGCAACAAGGCCCGCTGCGCACTGATCGGCAACGAATTCGGCTTCCAGAACGTTGCTCAGAACGCCAATGCCAACCACGGCAACGAAGCGTCCTTCGAACTGCTCCTGAAGCTTAACCCTGACTACATCTTTGTTCTTGACCGCGACTCTGCCATTGCCCGCCCTGGCGCCAAAGTTGCTGCCGACGTGATGAACAACGAGCTTGTCGCCCGCACGAAAGCCAAAGCGGAAGGTCACATTGTCTATCTCTCTGCCGCCTCCTGGTACCTCGCCGACGGCGGCTACACCTCGATGAACCTGCAGTTCCAGGACATCGAAAAAGCACTCGGCCTTACGAAGTAATATTTTGGAAAATACCATGCAGATCTCCCGCCGCCAACTTCTTGTCGTCGCCAGCACCGCTTCGTTCGTCGGTTTCTCTGGCTTTTCGCTCCAAGCACTTGCCGCTGAACTCACTCTCCCCTCGGTCGGCGCCGACAAGAAGTTCTCTGCCGTTCCGGTTCCTGCGGATCCCAAGCGTCTTGCCGTTCTGGAATACTCCGTCATCGAAAACCTTCAGGTACTTGGCCTGAGCGACCGCATCAAAGCGGCCGTTCAGACCCGCAATCTGCCTTGGCTCTCAGCGCTTCCTGCAGACTGCAAGCTCGTCAAAAGCGTTAAAAGCGTAGATATTGAAACGGTGAGCTCCGCCAAGCCTGACCTCATCTTCATTTCAGGCCGCATTTCACGCAATATTGATGCTTTTAAACCGATTGCTCCCACCGTCTGCCTGATCCCCAATAAGGCTGAGGGCTGGAAGAGCTTCCGCGGGAACTTCCTCGCCTTGGCGGAGGTTTTCGGTAAAAAGGCGGATGCGGAAAAACAGCTTAAACCGCTCGAAAAGCGCCTCTCAGCGCTGCGCAATAAGGCCGCAGGCGAACGCATCGCCGTCATTATGATGGTGAACGGCCGCATGATGGCCGCGCCCGCTGGCGGCGCCGCTGCACACCTCGGAGCAGACTTCGGCTTCACCAACGTCAAGCCTAAGCCCGCTCAGCCCGCTGCGCCCCGCAAGGCGCCGGCTCCGGGTGAGAAACCCGCTGCGCCCACGCCAGCGGAAATCGCTGCCGGCAATGCGAAGACGATCGCTGAACTGGCAGCCCTAAAGCCGCACCGTATCTTTGTGCTCAATAAGGACGAAGCGATCGGCATGCCCGAACCCAATACGCTCGCGAAGGCCGTGGCCGACCAGCCTGAATGGGCAAAGCTCAATGCCGTCAAGGGCCATCGAGTTCATGAGCTCACGCATGCCGCTTGGTACCTTGCCGACGGCGGCCTCCTTTCGATGGACAAGATGCTCGCTGACGCTGAACGCGCGCTCGGCCTATAACGGCTCCTTAATTAAAAACATTAAAGCCCGCATTTGCTCAAAAGCACTGCGGGCTTTGTCGTTTCAGCGGCGTCGACGATTACTTTTGCAAAAGGTGAATCTTCGAGAGCCGCGAGATAGCATCCTCGAGCACGCGATCATCCCCCTTCGCAAAGTGGAACCGGATGTAGCGATGAACCGGTTCGCGGAAGAAGCTCGAACCCGGCACCGCGCCGAGCTTCACTTTTTCAGCCAAGTCGAGGCAGAACTGATAGTCGTCGTCATAGCCGAATTCACTGATGTCCACCAGGACAAAGTACGTGCCCTGCGGGCGGAAATATTTGAGGCCGAGCCCGTCCAGGCCGGAGAGGAAAACCTCACGGCGATGCGTATATTCTGCCTGAAGCTCCTCGTAATAATCGTCGCCGAACTTGAGGCCTACGACCGCAGCTTCCTGCAGCGGCGCTGAAGCGCCGACAGTCAGAAAGTCATGGACTTTACGCACTCGGTCGAGGGCTTCGGCCGGCCCCAGAACGTAACCCAGACGCCAGCCCGTAATGGAATAAGTCTTCGAGAGCGAATTGCAGACAATCGTACGCTCGCGCATGCCCGGCAGTGCCGCGAAATAGGTGTGCACATTAGGTTTATAGATAATGTGCTCATAGACTTCATCCGTAATGACAAAGGCATCGAATTCCTTCACGATTTCTGCAATCTTGAGGAGTTCCTCACGGGTGAATACCTTGCCCGAGGGATTAGAGGGATTGCAGAGAATGAGCGCCTTGGCCCCCTGACGGAAGGCTGCGCGCAGCTCTTCGGGATCAAAATCAAAGGACGGCGGCTTCAGCGGCACAAAAATCGGCTGAGCCCCCGAAAGGATGGCATCCGCCCCGTAGTTTTCGTAAAAAGGCGAAAAAATGGCCACCTTGTCGCCGGGATTGATCGTTGCGAGCACCGAAGCCATCATTGCTTCCGTACCGCCGCATGTCACGCAGACTTCGGAGTTCGGATCATATTCCAGTCCGCTGAAGTGTTTGACCTTTTCACAGAGCGCTTCGCGAAAGTTCTGCGCACCCCAGGTCGTCGCATACTGGTGCGGCCCTTCAAAAGCCACTTTGGAGAGACGTTCAAGGATGGGTTCGGGCGGGTTGTAGTCCGGAAAGCCCTGAGCCAAATTGAGAGCACCGTATTTTGCGCAGACGCGGCTCATGCGTCGAATGACGGAATCGGTAAATGTACTGCTGCGGTCGCTCAACGTGATCATCGGCGTTCTCCAGAAATCTTGCTGCGTAGTTTTTATTGTGGCGGCGCATCCTCAAACAGAGCGTTGAGCCAATGCGCCGTCCTTTATTTCACTACTTTTATTTCCGGCTGCGGCAAGCATGAAAGTAATACCTGCCAAAGCTCAATGGACCTTAGGAAGTTGTTTAATCTGCGACGCGTTTCGCGAGCTCCGGAGGATAGCGGTCACCGGCAATCGGCATGGCATCGAGCGCACTGCGAAGCATTGCGAGCTCCTCAGTCGAAAGCACCACATCAGCTGCGCCAATGTTTTCTCTGAGCCGCGCTGACTTCGTCGTACCGGGAATGGGAGCGATGAAATCACCCTGAGCAAGAACCCAAGCGAGTGCAATCTGCGCGGGCGTTGCACCGTGAACTTGGGCGGTTTGACGAACCAAATCCACAACGCGTTCATTGGCTTTCAGATTTTCAGGCTGAAAGCGCGGAACAATGCTGCGGAAATCGTCAGCGCCGTAGGACGCATCGGCATGAATCGTTCCCGAAAGGAAGCCCTTGCCGAGCGGGCTGAACGGCACGAAACCAATGCCTTCCGCTTTTAAAAGCGGCAGCACCGATGTTTCAGGTTCGCGCCACATCATGGAGTATTCACTTTGCACCGCACTGAGCGGACAAACCGCATGTGCCCGGGCAATCGTCTTCACGCCGGCCTCCGACAATCCCCATCCGCGAATCTTGCCTTCACGGATGAATTCAGCCATCACGCCTGCCACCTCTTCGACGGGCACTTTGGGGTCAACGCGGTGCAAATAATAGAGGTCAACATAGTCCGTTTTAAGCCGCTTGAGAGAACCTTCAAGCGCACGGCGGATGGTTTCCGGACGAGCATCGAGCCGCTGCTTGCCGTCGACAATCTCAATGCCGCATTTGGTAGCGATGACCGTCTGCTCGCGCACTCCTTCCAGAGCTTCGCCCACGAGTGATTCATTGGCATACGGACCGTAGCATTCCGCTGTATCAAAGAACGTGACGCCCTGATCAAGTGCTTCATGAATCAAGGCCTTCATCGCTTCAATGGGACGAGCCGGGCCATAACCGTGACTCATGCCCATGCAGCCCAGCCCGATAGCCGACACGGCAATGCCGCTCTTGCCCAACCGACGTGTTTTCATAAAAATTCAGCTTTCCAGTGAGTTGAAGGGAGTGTTTAACGATTTGCACTTTATCGAGCTGAGAAGCTCTATAAATGAACAATCTGATCAGCCTTTTGCCAAATCCTTTCGTTTTTTCATTCCGCTCTGATACCCAAACACGCTCTTTTTCGGCAATACTGCTGCGTACGCCAAAGCACCTCTGCTGCCCTCAGATTTCTCAAAACAGCGAAAGTCATCGAAAGGCATCGAAACTCATGAAAAGCAAAATATTCCAGTCTCTGAAAACTGCCGCAGCGGTCTCCTGCGCACTTTTTGGTGCAGCACTCCTCACCGCTTGTTCTGACGGCAAGAAGGTCGGTGACGTCTCACTCGGTTTTCTTACCTTCAAAAACATCCAGATCGACGCTTTCATTGACCCTCAAGTGCCTGGCGTAACCTGCCATGCAGCCAGTATTGAGTCTCCGCTGACGCTCGCAGATCCTTCAGACAGTTCCGTTTCTTGCCGTCAGACGGGCGAAATCACTCAGTCCATGATTGATGCCATCGACAAAAGCAAGGACGGCGAAGTGATCTTCACCAAGTCTAAGAGCATCTTCTTCAAATATATGAAGATTCGCCGCATCTACGATGCCGAAAATCAGACGCTTCTCTATGTCTCGTATTCCACCAAGGAAACTTCGGGAAGCTTCAAACACAGCCTTTCAACGGTCCCGCTCTGGGGTACTGAAGCCTACAAGAAGCCCCTGCCGCCTTTGGGAGACGCCAATCAGCAAAAATTCTGATTGCTCCCAGCAATAAAGCGTGTCGATCTGCAACGGATGATGCCAATGGGCTGACTGTTTTTTCTCTGATCCTCCATCCGCATTTAAGCTGCGGCAGAACTTAAAACACGGATGGAGCCCGGACTGCGGCGGCGCCCGTCGAAAGGAGCGCGCTTCGCCTTACTCATCGCGAACGTTTCCCATTCTCGCTAGAATGCCTCGCATCACATTTGCACGGCTGGTGTTTCGGGCGGTTCCCCCGTCTGCATCAGTCGCTGCGCATCTATATGAGAAGACCTATGCTTTCTGTTTCTGAGATCCGTACCCTTATTAAGGAACGTCCCGGCATTTCCCTTCGCGATCTGGCTCTGCACTTTCGCGTCTCCCCGGGCATGATGGAGATGATGGTTTCGAAGCTTGTCGACCGAGGCGATGTGGAAACCGTCGTGCCGACATCCTGCTGCGGCGGTGACTGCGGCTGCTCATCGGAAGACCATGGCAAGCATTACAAGCTCACGCTGAAAGCTTTCCGCGAAATGGAAGCCTAATTGCAGAACCGGTTTCTTTAGAAACAATTATTTGCACAATTAAGAGTTCAGCACTTGCTAAATTCTCAACAAGTGTGCATAATTGAATTCTGTTGTGGTTCAGGTGGTCTTTCGTTTCCGAGAGACATCACTCAAACAGAGCCGCTGGAGGGAGTCCTCGCGGAACAGACGTGTTGCAAAGTCTGCTTTCGAACTCAAGAGGAGATGCTCAAGGAAAGCCGCCGGCCACAAACGAAACCGACAGGGTGCGATGAATTTTCGCGCCCTTTTTGTTTTTTCGGCCGCCGCAAATGATTCCGCGCCACGTTCCCGCCCTTGCTCTCGGTACGCTTGCTCTCGGCGTAGCCGAATTCTCCATGATGTCGATTCTTCTGCCCGTTGCCGATGATCTCGGTGTTACGGTGCCTGAAGCCGGACACTTTATTTCTGCTTATGCGGCCGGCGTCTGCGCAGGCGTTCTCATCATGGCTGCTGCGGCACGCAAGATGCCGCTCAAGACGCTGCTGCTCATCATTGTCGGCATCATCACGCTTGGCAACACGCTCACCGTCTTTGTCGACAGCTATCACCTGATGCTTTTCAGCCGCTTCATTGCCGGGCTGCCTCACGGCGCCTACTTTGGCGCAGCGGGCGTACTCTGCACGCAGCTTGCCGAGCCGGGCAAAGCCTCAAGAGACATGTGTCTGATGGTCGCGGGCATGACCATCGCGAATCTCGCGGGGGTTCCGCTGGCGAGTTTTCTCGCTTGGGCGGTGTCCTGGCGCGCAGCATTTGCCATTGCTGCCGCTGCGGCGCTGATCACTTTTGCGGCCATTCGCATCACTGTTCCCAAAGTACCAGCACTGCCCGACAGCGGATTTGCCGCACAGTTCCGATTCCTGCGCAGCCTCGAGCCCTGGCTCGTGCTTGGCGCGATTGGCCTCGGCAACGGCGGATTCTTCGCTTACTATTCATACGTCAATCCCGTCATGGAACACGTGGCCGCAGTTCCGGCTTCGATGATGTCCGTCGTCATCACGCTCGCCGGTGCCGGCATGGTGCTTGGAAACCTCTTGTGCGCCAAAATTTCATCGTCCTTTTCAGATGAATCGCTTGCTGCTGCTGGTCAGGGCGTATTGCTGCTCTCACTGGCTTCAGTCTTTTTTCTCGCGCACTGGAGTCCGGCAGCAATAGCGCTCACAACGCTCGCCGCTGGCTGCGTATTTTTCATTTCCGGCCCCGAACAGGTCCTGATGATCCGCAACGCCAAAGAAGGCCAGCTGCTTGCCGCATCACTCGCTCAGGTATCCTTCAACGCCGGCAATGCCGTCGGTGCGTGGCTCGGCGGATTGCCCATCGATGCGGGCAAAGCTGCAAATTGGGCGGCTATGCCGGGATTTTTCCTGGCACTCGCGGGGTTTGGTCTTCTTTTTGTCAACTGGCTTATTCACAGAGTGCGCGAAGAGGAACGCACCGCTGGCCGCATCGCTGCACTTCAAGATCAGATCCAGTCAAAAGCGCCTTAGAGAAGGCCTATTGCGCAGACTGCTCCCCGCCCAATCCCTAACGGGTTGGGATGGAGGCTTCTCGCTTCATTGGCAGCCCTCTCGGTTTTCCGAGGTCTTACGTCGTCTCGACGAGCATTGAGACGGCGGGCATTGCCCTCAAGCCTCAGAACTGAACGAGGGGTTCCAGGCGATCGTTGCTCAATAGAGACCTCAAAGCACGGCCGTTCAACGGCCGCCTGCCGGTATTGTTTTTGCCTTTTTTCCGCACTCATTGCTTTGATATTTTTTGGCAAAAGCATGGCTCAGTTTAGGCAAAGAACAAGAAGAACAAGAACTTAACATAACCTCATCGAACAACAGAACGCGGTTCAAACGGACAGAAACGTTCAGACCGCATTAGCGATGAGGTATGAAATGAAACCGACTGTTCCGAGCCTTGCCGGTCTTTCCCAAAAATGCAAACTCACCTGTGGTGCGGCAGCTGCCGGCCTCCTTTTTGCCGTTTCGGGCGCTCAGGCTCAAGCGCTGACGCCTAAGCAGGAAAGCATCATTCCGATCGCTGCGCTGACTGCCGAAGGTGATGCCGCCCGTCTCAAGACCGTTCTTGCGGACGCGCTGAACCGAAAGTCCATGACAGCTAACGAAATGAAGGACGTGCTCCTTCAGATGTATGCCTATACAGGGTTTCCGCGCAGTCTGACGGGACTCGGCGTTCTCGTAAATCTGCTCGATGAACGGCATGCCGCCGGCATTACTGACGAAAAAGGACGAGAAGCGACGCCGCTGCCCGCCGGCACGAACATCCGAGAGCTTGGCACGAAAACCCAGACGGAACTTGTCGGCCGGCCAGTGAAAGGACCTGTCTACGACTTTTCGCCGGAAATCGACACCTATCTCAAAGAGCATCTTTTCGGCGACATCTTCTCCTCAGACCTCCTGACGCACCAAGAGCGGGAACTCGCCACGATTTCGGCGCTTGCCAGTCTCCCCGCACCCGTACAGCTGCGCTCGCACCTCAATGCCAGCCTGAACGTGGGTTTAAGCCCCGAAGCGCTGCGCGAATTTACCGAGATCCTTCGGCGCGATGTGGGCAGCACGGAAGCCGCACTTGCCCAAACAACGCTTGACGCTGTTCTAGCCCAGCGCGCTGCAAAGTAATCCTTTTTTATCGCTTTCATTCCAAGGACATTTAATCATGACGACTTTGAAGAAAATCGCTGCAGCTGTGTGCGCTGCCGCCTGCATCGCCAGCGTTTCCGCCGCCCCCGACGATATTTCTAAGCTCAATCCTTATGGTTTGGTGTACCAGGGAGCCGTTAAAACAAACACGGCGGGTGAAGTCAATATCCATCCGGTGACCTACAGCCTGCACGGCATCAAGATCGCGGCCAACGTTTATACGCCGGCCAACTACGACGCCAAGCAGTCCTACCCGGCAGTCGTTGTGGCGCATCCCAACGGCGGCACAAAGGAGCAGGTGGCCGGTCTCTTCGCGCAGCGCCTCGCTGCACTCGGCTACATCACGATTGCGGCCGATGCCGCTTATCAAGGCGCCAGCGGGGGCGAGCCGCGTCACACCGACAAACCGCAGTTCCGTACAGAGGATATCCACGGCATGGCCTCGTATCTCCTCTCCTATCCCGGCGTTGATGCCTCTCGTCTTGGCGCGCTCGGCATCTGCGGCGGGGGCGGCTATACGCTCAATGCTGCCAAGTCGGATAAACGTTTTGCTGCGGTGGCAACCATCAGCATGTTCAACACCGGCCTTGTGCGCCGCATGGGTTATATGAATTCCGCCGCAGACACCGTTCAGGAGCGCCTCAAGGCCGCCTCTGACGCGCATGCCGCCGAAATGCTCAAAGGCGAAGCGGCGCTTTCGGGAACAGTGGACTTTGATGCGATTTCCCCTGAAGAAGCCGCAAAAATCCCGAACGATCTCTACCGGGAGGGGCTTGAATACTACGGCCGCACGCACCGCCATCCCAATGCCACGTTCTCCTACACAACCTCTTCGCTCATGGACCTCATGACCTGGGACGCGACTGACCAAATCGAACTGATCAATGTGCCGCTCCTCATGATTGCCGGCAGCAAGGCCGATTCGCTCTATATGACGCAGGATGCATTTGCCAAAGCTTCGGGCACAAGCGACAAGGAACTCTATGAAATTCCGGGAGCCTCGCACATTCAGACGTACTACGTGCCCGAATACGTGAATCAGGAGGTTGCAAAGCTGTCGGAATTCTTCGGCCGCACTTTGCAGTAATCCGCGAAACGCTGCTCCCAATGCTTTGAGCATCAGGAGCAGCCTCAGGTCTTGAATTTCACCGATAGGAGACTTTCCCATGAAGCCTGCCCTCACCCGCGCAGCCTGCCTTTTGTGCGCAGCGCTTGCTTCATTGACTGCCCCCGCCGCTCCGGCTGCGTCACAAACCATCCTTCGTGCTGCCGAGCAGCAATCCGTGCCCGTCAATCCCGCGAACTTCACGGGCGCTGCACGCAGTGACGGCGCATTTCGTCAGCAGGCGCCTGCTCGAGTTTACGGCGGCTGGGTCACCTTTGAACCCGGATCCCGGACGCACTGGCACATCCATCCGCTGGGTCAGACACTGATCGTCACTTTCGGTGCCGGCCTCACTCAGGTCGAAGGCGGACCTGTCCGCGAAATTCGCGCCGGCGACATCGTCATCTGCCCGCCGGGCGTCAAACACTGGCACGGCGCCAAACCGAATCAAGCCATGCAGCACATTGCCATCGGCGAACGTGCTGAAAACGAGCAGGTTCAATGGCTTGAAGAAGTTTCGGATGAAATCTACCTGCAGCCGATCCAAGCGACTTCAATCAAATAAACGGAGACCATCATGAAGGAACTTTTTGAAATGCTCAATGGTTTGTCAAATCGAAAGCTCAATAAGCGCAGTTTCCTGGCTGCATGCGGTGCCGCAGCTGCGGCAGCGGCGATTTCAGCCCCGTCGGCCGGTGCGGCCTCTGCGAATGAGCGCCGGATAGCCGTTATCTACTTCTCTAAGACGGGGCATACGCAAAGCCTCGCGGAATGTGTTTCGGACATGACGGGCGCCAAGCTCTTTCGCGTGGAAACGGTCGATCCTTATCCGGAGGAATACCGAGAAGCGACGGAGATTGTGAAAGCTGAAATTGAAAACGATATTGCCAGACCGATTAAGCCGCTTCAGGTCAATTTGGACGAATTCGATGTCGTCATTCTGATGACGCCCACCTGGTGGCACCATGTCGCACGGCCGCTTCAGAGCTGGATGGAATCCGCGAAACTCGCCGACCGCACAAACCTTCTCATTCTGACTGCAAATACGCACGGGGGCGGCGGACGCATGCATACGCGCGAAGATTTTGAAAAATGGCTGCCTCAAAGCCGTCTCGGCACCCATTTCACCGTTTTTGGCGGGGTGAGCCGCAAAGACCGCGATGTTCGGCGCTGGCTCGAAGAAAACATAGTGCTTTAACTGCCAAAACGCTCGGAGAATCATCCAAATGACAGTCTTCAGAAAATTGCGGCTCAATGCTGTTTTCCTTGGCATTTCCGCACTGCTGATGGGCAGCGGCGCTGCCGCATTCGACCCCATCACCATTGTTGATCAGCAAAGTTTTGCTGCCGGCGGCAAGGTTGAAACGGCTCCCGGCACATTCGAAGCTAATCGGCCGACGGAGGCCGGGCAGTCCATTCACGGCGATCACGCCTATTTTTTCTGCCAGAAACCAGCGGATGCCAAGCCGCTCGCCATGACCTTCCTTCACGGCGCGATGCAGTTTTCGAAAACTTGGGAAACTACGCCTGACGGCCGCGAAGGCTTCCAGACAATCTTTCTGCGCAAAGACTGGCAAACCTGCGTTGTGGACCAGCCGCGCCGCGGTAATGCCGGCCGTGCCCTGGCAGATGCCGAAATAAAAGCCGCCAAGAATGATCAGACACTTTTCGGTATGTTTCGTCTTGGACTCTGGCCCAAATTCTATGACGACGTTGCTTTCAAGCAGGATGCCGCCGTGCTTGATCAGTTTTTCCGCCAGGTGACGCCCAATATCGGCGCATTCGATGCTGAGATAGCAGCCGCCGGCGTTGCCGCAGGATTAGAGAAGACCGGACCAACAGTGCTCGTGACGCACTCGCAGGGCGGCGGTGTCGGCTGGCTGATCGCCATGCAGAATCCGAATGTCCGCGCAGTGGTTGCCTATGAACCTGGCAGCGGTTTCGTTTTTCCAAAAGGAGAGGCTCCAGAAACGATGTCGAGCAGCTTTGGGCCGCTTTCGGCCGATGAAGTCCCGCTTGAAACATTCAAAATGCTCACCCGCATTCCGATCGTCGTCTATTACGGCGACAACATCCCGCGCAGCCCCTCTCCTATTCCCAATGCGGACCAGTGGCGCGTGCGCGTTGATATGGCACGACTTTGGGTAGATGCAGTCAACCGTCACGGCGGCGATGCCCAGCTCGTGATGTTGCCCGACGTCGGTATCAAAGGCAACACGCATTTCCCGTTCTCCGACCTCAACAATCAGGAAGTCGCCGAACAGCTCAGCCAATGGCTGCACGCCAAACATTTAGATCGCTCTTGAATCGGAAGCAATAAAAATGACTCCACTTCAAATACCCTCTGCAACACTCTCTAACGGCGTCACCATGCCTAGACTGGTGTTCGGCACTTATCAAATCAAAGACCCGAAAATCTGTCAGAAGGCCGTTGAAGACGCGCTCGAGGCCGGCTACCGTGCCATTGACACGGCTCAAAGCTACGGCAATGAAGCGGCAGTCGGCGCCGCTCTGAAGGCCTGCGGTCTTCCTCGGAGCGAACTCTTTATTACCACGAAGCTCTGGGTGGAAGATGCGTCTGAAGCCGGTGCTCGCCGCGCCGCTCTTCGCTCCATGGAACTGCTGGGGCTCGATTATCTGGATCTTTATCTCATTCATCAGCCGGTCGGGGATGTTTTCGGTGCATGGCGAACGATAGAGGCGCTTTACCGCGAAGATCTGCTGCGTGCCGTGGGCGTCAGCAATTTCTCGCCGGACCGTTTGATGGACATGGCGCTCTCCAGCACTATTCGCCCGCAGGTGAATCAAGTTGAAATCAATCCTTTTTGCCAGCAAAAGGATGCGCTGCCGGTCATGGCATCACTAGGCATTCTGCCTGAAGCCTGGGCGCCATTTGCCGAGGGCAGAAACGGACTTTTCAGCAACACAGTGCTCGCCGGCATTGCAGCCAAACACAACGCATCAATTGCTCAAATTGTTCTGGCGATGATTCTCAAAATGGGAGCCGTCGTCGTCAGCAAGTCGATAAACCCAGATCGGATGCGCGAGAATATTCGTGCGGCGGAGGTGCTGCTCGACCAAACCGATATGACTGCAATGGCCGCGCTTGACACAGGACGGAGTCAATTTTTCTCTCATCGCGACCCGGAAATCATCAAATGGTTCCACAGCCGTCACATCGAACACTAAAAGAATGCTCCTCTTTTGAATCAAGGATTTCGACATGACCCAAACAGCAGAAATTCTGAAAACACCGACGTCAGCTGCTCCGGAATCTATCGAAAAGTGTGCAGAACTCGCTCAGCTCGTTGAACGTTTCGTGGACACCAAAGGCGAATATGATGAACGCATTCCGGGGCTGCATATGTCCTCGCTCAAGGCGCCGATTTCCACACCCAACTGCTTTTATGTGCTCTCGGTTGGAATGATTCTCAAGGGCTCGAAACAACTCCTGATTGGCGGAAAAACGTATGACTACGAAGCCGGTTCCATGCTTGTCACCTCTATTGATCTGCCGACATCGTATGAAATCGGAGCCGTTTCCAAAGACAATCCTTTTGTCTCGCTTTCTCTGAAACTCAATCCCGCCATTCTGGCCGAGCTGCTCGCGGAGGATGTCTCTACTCTGAAGCCCGGTGAGCCATACGGCTTTGATGCAGCCCCGGAAGAACTTATCGAAGACTTTGAGCGGCTGCTGCGCCTTTTAGATCGTCCGGCACAAATTGCTGCGCGAGCGCCGCTTCTCATTCGAGACATTCATTATCTTGCTCTCACGAGTGCCGCCGGCAATTCGCTGCGCTCCCTTTATGCCCCCGGCTCCACCGGTCATCGCATCCGGCAGGCCGTCAAATGGATGCGGGAAAATTTTCGTGAAACCATCACGATCGAGCAGCTCGCCGGCATTGCCCACATGTCGCCGGCGACCTTTCACCGACAGTTCAAGGAACTCACCTCCTTCACGCCGATTCAGTATCAAAAACGGCTTCGGCTCTATGAGGCTCAGCAATTTTTAATGCGCGGCGACGGTGACGTGAACAGCGCGGCCTTCGCCGTGGGTTATGTGAGTCCACAGCAGTTTAACCGCGACTACAAGCGCTTCTTTGGCGATGCGCCCGGGCGCGTCACGAAATCTTTTAAACAGTCGCTTCGTGACCGACTGTCAGCCGAAACAGACGCTTAAGCGTTCCGTTTGGTCAAACCGCTCTGCGCAGCAGGCGCCGAGAAGCTTTGGGGCGCAATGGCGTCACTGCGGATTATTTTTTCCCTGTGTCCGAATTTTCTGCGGGCGCCGCCTTCTTTTCTGTTTCAGACGACTTCGCAGCCTTAGTCTGCGGCTCGTCGCTGAAGTACCCCACCATTGCGTGCCAGTTGACGATCAGCATCAGCGCAAACACTGCAAGGCACTGGCCGGCATAGCCGGCCATGGCGTACGGCGTCATGACAGACGGCGAACCGTAAAAGGCATTGAAAAATGCCGGCGCACCGCCCGCAATTTCAGCAGCATGCAGTGCAAAGGCTGCCAGAGCCTCCGCATAGCATAGGAAGGCAGCCGCCATCAGCACCTTTTGGGCGCGAAAGCGCATCGGCCAAATCCTCGCACACATCAGAACGAAGACTGGAAGAATGGCGGGCAGAGCGGTAAGAAGCGTGCTGAGAATGAACTGCATAGCAAAGACACTGCGCTTCGGGGGCGGCAGCGTGACATTCGAAACGGAGGCGCAATCGTAGCAGAGACGTTTCGTTGATTCCTGCCCGAAACGAATAGAAAATGCCCGCAAAGACTGTCTGATCTTTGCGGGCATAACTGCCAGACCGGCACTTATTTTAGGTGAGCTGCCCGATAAGGGAAGCCTCTCTCATTAAGCCTGCTTGGCAGCTGCGTCAGCAGCCGGCGACGGTTCGCGAAGCTTCATGACGCAGTGATAAACCACCAGAAGGGCCAGAACGATCAGCGCTGCGGCGATGATCAGCTGCAGACCGCCTACCATGAAGACGAACGTACCGTCGGCCATGGAGCGGAAGATCCGCAGGCAGGCCTGAATCAGTGCAGTCATCGTCACCACAAACATGACGGTCATCGGACCATAAAGCATCCAGCCCTTGCGGCCGGTTGCCTTCAGGAAGACCGCGAGGCCAGTGAGCACCAGAGCCGAGAGAAGCTGATTGGCGGAACCAAAGAGCGGCCAGACCGACATGTAGCCCGCGAGGCAGAGCGCATAGCCCATGACGAGCGTCAGGATCGTCGCGAAAACGGTATTCGTAAAGAGCTTCTGGATCGGTCCCATCGCTTCACCGGGGCCCGGGGTGAACAGTTCCTGCAGCGACATACGGCCGATGCGCGCCACAGCATCCACAGATGTCAAGGCCAAAGCTGAAACGCACATCGTAAGGATGCAGGCAGCAATGTCGGTCGGCACACCGAAGATATCGGTGAGGAATCCGGCGACGGAACCGGAGAACGTCTGGAAAGGCGTGCCCGAGGGAAGTACGCCGTTGCTCGCCGCGGCGCAGACGATGATCAGCGCCACGATGCCGAGAACAACTTCAACGCACATGGAGCCGTAGCCCACAAGACGCATGTCCTTTTCGTTGGCAACCATCTTCGAGGAGGTGCCCGAGCTCACGAGAGAATGGAACCCAGACACAGCGCCGCAGGCAATCGTCACAAAGAGGATGGGGAAAAGATCCAGATTCTTGACTTCAAAACCAACAAATGCGGGCATATTGAGCGTCGGGTTCTTGACGAAGACGCCGAGAACACCGCAGACAATCATGCCGATCAGAAGGAACATCGAGAGATAGTCGCGAGGCTGCTTAAGGAGCCACATCGGCATCACCGAAGCGGCAAAGAGGTACGCAAACACCACATAGCGCCACGTAACGCTGTCCAGGTAGATCGGATTCGCGATGCCGACCCAGAGCATCAGGCACATGAGCACGATGCCGACCACGAGCTGAATGCCCGCTGTCGGACGGAACTTCTTCAGGTAGAGGCCAAAGAGCACCGCGACAAACATGTAAAGGAGTGAAATCGAACCTGCCGCCGCATTAGGCATGATCTGCGAGCCGTCCTTGGCAAACCCGTTGAAAGTGTTGGCCACCATGTCGCAGAAAGCCGCAATTACGAGGAGCGTGAAAAGCCAGCAAAAGAGGAGGAACAGACGGCGGCCAGTGCGGCCGATGTAGTCCTCAATGATCATGCCGATTGAACGGCCGCCATTCTTAACCGAGGCGTAAAGGGCTGTGAAGTCCTGTACGGCACCGAAGAAGATGCCGCCGATGAGCATCCAGAGCAGTGCAGGAAGCCACCCGAACATCGCGGCAATAATGGGACCCGTAACAGGGCCTGCGCCCGTAATGGACGTGAACTGGTGCGCAAACACCGTCCACTTATTGGCGGGAGCGTAATCTCCGCTTTTATTTTCAACAGCCGGCGTCGGCCGGTTGGGATCGATCCCCCATGTCTTTTCGAGCCAGCGGGCGTATCCGAAATACCCGCAGGCCAGAGCGACGAGAGCGATCAGCATGACTGTCAGCCCATTCATTTCTACTTTGCCTTGGTTGAGTGACTTTGAAAATAATCTCGCCGCCCTTCTGTTGAGACCCCGAGGTCTCCTTGACAGACAAACGGTGAATTGAGCCGCCGAAAACAGGGTCTTTCGGCGGCTTCACGAAATGAATGGTAGACAGTTTTCAATACGATAGCAAATGCAACTTTTCTTTTTTAATCCTCTATTAGCATTGATTTATATGAAATAATTAATGCATTATCTTTTTAATTGAAGTGCAATATGACCATTCGTAAGCAAATGTCAATCTGCCTGAGCAAAAGCGCTTAAGGGCTTTCACTCTTCTTTAGAACCTCAAAAACAAATTACGGGCGGCATTCCCCGCAAGAGGAACACCGCCCGTAAGTCAAAGATCCTTGGGGCAGCATCGCTTGGGTCTGGACCGAAGCGCGTGGGCTGCCCTATGAAAGATCGTAGTATCAGCCGAGGAAGTACACCCCTACCAAGCAGATGAACATCACGGGAGCCGTGCGTTTGACGATCTCAAAAGGCGAAACGCCAGCGAGTCCGGCAGCGATGATCATGCCGCCGGCGAGCGGCGAAGAAAGACGACCGAAATTGCCCGAAATAGCGGCAAGATAGCCCAGACTGTCAATGGACATGCCGAACTGAGCGGCATGAGGCGTCACGGCCTCATTGAAGGCAAACGTGGCCGCGTCGCCCGAACCCGTCACAATGGCCATGAGATAAGGCCCTAAAGCAGCGCCTAATTTGGCCACTTCGTTGGCATGCGTGAGGTAATTGACGAAAGCATCGATCACGCCGCAGGCGCGCAGCCCGGCAGCGAATACGCCGGCAGCAATAATGATGCCGATGATGCTCGCATAACCGCGTCCCATGCCGTCAAAGAACTTCTTAGTCACTTCCGCCGGACTGGTACGAGTGACGGCGATAGCATAGATAGCGCCGATCAGCATGGCGGTAGCCACCGACATCTTGAGCTGCGGCGCCCAAATGCTTGCGCAAACGAGGATCACGACCGGAAGAAGCGGAGCAATGGCAAAGAGAATGTTGGGTTTTTCCGGCAGATCAGCCTGCTTATTATCTGCGCCGCCAAGCTGAGAAAAACCTTCGCGGCGGAAATCGCGGTAGACAACGCAGACGATAACCATCAAAACAATAGAGGCCAACGTTGCGCCGACAGTGACCGGCATCCAGCGGCCGATGAAGTCCATGATCGTGATGTCGGCGAGCTTAGCGATGAAGGCGTTGTGCGACACACCCGGGCTCAGATAAGCGAGCGTAATCGACCCCACCACGCTCGCGGCAGCGATGGCCGGATGGAAACCCGCACGAACCATGAGGGGAATGATCGTCGGACCGACTGCAGCTACCAGTCCCGAGGTCGAAGGGATGGCAATCGAAATCAGTGACACGACGAGCATGCAGGCGGGCAAAAGCATAAGGCCGAGCTTTTTGAGCGGCTTCGTGAGGAGCGCCACAAGATGCACGTCGCATTTCGTGAGCGAGACAACGCTTGCAAAACCCATCGCCGAGCAGATGGCGATGATGAGGGTTGCATTCGTCATCGACTTATCAAACTGCTTAAATGCAATCATCGGTTCGAGCGAAAGCAGCGCCATCAAAATACCCGCGGAGAGCAGGACTAGACGGGTTTCATATCGTTTGATAAGCGCTGCAATAGCGCCGATAGTGACGACAAGCGCCACACCCATGGACCATGTCATATTGAGATATACCTTTGGTTGGGAAGAAACGACCGTTGGCAGAGCGTTGTTTCGCTTCTTTTTCCAGGGCCGCAAAGCTGTCGATTCTAGCGAAATCAGCTGACAATTGTGCTAAAGTATTTTTTCTTTAGAAAACAATATATTACTTGCCTTTTGAAAACAGCTAATCGACTGTTTGACGGGTATCGGCGAGGCGAACGCATAATCCCCAAAGCAGGATCACAGCAGTGAAGAAAACGAAGGGCGCCGTCCAGCCGCCCGTTGCCTGCAAAAGCCGGCCGAAGATGAAAGGACCCGCACCGGCAGCCAGATACCCGATGCCTTGGGAGAGCGTCGATACGGCGAGCATGGCTTGACTGCCCTTCGTATGTGAAGCCATCAAGAGGAAGGCTGCTGAGAGCATCGCCCCCTGGGCAGCTCCAGCGGCAACAGAGGCGGGAAGGAGCCATGCGCCGCCAGCGAGCCATCCGGCAAGCCCGAGCACATAAAGGAGCGTGAGCACGGCGCCGGCAGTACGATCGTTAGGACAGACTTTGAAGAACTTCGCCGTCATCACTGAAGCCGGCAGTCCAGAAAAGAGAAAGACGAAAATCCAGATGCCCGTCGTTTCGAAACTCATTCCCTGAGCACGCCAATACGAAGGCATCCAGGCCGCTGCCGTATAAATCAGTGTGGATTGGAGTCCCATCACCCCCGTGAGGATCCAGGCCAAAGGCATGCGCATCGTCCGGCGAAGCAGTCCCTGCGGTCTCTGCTTATCCGCCGCAGGCTTTGATGCAGAGCACGGCGATTCGTTTGACAGCCCTTGCGTCCCGCATTGCATCAGGAACAGCCAAACCATCAGCGCCAGCACGGCTGCCGCCGTCCAAAAACCAAAGGGCCAGCTCAAGCTCCCGCCCCAGGCAAAAAGCGGCGCGGCCGTCAGCCCGCCCACTGCACCGGAAAGCCCGATCATGCCGGTATAAAGTCCCATCAGCATGCCGATTCTTCTCGGCCAGCGCGTTTTGATGACGACCGGCATGAGCACGTTGAGGAGCGCAATGCCTGCGCCCAGCAGGAACATGCCGCCCGCAAAAGCCGCCAGATTTGCAATGAAGCGAAGCGCTGTGCCGAGGAAGAGCAAACCGAGCGCAGCCGACGCAGCTCCGCAAAGGCCTAAACGCGCCTGAAGCGCCGGAGCAAGAAAAGAACAAAGCCCAAAAGCGGCAACCGGCAGTGCGGCCAGCAGCCCGTAGAGGCTCCAGGTCGTTCCGTAGGCAGCAACCACTTCTGCGGCTACGGGACCAACGCCTGTAACAGGACCGCGCATTACAAAAGCTGTCAACAGCAGAGCAATCAGTGCCGGCATCAGTGCCTGAGAGGAAGTCTTTTGCGCTGAGGCATCGGATAATAGTGTCATTGCAAGGTTCTTTATGCTGTCACAGCGCCCTTAAAGTGCATTGAAAACACATACATGCACATCATCAACGCCTGCGCCTCAATCGTAGCGGATAGTTACAGTTCGCATATAAACTGAACAATTGTTCAGGTCATCCTGCGCTATCGTGTAGAGTGTAGATTAAATCATATCGTTCGCTCGGCGCCCGTCGCCGAATGAACCCCCTCCTACCTACGGACAAACCACATGCAGAAGAAAGTTTCCGTCATTGCCTTGTCGCTCGCTGCGGCTCTTGCTCTTGCCGGCTGCGCCAACGACGGCACACGCTACCGCGCAGACACCTACTACGCGGGACAGGTCAATCAGGTTCAGGAAGTCAATACCGTCCAGATCATTGCAGTCAATGCTGCCCGAGTTGCCGTCCCCAATGATGACAACCGTGATACCGCGAGAATGACTGGTGCCATTCTCGGCGCTATTGCCGGCGCGGCCATCGGCAACCACAACAATCATTCGACCTCTGCGCGCGTGATGGGCGGTCTCGCCGGCGGCGCGGTCGGCGGTTTGGCCGGCGATGCAGTCGGCGGATCGTCGTCCACGAGCTATACCGACGGCGTGCAGATCGTCTTCCGTACGGCTTCAGGCAAGGTGCTTCAGAGCGCACAGGTCGGCCGTCCCTGCGAATTCAAGACCGGCACGGCCGTTATGGTGTCACCCACGCCCAACGAAGCGCGCATTCAGCCCAACAACCCTTACGGCTGCGGCCGCTGATACTGACGCTTAGCAGATTAAAAAGGATTGAATGATGAAGCTTCATACACTTGCCGCGCTGCTCGCGTCGACCATTGCTGCTGCGGCCGTTGCCGCACCGAGCACTGCCACCTCGACGCTCCCGCCCGGGGTCAAAGACATGAGCCCGGATCAGATTGATTACAACCTTCAGGCGATTGACGCCGCTGCCAAAGAACAGCAGGAATTGGCTCGTCAGAAAGAAGCTGCCCGCGCTGCTGCTCAAGCTGCCGCTCAGGAAGCCGCCGCCAAGGAAAAAGCGGCCGCTGAGAAACGTGCGGCTGCTGCCGCTCGAGCCAAAGCCCAGCAGCAAGCTGCGGCCGCTAAGGAAAAAGCCGCTCGTCAGGCTAAGCTCGACGCGTATGAGGACAAGGTTCGCGAACTTGAACTTCAAATGAAGGAACTTGACGTGACTGAACGCCGAGCTCAAGTTGAAGGAACCGTTTCCGATGCTGCAGCTCGCTCGGAACTTTCACGCGAAAAAGCTCAGGTCGAGCTCGACCGCATGAAGGCCGAAGTTGAGGCACTGCGCGGGCAAATGAAGACTGCCCAGTAAGCCCAGTATTGCAAAAGCGGCGCAAGTACGCCTGCGCCGCGCCTTTCAAGCGCTCCGCCATCCGTGTCGGAGCGCTTTTTTTCTGTTCAAAATTCGAACCGATAGAGCAGATCCAGCGCCTGATTGACGCCGGAGACGGCTTCCAAGTAGAGCCGCGGCATCAGTCGATAACGAAGCGTCAGCGTCGCAAGCGAATCAAAGATGCCGACGCCGTACTTCACCTGCAGACCGGGAAGCAGATAGGCGGACACCACTACTTGCTGGGATTCCCCGCTGCCTGCTGTATCGATACCCACGCCGGAAAGGCCCACCGCGTCGCCGATTTCACTCAAAATGCCGCCGCCCTGAGAGGTGCCCAGCCCAATGAGCATGCTCGTCATCATGGCTGAGCTGCTGCCGTCTTCCGAGCCGAGTCCCTCGCCTCGCAGGAGATAGGAAAGCGCCTCTTCGTCGGACATGGAAGGAGTTGAAAAGAGCTGTACCACCGGTTCATCAGCCGTGCCGGTGACACGAATGCCGGCCGTCACGTCGTCCTCTGTAGACTCCGGATTGCGGATCGCTTCCAAACGAATGCTCGGATTGGCCATCGGACCGGAAAAAAGGAATTCACCGGTTTGAATTAAAAGATCCTGCCCGTAAGCACGAAAACGCCCGCGCGGAATATTCATGCTGCCGAGGAGTCCCATGCGGCCGCCGCCCATCATGAATTTGAGTTTGCCTGAAAGCGAAGCATCCAATCCGTAGGCTTTGACACGCACATCCTTTTCACCAATCACGATGTCGACGTCTGCGCGTATCGGCAGACTTTCGGTCTTCGCAGCGATGGGGTTGAGATTGGCGTCGAGCATCACCTGATCGTCCGACACGGAGACCGCAGAAGCCGGGAGCTCATTGATTTCAATAAGCGCGGACGGAATCTCCACGCTCCCCGATGCGGATGCCGACTTGGGATCGGCCTCGGTCTTCACATCCGCTTTAACGTCGAGCCGAATGGAGGGCGGCAGGGTGAGCCGCAGCCCGTCTGTCTTGACTCGAGCAGCGGCGTGCCAATCCGTCAGGCTTTCCCAAGAAGCGCTGCCGGAGAGTTCAATCTTCTGCAGTGTGCGGTCGGATGAATTCGTTTTCCCCGTCAGATTGGCAAGCGACCTCACCTCGCCTGTCAGGGTGGAAGAGCGGCCGTTAAAACGCAGCTCCAGTCCTGAGGGCTCCATATCGAAAGGCACCAAGTCGGCATTCACCACAACGTCCTCAAGCGTCGCACTGCCGTAGAGTTCGGGCTTGATGAGCGTACCGCCGGCGCTCAGATCGGCGTTAACCACACCCTCTGCTTTTTCCCCTTTAGAGAGGAACGGCTGAATAAATGAAGGCGTAACGCCCGTTAAGCCAAATCGCCCTTCGAGCCGACGCGTCTTCATGGGGTCAATGACGCCGACCTCTCCCCAAATGCTGCCGTTTCCTTTGGGCTTGACATCCCACGCGAGTGCAACGCGCTTTTCGCTGAGCAATGCATGCGCGCGCAGGCGTTCCAGTTCCACAGGAATCCGCACACCCTGCCAGCGGGTTGAATAAGCCAGTCCGTCCCCATTGAGATCGGCCATGCCTTCGGGCATGCGGCCGTTGTCAAGATCCCATTTCAGCCGCACGCCGCCCGTGAGCGCCCCCTCCAAGGTGTCGCTCTTGCGCCGCAGATAAGGTTTGAGAACCGACATCGAAAGACGAGTCAAGCGCAGCTCTGCTTCCCCGCTGCGGCCCAGCACCAAAGTCTTCGGCGCACAGACCTCAGCATCATCATGCTTCCAACAATGTCCGGCAATCGTCGCCTGCGTTTTTGCCGTACTCCACGTCATGTCTGCTGGAGACGCATTGGACCAGACCCCTGCGGGCGTCGTGAGAGACGCTCGGGTTAGTCTGCCCGTCCAGTCAAGCGTATCGCGGGAGAAGCCCCCGGTGAGCGCAACGCTCCCGCTCACGGGCTCTCCGTCGAGCATCAGTTTCAGCGCGTGAGCCGTCTCACGCCCTTGGAGCGACACCTCCAGCTGGGGCATATTGACGCCCGGAGCAGTGAGCTCCTTCAGATTGAGAAGGAGCTTCCCAACCACTTCGCCTTCAGAGAGGGATCGAACGATGAAATCGAATTTTTCCGCTGCAGAGCTGCCCGCTTTTGGCGGCACGAGTCTTCCCGGCGGCATGCGGCCGCTGACCGTCGATGTGTCTGCCGTTTTTAGGGCTCCCGAATCCGAGGCTTGAGTCGGAGCGGCCGGAACGGATGAGCTGCTCTTCTGAACCGGGCGCTTATAGGCCGTGAACGCCTTCAGCTTCAGGCGCTCAACATCGGCATCAGGATTCGGAGAATTGCGAAGGTCGGCATAGAGGCCAAACTGCTCGAGCGCAAAAATATCGTTGTAGGCAAGCTTTTCGGCCTTCAGATCTGCAAGGATCACCGGATTAGCCAGGCTTCCGTCGACATGAACGTTCCCCTTGGCTCTGCCCTTCAGTCCCGGAATCGTGTTGAGGAGTCCAGGCGCATCGAGCTTCATATCGAGTTTCACGCCCCGAAGCTCTTCAATGGATCCGGCTGCTGAGGCGGTGTTGCGGCCCAATAGGACGTAGAAATCATCCAATTGCCAATTCAGCCCGTTTTCGCCTGCGGCTGCCAAACGGAGTTCGAGCGGCGCATTTTGCTTGCCAATCGCCCCCTTTACCTGACTCTTGGCGCTGAAAGCAAAATTGCCCGCCGTTGTCAATGACCCGCTTCCTGAGGCCTCAGCGGCGAGTTTCAGCGGGAAAGAGACAACCCATCCGCCCAGATCGATATTGTCGGCCTTGAGCGTCCCGCTCCAGTCAAGATCTTTCGGCCACTCTGCCGACCCTGCAGCTTCAAGCCGTCCCAACGGGGTTTGTGCAACGAAGCGGTCAATCCGAGCCCCTGAGAGCGTTCCCGAAAGGGCCGCATCAATCACGCCGGCAAAAGTCTTTTTCCCAGCAAGAATCGCTTGAGAAGCCGAAACCTCGGGCTTACCCGAGAGAGTGAATGAATACTTCCGGGCATCTCCGCCGGCGTGAAAAGCCAAATCACGAATGGTCCAGAAGGCATTTTTCAATGCTTCGGAAGCGCCCGCAGACGCTGGTGCCCCTCCAGTTTCTTGAAGCTCAGCAGCCTTGTCTGTTTGCGTCTGGGCTGCCGATGCGGCATCCGGCAGCACAGCCCCTTTTGCCTCCGCTGCACTCTGAGCGGTTTGCTTTACGGCCAAAGCCGGCACCAAGAGCTCAGACGACGTCAGTGAAGCATTGAACGGGAGATAGGGTTTAGACGGGTCGGCAGAGAGTGAAACCGCCAGATCAACAGCCCCTGCGGTCGAACCCGTGAGCTTAAGTTCGCCGATAACCTCTCCGGAAAGATCCATCACCAAAGTGCTCTGAGGCGACTTGAAACGGATGCCGAGCAGCTTTCCCCAAGGCTCGGCGTCCGCACGAGCTTCAAGGTGAACGGAAAGCGGCCAGGCATCAGCGAGTTTGGCCTCTGCAGAGGCGCTGATGGAGACTACGGAAGAATCAATCGCCGCGGCTTCAACCGAAAGAGAGCCGTCCTTCTGAACTGAAGCGTTTTTAATTTCTGCTTTATTGAGCACCAAGGGCGCCAACCCGGGCAGCGCCTGATCTGCCGAAAGTCCGGCAACCTGCCAATCTGTCATCACGAACGACGTCAGCTTGGCGTCAAGCGGCAGGGCTAGAGCGGGCAGCTTCGTGACAAAAGGCTTTTGGAGCATTTCATCCAAGGCTTGGGCAAAGCCCTGAAGAGCCGCTGCGGAGGAAGCGTTCGCTTGCGCCAAGCTGCCTGAGGCCGTTGGCAATTCATCAGCCTTAAGCGCTTTGGCCTCTGCGGCGGGAGGCTCCTCTGAGCCCTTTAGAAGCGAAACTCGGCCGCCGGTCAAATGAATGGCATTCACAGTCGCCGCACTGCCGCCGAATTGAAATTCGGCCGCTTTGAAAGCGTTGGAAGACAAACTGAAGGCTGGCGCTTCAATCATCAGGTCGTTATAGGCAGTTTCGGGCAGGCGCAGCTCGCCATGGATAAGTTCCGCCGAGGCTCTAACCTCACCCGCCGTCACCCGCAGATCGTCAATCTCGGTCCTGATCTGACGGAGCGCTGCCTGCTCCAGAATGACGGAAAACGGCAGCTGCAGATCCGGCAGTCCGCCAGCATCGTCGGCAGGCGCATCCTCTGAAGCGGGAAGCGCCGTTGTATCCACTTTGATGTCTGCCCCGACGACCTCGAGCTTCGTGACGTGAAGGGAGTGCTCAAAAAGCGCCCGCCAATCCCAGCCGAGGTGCAGTTCATCAATCTTGGCCGAAATGCCCGCAGACACCCAGCTGATGCGCCTGACCGTCAGATCATCCCAAGGACCGGATATGGCCTGCGCCTCAAAGCCCGGGACGAAACGGACAGCGAGATGAAGCGCTGCTGAACGACCGCTTTCCGTACCGGCAAGCCAGGCCGCACCCCCTGCGGCAGCGGTCAAAACCCCTGCCGTGCCGATGAATGTCCAAAATGCAAAGCGCAGCATCGGACGGCGTCGCTTCTCTGCGCTCTTAGGAACGTCCGTCTTCGGATCTGTAGTTTTGGTCGTCATCACTCAAAGCTCCGGTCCGAGACCAATGTAGAAGGCAAATCCCTTGTGATCCGGATCGCCGATCGGACGCGCAATATCCAATTTCACCGGGCCCACGGGAGACTGCCAGCGAATGCCTAAGCCCGCACCCGTTTTAAAGTGCGTAGAGTCCAAGCGGTCCACCGCTTCACCCGTATCCACAAATGCCGCTCCCCACCAGGACCCCGTTACATTGAATTGATATTCAAGCGAAGCCGTGAGGAGGCGCTTTGCACCTCGAAGATCGCCCGATGCGTCACGGGGAGAAAGGGATTTGTAGTCATACCCTCGAATGCTGCGGTCGCCGCCGGCAAAAAAACGCATATCCGGCGGCACCTCATCAAAACTGCTCGAGGAAATCCAGCCGAAAGCGTAGCGGCCGATCAGTCGATGCCGCGCGGCATAGCTGCGAATGATGGCGCCTTGGGCATTAAATGCCCAGAAATTAATGTCCGACCCCCAAAGATCTCTGGCGATATCGAGCGAGTAGCGCTGCGAGTCTCCCCACATCGGCATGGAACCCCCGCGCGAGCGTGTGCGGTTAAACGCAATCGTCGGATAGATGAGCATTGTCGTGGCATCCGTATCGCCCTGCGTGAAGTTGTCGATCAGCCAGTGCAGGCCAATAGAGCGCTGCCAGCCGTCTTCCATATTCCAATAGCGAGTCGCCGCCAATGAGGTCTGCATTGACTTCGTGTCATTCAGATCGGTGTGCTTGAGGCCGCCTTGAGCGAGCCAAAACTCTTCGAGCGGGCTCTTCTGCAGCGGCATTTTGTAGCTTGCATCCATCGTCTGCTCTTTGCCTGACACGGTTGAAGCGAGAGACAGACTATGGCCGCGCGAATTCACCCACGGCTTTTCCCATTTGCCCGTGAAGCGAGGACCCGCATCGGTTGAATAGCCGACACCCGTTTCAATAATGTTGCCTTTGCGCGGAGTGAGCGCCCCCGACATCGGCACGATGTGATTCTCGACGTCGGCCTGCTTAAAGTTCGGGGCAACGACGGCAGAACTGAACCATCCCGTATCGGCGAGATTCTCGTTTAACTGCGCGAGCTTCGGTGCGGCGTAGGGTTCTCCATCCTTAAAAGGGACGAGCGGCTCAAGCATGTCAGTGTCAATTTGTCCGCCGGCAAATGAAACTGGGCCGAAATGCCATCGAGGACCCGAATCATAGGCGAGCCGCCAGTACGCTTCCCGAAGCTCTCTGGATACGCCGAGTTCGTTTTTCGTAAAGCGGCCTTGAAAATAGCCTTTGCGGGTCGCCAGGCTCTGCACGGATTTCTTGAAGTCCTCATATTCACCGTGATTGAGCACGCTGCCCTTTTTCGGCAAGTTCTTCCTGAGCGCAGCAAAATCCGGATCATTGGCTGCATCACCCTCGAGCGAGAGTTCTGCTCCCATCACTTTGACGGGGTCACCGGGCGTCACCACCACAGTCAGTTCGCGCGGATTGCGGCTGCCTTCTGCGGGTTTGGGCCCCCAGGAAAACTTCAGCTGCGGATCGTAATAACCCAAAGCCCGCAGTCCGGTGCGTACGCCGCTTCGCACTCGTGCGCGGTAACGCCCTTCGATGGTAATAGAGCCGATACCCATGGAAGCAAGCTGAGCTTCAACATTGCTTTTGAGGTCGCCCTGAAGTCCTTCAACCTTAACGGAAAAGGCGTCAGCAGCATGTACTGCAGTCGCTCCAAGAACGATGCAGAACAGGCCGACAAAGACTGCGGAGAGACGGATAGACGGCATCATGACGAGGCGTACGCTGCTAAATCTTGATGATTGGAACTCAAACAGGATTTCAAACGCCGCAACTGCGGCGCTGAACTCTTATCTCAGCGCTTTGCGCGATCAACGAGGCAGCGGCGAATCTTCTGCACCTGCAGCCCTGCGCGTAAGTTTGCGCGTTTATCAATTGTAGGAGAAAGGCGAAACTTCTCTTAGGCTGTGAAATTATTCAAGACAATTCTGTGAGGTTTGAACGGACAATAGAAAACCGGCCGAGCGTGCGTCTGTTCAATCCAGTACGCAGCCGCGGCCGGTCAGCTCGTCTACCGCGAACCGCTGAGACCAGCTTAGCCGGCCTACGGTTCGTGACATCAATCAAGCCTTCGGCGTTTCAGCCTTCACGACAGGTTTTGCCGCAGGTTTTTCTTCTGCCGTTTTGACTGCTGCAGCGTCTACTTTAGCCGCCGGCTTCGCAGCGGGCGTCGACGCAGGTTTGGTCGCAGTCTTGACTGCGGGCTTTTTCACCGGTGCTTTGCGCGCTGCCGGCTTCTTGGCGGCGGGTTCGGCCTTGGCCGGCGCCTTTTCGGCCGCGGCCGCTTTGACTTCAGGCTTCACTTCCGTCTGGGCCGGAGCCTTCACAGTTTTAGGAGCCGCCTTTTTAACAGCAGGCTTCACAGGCTTCTTTTCCGCCGTTTGCGCAGCTGCCTTGGCAGCAGGTTTAGCGGCCGTTTGTTCCGTCTTAGCCGCCGCCTTCTTCACGGAAGCCTCTTTGGCTGCAGTCTTTTTTGCAGCCGGCGCTTTCGGCGTCTTGACGGATTTTTCCTCTGCTTTTTCGACCGCCTTCTTTTGGGCCTTCACCGCTTTGCTTGGTTTAGCGGCGACTTGCTCAACTTTCATTTTTTTCTGCGGCGTCACACTGTATTTTTCAGCAAGAAGCTTCACGGCTTCATTGAAGAAAAGCTTCACGGCTTCTTCGGGTGCAAGTCCCATTTTTTCAATGGCGGCTCGAAAACCGGTGAGCTCTTTTTCCGAAAGTTCAATCTTCGTCTTGATCTTGATAATGGCCATGAATCTTCTCCTAATACCTGCAGAGCTTCAGCACAAAACTGATTGTCTCAGGCGGTTGACTGTTGTCCGCTCGAAAATGCGGCATGCGCATCGAGCCTCCATCAAGAGCCTTTCCCAACCTGCAGCGTGATTGAAAGTGTCAATGCGGATTGAGAATCGCTTTGCTCATTCTGCCACTTCATTTCGGCAACGAGAAGTCATGAACAATCAAAAAATCTCTTAAATCTCAGCAAAAGAAAACCGGCGCCAATCTCTGTGGAAGATCATGCGCCGGTTGACATCTACAGCGGCTTCGTAAGAAGCCATCTATAGCAATGTTGACAAGAAGACAGAGCTTTGTGCTCTGGAGTCCTCACTTCGTCTTCTTTTCACCCTTGCGCCACCAGAAAGGATCGTCTTGACGGACGGTTTCCTCGAGGAATTCACGCAGAAGATGAGAGAGAAGAACATTGTTCTTCGCGGCCAATGCTTCGGCCGCGGTCTTCAGTTCAGTTGGAAGGCGGCAGCTAATGACGCCCGTCTTTTTGGCGGGACGCCCGCTCTGGCTGCTGCCGTCAAGAGTCATGTCCATATTTTCGCTCCGTGTTTTGTACGCTGCCGGATCCTTTGAGCCGGCATTGTCAATGTCCGAGGCGCCGCCTCGGAGCAGTTCAAAATATTGGTGCGTCTCCACATCCCCCATGTAAAGCCGCACCACTCTGCTGGCAATCAATGTTGCCTTATCAGATTTAGAAGTAAAGATCAAATCTTTTTGTAGGCGGTCAACCATTTCAAACGCCGCATTGCGTTTTGCTCATTACAGGCATTAAGCACGCATTGTCTGAATAGTGTCTTCGGCCGCTTCCGCTACTTCCTCAGCGTATTGTGAGGCGCCCCGCGTGTTTTAGAAAGGGCTCTACCTCGGCAGGAGTACAATCAATTTGCAACCGAGCGTAATCAGATCAAGTCTTGAAATCCCTTGGGGCGCAAACCTTTCGCGTTTTCCGGCCGGTTTGCACTCAGTCGCGGTGCGGGTTTGGCATCGGTATTGACAATAAGAAGCTGCATTCACTGCCTCAATTGAGGCGCACAATTATTGACATAAAAAGTTGCAATTGATTCGTGTAAATACTGTGACTGAATAACAACGCAGATAATCAGCTGATCCAACCCCGCACCTTTCTTCTCAACCTCACTATTTAATAGTTACAACCCTATCTGCAGGCCGTTCTTCCGCCTGCTTTTCCCATGCCGCAAGTTCCGATCCGATCTCTCCTCAAAGTTCTGACGATCACCCTCATCATGCATGTCTGTTCAACGGGGATGCGTTTTACGGCCACACTGGATGCCATCAATTCAGGTGCGTCAACTTTCTGGGTCGGAGCCATGCTGGCTTCAATTTCGCTCGGTCCCATGTGCTTTGCCATTCCTTCAGGGCGTTGGGTGGATCGCGGCGGTCCCCGAGGTCCGCTTGCCGGAGCCCGCATCGGCATGATGCTTGCCGGCAGTTCAGTGCTTTTATTCCCTGCCGCTCAGTACGGCATCGCTTCACTCTTTGCTGCGGCGACGCTGACGGGATTTTCCTTCATGCTCACGAATGTTGTCGTTCAGCGGCTCACGGGCGACGTTAGTACCCCAAAAACCAGGCAGCTTGCTTTTACGGCACTTTCTCTCACCACAGCCACCAGCAACCTCGCCTCTCCGGTAGCTGCCGGCTACCTCATTGAGCATTTTTCATATGCTGCAGTCTATATGTGGGCTCTGGGGCTGCCGCTCCTGCTTTCAATCGCCCTCCTGTTCCCGGGCATGCGCCGGCTGCTGAACACAGCAAGCCGCAGACGAAAAAAGTCTCAGGAAGCTGACGGGCAAACCAACAAAGAGCGCAGCGGATCTGCCATGGACTTTCTCAAAGATCCGCCGATGCGTGCCGTTCTCTGTGCTTCGGTGATGATCTCCATTGCCTGGGAAGTCGGCAATCTGCTGATACCGGTTTATGCTGACAGTGTTGGTTTGTCACCCTCTGAGATCGGCTGGGTGCTCGGCAGCTTTGCTTGCGCCACCTTCGTAGTGCGCTTCTGTACGCCCATCCTCCTGCGCTACGTGCTTGAGTGGCACATGATCGTCCTGTCGCTTTTCTTAGCGACGCTAGCCTTTGCAGTCATGCCGTTCACGCACAACCCGTATGCCTTGATGGCCGCTGCTTTTCTGGAAGGTCTCGGGCTTGGTGCATCATTGCCCAACATGATGTCGCTCGTCTACCTCTTCGCACCGCCGCATCGAATCGGCGAAGCTATTGGCCTGCGCATCACAGCGCTCAATGCCGGCAAATCCATTTTTCCGCTTTTTGCGGGCTTTCTCGGCACGCTGATCGGCGCCGGCGGTTCCATTTGGGTACTGGCTGCCTGCACTGCGGGCGGTTTCGCTTATGCCGCCTGCGCAGCGAGCGAGGTTTTAAAGCGCATGCGGGCATTGCGTATCGACGGCGAATACGCGAAAAAGCCCGTGGCGGGCGACCCGCATGGCCACCAGGAACTCCATCGCTGACGACTCCGCACTTCTGCGCTTGTCTTATCGAGCACTAGGAAGCCCCCGCTTTCATCAAAATACGGCCGGTCGGTTTGGTCTGAACTGTTCGCTCACAACAACAGATGTCTACGAAATGCCGTTCAGCATCAAGTGAAGCGTTCCCGAATATTTGATGCATGTCGAATATCTTTTCAACTTAAGCGTTAAAGGGGTTTTCACCCATTAAGATGCCGGCATTCGACAAAGCCATGGCGCTCGCTTTAAGACGCCCCCACCGACCGCTGTTTCATTATTCCCGCCAATTTTCCGGCAGGCGGTCAACGCTTTACCAAGTTTTCTCTCATGTACAACCCGAAATCTCGCCGCGCGGACGAGTTCATCAACCGCGAGGAAATTGAAGCCACTCTGAAGTGGGCCGAAGAACACAAATCTGACCGTCCGCTGATTGAATCCCTGATTGACAAAGCCCGTACGGCCAAAGGTCTCACGCACCGTGAAGCCGCCGTGCTGCTTTTTTGCGATCTTGAAGACTGCAATGAACGCATCTTTTCAATCGCCCGTGAAGTCAAGGAAAAAATCTACGGCAACCGCATCGTTCTCTTCGCGCCGCTCTATCTCTCCAATCACTGCGTGAATACCTGCACCTATTGCCCGTATCACGCTAAAAATAAGAACATCGTCCGCAAGAAGCTCACGCAGGAAGAAATCACCCGCGAGGTGGTTGCCCTTCAGGACCTCGGTCACAAGCGTTTGCTGCTCGAGGCTGGCGAGCACCCCAAGTACAACCCCATCGAATACATTCTGGAGTCGATTAAGACCATCTATTCGATCAAACACAAGAACGGACAAATCCGCCGCCTGAACGTCAACATCGCCGCGACGACGGTTGAAAATTACCGCAAGCTTCATGATGCGGAGATCGGCACCTATCAGCTCTTCCAAGAAACCTACCATCCGGAGGAGTACAAGAAGCTTCATCCAAAGGGACCCAAGGCTGATTACGCTTGGCACACAGAAGCGCATGACCGCGCTATGGAAGGCGGCATTGATGACGTCGGCCTCGGCGTTCTTTTTGGTCTGACGCTCTACAAGTACGATTTCGTCGGCCTTCTGATGCATGCCGAGCATCTTGAAGCCGTCTGGGGCGTGGGGCCGCACACCATCTCCGTGCCGCGCATCTGCCCGGCCGACGATATTGACCCGCACACCTTCAGCAATGCCGTGCCAGACGCGATCTTCCTCAAGATTGTGGCGCTGATTCGACTCGCCGTTCCCTATACCGGCATGATCATGTCGACGCGCGAAAGCGCCCGCATCCGTTCTGAAGCGCTTGAACTCGGTATTTCGCAGATTTCGGGCGGTTCTCGTACATCCGTAGGCGGCTACACCATTGCCGACATTCGCGACATTGAAAATTCCGCTCAGTTTGAAACGAATGACCGCCGCACGCTCGACGAGGTCGTCCGCTGGCTCCTCGAGAATCACTACCTTCCGAGCTTCTGCACGGCCTGCTACCGCGCCGGCCGCACGGGCGACCGTTTTATGGAGTTTGCAAAGAACGGCGCCATCGCCGACTTCTGTCAGGCCAATGCCATCCTGACGATGAAGGAGTATCTGTGCGACTACGCTTCCCCAAAAACGCTGGTCGAGGGTGAACAAGTCATTCAGCTCGAACTCCCCAAAGTGAAGAATGAGAAGTTCCGCAATGCGAGCGTAAAACGTCTTGAACGCATTGCTCAGGGCGAACGCGACTTCCGCTTCTGACGTCTGGGCATCCAATCCACCCGTGCTTTATGTCGAATGCGCGGGTGTCCGATATGCTGTGCCGTCAGCACTGACAAATGAGCCTCCGAAAATGTAAGTCATCTCGGAGGCTCTTTTAGTCATTTGAAGGATTGGAATTTAAGTCATTACGGTTTCGACGGCAATCCGCTCGAGGCAGCGGCACCGTTTTTGGCGCCATCGACGATCTTCATTGCTGAAGTGATCATGGTCGACAGATCACCCATATTACCCGGCACGATCAGCGTATTGTTGGTGCGGGCCAGCTCCCCGAACGCTGCAACATACTTTTCGGCCACCTGCAGGCTGACCGCAGTTGCGCCGCCAGGAGCCTGAGTAGCTTCAGCAATGCGGCGAAGTGCTTCGGCAGTAGCCGTAGCAATAGCGAGCGTTGCAGCTGCCTGACCTTCTGCTTTGTTGATTTCAGCCTGCTTGTCGCCCTCCGACTGTGCGATAGCTGCTTCTCTTGCACCGGTCGCGAGGTTAATCTGCTCAAGCTTGCGGCCTTCAGATGCCGCTACCACGGCACGCTTTTCACGTTCAGCCGTAATTTGCTGCTGCATTGCCTGCAGAATCACCGCCGGCGGAGTCAAATCCTTGATCTCATAGCGCAGTACCTTGACGCCCCAATTGAGTGCCGCTTCGTCAATCGCGGAAACAACCGACTTATTGATTAAGTCTCGTTCCTCAAAAGTTTTATCGAGCTCCATCTTGCCTACCACGCTGCGCAGCGTTGTCTGAGCAAGCTGAGTGACAGCAATAATGTAGTTCGAGGTGCCGTAGCTCGCCCGCTGCGGATCGGTAACCTGAAAGAAAAGCACGCCGTCCACGGTGAGCTGCGTGTTGTCGCGCGTAATACAGACCTGACTCGGCGTATCCAGCGGAATTTCTTTAAGCGAGTGACGATAAGCCACACGATCAATGAAAGGAATGATGAAGTTAAGACCTGGACTCAGCACGGCATGAAATTTGCCCAGGCGCTCTACTACCCAGGCGGTCTGCTGCGGCACAACCTTGATGCCCTGACTGGCAAACACGACCGCGACCAGCACGATGATGAGTGAAAGGATGAGAAATCCAGTGATTTCAATGGGCATGAGACTGCTCCAAACGATGTGCTGAAAAAATGTCGAAATCTGTCTTAGAAACGGCGGCCGAGCACGAGCTGCGTGCCGTCGACTCGGGCGATAGTCCAGCGGCCAGGCGTAAGCGGCTCATTTCCCTCTGGCCGGGCAACCCACGGTGCACCGCGGTATTGGACAACCGCAAGGCCGTCGCTGCCCACCACATCCACCGTCACCCATTGACCGCTGTCCAAGTGCTGCAGTTTGGCAGACGGATCTTTTCTCCCTGCATTTCGCCGGCGCACGGCGATGACGGAAAGGCACCCGCCAGCGAGCACTGCTGCGCAGACGACAAGCTGCATGGTGAAGTCAAGACCGACGGCAGCTCCAGCCGCCGTCGCTCCAAAAGCAAATGCAACAACCAAAAGATAAGCGGTGCCGAGGAAAATCTCCGCTCCGAGAACGGCGATGCCGGCAATGAGCCAGGCGATGGCAGGAGAAACCGAAAACATGTTTGTCTTAGAAAAGTCTGTCGAAAAACATGCCTAAAACGAGGCATCCGGACAGCGTACCGACGCTGCAGCGTTAAATCGCTCAGCGTTATCCGCATGTACGGAATCGAGTCTAGCACGCGTTGCCGATCGTTCTTCACAGGATCGTATAAATATGAAAAATCCCTTGAACTTCATGAAATTCAAGGGATTTCATAGACTCTGTACGCCGGCCGGAACCGGCGGATCAAGTCAAAAATGCGCGCGGCACTCGTCGATTATGAGCCGCGAGCCAGGCGACGCCAAGTATCCACCACCGTATCGGGGTTGAGCGAGATGGACTCGATGCCTTCATCCATCAGCCACTTGGCGAGATCCGCATGGTCGGAAGGTCCCTGACCGCAGATGCCGACGTACTTGCCCTGAGCACGGCAGGCACGAATAGCCATCGAGAGAAGCGCCTTCACAGCCGGATTGCGTTCGTCAAAGGTAGCAGCCACGAGACCGGAGTCACGGTCAAGACCCAATGCAAGCTGCGTCATGTCGTTGGAACCGATCGAGAAACCGTCGAAATATTCGAGGAACTGTTCGGCCAAAAGCGCATTGCTCGGGATTTCGCACATCATGTTGAGGCGCAGTCCGTTCACGCCGCGCTTCAGACCGTGCTGCTCCATGATTTCCGTGACGCGGCGGGCTTCTTCAACCGTACGCACGAACGGAATCATCAGTTCGACGTTGGTAAGCCCCATCTCATCGCGCACAAACTTCATTGCACGGCATTCCATTGCGAAGCATTCCGCAAAGGAGTTGGCAATGTAGCGGGAAGCGCCGCGGAAGCCGAGCATCGGATTTTCTTCAACCGGTTCGTAGTTGGCGCCGCCGATCAGCTTGCGGTATTCGTTGGACTTGAAGTCTGAAAGACGAACAATGACCTTCTTCGGATAGAAGGCTGCAGCGATCGTAGCCACGCCTTCAGCGATCTTGCGCTCGAAAAATGCCTTGGCCGACGGATAGCCCGCAGAAAGGCGTTCAACGGCATCGCGAAGCTCACCCGGGACATTCGGGTATTCAAGCACCACCTTCGGGTGGATGCCGATGTTGTTGTTGATGATGAATTCCAGACGAGCAAGACCCACACCCTGATTCGGAATGGACTGGAAGTCAAAGGCAAGCTGCGGGTTGCCGACGTTCATCATGATCTTGACGGGGATCTCAGGCAAAGCGCCGCGCACAACCTGTTCCGTCTTGACCTCAAGAAGGCCTTCGTAGATATTGCCCGTATCGCCTTCAGCGCAGGAAACCGTAACCTTGTCGCCTTCCATCAGGCGTTCAGTGGCATCACCGCAGCCAACGACAGCCGGGATACCGAGTTCACGAGCGATGATGGCGGCATGGCAGGTACGTCCGCCGCGATTCGTCACGATAGCGCTGGCGCGCTTCATCACCGGTTCCCAGTTGGGATCCGTCATGTCCGTTACAAGGACGTCGCCCTCAAGGACACGATCCATTTCTGAGGCGCTCTGCACAATGCGCACGACGCCCTGACCAATCTTTTGTCCGATAGCACGCCCCTGAACGAGCAGCCGGCCTTTGGAGCCAAGCGAGTATTTCGTCTGAACTTCCACGGACTTCTGCTGGCTCTTAACGGTTTCCGGACGAGCCTGAAGAATGTAGATCTTGCCGTCGGTGCCGTCCTTGCCCCATTCGATATCCATCGGGCGGCCGTAGTGCTTCTCGATGATGCGGGCAAATTTGGCGAGTTCGATCACGTCTTCGTCGGTAATGGCGAAACGGCGGCGATCTTCCGGATCCACATCCACGGTACGAACCGTGCGGCCGACGGAGGCATCCGTTTCAAACTCCATGCGGATCAGTTTGGAACCAAGCGTCTTGCGGATGATCGGGAACTTGCCGGCATCAAGCGTGGGCTTAAAGACATAGAACTCATCGGGATTGACAGCGCCCTGCACGACGGTTTCGCCGAGGCCGTAGGATGCGGTGATGAAGACCACCTGGTCGAAGCCCGATTCGGTATCGAGCGTGAACATCACGCCGGCAGCGCCCTTGTCGGAACGGCACATGCGCTGCACGCCGGCAGAAAGCGCCACTTCAGCGTGCGTAAAGCCTTTATGAACACGGTAGGAAATGGCGCGGTCGTTATAGAGCGACGCGAAGACTTCCTTCATGTGATGCAGGACGGCATCAATACCGACCACATTAAGAACCGTTTCTTGCTGGCCGGCAAAGGAAGCGTCCGGAAGGTCTTCAGCTGTGGCAGAGGATCGTACGGCTACTGAAATATCACGGCCTTCACGCAGCCATTCGTAGAACTCGCGAATTTCCTTTTCCAGCTCGGCGGGGAACGGCGCACTTTCAATCCAACCGCGGATCTCAGCACCGGCAGCGGCCAGGGCCTTAACGTCGTCAACATCAAGCTTTGCAAGACGCGCGTGAATACGGTCTTCAAGACCGCCTTCCTTCAGGAAGAGACGGAAGGCTTCTGCCGTGGTGGCAAAACCGTCCGGAACACGAATGCCCGCGCTCGTAAGCTGGCTGAGAAGCTCGCCCAAAGAGGCGTTCTTGCCGCCGACGCGGTCAACATCCGTCATGCGAAGCTGACTGAAAGGGAATACGTAACGACCCTGTACCATTTTTATCCTCTGATCACCCGCTGAACAAGTCCTTCTTGCTCTCTTTGGCGGGCGCTTGTTTAGAAAACATGCGCATTCTACTCGGGCTTGCGCCCGGCTTGGTAGTCACACAAATATCGTTTTTTCTAAACAACAGCTTCAGCCGCACGATTACGCTGTTTGAAGGTTAAAATTTCGGCGCTTTTAGAAAATCGCCCATTTCATTCAGGTTTGACATGACTGACACGGAAAAGGCCAAGAAGACCCGACAGATCTTCATCGTGAGCGACGGCACCGCCATTACGGCTGAAACGCTCGCGCACTCCATCCTCACGCAGTTCCCTGACCTGCACTACCACCAAACGCGCATCCCGTTCGTTAACTCTGTCGAAAAAGCTGTCGACACGGCCCGCCGCATCAACGCCGTTGAACGCGAGGAAGGCCTGCGCCCGATCATCTTCACCACTTTCGTTGAGCCCGACATCATGCGTACGTTCAACGAATTGGTCTCCGGCCACATCATCGACCTCTTCCGCAAGTTCGTCGGTCCTCTGGAAACGGAACTCGGCATGAAGAGTGAACACAGCATCGGACAGACGCACCGCATTCGCGATGATGAGAAGTATCAGCGACGCATCGCGGCAATCGACTACACGCTGCAGCACGACGACGGCCAAACCAACCGCGGTCTGGACGAAGCGGATGTGATTCTTGTCGGCGTCTCCCGTTCCGGCAAAACGCCGACATCGCTCTTTCTTGCCATGCAGTTCGGCATCAAGGTTGCAAACTATCCGCTCATTCCGGAAGATTTCGACCGCGGAACACTGCCCGAAGCGCTTCTGCCGCTGCGCAGCAAACTTTTTGGGCTTTCCATCGCGCCCGAACGCCTTTCCGAAATCCGCAATGAACGGCGCCCGGGCAGCCGTTATGCGAGCCTGCCCAATTGCCAGCAGGAGATTCACGACGCCGAAGATCTCATGCATCGTGAAGGCATTCGCTGGCTCAACTCAACGACAAAATCGATCGAAGAAATCTCTGCGACCATCATGTCTGAACTGGGTCTGGACAAGCGCAAAGCTTAAGGCTAGGGCCCGCTGCAGCTGCTGCACACCGCATGCAATATAAAAAAACCGCCGAGCGTTCATTCCGGCGGATTTTTTATTTGCGGGTCTGCGGCATGCTTTTATGAGAGAAGCGTAAACCCTGCCAGCCCCACGAAAATAACGGCTGAAGTACGGTTGAGTATTTCTTGAAACCGGGCACTGCGGAGCCGATCGGCCAGCGCACCTGCACCCCAAGCAATAGCGCCAAAAACAATAATGGTGGCAAAAATAAAGGTTACCCCCTGAATCACCATCTGCAGCACAAGCGGCCAGCCTGTCACGCCAGCGGGTACAAACTGCGGGAAAAAGGCAAGAAAAAAGATCTGAACTTTCGGGTTAGTAATGTTCATTACTACACCGCGGCGCCAAAGCGCCAAGCCGGAGAGCTTCACCGCATCATGACCGCGCGCCGCATCCTTGGCGTGAGTCCAGGCCTGCCACGCAAGCCAGAGCAAATAAGCCGCCCCCAAACACTTGATGGCCCAGAAGAGTGCCGGAACCGCTGCCACCACTGCCGCAATCCCCAGCGCAGCCGCAAGCGTCTGCAAGAGCAACCCTGTTGCTAGGCCAAGGACAACAATCATGCCGGCACGAACCCCGAAGACGGCCGACTGCATCAGCACGAAGAGATTATCGGGACCCGGCGCAATCGCCAGCAGCACACTGGCACCAAAGAAAGCCAGCCAAAGAGAGAACGCCATCGCCAGATCCTCCGCTTTTCGTCACAATCAAGGTTTCAAAAACGGATCCAGCCCCGCCGCGCTCACGCCATTCGGGCGAACAGCAAAACTCGTCATCACAAAGCGCAGCCAGCGTCCGAGCACCCAATTCATCAGCAGTCCGGCGCGGGCAGAACTGTCAAAATTGGCGGGTACCTCTTGAGCGAGCACCGCCTCTCGAAGCGTTTGGCGCAGTCCCATTTCAAGCTTGTCGTAAAGATGCGTCATACGTTCGGTGAGCTTCGGATCCTCTTTCATCAGAACCTGTCCCGTCATTACGCGCGTCAGACCAGGATTGGCATCGGAAAAGTCGAGCATTACAGATACCATCATCTGCACGCGCCCAATCTGCGTGAGCGCATCATCGTCACGGATCTGCGCAAAGAGATCGAGCAGACTCGACTCGATAAAGCCAATCAGCGCATCAAACATGGCGCCTTTCGACGGGAAGCTGCGGTAAAGCGCGGCTTCCGAAAGCTTGAGCTTCTTGGCAATCAGCGCCGTCGTAATGCGATCACATTGGGGATCCTCGAGCAGCTTTGCAAGCGTCTGCAAAATGTCTTTGCGGCGGCTGCCGACAGCTCGTCCGGAACGAGGCACGCGCAGAGTGACTGGGTCTTCGCCAACCTCCTTCACGGGAGCGACTTGAGCGGGTTCAAGAACGGGCATCTTCTTATTTATGAAATTTTAGAGGGATGAGTGGACGGAACTTTAGCGCAAACCGATGATGGTCTGCCAATCGACGCCATCTTCTTCATGGTACGAACTCGTCAACAACTCAAAAATGGTAGCAAATTGTCGATGTATTCAATCCGAATTTACCCTAGAATAGCAGTCTTCCTCATAAATTTTGCCGGCTAACAAATGACCGCTTCATCCAACAGTCGCATTTTTTTGCTGCTCTTTCTTGCCACGCTGGCCGCCTTCGGGCCCTTCGTCACAGACTTCTATCTGCCGACGCTTCCGGAGCAAACAACGGATTTCCATACGTCCCCGGCCATGGTTCAGCTCGGGCTGTCGAACATCATGTGGGGCCTCGCAGCTGGTCAGCTGCTGGTCGGGCCTATTTCCGACCGCCAAGGCCGCAAAAAGCCGCTTTTCTGGTGTCTGGTTCTTTTTGCCGTCACGACGGCCGTGGCTGCAGCTGCCACTGAAATACATGTTTTTCTCGTCATGCGCTTCTTTGAAGGCCTCGGGGCAGCCGGCGCAATCGTACTTTCACGCTCCATTGCCGCAGACCGCTACACAGGGCGGGAGCTTGGAAGCTTTATGGGCGTGATGGGAGCCATTCAAGGCATTGCCCCGATCACTGCACCGATGCTTGGCGCATTGATTGCGGATGCTGCCGGCTGGCGCGGCATTTTTTGGATTCTCTTTGGCACGGGTGTGGTGCTCGCCCTCATCACACTGTTTGTTTTCGTTGAGACGCTCCCGCGCTCGCGAATTAACAGTGCCGAGCGTTCAAGGAGCGGTACTCAGCGCGAAAGCATCCGTGAAAGTTCCGCCAAACTCATAGCGGATCCTGTGTTTTGCGGCATCGTGTTTCAGCAGCTCCTTGCTTCAGGCATTCTTTTCGGACATATTTCTTCGTCGCCCTTTATCTTCCGGGGTCACTTTGATCTTTCGCCCGAACTCTATGGCCTTACATTCGGTCTCCTGGCACTCGGCATTACTGCCGGCGCAGTCATCAGTTCGCGCATCGACCCCTTGAAAGCGCTCGGTGTCGGCGCTGTCGGCATGCTGGTCTGTGCAGTCTTTGTGGCCATTTGCTTCATCACAAATCTTTCACTTTGGGCCGTTCTTCCCTTCTACTTCCTTTTGATGGCATTCCTTGGGCTTACGCTTCCTGCCGCAATGACGGCTGCACTTACGCTGCACCGTCAGCGCGCCGGCTTCGCAGCTGCGGTCATTGGTTCAGTGGGATTTGTGGGCGGCGGTCTTGTCGCGCCGCTCACCGCAATCGGTGAAGTAACGAGAACCGCAAGCATCATCTTCGTTGTCTGCGGCGTACTGCTCGTTTTGATTTCATTCTGGCTCAACCGCCGTATGAAGCTTATTCGGGGTGATGAGCTTAAGCTTTAAACACAAAGTACCAACCGACAGACAGCCTGGCTCCTGCTCGACCGATGAAGAGTCACTGGCGTCATACTGTATCAACGATATCCATCAATCTAAGCACTCTTTCCTACAGCAGACCTGCCGACAGCGCATTTCATTTAAATAGTTCAAAATCCCAGACGAGCAGCGTTTTAAACTTTACTGGTTTCACGTTCTCGACAGCATTCCATTACAAAAACCTCATGCTTGAAGCCTTCCTCAATTCACTTGGCTGCGTGTTGACGATGTCGCTCCTTGCTGGGGCTGGTTACTACACCGCCTCTCGCGGTTGGTACGACCAGAATTCTCAGCAGCTCATTGCCCGCTTGGTAACCTTTCTTTCGTTGCCCTGCTATCTCTTTGCCAGCGTATCCGAACGACTGACCCACGATGAACTTCTGTCGCTCGCGAGTGCAATGATTATTCCCTTTGCCTCAATATGGCTCGTCTTCTTCACGAGCCGCGCTGCAGCACACATCTTCCGGATAGAAAGAGTTCATTCCGGTGTTTTTTCCTCGGCCTACACCGCTTCGAACAACATGTTCATCGGCCTGCCGGTTTCCATTGCCCTTTTTGGTGAAGAAGCAGTGATTCCCACACTGCTTTATTTCTTTGCCAATACGACATTTTTCTGGACGATGGGCAACTACATGGAGTCCATTGACGGTGCGGTGCATGATCAGCGGCAGATCCCCAAGGTTTTTTCACTGACGACCATCAAACGGGTCTTCTCGCCCCCGCTGTGCGGCTTCCTGCTGGCGATTGTTCTGCTTCTGCTCGACTGGCATATGCCCGCGCCCATCATGAGCGCAGCGAAATACATGGGCGGCATCACCACACCGCTCGCATTGGTCTTCATCGGCCTCATGATCTATCGCATCGGCATCCGCAATATCGAATTCTCCAAAGATCTGATGGTGGCATTGTGCGGGCGCTTCGTTATCAGTCCTTTGGTGTGTCTGAGCTTCACGATGCTCTTGCCGGTGGGGCTCCCTGAACTCTATGCCAAGGTGTATGTCATTCAGGCCGCACTGCCCTGCATCACACAAATTGCAGTCCTTGCAAAATATCATCACGCAGATGTCGAATACGCAACAACCTGCGTAGCATCAACGACGTTATTAGCTGCCATAACGCTGCCCATTTGGATGATGATTCTCACAGCGATTTATTAAGCAAAAAAATACCAGCGCTTCAAGTTAACATAAGCCTCATTCGCCAGCGCCTGTGCTTAATTAAGCTGACTCTCTCAAAAGAGAAAAGCACACTCCTAGGCAAGGCGTTTTCATTTCGTATAAATGAAAACAAACATTATTGCTGTATTAGGAAGGAATTCATTAAACATCCTAGATGAGAACTTCTATAGCACCCTCATACATTGGATGTCGTCCATTGTTCCCAGAGTACTCTAGGCTTTAAAAATACAAGTAAATCATTATATTAAGCCTTACCGAAATCAGGGCAGAACTGATTAATTTATCTATTTCATACTTCAGCCTTCCAGCTTATTATTTATTTTTTTGTGCAGTAAAAGAAGAATACACAATCAATACCTATTAACTTGATAAACAAATAATTATAGGAAATTTTGTTTATCTATTACATCAGATTTGATTTTCAATATTCAGATTTCACTGAATTGAAATCAATTCTTTATCGCAATGAAAAGCTCGGCAGGTACATTTGACTTGTTTCTAAACAGGGGGCTTTTCAGGCATGCCCAGTACAGTCACCATCAAACGACTCAAAAAAGTTGTCGGCGGTAAATCCATTCTCAAATCCATTGATCTTGCTGTGCGTCCGGGTGAATTTCTCACATTGGTCGGACCTTCCGGCTGCGGCAAATCCACGCTGCTGCGGGTTATCTCAGGCCTCACAGAATTCACCAGCGGCTCTGTCCTGATCGATGACAAAGAGGTTTCCGAGCTTGCACCTCGCGAACGCGGTGTTGCGATGGTGTTTCAATCTTATGCGCTCTATCCGCATATGAGCGTTGCGGAAAACATCGCTACACCGCTCAATATGGCAGAACTGTCCTCGCTTGAGCGTGCGCCTTTGATTGGCCGCTTGTTCGGCGCCGAAAAACGACGCTCCATTGAGGATCGCGTCAGAGCTGCAGCCAGACTTGTTGAACTTGAACCATACCTTCAAATGAAGCCCAGTCAGCTCTCAGGCGGTCAACGCCAACGCGTAGCCATTGCCCGAGCCATGGTACGCAGACCCGGTGTTTTCTTGATGGATGAACCGCTTTCAAATCTTGATGCCAGACTGCGCACCCATATGCGAGGCAAGATTGCCGAGCTGAACCAACGGCTGGGAGCCACCTTCATCTACGTCACACATGATCAGTCGGAAGCCATGACGCTTTCAGACCGAATCGCTCTCATGATGGAAGGCGAGATCATCCAGCTGGGCACACCCGACGAACTTTATGAACGTCCGGACAATATCCGTGTAGCTAAATTCATCGGCAGTCCTGAAATAAATCTTCTGCCGGCTTTAGTGAGAAGCGGTCGTTTGATTTTCAATGGTCAGGCAACCGCTCTGCGTATCGCTTCTCCGGATAGTACCGTCACAATCGGTATCCGTGCACAGCGAGTGCACACCGCAGATGTTGATGCAGACGGACCGCTCATTCAACTGACAGTGCATCGAGAAGAAACTCTCGGCGAAGATGTTCTGCTCTACGGTGAAACCGCAGTCGATGGAAGGTCATATCCGTTTGTTGCCCGAGCATCTGCCAAACAGACTTATCAACTGCGCAAAGAAAGCAGCTCTTGGAACAAGCCCATCCTGCTGGAAGCTGCGTCTTCGGGCGTATTGGTATTTGATGAGCAAGGTGAGCGCATTGTCTCCCGTCTGAACGGTATGCAGGAGGCCGCATGAGCACTGTGCTTACAGCTGAAAAAATGCACATTCAAGACGCTCCGCGCAGACTTCGTTTCTGGCGGCCTGATGCTGCGGCAAAGACTTTCACGCTGCCGGCGTGGGCGTTAATCGTATTGACACTGATTGCGCCCACCACGATTGTGATTGTGATGAGTTTCACAGACTATCAGTTAGGCAACACAGAAGTCCGCTGGGTGGGATTGGAGAACTACTCCACGTTGGTTCTTGGAGACGACTTCCTGCGAGCATTAAAAAACACCGTTCTGTATGCCGTACTGACAGTCCCTGCCTCGGTCTTTGTCGGACTCATGCTCGCTCTATTGGTCAATCAGGTCAAAATCGGCAGTCGTGTCTATCGAGCGCTCTTCTTTCTGCCTGTTGCTTCCACCTTGGTCGCCATGGCCATCGTTTGGAAATATCTTCTTCACGACGCAATCGGTCCCATCAACCTCTTTCTGCGCTGGCTCGGTTTTGCAGGCATCCCTTTCTTTTCAAGTCCTGAATGGAGCATGTTTTCGCTTGCCATCATCGGTGTTTGGCAGCTCGCCGGCTTCAACATGGTGCTTTTTTTAGCCGGTCTGACCGCGATTCCTTCGGAGATTCAAGACGCCGCCACACTTGACGGAGCAGATTCCTTCTGGCGACGCCTCTTTACCGTAACACTGCCGCTCCTTTCACCCACCATGCTCTTTGTCGTCACCACGAGCTCAATTACGGCTTTCAAGCTTTTTGATGCCGTCGCCGTGCTGACCAAGGGCGGACCTCAAGGCGCTACAGACGTTCTTCTCTATGCAACTTATCGCGAAGGTTTTGAAAACCTAAATACTGCCGGCGCCGCGGCAATGACTGTGGTCTTCCTCGTGATCATCGTTGCTGCATCCTGGATCCAAGCACGAATTTCAGAAAAGCGGGTGTATTACAAATGATGAAGATGCTTCTAAGCCGACAAAGTCCGGCGTCTCCCCAGCAGCTCATTATCCACGCGCTGCTCCTCATTGCAGCCTTTATCACCCTGTTTCCATTTTATTGGATGGTCATCACTTCCTTTAAAACACCCAATGAAGTCTTTACAAGCGTGTTTCACTGGCTCCCGCAAGTTTGGAACGGCACTGAAAACTATCTTGCCGCCGTATCAAAAGCACCGATCTTCACCTTCATGCGAAATGGCTTGATTGTCTGCTTCGGCGTTCTCACCTGCCAACTTTTGGTAGCCATTCCAACAGGCTGGGCATTAGCCCGTTATGACTTTCGCGGCAAAAAGTTATTGTTTTTAATCGTTTTATTAGGACTTGCCGTCCCCATCCAAGCACCGGCCATTCCGCTTTTTATCGCACTGGCGACCTTTGATCTGCTTGACACATTCTTCGCCTTGATGTTTCCGTTCTTTTTGTCGGTCTTTGCAATCTTTCTCTTTCGTCAGGCCTTCAAGACATTTCCAGACGACATCGTGCTCGCTGCACGTCTGGACGGCATGAAGGAGTGGGAAATTCTCTGGCGGGTCGCGACCCCGAGCATCAAGCCGCAGATAGCCGCCTTTGCCGTCTTCTCCTTTGTTGCGCACTGGAATGACCTTTATTGGCCGCTCATCGTAGTGACGAGTCCCGACATGGTGACTCCGCCGCTGGGCATGGCGCAGTTTTCCGATCCTGAAACAGGCACCAATTTCGGTGCGTTAATGGCGGCTGCCACTGTCATGGTGATCCCAGTTGTGCTCTTCTTCGCCGTGATGCAGCGGCATTTTATGGAAAGCGTTACGCAGTCGGGCATCAAGTAAAACGCCTGGCCGCACACTCATTCACAACCCGTTTTTGGACATTTTCGATGTCCGCATTTCAAGGAATACAAAATGCCATTCAATCGTCGTCAGATGCTTCAACTCATGACTTCTTTGGCGGTTACCACGGCTTGTCCGGCCATGGCCTGGGAACCAGAGTCTCCCGTTGAGCTCGAACTTCTTCATGCGATGCCTGGCCAGGACGCCTACTTTCGTCAGGTAGCGGAAGCCTTCACTGCTAAGAATCCTAAAATCCGCATCCGCTTCCGTGCTTCACCGGCCAACTATCCCGAAGCTCATCAAAGCATTCTTCGTGCAGCCATCACCAATAAGCTGCCCGACATTTATCACTCTGCCTGGATCTATTTCGAAGAGGCCGTCCGCCAGCTAAAAAAACGCAACGCCATCTGTGATGTCACCGACCTCTTTAAAGCGGAAGGCGATGCGTGGTCGCAGGAAAATTATTATCAAAGCATGATCGACATCGGTACGGTGGACGGTCGGCTCTACGCACTCCCATTTGCCGCATCCACGCCGGTGTTCTTCTACAACGCCGATCTCGTGAAGGCTGCCGGCGGCGATCCGGACAATTTCCCGACTGAATGGGAAGAAATCATTCGTTTGGGCAGTGCCATTAAAAAGTTGGGTAATGCGGACGGCATTTCTTTCGATGTCGAAGTATGGCCTGACGATTGGCTCTGGCAGACGCTCATCCTTGAACAAGGCGGAAGCCTCATGGACAAGGACGGCAAGCACTGCGGCTTCAACAATGACTTTGGTCTCAACGCCATGCGTCTGTGCCGCCGCATTGTGACCGAAGGCGGTATGACGATGCGCGACTATGAACAATCCAGACAGCAATTCGTCGCCGGAAAAATTGGGATTATTGCCTCCTCACCCAACGCAGCCCGTGCCTTTACGGATCTTGTCGGCAGCAAGTTCAAGCTCGGATGCCAGATTTATCCGCGTATGAACAAAGATCACGGCCGGCTCCCGACGGGCGGCAATGGCGGCATGATCTTGACTAAAGATCCGATCAAGCAGCGTGCCGCTTGGGAATATCTCAAATTCGCCTGCGGGCCAGAAGGACAGAAAATAGCCGTTTTGGGGTCCGGGTACATGCCGACCAATAAACTGGCTGAAAAGCCGGAATACCTGGGGGATTTCTACAAAAAGAATCCGCTCTGGTACACGCCGATCAAACAAATTCCTTTTGCGATGGGATGGCAAGGATATACCGGCAACAACGGATTCCGCATTTGGACAAAGCAGCGGGACATCATTGGTCTCGTGATGCGCGGCAGCATCACGCCGGAAGAAGGTGTGAGACAGATCGTTTCTGCCACGGAATCCCTCTTTTAAAAATTGAAAGCCACAACAATGCCCGCTTTGCCTATGTCCTGGCCGAAACTTTTAATTCTCGACTGTGACGGCGTCCTCGTCGACAGTGAACCGCTTGCTTGTGAAGCGGATGCTGCAGCCGTGCAAATTTTCGGCACCAAAATGCTTTCCTCTGCGCAAGCCATGAAGCGTTTCACTGGCAAAAGCGCTGCGTATATGCGCGACGTATTAACGCATGAATTTGGGGTGACGGATATCGATGGGTGCATGCAAAAAAAGGACGACATTCTTTGGGGGCTGTACCGCGAAAAACTGCACACAACGCCTGGTCTCCTTGCTGCACTTCACAAACTCCGCGAAGCGGGCATTGCACTCTGCGTAGCCTCCAACAGCAGCCATCAACGTCTTGAGCACACTTTTGCCGTCACTGATCTTGCAGCTTTTTTCGGCAACAACGTCTTCAGCGCTGAAGATGTCGCTCACGGCAAACCGGCGCCCGATCTTCACCTCTATGCCGCAGCCCGAATGGGCTTTAAACCAACTGAGGCATTAGTGATTGACGACAGTCCCTCCGGCATTGAAGGCGCTTCAGCAGCCGGCATTCGTTCACTCGGATTTATCGGCACCAACCGACTGGGAAAACCATGGGAAACCGCGCTGATGGCCGCTGGCGCTCAAGACCTGATCTCCAGCTTCAATGAACTTCTGCTGAAACTTGGACTTTGCGGCAAATTTCAATCCTGCACAAATGACAATACTGCTTCCCTTTAATGAGGCCGGCCAATGGCTTCGTGGTTCTCTTCACTGCCACAGCACGAATTCGGACGGTGAGGTTCCGCCTGAACAAGTCGCAGCCCGCTATAAAGCCGAAGGCTACGACTTCATCTGCGTAACTGATCATTTTCGTCCCGAATTCAACTATCCCATCACCGATTTGTCGGTCTTTAACGATGACGTGTTTCTGACGATTCCCTCTGCGGAACTCCACATCATGGCTACTTCTTATGGAAAGCTCTGGCACTTGACGGCTAATGGGCTGCCCAGGAACTTTCAGCCGCCCATGACAGACGAAACACCGGCACAGTATGCTCAACGCGCGGCGGATGCCGGTGCCTTTGTCAGTATCGTGCATCCAAGCTGGTATCAGCTAACACTCGAAGATGCAGAAACGATAACCTGCGCACACGCCGTTGAGGTATGGAATGCCGGCTGTCAAATCATGCACAGCCGCGGCGACGGCGCTTATCTTTTGGACGGCCTGCTCGATCGAGGCCGCCATCTGCTTTGCACGGCAGTTGACGATATGCACGGACATCTGCCTGACTTTGCGCTCGCATGGGTCATGGTGAAAAGCTTAGAGCGCTCGCAGGCAGCCATCCTCTCCGCGTTGAAGCGCGGCGCTTTCTATTCGTCTGAAGGCCCGGAAATCAAGCATATGGCTCTGAACGGACGAAAGCTCGTCGTGCATACAAGCGCCGCATCCACCATTCTGGTAAACGGTCAAGGTTATACCAATGCCTTTAAAACAGGCGTCAACATAATGCACACTGAAATTGATCTTTCTGACTTTGACAGCCCTTGGTTCCGCGTCATCGTGACAGCACGTGACGGGCGGCATGCATGGTCCAATCCCTATTGGTTTGAAGACATCGAAGCTCAATAAATGCTGTCAAAACCTTTCGAAAGGTGATCGATTATTCCATCAAGTGATTTCTGGTGAAAGCATTTAACGCACCCAGCACACGATTGATTGATCAGTCTTTTCGAGTCCTGCCCGACGAGGCAGGAAACGGCCGACATTGGTCTGGCGAAGCTCCGATGTCGGCCGTTTTTTCTTCTGGGTTAACTCTGCTGCTTTTTAAAGCGGTCGCAATACTGCGCCAGTGCAGCCGGAACTCACCTGTTTGGCGTAGCGAGCCAAATAACCCGTCGTAACACGCGGCGTCCGAGGTTTCCAAGCTGCACGACGGCGGGCCAGCTCTTCATCGGAAACGTCAACCAAAATGCGGTTTGCAGGGATATCGATTTCAATCAAATCGCCCTCCTCAAGAAGCGCAATTGGACCGCCAACGGCTGCCTCAGGCGAGACGTGACCGATGGCTGCACCGCGCGTTGCGCCCGAGAATCTTCCGTCCGTGATCAGCGCCACCGAACTGCCTAAGCCTGAGCCCATAATCGCCGAAGTGGGATTAAGCATCTCGCGCATGCCGGGTCCTCCGCGGGGACCTTCATAACGAATGACAACAACCTCTCCGGCCTTAATCTTTCCGCCGTAAATAGCACTGAGCGCATCTTCTTCGCAGTCGAAAACCCGCGCAGGTCCCTTGTGATGCATCATTTCAGCGGACACGGCAGAACGCTTGACCACGGAACCTTCCGGCGCCAAATTGCCTTTAAGCACCGCAATGCCGCCTTCCTTGGAAACCGGCCGCTCGATGGTGCGGATGATTTCTTCGTTCTTAATCTTTGCTCCGGCAATATTTTCGCCGACGGTCTTGCCGGTGACCGTCAGACAATCGGTATGCAGGAAACCGAGTTTGGCGATTTCTGCCATGACCGCTCGGATGCCGCCCGCTTCATCAAGCTCTTCAATATAGTGATGACCCGCAGGCGCAAGATGACAGAGGTTCGGCGTACGGCTGCTGATCTCATTGGCGACGGACAGATCGAGTTCGATGCCGCATTCATGCGCAATTGCAGGCAGATGCAGCATGGAATTCGTCGAACATCCGAGCGCCATATCGATGGCCAGAGCATTCTCAAAAGCTTTGCGCGTCATGATATCTCGCGGCTTCAGGTCCCTTCGCACGAGTTCCATAATCTTTAAGCCCGTCTCTTTGGCCAGACGCAGGCGCGCCGAATGAACGGCGGGAATGGTGCCATTGCCGGGCAGCGCCAGTCCCAGAACCTCCGTGAGGCAGTTCATGGAATTCGCTGTGAACATACCTGAACAAGACCCGCAGGTCGGACAGGCATTGTTCTCAAGATCTAGAAACTGTTCGGGCGTGATGCGATTTGTGCGGAAACGACTCACGCCTTCAGAAATGTCGGAATAGGACACTTTGCGGCCTTCAAAATGACCTGCAAGCATCGCACCGCCGCTCACAATAATTGAAGGAACGTTGAGTCGTGCAGCAGCCATCAAAAGTCCGGGGACATTCTTATCGCACGCAGCCACCAGCACAAGACCGTCGAAAGGATGTGCGATTGACATCGCCTCCGTCGAATCAGCAATCAATTCCCGAGAAACGAGGGAATATTTCATGCCGACGTGTCCCATTGCCAATCCGTCGCAGACGGCAATTGCTGGAAAAACGATTGGCACGCCACCTCCGAGCGCTACGCCTTGCTTCACCGCATCAACAATCTTGTCAAGATTCATGTGGCCCGGAACAATATCGTTCTTCGAACTCACAACACCGATCAATGGACGCCCAATCTCGTCGTCGCAAAGACCTAAAGCTTTTAAAAGAGCTCGCTGCGGTGCGGCGTTGACGCCGTCCTTTAAAGGTGCGCTTCTCACGGTGCTTTCTCCTGCTCGATATCGTGATGCCAAATGCACTCAGCGTCGAATTCGACGAACAGCACCGAAAACAAAACGTCTGTGCTGCTGGGGCTCGTCGGCGACGCGTCTTTAAAGAGTACAAGTCGACAATAAACGCAACTTTTCAGTGTTATCCCTAACCTATTAAACAAAATGCCCTAGTTTTCAAGCATTTTTCCGTAACACCCTAGCAGGGAGGCGCTAGAAGTTTTGATTGGAAACAATTGAATATAACTATCAAATTAATCAATTAATAGCTTTCATTCATACCCACAGCACCATCATGGCGTAAGTGCGCATCGGTTTTGTGCAGGAGCGTTTCAAATCGGAATCCTCACCAGAGCCGCGGATTAAAAGGTATCAGCGGCATGCTCTTCATCAATTCTTTTTTGCAGCCGCTCCCAATCTGAAAAACGTTTGGAAACGGCTGAGAACTGTTGGTCAATCTTGCTAAGCTCCGTTTTTAAATCATCAATATCGAGCGGATCAGCCTCAATTTCCCGCAAAAATTCCGTCTCCCGCTCCACGTCATCGCGACGCCGGACCAGTGCTGCAAGCGTTTCTTCAAATTCCTCGCGTGTCAGGCCTTCCAAAGGCGCATCCAATACGCGAACAGGGGAATGACCCGCAGGAGCCTGCATCGGTCCCTCGCCAAAAGCCTCTGCGGGATTGGCACCAAACCCCGGAGGGAGTCTCTGCATCCGCTCAAAGGCAGCAAGCGCCGGATCCGGCGCCGTCAAGCCGCCATCCTGACTCACTGTCGGCACGGATAATGAGGCAGTTTGAGCGCCAGGCACTTCGCCGGGCTGGCCTGAAGGGGCATTCAGTCCTTTGGGTTCAACGGCAAAGTCGAGCGTCACCGAGCCCAGCCGGAGCGGTCCGGATTCGGCCGAAAGACGAAGACGAACACCGGTAGCGCGATCAACAAGAACGGCCTCGCCCGAAGGCACAATCAGGTCGTACTGCGGCATAAAGAGCTCTCCAGAAAAGAAATAAGCCGCACATAATGGCTGCAGCTTAAGATTATTGAGCAATAAATTCTAATCGTCGGCCGGCTTCTCTCCGTCAGCTTCAGCCACAGTGCGCAGCTTTGAGCCGGTCTTCTCAGGAGCCTCAACAGCATGTTCACGTTCTTTACCATCGTGTTCGCCATCGTCTGGGCGGTGGTCTCCTTCATTCTTCTTTTCAAGGTTTGGGACAATATCGGCCCAATCGTTCTTTCTTTCTCAAAGAGCCATATCGTGCAGCTCCTCGCCATGGCGATCATCTTCCTCATCATTTGGGGCGTTCCCGGCTGGCTTTGGATGAAGATTTTCGGGTGATACACCCGCGAAACAGCATTCAGCGAAAATGCAAAGCCGCGGCTTTTGAGAGTCCGCGGCTTTTCCTTTTGGTCAAAGTTATTCTTCGCGTTTTTGAGGTTCTGCTGATTTTTCTGAATCAAAAAGCGACTTTTGTGCTGCTGACTGAGCTGCATTTTGGTCAGCTCGGAAAACGATTGCATTGGGCGCAACTGTGACCGGTCGGCGTTCAAGTGATTCGGCCATGATGGCAAACGTCCGCTCCAAGGTCCATTCGCCCCAATCACCTACGACGACCAGACCGCTTTTGGCACGCGTCACCGCCACATTGATAAGATTAGCCGGCAAAGCCGCCCATCTGCGCTGAGCATGGCCGCGAATACCCGGAACAGATCCAAGGACAAGAAACACAATATCGGCTTCCTGTCCCTGAAACGCATGAACGGTACCGGCACGTATTTCGACTTTTTGACCGACTGCGGTGAGCCCATTAGCCCCCGTCACGCCGATTTCGCGCAGAATGCGGGCCGCTGCATCGGCGACGCTGCGAAACGGAGAAAGGATGTACACGCGCCGTCCGAAAAACTTCGTATTGTCCTTCAGACGCAGAATGCAGTGCCTCAGCCAGGCCATTTCCTCACGGATCACTTTCGGATCGCCGCGCACTGACGTCACTGCTCGTCCGCGGGCATTGCGCCGTGCAGGCGGCTCATAGGAATGACCGAGGATATCGATCCAGCAGCTCGTCACCAATGTCCCGTCGTTCGAACGAGGTGTCATCTGCACCATTTGGCCGCCGTAGGAAAGTGTATTGGCGATCTCGAACATGGGACTTTGACAGCGCCGATGGGTACGAAGCGGCAATCCCGTCCAAACGTCGCTCTCGGCAACCGGATCATGAATAAGCGCCCCGACTTCCATGGTTTGATCAGCCAGAGACTGCAGTGAACTGACATGCGGGGACCAGAGACGGTCGACCGATGGATAGCGGCTGCGCAGAAATGCGTCTAATGGCTGCGGCATGCTCACCACGGGCATGAGCTGCCGCGGATCACCCAAAACAACCGCCCGCTCGGCGCGATTGAGCAGTCCTACGGCAGACTGCGCTGAGGCTTGACTGGCTTCGTCAATGATGACCCAGGCGATCTCGCCGGGGTTCACATGGGCGAGCAGCCGTGAGGTGCTCGCCAGAGTCGTCGACAGCACTGGGATGAGAAAACTGAGAAATTCAAATATATCGATGCCGCTTCCCGAGGTGATGGACGGCGCATTTTCCGTTAGGTAAACACCAACAGCTCGGAAACCCTTTTTAGCCCAATCCGCCTGTGCCCCCAAGGTCGCTGCATGAAGCGTCAGCGCCGCTTCAAAAAGTTCTGAACGGAGATTTTCAAATTCCTCGTCCACCCAGAGCGAACTCTTATGCTGCTGAGGATCTTCACTCAATGGCTTTTGAAAGGCTGGGGGCGGCGCCATACGAGAGAGCCGCTCAGCCATTCGCTGCCGACGTTCTTCAACTCGGCGGTCGAGCTCGAGAAACGCTTCACGTGCGCGCAGCCAGACGTCTTCGGGCAGCTCATGCCGGAACTCGCATTCACGCACCCAATCGTCAATTTGATTTTGTATTTGCGAACCAAAAATATTTCGGCCGCCAACCCCTAAAACTGAACGGGCTATCAATTGACAGTTGCGTCGGCTTCCTAGCGTCGCTGAGACAAGTCCCCAAATCATTTCCGGACGATTGACCCGGCTAAGCATGTCATTTCGCTTCTCTTGGAGCGATCGTTCGGCATCGGCCGACACGCGCTTGACGGCGGCTTCAGCGCCTTTCTGACTGTTCTTTTTTCCCGACGCAATGCCCGCAGCATGAGCAAACACCCCGAGTGCGCAATCCCGCCAGTAGGTATAGGCAGGACGTCCCGCAGCCGATCGGCTGTCAGTCACATTAGGGCGACGGGTATAGCTTCGCGGCAGCGCATCGGTGATGTTGCGGATGGCGGCGTTGTTGTTTGAAGCCACCAGAATGAGGCTGTCCTTGATCACACCACGCGCAAAAGGCGTGAAGGTTTCCGTTCGGCCGCCCGGCAGATTAAAAGTCACGCTTTGCTGATCATCAAAGACCTCTCGAGAATAGTTTTTCCCGGCGATCTTACGTGCTCGGCGAACAACAATCTCCGCGACAAGGTCACGCACCAGCCAGCTCTTGCCGGTTCCCGGCGGTCCGTTAACAGAGACCAGCGGTCCGAAGCCTTGCGCTGAATTTGGCCCCATGCGCAGAATACCCGCCATTGCCGCCTGCTGACAGAGATAGAGATGATGAGCGGCATTGGTGGGCCACCGTCCTGACGCAAGCGACATGGGAGAGGCCAAATCCGCCACTACAAACGGCTCTTTGAGCAGATCAATCCGCGGGAGCTTCTCGTCCGCTGCGCATGCCAGAAGCCGTGCTAAGGGCGCCCCGATGGGGGCGGCAAAAGCTTCAGATTCGGGCGGCGCGGCAGCCTCTTCGTCGACCGTCTCAGCGCTGGTGCTCTTTGAGGGCAGCCCTTCTTCACCGGCGACCTTCTCTGACGACGCCTGCAAGTGAGCTCCATAACGAACAAAGTCCGGAGCCCCGAAAGGCTTTACGCCAGACTGCTCTAATTCCGAGTGCGCCTGACGGATATCATGAAGGTAGAAACTCTCCATAAAAACCGAATCGTCAGGGAGTCTGCGCTCACTCGGACGACAAAAGCGCACGGCCGCCGCAACCGTTACGATTGAATTCTCGGGGAACCCTGCCGCCTGAATTAAGAAACGGCCGATCTCGGCAATCAATCCCTCCGGCACCGGCTCAGCTTCCCCATGCGGATCCGTCAGACGAATCCAATCGTTCTCCCCGCGTCTTTGCTCACCTTTATTGGCGTCCTCCCCAGGAGCGGCATTACTTTTAAAGCGCTCCGCATTAAGGAACGTACCGGGTACGCCAGCAATCTGGCGAAGGGTCTGGGCAATGTTGTTTTCGACCTGCCTGGCAAGCTTCGCACAGCTCATCTGAGCGCCGGTAATGAAGTCCATCGGCGGAGCGTCTTCTCCGCAGACTGCCGTGCGCATCAACCGCAGATAGTCGAGCGCTCCTACGTAGCCCGCAACATGAATACTTTCATCAATGTACTTTCCCCACGGATTGAGCATGAAAGCAGCTAAGAGCGTCGATCCGCGCAGATCTGAACCGCCTTCAGCCGAACTGGCGATCCACTCTTCGTTCCACCCCGACGGAGCCGTTTTCGCAGCAGATGCAGCGGTTTCGCTGCGGCCGGCAGAGAATGCTGCAAAAGCTTTCATCTCATCGATGAGCCGCCGATAGACATCCCTCTTAGGCAGAATGCCGACATAAACCATAAAAACGGGCATCATGTCCGTCACCACGCCTCGAGGGGCGCGTTCGGGATACTCGAAGGGGTCTTGCCAGCGTTCCTTCTGCCACTTCGCAATCGCTTCAGCTTCGCGGCCTGCAGGACGACCGCTCTTCCACTCGCAGACTAAAAGACGCTCGTTCTCCACGACCCGATAGTCGGGCGGTGTAAGCAGTTCAATCTCCTCCCAATAACGAAGAACGTCAATCTGCTCTGCGCGAGAAAGCATCAATACACCCTTACCGATTCTTTTCGGCTGAACGTTCGCGCGCTATCGATTCTCGGAGCCTGATTGAGGATTTGGCCGCCTCACGCACACGCTCCTCACGCATCCGGCGCTCTGCCTCAGGCAGTTCCGCATAATTGGGCATCGGACGAGCATCCCAGAGCGATCGATCCGGGCGCCAGAGAAACTTCACCCGATCAGGGTACTTGGCCGGATCATCCGCAAAACGAACATCCATACCGAGTCCTGCCGCAAAAAGAAGTTCATTGTTGAGCCAGAGTTTGGGCATATCGACGCGCACATAAGCCGGAATGCCTGCCTGTGCATAGAGATCCTTCAAAGCCTTTCCCGGGCGCAGTGCCCAGAGTTTGAGCTTCACAGCGCCCACGGCAGCACGAACCTCGAGCTTGGCTTCCGGTGCCGTCACCCGTGAGCGAGCAATGCCGTCCTCATCTCCCATGCAAGGCACCATTTCAATGACGCCGCCCCACTGCGGAAGCGCGATCTCATGCGCGCCTTCGCTCGGACTAAGCGCAGCGTCACGCTCGACCCCCAGACGCCGGGTCACGGCATCCCGCACAATAATGTCTGAACCCCAGCGGCGGATTTCCTTGCGCTGCACGTGGAAGGAAAAGGTTGCATCCGAATGTGTTTCTCGAACCTGACGCAGCAGATCATCAAGCCGCGCTTTTGAAAGCGGACGAAGTCCTTCCGCAGCAATCCACGCGCGAAGACACCAAGCCTGACGAGCCGGGATGAGCTCAAGCAGCCGATAAACCGAAAGACCGTGCGGCATGGTTTCCGAACGGCAGGCCTCAAGATCCGCACGCGCAACACTTTTGAGGACCTCAAGCGCCTCTCCGATCAAACCAACCGAGCGTGCCGCACTCGCGCTGAATCCCGGACGAATGGCTTCGAGCCGCGGAATGATTTCACTGCGAACGCGGTTGCGGGCATATTTCGGACTGTTATTCGAAGGATCATCAACATAAGGGATGCGTCGATTCTTCACATAGCGCTCAATATCTCGGCGCAGCACACCTGACCAAGGCCGCAGCAGGAATACCTGCTTACGAGCCTGTACTGCTTTGGCGTCCTCCATGGAAGGTGCAGCCAATTCGCGCACTTCCGGAAACGCTGCCAGGCCTTCGAGCCCCGCACCGCGCATCCACTGCAGCAAAAATGTTTCAATACGGTCGTCTTCATGGTGAGCCGTCATGATGATGCTGCAGCCCGATTTGAGTGCGTACTGCGCGAGCGCGCGGTAGCGAACATCTCGGGCAGCAGCTTCAATACCGTCTCCCGATCGCTGGACGCGTACGCGCACTGCTTCAAAAATAACGCCGCGCTTCTCGCACTCCCTGCGGCAGTGCTCCTCCCACGCGTCAGCTTCTCGCTCCAGACCATGATGCACGTACACGGCTCGAAGTTCAGCAATCAGCTGTTGCCGGCGATCCGCCGCAATGCGGGCTGCAACATCCAGCAGGGCCATAGAGTCGCGCCCGCCCGAAAGGGCAACAATCACGCGGACGGGATTCAGCGGCACCAGCATGAATTCCGGACTCGAGCGTCCAAGCAGATGATCCGACGCCTCTGTGAGCGCACTTTTTACCAGTCCGCTCAAACGCTGTGCGAGCGCAGTACCCGCCGTCGGCGGCCGCTTTTTCTTCGTCTGCTTTGGACGATTGAGAAGCGCTTCGGCTTCAAGCTGCTCAATTAAAGGCAGATCAGGCAACTTAGCGGGCCCCGTGCGCGGAGCCTCCGGGTCTGTATTCGCTTCAAATATCGGCAGCGGATATGCATCGTCGAACGCTTCAAGCGCTTGTGCGCCTTCCTGAAGTGAAGATTCATGCGCCTGACGATCACGAGCACGTATGAGCGCATCCGCTCGAATGCCTTGCCGGCGCGGACGCGTACTTGCGGAACTTGTCCGGCGCTTGGCTTTCGGGGCCGTTTTTTCACTCTCCCCGGAACGCTTCGCTGAAGAAGACGTCTCTTTGGCCGCAGCACGTTTTTTCGGCTTCACGGCGGGACCGACAAGTCCCTTTACCGTTGACACAGCTTCCAGCGTCAAAACAGCCTCAGCCGCCGATGCCTTCTTCTGCACGTCTTCTTTGCTCATAGCTTTGAATGTCAGTTGGAGTTGCAATGTACTGATTCTAGCGGCTCACCATACTGCGGCACGTCGATCCGCCCTTTTCAATAAGGACAAAAAACGGCTTGGGCACCAAAATACCTAAGCCGCTCCTGTCATACGGTCACAGTCGTCGACCGCCGCACAGCAGCGACCGACAAGACTGTTTACCGATCGCGATCACCCAAGCTTCGGAAGCATTGGCATCGAAACGCCGTCAATGCCCACGAGTGCAAGCGTCGTGAGAAGTGCGAGCTGCGGACCTTTTTCCATGCCTGTCGAATCAAAGAACTCCTTGAGTGAGTGCTCATTGTGCGTTACGCCGCCCGTACCGATACAGACAGAAGGAACGCCGATTGAGATGGGTTTATTGGCGTCCGTTGAGGATGGACGACACTGCTTCACTTCAAGATCCATCTGCTTCATCGAGCAGAGCGCCGCCTGAACTGCCGGAGAGTCATCGGGCTGCATACCGGCAGGACGATTGCCGATCTGCGTGAGAACGAGCTTAAGCTGACGTTCCGGTCCGGCTTTCGGCCAGCGCTTGTTTTCGAGCTCAACGCCGAGCCGGAAAGCGTCAAGCGTCTTTTTCTCCAACTGGTCAAGCTCTTCAAGATTGACTGAACGCATGTCGACATCGACTTCACAGCGCGCCGCAATCGTATTGACAGTTGTGCCGCCCTTGATTGTGCCGACCGTGAAGGTCGTCTTCGGATCACTCGGCGGATCAAAATCAGCGATCACATTGAGTGCGCGTCCCATGGCGTGAATGGCCGAGGGCACCATACCGTAGTCGAGGTAGGAATGACCGCCCGTCCCTTCAATGGCGACTCGCCAGCGGTGAGCTCCCGTCGCGCCGTTCTGGACGGTATTGACGTCGGCCATGTCGAGCGCAATGAAGCCGTCAATTTGACGCGAGCCGTCAAAGAGCGCCTTAGCGCCTCGAATGTCACCGTTGCCTTCTTCTCCAACCGTGCCCACAAACAAAATGTCACCCGTCGTTGCGATCTGTGCACGGTTGAGCGCACGCAGCACCTGCAGCATGCTGCGCAGCCCCGAAGCGTTGTCGCCAATACCGGGCCCGCGGTAGAGCGCGCCGTCCTTTGTCACTTTGAGATCCGTGCCGGCAGGGAAAACCGTATCAAGATGAGCGGCGATCGCGAGCACCGGACCAGCGCCCGTGCCGGGGCGTCGGCCGACCACATTGCCCGACTCATCCATCACAACATCGGTGAGGCCATATTCACGCAAGAGCTCCATGATGAGTTCACCGCGAACTTTTTCGGCAAAGGTCGGGGATTCCGTCTCAGAAATACGGATCTGCTCGGCCATTGCGCGTTCAACTTCCTCAGCACAGACCTCAAAAGCGGCCTCCACGGCTGGAAGACCGCGAAGCGCTGCAACACGCTCGAGCATCTTGGGTTCAAGCTGAGGGACATGATCTGCCATGGAATTTCTCCTTAAGGTGGCGCGCGGACTATCAAAGTCGGCAGCGCAAAAACTGAACACTCTGCACTGCGCCGGAAGTATCGGGATACGTTGGACGGCTCCGGCGAATGCCGCCTAAGATCATACCTGCATCTACGCACTTTTCTTTAGAGAACCATCCCGAAGGGTGCTTCATTCAGGCGCGATTAAGGCCGGCGCGCGATGCTTCAAATACAAATGAAAAAACAATCGAAACCTGTGTCTCCAGACATGGGTTGGATCCATTAAGGAGACCCCAAAGTGCCGAATCGCTCCCTTCCTGCCGTCCGACTGCTCTGTGCTGCAGTGATGCTTGCCGCCGCTGCTATGACCAGCGCCGCCCAAGCTTCAGCCGATGCGCAAGACGCTTCCAACGTCCTCAAAATGAAACCGGGCGCGTATGTTGAATCGGCTATCGGCTGGAACGGCCCGATTGAAGTCAAAACCACGGTGTCAGTCAATCGAATTGACAGCATCGAAATCCTCAAGAGCGATGAAGTTCCGTACATTGCGGATGAACCGATGAAAGCGATCATCCAAAAGGTCGTGAGTAAACAAAACTTGTCTGTCGATGTCGTTACGGGCGCTTCGCGTTCCAGTGAGGCCCTTCTGCGGGCAGTCGGTCAGGCCGTGCAGGCCGCCGGGGGCGACCTTAAGTTCTTCACGCACGAACCGGTATCCATTGATCCTGCAACGCTCCCAGAAGGTGAAGAGGCGCAAGCAGACGTCGTCGTCGTTGGCGGCGGTGCCTCAGGACTTGCAGCGGCAGCGGCAGCACTCGAATCCGGAGCGCGCGTCATCGTGCTCGAAAAAGCGCCTCATACGGGCGGCAGCGCAGCGCTTTCCGCCGGCATTGTGACTGCTGCCGGCACCGACATTCAGAAAGCGTCCGGCTTGCCGGCAGATTCCGCCGGTCTTGCCAAACTTTGGCTTGAAGATCAAAAGCGTTCAGTCAAAGGTGCCCCCGCCAATCTGCCCGATGCAGCACAAGTTGAAGCACTGGTTAAGCAAAGCGCTGAAACGGTTGACTGGCTTACAAAAAAGGTCGGCATGCAGTTCTCCGCCAATGCCGCCGCTGCCGACGGGATCGGCGCCTATCAGCTGCTGCCGATTTCATCCGACGCCTCTCGTCCGGCTGGTGCAGAGGAAGTGGAAAAACTCGAGCAGTATGTGAAAAAACTCGGCGGCATCATTCGCACCGCCACCCCTGCCTGGAAGATTCTGACGACCGACGACGGCCACGTCTCCGGCGTTGCGGCTGCCGACGGAAAGAATCGCTTCACTTTCCGTGCGAAGAGCGTCGTGCTCGCGTCCGGCGGCTTTGCTGCAGACCTCATGAAGGTAACTTCTCGCCAGCCGCGCTGGGCAGTTTATGTGGAGCGCGCCGGCGCAGCTAAAACAAGCACGGGCGACGGACTGACAATGGGCCTGCAGGTCGGTGCCAAGGAAGTTTCCGACAGTTGGCTGATGGGCACTCAATTTGCCCCTGCTTACCCCGAAATGACGGCCGCCATGCTAGGACCGCGAGGTTTTGCGGGCGCAACGCTTGTCAATGAAAAAGGGCTGCGCTTCGTTAAGGAAGACCTTCCCAATATCACGAGTGAAATGAGTCAGCAGCTCGACGTTTGGCTCATTACAGACAGCAAGGATCCTGAAAAAGCCAAGACGCTGCGCAATTACTTGGGATTTGACACCGTCGTTCACGGCAACACGCCTGAAGAACTTGGCCGCCGCATGGGAGCACGCGCCGACAATGTCAAGCAAACGATTGAAAAGCTCAATGCCGACGCTGCCGCGGGAAAGGATACTGCCTTTGGCCGCGATCCCATCAATTTCACCAGTCTCACACAAGCCCCTTACTTTGCCGTCAAGGTCCGTCCTGTCATTTCCGGAACGATCGGCGGATTCGTTGTCACGCCTGACTTCCAAGTGCTTGACAATGCACTCAAGCCCATTCAAGGGCTTTGGGCCGCAGGCGAACTGGCCAATCGGGCCTTCTACAACCGCGTTTACGAACCCGGAACAAGTCTCCTGATTACCTATGCTTCAGGACGTGCTGCAGGAACCTCCGCCGCCAAGGCTGCGCTCTCCAAATAACCTAAACCGTCTGCCAACCATTTTCGACGCCGGTGAAGCTGAGCTTCATCGGCGTTTTTTGCCTTTATGAGGGCCGTGAATGGAGTGTTCACAGCCAGCACTGTCAATGCGCATCCCAAAAAACGCATGCATGAATGCATCCCTTTGAATGAAAACGGGCTTTAAATAGAAACACCTAGTCCAATTGACGGATATTTCAAATACTCCTTTAGTTCAAAAAGCCGAATTCACCGGATTATCCTGAGGCCGTGGATATTTAAGCCAAAACACCGTTTACGGCAATGTGAACGATGTTTATATCGGCATTCCTTAGTTGAACAACGCGGAGTAGGATGGCTTTAAGCGCCGCAGAGCCGCATGTCTCCGTTTCCCCCAATCCAACGGAGAAAAATAATTTACGCACTCTTGTCTCCATACGAAAGGAGAAATCCTCATGAACCCAACCATTCGGAACTGGCTGATCATCTTAGTGGTCGGCGCAGCCATCTGGTTCTCGCCGATACCGACGGGACTCAAACCGGACGCCTGGCACATCTTCGCGGTTTTCGTCGCAACCGTGCTTGGCTTTATTCTTCACCCGATGCCGATCGGCGCCATTGCCTTCATCTCACTCACCTTCTGCTGCTTTACGGGGCTTTTGAAGACGAGTCAGGTCCTGATGGGCTTTGGCAACGGCACCATTTGGCTGATCGTCTGCGCGTTCTTCCTCTCGCGCGCCTTCATCAAAACCGGATTCGGCCGCCGCATTGCTTATGTGATCATCAAACTGATTGGGCGTTCTTCGCTCACGCTCGGCTACTCCATTGCACTCTCTGAACTTGTGGTGTCGCCGGCCATGCCGTCAGCCACGGCTCGAGGCGGCGGCGTCTTCTATCCGATCGTTCGTTCGCTTTCCGAGGCTTTCGGATCGCAGCCAGGTCCGAGTTCGCGCAAAATCGGCGCCTATCTGATGCAGGTCGGCTATCACACCGATGCCACGACCTGCATGATGTTCCTCACTTCAATGGCCGGCAACCCGCTCTGTGTGGGGCTAGCCGCTTCCGCCGTCGGCGTGGAAATTACGTGGACTAACTGGGCGCTGGCCGCCATTGTCCCGGGACTCATCTCACTGGCGCTTGTTCCTTGGGTAGTAAGCCTGCTTTCGCCTCCTGAAATCAAAGCCATTCCCAATGCACGCGAACTCGCGGAAAAAGAACTCGCAGCCATGGGACCGATGTCTAAGGATGAAAAGGTGCTTGCCTTTGTCTTCGTCATGTGTCTCGTGCTCTGGGCTACGGGCAGCTGGACGCATCTGGGCGCAACTCCGATCGCCATGCTCGCCATCGCAATCATGCTGATTGCCAAAGTTCTCTCGTGGCAGGACATTCTTTCTGAAAAAGGGGCCTACGACGCAATGTTCTGGATGGGCGGCCTCATGTCGCTCGCCACGGCGCTGGGCAAGTCCGGCTTCATCACCTGGGTTGCCAAAGACACCGCAGAAATCATCGGCAGTGCCGGTCTCGGATGGATCGCCTCCTTCCTCATTGTGATCCTCTTTTACACCTACTCCCACTATTGCTTCGCTTCAGTGACAGCGCGTATCTCTGCCATGTATGCCGCTTTTGTCGCCGTAGCAGCGGCATGCGGGACGCCGGCTTTAATGGCCGCACTTACTTTTGGCTTTTTCGCCAACTGCCCGATCTCGCTCACGCACTACGGCAATGGGTGCGGTCCCGTCTATTTCGGTGCCGGCTACGTTTCGCAGGGCGAATGGTGGCGCAACGGCTTTGTCATTTGCACGATGAACGTCGTGATTTGGCTGACCATTGGTATGGCCTGGTGGAAGGTGATCGGTCTGTACTAATTTGAGTTGCGCGCTTTCTCATTACCACGGGAATACACTTTTTCCGTTTCTAAGGTCCGTCGGGAAATAAGTTCTGACGGGCCTTTTTTATTCCTGCCAGCCTCAATCCGATATTTGCATTCGATTTATCAAGGAACGGAGAATCCTGTTGACGTCAGCGAGTTATCCACATGAAGAATCCACAAGTCGGGTGGAGAATGCTGTGGGCAACTCTTATTTCCCCTGTATCTCAGGCGTCATCAAGGCAGCTTAAAAATTAGGCAACTATTTTATTCACCGTTTTGCCCACATTTGACTGCACATCCAAAGCCGGCCGCCAAAGCGCAAGCAGGTCCTCGAGTCCCATTCTGGCGTTGGCCGGGCTGGTTGACGGCAGAATGCGCACATCCAAATCTTTGAGGATATCGGCATGCGCAGTAAGAACGGGGACAGCGTGACGGCGCCACATTTGAGCGGCCTTTCCGCCATTGAGACAAACGCGTCCTATCGTGGGGTGTGCGGCGAAAAATGCTTGAAAATCGTTTACCTGCGGGCGAAGAATGGCTGAATCTAAGCTCCCCGTCCGTTCACAGCTTTCAATAGTGTCCCAGAGCGCAACTCCGGATGTCGTCAGCGCATCAAGCCGCTCTTTATATGGAAGGGCCGGATCAAATCCGAAGCACTCTCCAACGACAGGCCAGAAACGATTCCTTGGATGCGCGTAATAACAGCCTGCGGTCAATGAAGCTTCACTCGGCATACTGCCTAAAATCAGAATCCTCGGCTCAGTGCCAACAACGGGCTCAAAGCCAATAAGACGTAAATCGTCTGTTGTTTTTCCCATAAACATCATTGATGAATGAAGGCGATCCGCTTAAGAATCCACAAAAAACGGCGCCGTCGGACCACTTTATCCAACTTGACGCCGCTTGAACCCGATCTGAATTTGCTCCGGCCCTTTCATTTCAGCAGATCATGCCGTGAATTCAGGTCATGACTTTAGTTCGGTTCAGTTTTTCGCGTTTATTCGGCCGAGACAGGCTACTTCAGCAAAGCATCGAGACCAACATCACAGACGCCGCCGACGCACCACCCCATCGCCTTCAGAACGATCGCCAGAAAGATGAGGAAGAGCACAAACAGAACCAGGCGGCCCCACGGGTACATCCCATGTCCATTTGTTCTTTCGGTCATATGACCTCCCTCTCGAACCAGCTGGCTCGGCGATGGAATCATCGCCTACAAGCGCTTTCGATTCTCTTTGTTTTGTTTTAACACAATTTGACAAAATAGCCAAATTTTCCTTACTGAACAAGTGTTCAGTGTGTCGAACTTGATCCAGGCAGAAATCGTATGCCAAATTAGCGTCAGAAGACGTCACAAAAAAACAAGATGATTTCAGCCTTCCATATCTGGACCAAGCATCCGCAGCCTTGCCTCAAGTGAAAGCAAAACGTCTATCATCGCGCATCACATTCAAATTCAGCCGCTGCCCTATATGAAAAAAGCCTTTCTCCAACTCCACCTTTCCGTACTCCTCGCGGGGTGGACTGGCATCTTCGGCAAACTCATCACGATGTCGCCAGGCTTCATCGTGCTTTGGCGAATCATCATCGCCGGCACCCTGCTCTGGGGATGGCTTGCCCTGCGGCGCACAATTGAATATGTGCGCCCCAAAGACCGTCTCGGCATTATGGTCGTCGGTGCGCTGCTGATGATTCAATGGACTCTTTTTTACGCTGCAATCAAAGCCTCAAACGTCTCCATCACGATTGTCACGTTCTCCTCCATGGGATTTTTTACTGCCATCCTCGAGCCGCTCATTACGCGTACGCGCATGAGCATCAAAGAGATCGGTTTTTCAATCCTCACTGTCTTCGGCATTTCGCTCATCTTTCACTTCGATACACAGTACCGAACCGGCATTATGCTGAGTTTGACGAGTGCGGCTGCAGCCGCCGCGCTTGCCGTCTTTTTCCGCATGTACAAAGCAAAGTATCGCGCAACGACGGTTATGAGCTGGCAGCTTCTCGGCGGATTGGCCTGTGCGCTCGTGCTCATGCCTTGGTACCTTTCCATCACTCCGCCGGAGTCTTTCCTGCCAACCCCAATCAACTTCCTTTACTTGCTCATTTTCGCGAGTTTCTGCACGATTGGGATGTACATCCTGCAGATTCAGTCGCTCGAAAAAATCTCCGCCTTCACCGTCAACCTCACCTATAACTTGGAACCCATCTATTCCATCATTCTCGCAATGATTCTTTTCGGTGAAGCCAAAGATCTCGGCTTTTCTTTCTACATTGGTCTCGCTTTCATTGCACTCTCAGTCGGACTGCAGACGTGGTCGGTGATGCGCATTCAAAAACGCGTGGCTGCACTCGATAAACTCACAGCTGAAGATTCCGGCAAGAAGCCGCATCCGGTCTTCATTGAACCCATCGGCAGCCGCAAGGAGCGCGAATAGATGCATGTGCTGGGGCCCCGCGCGGCTCAGTCTCTGCTCCCTGAGCTGTCACGGAATGGGGCGAAGCTTCTCGCAGTTCACTGGCATCGGCCTCGAGTTCTCGAAAGCTTGCGCCCCTTCAGCGGGCATTGTGACGGCGGCCTTCCCTTGACGCTCAAGAGCAAGCAAACCCTAAACCCTCAGTCTTCGCGGCTGCGGTTCCATGCACGGATGAAATTCTTGGCCTTGCCGCACATCCAGCCCAGCTGATAGAACTTGCTTCCCATCGACTGAATGATGCCCTCGACGTCAACCGGCGGGAGTTTTTCCAGAATGTAGCCTTCGAGTTCGTCACGAAGCACATCCTGAGGTGAACGATTGCGCATTTCGCTCACGGCACGAAGCGTTCGCATAGCTTCAGGCGAAAGACCGCGGAAAATGCGTCCCAGTGCTTCTTCCCGAAGCCGATTCTCGAGTTCAGCTTTGAGGCGCGGGTCAAGTTCTCCCGACATTTTTAATCCTCCGGCCATTCGGCAAGCTGACCGGCAAAGAGATTGGCCCAGCGTGCAGCAAAGATCACGGCTGGTTCCGTCTCAGCGGCACTCGATGCAGGCAGCCCTGCTTCAAGTGCTTCAGTAAGCATCGCCTCACCCTCACGAACGAAAAGGCGAGCCGCTCGCGCAATGGTCCGGTCATCGCCTTGACCGCCTTCAATCGAAAGATGATCGCCAAAGATACGTTCGAGTTCGTCACTCAAGCCATACGGATGCCATTCATCCACCGTCTCAAAATGGCGGTTTTCACCTGAGAATGTAGAAGCAAGCCAGAAAACCAGCTTCTCATTGGCTGCATCGAGCTCCTCGGGCGTCATTTCACCCGTACGAAGCATCGAGAGGCGCTTGGCCATATTGCGCAGCGCCTGCCGAAAAATACCGTCAACGATATCAATGGCTCCGAGGCTGGGTTTTTGATCCGCCCTGCTGCTGTAATCTGCACCACACCCTCCGCCGCAGCGCCGAGGGCCGCAGGATCCGCATTTCATCAGCGCATTCCTTCTGTTTCGTTGAGGGTGTCGCCCAAAAAGCGCTCCCCCCAAACAAATGCCGTGCGTTCGATTCGCACTTTAAGACGTTCCGGAGTAAGCTCGCCGCCTTCGGCCGCCGCGGCTTTGAGCATCGTATAGATTTCCCGCAGAAAGACCCGCGACGCATGCACCATGAGCGCACGGGGATTCCCTGCGTCAACACCTTGCGGCAGATCGCGAAAAAGTGCAGGCAGATTCGCTTTCATTGCAGCAACAAGCTCCGGACCGGGTTTCGGTGTGCCCGGCGCGAGCATAAGACGAATTCGTTCATGCTCGCCCATCAGAATCTGCGCAAGCGTGCGCACAGTAGCATCATCACGGCTCGATGCCTCGTCGGGTTTGAGTTTCCCTGCACGCACATCCACAACATTCTGAATGACGCCCGTTACGATGCTCGCCAGAAAATCCTCAAATTCGCGTGCGGAAAGCTCTGCGGGATCCGTCTTCTCAGCCTGCACGGAAGTGTTCCCGCGGCCTTCCTGGCCAACCGCATTTTTCAGGGCTTGGTTGATGAGCGTTTTTTCCATCCTTTATCCTTTCACGGCAGCGGCGGCAGTCAGCGCGCTTTAATGCCCAAAATCTTTTCCGCCCAGCCGAGCATCCAGGCATGGAGCGTCTCCTGAGACAGGAAGTCGTGAAATGCAGCTTCATCGGGTTCGCGGTCAGTCGTCTGAAACCACGCATCGGCCATCATCAGCAGTTCTTCAAAAAAGACGTTGACCGCAAGCGTAACGATTTGTGCATCGTCGTCAAAAAGCTTTCGGTCCTCCGAACTCATTGCATTCAAACGACGGCCAAGCTGCTGACGAAGTCGGGCACCCGCCTTCGCCGTCGAAAATCCTGCAGGCAGCTCCACAATACCGCTTTGATCTTCAAAAAGCGCCGCCAGGCCAAAGACGATTGCGGCAATGCGTTCATCGCTTTCGCCCTCAGACTCCATACCAGCGTGCTGACCATAAACGGCATGAAGAAAATCAGATGCAGCACAGCCGAAAAGCTCTGCGGCTGCGGTCGGATCGGCCAGACTCGGTCGAATAGAGAGAGCGCCGGAAACTGCCTCCTCAGGATGGTGTGTCTGCATGCTGTTGTTGGGATCTTCCTGAGTCATAGGGATCGTATGAACTGTGAGATTAAGGTTGCTGCAGTCTCTCAACGGACCGCTGGTTCAAGGATTATATGGTGAAGAAGCTGTGCGCTCTGAGACAGTGTTCGAGTGTGTTTTGTCGGCCGCTCTGCACCGAGCAAACGGCGGTGATGCGACACCTGCTCCAGTCGAAAAAAAACATGCCGCTTCCAAAACGAGCATAAAAAAATCCCGCAGCCGGTCAAAGCGGAGGGAGGAGGAAGCCGGCTGCGGGGGGAAACAGGGCGCTCACTAAAGAAGTATCCGCGAACACATCATCCGCACAAGGAGGCTCAGAAATGCGGAAGGGCTCAAGCGGTTCGATCGAGCTATATGCCCTGCAAATTCAATGTATCTCTTTTAGATACCGTTCGAAAGAACTGAACGTTATTCTTTGGCCGGCTTATGCGTCGGCGCAATTTTTCATGGTTTACCGCGGGTTTTTACTCTGAGATCAAATAAATAACAGTGTTACAGTAAGGAAGCCTGCTGATTGCAGATTCATCACGAACCTTCGAGCAGCTTCAAGGACTTCGAGCCGCCTCAGCTGCTCGACCGCATGCAATGGATCCCGCCCGCTGCGGCCTCTATTTCTGCCTGAATCCCTTTTAAAAGCGCTGCCGGCGACGCAAATCGCGCCAATGCGGCAGCTTCGAGCTGCACTCGGTCATCGGCGTTATGGCGCTCTTCAATCACTACTGAATCGATCCCGGCCGACATTGCGCCGCGAATGCCGGGAAGTGCATCCTCCACCATGATGCATTCCTCGGGCTCTGCCTTTAATGCGTCGAGCACTTTGTAAAAGCCTTCTGGATCGGGCTTTACGTGTGCGACATCGTCTCTCGTCACAATCAAATCCATGATTTCCGAGAGCGGCGCAGCGGCTATCATCGATTCGTTCTGAGAGGCATAAACATCAATGTTGCGCCGACGAGTTGTGGTAACGATTGCGAGCTTCTTACCGAGTGCCTTGAGGTATTTGATGAGCTCTGCAGCCCCTTCGCGATAGTGCACGCGTGTGCGCAAAAATTCCTGAGCGAGGCTGTAGCGCTGAAAATGAATTTCTTCAGGGGTTCCAGGCAGGTCAAAAGCACGCTTGAGATCAGCCATGTACTTCAAATAAGCATCAGACCCCTCGCCGTAGGTCTTCATCGCCCGTATGCGAAGCGTTCCTGCTTCATCCTCGGAGAGCATTACGCGGCCGTTTGACAAGCGGCGCATCAGCTCTTGATCCACCTGACTCCAAACGCCAAGCGAATCAATCAGCGTGCCGTCCAAATCAAAAATAAAGCAGCTTCGTTCATAAAACATGTTTGTGGAGGCTCCGGGAAAAGAAAAGTCAACAGAATGAGCGCCAAACTCTACCGCATTGTGTCGATAAGACTCGTTTGCGCCGCGTTGCGCCCGGCAATACGACCGAACACAAATGCATCAAGCAGTCCGCTGCCGCCCAAACGGAATTTTCCATGCACGCCGCCCGTGACTTCACCCGCTGCATAGAGCCCAAAGACGGGGCGTTTTTGACTGCCCGCATAAAGCACTTCAGCCTTGGGGTTAATGGCGATGCCGCCGCACGTGTAATGCACTTCGAACCGTTCTCGGCCAAAGTAAAAGGGCGGCTCCTTTAATTCCTGCAGAAACCGCGTTCGTCCGAAATCCGGATCCGTGCCAGTCCTCGCGGCTTCGTTATAGCGGGCAAACACTTCGGAGAGCTGAGCTGAGGAAATGTTCATCTTTTTTGCAAGTTCTTTGAGGGATGCTGCACTTTCCACTAATCCCTGCTGAACCTTCGTCGCAAAAGTCGACCCTTTTCGGCTGCGGCTGTCCGTAATCACCCAAAAGTCACTTCCCCCTGCAGCCGTCAGATCGGCAAGCACGGTATCCCACGAGGCCGTTTCATCGGTGAATCTTTCGCCGCTGGCAGTGAGGAAAATTTCTGCTCCGGGATAATCGAGCACTCGTCCGCCCCAGAAAGGAATGGCAAGGACATACTCCATGCCGACCAAACCTGCACCGACAGCTTCGGCCATGCGGATGCCGTCACCCGTTGCCGGATCTTCTTCAATTCGCCCCGGGCTGTATGTAGTCCCCAAATCCATGGAAATCCATGGTGCCCACCGAGCACGCATCAGACGATTGGCGCCGAAACCGCCTGAGGCAATGACCACCGACTTGGCCGTCAATGTTTTGTGCTGGGGCGAATCCGCATCCATATCGGTCAATTCAACGCCAAGCACGCGGCCGTTATGCATCACGAGCGCTTCGACCCGTTGGCGGTAGCGTACCTCGACACCGAGCTTGCGGGCACGACGCATTAAAGCGCGGCTATATGCCATGCCGCTTCGCGCTTGGATCGTTCGATGCGCGCGAGGATAGACACCGGTGTAGGCTTCATAAAGCGCGGGATCAAATTCAACCCCCAGGCTCTTGAGCCAAGCAAAGACGTCAGCACTCGATCGCACCATCGTTGCGATGAGGTCCGGATCACCCAGACCGCCGCCGCCCTCATAGGTGTCGCGAAAAAAATGCTCCGCCGAATCGGTTCGGCCGGAACGCTTTTGTCCTTCAGGGTCAACGGCATTGAGCATGCCGGAACTCACCATCATGTGGCCGCCCGCAAGTGCTGTTTTTTCGAGCACGACCACACGAACCGCTCCCGCTTCCTTAGCGGCGATTGCTGCCGCAAGTCCCGCAGCCCCAGCCCCGATGACCGCCACGCTGCAGCTTTCAGCATCACTCGTTTCAGGCACCGAAGCATTCACTGCGGAGGAAAGCGTGAAGGCGGCAGCAAAAGGAGGCAACAGCCCCGCCGCTCCAACGAGCTTCCTGCGGGAAATCGTCATGACGAACCTCCCGCTTTGTCGGTCTCGGCAAGAAGCCCTGCCATCTCCAATGCCTTGGCCATTGCGACAGCCGACCGCACGCCCAGCTTTCTTGCCGCATTGCCGCGATGGAGTTTGACGGTCGGCAATGAAATAGACAGCCGGTCGGCGATTTGCTTATTGAGCAGCCCTTGAGCCACAAGCCTCGCCACCTCGAGTTCACGTTCAGTGAGGAGCGCCGCTTTTTGAGCCAAGTCCACCTGCCCGGCTTCGGCAGCGATATCTGCCAAATTTTTCTTCACGGCTTTTTCCACCGCAGCCAGAAGCACCTCAGGCGCAGCGGGCTTGACCAGAAAATCCATGGCTCCGCGGTGCACGGCCTGCATAGCCATGGGAATATCGCCGTGGGCGGACAAAAAAATCACAGGCAGCAGACTGCCTCGCTCAACGAGCGTCTCATGGAGCTCCATCCCAGTCATGTTGGGCATGCGGTGGTCAAGGAGCAGGCAGCCCGAGCGCCGCGGATCATCCATTTCCAGAAATGCAGCTGCACTTTGGTAAGTCATGACCTCCCAGCCGCCCATACGCAGCAGGAATGCCAGACTTTTCAATTGTTCGGCATCATCATCCACAATCCGTACGAGCGGCGTATCCAAAGCTTTTGTCATTGCACTCCACCATTTCCTTTTTCAGCCGCAGCGCTTGAGGACTGACTGCTGCCTTTATCCGTCTCATGCGTCCCTTCCGGCGGTTCTGCAGCCTCAATCACGGCTTCAGCGCAGATACCCTCTGTCGGGAGCTGATAAAACTTCAGCTGTCCGCCGTGTCGATCAGCAATCCCGCGGCAAATAGAAAGACCGATGCCCATGCCCTCCTGCTTCACGCTGTCGCCGTATCCGGTGAGTCTGGCAAATCCTTCCGGCGAGAGCTTGGGACCGTTGTCTGTCACATGCAGCACATAGTTGTCTCCTTCACGCGCAAGCGACACGCTCACGAACCCTTTGGGATTTTTCTGTGCGGCATGCGCTGCATTGCGAATGAAGTTGAGGACAAGGAGCTCAAGCTCCAAGGCGTCACCCAATACCCAGGCAGGACGATCGTCCTCGGGATCGGCAGCGAGATAAGGGCCCGGGGCCGTGTAAATCGGCACCCGCCGCGCATCATGGCGCTCAACGATCAATTCCGCCCGCCGCACAACTGCAGTCCAGTCGGTCGGTTTAAGAGGTTCGGTAGAAGCTTTGGCATACCCGCGCACTCGGTTGACAATGGCCGTGATGCGGTTGGCTTCCTCCGCCATCGCTGAAAGTGCATCATCGGCTAATGCACGGTCCGCATCATTGGTCTGTCGATGAGCGTTCCAGAGCTTCAGACCTCCCACGTAGTTGGAAAGCGATGAGAGCGGCTGCTTAAGTTCATGCGCAAACATCGAACTCATCTGCGAAAGCATGCCTGCTCGTTCAATGGCCGAAAGCTGCTCGCGCGACACCCTTGCTTCATTTTCCATCCGCTCTTTCTCTTCCAACGCAGTGCGCAGAGCTTGAGTCTTCACGCGAACCAGATAGCGGGATCGAAGCGCATGGAAAAGTACGAAGAGAAACACCGCAACGAGCGCAGCGAACCATTCTGCGTGGCTCTTCATGAAACCTACGACCGTTTGTTCATCCAAATAACTGTAGGGCCCGAAATGGAGCGCTTCCATTAAGCTGCGTACGCTCGACAGATCCACGCGCAGCCCCCAGCGCCAGCCGTCGTTCTCGGGCAAGCTGAAGGCAACGGCAGCCACTCGGCGAACCTGATCCCCGTCCGCCCACGCCATGTATCCAAGCGTCCAATCTGGGTAGAGCGGCGTGCTCGATAAACACGCGCCCGGCGTTCGTTTTAGTACTGCTGCCGGACGAAAGGCTTTGGGATCGATCATCCCTTCAGCGGCAAGCGCTTCAAAAGTGCACACGCTGATAAGCCCTGCGTCCGCACGCCCCGAAAGAACAGCATTAAGCACCTCAGGGACGTCGTGCGGCCGCCAAACTGCCTCGGAAAAGAATTTCCGCGGATCATGGTGATCCGCTAAAAGCCGCCCCGCCAGCCACTGCCAAGGCCCAAAGGCAACACTGCTTTCTACCGCTATGCGTGCGCCTTCGAGGCTCTCCAAACTGCCCAAATCCCTGCGCTTGGCGTCAACGACAAGCAGTCCGCCGGCAGCACTCTGCGAGGATTCTTCTGCATGAGAATTGAGTCGTTCCCGTGCGGCGAGCGGCACTGCGCCAGATTCATTGACAAGCGCCACCATGGTGCCGGCAGTCGCGAAAATAAACGGAATTTTTTCCGCCCTGACAACATCAATAAATCCGCGCGAAGGAATTTGGCGAATGTGTGTGCGGCGATCCGGAAAAGCCACGCGCAGCCCTTCGGCAAGACTCGCGAGCATGCGGATATACGATTCATTGCGATCCGTTTCCTCGACCGCGAAAACGAAATCATCGGGACCGATTGTCGTCGAGACTTCAAGGCGAGAAACGCCTTCGACGCCCGTGTCCTCACGAAAGTGCATTGCGCGGACTTCCGAAAGGTTGAAAGTTGCGCCGGAAACAGCCGCCACCTCGGATACCGTTTGCGCTTCACTCTGACTGGCGGACGCCGTCGAAACATCCGGCGATGCCGATGCCGTCGCCGCAGCCAATATCAGCCCGGCAGCAGCACTGCGCATGAGGATTGTGCAGCCAATCGATTTAAAAAAATGCGAATGAGGATAAGCAGCCTTCATCGTCCACCAAATCGGTGTTTTGCCAAAGCCGGTGCAGCATCCAGACAGCCAGCGAAATTCAGCTTCCGTGAGCGCAAAAGTCTGCAGCGAATACTGGCATCCGCCGCTTCGTCATTGTACCGGCGCCGCGGCTCTCAACTGCAGCGGTCTCTCAGAGAGATCACCTATACCTTGGTCTAGCCGCGGTACTTCAGAAACGCTTCAGAATACCTACATCGCTTAGGACGCAGGAGCTGTTTGGGCTCCCGTCGGACGAGCTTCTCACAATCCGTAATCCCCTTGAGACTTGGAGCGCTCTGCCCCGAGTTGAACGGATCACTCTTCAAAGGAAGATAAGAATGTCCGAAATGAATCTCTGCCGCCGCAACCTCCTCAAGGCTGGCGCCGCTGCTGCCGCCGGCATTATGGCGAGCGCTGCCGCCAATGCAGGCATTCCCGCTGCCAAGGTTGAGAAGTATGACGAAGAATACGATGTCGTCATCATCGGCTCCGGCTTTGCCGGTATGGCCTGCGCCCTCAAGGCTGGCCGCGCCGGCAAAAAGGTTCTGATGCTCGAAAAAATGCCGGTCGTCGGCGGCAACTCCGCCATCTGCGGCGGCAACGTTGCCTGCCCGGTCAACCCCGTGCAGAAGGCTCAGGGCATCAAGGACAGCCGTGAACTCTTCATCGCTGACTGCCTGAAAGACGGTCTTGGCCTCAACCACGTTGAACTGCTCTCGAAGATCGTTGACCGCTGCAACGACACGATCAAGTTTGTCGAGGACTGCGGCGCCGAATTCGTGCCCAACCACATGCTCTTCGAAGGCGGCCACTCCGTTCCGCGTTCCTATGAAATTAAGGCCGGCACCGGCTCTGGCTACATCCACCCGATGTACGACCAGATCAAGAAGCTCAGCAACGTCACGGTGAAGACCCGCGCCAAGTTCGACGACTTCATCATGGACGGCGATGCTGTTGTGGGCGTCACCTACCGCGAAGGCTATCGTTTCAATGCCAAGCTCCAAAGCGATGACCTCGAAAACAAGACCGGCAAGACCAAGACTGTCCGCGCCAAGCTCGGCGTCATGCTTGCCGCCGGCGGCTTCTCCCGCGACATTTGGTTCCGTCAGATTCAGGACCCGCGCGTTGTTCCGACCACGGACTCCACGAACCAGCTCGGCGCCACGGCCGGCGTGCTCGTCAAGTCTCTCGGCATCGGTGCTGCTCCGGTCCAGCTCTGCTGGCTGCAGTTCCTCCCCTACACCAACCCGCGTGAAAAGGGCTTTGGCGTTTCCGTGAACTTCACCAACCACGCCTGCATGGACTTCGGCATCGTTGTTGACCGCAAGACCGGCAAGCGCTTCATGGATGAACACGCTGGCCGCAAGATCAAGTCCGACGCGCTCTTCAACGTCATCGGCAAGGATGAAAATTATCCGATCGCCATTGCCAGCGAAGAGATCGTCAAGGCTATTAATCCTTCCTTCGTGAAGCTGCCGATCGAAATGGGCACGGTCAAGAAGTTCAATACGCTCGAAGAACTTGCCGACCACTTCAAGATCAACAAGGCTCCGTTCCTCGAACAGGTTGAACGCTTCAACGGCTTCGTCGCCAAGCAGGAAGACCCGGAATTCCACCGTATCCTGAAGTTCCAGAACGGCCTCAACCTGGCCAAGGGTCCGTACTACGGCATTGAAGTCGCTCCGAAGATCCATCACACGATGGGCGGCGTCATGATCAACCCGGATTCGCAGGTGATCTCCGCCACGACCCATGCCCCGATCAAGGGCCTCTACGCCGGCGGCGAAATCACGGGCGGCGTGCATGGCGCTTCGCGTCTGGGCACGGTTGCCGTGATCGATGCGCTCACGTTCGGCATGATCGCCGGCGAACACTTCGCTGCGATGTAATGCCTGCCTGAATATTCAGGCTTAAAAGAAAACCCGCCTGTCCAGACCAAGCGCTCCGCGCGCTTCCTGTCAGGCGGGTCATTCGGTAAACAAAGAATAGTTAACCCTCTAACGCTGTGTTGAACTATTCGTTTCCCGCTCCAGACCTCAGACTTTCGCCCATTCCAATCGTTAAGGTTTTTCTTAGCACTTCATTCCGGCGAAACCTATTTCTTAAAGCAAAGCACTGCCGACCCCCAAGATTAGGCAGCGCCTCTGCTTCTTAACTCCCTTTTGGAAGACCCCGCCATGAACCGCACGCTTACCGCGCTCTGCTTGGCCGCTGCGCTGGCCTTTGCAGGCACCGCTTCAGCCGGCGAGAAACTCGCCGAACAGCATATCGCCAAGGGCCTGCAGTGCCAGACCTGCCACGGTCCCGATATGAAGAACCCGCAGATGCCTGAAATGGCTACCTGCACGGGCTGCCACAATGTTGATCAGCTGGTTGAAAAAACGAAGAATGTGAAGCCCGTCAATCCTCACGTCTCTCCGCATTACGGCAAAACGCTCGAGTGCACGAACTGCCACTTGATGCATCAGGAAAGCGAAAACTACTGCAATCAGTGCCACGAATTCAATTTCAAAGTGCCTTAATTCCAGCTTGAGTCTTCAGTGAGCGGCGCCTCGGAACCGCCGGCTGCAGCGAAAACTTCTCCTTCTTTTCAAGCCGTTTGAACATCGAATGTTCGAACGGCTTTTTTTCGTTTTTCTCTAGCGTTCACTTGATGCGCGTGACATCACAGCCACCACACTCTTGCCCAAGGCGAAAGCAGTGCCTCCACCTCTCGAGCACTGCCTGCCGCTGCGACTAACGATCGCCCCTCAGCATCCTTTGGCGCATTCTGCAGCAAATCCTCCGCCCAAGATTCTTGGGTACAAGCCTGCCAAAGAATGACAGGGCGTCCGATGGCAAGCGCAGCCTGAACTTCAATCAGCGTGCTCGACCCCGGCCGCGCAGCCATAACCAGCGTTCCAGTGCCTAAAGCCGCCACCAAACGATTTCTGCGCTTCAGTGAACGTGCACGGGCTTCAGGATCAAAGCGCCGGCCTTCTGCCTGCGGACATTCCGAAAGAATCAGACCAGACTCAGCAATTTCATCGGCTAAACGCGCATTTTCCGGCGGCCATGGAAAAGAGAGCGGTGTTCCCAGAACGGCAATTGTTCTGCCGGCTCGTTTCTCAGGCGTCCAAGCAGAAAGAGCCCCGCGATGCGCCGCGGCATCAATGCCTCGGGCTAACCCAGAAACGATAACGGCGCCGCGAGCCGCCAAATCAGCTGCGACGAGTTCGGCAGCCTCGCACCGATCGGAAGATGCATCACGCGAACCCACAATTGACACCCGAAGCTGGCGCTCTGCAAGCGAAAGATCACCGCGGGCGCAGAGTACTTTTGGAGGATCAGCCAGGTCTTCGAGCACCGAAGGATAATCTTCACTGCCCAAACGCAGCGCACGAGCGCCGTCAGGAAATGTCGCCGACAGCTCTGCCTTCAGCTCCGAAACACTTTCCACTTGACCGAAAGCTGACTCAAGGGCCAAAAGGGCCTTGAAGGTTTCTGGAGAAAGTTTCGACATGGTGATGAGCCTCTATTAATTCTGGACAATCCGTGTTAGTCAGCTCGGCGGTCAGGCCGGCTGCCTATTTTTACATGCCGCGCCAACACTCACAATGCCGTGAGACTGTTGCCAACAAAAGATGGACGGATCCATCCTCTTCATTCATCATTGGCAAATAATCTCAAGAAAAGACAGGCCGTTTATACCTCCATTGAAGTAGGAACTAACACCATACACGGTGCGGCATAGACATAAACGAATCCATTAGGCTCATAGAAAGGATGCATGGAATTTGTAGTGCACACAACTCGTTAACCGGAATATCACGGTTTTGAGGCGTCAGTTCTTGTTTGTAAAGTTGAGCTTATTTTTGCCCTTAATGAGGTACTCCTAAACGAAAAGACTATCTTAGATTATTGGGCCTGGGTTAAGATCAGCGCTTGAATCACGGGTGTCCTCACCCGGGTTTGAGTCTATGGGCGTCCTCGGAATGGCGAGCAAACGCCCAGCAAACACAAAAAAAAGGAAATATCCAACATGAAGAAGATTCTCGTTGCTGCCGCTGTGATGGCCTGCTTCGGCACGGCCGGCGCCGCTGAAGACATCACCGTTGACGTTGCCGTGATCGGTGCGGGTGGTGCTGGCTTGTCCGCCGCCGTTCAGGCTCACGAACTCGGCGCCAACGTCGTCGTAGTGGAAAAGATGGCCATGGTCGGCGGCAATACGGTCCGCGCCGCGGGCGGTCTGAATGCTGTTGGCACTGCTCTGCAGCAGGCCAAGGGCACGAAAGACTCCGTCGAAATCATGTTCTATGACACGATGAAGGGCGGTCATTGGCTCAATGACCCGGCGCTCGTTCGCACCCTCGTCACGAAATCGGCCTCTTCCGTCTACTGGCTGCTTGCTCACGGCGGCGATCTCCGCGACGTTGGTCTGATGGCCGGTGCCTCTCAGCCCCGTACGCATCGTCCGACCGGCGGTGCGCTCGTCGGCCCGGAAGTGGTCCGCACGCTCTACACGGCTGCTAAGAACCTCAAGATCGACGTGCGTACCAACACGCATGCCGAACAGATCCTGACTGACAAGAGCGGCCGTGTGGTCGGCCTGAAGGTCAAGGGCAAGGACGGCACGTACACCATTCACTCCAAGGCTGTGGTTGACGCGGCCGGCGGCTTCGGCGCCAACAACGAAATGGTTGCCAAGTATGTGCCTCGTCTGAAGGGCTTTGCCACGACGAACCATCCGGGCGCCACTGGCGACGGCCTGCTTCTGGCTGAAAAGATCGGCGCTCAGCTGATTCAGATGGATCAGATTCAGACGCACCCGACCGTTGTTCCGAACGTCGGCGAAATGATCACCGAAGCCGTCCGCGGCAACGGCGCCGTCTTGATCAACAAGGAAGGCAAGCGCTTCTACAACGAACTCGAAACCCGCGACAAGGTTTCCGCCGCCATCCTGAAGCAGAAGGACGGCGTTGCCTACCTGTTCTTCGACAGCGACATGCAGAAGTCCCTGAAGGCCACGAACAACTACATCAAGCAGTCGTACTGCCTCAACGGCGCTACGCTCGATGAAGTCGCCGGCAAGATGGGCGTTCCTGCCGCTACGCTGAAGGCCACGATGGATGCTTGGAAGGCCGGCAAGGCCGCCAATAAGGACGCTTTCGGCCGTGCCGATATGCCGCGCGACCTCGACAAGGGCCCGTTCTACGCCATTCTGGTCACCCCGGCTGTTCACCACACGATGGGCGGCATCAAGATCGATCCGCTCACTCAGGTCTACAACACGAAGGGTCAGGTTATCCCGGGCTTCTTCGCTGCGGGTGAAGTCACTGGCGGCGTCCACGGCGGCAACCGTCTCGGCGGCAATGCTCAGGCTGACATCGTCACGTTCGGCCGTATCGCCGGCGAACAGGCCTACATCTTCGCCAAGCAGCTTGACGCTGCTCAGGCCAAGAAGTAATCCTTCCGGCTCATTCGTCTGAAGTGCTGGAGCGCTTCGTTCTGTCTCGGCAGAAGCGAAGCGCCTCACAGGGGAAAGGTGAAGTCCGAAATGCACGGTTCGAACAACATTGATTCCCAGAGGACGCAGCGCTTCCCATAAGGACAGCAACTCCGCGCCAGCTATTCAGACTGAACCCAAAAGACTCTTAAAGACCGCAGATCTGCATCAGATCGGCGGTCTTTTTCTATCTCTCGCCGCTCTCCTGAATCACATCATGGCTGAGATAGACTGTCGGGCACTTCACCATCGTCTCTTATCGTTCTAAGGACAATTTCGTCATGCAGGATCTGCTGCTGGTCGGCCCAGCACTCCAGCCGTCCGATTTTCTGGATTTGTGTCGAGCGGCAAAACCTGAATCGGTACTTTTTCATCCAGAGACGCCGGCACTGCGGATAAAAGCGGTTGACGCCGCAGCAGCCGATCAGCTTGAAGCGCGGGCTCAGGGAAAAGCGGTCGACTGTCTGCGGCTGCCCGCAGAGCTCTCTATCCAAAATGTCCGTCTCATCGCGCTGGATATGGACAGCACGCTCATCGAAAACGAATGTATTGACGACATGGCCGCTATTGCCGGCTGCGGACCTCAGATGGCCCGCCTGACGAGAGAGGCAATGGAAGGTCTTTGGCCGTTCTCCAAAAATCTCGTTGAACGCGTGCGCCTTCTCAAAGGCGCCGACGCCGGAATCGCACTTCAAGCCTCAGAAAACATCCGTTTTTCACCGGGTGCTCAGCGACTGATGCGCTTCATGGAGGCTCACCGCGTTGATCGCTGGATCATCTCCGGGGGCTTCTCTCAAATCGCTCGGCCTGCAGCTGCCAAATTAGGGATGACCGGCGTCATCTGCAACGAGCTCGTTATCGAAGACGGATGCCTCACCGGGGAAGTTGTCGGACCTGCAGGCGGCCGCATTTTGGACGCAGACGGCAAACGACGCGCACTTGAAGTTTTGTCGGGCGCCCTAAAAGCCGAACTCTGCGAAACGATTGCCGTCGGAGACGGTGCAAATGATGTGCAGATGATCCGTGCCGCTGGCAATGGCTTTGCCTATCATGCCAAGCAAGCAGCCGCACAGGCCGCCCGGCTGCGCATTAACCATGCGGGACTAGACGCCATCGCGGCTTGTTATTCAGAGTATTGGACAGACGCACAGGTGCTGATCTAAAGAGTCCGATCGCAGAGGAGGCGAGGGTTTGATCCAGTCTGGACGCCGCTTTGCCGCACTCATTGGAGTTCCGCGGGGTGCCGGCGGTGCTCGCTGCTTTTCGCCTCTGGAATCCATTCATGGGCTTCCTGCGGCTTTCTTGTGAGCTCGCCAGAGCCGAGCAAACACTTTAAAGCGCTGCACTCATTTTGATGTGCGGGATGCCGCACTCCTCAAAAACATCTCCCTCAGCTTTGAAACCAAGCGCTTCGTAGAACGTGCGGGCATGTGTCTGCGCATTCAGCCGGACCGTCTGCAGCCCCTCCTTTTTCGCATAATTGAGCACCGCCTCCATCAGCCGACGGCCGACACCGCGCCCGCGAAAAGGTCTAAGCACAGCCAAACGTCCGATTTTGCCGTCTGGCGTAATACGCGCACAGCCGAGCGTCATGTGATGTTCGTCCCATGCAACGAAGTGAGTACTCACGGGATCGAGATCATCAATCTCTTCGGCTTTCGGCACGCCTTGCTCAGCAACAAACACCATGAGACGAACACGTTCGCAAGGATGCTGCAGTGCTTTCCAATCACCGGTTTCGATGTGAATCTGCATATTGGCTTTCCTAACAAGATTCAGGCCTTGCCAGCATAAACTGGCAAGGCCTGTTGACTGACTCAAGCTGCTATTTTAGGGCTGCGTGAAATCTTTCCCCGCAGCTTTCGCTTTTGCGAGATCACCCGCCAGTGCAAAGGTGAGTTTGGAGACATCACAGAAGCGGCGAAGCGCCTTATTGACGTCCTCAACGGTGAGCGCCTCAATGGCGGCTTCGGTTTCCTTGGAGAACTGCCACGTACGGCCCGTTTCCAAATTGTTCACCCAATTGGAAGCCACCATACCGTCCTGCGCACGGTTAACTGCACGCGAGCCGATGATGCCGCGCTTGGCTTCGGCAAGCTCAGCTTCGGTAATGCCGTCACGGTAGGCACGGGCCAACTCATCCTTAAGGCTCTTTTCGGCTTGAGCGAGATTCTGCGGCGCAACGATGGCGCCTACGGACCACTTGGCACGGTTGCCGAAGGACGGCAGCGTGATGTTGGAACCCGAACCGTAAGAAAGACCTTCCTTCTGCCGCAGACGATTGACGATGCGGTTAGACAATCCATCCGAACCGCCGATGATCCAGTCAGCCGTGATCAAGGCCGGCATATCCGCATCGGAAAGATTGGCCGGCAAGTCCACGCGGGCAAAAAGCATCGCGTTTTCTTTGTCAGGCGTATCAATCACGAACCGAGCCGGCTCCACCGGCCGATATTCCGCAACAATGCGCTCGTACGGAATCTTGGCAGTCTTTTGGTCAATCACGTCGGCCTTGAGTTCGGCGGTCACTTCCGCCGCATCGAAGTCGCCCACCACGGCGATATAACCGAGGCCGAGACCAAAGACATCGTTGTAGTAGCGCTTGACGTCGGCGAGCGTCACCTTTTCGAGGTCAGCGATCAGTTCCGCGGATGTTTCCGAATAGCGCGCGTCTCCCTGAGGATAGGTATTGAAGTGCTTCGTAATGGCATCGCGGCCGAGCGTTGCCGGTTCATCTGAGCGGGCCTTGAGACCAGCAATCGTCTGGCTCTTGAGCGTTTCAAATTCCTTTTCCGGATAGCTCGACTGCGTAAAGAGCTCACCGACGAGCTTGAGCGCTGCAGCAAGATGCTCGCGATCCGTAGTAAAGCTGAAGGGGGATCCGTCCATCTTATTGACCGTGAATGCATCTTCAATCTGATCACGGGTCATCGTCTTCGTGCCGCGCATGAGCATCGCCCCCGAGAGCATCGGGATGGCGCTGCGGGCGAGCTCCTTATTGTTGCCCACATTGAAGCGCATCTTGACAACCACCGTGTTGCCGCGCGTCTGTTTGGGTAGCAGCGCCGTCTTAACGCCGCCCACCTCAATAATCTGCGTGCGCTTGTCGATGTTGTCCTGAGAAGGATCGAACGCTTCAACCTCAGCACCCGTTTCCTTAAAGGTAAAGCGTGAAATCAGTTCCTCAGCCGAAGGCGCCTGAGCAATTTCAGCGCGCTTTGGATGATCGTCCGGCACAAAGAGCCCGACGACACGGTTGTCGCGAACAAAGTACTTCGCAGCGGCGGTATCGATCTGCGCAGGAGTGACGCTCTTTACCTGCTCGCGATCCACAAAGAAAAGGCGCCAGTCACCGAGTGCAATGTAGTCGGAGAGTTCAACGCCGAATTCCTCGGGGTCTGAGAGCGTGCGCTCAAACATCATCTCCTGGTCGGCTTTCTGACGGTTAAGCTCTTCCTCTGTCACGCCGGAACGGGCAAAGGCATTCTCGATTTCCTCGATGAGCTTTTTCTTGACGGGTTCGATCGGGTCGCCCTTCTTTACCATGGCGCCGAACATCACAAAACCAGGCTTAGCGGCGGCAATCGGCCAGCCGAAGACCTGAGAAGCCATTCCGGTATCCACCAGTGCCTTATAAAGACGTCCGGTCGGGGCATCCGCAAGAATGTCCGCCGCCATCGCGGCGGCCTCATAATCGTCAGCCAAAGCCGACGGGATGCGGTAGCCCACGGCGACGAGCTGCTGCTCGCCCTTGCGGCGAATAAAGAACTCGCGCTCTCCGTCCGCCGTAGGTTCTACAGTCCATTCTTTAGGCAGCACGCGAGTGGGCTTAGGAATGACGCCAAAGGCTTCATTCACCCAGGCCAGAACCTGATCGCGATCGAACTTGCCCGAAATGGTCAGCACGGCATTGTCGGGCTGATAGTAGAGGTGATAGAAAGCCTGCAGATTTTTGATTTCGACATTCTCAATGTCGCTTCGAGCACCGATCGTCGAACGGCCGTAGCTCTGCCAATCGAACATCACGCTCTGCATGCGCTTCATCATTACTGAAATGGGCTTGTTCTCTCCCATTTCATACTCGTTGCGCACCACCGTCATTTCGGTGTCGAGGTCTTTTTGCGCAATAAAGGAATTGACCATAGCATCGGCCTGCCAGCCGATCGCCCACTTCATGTTGTCATCGGTCGCATTGAAACTCACGAAATAGTTCGTACGGTCAAGCCAAGTCGAACCGTTCATGCGAAAACCCCGGCGAGTGAATTCCGCCGTTGGATGGGGATAATTCTTCGAACCCTTGAACATCAGGTGCTCAAGCAGATGCGCCATACCCGTCTCACCGTAGTTTTCCTGGCGAGATCCCACAAGGTAGGTCATGTTGACCGTAGCCGTCGGTTTGCTGGCATCCGGATAAAGCACAACCCTGAGGCCATTGGCCAATCGGTACTCCGTGATGCCCTCCACCGTCACATAGGGCGTCGGCAGTTCGTTCATATTTTTATTCTCCTCGCCGGCCATAGCGGAGCCTCCGCCGACCGCAGCCGCCGCAACAGCAGCAGCAAACAAGACGTTATTGATCCAATGCATTGAGCGTTTCCTTACTGAAGAGCGGGATACACCAGCTTAGCTTCAAGCACGTGCATCACCCGCCGCTTGGCAGCTGCCGGCATCAACCAAGAATTGAACCTCGGGCGCCGGCATCTGAAACCCAAACCGATCGCAAGACCGGATTGCAGGTACCTTATCAGCGGGTCTGCAGATAAGACCCGTCAATGCGTTCCGAGATGTTACCGCCAGAGAAGAAAATTCGCCGTCTATCCGTCCTCTGCGGCAACGGAAAGAATCCAATAGATGACTCATGCTGCATCAAATTGAAATCTTCAAATCTATGCCTGAGAACACGTATTCCCAGAGACTCCGTTATCCTTCTCACCCGCACGAAATTCAATCGTTCAGTCTCCTGAGCTTTCTCGCTCTGAAGACCTGAAATCTCGTCACAAGAATTATGAAATTCCTCTTCGACATTTTCCCTGTCATCCTCTTTTTCGCCGCCTTCAAAGGCGCGGAATACTTCCCCGACGGAGCGCTCTCGCTCGCTTCGAGCTTTATGGGCGACGGCGTGACAGCAACGACTGCGCCAGTTTTCATTGCGACCGTAACGGCTATTCTCGCAACGATTCTGCAGGTGGGCTGGCTCAAGCTCAAAGGCGCCAAAGTCGAGCCCATGCTCTGGATCAGCCTCGCTGTCATCGTGGTTTTCGGCGGCCTTACGCTGTGGCTTAAAAACGAAATGTTCATCAAATGGAAACCGACGATCCTCTACTGGATCTTCGCTGCGGTGCTCGGATACGGGGCCTACTCCGGACGCAGCTTTATCCGCATGCTGATGAAAGACGCCGTCGAAATGCCCGATGCCGCCTGGATGAAGCTTCAGTGGATGTGGGTTGTCTTCTTCATCGTCGTGGGTATCCTGAACCTCGTGGTGGCGTACCTTTGCTCGACCGATGTATGGGTAAACTTTAAGCTTTTCGGCCTGATCAGCTTGACATTGATATTTACAATTGCCGCTGCCGTGTGGATGACAAAACAAGCACCCGGTCGGCAGAATTAATCGCAATTCCATTTCGCACAATCGCGCGTATACCGCGGCATGTACACGGTTGGAAGGGCTTCGCGCTCTTGCGGCCGTGCACTCTTAAAGAGACACAAAAATCATGGATAAAAAAGCTATTGCGCTCGGCGCAGCCCTTTTGATTGCGGCCGGCGCCGCCAACGCAGAACTGAAGGCCTTTAAGGTCAACGGGGAAACGGTGTCCGTCGCTGAACAAAAGGCGGTCTACGACCGCGCTGTCGCACAGGGTCAGCCTGCTGGCCCGGAGCTTGAAAGCCAGGTGAAAAACCTGCTGATTCAGCAGACTGCACTGCTGCAGGAAGCCAAGAAGGCCAAGATTCAGCAGAATGCCGACGTGCAGCGCGCGATCGACAACGCCCGCAATCAGATCCTCATTCAGGGCCTTGCCCAGGATTGGGCCAAGAAGAACCCGGTAAGCGATGCTGATCTTCAGAAAGCTTACGAAGCCGATAAGGCCTCCTATGGCGACACGGAATATCAGGTCCGCCATATTCTCGTGAAGACCGAAGATCAGGCCAAGAACCTGATTTCCCGTCTCGCCAAGGGCGCTGATTTTGGCAAACTCGCTCAGGAATTCTCCGAGGATACAGCCAACAAGGCTCAGGGCGGCCTCCTGGGCTGGGTTGTTCCGCGTTCCTTTGTGCTGGCCTTCGGCGCTGCGTTCTCTGCGCTGAAGCCGGGCGAAGTCGCACAGGCTCCGGTTCGCACCCAGTTCGGCTTCCATGTCGTCAAGCTTGAAGCCAAGCGCAAGGCTGAACTTTATCCGTCCTTTGACAGCCAGAAGGCCGTGATTCACAACGCACTTGCCAACCAGAAGGTTCAGCAGCACTTCCAGGAACTGATTAAGCGCGCTGTCGTCAAGTAAGCCGTTCGGCCCGTGAAGTTCCACACTTAAAGGACTTCAGCCGTCTCACAAAACGCCTGTCGATATTCTTTCGTCGACAGGCGTTTTCATTGGCGTACAGCCTGCGAGACGTGCACAATGGCAAACATCTATCCGCTTCCTTCATCTTGAACGGATGCATTCCTTTTTCAAGGATCATAGAAATGCACTTTCAACATGCGACCGACGCCTTCACTCTGAAAAACGGCGTCAAAATTCCATGCATCGGCTTTGGCACCTGGCAGTCTGCCGACGGTCCCACTGCAGAAAATGCCGTGCGTGAAGCCATTGAAGCCGGCTACCGTCATATTGACACCGCCGCGATCTACCGCAACGAGCGCAGCGTCGGCCGCGGGATCAAGGATTCCGGCATCAAGCGTGAAGACATTTTCGTGACCAGCAAGGTCTGGAATACTTGCCGCGGTTACCAGACAACGCTCGAAGCTTTCAAAAAAACGCTTTCTGATCTTCAGCTCGACTACCTTGACCTCTACCTCATCCATTGGCCGGCTTCGCCTTCGCGCTTTGCAAACTGGACGGAACTCAACCTTGAAACCTGGCGTGCTCTCACTGAGCTCTATAAGGCTGGACGCATCCGTGCTATCGGCGTCTCCAATTTCCGCCCGGCGCACCTTGAGCCGCTGATGCAGACTGAAGTGCAGCCCATGGTGAATCAAATTGAATATCACCCGGGCTACCTGCAGCGCGAAATCGTCGATTACTGCCGTGCTCACGAAATTCTGGTCGAAGCCTGGAGTCCGCTCGGCTGCGGACGCGTGCTTACGGATCCTCGGCTGGTTGCCTTGGCCGAACGCCTCGGCATCACCACCGCGCAGCTTGCACTTCGCTTCTGCCTTGAAACCGGTACCTTACCGCTGCCCAAATCCGTTACTCCCGAACGCATTCGCGCAAATCTCAACGTTTTCAGCTTTGCTCTGCCCGCGGACGTCATTGCCGAAATCCAGGCATTCCCGGAATTCGGCTTTTCCGGGCAAGATCCGGACAAAGTCACATTCTGATGGATCTTCAAAAAAGGATGGCTTGCGAGCCAAACGCTCTTAAATAAGAAAGCCGCATACGCCAACACCTTGGCCAAGCCAGCCAGCGACAAGTCATGCCGATGCCTGATGCACCGGCATGACTTGCTTTTAAGCTTTAATCCGCAGCGATAGGTCTGCAACTTATTCTTTCGACCGTCTTGTTCAAAGGAACTGTCTGCGCTAGATTACGCGAACCAGAGCGTTAACCTTTTTAGGAATAACGACTTCCTTCACTGATTCAGGCGAAAAGACGCTTCATGCTCAAGGCCCAAATTCGCAAGCGTTTAGGAGAGCTCAGCCTTTCCATTGACCTTTCTGTTGCGAAAGGCATTACAGTGCTGCGCGGCGAATCCGGCTCGGGCAAAACGACTATTGCCAATTTGCTCTCCGGGGCGCTCAAACCCGACGAAGGAGAGATTGAATTAGAGGGCCGCTCTGTCTTCAGCACTGTGCGCGGCATCAACCTTGCGCCGGAAGCCCGCGGCATCGGATTCGTTTTTCAAACGGCTCGACTTCTGCCGCACCTCTCTGTCGAAGAAAATATTCGTTTTCCTCAGACGGCCGGCAAGCGCAGACCGCGAGTTGATTTCGCAGAAGTGGTGGAGATCCTTGGCCTTGAACGGCTTCTCCATCGTCATCCTGGCAGCCTTTCCGGCGGTGAAGGACAGCGCGCTGCACTGGCTCGCGCACTGATGGGAACTGAATCGCTGCTCATACTCGATGAGCCGCTTTCGAGCCTTGATCCTGAGCGCCGCAGTCTGCTGATGGGCTTCATCGAACGTGCCGCACAAACGCTCGATGTTCCGATTCTTTATATCACCCATTCTGAAGAGGAGATGCGGCGGCTCGCCCGACGTGCATTTCTTCTTCAATCTGGCCGTCTGCGAGAAATGGATCTCCGCACGGCCGCTTCCCATAATTAGAGGAGTTCACAGACAATGAAGCTGTTCACATCTGCATTGATCACTGCCGCTGCCGCCCTGACCCTTGCCGGCGCAGCACAAGCCCAAGTCACCGTCACGACGGGCGGCGGCTATATCAAAATGGTTGAGGCACTGACCGCCCAATATGAAAAAGACACCGGCGCAAAAGTTGAAAAGGCTTTCGGCGGCAACATCGGTCAGATGCTCGCTCAGGTTGAAAGCGGCAGTCCGGTTACAGTCGTTATTTCGGATGCTACGAGTCTCAAAAAATTCACAAAAGCACTCAATGCTGATGCCGGCGTCCGTTTGGGCGATACGCCGCTGATCCTCATTTGGCGCAAAGGCCTGACGCTCGCATCGCCCGAAGATCTGACCAGCGATGCCGTCAAACGCGTGGCAATGCCCGACCCGAAGGCCGCAGTCTACGGACGCGCAGCCAAGGAATACCTCGATGGTTCCGGACTTGCAGAAAAAATCGCTGGGAAGCTCAATGTGGTTTCAATGGTGCCTCAGGTGATGTCCTATGTCTCCCGCGCAGAGATGGATGCGGGCTTTGTCAATCTCCTCGCAGCTCGTCAAGGCAAAGACAAGATCGGCGGCTTTGTCGCTGTGAAAGAAGGTTATGAACCTATTCGCATGACTGCTCAGCCGGTAAAAGGCGCAGCGGGCGAAGCCGATGACGTCAAAGCGTTTTTAACCTGGCTGGGGAGCCCCAAAGCCGACGCGGTGCTCGAGAAGTTTGGTGTTTCTCGTTAATCCCTTCGTTAGGCTTAATGCCTCCTTGAGAGGGAGACCGAAATCGTGACAGAAAGCTGGCTCTCGGCACTGAAGTCGCCGGAACTTATTTTTGCCGTCATGCTCACGGCAAAAACCTGCCTGGTGGCGGGAGCCGGATTTCTCGTGCTTGCACCCCCGCTCGCTTGGCTCTTCGCCCGGCGAGAAGGTGTTGGCGTGCGGGCACTGAGCTTTTTCGTTACCTTGCCGCTTGTCTTTCCGCCTGTTGCATTAGGCTACCTTCTGCTGCTACTCATCGGACGGAGCGGCCCGTTGGGCGGCATGCTCGATGCTGTCGGCATTTCAATCGTCTTCACGCCTTGGGCGGTCTATCTGGCAGCCTTTATCGCGGGACTGCCGCTCGTCATTCGCCCGATTCAGGGAGCGCTTGCAAGCGAACAGCTCAAAGCGCTTGAATTTGCTGCGCGCGTGCACGGCGCACCGCCGCTCACCGTCTACCGCAAAGTTACTCTGCCGCTTGTACGCGGCCAGATTCTCTCCGGACTGCTGCTCGGCATTTCTCGCGCAAGCGGAGAAGTGGGCATCACGATGATGGTAGGCGGGAACATTTCCGACCGCACCAATACACTCTCGCTTGAGATTTGGAATGCGGTTTCACGGGCAGACTTTGATGTTGCGACCACGCTCTGCCTGCTGCTTTCAGCCTTCACGCTTTTAATTTTTATCGTGCTCGACCGTCTGCAGCGCCGCGCCGGCGCACTTTAAAGCGGTCCTTGGGCCTTTCATCGTCCGCGAACGCCTTGTTTCGCGGACGATGAAACGTAAACAACTAAGATTTTAATCACTGGCCCCCAACGCCTTCAGCGACTCCAGCACGGATTCCTTCGTCAGCTTCTCCGCTTTGGCCAGCTGCTCGGCGGAAAGCTCATGGCGCAGCACGCGGGCATCAGCCGCTGCATTGCGGTCTGGAGCATAGTTTTTTTGAGCCTGTGAAGCAGCGCGCATCAGTACATACGCCGCTGCCGGATCCTTATCCACGCCGTCCCCCGTCATCAGAAGCTGAGCCAATGCACGCTGAGCACCGGGGAAGCCTCCGTTGGCTCCGCGCCAGTACCACTTAGCCGCTTCCTTGAAGTCAACCTCCTGGCCGTTGCCCTGAGCAAAATAATCTCCAATGTTGCGCATGGCTTCCGAACTGCCGTGCTTGGCGGCCACACGGTCCCAAATCAGCGCCTGACGCGGATCGAGTTTGACGCCGAGACCGGCACGATAAGCCGAGGCAAGCGCAAGCTGGCAGTCAACATCACCGAGATAGGCGCCTTTTTCCCACCAGGCGGTAGCGCTGAGCGGCTGACGGTGCGTACCCAGTCCCTGATTGAGCATGTCACCCAAGTAGTACATCGCTCTGGGGTTGTCCTTTGCTGCTTCCTTTTGGAAAAGCTTCGTCGCCTCAGCATATTTCTGCGTTTCAAGAAGCTTGACGCCGTCTTCAATGGGGCCGGCAGCTGCCAGCGCAGAAACCATTAAAAGCGAAGAACAAAGTGCAGCGCTCAAAGCGGCACGGGCGAAATTCTGGGTCATCAAGATGCTCCTTAATACGATCGGCGGCACGCTTGCCAATTCAGGCCATATGCCGCTCATTTTCTTCTGCAAGCGAATCTAGCAAGTCAACCTTAAGCGGATCTGCTCTCGGAGGACCTTCCGTCGGCAAGCAGCACCGGCTCATGACCGCGCGGTACAGTCGGCATCTTTTCATCTGTCACCGGCAGACGCTCGATGAGTTCAGCAACAGGCTGATCAATCATCGGATCACGCAGGAACTCGCGGTACCATGCGAAAAGCGGGCCCTCTGGTTTATTGACATTCGGCTGAGCCGGCTGAACCAGACCATTGCAGGGATCAATCAGCAGCACGGCAAAGGCATCGGCCAGCGTTTTTTTCTCCGGATCGCACAAAAGCGCCCAACCGGTTTCCCGCCGCTTTTCGTCGAGCACCACCGGGGCGCAGTACCCTTTTTCGGAGAGTTTCACAAGGATGCGCTCGATCGCCTGCGGATAGCTGTCCACTGCACGAGAAAGCGCGAGCTCAGACACACAGGGAGATCCCGATGCTCGAGCGCTCGTGAGTTCGCGAAGCAGCGCAAGCCCCGTGAGGAAATCGTTTCCGAGCTTATATGAATCTGCAAATCGCCCGGAAGTGAGCTGCGGAAGCGTCGCGGTAATCGCAGCCCCGGCGAAAACCAGCATCCAGGCAATATAAAACCAGAGCAAAAATACCGGAAAGGCCACAAAGGCGCCGTAGATAGAAGAGAGCGTCCCTGCGGTGATGTAATACTCGAAAGCCTCGCGGAATATCTGCCCGGCCAAAGCGACAGCAGCGCCGCCCGTGAGCGCATGCGTGAACGGCACTCGGCAGTTGGGAACCAGTTTGAAGAGAATGGCATAGCCAATGGTCTGCAGGATGATCTGAATAAGTGCGAAAAGCCAGCCCGGCAGCCCCCCTGCACCTGCAGCCCCTGCCGCGATGCGGATGGCTTGCGTTGAAAGAGTGATTGAAAGCGCAATGGCAATGGGCCCAAGCGTGAGAAGTGCCCAGTAAATCATCGCCCGCTGAGTCCACGAACGCATGCGGCGAACGCGAAAGATGCGGTTCACTGTCACGAAAAATTTGTCAATCATCAGGAGCGCGGTGAGTGCCAAACCAGCCAGACCAAAAGCACCCAGGCCGGAAGCATGGTCACTGAAGACCTTCAAGTACTTCATGATCACTTCGCTGTAGGAGAGCGGCAGCACTGACATTACCGCTTCCTCGAGCGCTGCCCGCGTCTCAGAAAAACTCGGGAACGCTGCAAAAGCGGCAAGCGAGACAGCCAAGAGCGGAACCAGCGAAAGGAGCGTCGTCAATGTCATTGACGAAGCTACTTCCTGAAGCTGCGCCTCTCGCATGCGAGCCACCGCGAATCCGGCCAAGTTTCGAAGCGTATTCAAGAGCTGCCGGCGGCGAAGAGCCGTAAGGAGCGGTGTATTTTCGGGTATTGACATAGAGCATTCGCTCAAAGAAAAAGCATTCCAACTATTTTGGACATTTTAACCGGCAGTCTGATTTTCTCCGTCTGCACTGCAAACATTCACGCGCCCCAAAAAAAACGACCCGAAAGAACCGCTAAAGAGCAGCTCCTTCGAGTCGTTCGGGTTCCGCTGCATCAACCCTAAAAGGGTTAGCCGCAGAGACTTGCCGGAGAGCGTGAAACGCTTATATCTTCAGCTTCACGACACGGTTGGCGTCAATCACCTCGAAGGTGCTGCCATCCTTCACCAAGCCGCGAATATCCGTTAATTCCTCAGGCAGTCCCCAAGCTTCGACCACAGCTTCCTGGGCCACATCGATAACAACGAGTACGTTCCAGTTTTTGGACACGGCATAGAGCTTGCCGTCTTCATAGACCATACCGGTCACATAAAGTTCGCCAAGAGAACGATCCTTCTTAAGCATCTCGGCCGTGGGGACAAACTCGCCAGAAAGCATCCAGTCCTTCATCAGAGTCTTGCTGATGACAAACTGCTTCTTATTCTTGTTGTCAGGCACAGTAGCCGTGAAGACATAGCGTCCATCGGTAGCACTCGAATGAATGTAGGAGAACTTCGCGCGTTCCGTATCGATTCGAGCTCGGCCAAGACCGCCGACCGCCTCAATGTGGCTGCGCCCGGCAGTGAAGTTGGGCCAGCCCTGAACATCATCGGCCTCCGGATTCTGTCGAACACGCAGAAGCGACTTGTTGGAGCCCATCAGCACATAAGCGTCTTTGTCCAACGCTGTAATACCCACCAAGTCAAGCACATTGGCCGAGAACCAGGGATCCATAGCAGCATGGAACTTCGGGGAGAGGTCGGCGTTGAGGAACCAAAAATCATATTTGGAAGCAACGACGTACTCGCCTCGAATTTTGGCGATGGTATTGAGTTTGGCCGAAATGCCCGGCACTGCACGGGTCTCTTCAATTTTGAGGCTGCCGTTGAGTGCGACAGGCGCATTGGCGGCATTGTGCTCAAATTTGATTCCAAGGCGTTCAGCGTTGGGTGCATAAGCAAAGTCAGGCTCTTTCACATCACGTTTGCCAAGGAAGTTGAAGCCCGAGAACATGCCTTCCCAACTGTCCGAAGACCAAACAATGTATTTCGGATTCCACGAAAAGCGCCATGGATCTCCCTGCCCCCAGTTGGGCGGAAGACCGGTCGTCCAAGCCGCCTGGAAAGCGTTCGAAGCAAGAATGAAGGAGACAATGCCGAAGGCGATCTTCATAAAACCAGTCGTCGGACGCCACCGTTTGCCTTTGAATTCCGCGATGAGCGCATCAAAACGCGGAGCAAGGAAAAGTGCGAGTCCGAAAAGCATCACCACACACCAGAAGACGATTTCCGCCCACATTTGAGTGTGAAGTCCCATGATTTCAAGACCGAAGCCCTGTCCCACATCGCGAGCGGCATGATTGCCAAGATGGCGGAAGGAGGACCAAAGACCGACGGCAGCCATCACAAGCATGGTCGCCAGATACTTTGGCTTGAAACCATATCGCACCATGAAAAGCGCCACGACGCCGATAAAGGCCATTTGCTCACGCTGTCCCCAGCAGAGCGTGCAGGGGCTGTCCCCCATCAGGTAGCCAAGAATGAGGTTGGCAATACCGACCGGGAGAAGAACAATTAATAAGCCTCCCCAGCAGACAATGTCATACCAGGTTTTGGCTTTTTTGATATCGCCGTCGGTGATCGGCTTGGAGTAGTCAACCATTTGCAGATCTCCGATGGTTAGAGGTTGAGGACGCCGAGAATGCCCGTCGACACGTGACCGACGTACATGAGTGCAACCATGAGCCAGCCGATGATGGTCAGTCTCCAAGCGAGTTTTTCATGCTCAGGCTTAAACCAGATCAGCAGCACGGCGATGAGCTGCATTACGAGCTCAACGAATTCCATTTGCTTTCCTTTTGGTAGTTGTTAAGTGCGTTCATAAAGTTGAACACAGTGCAGGGATTCTGATGGAGGGCTGCTGCGGCTGGAAAGGGTTGATTACAATCAGTAACAATATTTTTGCTTATACAAAATGACCAGATAAATGATTATCTAGATAAATATCCCTATAAACGCTTTGGTAAACAATTAATTCAGTAAAAAGCTATACGTATATTTTGTTATCTTCTTCTCCAAGAATCTAAATTACAGATCAGTTGAAAATATTTTTAGTATGTTGGTATATTTGAATTTTGCGGCACTGCTGAAAGCATTTTTGGCTGCCCTGTCGGCATACAAAATAAACCTGAGCATGGATGGATTACACCTTCAGCGCCTAAAACCTGAACTCCCGGTTAACTGATCCATAAATCAGCGGAGAGTTTTAGGCGGCAGTTTCAATCCAAGCAGCGCGAGCA